>Ga0209085_1000009_pt1 | contig 141008 bp, 202 predicted proteins | sample C_131016_EF_Meta_FD_187310 | JGI IMG/M metagenome (GOLD analysis project Ga0209085, IMG submission 187310) | Freshwater microbial communities from Lake Croche, Canada to study carbon cycling - C_131016_EF_MetaG (SPAdes) (version 2) | ecosystem: Environmental > Aquatic > Freshwater > Lake... | reverse complement strand
GAAAAATCGGAACGATGTGTGGACTATGTAGGTTGCTCTATAAATGAGTTGAGAACTCATATAGAATCTACTTTTTTAGATGGCATGAATTGGGAAAATTATGGGTCAGGGTGGCATATAGATCATAGAATACCATGTGCCGCTTTCAACATGCTCGATGAAAATGAGCGACTTGCATGTTTCTATTATAAAAATCTACAGGCATTGTGGGCCGTCGATAATATACGAAAAAGCGACTCGTATAATCCCGAAGATAAGGTAATTTACATGAATAATTTTTCTAAACTATAATCAGATGGGTCTCGATCCAAGAATATTCGGTCCGAGCTTCTGGGGGGCCCTGCATCTTGCATGCTTCAACCCGGACAACCCAGGAAAGGTCCAGGACTTTATAAACCTTTATCAGTACGTACTGCCATGCCCCGCGTGTCGCCATCATTTCGCCCAGGTCCTCAAGGAATTTCCGGTTCCCGATGATCCCGAGAACATGTTCGACTGGTCGGTCATGGCCCACAACGTTGTCAACGAAAAACTCGGAAAGCCTACATTTACCAAGGATGAGGCCCTGATATTCTGGATCGGGAACAAGCTCATGGAGTTCGAGATGGCCGCCCGGCCTCCCCCGGAATTTCCGTACGTCCCGGTCGTGGCCGGGCTGATCGCCCTGATACTAATTATAATATTCCTAAAATATAATAAGTAAAATGGCGGGCGGTCTATTCTCTGGACACCCGTTCGCATTCAACTGGAAGTGTATAATTTTTACATTGATTCTTGCGGGGGGGTACTGGGTCCTCCCCCATAAGAATCCATGGGTCCTCGCGTTTCTGATTTGGTCCCCGTACATTGCGCTCGCGTGGTACGACTATTCATACAATTGCCAAGACAAATTGAAGCCGACGCTCGTCCCATTCGGTCGGTACATCTGGCTCCCATTCAAGCCGCCCGGGTACAAGAATGAATTTAATAAATTGCCACCCGAACAGATTAAAGACATGGACACGATGGATCACCTCGTCGGATGGACAGTGGTCGCAGCGGCCGTCGCATGGTACATTACAAAAAAAAGGTGAGTAATGGTATGGCAGACGATAAGAAGAAGTATATTATAATCATAGCGGCAGTAGTCTGCTGCGTGGTGTTATGTATTGTTGCATGGTTCCAGGGATGGATGTGTTCCCTAGGGCTCGGGAACAGCTGCTCGTCGACCAGTTCGACGTCCAGCACGAGCACGCCCAGCACGTCCAGCACGTCCAGCACGTCCAGCACGACAGCGGCATCTGGATTTCACGTAGGTAAAATATTTTTTTGTAATGCGAACGACCCAGATGGAAAATCGACCACTGACTGTGGCGCCAGGGGGTGTAGTGCAAAGGGGTATCTAGGTAACAATAGGCTTCAAAACTACACCAGTATGGCCGCGGCCCAGTCATACGATCCGGTTTTCCTATCGTCCGGGAGTACTCCATTGACAATTATAGACTGTGCCGGGTTGACAACTGCGGGGACGGTCGATATCAAGTCCGGAACACAAATATTATGTGACACGACATCATCGTCCACCGGGTACACGTCGACCGGACCGATCGTTTCAGGCCAGACAACTAAATTTACGGGTAGCACGAGTACTGTTGGAGGTATCTGGGCCTATAAAGGGAGCGGTTCTCTCGATTATATACCTACAATACCTATCAAAACCCAATATTATTCGAGTAGCGTCGGTGTTCCGCTTGACTGCACCGGGTATACATATGGAGGGACGGCTACATCCACATCGCTCTAAAGACAACGCGCGCCCATCTAGAAACGAATGAGCTACACGAGGCTCACGCATGTTGAACATGTCCTCAAGCGTCCCGATACGTATGTCGGAACTCTGGCACCCGAGACCACCCCCCAGTGGGTTCGAGCCCCAGACGGTTTTACACATAGTCCTGTTACTATTTCACCTGCATTGGTAAAAATATTTGACGAGATCCTGGTCAATGCGATCGACCAGTACTCCCTGCACCCCAAGAAGGTCACCAAAATCTCGGTCGAGGTCGGGAGCGACACGGCCGTGACAAATTATGGCGTCAGCATCCCGATCCAAAAACACGCGACCGAGAAGGGACCGGACGGTCAGCCCATCTGGATCCCGGAGCTCATCTTCGGCCACCTCCTGACGAGCTCCAACTATAATGACGAAGAGCAGCGGGTCACGGGCGGTCGCAACGGCTACGGAGCCAAGCTGGCCAATGTTTTTTCGAAAATGTTCAGGGTGACAATCTGCGACGGAAAGAAAATGTATGACCAGGTCTGGACCGACAACATGAGCGTCTGCGAGCCCCCGAAAATCGAAGCATGCACGCGCGGCCCGAGTGTTCGGATAGGATTCTGTCCGGACGCCGCCCGATTCGGATCCATGGATGACTGGACTCGGGTCGTCGAGAAGCGAACATGGGATGCGGCCATGTGGTGCTCGAAGGCGACGGTCGAATTCAACGGCCAGAAGCTGACCGTACAGTCGCTCGAGGAGTACGCACGGATGCATGTCGGAGATGTTCCGCTCGTGAAGATGCATACCGAAAATTTTGACATTGTCGTGGCCCATTCCAAGGGTTCTGGATTCCAGCAGTTTTCGTGGGTCAATGGTATCTGTACGACCAAGGGTGGGACCCACGTCGAAAAGGTTGTCAAGGTCGTGAGCGACACAATAATGGCCAATAAGAATGTGACGGTCAAGCCCTTCCAGATTCGTTCGACCCTAACAGTCTTTGTTCGGGCCGTCGTGGTGAACCCAACATTTAGCAGCCAGACCAAGGCGGAATGCACGTCCCGAATTACCGAGACTATCGATCTCAAGCCAAAATTCATCAAGGACATGCTCGGGACTGGAATCCTGGACGAACTTGTGGCGATGGGCACTGCCCGGAACGACAAGGAGCTCAAGAAGACTGACGGTTCGAAAAAGACCCGAATCACCGGAATTCCCAAGCTCGACGATGCGAACTGGGCCGGGTCCCACAAGAGTCACGAATGCACCCTGATAATTACCGAGGGCGACTCGGCCAAGGCCCTGGCCATCGCCGGCCTGAGCGTTGTCGGTCGTAACGCCTACGGTGTCTTTCCGCTCCGTGGGAAGCCCCGAAACGTGCGAGACGCGACGCTGGCCCAGGTGACCGAGAATGAAGAATTTAATAGCATCAAAAAGATTCTGGGACTTCAGCACGGCAAGGTCTACACATCGGTTCGGGACCTCAGGTACGGCCGCCTCATGATCATGACCGACGCGGATCTGGACGGGAGCCATATCAAGGGTCTCGTACTGAACATGTTCCACGTGTACTGGCCGAAACTCATAGAACTCGGTTTTGTTGTATCTATGGTGACACCCGTGATCAAGGCCGGGAAGGATTGGTATTTTAGCGAGGAGGAGTTCAGGCAGTCCACGACGACAGGCACCGTCAAGTACTACAAGGGTCTCGGGACATCGACGAGCACAGAGGCCAAGGAGTATTTTAGACAGATTGATCGACTCACGGTCGCGTTCGGGGCCGATCGGACGATGGATGAATCAATGCTCCTAGCATTTTCCAAGGCGCTCTCGGATGATCGCAAGACGTGGCTCACGGCCCATATGGCCAAGCCCCCAAAAGGTATCCGATACGGTCACATCAAAGACCTGACCGTGACAGAATTCATCCACAGGGACCTCGCAAATTTCAGTGCCGAGGACATTAAACGTTCGATTCCTCACTGCGTCGACGGGCTCAAGCCAAGTCAGCGCAAAGTGATCTATGCGTGCCTCAAGAAGAACCTCGCGAGCGACATGAAGGTTGCCCAACTCGCGGGATATGTAGCCGAGCAGACCGCGTACCATCACGGTGAGGCGTCGCTCCAGGGAACCATCGTGAACCTGGCCCAGAATTTCGTCGGTTCGAACAATTTGAACCTTCTCGTCCCGAGTGGCCAGTTTGGCACGCGGCTCGCGGGCGGAAAGGATGCGGCCAGCTCGAGGTACATTTTCACGCGTCTGGCCCCTCAGACCCGCAAGATTTTTGACCCGGCCGACAACAATGTCCTTCGGTACGTCACGGATGATGGTCAAAAAGTTGAGCCCGAGTACTACGCCCCCATCCTGCCCATGATTCTCGTGAACGGGGCCGAAGGTATCGGGACCGGATTCAGCTGCTACGTTCCGCCATTCGACCCGGAGGTTATTCGGCACAACATTCGATGCGCACTGAAGCAGGTCGAGATGGCGCCCATGGTTCCATACTTTCGGGGATTCAAGGGTCGGGTCGTCAAGACGAAGGAACATACATGGGTCCTCGAGGGCATGTACGAACGCGAGGGGTCACAGATTCGGGTCACAGAACTTCCGCCCGGAAAATGGATCCAGGACTTCAAGGAGCACCTGGACGACCTGGTCGAGAAGGGGACGATTCAGAAGTTTGAGAATCATTCGACCGAAACGAATCCAGACTTTCGAATCTGGGCCGGGGAGATGGCCGACCCTCTCAAAACGCTCGGCATGACCAAGACGATCCACACGAGCAACATGTACCTGATCGGCCCGAATGGCGCGGTCAAAAAATATGAGAGCCCAGAGGACATTCTGGTCGATTACACGCAGGTCCGTCTCCAGGTCTATCGACATCGCAAGGCGGACATGCTCAGGGAGATTGACGCAGAGATTCAGTGGCTGAGCGAAAAGGCCCGGTTCATCAGGGATGTCGCAGTCTCTCGGCGCATCCAGGTCTTCAACCGGCCACTCGATGACATACACATGCAACTCCGGGAAGAGGTCTACGCCGAGTCGATATGGCCCAGGCTCCTCGATATCAAGACGTACCAGTACACGGCCGAGGAGGTTGAGAAGCTCCAGACACTGTGCAAGGCCCGTCTGGGCGAGCGCGATACGCTCAAGGCGACGAGTGTGGTCCAGATGTGGGAGAAAAATCTGGACGATCTATAGATGGAGGACGTTATACGCGTCGCACATTTTACACAAAAGAGTGTTCTCGATTTTTTAGGGTTCGGTCCGCTGAAGAAGACATCGACCTCTTCGACGGGACCCCCCACTGTCGTGCCTCCACCGAGACCCCCAGTGATTATGAGTCCCATTGATGTTTCCGGATTTTTCAAAGTGACGAAACCCCAAGAGGTTACATTCTACGCGACGACCCCGTGGACATCGAACGTGGGACCAGGGTGGACCGCCATGAATGTCACGGGTCTCATAGGTCAAATTATCACGACCGGATCGAGCAATGTAACAGGAAAAGTAGAGATGGGCCTTTTTAAAAATAATACATTCTATCCAGGAAATGTACAGAATCAGACACTCGACATTGCGATAGGATCACGTGATCTAGCCGGGAACGTCGCCGTGTCATCGCTCGTGTCCGAGCCGTACAACTGGTCTTTCAGGCTCAGGTCCGACACGGACCAGGTCATCAACGAGGTCCGGTATGCAAATTCTGTCACCCTTTATCCACCCGGAATGGTCCCGATCGTGAATCCGGCCATCTCACTCGTCATAGTTGGGTACTACACGGTCCGTGAGCACGTGCCCCAGTTCATCTTCACGGGGCAGGTTCCCGCGGGATTCGGGGATGGGTGGACCGTCTCGAACCTGACACCCCTGACCGACACCTACATTGTCAAAGATTTTGGGACTGGGCTCTATGCCGGGACGGACCGTTTTGGAAAGCCCCTCCCGGCCGTGTCTTCATTCTTGGGCGCGAGCGCGACTCCAGCCCCGAACAATGCGACCCGGGTCTACGTATCAGCGACCGCGACATCTCCGGTCTTCAGCTCGAACCTGACGACCGTCGGAACATTTACGACGACCGAACCGACCCAGGGAACCATAAAAATAAACCCAAACATTGTGACCGGACTTTTCACAAAATTCAGGGCCCTGAATACCGACCTGTCTTTTCCGGACGAACCACGCGATTTTACAGAGATCAAGGACCAGGGGTTCAGTTCGGCCGCGCTCATGGCCCTCTTTGCCAAGGGACCCCAGGATGACTTTTTTGTGACGACCGACCCGAAATCTTCCGACTGGAATCCAACATTCAAGCAGCATACAAATTCTATAATGTTTCATCGGGCCACGACATTTCCCGGACCGAATCCGACGTATCAGGGGAAGGTCGTCACTGTAGTTCTGTACCCGAACCAAATCGGGGACCTCATATCGAACATGTGGCTCAGAGTGACCCTCCCGGACGGTGTCAACCTCGCGCCAAATATAGGCCGTTCGATAATTAAGCAAATAGACTTTCTGGTCAATGAGACGGTCGTCGAGACGCTCTACGACGACTGGTACATTATTCGGGACCAAATGTTTCTGGATGCAGACGAGCAGTACACAATGGCCGCGGCCATGCAGGGCATCAATCGCGAGATTACTATCCCGCTCGAGTTTTTCTTCTGTCGCCGACATTCCGCGAACAACGCGGGCCGTGAGCGACTACGCAAGCCCTATTTTCCGGCATGTGCCATGAAAAATCAGCTCATGTACCTGCGTTTCACATTCCAACCATACACGTGGTGGACCGATTCGGCGACCCCGGTCGATTTCTCAAACCCCGTCATCTTGACCGAAGAGATACTACTCGAAAATAATGAAAGAATGTACTACCGGAACACTCCCCTTCGATACGTTGTCAATAGTATAAAGAAGGATGGGGTCCTGGCATTCTCGGGGAACCAGCCGGTCATAAACCTGACGGCCGCGTTCCCGGTCCAGACAATCGCATGGTTCTTTCGGAAGAGAAATTATGAGAATGGGACCAACCAGAATTACTACGACTCCCGGTACAGCTATGGCTACACGACCCAGTACATCCACACGGCCGTCCCTTTGAATTTTCCATCCGGAAATTCAAATTTTGTCGATGTCATAACATCGGCCAAGCTGACCCTGAACACTATGGACGTCACGAGTATCCTTCCGGGTGGTCTGTACTTTGGATTCAAGCAACCCATGGACCATTCTTTATCGATACCGTCCAAAAATATCTACTCGTATTCCTTTGGGCTCACACCAAAGGAGTACAACCAGGGGGGGTACCTTAATTTTTCAAAACTCAATTCGCAGACAACGACCCTGACCCTTACGTTTGACCCGAAATACTCGACCCAGGTTCAGCAGGGCTACAATCTGTATGTATTTTACTATGGCTACAATTTTCTTCAGTTTCAGGGAGGTTTTGCGGGTCTCCCTTTTTCATCGTGAGTGGTAGTACGTTGTTTTTTAGCATATGGTCACTTATTCCATTTTGTATGACCCATTTTAAAAAATTAAGCTGGCCTATGGTCGTAGTAAAACCTTCAAATACCATGCGCTCGGTCCGGCAGAATGGATCGAAGAGCTTCTTCGAGTACCCATCGAGACTTGACTTGTACGCCACGTGGACCGTGAACATCTTTCCGTTCGGACCGATGTACGTGACGTGCTTATTCTTGGAATAATTTGTGACGAACCATTCGATGCGCCGAAGAGAAATTCCATTCTTGTGTTTCAGAATGTCTATGAGCTTTTCTTTGTTCTCGGATATCTCGAAAAATTTCGTCAGACTCGAGAGGAGTATACTCGATTTACTCATTACTAACAATTGGATCCTAGCTTTTAAGTCTCTTCCCATGGACAAGGGACACGCTCATGACGCACGGGCGGTGGCGGTGGGATCTGTTTCTGGTGAAATCCACAGTACCCGTTACATTGAGGCTTCTTGAGACACCGGGTCTTGTCGTTCTTGACCCCCTTGCAAAAGTGATCCTCGACCTCGACCATGTTCTGGATCAGGGACTCGGTGGGAATGCCATAAATTTTCGAAAGTTTTTCGGCAATGCCATTGATGCGCAGGCCGATACGAACCGTGACTTCGTTGTCTATATGAGCGAGAATCTCTTGCTGGATTTTCGAAAATTTATGAGTGAGACTTTGCTCCATATATACTAGATGGCTGAAAACTTTAGGTCGCTCGGGCGAACCGGGCCAGGAACGCCTTGCGCGCCGCAACCTCGGACGTGCTCTCGGTCTTGACCATGAACTTTCGGTCGAATATCATGTCGGCCGAGACGATCGGCTCGAGAAGGTCCTGGACGGGCTTTTTGAACTGGTTCGTGAAATAGTAGTGATAATCGAGCGCAATGTTCTTTTCACGGACCCACCCCGGGTCTTCCGCCTTTTCGCACATTTTCCCGGAGCCCCGGGCGATCACGAACGAGACCCGGTCGCCCTGTTGAGGCTCGGAGCCCGGGGCGCGCTGTCGCATCTTGTCCCGGACGTTCACGTGGGGCATGGCAACCTTGTAGTCCGACCCGAGCTGTTTGCTCATCAGAAGCTTCTCGATCGGGACCTTGCCACCCATCAAGATCCGGGCCGCCTCGCGCGCCGCGTCTATGACCGGAAGCGGGTCGTTCGATTCGAGAATCATGTCCAGGAGCTTTTTGAGCGTCTCGCGAACAAACGGACAGCTGTCGCGTCTCACGACCTGGAGACCCTTGACGTCAATCTTCTTGAACTTTACGGTTCGATCTTTTCCCATTTCGTACATTTTCGCGGCGTACCGCTTCTTCGAATACAGGAAATACGGACAGTACACCTTTTCGAGCTCGAGATCATTCGGGGCCTTGAACAGCTTCGTGCACTGTTCCGCGGCCTGCTCACCGAGCTTCCAGCTGTAATCGATCGCATCTTGCCCCTTGCGACCCTGGACGTCAAACTCGACCATGACCGAATCTGTATTCTTGACGATCATGCACCCTACACCGGCCTGAAAAGTTCCGGCATCGGTCTCGAGGTCGTAGACGTAGCCGTCCCATGACTCATGTAGTATATCAATCTTCTTGATAGCTAGTGCATTACGTCTGAGTGGTTCATTACTCCAATTTATTTGTACTGCGTTATTGACTGGATTTATATTCAAAGAAACATTATACCCAAGTTTTTTCAATTTCATGTAAACAATCTGTGCATATTTGCGAGTGAGTTGAAAACACTGTTTTCTCGGATATTTGGTTTGAAGTGATTCTTTTGCATCAAATATTTTAAAAAATGGATCATACTCCCCCCCAAAGTTGACCTCTTGTCCATCAGGCTTTCCTGTCCAAGTTGAAACGTCTTCTGGCCATGAATGTAAAAGTTCTCTTCCTTCCCAAACTTCAGTAGGTTTCACAAGTTCTACATCAGGTGTAAGAAGAGAATGATCCTCTGTCACGTCAACGAGACCCGTGTGAGTCAGAACGCGGTATATCTTCTTGGCACACTTATGCCGAATAACGCGCTTGATTGGTTGCCATCCTTTGTGAGTCCATGCTTCTGTATTATATATTTCAAGACTTTTTTTGTCAGTTCCTTTCTTCCAAAACCCGGGATATTCTTCCCAGCAATCCGGAGATGAAAGTTCATCTATCGACTTCATCTTAACAACTCCGTTTTCACGGATCAAAACAGGAGTCTCGGGCATCACAGAGTCACCATACCTCACCTTGGCGCCCGGAAAGTTGGCCTCGACATAATTCTTGGTCTGCTCGATCATCTGACGGCCCCGCATAGTCACCGTGCTCGCGATCGCGACGAGCGGGAGCATGCCCTTGGATGCGCCCGTGAAGCCGTACATGGAATTCATGCTAATCTTGTACGCGAGCTGCTGGCCGTTGTAGACAGCCTCCATGGGCGTTCCCTCCGCGGCGGCCATCAACTTCTTGGCCTTTTTGCGAAAAGCCTTGAGGTCCATGAGGATCGCCGGGAGAAGAGATGGAACGGGAGCCTGGGCGAACCTGTGCGGCCCGAACTGCTCGTAGGTGATGCCGGGCAGGTTGTCGTATTTCGGATCCATGACCAGGGTCGAATAACACAGGTTCTCGGCGCACATGATGCTCGGGTACAGGCTCGCGAAATCCAGGGCCGTGATCGGGTTGTAATAGGCGCCCGACTGGGCCTCAAGGACCGTCGCGCCTTCGTACCCTTCGTCCGGTCCAGAAAGCGCGCCCCTCTTGAACGTCGGAATGATGAAGTTGAGCTGTCGGGCCTTGTAGGCCATCTGGCTGAAGACTTTAATCTGCTGGCCCCGCTCGGACAAAAAGCTCAGGGGGACCCAACAGGCCTTGGCCATCTCGACCTGGTTCTGAATCTGGCACAACTTTTCCATGAGTTTGTGGGGCAGAATAGTATCCTGGATGCAATAGTCCGCGACCTCGCCCAGACGAACCGGGTTGCCCTCCGCGTACCGACTGAAAATCTCGCGCACCGGCATGTCGTTTTTTTGATCTTTCAAGAAATGTTTAGACACGTTGTTCAGCGAGTAGGACTCGAGCTTGTGTTCGCGCTTGACATCCTGAAAGAGATCGAACACGTACCGACCCTTCATGGGGACCATCTTGAGCTCGTTGTTTCCGAGCGCGCTCGAACTCAGATTCTTGACGACAATTTCAGCCGGAGAGTCCTTGACGCGACCCCAGACCGGATCGAGACCCCGGGCCCGGATCATGAGATACTCGAGATCGAAACCGAAGATGTTCCAGCCGGTCACAATGTCCGGGTCGGTCTTGATGAGGTACTGCTGGAACGCGTGCAGCAGTTCCTTCTCGGTCTTGAAACTTGTGTACCCTTCAGTCTCCTTGAGACAGAGGCAGACGCGCTCAAATTCGGGGCTTCCGAAATTTCGGGTCGTCATGCCGATCTGGAACACGACGTCGGCCGGATTTCTCGGATTTGGAAACGCCCCGGTGCTCGAATAACATTCGATATCGAACGACATAATCTTAAGGGGCGCAATGTCGTCCCGAGCGACCGGGCGCAGAACCTTCCACTTTGGCTGCCAGAGATTCAGGTCGCACGAGGTCTCGATCGTCTTTTCGCACGTTCCAGTATCGATCCACCCGGTCGATGCTATTCCGGTCACGTGCATGAATCGCAGGATCGGATCAATGTTCGACTCGTGGACCGTGCATCCGTACATCTCGGGCCATTTTCTGTTCTCGATGCACCAGGCAAAGTTGCGGAGTCCTTTGTGGGACCGGAAACGGACCAGAAGAAAGTTTTCGAGTTCTCCATTTCTGAACCCCCAGAGATCGACCGAGCGGCGTCGCTCGACCGAATAGCACTTCATCTGGACGAATGAGAGATTGTCCCAGCCTTTGGGAGGCTTGATGTAAAAAAAAGGTTCGAAAGTCGTGCCGAGGGCGACAGAGCGGCCATCCTCGGCTCGGCCGAATATTCGGACCGTGTAGTGTCCTTCATCATTATCGGCACCGTCCCATGCAATTGCTTGGAAGGTTGCCATTTGTTTTACTACGTTTGTTTGTTTTAAGCGGGCGTGACGTATGGCTGCAAAATGAGCTGAGCGATCCTGTACCCGGGCCGAATGACAAATGCACGCTTCTGATCGGTGTTCAGCAGGACAACCTTGATTTCGTCAGTGTAGCCCGGGTCGATCGCGTCGGACATGATCATGAGCCCGTGCTTTACGGCGAGTCCAGCGCGGTTCGCAAGACGTCCATAAGTTCCTTCTGGGAAAGTGACAGTGACTCCGGTCGATACAACCGCGCGGCACCCAGGTTGGATGACATATTCAGCGTTGCTACATAGGTCATGGCCAACGCCCGAGGCCACGGGAAAATGTGATCCCTCGGCGACATTGAAAGTCATTCTAATTTTAGGGCCGGCCGAACCTTTAGTTAGAGAATGAGCCCGAAGACTTACAAATGCCGTGCCTCCTCCTCGATGTCGATGGGGTCATCGTTCGGGATCGGCTCCTCATGGCACATCTCAAGCACAATGTCTCTCGGTACCTCCACACGAAGCTCCCGGACTGTAAAGATCCGGTCGCGGTCAATCACAGCCTGTACATGGCCTACGGACATACGGCCCGGGGCCTCTCGAATGGGTTCGGCATAGATTGTTCGGATTTCAACCGAAAGGTCTACGACAAGAGCATAATGAATCACCTGGCCGACGTTCTCGAGCGGCCCGAATTCAAGAATGATGCCGAACATGTCAATCGAATGATTCAGTACGGGTGGCCCGTGACCCTCTTTTCGAACGCGCCGCACGAATGGGTCGACCGGGTCGCCCTGGCCATAAACGACAAGGTCCGGGTCAGGTGTCCGGGTCCGGATCCCACAAAGTCGCACATGAAGCCCGAACTCGCATTCTACAAGGAGTTTGATTCGTGCCTGGATTATTATTTTGTCGATGACTCACTCAAAAACCTGGGTGCGGTCCGGAACCTGGACAACTGGTACCCGATTCACTTCAACGAGGGACCCATGGATCCTCATTGTCCATTTCCCCAAATTTCCAGGATCCAGGATCTACCCGCCAAAATAATCGAATCACCCGGGTCCGGACACACATGAGCCAGTGGAGGATCTCTCCCACGATGAACGTCCACAAGAGTACGACCCAATAATTTTTTAATTTATATAATTTGCCAAAATTAATGTCAGGACCGTGTCGACCATGGCAATGTCGACCAGGGGGATCCGGATCGCATGGACACCCGTCCCTGGTTCCCCGAAGACATTTTTGAATGGACAACTCATGAAATTATCATTGATAATTACATGACCTGTTTCAGGAAAAATACATTATACGTCATACTGCCATACTTTAATTTTTGTGGATTCAAGAGACGTCATGAATTATTCATGAATTTTGTAATTGAAATTTCAAAAATTAAGAATATAAAAATTATAGTATCCGAATTGATCGGACCGACTCCCATTGGAAAATTAAAAGCATGGAAACATCTAAAATTCAATTCCCATGATCGGCTCTGGGTAAAAGAGAATCTCATCAACAAGGGCATCGAAAGTCTCCCCAAGGATTGGGAACATGTCGCATGGATCGATGCGGACATTCAGTTTCTGAACGGGCGATGGGTCGAAGATACTATACATGAGCTCCAGAAGTGCGACCTGGTTCAGCTCTGGCAGTCGGCCGTAAATCTCGGGCCTTGCGGGGAGACTCTCAAGGTTGACAAGAGCTTCGGGTTCATGTCCGGTCAGGGTGGCAGTCCGACCAAGGTCTATGACAACTGGCATCCTGGATATGCATGGGCATGTAATCGTCGATTCTATAACCGCGTGGGCGCCCTCATAGATTGGGCGATTCTCGGATCGGCCGATCGACACATGGCGATGGCCATGATCGGCAAGATTCTCCAGAGCGGACCGGGTAACATGCACCCTCATTACATGGACATGCTCGAAGAGTTTCAGACCAGGGTCAAAGGTCTTCACTTGGGGTGGATCACTGGGACTATCATTCACCAGTGGCACGGATCGTTCGAGAATCGAAGATATAAGGAACGTTGGAGAATTTTGACCGATAATAAGTACGACCCTTTCCTAGATATCGGAACGACCCGAGAAGGAATCATAGAGCTGACGACCCGCGGGAAACGTCTCGAGCCGTATATAAACGAATATTTTACTGGGCGCCAGGAAGATTCTTGACGGAAAGGATGACGATCGCCGTGGAAAATGTAATTATGAATGTATTTCTTAAAAAATGTTGATTTCTCATCTGGACCGTGACCGGGACGAGCACCTGGCTCTCTGGGTCCTGGACCATGCGCAGGCTTTCGTGCCTGGCCCGGCACATTGGACAGTCGAGTTTCTCCTTCATGCACCGGACGAGACACTCGACGTGTAGGTTCTTTTGGCAACACCCGAGCGTCGCGACGTTGCCTGTCAGTTCATCTGTACAGATAGGGCATTCATCCATTAATGTATCACGAGAAAAATGTCTCTATTTCAATACACGAGCGATGGAAACATCGTGGAGCCATGGCTCGACGATCCAACTGAACAGCCCCCGGTCAAGCGCCCGAAACGAAACCCGCTCGGCCAGGATTGTCACCTCGGATCGGACGGGTCCGTGACCCGCGACGAGGACAAGATCATCGGGGCCCAGAGAATCTGGAAGGAGATTGCCTACGCGCCCGGGGGGATCATGTATCGGCGCGGGTTGGACCGGTGGGAATCACGTGTGAACTAAAGCAGTGCAGCCCTGTACTAACAATGGAGAATAAACATGCAGATCAATTTATGAAAAAGATTGAGAAAATTAAAAAAGATGGAAGATGGGCGCTTCAACCAGTATTAACACCGATTGGATACGTAGAATGTTTCGGGGACAATGTATACACGAATACTATACATAGAACATTTTCCAAGAGTTATCTCGCAAAATATCCATGCGCGTGTGGGAAGCCATCGACTGACAGGTGTCACGGAATTGGCGATGAACGCCCTTTACTTTTACAGCGAGCCTTGGACAAAATTACATTTCCTACGACACATGAAGAAATTATGATTGGATACCTTCTTGAACATATACATACAGAATTTTCTCTCAAATGCAAAACGTGTCATCGAAATGAAAATCTGGGTATATAATATGACCCGTTTCAATTCGCTCATCAAGGAATCGAAAAAGACCAGGCGGGAAATGCTCCTCGGAAATACGAAACCATTCGTGGTCACGCCGTACCGGGACCGAAAGGGCCGCGTCATATACAAGGCTGTCCGGGAGACTTATTTCGTAATTTCAAACTACCGTAAGTACTATGGCATCAAGGCCGCAGGTCCGGCCCACCTGATAAAGAATGCCCCGAGGGCGATCCGTCCAAAACATTTTAAATAGTAAATGGGGATCCCACTCGACGCACTGTGCAAGACGTGCGTAACCCGGTCCTGAAGACATGCATCGTGGCCGTATCAAAGACGCGCAAGTTTTATGACTTTGCCAAGAGCGATGCGGGCCGGATGCCAAGTTTTTCATCAAGAGGCCCGATTTGGCCATATCATGGGAGCCCTAGATCGTCTTCATGACCTGCCCACATTTACTCGTCATGTACTTTTCGTGTCCGATCCAAAACTTGCACAGTTCACATAAAGTCCAATATAGGTTAGGCCTAGCGCATCTTCTTCTTGCACTCCTTGCATGTATATTCAAAACTAGATGTATCATTTATAAATGTCATTTCAGTCGCACAATTCTGACAGCATCTTATTTAGAAGGTGCGTTTATTTTCTATTTAAAAACACGGAGAGCTGAATGAGTAAGATGCCTACATACGTTCATTCTCTCTGGAACGACTATGACGCCAACCCTCACCTTACTACAAAGTGTAAAAACTTCGATATATGGTGTAAATCAAAGGTTGATGACTTTCACGGAGGAACAAGGGCGGGAAACAAAGGACTTTGTATTAATTGTGATATTATATTCGGAAAGCCTCTAGAACATGTAGAATATATAGAATGTCCGGTGTGTCTCGAGTCTGGCCCGGGAATAAAGCACATCAAGTGTGATCATACTTCATGTAATTCATGTTTTCTAAAAATGAATATTGGTATGTGGGATCTCGATACTCGTCCGATAGAACCTCCATGCGAGTTTGACGAAGATGAAAATCCTATACTTCCAAACCCAGAGTATGAACAATGGTGCGAAGAAGACTATCAGTGGGAACAGAACGGTTATTCAAAAGATAATTTACGCAAGTGTCCTCTTTGTCGTCAATAACTTAAACCCACGGGGAGCTGAAATGACAATGTTTAGATTGAAAGTATCTGAAGAATTAGTAATCTTTGTAAATTTTGACAGAGTTGCCCATATATATTATGATAAAAATATTAAAAAGACAAAAATTAACTATGAAGGCAACAAATCAATACTATATGATGACCCCGATAAGGAATTGTGGGATGCATTGCAGGCGTTTATAAAAGATCAAATGTGGTAAGTTAAACCCACGGAGCCCTAGAAGAGCAAGAACAAATGGCTCCGAAGCGTCTCCTTCCGTGGATAGACCCTGAAAAAATTTATTGGAACTGGCTCTCTGGCAATCCAGCTGCAATTCATTTACTCGAAGCGAACCAGGACAAGATTGATTGGGAAATGTTCTCTATGAATCCAGCCGCAATTCATTTACTCGAAGCAAACCCCGACAAGATTTGCTGGTGCTCTCTCTCTTGGAATCCAGCCGCAATTCACTTGCTCGAAGCGAACCAGGACAAGATTGATTGGGAAATGTTCTCTATGAATCCAGCCGCAATTCATTTACTCGAAGCAAACCCCGACAAGATTTGCTGGTGCTCTCTCTCTTGGAATCCAGCCGCAATTCACTTGCTCGAAGCGAACCCAGACAAGATTGATTGGGATTTTCTCTCTCGCAATCCAGCCGCAATTCATTTACTCGAAGCAAACCCCGACAAGATTGATTGGGATATGCTCTCTATGAATCCAGCCATTTTTGAAGAAATTAAGCCACCAGTCTTCAAGGAGGAGTTGATCCAGACCGTATTCGAGCCAAAGAGGGTCTGGAGAATGGGGGGGCCAGAATGGCTAGAGTGTGTGTAAATACTTAAACCCACGGAGCCCTAAAAGAGTAAGAAAAATGATTCCTATGCATTTGAATTTAGTATCAATTCCACAAACAGAAATTGACTATTGCCCATATTTAAATTATTTATATGATGCTGACATTGAAGAGTTTAAATTAGAACTTTCAAAAAAAGTCCCTGGAATTGAAAAAAATAGCAAGATTATACGTATTAACACACAATGTCACTTCATGGTGATTTTTTGGCTCAGACAAAAGAAGAACGCATAGAACAAATGGAAAAGTATGATGCTAATGGTCTATATAATGAGATGTTTGATTTTTTAGAACACAACCCTGATTATATTGTAGTAGACTGTATTATTGGCGTTGCGGTTAAACACACAGAGCCCTAAAAGAGTAAGAAAATGGACCCAATCTGGCAGAACCTTCCTGATGACCTTGCTTTTCTGATCATCAGTTACCTGAATATTGATACACGCAGAGCATTTGGACTCAAACCGCAGCGTAACCGTCTTCCGATGTTTGACTTGAAAATTACACCACTTATCTGGACTCCAATATTTGCTGGATCAGCCATGTATATGTGCGAAATATGGAAAAACAATAAAGTTCTTACTGGAAAAATTATGTGCAGAAATCAAGTAGAATATATATATTATTTATTACCACACACACTGTGCCACATCGTGACTTAAACGCACGGAGCCCTAAAAGAGTAATGTGGGGCCCAGGATTCATACAGGATATTGCAGAATCGGTGAGTAGACCTTTAGCTGTTGCGACAAGTGTCACGTGTTTGGCAGTCGGAACTAGTATGATAGTATTTTCACACTGTATACCATCACCACTGCTATTTTATGGAATAATCATAGTTGCGTCAGGAATCCCAGGATGTGAGCCTCCTCTTTGGGCATTTGCAGTACCTCTGGCTTAAAGGCACGGAGCCCTGAAAGAGTAAGAAAAATGGAGGTTCTGAATAGCCTCGAAACAATATTTTCAACACTTTCTCACGACGAGCAAGTTTCTGTCCTCAAAAAAATGTATGGTATGCGCCTAAAATTAAAGGCAATTGTTGAAAATACACCAAATGCTTCAAAGAAGTGGTCTTATTGGGAATCCAACAAGCTTCTTGAACTTTCTAACAGTGGCGTAAGTATCGAAGAAATTGCCAAAGAACTTGGTCGTTCTTCGTGGGCAATTGAATGTCAAAAAAATAAACTTAAACCCACGGAGCCCTAAAAGAGTAAATGCTACTCGAAGTAGTTCTCCTTGGCCTTGGTTGTATAGCATTGACACCAGTATTGTTAATAGGCACAATCTATTCTGGACTCTATATTGACAATGAACTAATGATTTTACAAAAGAAATTCCAAATACCAGGCACCTAGCACTTAAACACAAGGACCCCTAAAAGAGTAAATGGTGCTGATAGTAGCGGATTATCATGCTGTAAATTTTGAAAAAGAAGAAGTCAGCCAAATTTACTGCGAGTATGATTCCGTTGTTATTAACACGAAAGACAAAAAACGCCATGTGTTTTTTACCAAAGACCCGAAATCCTTTTTCGATCATGCATGTGCCCTACTTAAACCCACGGAGCACTAAATAGTAAGAAACAAATGGATCCTTTGACAATAGTATGCATTATCATCTATGCAATTCTTATACCACCCACTGTATTGTGTTGCTCGGCTGCAGGTCAAGCAACGGCTGCTGCTATTAATGTCAACTACCCGGGCTATTTCAGAGATTCATATTACAGATAGGAAAAAGCCCCGATGGTTTCTGTGTTAGAATCAAGAAAGTAGAGTCCGAAGATGTGCCAGCTGGGTCGGCCTCTAGCCTTCAGGGCTCATTCCTAGACCCGCCGTTAAGGGACCTGCATGTGGAAGTGACGGCAATCACTGCAGCGCTGCGAGTCGTGGAAAAAAAGCAGAATGAGATGGCCACCTACTTAGCAGCCTACAATAGGCTGTGGTGGTGGCAGCGCGTATTTTCAGTTAAACCCACGGAGCCCTAAAAGAGTAAGAAAAATGGAACCAGTTATTATTTTTATTTGTGTTTTTACTGCTTTCGGTATATCTACAGTAATAGCTGCTTCTGTTAATAAGAAAGAATGCCCTTCACAGAAGGTCTGAAGTTAAACCCAAGGAGACCCTGAATGAGTAAAATGATTGCTGCACTTATTTTAGTCTTGTTACTTCTACCACCCACTGTGTTGTGTGCTGCGGCTGCAGATCAAGCAAAGGCTAACGCTATTAAATTCAGATATACTTAAATCCACGGAGCCCTAAAAGAGTAAGAAAATGCAGGCACTCTTGAAGTTCCGTGTCGGGTCTATGCGTTATGTAATTAATTGTTGCGTTTTGGGGACTTGTTGCGTTTGAGTATATTGTTTAGTTTTTTCCTGTTATTTGTAATTTTCATAACACTTGAACTGGTATTTCTAACAGGGGTGTATCCAAGTTTGCGCACGATCCGGGTACTTATCGGAATCAAATTACGTTTTAGGGCATTTGCAAGAGAAATCCCCTCTTTTTTCGCAAGTTCTTTTGCCGCAAGGTGATCCACATTCAAACCATTATGAGAAATCAAGTGAACACCAGAGTTCAGTAGAGCCTTCGTAATTAATGCTCTATACCAGGTGCCGATGCCTTTCCCCCTGTAATTTTTATTAGTGGTTCCTGAAAATGAAGCAACGATAATGTTATTATTATATGATGGTGAAATATCGATATTCATATGACCTACGACTTTCCCCCCTTTCCATAGAGCTGTAGATATCGAATTTTTATTTCTTGATGCAACACCCATTTGGAAATTACGCGGCAACTTGGTCCGTACTGGATCACTGAGATACTTTATAGTATTCCATTTAACAGTTAGATAACTTTTCGTCATACTCTAATGCAATAAAAAATTCGTGTTTTGTCAGGGCCAGTGTCCCATCCAAACAAACACAATGGCCCTCGTCGAAGAGGACCAGCCAGAAGGCTTATAAATAATAGTCGTTTAATGTAATGCCGACCCAGTTTGAGAAGTTTACGAACCATCTGCGTAATATTACAAAAAACAATAAGAACCTCAATTTCCGTGTACTCCCGCGGACACAACGCGTCGTGTTGGCTTATGGGAATCGTAATAGAAACAATAATTATTCTCTTGTAAAATTTGCCCCTCTAAACCAAGGCAGATATGTACTACTCATTCACGGGCGCACGGGGAAAAATAGGCGGCAGAGGGGCGAGGGAACTCGGCTCCGTAGTTACGGAGTCAGGGCTTCAATGGCTTCAGGAGTCCCTCTATTTCATATAGGCGAAAACTTCAATCTTCTCGTACCTCACGGGCATATGCCAATTTCTACCCACATCATGCGTAAACTTGGCGCAGTTCCCGTGAATAATATACCTGGGTTAGGTAGAGTAGTAAACTGGGGATCCGTGGTTCGGAGATAGCTTAAACTCACACCATGGTGCAAGGTAAAAATTCGTGTTTTGTCAGCGTCAGTGTCCCTGCGAACCCGAGTCTCCCACCAAACAAACACAATGGCCTCCGAGGTTTCCACTATCAACAAGACTCTCGATGATATGCGCAAGAAGGAGCTCGAACTGATCAAGCGACGCGAGGCTCTTCTCGTCGAAGAGGCCATGCGATACACCGAGGAGGCCCAGCCATCTGCAGCCATGCAGATCGCACGGGCCCTCATCGCCGTCTACACTGAGTCCGATGTGAGTCTCGAAACTCTCTTTGGGGTTCAGTCTGCCGATGTGAATACAGTTGGTTTGCTCTTACAGGCCGAGTACCGCGACCCCTGGGCTATCCAGATGTTTCTGAATAATGGTGCGGACGTGAATGCGAAGAACGAGGGGGGGTTCTCGGTCCTTGAGATAGTCCTGCAGGGGCACGACGGCTACTGGCGGGGCAAATCGTCTCAGTGGAACGAGGAGGTCTTCAAGGTCCTGGAAAAGTATAACGTGAAGCAGGAGGTTTCGCACAAGTGGATCATCGAGCAGTGCTGCACGGGGGCCCCCACGTATGTTCGAGACTTTCTAGGGCTCGATGATGACGAGAACGAGGCTGCGGTTGATCGAGAGTATGAGTTGCGCCGTGTTGTGTAAAAATTCGTGTTCTGTTCGCGTCAGTGTCCCTAAAAAAAACCTGCGTTAAATTAAATGCCAATAAGTTTTCGAGAGGCTCTGAATGAGTTTAGATGGGACCTCCTTGAAGATCCATATCGCAACAAACTGCCATATCTTTCTATGTATCGGCTTGACAGGGTGTTCCATCAGAACAAAAACAAAATTTCCAAAGCTGATCAGAATGAATGGAAAAGGCTGTATGCATATTATGTAAGGCTTGAAAGAAAGCGCGGGCTACAGGAAAATGTTCGACGGTTGAAGGCGGCCAAGACCATCCAGAAAGCCTACCGAGCCCGTATGGAGAAAAAGAAGGCCCAGACTGCATACGCGGCATCTGTTCGACAAACGAATCAGGCCCGAGCAAACCTGGAGAAAGCCAAACGCAACCTCGCCAAGACGCTCTCTAAGCCCTAAAAATTCGTGTGTTGTCAGCGTCAGTGTCCCTGCGAACCCGAGTCTCCCACCCAAAAATGAAGTTCCGCCAGATGGACCCGATCTGGCAGAACCTCCCCGACGATCTGGCCTTTCTGGTCATCAGTTTTATGAACATTGATACGCGCCTGGCTTTCAAGGTTCCACCGAATCGCCTCGGATTCAAGCAGATCGAAAAGCGACACGGGCGGGAACAAGTTGCAGTGAAGGGCAAGAAGAGCCGTTACACATTCAAATGGCACGGCGGGTCCTATCCAGCACTGATGCGACAGACTCCGTCAGTTGATGTGATTATTGACACTAACTCGAATGGTCGATGGACCATGTACGTGATGAACAAGGATCATACGACCGCGAGGGTGACATATTATGGCCACGACACGAACAAGATGCACGAATATAACATAGTAAGGAATGAAAATGGAATTGGGTGGGATCTTTTTGTGTAATAAAATATTGCGTTATATCAGGATGCCCCCTCACGTAGAAAAGCTCCAGAATATCATATCGGCACTCAAGCCAAAATGGCCAAAAATTCATAAATATATAGGCGGGGGCGTGAACGGTCGCGTCTTTGAATTGAATGACGGTCGGTACATGAAGATTATAGCGAATAACGCGTCTCACGAGTGGAAAACCCTCCTGCGCCTCCAGGGAACCCACGTCGTCCCTCGATTTAATAAGAATAATCACCTTACAATCGAAGTTAAACCGGAAGGTAAAGACTTTGTCAAGGCTTTACTGAACATGAAGAAGGTAGGAAACAAATTGACCTTCATGATAATGGGCCGGGTCGGCGGGATAAAAGCGATGTCATTAAAAAATTATACCAATAAATACCCGCATCACGGGGGACAAGCGATGACATTGAAAAATTATATCAAGAAATACCCACATAAAAATACGCGTCACGTCGGAGGAGAACAAGCGATGACGCTGAAAAATTATATCAAGAAATACCCACATAAAAATACGCGTCACGTCCAGACCCGAATCTTACACATTATCGACGAGATGCACATCCGGGGTGTGTCTCACGGAAATCTTCACAGCGGGAACATTCTCGTGACGGCGGATTCGGCCGGGCGAATCACGGGAATGTGGGTGATAGACTTTGGGCGCGCGACCGAAATTCCTCTGGGAATGACCGAACGCCAACATTATTATCGGAAGGAGCCAAACTCCACACACCCGACCCAGACGTTGTCCGGTCAGAACTATGTTAATGTCCCGGTATTCAACGGATCTCGGGCGAACGTCCACATGTCAAAAACTCACTACGGGAAAAATTATATCCGACCGCGCGAAAATATTATCAGGAATCGCAGATTGAATATAGCCGAGAATCTAAAACTCATAAAGTCGCCCCGCAAGAGTCCTCGCAGGTCAAAGAGCGCCAGTCCCCCGCGAAAAAATCGTGTGTTGTCGAGGCCACGATCCGCCAGTGTCTCGAGAACCTAAAAAAATGCCTACCAACATCTACGTCCTTCGTCTTCAGCACGGAAAATACTATGTCGGCAAAACAAGCGACCCGTCCTCTCGTATCCGCTCACACTTTCAGGGATACGGAAGTGTCTGGACCCAAATGCATCCTCCGATTGGTGTCGTCGAGATTCGAGAAAATATGTCGAACCTCGAGGAAGACCTTGTGACTAAAGAATATATGACCCGCTATGGGTGGTGGAATGTTCGGGGGGGATCTTATTGCAATCTCAACCTTCGCCAAGAGGATCTTGACGATGAGCGGCGCGAAGTTCTTGGTGGAACTGACAGGTGTCAGAGATGCGGACGAGCCGGGCACTGGGCCGCTCAGTGTTATGCGCGTTCGCAGGTTCTCGTGTGTTACACATGTGGTCGTGAAGGGCACACATCACCACAATGTTACGCGAGAACGGATGTGTTCGATTCTGATGATGAATTCGAAGAGTCTGACGAGGATTCGGGGAGCGACTAAAAAATCGTGTGTTGTCGAGGCCACGATCCGCCAGTGCCTAGATTCGCCCCCAAAAAATGTACAAGCTCGCCTTCTCTCGCTATGACTGCCCCGGGTGCGATACGTGGTGGTACTTTAACTCTATCGAAGATATCGAAAAGTTCATTCTGGATGCGTACCCCAAGTTCCCCGTGGCCGAGTGGCCGATCGATTGCACGTTTTACCCGAACGGTCTGAGCATCTACAAGTGTGTCGGGAACGTGCATGTCATGATGATGCGTTCTATGGTTGAGTCTCTCGCGGGCCCCGAGGCGCTTTGTATCGAGACGGATAAGGTTGCCAAGCTCATCTACGATCTTCAGGTCATCATAGATAAGCTTGAGGATGGGGAGTATGAGTGGCCGATCGACCAGATTGTGCCCCGGGTCGACAAGGAGGAGCTGGCCAAGACCGTGTTCCATCCGAGCAGGGTAGAGAAGATGGGCGGGTTTGAGTGGGTCGATGCTGTTTAGAGAATATACGAGTGTAAGAATAAATGGAACTTTCCAGCACTTTCAATTGTCCCTGTCGTCCCGGGTTCACGTATAAAAATCTTGCGCAACACAAAAAGACCAAGATGCATTTGGCATGGGAACAGACTCAGGTCGTCAAGGATGTTCGCGTCCAGTCAAAGCAATTTGAGAATGAAATTGAGCGTCTCAAAAATAAATTGATCCACCGTGAGAGGGTCGAGGCCGAACTGTTGATTCGGATCAATGCACTCGAAGAATCGGTAGATTACTGGAAGGCTCAGTGTGAGGTCTCGAAATTCGTGTGTTGTCAGCGCCAATGTCATTTGTCTCCTGTAGAGTCTCAATGGTAAATACATTCGTGACTTCGAGCAACCTCGTAGAGTGCGCGCGGTCCCTAGATTACCGCCGCCTAGGAAAACAGCGAGTCGAAGCCTATCAGATTTGGCGGGCCCTCAAAGGAATCACCAAGGGGTGGCGGAACCACCCAGCGGCTCGGGCGTGGGAAGGGTACACCTGCGCCCTGGCCCAGTACACGAATGTGATGATTGACGAATGGGTCTCTCGGGGCTACAAAAACACCATGCAGAAATTGCCGCACTGCGGAAATCCGCGGTTTCCTCCATGGTGGGGATGGGAGCCCCTCATACTTTCGCATCGAGCGTCCCTGAACCGAAAAGACCCGTCATTCTATTCGTTCGATGTCGGCCCGTACAAGGACTACGGCTACATATGGCCATCCAAGGTCCCGAAGGAGTATCAATGGGTCAAGGAACCCGTACTTAAGGATATAGCAGATTATGTAGTGTAATGGAAATAAGCTTACGCCCCTCGACCCGAACCGACTTTTTCGTCAAGCGTGAAGAGAAGGAACGAGCGCTCGCAGATGCGATCCAACAGCTCGATGAATTCAAGAGGAAGAGTCCCGAAACAGTATTTCCCAAAGAAATTTATGGAAATTCGAGTATAATGTATGCATCAGAATACATTAGACTTTTGGAAAATTCTGTTCGGGCCAAAAAGTCGCTCGAAATGATGGACATAATTCTGGAAGGGCTCATGCATGAGCGCATCAAGATTTTGGAAGATTTTCTAAAGTAAATGTATGTACAAACTTGCCGAAATGGAGAGTATAGGTCGGTCCCTCAGGAATGAAGTCTACAAGAACGGAAAGGCCGCACCGTTACATCTAAAGAATAACAGGACCTGGGACCGGTTCAATACATTGCGCAAGGAGGTTTACTCGAACGCGAAAAATGCGGCAAATATAGTGGGTCGGTTCATAGCAAAAAACAAGGAGCGTATCGCTCACAGTCATCTGAAGGGTCCATACACGAATGAGCGCGCGGCCAAGGCTCAAAAAATAAACCGCGAACTTCGGGTTCTTGGAAATAAGCTACTTTTCGGCGTTCGGGCACTCAACAAAATAAAGAATAGTATGGAAAAAAGCAGACAGGCGGCCCGATCCATGGGGCGGGCAAAGGGACTCGCAATCAAGCAGTACCGGAGCTACATGCCCCCGAACAAGAATGCGGGTCTTCCATACGGTGGAAATAAATATCGTGAAGCGAAACAACGCTTTAATCAGCGCAAATCCTGATCCGGATCGGGCCGCGTCGCGTACCATGATTTTGGAGCCTTTTTCTTAGTAATAAGTATGTACTTGAAAGTCCTGGCAGTCGCCCACTGAGGCGCGGTCGTTCCCGGGCGACTCCCGCCCGTCTTCCACGCCTTGAGCCCCCGGTTGTACACCGTGTCGAGCGTCGAACGGCTTATGCCCGTTCGCCGAGCGATAGCATTCTTGTTAAATTTTAGGTCCGGGTACGTCTTGTGAAAGAGCTGGGTCCAGTGCGACTTTTTTTTGGCGCCACCCGCGTTGGATTTCCCGAGGGTCAGCTTCTTGTAGGGCGTCGTGCGCCGTTTCAAGAGTTCTTTGGCGCGAACGAGTTTCAGGCCCTTTGTGAGTCCAGCAAAATATCGCTCGGGCCATCTCATATACCATCTACAGGAAAAATAGTCCCGATGGCAACTTCGCAGTGTTCCGCGACCAGGTCCTGGAGCGACTCTTCTGGCTGATGAGTTTGAATTACCATTCCAAAATTCGCGCAAATTCAATGAGCGTATTCTTCGTGAGGCGCTGGAGCCTGTTCCAGAGAACCTCCGGGGAAATCATGGAATGATTTCCGCGCTGACGGGTCGAAATATTCATGTACCGGTTATCAAAATTGTGAATCTGTCGGCGGGTCTGGTTGTCCTGCGTGTCGCGGTAAGCCCAGTGAGCCATGTAATAGGCGTACATGACGAACTTGAGCACATTGTCCCTCGAGACCTTGCTCCAGTTCCTGGAGCGAATCTTATTGAGCATGTTTGATGGAAAATTATTTCTTGTATTTAAATTTCTTAAATTGTTGGGAATCTTAGGGTACGTGGGCATGGCGATCATTCCGCCCTCGACATAACGCGCCGGGCGATTTGTCCTGAACATATATACTAGAGACTTGGAAAAAATTCGTGTGTTGTTCTGGTCAGGTAAGCCGGTTCAACAATGTTTTCAAGAAAAGACGTCATGGCTCAGAACAAAATATGGATTCAGGAGGCGCGGTCGTTGACCAACCTACAGATCAAAGAAAAGATCAGAATCTATGAACTTGAGCTCTTGCGTCGCCCACGTCTGCCTGACAAGCCGTGTCCCCGCCCGGACCTAGAAAAAAAACTTATCGCGCGCGAGTTTCAACTCGAGAATGACGCGATCAAGACATTTTTCGGCCGGGCCACGTGGGATCCGAAAGCCGGGTCGTTCCTCGTCACTTATGAAGATGGGGAAGAGGCTCACATGACGGTCACTGAAGTAGCCGAATATCGGCTTACAACTTCAAAGTGCGACGCGCTCATCGAAAAGAGCGGTGGTCGGTGCCATACATTTTCCCATCTCATCAAGCTCCTGACAGGTCAGACGAGTCTCGATGTCGAATTCGACTGCCTTGGCCCAGATGAGCCTGTTACTATCCGGCAGATATGGAGAATGGATTTCATGGGTCTATTACCTCTGGATGACGATGAGACTCACGTCGGCCCGCACATGTGGCCCCGTTTGGGAACATACGAGAATGAGAAGGTTGAGAATGCCAAGTCGTTTCTAAATATTGTGTTTTGTAATTAAAGATTCAAGTTTTTGTTAAATTATGCGGAAGGCTCCAATACCTAAAGCCCTTCGCGAACGTGTCTGGATTACATATATAGGCAAAAAGTTTGAGCACAAGTGCCTGATTACCTGGTGCGAAAATACCATATCCGTCTTTGATTTCGAGACGGGTCATAATCTGCCCGAAAGCAGAGGTGGAACGCTCGACATTGAAAACTTGCGGCCAATTTGCGCGAAATGCAACAGGTCCATGGCTGATAATTTCACGATCGATGAATTCTCTGCAATTTCCAAAAGGTCCCCGCGCCTCTGGGAATGTTTCAGGTACTCAGGAACCTGAGCCAGAGGCACCCGAGCCAGAGGCACCCGAGCCAGAGGCACCCGAGCCAGAGGCACCCGAGCCTGAAGCGCCCGAGCCAGAGGCAATGAAATTTAAAGTTGTAAAACGTCCGTCATTAGTGATTGGACTACCGGGATAAATCCAATTCATATCAATTTTCCATTTATTCTTTACTAAAAATACTATATACAATGTTCCACAGTTACATACCGCAGAAAACCATCCACCTCTCCTGGCCGCATCAGAACTTGGATCATTTGGAGGAATAATTGCAATAACATCGGCAGGTGTTGGATATGGCTTTATATATGAAGGTAGTGCAGAATTTAGATAATTGAATACACTGATAGGAACCTCGAAATTAATAGATAAATTCAACGGGATGTTCACATTCTTAATGTATTCAAAACAAGATAATAGAAGTTCTTTGTCTGTTTTACCGGATTCTTTCTGAATCACATCAAATCCCGTGGATCTTCCATTTTCTGGTATATCTATGAGCGCGCCAGGGGTTATATATAATGTATTTATGAATATATATGCAACAATATGTAACATTGTTCGATCTCTTATAATTACTGCGGACGTGCCACTGGGTTCGCCATTGATATACGCATCATCGAATACTGAATTTAATTCAGAATCCGATGAATATTGTAACATTCCGGGCGGGAGATATTTGTTCATAAGTGTATAAGAGTTTACTCCATTTATTTGATTTTCGGCTATCTGGCAAAAATCAACCATTGTATCTACACTGTTTGGTCGATTCATATATAGTTGTATGTACTGAGACTGATCATTCGATAGCCATGCCAGGGCTGGTATAGTGAAACTACTCGACGTGGAACTCATTGAAGACGAGACGAATATACCACTGACTGAAGTGTCAAACCTTGAGGTCTTTTTGATTAATAAAAATAGTATTAGAATTATTAAAACTGCAATAATTAAATTTTCTCTCATTTAATTATAGTGACTAATTAAAAATGGCACTTTTCAGTCAATTTCCCACTTCTTCAGGTTCGAGGTCTGGTGGTATACCATACTACATCATCATCATCATTATTATGATAGTTGTATGTGGTGGAGTTGGTTTCATGGCACTGAAGAAGTCTTAGAGAGACCAGGCGTGTCTCAACAAAAGATGTGTGGAATCTACGCCGGAACCAAGCCTCCCCCCAAGGACAAGCTCAAGCACCGCGGCCCCGACGATTTCACATATGTCCTCATCAAGGATACGCACCTCATGTTCTGGCGGCTCGCCATCAACGGGATCGGGCCCGACGGTACACAGCCATTGTCCCACAACGACAAGTACCTGATTGCGAACGCCGAAATTTACAACTACCTGGAGCTCAGTGGGACCAAGGGTCGTTCAGATTGTGAGGTCATCCTGCCACTCATCGAGCAGCATGGCCTATTCCGCACGTGCGAAATTATGAGCGGTGATTTCGCATTTGTGTTCACGGACGGCGACCACACCTGGGCCGCCCGGGACCGCATCGGCATCCGGCCACTCTTCTACTGCAAGTACCCCGGAGGCATCTCTTTCGGGTCCGAGGTCAAGGCCCTGACGCATATCGGCACCCCGGTCAACATATTCCCCCCGGGTCATTTCTACGACCCGAAACTCGAGCAGTTCATTTGCTACTCGCCCAACTACTGGGATCACCCCCGAATGGATCAGGATGTCGAATTTGTCAAGGAACAGACCAAGGAGCTCATGATCGAGGCTGTCGAGAAGCGCGTCACGAACACGGATCGTCCGGTCGGTTTCTTCCTGAGCGGTGGTCTCGATTCTTCGATCGTGGCCGCGATCGGGAAAAAGTTGCTCGGAAAGATTCGGACCTTTTCGATCGGTCTCGACGGGTCGCCCGACCTGCTCGCCGCGCGGAAGATGGCGAACTTTCTGGGGTCCGAACACACAGAGGTCAAGTTTACGATCGAAGATGGGCTTCACGCTATTCGGGACGTCATCTGGCATCTTGAGACGTTCGACACGACGACCGTCCGGGCATCGATCCCCATGTACCTATTGAGCAAGTACATCAAGGAGCATACGGACGTTCGGGTCGTCCTGAGCGGTGAGGGTTCAGATGAGCTCTTCGGTGGGTACCTGTATTTTCATGGAGCCCCGAACGTCGAGGAGTTTCTGCATGACACGACCCGGCTCGTCCGCGAGGTTCACATGTTCGATGTACTCCGGGCGGATCGCACGACCGCGGCCCACGGTCTCGAACTCCGGGTCCCCTTCTTCGACCGGGATGTCGTCGATTATGTGATGGATGGTTTCGATCCGGACATGAAGATGCCCAGAGGGAAATGGGAAAAGTATCTTTTGCGCGAGATGTTCGAGGACATGCTTCCGCATGAGATTTGCTGGCGCCAGAAGAATGGCATGAGCGATGCGGTCGGGTATGAGTGGGTCGATGCGCTCAAGAAATGGGGCGAGGAAAAGTACGCCCAAATTTTTGAGCAATATTTCGGTAAAAATAAGCACCTCTGTCCGCACGCATGGATGCCCAGGTGGTCGACCGCCCGAGATCCATCGGCTCGGTTCCTCCCCCAATTTAATTTGTAATTTTACATTATGGAAATTCTAAAATATATCCCTGTCATGTCCCTGACCGTAGGTACGGTCGGGCTTCTCTTCTCGGTCATAGTTCTTTACCCATGGCATCTTGAGCTGTCCCGGCAGTTTTTGGATATGCAAGATGCATGCCTAATTAAAGCTTCGGGACCCTAGAAAATTAAGAAAAAATGGGCCGGCTCATCGAGGATCCAAATGTCGTGAGCTGGCTCAAGGGTGACCTATCATTTTTGCGAGAACCCGATGATTCATTCCGGAACAAGAAGGAACTCTATTCGAGAGAGAATGAATGGGCATGGAACCTGTTCAATGAGAATCTAGATCACCGATACAACAGGGGTGATAAGTGGTCCGGAAAGTTCGGACAACTAATCTTTGAAGAAATGTCCCCTACTGGATGGAAGCCCGAGCGTCGCGGAGGGTTCGCCCCGGATTGGGAGGACCCGTACTTTGTGTACGAGCTGAAGACTCAGTTTCATCTGAGCGGAGGTACGGCCCAGGAGAAGATTCCAGCCGTCCCCATCAAATACATGGATATCCCGGAGCTCTACGGAAAGCCCTTACGGGTCATCTGCTTTGCCGGGGCAGAAGTATATGCGAAAAAGTTTTTCAAGGATAGTCAGAAGACTAGACAGCAGCTGGCGCTCTGGAAGTCCTGGAAAATTGAGTACGTGTGGGGCTCGAATCTCGCGTTTTAATCATTTTTTCTTGATGTATTCGAGAGCAAACTTTCCCAAGAAGAATAGTACAGTTATCCATATTAGAATGTTAATCAATTTTGCAAACTTGCAATAGAAACTATTGTCCTTTGCGTCGCAGTTTACGAGCGTGCCTATTCCAAGTCCAAGACTGGGCATTTTACTTTTCGCCATTTTTAATATTACAATATATTAAAAGTTGGTGCTGCGCCTGAAACCTCGCGTTTTAATTAAAGACACGCGTTATTAGTATACCATGGAGGCTTATATTTACCAACCGATGTACACATACCTAGGTAACAAGCGAAAGCTGCTCGACGGCATCGTCCAGTCGGTCAATGACGTCAAGACGCGGCTCGGCCGGGACAAGCTCAGGCTCATGGATGGATTCTCCGGGTCGACCGTCGTGGCCCGTGCGCTCGTCCCGCATGCATCCGAGCTCCATTCGAATGACCTGGAATTGTATTCGCATCTCGCATCGAATTGTTTCCTGAAGCGTCCGACCGAAACTCAGCAGCGGGCCATCCGCTATCACATCGAAACCATGAATCAGCTCCGTGAATTTACACCCGGACTCGTCACCGAATTGTATGCCCCGGCTGACACTCAGAACATCAAGCACGGCGAGCGCTGTTTTTTCACGCACGAGAATGCACTCCGAATCGACACGTGGCGAGCCTACATAGACACGATCGATCCCGAGCTCAAGGACTGGTGTCTCGTGCCGATCCTGGTCCAGATGGCTATTCATGCGAACAGTATGGGACATTTTAGGGCATTTATCAAGGACAAGAACGATATAGGAACGTTCGGTTCGAACAGCAGCATGGCTCCCCTGGTCCTCCACTGTCCCGTGTGGCACGACTGCGACGTCCAGGTCCACGCGCACAACATGTCGACAAACGACCTGGTTCGGTCCATGCCATCAGATTCGCTCGACCTGATTTACTACGACCCGCCCTACAACCATCACGAATACGGAGCATTCTATTTTCTACTCAACATTGTCGCGAAGAATGAGCGACCCACGAACGTCAATGCGGTCACGGGCCTGCCCAAAAATCGGGTCAAGTCGGACTATAACTCGAAGCGCAGCGTGTTCGATGCCATGAAAGATCTCTTGACGGAATCGACCCGGGTCTCCAAATACGTTCTCATTTCGTATAACGATGAGGGTATTCTGGGCGAGCCCGAATGGCAAAAGCTGCTCGGTGATTATGAGACCGAGCGCCACGCGCGAACCTATCAGCGCTACACGGGACGTGGGACAAAGACCGGAGAGGGGCGCGGGGAGGTTCAGGAAATTCTATATCTTATTACACGGCGAAACCAGTGACCCAGTCACGGCCAGTATACTTGCGATACCAGCGACCTATCGAGGGGTTCCCGGTCCAGATGGGGACTCCGGGCTTGGTGATGCCGTTCAGCACGCAGTACACGTCCTCGTACCAGCACCGGCTCGTATACCCGACCTTCATGCCCCACGTCTTTCCACCCTCCTCTGAGTTGCGGAAGTCGTACACAATCTGCCGCGCCGCGACGAGCTCATCAAATTTGAAAATCTTGGAAGGCCGGTTTGCAGAGGAGTTCCCTCCAAACCGGAATTCGGTAGACTTGTTAATAGGGAGGCCATCATCCTCGCGCCCAAAGTTCTGGGGCGGGTAGTTTTCAACGGACGGCTTGGAAAAAATTGTATTTTTGCGCTTGGGGATATAGTAAATCCCGAAACGCCCACACGCGGCCGCAAACTTTTGCTCAGAGGCTTGATTGGTCGAGAGCGCGCTATAGGCCTCTTCGAGTTCAGCCTTGTACCTAGCAAACTTTGCCCGCTTCGTGTCACTCATGTCGATCTTCTGGAGAGCGACCCAGACCTTGGTCGCCTTTCGGTAGCGACCGGTGTTGTAATCCATGGTTGACCGGGCACTCCCATCGCACATCCTGACCGACCGACGACCTGAATTTTAGTCTTCATGAAGAAGATTTTCGATTGCCTGAATGCGGCGTTCGAGGTACGTGAACGTGATTGATGAAAATAGGAGAGTTAGCCCCGCAAAGATAGCCAGGCCCATAAGTTCAACCGCCATGTGTCATTCGGGCGACGAGTTCCTTTATACAGACAAAAAATGTAAATAAAAAAATTACTATACACATGACTTCTATGCGGTGGCGCCATATGGCTATGATTCCAAGTTTTTGGGCCAGTCCCCTCATGAAATGTATCGAGAAGCATTCGGGGCCAGGGTTTTGCCAGTCGAATAATTCATTAAAGATTGTCGACTTGAGAATCTTAATTTTGTTTTTAAATTCTGTTTTTTGTAAAATTTCTTCACAGAATGACCCCTGTTCGTAATTGGGCCCGGCCCATCGGTCTTCGGTCACCCATTTTCCATCGTCATCCCGGCTCCATTTGGATGGGTCGTAGAGTGAGATCCATTTGTCGATGAGGGCCCGGCCGCTCTCCGAATTTCTGACACAGAACACTCCCGCATTGAACCAGTCCTCGGTATCTTTCGGGTCATCCGGATCATGGGCCCCGACAAAGTCTAGGTCGGGTGTCATGAATTTTCGGGGATCTTTTTTAAAATCAAAAATGAAAATATCAGAATCGAACCAGAGAATGAATGGGGCTTCTGGATTTTCATTCATGAGATCCTTTAATTTGTGAACCTTCCACCAGTAATGGACCATGTCATCCCGGTACCCATCATATCGCTTGTAATCCATGCCGTGCTCATCGGCCCAGTCGTGGACCAGGTCCATGAGGGCCGATATATTTTCATTTTTTCGATTCTCAATTTGAAAAACGATCGATGACATTCCCTTACTAGTACACGAACACAATCTTCTCGACTTAGAGGGCACATGCGCGGATATGGTAATGAGATTGCTGGCGATAGTCATTGGGTCCCACGTTATTCGTTGGTTCAGTGAGCGTCTGTACTACGAACACTGTGCAGGGTTCGTGACATCAATTTTCGCCTACGCCTCTCCCACGTGTCAGGGCCTGCGCTGGATCGCTGACACGGTCGCGACAAACACCTTCGCGCTCGTGGGCGCCGCGTCACTTAAGGCGATCGAGGCCTGTTACACTAAATGAGTCCAATCACATTCCTGCTCGATCGCTCCGGGTCTATGGAGACATGCTGGGATGACGTCATGGGTGGATTCAATGCATTCGTCCGGGAACAGGATCCGGATTCGACCCTGACCCTCATCCAATTCGACCACGAGTATCTCGTCTCGTACTCGAACCAGAAAATGAGCAATGTTCTTCCCATGACCCGTGAGACCTATTGCCCGCGCGGGTCCACGGCCCTTCTCGATGCGATCGGCACATTCATCAAGGGCTACAAAGGGACCGAGCCTCCGGTCGTTGCAATTTTCACGGATGGTCTCGAAAATTCATCAAAGACCTACAGTCGGGCTCACATCAAGGACCTGATCGAGGAACGCCAGCGAAACGGGTGGACATTTGTATACATGGGCGCGAACCAGGATGCGTTTGCCGAGGCTGGATCCATGGGTATCGCTGCATCGAACACCATGGACTATGATGTTCGCCGGACGCCTGAGGCATTCGCACGGCTCAGCGCGACAATTTCTCAGATCTGAACTCTCGCAGAGCTGAGCTGTTGGACTGCACTAGCAGCAGCGGCCGCAGTTTGTGCCTCTTGCACTAGCGACGTCAATAATGGACCCTGGCCGACGACTGGCGCGGGTGCCGGGAGGGGCGCGGGTGCCGGAAGGGGCGCGGGTGCCGGAAGGGGCGCGGGCGCGGGTGCGGCAATCTGGAGAGGGGCGGGTGCATATAGGGGCGCGGGTGCGGGCGCGGTGAACTGGGCGGGCAGAGGCACAACGGGCCCAGCGTAGTCATACCCCCCTTTCGGTTTAAATGCTTTTGAAATCATGTAAATATTTATCACAATGCCTACGGCCGCAATAGCGACCATTGCTGCGTTGGTCTGCCACCACCAGTCCATCTGGTTATTTTTATTTTTAATATACCCGGCCCCTTTTGAAAATGCAAAAACACATATGGCTATATTCACCATGGCGATGACTACATCCATTGTATTATTCGTATATTATTTTTTGCCCGAGGGCTCTTTCGGTCTTCCTGAGCGCCCGTCGAAAATCCGGTTCGGACCACAGAAGCCAGCGAGACCAAAACCCGGCAGTCTTTGCACCGGACCTGGTCCAGTTCTCTCGGGACCTGTGTCGAATAAGATATCTTTTCATCCGGGCCTGGTCCTTGTGCATGGTGTAATCCGAGTAGCCCCGGGCACCGAAACGCACGGTTTTTCCATCTGGAAAAATTGCCATAAACTTGTGCTTCGAGTCATTCGCGCGCGCGAGGATCACGGTCATCTAATGTTTAAATGATATTTTGATGCTGATATAAATCAGAAGGGCCAGAATTATGACGTTAAAAACAAGATACCCTGTGAACCAAGGGTACGCGGCCCGAACCGCGTTATTGTCTAGAACCATATTTAGAATCTGTTTACTAAGGGGCTCATCTGCCTCGTCGTCTGAAATCATGGATCGTTACTTTAGAATTGATTCACAAAAAAAAGATTACGAATTTACAAAGCTCGGTCGGGTAGTGTGCGTCCTGGGCCGCACGGGCATCGGGAAATCATGGGCCGTGCATGACGCCTACGACCCATGTATAGAGATTACGCCCGACATTCTCAAGAGTAAAAATGATACGATCGAGTTTCTTACTAAAATTCGAGGAACAAAAATACCAGTCATTCTGGATGAATATGAATGTGTCCAAGGCCTGATTGGTCTCAAGGAGATTACGAGCGTCCCGACCGAAGGTCCGTTTATAATAATTTCACAGGTACCCGTAAAATTTGATTTCGACGTGGCGATTTATGAATTTCCGGTACCGACCCGAGAATGTATGAAACGGATCGTACCGGATGCGACCGACGCCGTCCTGGATGAATCGAAAGGCGACCTACGGGCCGTCATACAGGCATCGACATTTCGTTCGGACATTCGGGATGACTTTCGGGGGCCCAGGGAGTTTGTCGGGTCGCTCGTCTCACGTGATTCAAATATTCGACCCATCGATTTTATCGGGGCACCGATAGCCGAACCCGGAAACATGGTATCGATCCTCAATGCAAATTATCTAGATTATCCATCTGTAAATTATGAAAAGGTTTCTGAATATTTCAGTCGGGCCGACCTCATAGACGTCATCGTCTACTCGGGTGATTGGGAATTTATGCCATATTTCAATCTGTGGGGGTGTATACTTCCCGCTATTGAGATAGGACATACGCTCGGCCCGGTCCTCAAGCCCGGAAGCACGTGGACCAAGTACCAGAATATGTGTATGCGCCGCAAAAAGATTAAAGCCATGTACGAGCGGGTCCCAAGGGCTCACCAGGACCTGGACGGCATCCTGCTCATCATGGATTATATAGAAAAAGATGAAAAAAAGGCGATCGAGTTAATGATCGAGTACGGGTTCAAAAAGGAGGATGTCGACATGTTCAATCACGTGAGCCCGTTTCGAAAGCTCAAGGCGAAGATGGTCGGTCATCTCAAAAAATCAATCACTCCTCCGTGACGACCTCGGGCTCCTCGTCTGGCTCCTCCTCCTCTTCGGACTCGGACTCTTCGACAACGACGACCGGTTTCTTGAACGTCACCTTCTTCGGGGGAGGCTGAGGGCGTGAGACCATCTTAATAGCACCCGAAGAAAACTTCTTTGTAAACTTCTTGTACAGGAAATAGCCAAGGATCAGGATCGCGACCAGGGCGACAATGTTCAGGATGCTAAATGGCGACTGGGACCTCAGCGTCTCAATGGTCGAACGCTTCACGTGATCGACGACGGGCTGCATATAAAGAGAATTGAGGTTTTTTATGGCCCAGGATACCGCAGGGCGTGGAAACACACAATGGACATTGAACAGAGCTGGGCCGTGCTGGATGCTTTCCGTGAAAAGGAGGTTGCTGAGCCGATCCGTTCCGAATGGATCTGCCCATGCGGTGGGCTCAAGATTATAGATGAGATGCCCGTATGCACGTCATGTGGCCTGGTGGATGATGTCTACATCAGTCACGAGCCCGAGTGGAATTCTGGGGGCGACCCTGACTCTGGAAACAAGGACCCGTCGCGGGTCGGTGCGCCCGTAAATACGGACCACTTTTCCGAATCCTGGGGAATGGGGACGATGATTGTCTCTCGGGGAAAATCTTATGCGACTGCGCGAATGAGCCGTATCCACCACCACGTGAGTATGCACCACCGAGACCGCGCGCTCTTCCACGCCTATCAGCACATGGTCGACGTTGGGATCAGGGTCCTCGGCCTTCCCGAGTCTGTGATGTATTCGGCCAAGATCAAGTACAAGGAATTCAACGAGGCCAAGCTGACCCGTGGGGCTGTCCGCAACGGGGTCAAGGCGAATTGTATATTTCAGGCATGCCGTGAGAATAACATTTCACGGAGTACAAAAGAAATTGCGGATGCGTTCGGGATACCGGTCCGAGACCTGTCCCGGACGACCGAGCTTTTCCAGGAGCAGGTCCCGGATACCGAGGTTCACGTGATGACGGCCGCGCACATAGTCCCCAGATTCTTCAACGACATCCAGATCCCGGCCGCGATCAAGGGGCGGGTCAAGATGCGCGTCGTCAAGATGTGTCAGGGCCTCGAAGAATCGGTCGAGCTCATGGGCCGTACACCCAAGGCGATCGCGTGTGCGGTCATATTCATAGTCACGGCCGAGATGGGCCACCCGGTCGATCGATCGACCATTTGTAGAGTCTGCGACGTATCCGTCCCGACATTGTCCAAGATTGAAACTATAGTTCGGGCCGAACTTAAGGAGAAGCAACATGTGTAATATCAATGGTCACGCTTTTTGTATCGACGCCATGCTACGGCGGAATTTGTCTCCAGGCCTATGCGGAATCAATGCTCCGTCTCCAGCGGACCTGTGCAATGAATGGCATCCAGATGATGCTCGACACGACCGAGAATGAGTCGCTCGTTCACAGGGCCCGGAACATTGCGGTCGCGCGATTCTACCAAAAAACCGAGGCGACCCACTTCCTCTTCATCGACGCCGATATCCACTTCGATCCCGATTCGGTCGTTCGGCTCATCAAGTCGAACCATGATGTCGCGGTCGCGGCATATCCCAAGAAGTGCGTCATGTGGAATCAGGCCGAGGATGAGGTCAAGAAGGGTGGGAGCAAGGACCTAGGTCGCGTGTCATCGTCGCTCGTCATGAATTTCAAGTACGCCCAGACTCAAATTATTGACGGATTCGCGGAGGTTCTCGACGGCCCGACCGGATTCATGCTCATCAAGCGCGAGGTATTTACGAAAATGTTTGCTCGGTACCCCGAGCTCAATTGTGTCAACGACCATCAGAACAAGGATCTGGATGAGTACGTGGCCGTATTCGATTGCATGATCGATCCGGTCAGTCGCCGGTACCTCTCGGAGGATTACGCATTCTGTCGCCGATGGCAGCAGATGGGTGGCCAGATTTTCGCGGACTGCGCGACGGTCCTGGGACATGTAGGAAACCTGAGATTCCAGGGGACGCTCGAAGATCGGCTTAAGGCCCAGGCAAGCGTATAAAATACACAATGGTGAATTGTGGTGCCGGGGTGAGAATGACAAAGTGTTTATAATGGTCACACCATCCATACATGGGTCGAGAGAGATGGGACGACAATCTTTTTGGCGAATTCGATGGTTGTCTACTCGCGGGTCAAAAAATATTCGAGACCCTGACTATACGACTACTCAATGTACGAACCGACCGATGGGTTCTGTAATTTGAATTGTATCCATGAAATTAAAAAAAACGGGGGAACAATTGTTTTCGGGTCGGTAGGGTACAGAGAAAATGGGACCGTCACGTATGTCTGGGGAAATCCAAAATTTAAGACGTACCAGGAATTTGTGACAGTTAAGGCATAAATTTGCCTAAACCCAAATGCAGATCCTCCACATATGCATGGTGACCCGGAATAAATCAATCAGCGCGACCACGCTCCATACGGCCATGAACACGCACATGCTCTGTATGCAACGTGGGGTCCACATCGAGATCCACTTCGTCGACGACAAATCAAGTTTGCCAAAAATTATTAAATCGGGTGAGCGCATCTTCTGGATGGATTACGGGACGAACCTGAATATCGAAGAGCTGAACCGGGTCGTGGCCCCCTTTGAGAATGGCGTCCATGTCGTAGTCTTCCCGTCGGTCCGTGAGGGTATCGACTGGGACATGTTCACCAAAAAGACCAATGCCGGATCGACCGAGCCGGCCGGTCAGCGCGGGCTCACGTTCGACACGGAGGTTGGCAAGCAGATCGCGGACGGCCTCTATGAATGCCTGAAATCATCCGCGCGCGTCTGGGCCATGGATTCCAAGCCGGTCGACCGAAAGCTCCGGGGTGGCAAGGTTCAGGTCTCCCTCCCGCTCACCGACAATGCGAAAATGTTCGAATGTCTTCGTCAGCAGGGCATCAAGGTCGCGGCCGCGACCCGGGCCAATGTCGTGTGTCACTACATTCACGAATGCTTCGGAAACATCCTCGAGGCTTCGGGCGTTTCTTTGCAGCCTTAGAGATAAGACCCCCATGTGAATCAAGTAAACACATGGAAGAATTTATCATGAAATCATGGGGAATTACCGGTGACAGGTTCCCGGGTCCCCAACCCGTGTCTATCGAGCGGCGCCATTTCTCGCTCCTCGAAAAACAGAAATATTTTGTATGCGAAAAAACGGATGGTCTCAGGTACCTGCTCGGGAGTTTTGATGGGGGCGTCTTTCTGGTGAACAGATCATTCGCGAGTGTACCCTTGAAAATACGGGTCCCCAAGGATACCCTGCTCGATGGCGAACTCGTGACGACCCGGGACGGTCGACGGCTCTTCATGGTCCACGACGCGATCCGGGTCAAGGGGCGGGACCTGACGCGAGACCCTCTCGATGTTCGGCTCGAGGCGGCCCGGAAAATGGTCAAGGGAATTATAAAAACGGCCGGGGCCGAATGTGAGATCCGGGTCAAGACCATGTGGCCCCTGACTTCTATTCGGGACATGCCGACCGAATTCGAGTACGAGACTGACGGAATCGTGTTGACCCCGATCGCAGAGCCCGTCCGGACCGGGACCCATGAGACCATGTTCAAGTGGAAACCCCGGGACCGTATAACCATCGATTTTGCAATAATGGACGGTAAGAATCTATATGTCCAGGACAAGGGGTTTCCCTTTCTCGAGGCTGAGCTCCTGACCAAGGTCAATATTCCGGACGGATCGATAGTCGAATGTGGCTACGGACCGACCGGGTGGTTCGTCGAAAAGATACGAACCGACAAGACGTATGCAAATAATCGCCGGACATACTTTCGAACAATTATAAACCTTCGTGAATCAATCGAGCTCCGCGAATTTTACCGGTACCACGCCATGTAGAACGACCCCTTCAGGTCTTTCGGTTCGGGAACTTCCCGAACATCCTCGTCATCCTTTATGTACCACCTGTCGTAGCGACGGACCAGGAGCACGTAGTGTCCTCCGTGTTGGATCCCGTGATGGATTATGCACGAAAAAAGCCGGAGACCCTGGAATTCGAGCGGTACATGTATCGGGTACTTGTTGGTGTACATTGAGAATGACACGCCGAGGACCCGGGGCCATTCAGTGATCACGTTCCGGATCGCCGCTACAGGATGTGTCTCTCCAGAATCATCCGTATAGTTTTCTATCGGCACGGGGTCGGCCCGCCGGTCGACGAGTTCCTGGAGGGTCGACTCTGCCCCGACATCGATCAAAAGGACCGTGAATGGCATGACCCGTGACGTCTTCCCTCGGGGCCATGCAACCTCCTGTGTCTCTCGGCCGTTGAATATTCCTTGTATCAGATCCTTCCCCAATGATTTTTCAAAAACGTCCAGAAGAATTATGACAACCTCCTGGGCGTCGTGTTGGCCATGACCAAATTCTGGAAACTTGGTCCGGAATGCATCGAGGAGCCCGGACGGATCGACCGGTCCGGACTCGTGGACCCGAAACAGGTCCATGGCGACCCGCTGGTACTCACGGGTAATTTCACAATTTCCATTGTAAGAATTCTCAAAAAAATATTTCGAAAGAGGTGGAACGTGTACGAGACACTGGACGGCGGTCGAAAAGTAGCATGTGTTCCCCAGATTGACGAGTCCTCTCATCTCTTAGAGACATGGAGCGTTTTGTTTCTAAGAGAAAGAATGCACCCCCAAAGTCAGAACCTGCACGCCCAGTGGAGTCCGCTCATCCAGAAGTTTAAGAATCTTCCAAATACCGAGGTCGAGATTCGACTCGGGCGCCTATCAAAGACCTCATTCGATACAAATGTCGGAAAGGATACGTTCGACAAAGTCTTTCGGGCCCTGATGAAGTACCAGGGCTGGGAAACGAGCCGGCATTCCAAGGCGACCGTGTACTACTTTCCAAACTCGCGCCGGTTGACGGTCGACGAGGAATCGGACGAACAGGATGGGTGTACGAAAACCCGGGTCTGTACTGATGACTTTAGGATCGATGGGGCGAGCTTTGACGTCCGGCTCGGTATTTCTACCGAGGAGCCATGGGAGTATGACGGCGAGGAGGTCAGTACCGAACAAAAGGACAAGGAGCGTTGGTCTTTTATTCGAAAGAATTTGTCGATCGATATGACGATCGTCAAGGGGACCCCGGACGACAAGGACTCTGATGACGACACCATATATCAAGTCGAGCTCGAGATTATTCGACCGGCCGACATAGACTCCGACAAGGGTCTTTTCAATATTCTCTACAAGGTTTTTGACATTCTCAAATGTGTCTAGGTAGATAAAAAAATATTGCGTAGAGTGTGTAGATGGATGAGTTTCATTGTTATGCGTGTCAGGATACAAAAGTGGCATATTTATGTGATGATGTATATGGTGAATGTATTCAATGCGGCCCGACACCAACATGGACCGACGATGATGGTAATATGTATGTCCTATCCCCGTTAGATTTGAAATATTTACAAAATAAGGAAAAGACCCCTGCACCCCCGAGTCGAAAAAATAATACTTAGGCGAAATTCTCGTTTCGTACATTGTTTTCGTTCGCGAAAACATTCCCGAGGTTTGGCGTCGAGACCGATGACCCTGGCGACGCCGACGCGGCGACATGTCCATTTCTGGACTTTTGGTACAGAACACTGTACTGGTCGGCCAATGTACGTTTTACAAAATTGGCCCTATTATCCTTCTTTATGTAGCTCTTTATTATTGCATTTCGTTCGCTCGGTTTCATCGTGGTCCACTCTCGGGTCGTCACAGCCTTCCCGAGCTTGAGCCGCCGGACCCTCGCATTTTCCAACAACTTGTACTTGGTCGTCCCTATGGTCAAATTGAATGCCCCGACACCCTTCGCGGCCGTCTTGCGCTTCAGGTGGGCTATGATGTTCACGGGCTTCATCTTGTTCCCGACCTCGGCAATGTTTGCATTCCGGGCAATGGCCAGGAGCTCCTTCTTCGTCAGGCGCGTGGCCTGCTTGCCGTTGATACGTAGTATCCCATTCGAACCCATCATAAACTCGTGAGCCTTTTTTGTATTATTTATTTTTACATTTTCAGAAATTTTGAAAATTTCACGGACCGCTTTTGGAATATTACGACCAGCCTTGGAGTAGGCCGCGATGACCGTCTTGCGTCCGGCCGCGACACCCTTGGGCACTGCGTACCAGTAAGGCTGTTGACCCGGTCCGGGCCGGACATAATATCCATTACGGGTCGCGTTCCAGTTGGATGCGCGCCGATTCGCCGGTCCGGTATAGACAACCTTGTTCGGTGGTGGAGCCCTGAGAGGCGCGCCGGCCTCGCGGAAGATTTTGAGGGTCGATTCCGGGATGGGCTTCCCGACCGCCTCGAAGGCCTTGCGAACCTTGGTCGCGAGAGGACCGAGATTCACGACCGAGTTCAGTATATTCGGCCCGGCTGTCAGTTTCGTGTAGTACTGGTACGGGTACAACCGGGGCTGACCGTTCGGCCCGGGTCGGATGTAGTACCCGCGCGGGACCGGCGACACGAGACTGTTCCACGTGCCGGCCGATGGGTACCTATTGGCCCCGGGACGATTCGGGGCCGCCCCAAAGACATCCGACGCATCGAACCCGTACCGACTAAAAAATTGCTTGAAAAGTTCTGGCGGGACATCAATGTCGCTCAATTTTTTAATTCCCGAAAACAAAATTGTTCCATTTTTAAAAAACTGATACGTAAATTTAGGTTTCTTGAATTTTACGGACAGTGCGGGCGTCCGGACCTCGGGCAGTATCGGTCCGGGTTTTGATTCGAGCATTCCCTCTGGGATCTGATGGATAATGTAGTTGCGCATGATCGGGAGGTCTATGGTTTTGTTGACCCGGAATTTACAATTGATGGTGTTGATGACCGGTTTGAGACGCATGGCCAGTGGAAGGATCCACTTGTTCTTTATGCAGAGCCTGTACATTTGTTCGTAGGTCCCGGGACCACTGACCCTGATCTGATCGGCCTGAATTATGACGGTCGTATTGCCGTACTTTGCGGTGATGTACTTGACGTGTTCGAAACCGTCACCGACCCACCCAGATCCCTTCACGTACCGGACCCGGGGCTTTTTGCGAAAATTGATGTACCCGGCAACCTCGCTGAACCCTATCGGGGCATGCAAGAACACGTTCCCTATCATGATGGGAATTTTGAGGGTGCTGACCATGGACACGACGCTCGGCTTGGAGAGCTTAAAGCCGAGCCCGGTGTTTGCGGAACGTTTTTTCCGGAAGATTTTTTGAATCTTTCGTGCGGCCGCCGAACGGTTCATACTATTTTTCTATATTTTAATCGGTCATGGGAATGTCGAGCCCGAATATGAATGGCTGGGACGAGTACAGTGTCCCATTGTATTCCTGGGACTCGGTCCGGACCTCAATTTCACGCGAACTGAATGGTCCGGCGTAAAAGTCCTGGTTGAACTTGAAGGTCCCGAGGTTGTTCTCGCGGCAATGCGTATTGAAGTGCGTCACAAAGGTCCGCTGGGGAATGAAGAGGTCCCGACCAAACCTGACCTTTTCGGAGCACAGGAAATTCTGGAGCGAGTTGGTGACCGTTGCGATCTGGGTCTGGATCTTCTTGAAATATGCCGGGAGCACGTTCCAGATGTCCTTGTCCGAGTACTTGTGAGCGTGGTCGAGGTAGGCCCGAATGCATTTGCACATGATTGCCGGGAGCTCCTTCTCGAGCTTGTGCTCCAGGTGCGGATCCGAAACCTCCGGGGCAATCTGGCGACCAAAGTTGACCGTTGCGAGACGGCGCAGGATCGACCCCGAGTTATCCTTCCAGTTGGGAACCTCATTCCCGCCCAGAATGCCGGGCGTTTTCCACTGCAGACTCACGGCCGACTCATTCTTGCGCGCGATGCTCACATCCTCACCCGATACGAGCGACTGAAACTCGGCCTGCTCGAGCGCCAGGTCCCCCTTCACCTCGGGGCTGATGAAGACGAACCCCTTGTAGATGCTCGAGAGACCAAACTTGCGCTCGATATTGTTCGAGAGTGTCGCGACATCCTCGCACTCGTAAAACTTGCGACAGACTTTGGTAATCAGGGTCGACTTTCCGGACTGGGCAATCCCCTTGAGGAACGGAATAATCTGCCACCCGTCGAGCTCGTTGACATCGAAGCACAGGCGCCCGATGAAGACATAGATCCACCGACAGACCGCCTCCTCGAATTTCTGATAGTCGAGCACGAGCTGCATGTTCGGTGTCGGAATATCGTACCAGTCAGCCTTGTCATCGTGCGGATCGAATGGGAGATCAAAGTACTTGCAACTGACGAGCGTCGGGTCGAGTTCGTGAAAGTCGTGCGACGTGTATGGGTAAAATTTGATCCGGTACTGCGTCCCGTCCCAATCCTTGCCGACCAGGAGCCCGTTCTGGAATGACCAGACGTGCCGATCTTTCTGAATTTCCTGGAACTGAAAATCTTGACAGTTGAGCAGGTGACGCTCGAGGTCCGCCACGAGGTTCCCGCGGCTCGTCAGCTGCTTCCAGCGATCGGGCTCGTCCTCCTTCTGGGTCGAATCATATATAAACTTTTTAATTTCCTTGACCGGACGCCATGCACGAGTATTCCCAATCTGGACGCAGCAGTGCCCCTTGTAGCGCCGGTACCCCTCGCTATATGTCTTCTCGAGCAGGTACAGGAGAAGTTTCTGGTACGGACTCGTCGATTCGTCATCCTTCAGGGACGTGTCACTGTCATCGATGGCCAGGGTCGGGTTATTGATCCGATTGAAACGCTTCTCCCAGTTGCGAAACTGATCGAACATTTCCTTGCGGTCCTTGACGAGCCGACGGACCCGAAATTCCAGTGTAAATTCGTCGCCGTTGATATCCTTGCTCGAATTCTTCCCGAACCCGCCAGATTCGAGATTGGCCAGAATGTTTCGGCAAATGTTGAGGTAGACCTCATTTGCGTCTCGAATGTTCCGATCTATGTAACCGACCGGAAACTTGGAATCATCACGCTGCTGATCCGAAGGAAACAGGACATAGGCCCATGCATTCGCAGCAGCGAGAGAGTTGCCCCGTGCATGAAACAGAGCCTCTTTTTCTTTTTTCAGGATACAATTCTGAAAATCTTGTTCGGTCCACGTTTTGATTTCGTTCGATTGCCGAACGTTCCGGATGGCCTCAATGTGCTCGGGCGTGACATCCTTGTTAATAATGTGAACCTCCATACTGTACCAGGGAGGCTTTTTTTTAAGCCTCCTCATCTGCCGGGACCGAAGGGGTCGGGGGCGCGGACTTGCTGAGTGCGCTCAGGATCTTGACCATGATCTTATTCTGGGTCTCGAACTGGGCGGCAATCTTCTCGAGAGCCTCGGCTTGGCGGAGCTGGAGCGCCGCGAGCGTGTCGCCCTCGTCGGTCGCCAGCAGGCCGCTGAGTGCCTCGAACATGTCGGGGTACTCGTCCATTTCCTCCTCCTCATCCTCATCATCGAATTCGATCTCCTCGGGTACGGGCTTGGGGGGCGGGGCACGACGAGACATTTGTACTAGGGACTGAGATTTTAAGCTTCTTTTTTTCGCGCGCCGGTCGAACTATTTTCGCGGCCTATACTAAATGCCCGGCGGTGGTTTGCTCCAGCTCGTAGCCTATGGCGCTCAGGATGTGTACCTGACCGGTCAGCCCAAGGTGACTTTTTTTCAATCAACCTACAAGCGTCACACGAATTTCGCCATGGAGATCGTTCAGCAGATTGTCTCGGGGGCGGGAGGAAACGGTGGTCTCCAGTCGGTCGTCATCTCTCGCTCGGGCGACCTGGTCGGCGACATGTTCGTCGCCATGACCCCCGTAATTTCGTCGGCCGCCCAGCTGACATCGAACAATGTCGGGGCTGACATGTGCTGGGTCGCTGAACGTGCTTTCGACTCCGTGAGCCTGTATATCGGTGGCCAGCTCATCGACAAGCACTACCAGACCTGGTTCCGCCTGTACACCGAGGTGTTCCTGGGCGAATCCAAGAAATGCAACTACGGCCGTCTGACATCCCTGGCCCTGGCCCAAAATAACGGCACCTCTGTCGGCAAGGTGTACCTCCCGCTCATGTTCTTTTTCAACAAGCACCCGGGCCTGTTCCTGCCCCTGATTGCTCTCCAGTACCACGAGGTCCGGATCGATTTTCAATTTTCCCAGATGTATTCCAATTATTTCGGGACGAATCAGATCGAGGTCTGGGCAAATTACATGTACCTCGACAAGGTCGAGCGCGAGTCGTTCGCCAAACTCAATCACGAGTACCTGATCGAGCAGGTCCAGTATGTCACGCCTGACCCAGTCGGGTCCGGGTCGAATGAGAATGCACCATCTATAATTCGCATGCAGTTCAATCACCCAGTCAAGGAGCTCATTTGGTGCTACATGAACCCGAATAACCAGACGAACCCGAACGCCATGTGGAACTTTTCGAGCGGGACCGCGAACGTCAATGTGACGGTCGACACGAACAAGCTCGCCCAGGCCGGCTCCATGTTCCAGGCGAACCATATCGGGGCCCCGGCCCTTTTCATTCCTCCATCTCTTACGAGCACGTCAGGGCCCCTGTATGTCAGCGCAGCGAGCAATGTCACGACCGGCAACACCATCACGGTCCAGTCGAACGTGCTCACTGGCAACGTCTATTGGGTCGAGCCGGGCAACCCCAACTATGGCACGGCTAATACGGCCTATGGGTATGAGGTCGGGCCGCTCCACCAGTTTAAGATTATGCTCAACGGCACGGACCGATTCGTCCCCCAGCCCGGGAAATATTTCAACGCGTACCAGCCATATCAGTATCATACCGGAACACCGTATCCCGGTATCTACGTCTATTCATTCGCTCTTAAACCCGAGGAACTCCAGCCGAGCGGAACATGCAACTTTTCCCGGATCGACATCGCCCAGGCGGCCCCATATCTCAAGACCGGAATGCCGACGAACCTGATCCAGCGGATGTTTGCGGTCAATTACAACATTCTTCGGATTCAGTCGGGCCTCGGGGGTCTTGCATTTTCGAACTGATTTTTTTTCTTGGCTAAGATTACACAATGGGTGGTGGTCTTATGCAGCTCGTAGCCTATGGCGCTCAGGATGTGTACCTGACCGGTCAGCCCAAGGTGACCTTTTTCCAGGCCGTGTACAAGCGTCACACGAATTTCGCCATGGAGAATATCCAGCAGACGATCAACGGCACGCCCACGAACGGTGGCCGCGTATCCGTGACCATCGCCCGTAACGGTGATCTGGTCGGGAATATGTACGTAGCCCTCCTGCCGACGACCGGCCTGAACACGACCTCGACCAACACCGGCGCGGCCGATTCATGCTGGATTGCCGAGCGTGCCATTTCGGCCGTCGAGCTGACCATCGGCGGCCAGCGCATCGACAAGCACTACCAGACCTGGTTCCGCCTGTACGCCGAGGTGTTCCTGGGCGAGTCTGACAAGATCGCCTACGGTAAGCTGTCCTCCCTGTCCGTGGCCCCCCAGCCCTCCGCCGACCCCAAGACCTACGTGTACCTGCCCCTCCTATTTTTCTTCAACCGCAACCCGGGCCTGTATCTGCCCCTGATTGCTCTCCAGTACCACGAGGTCCGCCTGGATTTCGACCTGACCAGCTACTACTCGGCCTATTTCGGCGGGAACGTCATGGAGGTCTGGGCCAATTACATCTACCTGGACACGGAGGAGCGCCGCCGCTTCGCCCAGAAGGGCCACGAGTACCTGATCGAGCAGGTCCAGCACACCGGTGGTGATTCCCTGACCCTGACGGCCGGTTCCATCTCGGCCCAGACGATCCGCCTGTCCTTCAACCACCCCGTCAAGGAGCTGATCTGGTGCTACGCCAACACCTCATCCAGTGCCAACAACTCTCTGTGGAATTTCTCCACGTCTTGCGCGAACGTCCAGGTGACCGTCGCCTCGAACGTGTTCAGCGCGATCGGTGTCATGCCCCACGAGGTTGGCGCGCCCCGTCTGACCTGCTCGAACATCTTTTCGAGCGGCACGGCCCTATCCTCCAACTCGGTCGGTGGTGGTGGTGTCTTCTGGTTCGAGGAGGGCGTGCCCGCTGCTGCTACGGCTGCGGGTCTCGGTGGCTACGAGTCTGGCCCACTGGTAAATTTCAAGGTTATCCTCAACGGCCAGGACCGCTTCAAGGAGCAGGTCGGCAAGTACTTTAACCAGTACATGCCCCTGATGTACCACACGGGCACGCCCTACGTCGGTATCTATGTGTACTCCTTCGCGCTGCAGCCCGAGGAGCACCAGCCGACCGGCACCTGCAACTTCTCCCGCATCGACAATGCCCAGGTCGCTGTCAACATGAAGGCCCAGGCGACCACGACCCTCCAGAAGATGTTCGCGGTGAACTACAACATCCTGCGCATCCAGAGCGGGATGGGGGGCCTCGCGTTTTCAAATTAATCTTACCATATTGTAGTAATACGGACTGCTGTTCAATGGAGCTTGCTCCGGACTTCGGTCCCAAGAATCTTGAAAATTCTTGGGACCGTTTATAGTAAGATGGATATAAAAAAATGTTCATGCACCCGGAAACCTCAGCCAATCGATCAATTTTTGGATAAAAGAGGGCGAGAAGTGTCGACGTGTCTCAAATGTAGAAAAAAAGCGCAAAAATTCGATCAAAAAGCTGAAAGACGAGAATATCACAATGAATTACAGAAAGAAAAAGAATATTATAAAGAGTGGCGAGCGAAACAGCTCAAGGAGCGTCCAGATGAGTATAGAGGACATAATAATGATGTTTTTAAAGAATGGTGTTCTAAAAATCCAACTTACATGTCTCTATGGAATAGAACGCACGTGAATTCACGCCTGAGTTCTGTAAAATCTGCAGCAGAAAAAAGGAATATCGAATGGAAACTTACGGATGAAGAGGCCAAATTAATGATGGTCAGTCCATGTATATATTGTAAACATATCGACCTAAGTGTTCGTGTAAATGGCATAGATCGTATCGATTCGGCCAAAACTTACACCACGGAGAACTGTAGACCGTGTTGTAAGAATTGCAATTACATGAAAGGCACATTCGATCCGGAAACATTTATCGAATGGGCCAAGAAAATTTCGAAATGTGATGCGGAATTTCCAGAAATTCCTAAATGCCATGATCACAAGAAGATGAATCGTCGACGAGTACAAGGGACACAACCGGAAACTCCCACCATTCTATAGTTCCTCCTTCGAAAAGATCAGATTCTAATGGAAAACAATGAAGTGGATCAGTATTTATAAAACTGTTCACGTCTCCTTGATCGCGTGAAAAACGATTCTCTTCTTGTATATATTTTGCAGATTGTTCATTCAGGTATATTAGACCGGTTCTTTTTTTAAAACCCATTCTCATAATAGAGTTGCCCATGTCGTCTTCGGCCCGAAAAGTATAAGGATATAAAAATGTCATCCTGTATAAATTCTTTTCGGTCTTGAAGAGTTTCTGACAGAGTTCCATGCCATCCTTGTACTGGGAATCTGTCAGGGACTCTTTGATAGAATCCAGGAAATCTGATATCGCATGCATAGCCATTTCATATTTTAGGAGCATCTCCTTTAGTGCCCCATAATTTTAAATATCACGAGCCCTACTGCGAATATCAGGTAAATGAGCGCAAAATAACTTTCGCTCCGTGTGGCCTGAGAATTCTTGGACTCGATGAAGCTCGCGATGCCCAGGGCCATGAACATGGCCACAAAGAGCCAGAAAAAGTACAAGTTAAGGTCTCGGGCCATATACTCTATAGATGGATAATCTTTCGGGTTCCCAGTTGGTCAGTGCGCTGATGGTCGAAGATCCGACCATGAGCATAGAGGACATCCTGGACCGGACCCGACGCATTTTGTTCGAAAGAAAATTGAAAAATATCGGTCACCCCCCAAACACCCTCGTTTTTCTGAGGGCCCTGATCGATTCCGACATGACCCGGGACGAAATTACGGAGGCAATGTCGACTCACCCAATTCATATCGACGATGCGATAGAATTCATCAATAGCCTGGAGGTCCGAGACCCTGTCCGTAGGTGTTGTTTCCCTTGGAAAACTGGCCCGAAAGGAAAAATACCAGATACAACCCCCCGACCAACATAATCGCCCCCTTGATAATTTCGGAAGGAATCTTCTGTTTTTTCGTGTCCAGGAAATTCTGGACCCCGAATAGAATCAGGGCCAGGCCCATGACGAGAATAAGAGATGCCGGTATCATTTAATAGTTAAGGACATTTTTATTGATGCGATTAATGAATTTCGCGTTCCTGGAGCCCGTGACTGAATTTTGTCTCAAGTCGATGGCTGTGCCGAACGTCACGCCGATCCCGGCCGAACTCGATGATTCATGGAAGTCATTCGAGCGCGAACTGGGAGGCTTCAAGGGTCAATATGCCAAGGCCCGCGCGGCCGTCACCACCATGCATTCTCGTCTCGCATCTAAACAATCTGACATTAATGCTATCGAAGTTGTAAACAAGGTTGTCAAATCGGATGGGTTAAAGTCTATGATCGCCAAGGTAGTAGAGGAGTACGAGGTGAATGAGGGGATCGACCAGCTGACCAAGGACTACGCGGAGGCTCTTGGACTCGCTGAAGCAATGAAGAAGGTCCTGATGGAGACAAACTCCGAAAGGTACGCCCGGTTTGCGTGTTTCGTCTGTATGGAAACACTCGTTGACACGCTTCTCGTCCCATGTAATCACGTCATCTGTGAACGGTGCTGGGTCCGCACCCGGAGCGAAAAATGCCCGGGGTGCCGCCAACAGGTCAATGACGTGCGTAAGATGTATACACTTTCTTAGATTTCCAGCTCGGGAACTTTTGTTCCCTCGCTCCAGTAAATCAGTCGGTAGATTGCTACTCTTATGAAGTAGAAGTCGCGAGTTCGAGCCTCGCCTGGAGCACACGGGCTGGACCTGAGCACGTCCTTAAAAGGCTCGATCGGCAAAAAGCTACGCGTTTTGCCTGACTTTGGCGCAGTGGTAGCGCATCGGATTGTAGGAGGGACCTTGGTCTCGACGTGTAAATCTCCGCTGGTCGTGTGTTCGAATCACACAAGTCAGAATAGAGGGGGCGCCACCTCGTTAAAAACGGCAGGAAGGGGGCCACCTCCTTTCCACGTGCTCCTGTGGCCTAATTGGTTAAGGCGTCAGACACCGCTACGTCGGCTGATATGTTAATCTGTAATACATTCATCTGTAGATTGTGAGTTCGAGTCTCACCGGGAGCGTATTTTCAAGGGAAACCCTCTTGAAAAGACGCATCAATTCGCAAGATCATCGTCCGTAAACTTCTGGCCATTGTACATGGGCATGTAGCGGTCACTGCGCTCGTAGCCCGACTGAGCTTTCATGTACCAGATTCCAAGAATTACTAGCAACAGAAAAAACATCAATGATTTCTTCATTTACATTAGCCATCGCATTTTATCCTGGGTCTTGGTCTGAAAGAACATGAATATAAATACCATCAGGGGCAGGGACCTGAGTTCACCGAGCTGCGAGTGTATGTAGCCCGAGACGCCGTCGAACGGAAACGGGATCGCCTTGATGAACAGTCGGGACCCGTAGACAATCGCACCGACGACTGCAAACTGGACACAAACCTCCAGGAACGTCATCCACTTCGGCCGGTCTTTATTCAGGTCCGGGGTGATTTTATTGAGCAGGCTCGACACGATGAATGCAAATACGAAACACGCAGCCCCGACCCACGCGACTCCGGCCACGCGGACAACGTGTATCATTTATTTTAGTCCTAGATTATAATGAAAGACCTAGACACTTTCATGACATGGGGCTACGTCGGGAACCGAGATGTGACCCTTTACATTTGCGGAACTGATTATATAAATAACCAGCCAATCGTCGCGGACGATATGAAGGCTCTCATCGCCGAGTGGTGGATCCATTGCAACGACCTACATTGTATAGTCGACCTGGACCGAGTCAATCTCCTCCACCTAGACATACCCGGGGTCATCCAGCTCATACGGGATCTCGAGGAGTACAACAAGGAGAATTTCATGCTCAAGTCGATCCGATTTACGAATTCGAGCACTATTCACAGGTGGGTATATTATTGCGTACGTCTGGGGCTCTCACGAGGGGTCCGGGCTCTTATATCATTTGCGTGAATGATCTGGTCTTAATTTCAGTCATATGATAATGGTCGATTGGCTCCGTTTCGACGTGACCGACGACGTCATGTACGTTCATATACTGGTCGGGCGTCTCATAGAGATTCAGCCCGACTCACTCGAACTGACCGATGAGTTTTGTCGGGACCTGTACCCGGTCCTCGACAAAATTCAGGAACTTTGCATTGAGAAAAACCTGAAACAGGTCTGTACGAGCGACCTGACCGGGATCGACGTGACCCGGATCAGGCCGATCCCGCTCATGCGCATGATCTGGAACGTCTACGAACACACGAAAGACCGGATTTTACTCTCAGGCTTTAAGGCATCAGGAGCGGATCCTTTCGTAAAAACCCTTGTAGATTCTGTCCGAGGATTTTTGCCGCCTTTCATGAGAAATTTAATACAAGTCAATATATAGGGATGCTATTTCAATGTATAGTAACAATTCATTTGATATTTTGGATATACATGTTAGTGGGCCCCTTTATATCCCCGTGGCATGCTGGAATTATTCTTTTTTGGATTATTCCTATTATATGGATACTTCATATATTGCCATTCCATGTTCTCGGGCAATACGAGGAGAAAGTTATAGGCGCCGAAAGTTTGCCCAAAAGAGAAAAATCAATTGCCCTGAATAAGGCTGTATGTGAAATATATCCATTTATGAAACCATGGTACTTTTTACAAGAGTTGGGAGATGACATATGTTATGCAAACCCTATAGGTGGCCAGGGTATGTTGATACTAAGTGCGATCATCTCTTCCAGAATTTTATTAAACAAATAAATAAAATTATATATGGCGACCAATACTCTACGTGATATGCCCAGTCAAAAGTCGATGCCCCTATATCTCCATCTAAAAATTGTCGGAAAAACGCACTAAAAATTGTCCCATCTTTTGTTTGATATGCTATAGGATTTTTTGTTAATAAACGTATATGAGAAATTCTTGAAAGTGTACCGTCCCATGGTATTCTTAAATTCATTGCTTCAAAATTATTCATTTTTTGTGCGGCGCCGAGACGAATTACATATGCGTGAGTTCCCAGTCCTTTTCCTGTAAATAGATTTTCTGAAACATACCCTTTATTTATAGCCAAATAATGACCTAAATAAATTAAATCCCAGTCTATGGTTTCAGCTTCTTTTAAAATTTTATTCAATTTATTTTTAAAATTTGTAGTCAGGTTTACATCGTCTTCAAAAATAACAGAAATTTCATGAGAATTTTTTACAATATCTTTATAAATTCTAATGTGACTATCTGAGCACCCCCATTCCCCGTTTGAAAGAGAGATACCCATTGGGGCCTCCTTGTTTCCGTCGGATGCTTTTATGAACTCTACATCGAGACCTTCACGATCGAACTGAACCATAGCCTGCTCTTTCCTGTCTGGACGCCGTTCAAGATTTATACAATAGAACTTCATTATAATAAGAAATTTAAAAATTTGCGCTTTTTTTTTAATTATTAAAAAATTTAGAATTATAAATGGGTAATATACCTAAGATTACTCATCAGATTTGGTTTCAGGGATGGGAGAATTTACCAGAAAAGTTTTGGAAAAATGTAAATTCTCTACACGAACTTAATGAAAATTGGGAACACATGAATTGGGATGAAAAGTCTCTCAGAAAAGAATGTAAAAAATTTGGGGCCGAAGCGCTTGCAAAATTTGATTCGTTTGACAGGATGATGGCCAAGATATGTTTTGCACGGGTCATCGTACTTTATAACTACGGAGGTATCTCAATAGACACTGATGCCGAAAGTCTTCGACCTCTCGACAAAATACCTGGTATTGAATATGAAAAATTAATAATTTCCAAAATGGGATTGAGTAGGTTTGAAAATTATATTTCTCTCAGAGGTATGACAGAAAATATCACAATGTTTAATAGCGCCACATTTGCATGTACAAAACACAATTCTATAATTAAAGAATTTATAAATTTCCTAATTGAAAATGATGTGAAAGATGATGACCCACAATTTGAAGAACAGATACAGACGGGCCCATTAATTACTTCTCTATTTTTCAATAACTACCTGGATGAAATTGGTATACTTGAGCACGAGATTATAGAACCAATGGCCAAGATTACAAAAAGAACAGTTCTCAATCACGAATACGAACTTTCATGGGCTCACCCAATAGTTCGTCTTTTGAGTAAACCTTATGTATGTATAAGAAATAACATAGTAATTATTCAATTTATATTGATAATTTTACTATTTTACATTAAATGAAAGAGTTTCTGTAAAATTAACAGAAGAGCCACGAAGAATACGGCCATGAACCATATGTTCGAAGCGAGCCCCTTGATACCATATCCAATATCGAGGGTCCTATTAAACCCGATATCTCCCGAGAACCATGAATTAATTACACCTAGCGGCCCAGGTTTCACGCTTTCTTGATGTGCGAGTGGATCCGGGGTGTAGTACGATTCGAGTGGACCGGTCGCCAGTTGTGAATCCTGACAGTGGTGAAGATCGTTTGCGTTCCAGAGGTGAACCTTCTGGGCCCCGGCCTGACTGATCATGTAGCAGTGCCCCCCGACGGAACCTCCCCGGTCCAAGTGTTCGCTCGCCTTTTTTTTATAGATCCTCATGTTGAGTGGCCCGAGATTCACGAGATCCCATGTCGGGAATTTCTCGAGCTCGTCCATTATAATTTTCAATTTTTCATTAAATTCTGGCAAAATTATGACATCGTCCTCGAAAATCAATGCAGATTCGTAATTATTCTGTACAATGTCCCGCCAGATCCGAATGTGACTGTCCGAGCATCCCCACTCGGGCCGCGTGATGAATATGCCATCGGGTGCCTCGGCCCGTCCATCCGTCGCCCTGAAAAATTCTACATTTTCGATCCCATAATTTTCAAATTGAGCCTGGGCGTTTTCTTTCCGGTCCGGGCGCCGTTCAAGATTTATACAATAGGCCTTCATTACTATTTAAAAGGTTTATTTGTAGGAAGTATAAGAATGACCGATCTTCTGGTATTCTACCCGCAGGGGCAGCATCTCCACATTGAATTTCTGGGGGCCCGCTACATTGAAAGACAACCCAAGACGCCCGCCCAGACTGACATGTTCATGCAATCGGTCCGTCCGGTTGTCGAACAGCTCGATGCGTACGTCCTGAAGCACAACCTGAAAGAGATTATCGAGCTCAATTTGCGGGATGTCCCTATCGGAAAGCTCAATTCTGATACGGCGCTCCACCTCCTCCACCTCATGTGCGAGATCCGACCCGACAAGAACATTCTCGAAAAGATTAAGATTACGCACTCGGGCCCTGTATTTGCAATGATTTACAAGGGGATCCGGAATAAACTCCCGGGCCGAATTCGAGACATTGTCGAGGTCGAGACGGATTCGAAATTTTTTTAGTGCGTTATATTAGGAATGTCTCACTGGGATGCACGTGAGGAGGAGTTCCTCAAAAAACTCGAGAAACAATGCAACGCATATTACCGATATTTCTCAAAGGATTTTGTGTATTACAAATGCGCATCGACCCGGTTCAATATCCCGATCCTCGTACTCTCGTCTATAAACGCCCTGTGCGCCATAGCCCTGAATGATTTTCTCGTCCAGAAATACGTGAGTATCCTCAATGCGGTCCTTTCGGCCGGGACGGGTCTTATAGGTTCGGTCCAGTTGTACCTAAAGATTAGCGACAAGATGGCAAATTCACTGCGTTCCGCGACCCTCATGAAGAGGATCGCCCTCGTCATATCCAAAGAACTGAGCGTCGCGCCCGAATCAAGAGTATCTGATGGAAAGACATTCCTACAGGAGTGTTTTGCGGACTTTAACGCGGCCCTCGAACAATCGAATCCGGTCTGTCGAAAGTTTAAAAATTACTTGGCTATGGATCCGGAAGAACAGATCGACAACTCATCGGCCACCGAGACGCCATCCGAGACCCGTTCCCAAAAGATTCTCAACTATTTCCGCATGGCCAGGCCTGTAGAATATTCTGAGCCCTAATTAATGAATTCATTCTTTTGGTTCTTGACGGGTGCCTTTTTAATGTTTGTCTCATTGTTCCTGGCATCGTATGAGACTCAGTACAGTCCCTGTTAAAAAAATAGTGCCCTACATCATCAATGGGAGACCCGATACTCACGCCGAGTCTCGATCGCTTCACGACCTTTCCTATACGGTACCCGGACCTGTGGGCCCTGTATAAGAAAGCGGTCGGATCATTCTGGACGGTCGAGGAGATTGACCTCGGGACCGATCTCAAGGACTGGGAAAATTTGAAATTTGATGAACGCAATTTCATAAAAATGGTTCTCGCATTTTTCGCGGCATCCGATGGGATCGTGATGGAGAATATCGACCTGAACTTTTCGAACGACGTCCAGATTGCAGAGGCTCGGTCGTTCTACGCGTACCAGGCATTTAACGAATCTATCCACGCCGAGACCTATTCACTCATGATCGACAAGCTCGTCCGGGATCCCGAGGAGGCTGAGCTCTTGCTGTCGAGCATACAGCATGTTCCAGCCATAAAAGAAAAGGCTGAGTGGGCAATGAAGTGGCTCGATCGGAGCGCATCATTCGCTCAGCGCCTGGTCGCCTTCGCATGCGTCGAGGGTATCTTCTTCAGTGGGTCGTTCTGTGCAATCTTCTGGCTCAAGAAGCGGGGCCTCATGCCGGGCCTCTCGTTCAGCAACGAACTCATAAGTCGGGACGAGGGTCTCCACCAGGAATTTGCCGTGACGCTCCATTCGCATCTCGATGAAAAGTGCCGGCCCGAGACTCTCCGGGCCATTGTCCAGAGTGCGGTCGATATCGAGACTCGATTCATAACGCAGGCCCTGCCCTGTAAGCTCATAGGCATGGATGCTCAGGAAATGACCCGGTACATTCAATTTGTGGCTGACCGGCTCATGAATCAATTCGGTCAGGGGGCGTTGTACGACGCCCAGAACCCTTTCGACTGGATGGAGAACATCTCGTTGGAAGGGAAGACCAATTTCTTTGAGAAAAGGGTCGGTGATTATTCGAAGCACATGGTCTCCGAAGGGGATTCTATACGTTTTGATGAAGAATTTTAAATGTCACCCGGCATGACGAGCTGACCGTACCCGGACTTTTTAGCCTTGAGCATCTTATATATCAGCTTGGAGAGGATCACGAACACTATGGCGTGAAGGAGCAGGCCCCCGAGCTTGGCCGCGCCGTCGCTCGACGCGATCCAATCACCCCCGATGGAGCGGGTCAGCTTGTATGTCTCGGGGCTCGCGACGATCGCAAAAACTAGGGCCTGGACGACCGGGCTCATTGTTAATTTTACTTTAGATTTTTTTTGAAAACCGACATGATAATTCCGACGACCAGAATGTACACGACTCCATGGAGCGCGAGGCCCGCTGGGGTCGCGAGACCTTCCGGGCTGGCGACCCACGCCCCCAGTACGCGCCGGACCGCTTTATACATCATCGGGCTAGCGACCAGCACAAAAACGATCCACGATGTCAGATAAATGAGAGTGTGGGCCATTTAAATATACGAATAAATTAATGTTGGTCGTAGTAATAATTTTATTACTGCTGATAGTCTATGCGAATAGTGGGACCCGATCGGGTGGTCCACTGATAGATACAGATCGTATAACTTTTAATCCATTCCTGAAACCGGCCGACTGCCCGGTTGGTTGTAAAAAATGGAAATTTCCGGACGATTACCTGACGCCATCGACGCTCATGAACAAGTCATCCTGTGGGTACAAGCAGGACTCGTTCGTCTTTCCCTGCCCGTCTACTTGTTGCGACAGAGTATTTTCCATGCCAGGTGGGCAGTGACCGCGTAGACGACCGCATGGACCGCGACGCCGAACTGGGTCGGGCGGCCTGAAGCATCGGCAATCATGGGGCCAAGGACTGGGAGCATGCCCGTCACCTTGTACATGAGCGGGTTGGCAATTATGAAAAATATGAGCACCGGGATAATGAGCTTATTGTACTTCATTGGTAATTAGTACCGGGAATTTAATTTCCGACGGGGCGGTAAGTCTCGAGAGAATTGTTCATCTGTTTTTGTAAGGCCGCTCGTTTATTGTTAATAATAGTTTGAAAGTTTCTAATTTGTCCTTTGACATTGGTTGGAACCTGCTGTAATGTATTGATGGATTGGTTTCTGGCCCAATTACGAAACTTGGCCGCGTTTACGGTTACACGCTTACGACCAAAAAAATCTTTCTTTACTGAATAGTACGGTCGAACATTCTGATTCACAAATTGTCCCGTCCTTACGTTGTATTTTCTGTTTACACCATTTACCCGTATCGTTCCAATAGTGACATTCGGGGTGCCGGCCTGCCGCAGAAGCAAGTTGTGGCGGGTTGGAACACTCGCTCCCGTGGCAGCTGCGGCGGCTCTAATGGCCTCTGTATTGGCAACATTCTGAGGGGCACCTAAGGCGAGTGCTTGATTCTGTGCGGCTGCCGCGGCCGCGGCCACTTGGGTAGTCGTATTGGCACCATTTTGTGCAGCGGCAACCGCGGCCCTATTCCCGACGTTCAACGGGGTAGAGCTCGAGGGTGCACTCACCGCTGCCGAGCCCGCCGCCGCCGCGGCAGGGTTCGATCCGCCTGCATTTCTCACAGCGGCCGCGGTCTTAGCCGCGACATTTATTCGCTTCACGTTAATGTACTTCTTTAGGTTACTAATCATCTTACTATTGATTGGTATAATCGCATTATTAGTGCCTGAATTGCGAGCTTTTACATATGCATTTACGTAGGTCCGAACATTTGCATTCAGACGCGCGTTTGGAGAATTCGTATTCACCTGGGGTGGTCGTCTCCTGAACCATGCCATACTTGGAATGGGCAAACAAAAAAATTGGGGTCCTCTCCGTGCCACTTAAGGACGACCCACGTATGATACGTAGAAGAAACACAATGGCCGTCCGTATGTTCAGCACCTTCAACGCTTCCGATGTCACCTTCAGCGATGTCCGCAAGAATGCCAAGGGTGGCAAGGCGGTCTACCTCAACGCGGCGGGCGGAGGCAAGCTCCTGTTCCAGCTCCCCCAGCTTCGCGCACCATTCGGCCTGAGCGAGTTCAAGGATGAGGCGACCGGTCGCACGAGTTACAGCCTTCCCCTGAGCCTGGACAACCCCGAGGTTCTCGATCAGTTCAACAAGCTGAATGAGCGCGTCCTGGACTTCATCGCCTCCAAGTCTGAGGATGTCCTCGGCAAGAAGATGAGCCGCGAGGTAATCTCCGAGGGTGTCTACAAGTCGTGCGTCAAGCCGAGCTCGAAGGATGGCTACGCGCCGGTCCTGAGCCTCAAGGTCCTGACGAGCTACAAGGATGGCTCGATCGAGACCGAGGCCTACAACTCGAAGCGCGAGCCCGTTCCCCTGACCGATCTCGAGAAGGGTCAGACCGTGAGCGCGATCGTCGAGATCAACCAGATCTGGCGCACTCCGGCCGGTGTAGGTATCACGGTCCGCGTCCACCAGGTCATGTTCGCGCCGACCAACAAGCTCAAGCCCTGCGCCTTCCTGGCCCCGGCCGACGACCCGGTCGATGTCCAGTCTGAGGGGTCAGTCGAGTACGAGACCGACCCGGAGGAGTGAAAATAATGTAGTGTAATAGAATGGATTGGATTAAAAAAGGTCAATTTCGCATAGTCGCCAATCGTCCAGGGAAGCGTTACGTGTATCGTCGTTCGAATAATGGAAACTCGGAATACAATCTCCCAAATTCCGTAAAAAATAAGCAAAATGCCAAGCGTTTCCTAATTGGCCGAAAGCCGGATAGGTATCGCGCGGCGCGTAAAAAAGGCCCGAACAATCGGTATCTGAGTGCCATGAACGCTTTCCGCCAGGCGGCCCGTCCAAAGCCAGTGCCCAGGTCACCGAATCTCCCAAAATCTCCACAATATCCGGGTATATATACATGCTCGAGTGGTCGGGGTCTCAAGCTCCTCGGGAAGGGTCGCCAGGGTATTGTATTTAAAGGTCAGGGATTTGCTGCCAAGGTCTGTCCACGAGACCTGGCGGCCGCATCGCGTGGAGAGAAGCAGCCGGCCATGGTCGAGTACGATATTCAGACCGCGGTCTTTAAGGCATGCCCCGATGGCGTGGTCGAACCCTACGAACACCTGAAATGCCTGGATTTTATACGGCCATCGACCATGAACATGTCGAACGTCCAGAACTCACGCAAGTACGACAAGTCGAAGCAGTCCATAATTTTCATGGAGTTTTGTGCGGGGGGTTCGCTCGAGGACTGGCTTACGGTCAGGGGCAAAACGGATGCTGTTCTCCATCATGTCATTTCGAGCGTCATTAAATCTCTGGGAAAAATTTATAAAAAGTATCCAAATTTCCGGCACAACGACCTCTGGCCCGCAAATGTAATGGTTGCGCACCGTGGCTTCCTTCTGGGGGACTTTGGCTGGTCCCGTCTCGAAAAGACCGGTACGAACCCTGCGGTCAATACGGCGAACGGTACGAACACGGCCGGGAAATGGGGGGTCGGTCCCGCGACCGATCCACGCTACGATTATCACTTTTTTCTAAACAACATACGAGATTTCGTTCGGCGTCGGGGCGGCATGCCCAAGACTATGGAATTTCTGGACTGGGCCGTTCCGCCCGGGTATCGTGGGTCGTCCGATACTCATGTGAACGAGTGGCGTCTCAAGTACAACGACCCATGCCCGGGGCTTCATTCATTTAGCGAACTCCTTCGGTGCAAGTACATCTCGGGTCGCAAGGTGACGTCGCCCGACCTCGTGGCGGCCCGATCCAAGCTTGTTCCTCGTGTCAAGACGCCGACACCAATAGCATCCCTGAATCTTCGTGCAGCGAAACGAAAGCTCAAGCCCGTGCATCCTCGTCGGGTCATATCCCCGGCCCAGCTCGTGGCAGCCCGGCGAAAGCTCAAGGCTGGTCGTAAGACGAAGCATATTCCCTCGGCGCTCTTGAAAAATTCGCAATTTGATAAACTTGTGGAGTTTTACTGGAGAAATAATGGTGCCGTATCCGGTAAAAACTATGACGAGGCATGGAGCAAGGCGCGGGACCGGGCGATACGTCTCGTGGAATTGCGCCTCAATCGTGGAAATCGTCCATTCAACTCTGCGAAAAATGTCAAGGCGGCCGTGCTCGCTCCACCCCGGCCCGCCCCGGCTCCCGCTCCACCTATTCGTCGGGTCAGTCCACCCAAGCCTGTGGTTCTCGCAAAGAAACCCCCGAAGCGAATCATCAGCCCACCCCGTGCTAACTCAGGCCGGCCGAAAGTGATGGGCGACAAGGGCCGAATGGTCTACGCCGACCGGTACTACGGGCTCGCGAATCTCAAAAAGCTCGCTGCGAATCGTAAAACGAACATCAAGGGTCTACGTTCAAAAGCGAATATTGCTCGTAAAATTTTTACTTGACTCAATTAAATGAAGATCCCTCCGATCCACGCAGCTGCCGTAATTTCTATTCTTTTAGTCGTGCTCTTCATCGTCGTATTTGTCATTAAATCCAAATATGACGCAGGGGGTGCGGCCGCGGGCGGACAGAGTCCGACCGACGTGGGAAGTATTATAATTTACGGGTCGAATGGGTGTGGCTGGTGCAAGAAGCAGAAGGATTACATGGACAAGAAGGGTATGCCGTACACGTTTATTGATTGCCCGACCGAAACATGCCCTGGGTTCGTAAAGAGTTATCCGACCATAATGGTCAATGGAACGGTCCTCCCGCCGGGCTACAATGAGCTCGGGGGTCCTCTGACTCAGTAATCAGCGAAACATCGATATGGCCAATGCGAGCATGAACGTGTGCCAGAGCGAATCGACCGGCTTGAGGATAGTAATGTGCTTGACGAGCGTTCCGTTCCATAGATAACGGAGTATGAATGTCAGGATAGTCAGGTACATGAGGAAAATGAGAACGTTGTACACAGCATCCTGGCGATTGCGCGATTTCAGGATTGAATACATCTTTCTAGTAGCCGAGAAAAAATTGCCGGCTACTAGTATGGTCGGGCGTACAAAGACTGGCGCGCCAAATCCCTGGGCCCCAAAGTACACGTGGGCCCCCTGGGGGACGAAGGGTGTCGTCCACGATAACTGCTACGACTATGCGTTCGGATCTTTTTCGGCGAATCGTAATACAAAGAGCGTCCCGGGCAATAGGAGCGGTATCGGTTCGAATGGCATGAACTTCAGGACATGCGGTGGGATAGCCCGTCGTGTCCTCTCGGACAACCCGGGAAACGTGTACAAGATGAAATCTTCGTCCGAAAAGCCGAAGCGCGGGTTTTACAAGGTCATGTGCTTCGTCGCGCCTTCGAATGATTTTGGAAACTCGTCGGGTGATTTTCACTGGTACAAGGAGATTAGCGCGATCCGGTACAGGACTCGCCCCGGAGACTCTTTAAAGGCGGTCGCAAAGTTTTTTCACGTGAAACCAACGGTCATAAAGACGGCCCTGCTCAAGTCCCGAAACACGGCCAACAAGAACGATGGGCGCGTCGCGAACAATTCACAGGAGCTCAGAGTCCTGAACAAGCTTTCGACCCGGGCGATAGATAAGCTGCCACCCGGGCGAGTCTTGGACTTTCCGGTCAAGCTCTGGAGTCACAAGACTGGATGGGCCGGTGGGCCGCTCATAGTCGATGCGTCCGGGAAGACGATCACGGACCCTCGCCGGGCCGACCGAAACTATCGCCCCGGATTCCATTACACAAAATTCTGTTCAGCCTATGGGGTCCGTCGTGGATTCGCCAAGACCGGATCTAATTCTCGGGTAAGGGTAAACCGAGCTGTCGCAGTTCCTCGATGAGGTCCTCGTCCGGCTCGACATCCCATCGTATCTCAGATTGAAGCATTTCCTGGCCCCTTTCGAGAATTACACCAAACCCGCTCATTATAGAACGTACATTGCTCGATTCAAAAAGAGTATCATTCGTATCCCCATCGGATACACGTTCTATAATAAGACGACACCTGTACTTTGGTACATCGAATGGCATTCGGCACATGGGGCACGTAGGATCCCCGTGGCACGATGCTTTCCAGCGGTCGACACACCGGGCGTGGAACGTGTGACCACACTGGAGCTCTCGGGTGTCCCGGATCATGTACCCAAAACATACAGAGCACTGGGCTCCGGTGTGCTGCCAACACCTTTCCTGCTCACCCCTGAGAATTTGGCGGCATGAATTTCCGGAGAGGGTCTGAGCTCCACACCGCCTTTCCATTGGTCTAGACCTGTAAAAGATCCTAGGCCCGGCGGCGCAGGGCGTGGGCCAGGTCGACTTCGAGTGAATGTATGGCATCTTTGTACTTGAGCCTCATGTTTTCTTCTACATTTTTCCTGAAAATTACGATCGGGTCATCATCCTGCTCCATGCGGCACGTCGGGCACTCGATCGATTCCTCATACCACTTGATTATGCATTTATTATGGAATACATGTTTGCATTTTAATTTTCGATCTGATTTATTTGTTAATTCAAGACAAATTGTACATGTATGTTGTGTATGCATATGACATGTGCCATCGCTGACAGCCATTTGCCTACATTTCTTGCCTGTACGAGTTACAGACGAACAGTTCATTCTTTAAAAGTATCGCACAAATTTCTTTGTGTATTTCATCCTCGGTCCGGTTCGCATCGACTACGTATATCCGATCACTCTGTATGGTCCGGACGAGTCTATTGTATTTTTCGTCGAGGGTCCTGAGATATTCGATCGAGATCGATTCATCGCCCGTCTGATGACGCTTCATCACGTGATCATGGGCAATTTCAGGATCCTTTGCGAGATAAATGTAAATGTCCGGGTACCAGACTGTTTTTTCAAAATAATAATTGTAAATTTCATTCTCGGTTCGGTGGACCTGATCCTGGACTAGTGACCAGAAGACGTCGTGTGAGCTCGAGAGACATCGCTCGTACACGACATGCCGGTGTGTCATGACCGGCCTGAGTGTCTGGAGGATTCTCATGTGGAGCAGAAACGCCCAACGGGTCCGATCCTCGTAAAATTCCTTGAGGGGCCATTGATCAATTGGCTCCCTGTGGACATACCATCCCTTCGATTCAAGCAAACCGAGTTGGGTCGTTTTGCCTGCACCGATATTTCCATCGATGACTATTTTCATTACTTTTCTAATGGTTTACATCTTTAGCAAGACGTGCGGGTCTCCTCCTGGCCCACGAGGACCGAGACCTGACCATTCCTGCATGCGGCGTTTCGCAGGGGCAGGCTGAATCCATCTGGGCCATCCTGTTGGGCCATCATGCGAAACTTGTAATTATCCTCGACACCTATATTTTTCTGCTGCATGAGCGTCTCGTGGAGAAGCTTGGACGACGTGAAATCGGTCAGACACCGGCCATCGGCCATACCTATGCGGGTACTCATTTACAATGCTATTACATTTTATTCTGGAGTACTCTGGTCCACTCGTCGAACGTCGCGCCCATAATAGTGTCAAACTTCTGCGGGACCGGTGTTCGGGCGACAAACATGCTCGAGTCCGTGTAGCTCAGCATCACGTCGTAGGCTGCCGCAATCTCTTCTAGAGTTTTTGCCCCGCCCACGAGCGTCGCGCCCGATTTGAACACGCTGACCGTCATCTTCTTCATGTGGGGCTTGGGTCTAAATTTAATCTTGACCGCGCTATATCTATCTGGCTCGTAGGTCACCTTGAATCCGTCGAGCTTCTCGAACCGGGACTTGACCTTGTGGCTATTCAGGACGACATTGAAGTGAAAGTTTGAATTTATCATGGAGACTTCGAACGGGTTCATCTTCGGGAGCTCTTCGAGCCCGAGCGTCTCCTTCATTATAAAGGCAACCTGGGCCAGAATTCTCTCACCGTCGAACGGGGAATTACCCCCCGCGAGGTGGACCGTCCCGTTCGGAAATATCTTGACGCTCTTTTCTGAATAGTCATCTCGTGTTCGAATAGAGACCTGGTTATAAAAGGCGGTATTCCCGAGCGTCCACGTAAATCCCGGACCATCAGTTCCCTTGGGGCGGATAGTGATAGGCTCGAATCGTTCTTCAAACTTCTGGATGTCGATGGTTCGATCGTTCCGGGAATGCATGCTCATGGTCGTGATCTTGATCCATGATGGCCCGGGCCAATCGGTTCGTCCCCGCGTGATCCTTTCCCGAGTCTCGGCGATATCCTGAATGTACTGATACGTATCCATTTGGGATTCTAATGGCATCAGGTTCTTGGCGTCTACATCACTCGTTTTTTTGCGGCCGTCCGGGCTATTTTTGCGAGGGGCGTCCTAAGGATATTCGCCTTCAGGACCTTTTTGTAATATTTCTTGAGCCGGTTCTCATTCTCATGTATGTTGCCCGTTTTGGTGACATTGTGCGCGACGAGCGAAACCAGCTTCTTCTTCCGGACCGCGTTGATCACCCGGTTGAGTTCGGCGATTCGAGGTTTGAGAAATTTCGTCCGCGTGCGCCGGGCCGGAAGTTTTCTGGGGGCTGACAGGGTATTCAGGCCCTCGAGGACATTGACGGCCCGGGTCGGTCCACCGAGTTGCCGGACCGCATTGATGGCCGGCGCGCTCACGTTGTGGACCTCCATAGCCTGGCGCGCGTTTCCGTTCGTGAGGTGGAGCGCCTCGGCCGTGCGAGCAATCTCGGGTGGCCCCTCCGGAACGCGCGCAATCTGATTCATGGCCCGTGGAACTCCTCCGGCGTAATTAATCGCGCGCTTCTGTTCTTCGGAGATCGGTGCGCCCGCCAGGGCCCTGCGCCAGTTGCCCGTGTTGGCCGCCGGTCGTCCGCTCGGCGTGCTCGTCTTGCCGATGAGGGCCCGGCGCCAGTTGCCCGGGGCGACGGCGTTTCCGGACCCACCACCACCAAAGTTGAACCCGCGACCTCCACCAAAGTTGAACCCGCGGCCACCACCAAAGTTGAACCCGCGACCTCCACCAAAGTTGAACCCGCGGCCACCACCAAAGTTGAACCCGCGACCTCCACCAAAGTTGAACCCGCGACCTCCACCGCCAAAGTTCAGGCCACGGCCTCCACCAGGTCTCCGGGGTGCCAAACGGCGCCTCTGTTCCTCAAAAGCCCTGCGAATATTTTCGTTCGGGACCTGACCTAAATTGCGCCGAGCATTATTCAACTCTCGCATGTTTCGAGTATTGCGAACATTATCAATCACGAGTGATGTCGCATTCCCACGACCCCTGAAATTACGGGGGATGGTCCGCAGAAGATTTCCGGCCCGACGAAGCCGCATGGATCCACGCAGTTTCTGGAGGTTATATATTTCATCGTCAAAAATTTTACGAATATTTTTTGAATTTCCTGGAAATTTCTTGAGAGCATCCAATAATTCACGCAGGCCCATCCGAGAATAATTGCGGGGCGGCGGCGGCCCGACCGGCCCGAACGGGACGGTGGACGGTACGTAGGTATTACGATAGTCCCCTGTCTTTCCACCACGAGTAGTGAATATATATCCATTTTTTATACCCGAAAACGTAGTCGCAGGAATGAAATTATTCAACAAATTTCTCTGACGCAATGCATTTTTAATTTTTGATGAAATATTTCCAGAAATTGATTTTAAAATTGCATTCGCCGGAGCAGTTTTGATGACGGCCACGGCGGCATCTTCCCCTACCGCACCCTTGATAATTGCCGTGATTACCGGGACGAGATCTTTCGGGGGAAGCTTTTTAACTATTGCAGATGCGACAGGTCCAGGAATTACTATAGAATTTTTAATTATTGTTGCGACAGAATTCGAAATTACATTCGTGGGAGAAGCATTTATAATTTTCACTGCATTATTTTGTTGAACTGCACCCTGTATAATTTTGGTAATCGCAGGGACTAAATTCTGTTGTGATATTTCTGAGAGGTTTTCTTTGAGAGATGCAGTTTTCAAAGATTGTACAATTCGCTTGACAATGTCATCACTCATGCTATGGACAGAGAGAAAATTCAGGTCATGAGCAGGTCACAATGTAGATGATGACCCACCTACCCGCAAAAATGACAAACCTCCTGAAGACGCGCCTGATCTCTCCCTATCAACACAATGGGCTCAGATGGCTCGCGGCTCGTGAGACTGACCCGGTCCACCCGGGTGGCTTTCTGTGCGACGAGATGGGTCTCGGGAAGACGGTCCAGATGCTCGCGACCATGTGCGTCAACCCAGTTCGAACGCTGATAATCGTTCCAAAGTCGATCGTCTCTCAGTGGCGCGATGAGATCATGCGGTTCGCTCCTCATTTCACCGTCAACGTCTTTGATGGTCCAAAGCGGGTGGTGACAGGCGCGGACATTACCATAGCGCCGTACTCTGTCCTGCCGACCCGGGTCGGTCAGCCCATCTGCCCACTCCTGCGCGTGAACTGGGGTCGCGTTATTCTGGATGAAGGCCATGAGATTCGGAATCGACGCAGCAAGACCCACGTGGCCGCATGTGCCATATCGGCTCCCATCAGGTGGATCCTGACCGGAACCCCGATATTCAACTCCATGGCCGACTTTGCGAACCTATGTGGTTTCATAGGGTTCGATCGTCGGGACGTTCAGGCCATGCCCGAACTCTTTCGTGAAAAGTACGTACTCCGCCGGACCAAGACTGATGTCGCCGAGCACAACAAGCGGCTCGAACTTCCACCGTGTGATTTTCAGAATCTCGAACTCGAAATGTACCCAGAGGAGGCTGAGTTATACCAGGAGGTTTTTGACCGGGCCCAGGGCATAATTCAAAATATTATACACTCTGAAAATCGGGCCCTCCACCAGATGGAGATTCTCGAGGCCCTGATGCGCACGCGCCAGGCGCTCACCTGGCCCCAAACCTACCTCAACGGGATAGCGGCCCAGATCAAGATCGAGCCCGAAGAGTGGAAGGGGCGCTCGAAAAAGCTCGAGACTCTGATCGACCTGATCGACTCGCATCCAAAGGAGAAGACCCTGGTCTTTTATAATTTTACGGGTGAGATGCTTGAAATTAAGCGCCGCCTCGGAAACAGACAAGTCTTCAGGCTCGATGGTTCGGTCGACAAGGTCCAGAAGGATGCGGCGATAGTCGATTTTAAGGGGTCGACCGTTGTTCCGGCCCCGGTATTCCTGATCCAGATCAAGGCCGGAGGTGTCGGTATCAACCTTCAAGAGGCGACTCGCATATATATAACGGCCCCGAGCTGGAATCCCGCGACCGAGCTTCAGGCGATCGCCCGGGCTCACCGGACCGGACAGACGCAGAAGGTGACAGTCCGGCGCATGGTCTACATAGGGACCGAGCAGACCCCGAGCGTCGAGCAGAGCATCATGGCCCTACAGGCCGGAAAAGCGACCCTCGCGGCGACCCTCCTCAACGACACAAGATTAGAGACGCAGATCCCGAACGTGACGAAGACCAAGTTGAATATTAGGGCCCTCGCAAAAATATTCGCGTTGTAATGTAAATGACTACCGGATCCCGCGCCCAAGTGTTTCACGGAAATGCCGATGTCACCCCAGGCGGTCTCAAAAAGAAGGACCTCAAGATGGTCAAGGGTGAAATTGTCAGCAAGGCCAAATCCAAGGATGAGAAAAAGAACCCATGGATAAAGGCGGTCGCCAAGGCCAAGAAGGAGCTCGGCATCAAGGGGTTCGCACTTATCCAGGGGAAGTTGCTCGATAAAGCCCGTTCGATATATAAAAAATAGTTTGTAATAGTACAAATGAACTTTCAACTTATTCTCATGGCGTGTTGTATCCTGTCGGTCGCGGTCATGTCGATCGCATCGACGAGCATAGCCCAGGAATGCTACGATAAAAATTCTTCATTTGCGGATACCAAAAAGACGAACAAGGGTTATCTGATATACATGCTCGTCGCGGGAATACTGTGTGTAATTGTCTCGTTCGGTGGCATGTACCTGGGTTCCAAGGGGATGGGCCCCTCAGTTGCCGTTAAAGCATAAAAGCGCACTTGCCCTTCTCCAGTACATCATCACTCCCATAGTACCGAACCTGATAGGCCCGGACGGTCAGGCCCCAGTTTTCGTTGTAAAAATAGTTTGAATCGATGTCGATAATGCAACTCAGTTCTTGCCCACGGAAAAGGCCCTCCTTGACCTCGGGTGAGACCTGATGTGACTCTTTGTCGAATACATACGTACTCTCGTCAATCTTAACCCGGAGCGACGAGAGACGCATGTTCGACGTGAATGGCTCGCGTGTACACAACATGCTCTCAAGATTCTTCCACCAATTTATAAATTCTTCATCAGAAAATTCAATAGTGAATGATTTATAGGCCGATACACCCCATGTACACATCCCTCGGGGAACCTGAAACCGGAGGGGCTGGCCCTTGTACGTGTATCGTGATTTCTCACGAGTTCCCTGTGTAATTTCAATATGGGTCAGGTCGATTTCATGCCAGAAACTCATTTACTTTTAAGTAAACTATTATTTTATCTGGGATCCTCTGAGAAGAACTCGAAGATTTGTGAATACGGGTTCGGTCCTATTTGGGCGTATCGTGCATGACCCATCGGGCCGCACAATTTCGAGATCATGCGGGGCTTCTTCGTCGTTGAATACGCACGTCCAGTCCGTGATATATCGCAGGCTCACGGGTCGTCTATTCGAATACTGACCGGCCTCGAAACAATGGAGCGTGCTCGTGTCCATATTATATATGAGGCCGTCGTGACTCGTGAGCATGTACCAGAGTCTCCATGCTTTCGCTTCACTGATTTTACGGGGAGGAATCTTGAATGCGATTCGGACATCAATGTCATCGACATGCCCTAGAATCTCACGGACCATGTCATAGGGCAGGTCTTTCCAGACATTGTCCATTTTACCTCAAAGACGTGAGTCTTTTAAGAGAGTTGTATCGCTCTTTCGCCTGACGGTCCATGCGTGCAAAGTTCTGGTTGACCGTCTGGGTGTACGTAACACGACCTTTCGGGCGGAATGGCGACTTGCGCTTCTTTGGGGGTGAGCTCTTTTTCTTTGGGGGTGAGCTCTTTTTCTTTGGGGGCGACCGCTGACGAGCCGCGCGGTTCGCGAGTCGGGCCATGCGGTTCTCCATGGATTTACTCGGGGTCAGTGTTGATTTTTTAGGGTTGTACGTAAATTCTCCAAAGTTAAATTTCGAAATACCGGTCGGCATTAATTACATTGTCTATTTTAATTGGCTATGGACCACATGGGTTCTAATTTTCCGCGACGATTCTTTTGCCAATTACCGCTCTTCAATTTCATATTCTGTTCGGCCTTGTAAGCGCGTTCGGCCTGACGCGCCTTGGCCTTGTTCCGGTCCCACCACGCCGCGAGCTTTTGGCGCATAGTCATTGGCATATGTACCATTGACAAAGAAATTAACCTGAACACATCTCACAATTCGAATTTTCACGCGAGCATGCCATGACTGGTACTGTCACCTGGATCGGCCGGGCCTTTGGGCGCGTTCTCAGGTAGTACATTCCAGTCTTGAGCCCCTTCTTCCAGCCATACAGGTGCATCGAGCTCAGTTTTGCGAGACTCGGATCCTCCATGAAGATGTTGAGCGACTGGGACTGGTCTATGAACGGTCCACGGTCCGCGCTCATGTCGATCAGGGACTTTTGGGGAATTTCCCATACGGTCCGGTAGATTTCCTTGAGTCGGTCCGGAATGTCGAGGGCCTGGACGCTTCCACCCGCGCGCACAATGTCAGTCTTTGTGTTGGCATTCCATTTCCCGAGTGCCTGAAGGTCCTTGACCAGGTGCTTGTTGACCATGACAAATTCACCGGCGAGTGTCCGGCGCAGGTACATGTTGGTCGTGTACGGCTCGAACGCCTCGTTGTTCCCGAGAATCTGTGCGGTCGATGCGGTCGGCATGGGCGCGACCAAGAGCGAATTCCGGAGACCCCACGCCTGAATTTCATTCTTGAGTTCATCAAAACCGTGACATGTCTGCCCCCACATATCGAACTGGAGGATACCATTATCGGCCGGAGACCCGTTGAATGTCTCGTAGGGGCCCTCCTCCTTGGCCAACTGGCACGACCCTGTCAGGGCCGCGAAATATATAACCTGGAACACATCTCGATTCAGTTCACGAGCCTTGGGTTCGTCAAATGCGAGCCCGAGCATCATGAAGACGTCCGCGAGACCCTGGATGCCTATACCTATGGGTCGGTGGCGGAGGTTCGACGTGCGGGCCGGCTCGGTCGGGTAGTAGTTCCGGTCAATGACGCGATTCAGGTTTCGGGTCACGACTCGGACCACATCGTGAAGCTTGCTGAAATCGAAAAAGCCATCGCGTACAAACGCAGGGAGGCTCAGGGATGCCAGGTTGCACACGGCCGTCTCATCGGGACCAGAGACTTCCATGATTTCGGTGCATAGATTAGAAGACTTGATCGTTCCAATATTCTTCTGATTCGATTTGAAATTTACCGAATCCTTGTAAGACACGTATGGTGTTCCGGTCTCGACCTGCGACTTGAGCATAGCGTTCCAGACGTCCCGGGCCTTGACGACCCGAACAAATTTACCCTCGAGCACATACCTAGAGTACAGTTCATCAAAATCGGGCCCGTAGACATCCTGAAGACCCGGGCACTCGCTCGGGCACATGAGATGCCAGTCTTGGTCATTTTCGACAGATCGCATGAAGAGGTCCGGGATCCAGAGGGCCGTGAAGAGATCATGACACCGGGCCTCTTCATCTCCCTGGTTGAGTCGAAGTTCCAGAAACTCCATCACGTCCGCGTGCCATGGCTCGAGGTAGATGGCAAATGACCCCTTGCGCTTCCCACCCCCCTGGTTGACGTACCGGGCCGTGTTGTTGAATACGCGGAGCATGGGGACTATCCCGTCTGCGACTCCATTCGTCCCCTTGATATTGGACCCGCGGGCCCGAATGTTCGAACAGTGGATGCCTATGCCCCCGGACCATTTCGAGATGTGCGCGCACTCCTTGAGGGTCTCGTAGATTCCCTCGATGGAATCATCCTTCATGGCGACCAGAAAGCAACTCGACATTTGCGGGCGTTTTGTCCCGGCGTTGAAGAGGGTCGGGGTGGCATGCGTGAAATACTTCTGGGACATGAGATCGTACGTCTCACGGACCCGCTTCGTATCCTGGCCGTGAATTCCGAGTGCGACGCGCATGAAAAGGTACTGGGGCGTCTCACCCTCATTGAGGTACCCCTTTTGCAGGGTTTTGATGCCGAAATATCCAAACGAATAGTCCCGGGAATGGTCGATCCAGGTGTCCATCTCGAGCGTGACATCCTTCATGAACGCATCAGAGACGATGCCATTCTTGTGCAACTTGACCATGGCATCGCTAAATGTCTTTGGGCAATTCTTCTGGAGGTTCGAGACTGTAATTCGCATGGCCAGGTTTTCATAATTAGGATCCTCAGTGATCATGCCGATCGCAACCTCGGCGCTCAGGGTATCGATCTCGGCCGTGGATATCCCATCGTACATTGATGAAAAAACCTTCTGAGCGACCCGGGCCGCAGACACGCCGCTCAGTTCGGTGAGATTTTGGATTCGTCGGGTCACCTTGTCGAAGAGCATCTCCTCTGGATTTCCATTACGCTTGAAGACTTTCATTTGAGTACTAGGCCCCTCTTTTTTTTATCAGGACATTACAATGTCGACGCGGTTCCTCCCGACCCCCCTCTCAAATGCATTCTTTTCGGACTTTAATCGTGAAACAATTCACGATAATTTAATTTCAAAAATCAAGGATGAGACGGGCTACGTGATCGATCGCCAAAACGATGCCGACATCCAGGGGCTCATGCGCAAGGTCTACGTGAACATGGCCGGGAATGAGTATGACAATGTGAAGAATAATGTCGGGACCATGAATTCCAAGGTGATTGACGAGGCGAGTCAGTTTGTCCTCACGGGCGTCCTCCAGCAGATTGTATACCTCCAGGACATTTCGACGAACCCGATCCCGATGTCGATCCCGGCGAACACGAGCACCTACGGGAACAAGCTCCCGATCAATGACCGGTACGGAATTAATCCTCGCTAAGAATTAATGCGCTCGCTCGATGATATTCTGATTGGTTTTATAATATTTTTCATTCTTGAACGGGTCGTTAAACTTTTGGGCTCGATCGTGATCGAACCATGGATCCGTGCAAAAATGTCAGATGAAAAGAATGTAAAAAATTGGGTCCAGTTTATTGACATTGCCATTCTGCTCGTAGTATTGGTTTTCGTCATCAAATATCAAAAACAGATCGCGAGCATTGCGAAGATAGCTTAAGGTATAGGAACTCCATCATTATAAGATGAACAAGTATCGCGACGAGACGGCCGAATTATGTAAACGCAAGGGCTGGGACAAGGCCCCTATAAGTACTGTCTGGATGTTGTATACCGAAGAGAATGGTGAGCTCGCGAGCGCGATCCGACAGAATCAGCACCTGTACCGCAAGACAAATTTAAAAAAAGATCGGGGCATAGATGTCGTCATGGAAATGGGCGATGTATTTAGTTATCTTTTTCAGCTCGCATCGATGCTGAATATTGACCTGGACCAAATGTGGGAACTCCACCGAACAAAGGTTCAGAACAAAAATTACCCAGTCGAAAAAAATGTACGAGTTTATTAATGGCAACGGCCGCTATGATGAGCGACTGCGCTCATATAGATCGCATCAATCCTTTTACGGCCACGAACACGTTCGGAACGCCGTCGAACGGTGGTTTTTATGACGGCCCGGATGGGACCTACATTGTCGAGCGCGACGAGACCCCCATGGCCCTGAATGACCCGAACAGTGATCTGACACACTTTACCCCAGACCATATCAATCGGTCCGGACCACTCATGGTCAACGAGGCAGCCCCGAGCCCCGCCCCCTTTCTTGGATTTCCGGCCCGGAAATTTGAATATCCCGAGACGCTCGAAGCGACCTGGTATCGACCGGGCCTGACCAAAATAAAGAAGACTGATTCTCCGAAATCGGGGTGTTCCATGCCATGGACTGGTCATGTAAACAAATCTCAGGACATGCTTATTATACTTTTGCTCGCGGTCATAGTCGTGTACATGATCAGATAGGAGCGACCTTGGCCGCCACAACCTTGACTAGGTTTTTTTGGAGTTTATCTTTTTCATTTAAAATTCGTGCTGTTAATCCCGGGCATGAATGTTTCTCGAGTTGAATACAATTGACGCAAAACATCTGCGCACATTCCTTACACCCGAGAATCTTTGATTTGTGGCGGCACATCTCTCCTTACTTCACAGACGACACTTTTCTTAAAGTACGGAGTGTCCTCGCGAATTTCACAGAGCCCATGGGCTCGCCCGCGAAGTATACGCTCCCATGCGGCCTGCATTTTGGGCAGGTTTCGGCCGAACCATTCATGGTCTCGAGTGACCCGAGTCACCACAAATTGTTCGGGTTCGGGACGATACTGAACAAAATCACAGACCTCAAAGTCTAGAATTTCGAGCAGGAGCTGGATCTGGGGCATGTAATATTTAGGGACCTTGTTTTCAATTTTACGGGTCAGTGGGCATTTAATCTCGAGCAATATCCCGTCATCCGTTATCCCATCGGCCGACCCACCGATAAACGGATATTTTGGATGTTGCACGAGTCCGATCTCGGTCGTATGCTTTCCGAACCTCTGATCGTACATGTCGCGGACAATGGGTTCGAGGAGTGTCCCATGGGCCGTGGCGGCGTTTCCGGCCCACTGGGTTCGAAGAACCTTTTTACGAACGAATGCATCGGGACTCTCGTAGTGATTCTCACCTATGGCCGACGCGACGTCACTCGCGGTAATCATATTTTCACGGAGTCTGAGCCATTCCTCCGACCTCTGATCGGCGTAGGTCGCCTCCTTGAGTTGCTTTACTCGTTCCAGGAGCTGGGACATTCTTTCCCTTGAAACGAGGATCCGTCTTAAGTACAATTTCGGCCGCGTTTTGCTCAGCCTGCTTCTTGGTCGTCCCGTACCCAAATCCTTCGGCCTGTTCATTGACCGAGACCGAGATGCAAAACATTCCGTTGATCGTCTCGGTCAGTATATAATCCGGGAGTGGGTACTTGAGAGCCTGACACCACCGCATCAGCTGATCTTTGTAGTTGTCGTCGACCAGGCTCGTCTTGACCTTTTTGAAACTCTCGAGAATAAAGTTCTTGGCGTGGACCATTCCCAGGTCGATATATATCGCACCTATCAGTGCCTCGAACACATCCTCCATAATGTGCTCATTCGTGTTCCATCCATTGCGCTCCCCCTTTTCATCCATCAGGATCAGCTTATCGAGCCCGAGAACTTTCGAGATTTCACAGAGCGTCTTGCCACGGACCATTTTCGTCCGGGCCTTGGTGAGAAAACCCTCCTGTTCCTTTTCGTGCAGGTCAAAGAGATGTTTCGTGACGATAAATCCAAGGACCGAGTCGCCCATGAATTCAAGGGTTTCATACGAGCCATCGAGGCCGGCGTAACGCTTCAGAGCGCTTTTGTGGGTGAAAGCGCGCTGATACGTTTTTGTGTTTTTAATTTTAGTACCTACGAGGGTGTTCAAAAAGTCTCGTGAAATTTCAGGGATCGGATCCATTGTGACAGAGCTACGACCCAAACGTTTAAGCCTTGACAACCTTCGGGCGCAGCTTCTTCTCCTTTGGGGGTGCTGCTTCCACGGGAACCTCCTTTGGAGCCTTGGGGGCGGCCGGCTCCTTGATGTAGTGAGGGTTGATGTACTTCTGGATATTCAGAAAGGTGACCTGGATTCCCTCAGGAACCTTCAGGAGCTCCTGGAGAACCGTGTTCAGGTTAATCTTCTGACCATTCTTGAGACCGAGCTCCTCGACGTAGGCGTTGATGCGACGGGTCACCTGAGACCGTGAGATTTGCTCGTCATCGGCGAGCTTCAGGAAGGCCCGGAGCTCGGGTGTAACGTTCATGGGCTTATTGAACCCGTTGTTGGCCGCACGGGCCTTGGCCTTCTCACCGGCCGGATCCTCAATGTGCTGACGAATCTTGCGCATATCCTTGCGCAGAGCCTTAATCTCCTTGAGCAGAGCATCAATCGAAAGCTGGTCCATTTCTAATGGTCTCGAGACGGTTCCCTTTAAGCCATGAAAAAAGCCAGAATTAATGAAATTAACATTATTACCGGAAGTACGAGAATTTTCCAGATGGGAATCGGTGGGCGCTCTGGTGGCGGTGGCGGTGGAGGTGGAGTGTCGGCCAGTGGCAAATTATTGAAACCACCCGGTAAATTATCAGAATAACGTGACGGATCAATCCTGAATCGTACTCCCGAGACGGTCTGGTTGCATTTTCCGCCGCAGCATCCAGGATCGCACGGGTAGACCAGGCCGTTCTGGATGTTGACATACCCACAGACGACGCTGTACGGATCCATGGGGTCCGGTAGACATTCGCAATTTTTCGAGACATATTCACCCCGGCACGACGTCATTCTAATATAAAGAATACAATATTTATTAGGGTACCATGGAATACGGAACTCCCCAGAAGCTGCCGAATGGCCGTTATTTTCTCAAGGTTGGCCCTGTTCGGCACCAGGTGAACGGCCTCGTGCTCCAGGACTCGCTCGCGACCAAGACTGTAAACTTCAAGGTGAAGGATTCGTCTCTTTTCACGGGTATCGACGCCGAGATCATCAGCAAAGCCAAGGAGTCGACCGTGGAATGGTTCAGGAAGGAGCTGACGAGCGAAGTAATTTCCGCGGCCTATCAGGAGAGCGTGTCTGATGACGTGCTCGAGGCGTCGCTCGTGACAGTCCGGGGTGATGTCCGGACGACCGTTTTTGATTCACAAAAGAACCCTATCGAACTCCAGGCGGTCACCTCCGGGACGACGTGTGATGTCGTCCTCGAGCTGTCGGGTCTTTGGTTTCTGAAAAAGTCATTCGGTCCGATCTGGCGCATCGTCCAGGTCCGTACCAGGGCCGCGCCGAAGTCCGCACCTTCATACCTTTTTACCGATGATCCAGTCGAGGAGCAGGAGGTCGATGACCCCTCAGACTACATTGACTTTGAGTAGGCCCAAAAAAATTATCGGTACCATGATATAAGATGGAAAAAAAGCGTCTGGCGATCCTGATCCTGGCGGCACTCTTTTTTATATTCCTGGTCATGCCCGGAATGCGCAGCGGATTTTCGGCATCGGCCCCGAAGCCCATGATGGTATCGGGTGTCCAGCAGATTAATAGCACAAACGCAGTCATGGCGCCCCAGGTCGGGCCAGCGGCCGCACAGTTTTCATCGTCCCAGGGTTCCCCAGCGAGCGATATGGAGGGCATTTCATCCGCGGCCCTGATTCCTCGTGAGGTTGTCGGCACGGATGACTTTGGCCAGTACGACCCGAGTGCTATCCTGTCCGGCCAGAATTACCTGGACCCCAGGAGCCAGATTGGGTATCCCGAGACGCTCGGGGGTGTCCTCCGGAATGCGAATCGTCAGTACCGTTCCGAGCCACTGAACCCGCGTGACCCGGTCAGCATCTTCAACCTCAGCACGATACCTCCCGACATCATGCGCCCCCAGTTCGATATAATGAACGATTATCAGTGAGTAAAATCCTTGTTTTTTTAAGCATAAATAATAGAAATGGACTTTAAGACGACGACGACCGAGTGGATCGCTCTCAAGGCCCAACTCGCCGCGGCTCGCAAAGATCTTACAGTGCTGAATCAGCGCGAGAAGGAGCTTCGCAAGTTTGTGACTGAACACATGGCCCGAAACGAAATAGATACCGTAAAGGTTCACGATAAAATAAAGGTAAATTTCAAAAAGACAAAGAAGAAGGGGGCCCTGACCAAGGATGTCATCAAGGCCGGTCTTCGCTCATTCTTCGGTGGAAATGATGCCCAGGTCGAGGGTGCATTCAACGCGATCCTCGATGCCGCACCCGTGAAAGAGACGAATGGCGTGACGGTGACTGGTCTAAAGGTCTAGAACCTTTGTATGACAAGAATCATGGGTATCAACGACGAGTATTCGCGCGATGCCTACATTTATGAACTGGCCTACGACTCGGACGACTCGGATCAGGGGCCCGAGCCTCTCCACCCAGAAGACTGGCAGGATTGGTACTCTGAGGAACTCCTCGAGGCATGGGGCCGGATTCGCGAGTATCTCGAAACGAGATATATTAAAACTCGGGCAAATTACCCAGCATTTGTCGAATTTGTAATGTATCCGAGCGGATATCCCGTCGATGGGCCGACTCGAACCGAACAGGAACTATGGGACGTGATCTCTCGATTCCGAATTATTTCGGAGCGGGTCGATGAATGTCATTTCTTCGCATGGACCAGACAAAATATAGATCGTCATTGTAATGTTTGACGTGACCGGCCCCAAGGTTCTCATACCTTCGATCCTCTTTGGGCTCTTGAATCCAGGGCTTCTCGTGGCGTTCCCGCGCGACGCTAAGCTCCCCGTCCAGGCCGTGTTCCATGGCCTCATATTTTCAATTTTTTATTTTTTAATTTGTAAATATGTCGCCCGTGTGACATTGACCAAGGCTGACATGATCGTCCCGACGATACTGTTTATAGTCATGACACCCGAAGTTTTCTTCTCGGTCCCACCTCACGGAGGACCCACGGCCGTGATGACGCACGCCCTGCTCTTTGCTATAATTTTCGCGTTCGTACGTGGAATATTTCCGGAATATTATTAGGAATGGTCAAATACCTAGCCATAGGACCAGGGGCCATGGGATATTACCTGTATCTCGGAGCCGTATCGAAACTGGTCGACTCGGGTCGGCTCAATGAACTCGAGGAAATTGCTGGCGCATCGGCCGGGGCCCTCCTCGGGTTCATGTATTGTCTCATGAAGGGGGATGTCCAGAAAATTCTGGATTATTCCATGAAAATTCCTGTACGGGATATCATGAAAATTAATTTAAAAATTCTTTTCAGGAAATTTGGATTGATTTCTTTCAGGAATATTCGTAAAATTCTTTCAGAGGCGTGCATGAGTGAATACGGACAGGCCGACATGACATTCTTGGAATTGTACAAATTTTCGGGCATAAAATTACACGTCACGGCCTACTGTGTACAGCTCGAGCGGACAAAGTACTTTGGCCCGGATGCGACCCCGGGCACGAGCGTGATCGATGCGGTCTGCGCGTCGATCGCGATCCCATTTCTTTTTTCGAGCATTACACTCGACGATGACATGAATTACATTGACGGTGGATCCATGGAGACGACACCTTCGGGTGCGTTCATAGGCCGGGATGGCGTCCTCGCGATGCGCCTCGGAATGAATGGGTGGGATCCGGACGTAAAGGACATTAAAGCGTACGCGTTGAGTCTCCTGTATGCGACCATGAAACTCAGGTACGACTATCCAGTCCCGACACATCATCTCGAGATCCGAGATGATGTCTTTGATTTCGGTGCGTCGAGCGAGAGCAAGATTCGGATGTTCACCAGTGGGTACGGTCAAGAATTTTCTCAATGAATGAAAATGCACGCAGACCTCCGGAAGGCTCACACACGCAAGTTGACCGCGAAGCGCATCTCGGTCAGAGGGACCAGCGCCCGGCCAGGATATTCATATGTTCGCAAGGCCCGTACGGTCCGCGTCAAGGGTCAGCCCGCATACGATGTCGGGACGATCGGCCGGCCCAAGAGCCTGATCGGCCCGCTCAAGCATGGTATGTTGACCAAGTTTGGGTACCACCCAGTCGAGGCCATGACAAACCGTCACAAAGCGCTCATGCTCGCCATAAACAAGGGCAAGGAGGAGCCCCGGGCCGTGTTCCGTCGGCTCATGGCCATCAGCACGCTGACCAAGCGGATGGCACCCCGGGCCCATCGCATCTACAAACAGGACGCCATGTGGGTCCGCGTCAGGTACGCATCCCGATTCAAGACCCCACTTAAAATGTAGATCATATATAATGACCACTCGTCTAGAAAATGCACGAAAAAAGACAAAGTTTTCAATTGCTATAGGACACGGTTCTCTCATACGAAACACGGGTGCTCCTTTTAAGGTCCCGGGTGGTGTCACTATAGTGTTTTTATCGGCTCCAGGATACTACATACCTCTTCGTCGGTTAGACAAAAAACTCACGAATTTATTCAGGAATGCAAATAAATTATCACAATTTGTTCGGGGCATATTACCCATATCCGAGATTCCAGACATTGTCACTGAAATGAATTGGGACTGGAAAAAGCATATATATACACCGGAAATGGTATGCCCTAATTTGTACATTGAAATGTTCGATAGGGAACCCACGACCGTCTGGGGCGCGTTTTATAACAAATATTGTGGGTGGACCGGTCTAGAATCTGGGGCCCATCCTAAAACACATAAATATATAACGGCGATTCAACAAAAAGTGAGCACGGCCGAAGAGTTGGCAAACGTTGCTGCGCATATATTACCGAACAGTATATTATTCTTTTTTGCGTGTCGGGGCGATCCGGATGTCCCTGAAAACAATATGTTGAATAGGTTTCGATTGGCGGGACGCTTTGGGCAGCCCCAGACATACAACTTGCCCCGAGTGACACAATTAGTAAAAAACATACAAGAGGGTGAAAAGTATGCAGCGAGACTAGCATCCAAAAAACGTATTCTAAATAATACTAGTTTGAATGTAAAACGCCCGCGGGTAAATAACAAAAATAATGTAAATAAACTTTCAAAATATACAAACCTGATAAACACTCTACGGGCCGCCCCAACTCAATTGAACGCTGCGCATCTACGCAAGTACAGAAGTAATTTTTTTACAAACAACATGAATAATAATACAATCAGACTCATAGTCAATGGAATACGAAAAGGAAGTATAAATTCGAATAGTTTACGAGCGGGATACAAAACAGCTCCATCTAATATTGCTGTAAATTCTGGGACTGCATTGAATAGATTCATTGCTCGGGTGCGTAATATAAATAGAGGACCTCGACGAACTGTCGCCCGACCGGGCAGTGCTCGGGCGCGTAAATCACCTGTCGCTCGACCTAACTTGAATCAGTGGACAAAAGAGAATGATGAATTTTTCTTTGGAAAAAAGTGAATTACATTACATAATAACGGGCGTCGGTGGGGTGACCGGCCCGGTCGCGCGGACTACCGGGATAAGAAGGGGATGAAACTTGGAGTTGTTACTATAATGTCCTGTTTTGCCACAGATGGCACAGGTGGGAGGACGGCGAACCGCTGCAGTCTGCGGGCGCGGCCCCTCGAGCTCACTGAGGCGTTCAATGAGTCGGGCGTTCTGCCGCTCCAGGCTGTCGATCCGCGCAAAGGCGGTCGACATGTCATCGCTCACGCGAGCGAATGACATGTTGGTCTCGGACCGGTTGTCCGAGACCTCCTGGCGCAGGCGGTTGAACTGAGCACGGGTGATCGGGCCGTTCCAGAAAGACATTTGTGTTTTGGTTGAGATTCCACTGATCTCCACTATCGTGGCACGGAAATGACTTAAAAATTTCGATCCATTATATATAAAATGAGCATCCGACAGGTCGCTCACAGTGTCTGGAAGTCACTCGGACCCGGGTACTCCGAGTCAGTATATCACAATGCGTTCGAAGTCGGTCTTCGGGCCCATGGTCTCTCGTACGAGACCGAACGCATCGTGCCGGTCTATTACCTCGATCAGAATGTAGGACACGTTCGGGCGGACCTCATTGTCGATCGCCGGACGGTCATAGAGCTCAAGTCGGTAAGTAAGATTAATGAATCGTACCGAATTCAGACCCGTAATTATATGGACCTCTTAGGCCTCGATCACGCGTATCTCATCAATTTTCCGGATCGGGTATCTGAAACTCCAGACATTGAGGAGTTTCGCCGACCAAAGCCCCCTCTGGACCGGATTGATTGTTAGGTAGTAGTATATCAAAACCTAAGATTTTAAATTATTGGGTTTTTATACATTCCCAAGAAAGTTCCCCGCAAATACCTTTCCATATCTGATCTTGTATGTACAACTTCTCCTTTGATTTCAGGAGTGGGAAGCACGGCAAGTAGCGGTCCTCTCCGAGAAGCTCACAGAGTTTATAAAGAACATAACTATAACTCAGAAAGTTCTTTCGGTTCGTCGGCTTGTGTTTCTCGAACGGGGCCTGAATCTTGTGAAACATGAGTCGAAGCTTATCCTCGAGCTCCTGTGGCATTGTCGGCGGCTGGATCCCGCTCAGCATGGTCGCAATGTACGGGGCATGTTCGTAGTACTTGTTCTTGTCGAGTTTTTTGAGGAGACCCCGGACCTTTTCATGGGTAATCTCGTCGAGGTCTTTAATCTTCTGTTTCTTGAATTCGCACCTGAGCTGTTCGAGGAGATCCTCCGGGACGCTCGTCGATTCCTTGGCCTGAAATTGACTGATCCATTCATTGAAATGATTCTCACGCTTGTACGAATAAATAATGTGTTTCTCAGTCTCTTGTTCCTCTTTGAAACCGAGCTCATCCTCCTGGAACCGCTCGGCCCGGCCGCACGCCATGCAAATCTCGTCCGCCTCGACATCGTCCACAATTTTGGTAAACATTTGGCCACATCCTAGACAGGGCCTATTGTACCTCTGGATACCCGCATAATCTTCAGTCTCGTAGTGGCCCTCGATTTCGTTCATGTACTTTTTGTAAATTGCTTTGCGTTGGGTCCCCTTGCGGACCTTGACCTCGATGCCGAGGGCTCGGTGAGACGTCTCGGTCCCTTCGGCCTCGTCCGTATATTCTTTAATAATGGAAAAACATGAGAGAAGATATTCGGCCATTTCATCCTGAGTTTTACACTCTTGCATTTTTGCCTCGTACCTGGCTTCCATGAATTCTCATGACTTAAAAACTTTATTCAGTGATATTCGGTGCTAAAAAGAATTTCAATTCTCCCAAATTTGCAATTGTATACCTGAAAATTATTGGCATGTCGGGGTGAGCCGAGTCCTGCATAATCTGGATGCTCGAGCACATGTTGGTCGCTTTGGTGTAGAGGCCAATGTACTTGAGACTGAATGCCCCGCCGGTCCGGTCGCATCTCGGGGCGTCCGGGTACATGATGACCGTCTTCTGGTCCGCAAAATCACCCTGACAGCTGAGCTCGAGCGCGTGCCCATCGCGCCAGATGCGCATCTCGGGTCCTAGATTCGACATGTCCCGCACGAACCTCTGAAAATCTATGCTGGGCATGGTCGTCACGACATTCATGTGAATATCCGGAAACTCGAGCATGTCCTCGTTAATATCCAAGAGTTTGAGCCTAAAATTGGTGACGGAATTCTTGTCCGGGTTATCGATCGTAATCTCCATAACCTCACGACCCTCAGCGCTCATAGTCAACGTGTCGGATGATGTGACCGACTTGAGAAGTTTGTGGACATTGGCCATGTTCAGGCCCGCGATGACATCCTCTTTGCATTCGTACTCTTCAAAATTCTCGGCCGGGAGATTCATCTGGACGAGTGTCACACGGGCCGTGTCGAGTGTCAGAATTTTAACCCCCTCATGTGTGAAATAGACGTTCACATCATTTATAATATCCTTCAGGACCTCAAAGACAGCCTTCATGGCCGATGCCTGTATGGTCTTTAGCCTCATTGCCCTGAATACCCATGACATCTTTAACTCGTCCGTTGTTTCGCCTCGGCCATGGCATCGTTGACCGATCTCGATATCCTGAGTTCGAGTTCGGGGGTTAGCTCGGGCTGGAGAGACTCGCCGTAGCGGTCCAGGTCGAACATGTCGTTGTGACACTCGGACCCGTCGAGGTTCGAACAAAAGTCGAGCGTGGTGTCCCATGACACAAACTCGGCCGGAACCATGGACTCGAGCCACGTCTTGACGTCCCGGCCGACATGCAAGTTTCCCTCGTTCGTGACCAGGGTCGGTGTTCGGGTAATCTGTTTGGACGGAACGCCATGGGTCGCGACATTATGGAACCGGACGATGTTGATCAGGGCCGGCTGGGATCGTATATAATTTATAATTTCGCGTGAAAATTGACACTTGTCCGAGAATACAAGCAGTGCCATTAATCTGATCTAACCTTTTTCGCTCGAAATATTTTCGCACTAGGTACTAATGAAAGAGGAGATACTAATGCTCATCCTCCTCGGGTTGATTCTCTTTTTCGTAATAAATTCTGGAAAATCACGGGGGCCCGCATCCACGTCGGCGACAGCCCCGGCCGGTCCGGTCTATGATGGAACGGCCGTTCCGCTCGAGGTTATTCAGGCCGTGATAGAAAAGTTCCAGACGACCCAAGAGGATATGGTCCCACTCGAGACGCTCTTTTTCACGTCGACCGGGAATGGCACGTACAAGGCCCGGCTCATGTTCATGAACACGCGTCACTTTTTCGGTCAGCAATTTGACATCAATGCGGCCATAGACGACTCTGGGGCCGTGACCATCACGGAGAGCGCGACGACATCGGACCCGGTCTCCTACACGAGCGCATATCAGCCCGATACGTATCAGTCGTTTGATGTAGTCGATGCGTCGCTCAAGAGCCAGCTCAAAACGGCCCTGACCGCTTCCAGAAGCAATACGTTTCCGATCCAGCTCGCGAGTTCATTCTCTTCGTCATTTCAGAATAGCCTATCCCCACAGGACGTGATGACTCGCGCTTCGACCGACATGGAAAAGATGAATTTCTAATTTAGGAATGCACGCCCGGGAAATTGTTGACCGAGAAAAGAAGCGGAGTGATGTCAAAAAAGAAACGTACAAGGCGATGCTCGAACTTTTTTCTCGAAAAATCCGAACATCGTCCGATCTCGGCCAGCGGAGCGCCATCCTGACCGTACCACCATTCATGGTCGGGTTTCCGACATATGATATCGCCCGGGCCGTAATGTACATGTGTCGCCAACTCGAACGCCTGGGCTACACGGTCAATCTGGTCGGACCACTGGACATCAAGGTCGAGTGGCACAGACCGCCCGATATTCAGAATGAGCCCGAGATTGAGACCCCGGATGTCTTCTTCCCGAGTCTCGTCAATTTACACAAAGCGGCCGGGAAAATTCGGGTACAAAAAAAAGGGAAATAATAGTACAATGGATCTCCTGAACGAATCCGAGAGACGATTCACGAAAAAGTTGTGCCAGGCGATGATCCCGGTCATGATTGAGGCATTTTGGGAAATTTGGCTCGAGGCCAAGAAGGTGTCCCAGGGCAAGAATATGACCAGGGTTTTCCAAGAACTCCTCCGAGATGTCAAGACCTGGAATTCATCGATATCGAACAAGAATACCGACGCAATAATCAAGACAAATTCCCTGTTCCCGAGCCTCCTGGCGGCCGTCTTTGTCATCCAGGTCAAAATCCTGAGTTCTATCCGGACCGATAAAAAGACGAAAAAGATTTGCATCAAGCTCCCGGCCAATGACGTCTTCGTCCAGCGGTGCTACGAAAGCTGTGCCCGCAATTTGTACGAAGATCCAGTCATAATTACCGAGAACAGTACGGACGAATTCCGGAAGAAGGAGCTTTTCCGTCGGTTCGCCGAGGAAATTGCATGTGTCATCGAGGAGCTCGTTCCGACGGCCGAGATCCTGAACACATACCTCCCGCTTCCAACGTCGGGCGACCTGGACCTCGATCACGAGGACGAAGAAGAGGGTGAGCCGACCGGCGATGAACTGGCCGAGGATGTCCCCCCGGTTCCCGAGAATATACCGGGCATGGAATTTGGCAAGACGCCCGAGGGGGTCGACACGACCGTGACCGTGAACAATACACTGACCCCGCCAAACGTCCCAGGCAGCACCCCGGCCCCCGAAGAAGAAAACCTGTTCGACGATGCACCCCAAGGGGCTCCGCGCGGGACACCCGGTCGTATAAATAAGATTGGCTAGTATCAATGGATCAGTTCCTTCGGGAACCTATGAATGCCGCTGCGGCCGCGGCTGCGATCACGGTCGGCTATGTGTATGTCAAGAATAAGATGAACGGGGGTCAGACCATCAAGAATTCAGAATATTTCAAACCGGCATTTCTGGTCGCGCTCCTCGTCTACTTTCTGATGAGCCAGACACATGGGACGCACGAGGCCCGGATGACCGAACCTTTTTAGTTAAGGAATATACATCTTGTTAGAACAGAATGACGACCGTAAAAGCATTTAATGACATGTACGCCCAGTTCATCGAGGACATCCTCTCGGTATGGTTCGACGACCTAGCGATCCACGTGGCCAAGGCGACCCCGCCCGACTACAAGGAGTTTATGAAGGATGTCGGGCCATTTGCCCAGAAGCTCATGGCGAAGGACCCAAGCTTTTTTTGCGAGGAGAATGAATTTGCAAAGAAGCTCTTTCTGCACAAGCACTGGCACGAGGAGACGTGCACCGAGCAGAATAAGACGGCAATTTGGCAGTGGCTCTCTTCGCTCTACATGATCGCCATGACGCTCAACATGTTCCCCCCGGATGCCCTGTCCCAGATTGAGGCCGTCGCCGAGAGCTGCGCCAAGAATATGAAGATGGGCGACGACATCGACATGATGGCCGGGGTCAACAGCATGCTCAGCACGATGATGTCAGGAAAGGGCCCCTTGGCCAACCTGCTCCCCCAGCCTCCCAAGACGAAGAAAAAGTCGAACAAAAAATCTCGCTAGAGTATAGGATGGATATCAAGGAACTATTCAGGGCCGATGATCTCCTTAAATTTTGGCCGAGCTCGAAACAGACCGGAAAAGAGCGTACGCTCGCCACGGCCCGTTTCATCATCTACTCGACGTGCATAGTGTATGTGATCCAGAAGGATATCCGCGTCGTCGCTCTAGGAATCCTTGTGCTTGGTGTCCTGTTATATCTTCAAAAAAATAAAATGATTATCGACGGGACAATGTCCCCACCCAACATCTCCCAGTCGAACGTCACCATGCCGACGCTAGAAAACTCCATGGGGAACGTCCTGCTCAGCGACTACACAGATAACCCGGACCGTCCATCGGCCGCGTGGTACCCCAGCGTGCGAACAGAAGTCCAGCAGACCTGGAGCCAAATTCATCCATTCGAACGGACTCGGGACGCTGAGCGCAATTTCTACACCATGCCCGTCAGCACGATCCCAGGCGACCAGACCGGATTCGCCGAGGCCTCATTCGGAAAGAAGTTTAGCCCGATGTGTAAAGACCAGGGTGGGGCCGCATGCGATCCGGACAATTTCAATTTCCACTTCCCGGAGGTGACACAAATGCGGGGCGGTCAGGGTGGGTCCGGTAAGTAATTTTCGGGGCCTATACTAATGGCACCGACGCTCACGACGAGCGGACTGGTTCTCGAGAATGGCGTCTTTCAGGGCCCGGCCCAAATCACTCTCGAGGACATTGGAAATGTCATCAGCGAGCTCGTTCCCGAGCCGACCACATCCTGGCGCAAAAACATGACCGAGCGACCCTACGACTTCCCGAACTGCTACTGTGACCCGGCCCAGGTGCCGATCCAGTGGATGCGATGGGATCCTCGCAGCACGTTCGCGGACGACCAGAACAATCGGTTCAACCAGCGCTACTTCCAAAAGAAATAATTAGATATAGTATATGGACCCACTGGCTATTGCAGCCATCGTCGGTCTTGTGTTTGCGGGTAAAAAACTCAGTGAAAGTGATGATTCGATCGTCAAGTACACAGAGTCATGTCCTCCTGCAACCACTCGATCAATTACTCGGCGCGAACTCGATCTCAGGTCGAACGCCCGAGATCATGCCAAGGATGCATTCGATCTCCGGAACACAAATCCGGACCTCGGTCGTCGCGTGGGCGACTGGCGGCTCCAGCCCAAAGAGGCGGTTCCTTCGCTCCAAGATATGAAGATGGATAGCCGGGTCTATCCCCACGGTCAGCCCGTCTACAATTTGTATGAACGCGAGTACATTACGAATAAGCTCAACAATCTCCAGCCCATTGAACGCATGAATGTCGGCCCGGGTCTCGGCTACGGGGCGAATGTGGCGGCGGCCGGAGGTTTCCATCAATTTTTCCGGGCCCTCCCGACAAATATCAACGAGGAGAAGCTCACGACCCTCGAGGGGCGTGATGGCCCACCCGCATTCTTCGTCCCGAACGGTGGCCCTGTTCCTCTCGGGGTCGTCAGTCACGAAGCCAAGGATACGAAGACAATCTATCAACCTCCCGTGCCGAGCCGGGCCGAGGGACAGGGTGGTGCCATTACCAAGCCCGAGAAACGTCCCGAATTTTCCAAGACGGCCCGTTCGACGATACGTCAGCAGACCGGTCAGCGCAAGGATACCCTGAGCGACGGTCCGGGTCAGTACAATGTTTACCAGCCGTACGCGGAGGGTGGCGAAGAGGCATATACGAACAAGGAAATGACACGTTCGAGCGGATTCCGGTCGAAGGAGGATCGGCCCGGTAACGGTGGCCGAATGAATGTCCGGAATGACCCGATCAATGTCGTGGGGCTCATGACGGAACTTCGGGCCGAGACGACCCCCTTCCCAGTCGGGCCAGTCAACGGGACCACAGGCGGACGTGTCCAGCAATATGTCGACGCACGATTCTATAAATTCAACGAGCGCAAGTCCCATGAAAATCCGTATGCCACACCCCACTCCCTGGACGTGGCCATCCAGGCTCTCGAGGGGAACCCGATCGCATTGCCGCCACTCGCGATGGTCTAGTAAAAAAAATATAAGTTCAATGGTAAATGAGCGGAGGTGTCGTGAAACTCGTCGCGACGGGCGATCAGGATGCCTGGCTGACTGGCAAGCCCGAAATTTCATTTTACCGTTCCAATTATCGCAAATACACCCACTACGCCAACTCGGTCGAGCGCCAGATTATTCAGGGCGCCCCGGCCCCTGGTGGCATATCTACTATTCGTTTCGAGAAGAAGGGTGATCTCCTGAGCTATGTGTACTTTACCGCGACCGACACGAACGGGGCCGTGATTACGAACCTGGACTGGACCCAGGTCTTTGACAAGTTCGAGCTCATGATCGGCGGCCAGGTTGTCGACACGCATGACATTGAGTACATGACCGACATAGAGCCGGTCGTGGGCGCCCAGGTCTTCAGCCAACGGTCCCTCAATCTCAACTCGACGACCGTGAATAACCAGAAGGCTACCTTTTTGCCGCTCAAGTTTTTCTTCTGCAAGGACTGGTCCGTGTGCCTGCCCCTGATCGCCCTCCAGTATCACGATGTCGAGGTCCGGATCACCTGGTCAACCTACCTGAACACGGCCATCAACGTCAACACGGGCACGGCGACCACGGCCCCGTCCCTTCCGGCCCTTCCGGCCGCGACCGCGAACATTTTCACCGAGGTCAACACATCTTCGAACACGGCCAATGCCTACGTAACCTCCTATGATGGGCCCGCGTTTCCGGGTATGATGATCGTGGCCCCGACATCGAACATCCAGACGAATGCGGCCGTTATCCAGTCATTCTCTAATATTGCGCAAGGTACGGTCACCTCGAATGTTAATATCGCTTTCGCCAACTCGGCCGCGACCAATATAGCGAGCCTCTTCACGGGCGGCGTGAATGCGAGCCTGTACCAGCCGGTCGTCTCGGCCCAGGTTTTCCCGGCGATTCCTGCCGGGTCGGCCGGGTCCACGTCCACGCCCCTGGTCCTCGGTCAGCAAGTCTCTCAGGTCGGCGGGGCCATAACGGTCGGACAGTTTGTGGCGGGCCTGCCTTTCACTGGGCCGGTCTACGTCTCGAACGTGTACCTCTCGAATGTCGTGGTCACGTACCCTTCCCAGACTCCCGGCCCGGTCCCGGCCGGCCTGACTATCGCATTCTTCAACAGCGCGAGCACATATTCCAACCCCCAGTACTCTACGCTCCAGTTCCAGTGCTGGTCCAACTTTGTGTACCTGGACCAGATGGAGCGGGACTGGTTCGCCAAGTCGACCCACGATCTCCTGATTACCCAGGTCCAGCGGGCCGTCATAGGCAGCGCCCCGACCCAGGAGCTCGCCCTAGCCCAGCCCGTGAAATTCATAGCATTCCCGGCCGCAAATTACATGCAGGTCTACAACAACGGCACGAATTCCCTGACCGCCTCGAACTATCAGTTCAAGACCCAGATCAATGGCGTCGATGTCGGCGAGTCCCGGGGCCTCCCGCACTGGGTCGATGTGCCGCAGTATTACAATACTCCATATGGCTACATGCACAATAGCACGACATCGAACGTGGCAATAATTTCGTATTGCCTCGACACATCCAAGCTCCAGCCGACCGGCACGCTCAACTTTTCCCGGCTCGACACGTTCCGGATAGTGACCCCCCCGGTCCTTGTGAATGGCATGCTCGGTCTCACGTGCCCGGTCAAGTACCCCATGACCTACCTGTACGCCGTCAACTACAATGTGCTCCGGATCCAGAACGGAACCGGTGGCATACTTTACGCGTCCTAGATTTTCTCGGGCAAATGTAGATATGCATTGGATATTCTGGGCGATACTGGCATGTCTCGTGTTCCTGGCAACCTACGACCCCAAACGTGGAAAACTCCAAAAATTTTTTACCCCCGAAATGATAGATGGCAGTCAGAGAACGCCACAAAGCAGTAGCGATACCAGTCAGTATGATTAACGATGTGAGACATTTCTTGGTCGTCCGGGACCGACGATACAAGGAATGGACGTTTGTCACGGGCGGGTGTCGCCGACGCGAGGTTTTCAATCCGATCCAATGTGCGGTTCGAGAACTCGAAGAAGAAACACGAGGGACTATAAATTTAAAGAAGGGGGTCTACTCCTATTTTAAATTTGTCACGGACACACCCGAACCCCGGGATGTCGAAGACGGGGTCACGGCCCACAACACCTATCATGTCTATATTTTTGATCTTCCCATGGACGAAATTGATCACGGGTCAATCATGAGACAATTTACGAACGAAAAGGATAAAATGGAGACGAGCCGGGTCCCGTATCGCCGAAACTACGACGAGAATGATGAATGCTCATTCGAGACCCTCGAGACCATTTCGGGTCGACCGAACATATGGCCCATGATCAGGACGCACGTCCTTGAGAATCCCGAATTTTACCGAGCCCTCGATACATGCAAGTCAAGTTTTAATCTTGGCCGAATGTAATGGCAGGCGACTCGTCGATGATTATCATTCTTTTAATGTTTGGATGTGTCTTCTGCCTCGTGTTATGCGGCATTTCATGGTACCAGGGATGGACGTGTTCCCTAGGGTTCGGGAACAGCTGCTCATCGACATCGAGCACGAGCGGCGGGCCCAGCACTGACGGAGGGCCCAGCACGAGCACAACGGCTCTTCAGGCCCTTATAGCGACAGGGACTACCCTTAAGACTAACGAGACGGACCTCGGTACTTCTGTAATACTACCTGATACGCAACCCAGTATTACACTTACATCGGCCCCTGCATTTTCTATTTCCATGTGGGTCTATTCTCCGACGACCCAATCTCTTAGTGATTGGCTCACCGTATTTGCGGGAAATGGTGTATATATCTCATATGATAGAAAGCAAGAACTCGCTGGTCAGTTAGCATATGGGGCCGCAGTCCCTGAGCCGCAGCCCAGTAATTGGATATACGCATCTGTTCCATTCGGAGCATGGCATCATATCGTCTGGACTGTCAATGGGACAAGCGTAAAAATGTATGTAGATGGAGCACCGGGTCAAAGTGCATGGTACCCTTATGTAACCCCGACTCCGTCCCCGAATTGGCTAGGTTCAACTGTCAACATGAAGTTCAATCCGCGTTCGAGCGCAATGACAGGAATAAAGGTCAAGAATTGTTACTGGTTCAATTCCCAGCTTGCCGCGGCAGATGTTACGACCCTTTACGGCGGAGGTACCGGTACGTCCGCGGGGTAATTTAAAAATTAACATCTATAAAAATATAAATGACTCGCTCGAAGCTCGAGCTCGCAAAGATTCTCGTCGGTCTTCGAAAGGATGGGTCGGATCCCGAAAAGCTCGCCCAGGAGATGACGCTCAGGAGACTCTGCTTCGAGATTGAGAAAATTGAGGGCGAAGAGCCTTTGGCCAAGCCGAAGAAGGAATCTCGGCCATTCTGGGCCTTTTTGACACATGATAGCTCGGATGACGAATAGTTAGAGACTCGGGTCTCATGTAAACCAATGGTCCAAAAGTGGCGCGTACCGAATGGGCCCGTCACGCATTGCCTCATGGATGGAGGCAGTCTCAATGTCCCTCCGGGAGAATCTGATGAATTTTTCCGGGAGTACGTTCGGTCTATTCAGACCGGTTCAAAGTTGTACGTCGTCGAACAAAAAACGAACCGGTTCAGGTTTTTCATAGATTTCGATTACAAAGATCCCGAAAAGTTGAGCGATGAAGATATTATCCGTTTTTGTTCTATAATTCACGACGCGACCGAGAGTTTGTCTCGGTGCCTCATCGCTCGGACCAAACCTCGGCCCGTCAAGGAGGGGATCAAGACGGGCGTCCACATCCACTGGCCGGACCTCGTAGTCGATCGGACACAGGCCCTGAATCTCCGGACCAAAATTCTATTGGCCCTCGGTGAAGGTCCGTGGGCCTCCATCATAGACCCGGCGGTGTACGGCGGGTCCGGTCTGCGCATGCTCTGGTCCCACAAGAAACCGTCGGGCGACCCGTACATTCCATGGAAGTCCCTGGACGGTCTCGAATTTTCAAAGGAGCCGAATGAAAATGTCCTACGGCTCTTTTCGGTCCGGGTCGAGGGGGGCGATTCTGAAAAGTTTGCGAGGAATGAACCGGTCGACATCGAAGGGCTCCAGGATTTTGTCCAGCGCTACATGACCGGACAGCGCCGGGCACGAATCAAGCGGATCCAGAGGCACGACCACGACGGGTGGTACGTTCAGACCGATTCGACATTTTGTGAGAATATCAGGCGCGAACACAAGTCGAATCATATCTGGTTTTCGATCCGTTCGGGTCGCATTTCTCAGCGTTGTTTCGATGAGGAATGCAACCCCAAGAATAACGAGTTTCGAGGTCAGGAACATATTCTCCCGCCATCTATAGTAGAGCAGCTCAAAGATGTCGATATTGTGGGCAGTCCTGTTTCTAACTTTTTTGTGGATTTTCTACCCGGTCGGCCCGAGTCGAACCTTCCAGAAATACGAGACGCGAGTCCACCCGTATTCGGGATTGGACCCGGTAACCTGGCAGCGTTTTTTGACAAACCTCCAGGGCTTCGAAAGGGGCCTTGAGAAGGACATTGACAAGGCTGCGACGTTTCTGTACCACGCCATAGAGAACATCAGGGACATGGGCCTCGGGACCCCGGAATATGACGACATACTCCAGGGCATAGCGAACGAACTCGGAAACGAAGGGGAACTTAAAATTAAAGAGGTTTCTATCAAAAAAGGACTTTACTTCTTTCCAAAGTACTTAAACGAAACATTTGATGATTATCCAGAAGATGGATATTTCACCCCCAGATAATCCCCGGACCCGTTCGGGGCGAGTCGTCAAGGCGCCCGAGCGGTACGAGCCGGTCGAACAGGTCGAGGACGATTATGCGCCGGACGATTATGATAGCGACGAGGCGAGTGATGTGTCGTCCGCGATTGCGACCGATTCAGATGAAGAGGATGACGAGACCGATGCGGACGAATATGGGAATTTAGATGGATTTGTCGTACCAGATAAAAACGAGAGTGATGATGATTATACAGATGGAGAATCTTCCGTTTCTTCAGGGGGCCCAGAGCGACCCGGACCCACCGCCCCGCGAGGAGGAGGAGTGGATCCGGCCCCCGGAAACATTCGTCGCTCGACCCGGAAACGACTTTCTTAAAAATATAAACCCTCTGACACTTCTTCTCGTCGGCATCATCGTGGGCGTTGTCCTCATGAATATGAGGCCCATTATTATTCAAAAATCATAGACCCGAATCTTCTGGAGTGTATAGGCTCCCCTAAAATCACCCGTAGATCCGGACCCCTGCCGCACATTCTCCTGGAGAAACCCGACCCATGGGTTCTCTCGGATCTGCGAATCGTTCATCATCTCAGAGTCGCTCGTTGGGCCATTCTGAGATACTGTTGGGATGGGTGCGATTTTGATAACCACCAGGTACAAAAGTACCGTGACGATTACTAGACCGATCACCTCGAATATCATTTACTATTATATGTCATTATTTACTGGATCTCCGGAACATCTTCGGCGAGAGCAGCGTCCGAGGGACCTGCTCCGGGTGCAGCGTCCGAGGGACCTATAATTACTGGGGGACTCTCTGGAACCGCGGCGGCAGCCTCGCGCCGGCGCATCACCTCGACCGCGATACGAACGTCCGCCTTGGCCACGAGCTCCTCCATGCTCGCATCCGGAAACTCCTTCTTCAGGTCATCCAGGAGATCCGCCGGGTGAGGGATGGGTGGCACGTCCGGCTTTGTGTAATACTTGCTGTTCTCATCGGACGGGTCAATGTACGGAAACTCTCCACCCGACGGCTTGGCAATCATGTCGCGCTTGCGCTTCTCGAACATTGATGCGGCGGCACTCTGGTTCTCGCGGTACTTGAGCATAATCTCCTCGAGCTTCTGGTCCTGGTAGTGAACATCATCGATATGGTCCCGGTCGGGGGGAATCAGAAGCCACTTGTACAGGTCGACGACGTAAATGTCAAATGTCGCATCCTCGCGCTGCAGCCGCTTCGCGTGGGTCGACGCCTCTTCGCGCGTCGAAAAACATCCACGAATCTTAAGACCGAACTTGTCATTCTTCTGGGGCAGGTCCGGGCCGACCAGGGAAATGCATGCAAAGTACTGCCCAGGGATACACGTCAGGTCAGCCTCGAGCATAGCCATATAAAAGAATCATGCATTATTCTTTTAAGTAATGGAAGAACTCAGGAAATTGCACAACAATTGTAAGAGAGAATTCATAAAAAAGTGGGTCGCCCGCGGGTCTCATGTACTCGATTGCGGATGTGGCCGGGGAGGGGATCTCCAGAAATGGGCCGCGGTCAATGCCCGGGTCGATGCGATCGATCCAGATCCCGAGTCGATAGAAGAGGCGCGGCGCCGGGCTCAGGCATTGAATTTTAAAATTAATTTTTTAGGAATTGGGGACATCCGGGATGCGGTCGCCCACCATGGTCCGTGGGATGTCGTCTGTTATAATTTTTCGATCCATTATATATTTCAGGATGACCGAACATTTCATGAATCGATCGATGCAATTTCACGGGCCGTAAAGCCGGGCGGTCTCCTCATCGGCATCGCGCCCGAAAAGATTCGCATCGAGACCATGTGTGGGTCGTCCGGAATTTTCATTGATTCTTTGGGAAATTCAATCAAAAATTTTTCGGATCACGCGAGCATTAAATTAATTGATGGACCCTTTTACAAAAATGAATTCCGTGATGAACCCATGATGGATTTTGAATTTTTAATTTCAAAATTAAAATTCAAAATTATTTCATGCGAACCAATGATGATCCGACCGAATGGATTCATCTCGGACATGTACACAAAATTTGTCTTCCGTAATGATAGGAATGTGGAGGGTGATCCCGTTGTTCGCCGTGTGGCTCATCATTCTCATGGCGTTCACGGGTAATTCAATGCTCGATTCTCTCAAAATTAATTACTGGAAAACCCTGGACGTCCTCAGGTCGACCGGGGACTCTCTGTGGGATCCGGTCCTCAGGCCCGCCATCATCACGGGCATGTCCGGGAAGCGCGATGGTGTCATAGGATCGAACGTGAACAAGGGGTACGAAATTTACATCTGTCTTGATGGGGACGATGTAAACTCGGCGACCTACGTGCTCCTCCATGAGCTCGCACACATGACGGTCAAGGAGTATGATCATTCAACGGCATTTTGGAATAATTTTAAAAAAATTAAGGAAATTGCTATCCAGAATGGAATTTATACCAAAAAGGGAACCAAGAATTACTGCGGCGACGTCATTCCCGATTCTTGATGAATTGTTTCGCGAAATAAAAGACTATCGCGGCGACCAGGGCCGTCACGACCATGCCGGTCACGGACTGCTTCCCGGAATCGTTCAGAAACTTGGGGACCATTGTGCTTAGCCTGGATTGGACCGGGTTCGAATACGCAGCGACGGCCGCAATGCCCGCGAGAGCCGCATAGAACTGCTCATCCGTGAGCCCGAATGGATTCTTGCTGGCCGCCTTTTTCTTGGACGCCCGGGGCGTCATGACATTGCCCGGGACGAGCGGAGGGGGAGGGCCCATCATTTCGTTCTGGAGCATCTGGCCTGGACCCGGCATCACTTCCTCAATGGGACTCGAAAAGTCCGCCATTTGATCATCGTCAACCTTTTTTTCTGGCTTTAAAAGCCCGGTCGGAACAGTCTTCTTCGTCTCCTCGGGGGGTGGAATTTCTTCGACGAGCGTTATCGGCGTCTCTTCGACATTCGGGTTGTATGTTTCCATTGGTATGTGTCTCGAAATTTGAAATCAGGGGTCTACGCACCGAGTCACGGCTTCTTTTTCACAATTACGGTCCCACCCTTGCGCCTGGCCTGGGGTTCTGCCTTTTGGCCAGTGTGTCTCGGGTTGTAGTGGCGCTGGTGATACTGCCAGAATGAGGGCGAACCAACCTTGAAGTTTTTGCGGATCGGAGCCTTGTACCAGAACACGCAATCCGTAATCTTGTTCGATTTCGATGTATTGTCCAGCACGAGGCATTCGTAGTTTTCGGTACACGAGTCCATGACCTGCGCGAACGTATCATAGTTTGGAAAGACCCCGAAGAATGCCTTGTATAGATTCTCACGATTTTGCCGTACGTTATCGCGCAGGGCAAAAACGTAATCCACATTGGTCCGAATCATGGGGGTCATGTCCATGACGTACTGGGTCGTCATCATAAAGAAAACCTTCCAGTGCCGGCCGTTCATAAAGAGTTGTCGGACCGCCACGTCCCGCATAAATGCCCGGTCGTACATGCAGTCGTCCATGAGCACAAAGACCGGACTGGCCCGACCCTGCTGCGTCAGCTTCTTCTGGCGCTCAATCAACTTCTCGAGGGCGCCCTGGTTATAATCCGAATATACGAAAATGTCCGGGATAAATTGTTTGTACCACCCGTTGCCATCCTCGGTCCCGGACATTGCGATGCCGGCCGGAAGGTGCTTCTTGTACCATAAAATGTCCGTGACGAGCGTCGACTTTCCGGTCCCGCGCTTGCCGATGAAGATGCAGACCTTGTCATCGCCCATCGTGGTCGGATCAAACTTCCTGAGGTTCAGGGTCGCCATTCCTAAATGGAACCGATAAAAAGCCTCGGTGCGCGGGGCGCGGCCCGACAAAATATCGGCCCTTACTAGTAGATATGTCATCTGGATTCATCCAGTTGGCGGCGATAGGTCAACAGGACGTGCACCTGACGGGCGCGCCGGACCTGACCTATTATGCATCGGTCTACAAGCGCCACACACCCTTTGTGCTCGAGGCGTTCGAGGTTCCATTCGACGGGTCGGCCATAAACATGGGACAGAACAACATAGTCCGGATTCCGGTCAAAGGGGACCTGGTCCGGGCCACGACCCTCAAACTGACCCTGCCACCCCTGGCCGAATACGGTCAAGACTGGTTCTGGCCGAATAATTTCTCAAACCTTCCTTATGTAAGTATAGATAATCTTACTTACATTGTAAATCCACCTTTCGCGTCGCAATACTTCAGTTCGACCCCGGCAAGTTTTCAGCAATGGGCCGGACCTATTCCGGGCGTGACATATGACCCGAATCTGAACAAGTTTATATTTAGAAATGTATCATTCAGAATGGCATTCAGTGGATCTGATGGTGTATTTTGGGGGTTCGATCCTAAAAATCCATCGTATAAGGATAATGTTGGAAACTTATTTTACACGCCCGTGAATGGAGTGGTCACGCCGGACTTTACACTCGAGCAGTGCGGGTGGACGCGCAGTATAGGCCGACCGGTCAACACTCTTTCATCACTGTTCCTCTCGCGCATTTCTCCAGGCAATCCACCAGTCGATAATGTACCTATAGACTTTACGGCCAAGATTGGCCTGAATAGCGTATGGACCAATGAAGATTCACCGGGTGTCTTTACGATAACTCCGGCCGGAATAACGTTTACAAACCCGGGTACGTACGTGTTGCGGACCGATTGTTCACAAACAGCTGTAGCACTAGATAATCAGGGTCTTCCTAATCTTTCTCAAGGTGGTATTGTCCCATTTATTATAGACAACTCGACACAGGTCTTGTCATTGTATATATATTCCGATATTACCTATGTATATATAGAGCCTATCGATTTTTTCGCGGGGCCCGTAATAGGAAGTCCTATATTTCGCGTTTTAAACATACAAGGTCATCCTTTTGAGTTTACGAGATTTCGTACGTATGGTTTTGGAATACAAGATATTGGCCGTGGAAATTTTACTTTTAATCAGGTCGGTCAGTACCTTATTTCATGTAATTTTCAGAATCTCATATCGAATGTATCATTGTTTAATGAAAGTACCGCAACCAATGCGTACACATGGATTAACACTAATCCTGAGAATTTATCGACGGGTGAGTTTTTCTTACCGGTCACAGTGTCAAACACGGCCAACATCTATTCTCTATATATAAATAGTAGTTCGAATATATATATTTATTCTTGGTCTTTCGTGACCGTGACCTATCTCGGTCTCCCGACCGGAGGAACGGCTCTGTACCCGAACGGCGGGTACATCCTTCCATTGAATGGCATACTTGCTATTCTCTATGAGGATACACCAATAGATGGATACTTAGGATACGGGGACGTTTATCCTGTCGACTTTCAAGTTTTTAATATTAATGGCGTACAAAATATGATTTCTTTCGGGAGTAATGTCACATTCTCAAATGTCGGAACCTACATGTGTACGAGTCATGTACAATTAGATACTGGAAATTTCATATCGTTAACATTTTCGAATACGCAATACAATTATTCACTCACATCATCGACGACCCAGACACCTATCCGTGTAGACAAGGCCCCCATGACACTGACCGTAACGCTCGTCAATTCGGAACAGGGTTCAGAGTTCTATGTAGCGCCCGCGTACTTCCATTTCAGCCCCCTGACGTCGAGCGTCACGCCCCCGGACTACTCCCAGTACCATTACTACGATTCCGTGGGAACGTGGGCCATAGAGACTGCGGATCTCAAGGTTGGTGGCCAGACGATCGAGTCCCTGACCGGTGAATCTATCGAGATCTGGAACGACCTGAACGTCCCGTACGAGAACCAACCGGGTCTCAAGCTCCTGACCGGCAAGTACGACATGACCATCGCGACCGGTCGGGACTATTACATCAATTTGCCATTTTACTTTTACGAAAAGTCGGGGTCCTACCTCCCGATATCAATCATAGACCGACAGGATGTCGAGATCTGGGTCACATTCAGACCGCTCCAGGCCCTGACGGCCATCACGACCGCCCCGAATCAGGTCCAGGCATCGCTCATAGTCGAGTACGTCTACCTGGCCCAACCCGAAATTACATGGCTCTCCCGGACCAATCTCGATTACATGATCGAACAGTACCAGTACCGTGACATTCAGCTGGCCCAGGGATTTACTCATGGAATTTTTGAATTAAATTTTGAAAATCCAATCAAGGAATTATTTTTTGTAATCCAGGTCGATGGATCACTTCCGTATGATTGGTCGAATGACGGACTGGTGAATCTAGGCCTGACCATTAATGGAGAGGAGCTCATGACGACCCGCATCACCGACCCGACCCAGCTCGGCGTCCTCGAGCCCATGGAGAATTTTATAAACTTCCCGACCCGAAATTTCTACATGAAAACATTCAAGAGCCCCATCAATTTCAGTCGGCTCAGGCACGTCGGCCTCGACCTGAAGGTGTCCAGGGGCGATGGGTACTACCCGGCCAAGACGCTCCGGGTCGTGGCCGTAAACATGAACGCCATGCGGGTCGCCAATGGGCTCGCCGGGCTCATGTTTATTTCGCAGTAGATTGCAGAATGGCCGGACGGACGGCCCTCGCGACCCTCGGCCAGGAGGATGTCTTCCTGAGCCAGGATGCCGAAGTGACCTACTTTACAGAACAGTACAAGCGCCGGACCCGGTGGACCTCGCGGATCGACCAAGTCCTCTTTGGGCCCGATGTCCTCTCTTTCGGATGTGAAACATTCGTTCAGCTCCCGAGGTCCGGTGACATTATTTCAAAGATTTACCTCAAAATTCAAAACCCGGGAGTCTTTGGGACCTCAAACATCCTGGACTCGGCCGGGACCCTCATGGTCAAGTACATCGACCTGTACATTGGATCTCAGCTGGTCGACCGTCAGTGGGGTGAATTTATAGAAATGAAGCAGGATATTGAAATCCCGGCGAGCAAGCAGGCTGCTCTTTCGAAACTGACCGGCAAGAATCTCTCGAACGTTGCGAATGGTGGCCTCACGACCTACACGGTCGACATCCCATTCTTCATGCTCAAGAAAGGGATCCCGGTCTGCGCGATCAAGGATCCCATCATAGTCCGGGTCGGATTCAATCAGGCCAGCGCATTCTGCCCGGACATGAAGGTCTCGGTCGCATTCAACGCTTCCCTCTATGTAGAATATGTGTACCTCGACGAACCCGAAAGAAATTTCATTAAAAATTCGAAACAATTGTACCTGAATGAACACGTCCAGCTCGAGCAGTTCTTTGTCCGCCGGGGCGTGAGGACCGCACCATGTAAGACACAATTTGCAAATCCGGTCAAGGAAATATTCATAGTCATCCAGGCCGACTCGGCGCTAGGGTATGACTATGGCACGACCGACACGCTCGTGAGCATGACGCTCGATTTCAACAACGTGACGCACATACCGGAGTATATAGGGACCCCGACATTTCTTCGAATCCTCCAGCCCCTCGAGTTTCACACCCGAAAGCCCGATCGACTCTTCTACATGTATTCGTTCAGCATCGATCCCCAATCCGACACGCCCACGACCCATGTCAATTTTTCAAGACTTTTTAATCAAAATTTCACATTCAAGCTCGTAGATGGAATAACGACGAACCTGTACGTACGGATCTACGCACTCGCATACAATTTTGTAGTCATCGAGGGCGGAAATACAGAGGTTTTGTTTTCTAATTATGAATCATAATGGACTTTGAGACTGCAGCTATGGACCTGATTCTGCCAGTCATGGAGTCGGCAGCCGTCCTCGCGGCCCACTACGCAAAGGCGGCCGGTCGGGACATGGTCATGGCCCAGGACATGCGACTCGGGATGATGTTCGCGGCCCGGAACGTCCTCGGGAAGCAGGCCGGGTCCCTGTTTCCCGAAATTTACGAGGAAGAATCGGAAGATGAGTCGGAGGAGGAGGAAGAGGAGGGGGAATGGACCGAATATGAGGGCCAGGATGACGATACGGCCCGTCGGATGAATGAATGCGCGGCAACATGGGCTGACTGGGTGCCGGAAAGTCCAGCAGAAAGAATACTGAAAAAAGCTATAGATGAGCCAGGTTCAAATATTTGAGATCGAGGACGAAGATTCGGATGAAGAATATTATACCCAGAGACGTCCAAAATATTCAACCATCGTGCTCGAGGAAGAGTACGAGGACGAAGACCAACCCAAGGCGTGGGATATCCATGAGGATGATTTTTTTCCTGTGCAGTAATTAAAATGGCAGGAATAATATCTACAGTTGGCGCCCAGCTCGAGACAATGTCCCTGAACTCGATCGTGGCCGGGTTTTCGTTTGCGAGTGCGATTGCATGGATGGATGTCGTCCGGTGGATGATTTCCCAGGTCGTCAAGGTCAGCAAGAATGGCGGCCAGTACTACATCATCTCGGCCCTGTTCACGACGCTCCTGGCCGTTCTGGTCTATCTAATCATCAGCGCGGTCGCCAAGAATGTCAAGATCAACCAGGGCCAGCCGATATACGCGGTGACGGCGCATTGAAAAATGTCCGGTACACAAAAAAACCTAAAAGAAGAGCGATCGTGATCAGGGCCCACGGAATTTTCCGCTTCTTTTCGGGAGGTTTCTCGGGAAGCAGGCTCATGGCCTCTATGACTCGCTCCAGCTCCACGTCTCTCAAGGGCGGTGGAGGTGGAAGGTCTCGCACATCCTTTTGGACGTGAAATCTCAGGACGAATGCATTGGTCTCGAGCCCGCGGAAATTGAGTAGCGCACCGTTCTTGTCGTACCATCGGACAGTCAGGCGTGAGAGCATTCCGATAGGCTCTGGATACGTGACCGAAATTTTGTATTCAGTCTCCTTAAAATTCTTAATGCACGCCGAACCGACATCCATTATGATGGGTGCGAATGACCTCCCGGCATTCGAACCATTGATCGTCCCGGATGAGTCGGCTATGGCACCCGTCGCGACGTGATTCGGCGTCCTCAATTCATCAATGTCGAGGTACACAAATTCATTCATAGACATGTTTATGACATTGTCCGATCGGATGATGTACTGACCGGCATAGGCCGGATCGATCGACGTCGCCAGGTTCGACGAATACGTTGTCCCATTCGAGAGCCCGGCCATTGTCGCAAATTCTTGGGACGTAATGTGTAAATTAAAATTTGCAGTATTCGAAAAAAGAAAATGACCTTCGTTCGGGAGGTAGGTCATGCATGTGAGGCCGGTGAGCGTCACCGCGGCCGCGAGCCCTCCCGCGCTATAGAACCCCTGGACCAGCGTGACGTTCGCGCCCCCGATCGTCATGACGTTCGATGTCGTGGTCAAGTTGTAGACCGTGTTCGGTACGCGCGCGCTGACGAGATCGACCCGAGTCACATTACGGACCGGGGAATTGAGGTGAAGGATATAGCTGTTCCCACTCGGGTACAGGGTCGTGTCCCGATCCTTCGAATCCCCGACGACCAGGAGGTTCATTTAAATTCGACCGACAAAATTATATCACGAAATTGGCTCTTGACGTGCATAAAGCCCTGGTAGTCGCTCAGGGTCGCGAGGAGTCCTTCCCGGATGTCCATAAAGTTTTGGAATTCCATCTGGGTCTTTTTTTCTAGAATTTCTTTTTTTGAATGTGGTAAATTGTTCCAATGGATCCGGGCTTCTGCCCACACGTCCGTCTGGGATTCTATGATTTCGCTCGTCACGAACCGGTATTCGGCCCGTGACATGTCTGAGGGCCTGCTGAAGACCCTGACGATATCATCATTCTCATCAAACTCGGTCAATTCGGCATCGAGCCAGTCGAACATTTGTAGAGGCCTAGATTACAATCTCGACCCGGTGACCGACCCGGACGGTCGTGTCGACCTGGACCTCGCCGGTCCACGCGGGTCCGTCCCAGAATTTCGGTTCCTTGGTCTCGATGACCCCCTTGCGCATGAGCATGAACCCGAATCCGGCCGAGTCGAGCTGGACGTACTGGTCGGTCCCGACGTCGCCCGGTGTCAAACTGGTCCCGTGGAACGAAGGCTCGGGTGAGGCCAGCGTCGGCTCCTTGAGGTACAGACCGGCCGTGACGTCATGGGGGCTCTCGAGGAGCGTGAAAAAGTCATCCGGCCGGAAGACGATATCCGAATCGATGAGCATGGCGACATCGTACTCGGTCCCGGAGATTGGGGTCAAGCACGCCGAGCGGGTCGGCTGCTGACTGACCGCGACATGATGCCCGCGCGAGGCGACCCGCATCACGAGGTCCGTCCAGGAGAGCAGAAACTCGCGCGAGTACGAAGAGCCCGGGAGGCAGAATACAACATTGACCATTATAGAAATAAAATGACTGTATTCTTTAGATGGCAGCAATTTTTGTCATATGTGGAGTCGTGTGTTGTTGTTCATCTATCGCGGGCGCACTTTTCGCATTTCCAATTCCGGGAAACCACCTGATAGATAAACAATATGATGAGTTTACCGAAATTGTGACCGGTCGAAGCCCCCTGGACCAAAAGGGCAAGGCGTTTTCACTAGGACAGGAACAGGCGTGTGTCGATAATTGTTCGGTCGACTTTACATGTAAGGCTTTTGCGCTATGGAATAAGAATGGCAGTACATGGTGTCTAAAAATGACGGACCGACCGAATAAATGGGCTACATTACCAGATGGTCTAATTAACAGGACAGGGTCAAAAATTTATATAAAGAATAATTAGATGGAAGACGATGGAACACTCACAATCGTCGCTCTAGTGATTTTTGTCTGTTGTATAGTCTCATGCATTATAGGACTTTTACTAGCTAGTTCGAGTGGTACTGATGGAAAATTGAGGCTAGACTTTGGTGCATTGTTAGGATGGAAACCAACGAGTCGTTCGACGTTGGGTGATACCACGCGTGACGTGTCAGGTGGGCCGTCAGTATACGGGTATGATCTGTACCGAGACTTTAAGGGAAATGATGCGAGTAAGATTGGAAACCCCGTAACTTCCAAGAGTATAGATCAATGCAGGTCTCTCTGCGGGGCCACTGCAAGTTGTAAAGGATTTTCGACCGACAATACCCAGTGTCAGCTCTATAATAATGTCACCATTCTCGAGCGACAAAAGGGGTCGACTATATATGGATCGGGTGATTTCGGGGCCGTTAAATATCTACATATTCCATTCGGTCACGTATCTACATCAATTATCCCTGAAATCGCGACCGTCAGGACCGGGCTCGCCGACTCGATCGTTGAATGTGGAAAAAAGCGGACCAGTGGGCCGTGCAAAGGATTCGTCATGGACGGATCGAACGGCCATCTTTTTCCATCTATAATTGCGGTAGATTCTGAAGTCTCGGGGGATACGTACGCCGACCCAGACTCTATGCCACAATTCATACGCGAAGGACATTATAATTATACGAGCACTCCGAATAATACATGGACGAGTCCGGCGGGCTGGATGCTCAGCATGAATGGGAATGATGTAAATATTCCAACATCGAATATTGACTGGTTCACCATGTATTCAGCCACGGGGTTTGACGCGGGGCTCGACACCAAGGGCCAGTCATACGCGACCGGAAATACTCTATCAGTCTCATCGGTCAACCAGTGTGCCGACGCATGTAAAGGGAACGCATGGTGCCAGTCGTTTACATTTGGCGGAAATTCGTGTTACATGCGACACGATCGGTCGGTTCAACACTTCCCACGTACTGCAGCTTCGGGCAACCCGTGCAACCCAAATGCGGCTCCTCCATGCGCGTGTGGACGGAGTCAGGATAATATATTAGAATGCGCACCTTTTACAGAAGCACGTGATGGTCACGACGGAACTGGAAACACGACCTATGTCAAAAAGTTGTACCCTCTCGACATTGCATGTCCAATGGATTGCGCGAATACAGATTCGTGTATAATGAGCGTAAATACACAGACAACGTGCAACAAGTACAATTCTATTCCCACCGGTAAAACACCCAACGGGTCCTATATGAGCACATGGCTCTTTGATAAATATCCTCAGTAAACAATAGATGGAACCATTCATGATGTTCATAATTGCAGGCATTATATGCTGTGTAATGTCTGTACTCGGGTGTGTCGTATACATGATTATAAACAAACCGGCCCCGGCCGAACAACCCATAGTATCCGATGATATCGTGAAAAAATTAATCAGAGACCAGGAAAATTTGAATAGCGGTCCGTCGTATAGAAAGATTTCAGATGCATTCATGGGGTCTTCACCTTTCGTAATAAATCAGACCGCAAGTGTCAATGCAAAGAACTGCTCGGCTATATGTAATAATGACCTAAAATGTGGAGGGTTTCAGATTCGCCCCGACGGGGCAACATGTGATATCATAGCGAGTAGTAATATAGGTGCATATCCATTTATAAATTCCGGGTGGACATATTACCAGCTCAGTAAATATACTCCTACGAAACAGTTTTCAAAGACGACCAATTCGGCGGCCGGTGGAACCCAGGTCGGAACGACCGTCCCAGGTGCGACGGCCGAAATGTGTTCAAATTATTGCAAGTCGAATGCGGCGTGTAATTCGTTTACTATAGACTCGAACGGATGTCGAATGTGGCCTATTGATGCTATTCAGGTTCCCCAGACGGGTACAGATTTATATATTCTGACACCGGCACAGGCCACGGTCGCGAGTTTCACTTCGAGTTCGGGGTCCTAATTTTTTTAGGATGTATATTTAATGGGAAATACGACATCGACACAGAATCTTGTATACAATAGCGTGAACATGAGCCTGACCCAGTCATATGTGAATAAAAATGTTATCAGTGCCAGTGTAGACAACACGAATACGCAGGAATTGGAATTGAGTTTCGGTTACAATGAAGGATGCTCGGTTGACACGAGTCAGACTATAAAAGCGACAACGACTATCGTTTCCCAAATAACTACGACCGCGAATGTAAATTTTGCGAGCTCACTCGCAGATAATATATCAAATACGGCAAAGCAAAATGCAGAGATGACGAACGGAATGCTCGCGGCGACCGGTGGAAATTCGACAAATACGGTAAATAGCCTAACGAACCTTGTATCTTCTATAGTGAAACAGACGCTAACAAATACAAATATAATAGAGACGGCGAATAAGTCGTATAACAAGCAGTCCGGTAAGGTTTACATGGCATTCTGTAAAAATGCACCGATAAAAATGAGCCAGGATATAACATCGACCGTAATTTCTACAAATTTATTAAACTCCGTGACCACGGCCCTCATGGATAACAGTGTTATTTCTGGTATAGTAAACGATGTCGATCAAAAGGCTAAACAACATAATCAGGGTTTTAATGACGTTCTTGATTCATTATTTAATGGTATACGAAATGCATTCACCGGCCCCGCTGCTATGTGCTATATAGCAGGACTTATATTGTGCTGCGTGTGCTGCGTGGCCCTCCTCTATTTTATGTTGAGTCCGGCCGGGCAACAAGCGACCGTGACAGCTTCAAATGCAGGGGCGAACTATGCGTCTCGGCTAAGCAAATAAGCTATTATAATTAGTAAAAATACGCATACACACGCCCCGATCCCTCCACCTATAAGGATAGGGTCAACTTTTTTAGAGTCGGACCCTGAAGAACTGGACCCGGTCCCGGAAGAACTGGACCGGGTCCCGGAAGAACTGGACCTGGTCCCGGGAGAGGTTATGACCGAACTGCGAGAACCGGACGTGGTCGTGGGCGTTCCGTACTGGTTCACAATAGTCGTTTGATCACACGTCTGCTTGACAGATGCCCCTACCTCTATTACACTCTCGTGTACTTGTGAACAAAAATTGTTTATAATTGTAGGAGTTCCAAATGATACCTTACTTTCATATGGAAGAACTGAACTGTTCTCGATCGTGTGTGCCTCGTGGCAGAGATCTGTCATAACACCCGAGTCCGGTATAGCACTGACAATAGTACTTATAATATTGTTATTCTGTATTATAATAGGACCGATAGACGAAACGACATCTCGACAGCCCGGAAGATTTCTATTCGCCGGTGTAAGACAGGTAGGTTGATTTGAAGCCTCGTAAAACCCTAAATCATGTGCATTTATACACCCACAGTTCGAAGAGCTTCTGTTATTTTGGCAGTATGTTAATGCCATGTCCTGTGCAGTTCCGTAGTTGTCAGCATTTGACGAGTTTTGTATGACATTCCTAACTCGTTTCATACACTCACCGTCTTCGACCCAATTTGTATTCTTTTTACATAGGTCGAGAAATTTTTTGTCATATCGAGCATTTCCTACAGTCACACCGTTCACATCTTCATACGCGGTTCTACACCTAGATTCATTACCGGCCAGGGTCGTTGTACTCGTTAAAGAATCACACCATCTTTGTTTTATTTTCTTTTCATCTCCGGGTGATATGCCTTTCGCTCCCATGGTGGTCCATGAACTAGGGACATCGAACCCTATATTTTCAATTATTCCAGAGCTCATTTTATCATTCATTGCATAGTAACGAGGATCATCCATGTTAAAACACCCGTGATAATCGCCATCGCTCGTCCACCTATCATCGTAAAATTCATGACTACCCTCATTATCATGACCCGGGTTGTCTTTACCACCGAACCAATTACCAGTTGCGTTAAATACAAATTTCCATCCTATAGGAATTTTATACCCACCAACGCGATCATGAATCAGACCTATGTTTTCGGCAACGGTGCCCGTCACAAAGGGGGCTGTCGACTGATAAGATATTATACCTGGGCGATGTAAACGCAATACAGTACCTGTATTGTCAAGCGAGCCACAAACAGATAGATCAAGACTTTTATTTGACCATTGATCGTACAGGTCTATTGAAGTAGTATTCTCCTCGGCCGGCAAAATACTCGGGTCACTCGTATCCGGGTCATTCGCTTTTCTCACGACTGTTGTTGAATTTTTCAGGTAAGTGCTTGTTCCATTATCAGATAGTATAGGTTTACTTGCAAGTGGAACATTCCCATTAAGACTTTTAAAATAAAAAAATCCTTTATGTTCATTACCCCCATCATATGCAAAACCATCACAATCATCGGACTGGTCACATGTGTAAGCCATTAATTCTGGATTTGTCCACCACACTTCCGTGGTATTCCAATTAGAACGTCTATTTGTCAGTGTGTAATGAGTAAGATGTTGAGCGGGTGGTGTCCAATGACCAGTTTCTGTATTAAATGGCATTTAGAACTAATATACATTGAGAAATTAATGAAAGTCGCGGCCCCTTTTTATGACCTGGGTGGACGCAAATACATTGATGTAATTTTCAATTCTGAAATTTTAAAATTGAAAATTCCATTCAGGTACGGACGGGTCATGTGCAAGGTGCTCGGCATGAAGACGATCCAGGAGCTGAAGGCCGGGGACTTGGTCGACGTGATATTTAAAAAAAAGACCTGGGATGGCATAGAGTTTTTAGTCCTTGAGTCTATAAAAGAATGCTGACCCGGAACGGGCTGCTGGTTCAGGCGACCCCGGACCTCAAGAAAAATCTCACGGTTAGACCAGTAGAGAATGCATTGGGGATTCAGGCACCCTCCTTCAAGGTTTGGCGGCAGACGACCGATCCAGGTCGGATTCTCATCCCTCGCTATTACGACGCCGGTCCCGCCAAGGATGCCCGTCGAGATCCTGCTCGCGCTCCCGGCATTGATTTTATCGGAAAACTCAGGACCGAAACGCGACAGCCAGAAGCTTTCGATGCGGGAGTCAAAGCCTTTGCCGAAAAGGGTGGAGGGGTCCTATCGCTCCCTTGTGGATATGGCAAGTGTCTTGGCGAGGGCACACCGGTTATGATGTTCGATGGAACCGTCAAGAAAGTTCAGGACATACGGGTCGGCGACGTGATTATGGGAGATGACTCGACGCCCCGGAATATCTTGTCAACCTGTACCGGTACAGAACAATTGTACAGAGTCGTACCCGTAAAAGGTGATTCGTACGTGGTGAATGAATCTCACATCCTAAGTCTGAAATATACGCATGGTAAAATTTTAGATATTTCGGTACTCGATTATATAAATACATCAGTCAGTTTCAAAAACAATGAAGTCAAGGGATATCGGGTTCCGATTACATTTCCGCATGTAAATGTACCATTCGACCCGTACATGATAGGATATTGGCTGGGTGACGGAGCATCACGGTCTGCATCCATAACATCACAAGACTCGACGGTTCTCCATTATTTTTCCAAAAATCTCGGTCAGTACCTAAGTCATACTTCACGATATGACTATCGAATCAAGGGACCGAAACCAAATTATTTTTACAAGACTCTCAAAAATTTAAACATGATAAGCAATAAGCACATTCCTCACGTGTACAAATGCAACTCTAGAGAAATACAGCTCCAGGTCCTCGCGGGCCTGATTGATTCGGATGGCTCGGCGACAGTCGGGGGGTGGGATTTTATTCAAAAGAATGAAAAACTTTTTGATGACGTGTTGTTTTTGGCACGGTCACTGGGCTTTGCCGCATATAAACAGGCGTGTCAAAAGACGTGCACAAACTCCAAGGGTGGTCCGAAAACAGGGACATATTATCGATGTTCTATTACTGGAAAGGGTGTCGAGGAAGTTCCATGTAAAATTAAACGTAAACAGCTCCAACCTAGGCGTCAAATTAAGGATTCATTGAATGTAGGAATAAAAATTGAAAAACTTGATGTCGGGCAATACTTTGGGTTCGAAATCGACGGGAATAGGCGTTTCGTTCTGGGCGATTTTACGGTCACGCACAACACGACCGTGTCCCTGGCTCTTTCGGCACATCTAAAGGTCCGGACGATGATTGTCGTCCACAAAGAGTTTCTGGCGAATCAGTGGGCCGAAAAAATTAAAGAATTCTGCCCTCGAGCGACGATTGGTCGGGTCCAGGGCGACACGTTCGATATCGAAAAGGATTTCGTCATCGCCCTGATCCAGACCCTGTGCCTCCGACCCGAAGGCGACGGCCCGAAAATGTTTGCAAAAAATGCATTCGATTCGATAGGTCTAGTCATCGTCGACGAGGCGCATCATATAGGAGCTCCCGCTTTTTCGCAGTTCATGTTCAAGGTTTGCCCTCGGTTCACGCTCGGTCTGACGGCGACCCCTGAACGGAAAGATGGTCTGACCCGGATCCTGTACTGGTTTCTTGGTCCAGAGTTCTTTCGGGTCGAACGCAAAAATCAGGCCCATACACGAGTCGTTCCAATTCACTACACGTGCGATGCCTTCAAAGAGGCCCCACCCGTATCGCGCTTTGGGAAGATTAACATGGCCGGAATGATCACGACCGTCACTGAACTCGAGGAGCGGAACGCCATCATCATCGAGACGGCCCGGAATGCCCTGAAGGATGGGCGCCGAGTACTGGTCCTGACTGACCGGCGTGATCATTGCTTTGAATTACAAAAGAAATTTGGCTCTAATACAGCAGGACTCTACATTGGCGGAATGAAAGAGGCTGACCTGGAGGAGAGTTCCCGGAAGCCCATAGTCGTGGCGACATTTCAGCTCGCGCACGAGGGTCTCGACATTCCGGCCCTGGACACGGTCATACTCGCGACGCCCAAGTCGGACATTAAGCAATCGATCGGTCGAATCATGCGGGAGCGCGCGTCGGGTCCGAGAAACGACCCGCTCATATACGACATTGTAGACCACTGGTCCGTCCTACAATCAATGTACCGGAAGAGATGTGTGGTCTATAATGAGGGTGGATTTGGAGGACTCGAGACCGTTCCAAAAGGTCAATGTTTATTTTCTTAGTATAAAGTACAATGCAGCAGAAGCCCGGAAATATCACGAGCGACTGGTTCGACAAACAGGTCGCAATGTACGACAAGAGCATCAACGAACTTGTGGCCGTCGCGAACCTCAAGCCTTGCGTGAGTTGAGGCTCAGGAGGAAGAGTCCAGCCACGAAAAAGAATACAAGATAATTACACTCGGTATTGTCGGTCGCTGGAATTTGAACCACGTTCTCTATCAATGTAGGGACCGGGGGTATCGTCACGGGCGGACCAAATGGTGCCATGGGAACTCCCATCTTATTTTAGGGGAGGAAAAAAACTAGATCGAAACCTCCTTCTTCTTCGACTTGCGCCCGCGAGGCTTGCTCCCGAGCTCAACCTCGCGCGTGTCACCCCCGGCGTCCACGGACACGATATCAGAGACATCATCCTCTGGACGTGGCGGCCTGGAATTCACCGCGGGCGGCGGTCCCATCATGTTCATGAGCGACCCAAAGTCCATGCCGGGTCCGCGCATCTCACCCGGGCGGAGCCCCTGCGCCGGACGCTCGCCCGCACCCGGACCCGCGCCGCCCTGGGACCGCTGGACCGCATCCATCATGTTTCGCATCAGGTCCGGGTTCTGCTGCATGACCTGGGTCGGGTTCGGCACGGCCGCCTTGAACATGGAGTTTGTCAGGTGGAACATCATGGCCGACCCGCCGACCATCATAATCAGCTTGACCTCGGGCGCGACGCTAATCTTTGTGCGGTACTTGGCGTAGAGCTCCTCGAATACACCGTCATAGTCCTCGATATTCTCCATGGTGTTCTGGGACCATCCGTTCAGCTCGACATCGAACGGATCGAACTTGTCATTCAGGAATTCGAGGCCCGTCACGCAGGCGACCAGCATGCGCCGCTGGAACTTGATCGAACGCTCGACCTCGATGGAATAGGTCATGCGCTTGTACTCAGTCCGGATCTCGTCGATATCCGAAAAGATGCTCAGACGCTGACTCGACTGGACACCCTTCTTATTCAGGCGAGTGATTTTGTTCAGGAGGTCAGCCTTTTCGTCCTCGATCGTCTTGTAGCCCTCGGATGGGAGCTGCTCACCGCCGCCACCCTCCTCGTGCTGATCGTACTCCTCAGGATCCTCCCCGCCGTCATACTCCTCGGGCACAGGCGGTGGGGGCGCCGTGCGCTTGTCCGGGTTCATGAACATGTCCATGCCATCATCCGGTGGACCGCTCGCGTAGCTCGGCCCAGGAGCCTGCTTGGCGAAAGGACTCGGCCGGGCCGGCTTGGGCCTCAGGGGAACCTTGCGGGACGGAACCTGGATCGAGATTTCATCCAGCAGGGCCGCCTCATCATCGTTCAAATTCATACTCTGACCTTTATCGAAAGTTATATCCATACTGAAATGTTTTAAGAAATAAGGTCGGCCGCTTTAACGCATTTTAAAAATAATGTCAACCAAATACAAATGAAGAAAGTTGGAAAGATGTTCAGTCGGCTCATCATCTTTGGTCTCATGCTCGCGATCCTGTACATGCTGGTCAAGGGCCGGACTAGCAACTACCATGGCGGATCTCCCCTGGACGTCATCATGGGCAAGGCGGCCAGCGCGGGCCCATCGAGCATCTTCGACATCAAGAGCGACCTGAAATGCGCCCCGGGCCCGAGCAAGGATTCGGCCTACTACACCCAGGACCTGACCCCGGGTGGTCTGTGCGGCGACCAGACGTTCGTCCAGGACCAGATGCGCGACTGGACGATCGGCGGCGGCATCGGCGGCTCGCTCCTCGACCGCCTGGCCTAAAACAAGTACAAGCAACTTCCTATAAATTGTGCCTCACTGGGATAAGGATTAGAAGGTAAAGTGCAATCGCAGCCTAACCATCCAGCACTACAATTACACATCCAAGCTTTTAAATTACTGTCCCATTCAGGGACACCGTGACCGTGACAGTTTGGTAAGCCAACAGAGCTGACAGCATCGACCATATCACATGCATCTCCGAAATATCCCGTATTACATGTACATGTCCATTTTGCACCATTATATCCGAGATATCCTCCCGGAGCTTGACATAGCGGAGGTTTTTTAAGTTGTATAGGTGCATTGCTCGGGTTAAATTCTTCGCATCCTGTACCAGAATATCCAGGGGCACATTGGCAACTCCAGTTCGTTCCATCGTACGTCATGGATCCTCCCGGTGCGTAACATTTTGGGATACTGATACTCAGGCTCGTCGATCCGGTGCCGGTGAACATCGAGCAGTCCGCCCCGCTCCACCCGGATTTACATGAACAAGTCCAATTCGTTCCGTCGTACCCGAGCGACCCGCCCGGGGATGAACACTTTCGCACGTTCGAGAAGATTGAGGTCCCAGATCCAGATCCAGATCTAGATCCACTCGAGACTATATTTTTAGGCCTATAATACTTGAAATAAAAGAAAAATTCAAGGGATATGACTACGAGCATTAAAATAATTATAAATGCTCCCCATGGAAACATTCTATACTTTAAACTCGGTTTTTAATTCATCCAGGCTCTGGTAGTACCGGGCCAGGTCCTTTTTGAATCGCGCATCCTGTTTGGCCCCTGTTTTGTAGAGCCACGCAAGATTCGCCGGGCTGTACTTTGTCCGGACCTGATTGTCCGTCGGGCGCCGGGGCGTCGCAGCCTTTTTCTTCGGGGGCTCGACCGTCTTCCGGTCCATGAAACTGAGGGCCTGCATGACCGTGTCGGCCAGGTCATCCTTCTTCTTGTGTTCCTCGAAGAATCGGATCCAATTTTTGTTCGTCTCTTGGACAAATTTCCGGGCCCGCTCGATCGAAGCCTTCTTGCGCGCATCGTACCGAGCCTTTCCGGGGCCCGCGACGTCCGGGATCTTGTGCCGGGCGTCCCATATGACCACATCCTTCTCCTTGACCAGAAAGTACGTGTGGAGCAAGTGCTCGACACCCTTCATGGCCCTATTCTTGTCGGGCTGTTTCTCTATGACGACCGTGGTCGCATCGAGGACCCATGGCCTTTCATTGAGATGCCGGACGAGGCATGGAAAGACACCGTCGGCGTGTTTCATGGGGACACCAGAAACGTCCCATTGAGAAATAATCCTCGATTCTTTGTCAATGAGACACATGGCTAAATTCTTGATACCACAATCTATAGAGAGTATCATATAAAGGGTACTCGGTTTTTTACTTTAAATGGACTTGCGGTGTTGGTGGTGCGTTCACCCCCATGAAAATAATTTACCTTTTCACTTGCCGATAAAATATGATGACCGCCTCGATAGGTACAAAACGCTCGGGAACTTTTGTTCGTGGCGGTGCGCCAAGGCCTATGGGCTCGCCATGGACAGCGCGCGTAAGGGTGAGATTCTCTCGATCCTTTCCATGATGCGCATGAAGGCCTGTGGCAAATACGAACCCCTGTGGCCGGCTCCGAAGCGCGAGACGCTGATGTGTTTCGGTGGGACATTATCCATCGAAGATTTTAGAAATTATGGGGGGCACGTCGAGCCGCCAGTGGTCCACTGGCCATTTGAACACAAGTACACGCCATTTATAGAAACAAAGATGAGGCCCCCGAAAGATGTCGAAGAGCCGAGCGGGGCTCTCAAGCTCAAACGCGAAAAGCCCTTGGCCCGTGCCTCTTCAAAGTTAGAGAGTGCGCTCGGAATCATACGTAAGACGAAATGATGTGCTGCCCGGCCCGCAAGCGCAATTTTATTTTTGAAAATGGGACACATGTCATGGCGACCGACTACCCATCAGCGCTCGTAAAATTACATAGAACGGACCTGAGTAATTTTACGATCGAAAATATTGGAAATTATATATGGAGCTGTACGTTTTCTTCGGGGGTCTCTGTCGAATATGAGAGCCCGAGCGAACACAGAGCCCATATTGACGGCCCGTGGCTCGTGTATCTCGACAAAAAGAATATTAATTGAATATGAGCTGCCTCTGGCGGTGGGTCGGTCGAGACTCCGGGACGTCGACATCCGTGCTCCGGTGCCATTGATTTCCCTTGTGGGCCCTCCACTGTATCGACCAGCGATCGAGCGTCTTTCGGCACATGACGCACGGAATAGACGTCCCGAGCTCGCCGGTCCCACGGACCCGCTCTATGATGACGTCGCCGTACTTGCGATGGATCCAATTTCCGAGCTGATGCGGCTTAATTCCGGCCCGGTTCGCCTCGAGGTTGACCCGTCGAAAAAAAAGGCGCTCGGCGCACATGTGGGCGCTATTGGCCTGGACGATCCCATTCGTGTAACAGATCACGTAGGGCCTCATTCTTGTGATATGGGCACCGGGTACCCTTAGCTGAAAAATTCAGGTCATGTCGTTGCCAGGGTAGAGGTTTGGCTGTCCTCGAGCAAAATGGCGCACCCCTGCCGCACACACATTCAGGCCGCCCTGGTACGTATCCTGGGTCCGGGTCCCATCGCCCGAAACTCGGAGATTTCGATTCTCAACTGGACCCGGGCCAACGTGTCTCGGGGTGATGCATCATGGGAGAGTGTCAAATTCCGGACAATGTACAAATTCAAGGCCCACTCGCTCCTGAAAGAGTTTGAGCGCGACGCGACGACCATAGTCCCGAAGCTCGTGGTCGAGGGTGACCGGGTCCGACTCTCGTACGAGTTTGTCCCTCAGCTCGTCCGGAAGATTCAGCTCAGGCAGCTCGACCCGAAGCGCCTCGCCTGGTATTCGGCCGACGTCCTGGCCCCGGATGGACTGACGGCCCGGGCTATCGCAAAGAACAAGGCGAACGACCTTCGCATGGAGCAAATCAAGGCCGAGGAGGATGACTACGAAGGCATTTTGCAATGCCGCAAGTGCAAATCGAAAAAGACGAGCTACTACCAGCTGCAGACCCGTTCGGCCGATGAACCGATGACGACCTATGCGACATGCAAGAACTGCGGGCTCAAGTGGAAGTGTTAGGACGTTTTACTCGCATCTCAGGTCTTTCAATGTATAATTGTTTAAGTGTAACTGACAGTTTCGCCCTCCTTTCATCTGTCCACTGTAGCTGACGTTTGGCTACCATATATTCACGTTTCTCTTCCCACATCTTTCAGAAAGAAATTTCTTTGTTTCGTCAGTCCTTTATATCGTGAATGTCTAAAGGGAGTTAAAGAAGTAGTTCAAAGGAGTAGTAGAACAATGGAAACCGCTCTTGATACTATTCGTTCTTCTATTCGCAAGATGGAAACTGACCTCGCCAGGTTGAGGGAAGCCGAGAGGGCACTTGCCGTTGTGACGGCTCTTCCCGTCGCCCATGTACCAGCCCCTCCCCCGGTGGTTGTGTCGACTTTTGTAGACCCTATTGTACAGAAAACCGGAGGTTTTTCAGTCTGGAATTCAGTCCGAGATGACTTTGTGAACAATAATGTGTCATGGGACATACTTCAGACTCAGTACAAACCTCAGGCTCGGGGCATCAATGACCTTCGCAGGGCCTGGTTTGAGGACGTATCCCCTCGTATGAATGTGAGCTCTTTCCATGCCCTACCTTATTCTGAAAAAAGAGCGTGGTATGTTCGTGCAGGGCTCGAGCCATACTTGGCTGATAGAAGCTATACTGTTCCAACAGTTCATAATGTTCGAGAGTCAGTGTAAATCCTCGCGTCGGCCAAATATGGCCCGCGACTCAAAAAGCTCGGGGGCGACATCTTGTGGCTTGAGAAGAAGCGAGCCAAACTGGCAGAGGCGCGAGAGCCACTGGATGCTCTCGAGGCAGAGTATAGCCTATTTTTAAAATTAAAATATAGCCCAAGTGTAGTATGAACACCTATCAGATTCACGTCGATACCGCGACTCTCGCAACCATAGGCGGCGCGAACACGTCCCCGATCGTTTCCAAAATTGGTTCGAATCCATTCCAGTGTTCGGTCCTCCTCGGCAATCGTCACAGGGCGCTCCACCGGGCCGCACTCAAGAATGCCCAGATCCCGGTCGGTTTCTTCAACGTCCGGTCCCCTTACAATTCGATCCAGATCGCGTCCAACACATTCACGATCGTTCCAGGAAATTACACAACCCCGAGCACGTTCCTGACGGCCCTCAGCAACGCGACATCCACGAACGGGACGTGGGCCTATCTCTCGAACACGAATCAGCTCAGTTTCACGTCGAGCATTGGATCGACGACCCTGACGGTCCCGACCGGCCAGTCCTACCCGAGCCTGGCCCAGCTCATAGGATTTCCGGCGAGTCAGTCCGGATCGACGATCACGGCCCCAAATTCGTACACTATAAATTTTGACACGTACCTGAATATCTGGATCGAAAACTTTGGCCCGTCATCGCTCGAGCCTTCCCAGATAACCTACAAGGTCCCCATGAATAGCCTGACTGGAAATGTAATGTACTGGAATGAAAATTCTCAATTTTGCCAGGACCTGAAAATTACGGACCGGAATGCACGGGTCGATCGTCTGAACGTGACGGTCACGGACCGGTTCGGGAATATACCGAGCAACAACGGACTCGACTGGTCATTTACTCTCGAAATCGAGAGCGACAATTAATTTCTGGGCCTATTAGGTCCAGTCAAGCGCGAATATCTTGCAAAGATGGGTCCAGTGGCCACCCAGTTTATGAATTTCAAGAAGCGCGTCATTTTTCGCACCAAGCAGGGTGCCTAGACCGACAAGGGTCCATCATACAACCCCAAGGCAAAGTTTTAATCCGGCCGGTTCGACCGTATCAACAAAGTACGTCAAGAACCTGACGCACATTCCTACCGCGATCCGTCCCAAATTTAATCGCAAGGAGCGCAAGAATGCGGGCCGTGCTCGTGGCCAGTACGCGGCCCGTGTCGGAGGGACCCGGGTCCTTCCAATGAAGCGCCGGCCCTATATTACTGAGCTCGAGGAGGGGTACAAGCCTAAGCGCCCAGCCGGCCGGCCCCGGAAGCACCTCGTGAGCCCGAAGGCGGCGTACGGCCTCGCGGGCCTCTTCAAGAGCCTGGGCATGGGCCCGGTCAAGCGGCGCTACATGGCGACCCGGGCCCGCAAGGTCCGCAGGGCGCGCAAAACCGCTTAAAAACTTTAAAGTATCCTAAAAATATATGATCAAGGTCTGGACCGATATCGGCCGGAAAAAGCCAGTTCCCCTTTTGGCCAAAATTATCGGTCAGAAAGGATCTGTTTTCATCATCAGGTACCTCCAGGAATGTGATGATAAAATTTGGCGCTACGAGGATGAAACCTACGAGATTGATGAGGATTCTATCCAGGAGGACCTCTTGACCGAGGTAGAGACCGATGTCGGGTTCCGGACCGTCTCTGATGGATTCATCCATGCCGGCGACGAGTCGAGCGACGATGAAAATAATATAGACCAATAGTACATATGGCTATACCTCCGTGGGCATGGGTTCTCATAGGGCTCTTGATTCTTCTGATAGGCGCGTGGAGCACAAATGTCGCATGCCCGGCATTCGGTCGGTCATGCAAGGCGACTCCTCAGGTGACGAGCAACTCAAGTGAGACACTGACACCGGAGCAACTTAAGTTGCTCGAGTCATATTTTTAAAAAAAAAGCTGGTCTTACTATAAAATGAAGATCAAGGAGGATCACATCATTGCGGCACTGATACTAATGATTATAATCGTTATCTGGTCCAAGTTTACACGGATGAGCGCCTATGGTCCAGGTCAACAAGGGACACCCCAGACAATTCCTACCCCGATAAGCATTAAAAAAGATATAGTAATTGATAACTGGGTAGGATCTGGAGCACAACCCGCAGCTGCAATATTCGCTTCTGCTAATAACGGGAACACTAAGGGAGCCTGTTGTCTATCAAATGAAAATGATTACAGGCTCGGGCCAGGCGATTTGAATCGTCAAGGATGGGCAATGACGACAACTCCGACCGCTCTGGGCAGCGAGGGGGCGTCCGGAACTCCAGTACAGGCAGACGGGACGGGTGGTACGAAACCAATTTTTGTCGGTTTTCGCAAACAGCTTAAGGTTGGTGGAGGGGGGCAAGTATGGTACCTGTTCTCATATAGCGGATTTATGCCAACTGGGTCGAGCTATTTGCAGGACCAAGATGCCGCAAGTCTTATAACTTTGGGCACTTTTTCAATTCCTCAGTACGTTATATATGTAAAATCGGTGGTAAGTCCATTCGCCGACCAGGGGTGTGCATATGTAGTGACTAATACGGGTACATGTTCGGCGACGGCATGTACGAATGCTGGCGGAACTGCTATTCAGACATTGCTAATTACTAAACTTGCTACTGGCGAGAATAAAAACTGTTTTGCTTCGGATCAGACGACCGATCTTTCATTGATTACAGGGGCCGGTGGTGGTAGTATCCGAGCCGTTACTGGTGTGTCGACTGGTCAAAGTATTACGGCAGATGGGCCCTCGGGAACAGTCGCTGCTACGACACCAGATAGCGCACTCAATGGTGGAGGTGCGTTTACACAGAGCGCGACCGCTGGAACGACGACGTGCTACTATGCATCACTGTGTTATCCACCGGGGTGTGCCGGTAAAGCTACAGGCGGTTTTTTGCAGAATAGCGGAGCCGTCATGACCATTGCCGGCACGGGTGCATCGGGCGCGATCGATGGCATCGGTACTCTAGGGAGGATAACGACAAACACTCCCGCTGCTCAATTCATATCGCCTGCATTTATTTGTGCCGGAGGATCGGCGATTACTCACTCAAATGTAATCGTGTCTAATGTAGCCGTCGCAGCAGCATCGGGTTCTATAACATTGCGTTCCATGTGGAAAACGAATGATACTCCTCCTCTATGGCAGGTCGCTTCATTCTCCAACACCTCAGCATTGATAACATCCGCTGTAACATGTTCGGGTCTTGCTGTCGACTGGGTCGCTGCAGCGACCGGAGCGGTCTATGTGGCATGTTCGGCCGCGAATAAGATTTACAAAATCACGAACTATGGTGGTACACTGCCCACGCTTGCGGCGGTCTGGACTATGCCTTTGGGTAGCACTCTTGGTGGTATATGTATAGATAGCAGTAGCACGACGCCGGCCGGAAATTATATATACGCGATCTGTGGGTCGAACCTGTTTATTATACCAGTTGCTACGGCCACGGCGACGCTCAGTTCGGCGACTAATATGATCGCCGTCACTGGTCTTCTCGCAACCCCGAAGTATCCAGCTTTGGATGGTCCCAATGCAACCGCGACCGGCGGCGGTACCCTCTATTATACCGACGTAGGTTGGTCTGGCAATGGAAAAATATACCAAGTATCAATACCTACGATACCAGTCCCATTCGCACCATCATCAGCATCCGCCACTAACAATACACAATGGGCCGGAGGTAACCAGAACGCCGGGACGACGGGTGGTATAAATATTGGAAATTTGAACATTCCGTCAGCAAATAATCATGTTGAAATTACTGTAGACAAGAATGGAAGCGTATACATTCCGGCCGTAAGCAACCATACAATATCCAAGACGGATGCTGGTGGTAATATTTATCCGTACGTGGGTGGGAAATCGATCCCGCCAGCGTCGGGAGCGGCGGGAGTGGCGGGAAATCAGGGAGCAGAAGATACGGCCCTTCAAGCCGGTAATACTCAATATCCAGGCGGGGGTGCAGCTTTTAGATTCCCACAGGGTATAACTCTCTCACCCGACAGAATCACGTTCTTTGTCGCAGATACTGGTAATCATAATATACGCATGATTATATGATTATACTCATTGCGGTAGTACTCTTGATTTTAATCCTAAAAAATAAGGAAAACTATTGGGGACAGTTAGCGACAGGGGCGGATCAATTAGCTACTATAGTTAACCCCGGTCTCGATATCGATCTAAATAACTGGACGTCATCGACTGCGGCGCTCGGTGCGACGACAGGTCTCGGTTCGGCGACCACCGATGCACAATTAGCTCCGGCAGATCATTTTAGATTACAGCTACAGGACCTGAATCGCATATGCTGGTCGGATACAACAGGAAAGTGTGCAGGATTCAGAAAAGAACTCAAGGTTGGTGGAGGGGGGCAAGTATGGTACTTGTATATATCACCGAGTGGAAGTTTTCCCTCTGCTGTGAGCGGACAGGCCCAGATATACTCGACAACAATAATTCAGACCTTAAATAAATTTAGTATTCCGCAGTTTGTTATAGCGAGTAAATCCGTGAAAAGTCCAAATAACGGATATTGTACGTGGTTGAAAACTACCCGAACATGTCTTACCACTCCGGCGGGTCAATGTGGCGTGACCGGTATATGGCAAGACACATATAACGTGACAAATTATACGGCCGGTCAATGCTTTGGGTCGGAGGGTCAGGCGCTTACATGGGGTAATGGACTTTCAACCATAGCAGGCGCACCGTGTACGGCCCCCGCGTGTGCATCTACATACGATGACGGAATTCCTGGAACCGCGACCGCGCCGACCACACCGCCTTCAGGATTTGCACTGACCGCGACATCGCTCCAATCATGTCAAGATGCGTGTATCGCCACACCGAATTGTAAAATTATTGAATATAAACCCGGGACACCTGTAAGTTGTAAAGGATACGAAGTGATAGCAGGTATAACACCGTCCCTGACTTCATATATATATAAGCACCCGTAATTTTTTTATTATAGAAAGAAAATGATAGTTCTTATTATTTTCTTATTGTTAATTTTTTTATTAACAAGAAGAGAAAATTACAATACGGTAACAACGAGCGCAGATTTATATCCCCAGCTCGTTGGATTTGGTTACGACATCGATGTAACAGCATGGGGAGCGAATCTTATCACTGGACCAGTCGGTACAAAGACATTATCACCCGGGGACTTGAATAGATATTCATGGAGTAAAAGTTATTTTGGTTTCAGAAAAATACTGAAACCGGGTGGAGGAGGGGATGTATATTTTTTTACTCGTTCTCCAACATTAGCAGATTTTAATAAAAGTACATCGATAATAGGCTCAATTAGTGGATCACCCATTCCGGGTGTTGTGCTATTTTTGAATTCGGTCGCAAATCCTCTCATCGACAAAAACTGCGTCTATAAACGGACGACCACGTGTGAGGCCGATGGGAAGAACAAGGACGTATACGAAGTCTCGACCCCGCCCCAAGCCGGTGGGACATGTACTACGCCTTCCGGTACGCCAATCCCCGTGACCATCTCTACGGGGACCGTCTGTAGCTGCCCGGCCGGGTACGGATTCACCCCGTTTACCGGAACGACGCCGGCATCATGCGCAAAATGCGGTGGCGGAACTTACTCCAGTACTCCTGGCACGTCGGCATGTACGAATACGCTCGCTGGAACTTTTATTTATGGAACTGGTGCAACGGCTGCCGGTCCTTCGTGCGAGGCCGGAACTTTCTCAACTGCTGGCGCGTCTGCGTGCACGAAGACGCCCGCTGGAACTTTTATTTCTGGAACTGGTGCAACGGCTGCCGGCCCTGCGTGTGCGGCCGGAACTTTCTCAGCTGCTGGCGCATCGGCATGCGGGAAAATATTGATCGCAGCCGGTAATAATCAAACCTGCGCGGTCTTGAACAATGGAACCGTTATGTTTTGGGGCCTCAACACAGATGGTCAATTTGGTAATGGGACGAACATTAGTAGTGAGAAACCCGTGCCAGTGACCGGGATTTCCGTAATCCGCATAGCATGCGGTTATACTCACACATGCGCGTACGCGTCCGGTAGTAGAACCGTGAAATGTTGGGGCTACAATGGCAATGGTCAACTTGGTGATGGGACTTTTACTAGTAATAATACCCCCGTGACAGTGACCGGGCTTACTACCACCACGGCCATAGCATGCGGTCAAGATCACACCTGTGCACTCTTATTTGATACAAAAACCGTGAAATGTTGGGGCTACAATGGCCATGGTCAACTTGGTGATGGGACTTTTACTAGTAATAATAAACCCGTGTCGGTGACCGGGATTACTACCGCCACGGCTATAGCATGCGGTCAAAGTTACACCTGTGCACTCTTGACCGATGGAACCGTGAAATGCTGGGGCTACAATGGCAAGGGTCAACTTGGCGATGGGACTTTTACTAGTAATAATAAACCCGTGTCGGTGACCGGGATTACTACCGCCACGGCCATAGCATGCGGTCAAGATCACACCTGTGCACTCTTGACCGATGGAACCGTGAAATGTTGGGGTAAAAATGACAATGGTCAACTTGGCGATGGGACTTTTACTAGTAATAATAAACCCGTGTCGGTGACCGGGCTTACTGGCATAGTTACGGCCATAACGGCTGGTTGGGATCACACCTGTGCACTCTTATCTGATGGAACCGTGAAATGTTGGGGTTACAATGGCCAGGGTCAACTTGGTGTGAACTGGGCAGCTAAAATTAGTAGTAACACCCCTGTGACAGTGACCGGGATTACTACCGCCACGGCCATAGCGGCTGGTGGAGGCCACACCTGTGCACTCTTATCTGATGGAACCATGAAATGTTGGGGTTACAATGGCTTTGGTCAACTTGGTGATGGGACTATTAACAAGAATTATATTCCACAGACCGTGGGTCTTCTTTCTTATACATTATCGACCGGAAACAACAACATAGATTATCAGGACGTGGTCGGCGGGGATGCCATCACGGATATAAACACGTGCGCGGTCACATGTAGCACGACCCCAACATGTCGGTCTTTCCTCTTCAATGCCAGCGGTCTGGGTGGCGCCTATGGATCAAAAAAATGCGCTTTTAAAGATTCAAAGGTCCCGGGCAATACTCTAGCAGGTGCCTCATTTTACTCACTTACTTAAAACCAAAAGACATAAGAATATAAATGTCGACAACCTCAAAATTTCTCAAAGTCTTTGACCCCAAGAACCAGTCGCATGTCGTTTGGCTGAGCCAGATGATGGACCTGGCCGAAAATATGGGGGACCCGTCCAAGTCTATGAACATGATCGGCGACATCAACAAGAATCCATTCGGGCTCGTGCTCGAGAAGAAGGATGCGCTCGACTGGCCCCACATCCATTTCGTGCTCTGCGCGGCCTACGCAAAGGCGGTGCTTCAGGGCGCCGCATTTATTCCATAAATTCTTCGAAACGTTCTTGATAAAATTCCAATTCACCCTCGAACTTGTACAGGTTCCCTTCGAATGTGTAGCCATTCTCGGTCTTGATGAGCCCATCGACCGAGATCATATCGAGAATGTTGCGGGTACATGTCACCTTTAAATCTTCAAAATCCCATTCGAACATGACGACATGTGAGAGAGCGTCTGGTAAATGGGCCGGCATGTTCGGGAGCACGAGCCCATTGCTCGTGTCGGGCCATTCCTTCTTGCGGAGATAATGGGTCTCGATCATTTTTCCGATAAATAGAGCGTCCGAACGGTTTTTAAAACCGACGATCGATGTCTTCATCTCTTCATTCATCCGAAGTGTAAATGCATTATTTTCGCCTGAATGAAGGGTCCAGTACCTGTTTGGCTTGCGGCCGAAGCCTTTTGGGCGGATGACGGAGGGCGGTTTGAGGGCGGACATATACTAGGGATTTACAAAAAATTCGAGTCCTGTCCGCGCCAAAATTCTCATTCATGAGTAGGAAGCAAACATGGAGTGCTCAGTCTGCTACTGTGAGACCGGGCGCTTCTGCAAGCTGCTCTGCGGCCACACCTTCTGCAATGCGTGCGTCAAGGCTTGGTACCGCAAGAGTACCGAGCCGACCTGCCCCATGTGCCGCCGACCAATGTACTTCCGGGGCTTCCAAAAGGTCCAGGCGCAGTGGGACGAGGATTCGTACGACGAAAAGACCTCTGACGTCTACGGTCAGATGATCGACGCGACGACCGAGGAGGCTTTCGAGATGGCCGAGACTTTCCCAAAGTGGCGCCGGAGAATAATGAAGGACCTGATGGATGAAATCAAGGAGATTGAGAGCACCTACAACTTCCTCAAGAGCCGGGAGTCTTCGAGCGACGACATCGAGTACTTTCTGTTCGAGACCGAGGACTACTTTAGCGACCGCCACCTCGACCGATGCCTCTGGATCGACGAGCCGATCAAGGAGTTTGCGACGCGCTACCCGAAGCGTGCCGGGGGGACAAGAGGATGGAAGCGGGCCCGGGCACTCGAAGACGAGTGGGCCACAATAAATTTTGTTATAGTAATGTAATGAGTTCAGTTCCACCAGGCGACAATTCGGGTCTCATCATAGCGGGAGTCGTAATCATCGTCGTAGTAGTAGTGACCCTGTATTTCATGAAGACATTCTGCCCGACGTTTGGATACTCGTGTTCTTCATCTTCGGAATCGATGACCACGTCGACAGCTCCGTGTCCAGCCGGAACCTATAGCACGACCGGAAAAGATACCGACGGATCCGGGGGCGGATGCATCGCGTGTTCGACCAGCACGGCATCGACCGTCGGGGCGACATCATGCTCGCTCAGGACGAGCACCAGCCAGAGCACCAGCCAGAGCACCAGCCAGATGCCGTGCGCCGGGGTTTCCTCCTCGACCCCGTATTCGAGCGTTTCATCATCGTGCATCGCCTACGAATGGCAGCAGTACGGTTGTTCGACTTCGGTCTCGAATTATCTGCCCATAACTTCCGGATCCTCGGCAACTTTTGGGACCATGCTCACGGACATGGCCTCGTACGGGTCAGCATCCACGAGCGGGGCCCTCAGGACCGCCTGTCGCGCTACTTAGCTATCCCCCCCATTTTCAGTGTAAAGAGACCCGCTATGATGAGCACGAGTCCTACATATTGCTGCCATGAATTGAGTCGTTCGCCGAACAGGAAAAATGCGGCGAGCGTTTCGATAATTGCCGAAACGCCATCCCACATACCGTTGACATACGTGACATTCCCGACCCTGAGGCTCTTTATCAGGTAGAATATGACACCGACATATCCGGCCAGGCCGCCCATCCATCCCTGTATGCTCCCGGTCCGCGCAACGCTTTTGAATCCAAAGTCGCCTATAATTTCCGAAAGACTCATCAGGGAAATGTCCAAGAAGCTCATATAAAAGAGACTGACATTTAATTAGTACAATGGACATTATCGCATCGGTCATCGATTTGTGCAAGGAGAAGGAGGAGCTCCAGGAGGTTATTGATAAGTATGAGGGGTGGTTTTCGGATCTCGTAGGCAAGACCGTGACAGTTGCCGTCGGACCGCGTCAGCATCGCACGTTTTTCGATGTTACGATCGAACGCTTCAATCACGAGGGGTGGGATGGCAAAGACCAAAACGGGGGCAAATGCAGCATCTCTTTCTACGACCTAATTCAGACCGCGGCACGGTAAAGCTCCTGGCAAAAACTTTCTAGAGATTGTATAATCTCTTTCCAAAAATCATCGTCGCGCGCAATGTCGTGACTCATAATCTGACTGTTGAACTGCTCCACGAGCCGGGCCCGTTCAAGATTCAGCATCTGGAGGTACGTCTGGACCTGGATGTACTCATACTCGGGAACCTTTTTGAAGAGCCGTCGGGTCCTGTTCTTGATTTCGACCAGGGTCTTTGATCCATCCGGATCCTCCTGGATCCGATCAATCTTCCCGACAATTTCAAAATCGAATTCTCCAATTTCACAGATTGAAATTCTGTAGAATGAATTATCCTTCTTGAGCGTGACATTTTCTTCGACCACCATCTTTTCCGATGTCCTATCCTCGGATCGAGTTCCATGACCCGTGTAGACCCGGGAACGGATGTGCTCTATGACCTCGGTCTTTTGTTCGGTCGTCAGGTTCTCGTCAACCTCAATCTTGGCCCGGGCCGTTTGAAAGACTGACTCGGCCTCGGTCGACGAGCGCGTCTCGACATGGGTCACCTGTTGAAGTATTTTCTGTGCGTCCGATGAAGCACTGAGCGCTAGGTACGCTCGATCGGTTTTGGTCTGACCCGTAAATGTCTCGGGCCAGTACTTTTTCCACATGTCGGCCCGAACCTCTGAGGAGGGCTTGTATGGATTCCGACCGACGATCGCGGCGACATCACTGGCCTTGATGACGATCCGCATCATTTGTATACACGAGATTCATGTTTTTAAGCGCGTGAGACTATCCATGTAAGAATTATCATGCTCAGGACCTGGATTATTGAGTACCAGAAGAGGATCGAACGCTCGAGGCTCTTGGAACACTGGCACGAGTGAGTCTTCAGGTCCATTATGTAGCTCAGCGACACGAACAGGTACGCTATCGATGCGACACCGAGAGGGACCCGGTAGTCGTGGAGCGCCCCGATCCCCCGGGCCATTATCACAAATTGGAGACCGATGGCTACGAGGTAAAAATATTTCATGAAATCACGGCGCCAATCCTGGGAACATGCGCAATGATTTTTTTCCATATTCTGGATCCATGCGAATGCGAATCCATAAAATGCAATGTTGATGATCGGGCTCAGGAGCAGTCTCTTCATTTACATGTCCTTGAGATATTCTTTGAGGACCAGCTCTCCATGATGAGAATTTTTATAAATTTTCATTAATTTTAATTTAAAATTCAATTTTAATTCTTCGCGCGCAGAATTAATTATACGATCCATAATCTCAGAATGTTCATCATGGACCTCTGGGTAATTTTTAAAATTTACATTTGGGAATTGTTTTAATTTTGGAATGTACATTGTGAGAATTGATTCAATCTCGGGACCGCTCAGGTGACTCCGGAATTTATGGGCCCGAGTATGTTTTTTGAGGTATTCCATCCTGTCATGGGCCCGGAAAATTTCGAGTCATGTCATCGCCAGAATCTTGATGCATGCCTCATCGCCAGATGCAAAGTGCCCGGGAGTCTAAGCGCACCTCGGCCAAAAAGTCTAAACATGTCCGCGCAGCTCTTGCGTCCCGGGCTCAAGTTCGAAATATTCCCGCGCCCGCCCAGGCCGACACTCGCCCGAACGGCATCAAGCTACCAGTTCGGTGAGAATTTGGAGATCTGGCCCATTTCGAACGAGTCCTACATCATCTGCGCCGACATGTCGGTCCAGTCCCTCTTCGCACCGGACAAGCCTATCGGGTGGCAGCTGATCGACGAGAACGACCGATGGTACTTTCGCGTGACTCAGCACGGATTTCAGCCCCAGGAGGTTTCGGTTCGGATCATAGGCTACGTCGACGAGTTCCCAGAGGGACGTGGGTTTATCGGGTCTATCATTGAGTATTCTCAGGCCGATGCCGTAATCTGCGAGTTCGATGACGACGGTGAACCCGAGGTGTCGTCTCGCTCGCCCAGCTCGCCCGAGTGCCCCGGGGCTCCGCGTAAGGGTCCGAATCCGTTTTTCCATGTGTAGTGTAATATGATTGCAAACAATGTGTCCCGGGTGTAGACGTTTCACGAGATGAGTGTGGGTACCGGGGAAAACATTTCGTCTTAAAAAAGGAAGAGCCTGTAATAAAACCAGAGTAATATTAATGAAGGTCTGCATCAGGACCCAGGTTGCCATTCGCCGGGTCCAACGTCACCCGGTCGTGAAAAAGGTGACAATCAAAGGGAGGCACGTCGTACGAAACACGGCTATGGGCCTCGTACCAAATACGCTCAATGACATTGTCTTTCATCATTCTCACATGGATATTGGAGAATTTTTTCACGTTACGCAGGATATTCTCATCACGAACATCATAGGGACGCTCGTCGCGATCACTTATAAGTTGCTATAGCTTGCGCCGGTTCTCGACGCTCGTCGCTTTTCATGACAGTACGCGAGATAATTTGAATCGACCCTTTGGATAAATTACATTGAACTGGACCCTGAGCTTTCCGTTGGCCGTAAACCCCATGCCCGGCAGGATGTAATCTTCGCGCGGGTCCAGAACGCCCCAGTCTGACGTGTCGATGGGTATCGCACCGTCAAAGTGTGGAATCTGAATCTGCTTCCCGTTGACCGAGTCCTCGAACGAAATCTTCGTCTGCCAGACCAGGTCCGGGCCTTGGCGCATGAGTTCCGGGTGAGAGTTGATTCGCACATGGAAGACAATGTCCCCGGGCTCTTCATTGGCCCCGTGGACCTGCTCGCCGAGGCCGTGGCCCACGAGCCTGTGACCGTCCTCGACCCCGGCCGGAATCTTGAGTTCGAGATTGACCTGCTCGATCATCTTCTTCTTGCCGTTGCATGACCCACACCCGGTCCGGGTATTTCCCTGGCCATGACAGGCCGGACAGGGTTGCTGTATGACCATCATGCCCATCTGGATGTGGACCTGGCCCTGGCCCCGACACTGTCCGCACTTCGACACGCACTGAGTACACCACTTCCCGAGCGAAATCTTGAGATTCTTGGAGATTCCCCGGTAGGCATCCTCGAGACTGATCTTAATCTCGTGGTCGTGATTCGCGCGCCGGACCGGACCACGTGGGCCACCGAAAGCACCGCCAAACATTTGTGAGAATATGTCGGCCGGGAATCCGGAATTCTGTCCCATCTGAGGACCATCCGGGTTCCCGAACTGGTCAAAGTTTTGTTTCTTCTGGGGGTCCGACAAGATATCATAGGCTCCCTGGATCTTTTTGAATTGCTCCGGATCACCGCCTTTGTCGGGGTGTGCTTTTAATATTAGTTTTCTATAAACTTTTTTAATTTCGGCATCTGTTGCACCCTTCTGAATTCCGAGCGACGCATATGGATCCATTCCTATTTTATTTACAAACAATTCCTTTACTTAGATAAAAAGACGAACCCCCGTAGAAATAGAAATGGCATCCCTACAGCGCGCTCTCGATCGTGTCAACACCCTGAAGGCTGAGCTCAAGGAGGCGAATCTGGACCTCAAGGTTGAGCTCGAGGGGACGACCCTGTACCGGGCTATTCTGAGCGCGACCATGGAGCAGTCCACGACGACCAACAAGGTTCCCGAGAAGGCTGCTGCGGCCCAGGCTCTGAAGGTTACGCTCGCAGTCTACAACAAAAAGGAGGAGAGTGACGAGTAAAAATTCGCGTCCTGCTGACGCCTAGATTGTAAAAATAAGAGTCTTTCAAAAAAAAGATGGCTCTCTCGTGGTCAAACCGGATGCTCTACGGGTACGATGGCGACGAGGCAGTCTTCAAGTGGACATACTCGACATTTGAGGAATTCAACGGCGAGCGCGTGACCCCGTCCATGTACCAATTCATGGCCGGATACGTGATGGGGCAGATTCCCAAGGGTACAAAGTTTCGGGACTACCGGGCCGGTGAGATCGAGGAACGGGCCGTGAGTGCGTACTGGGACCTGTCACCCAAAGCACGGGACGACCTGCGTCAGTGCGAGATTGCCCGGATCGAGATGGACCTCGAATGGGCCGAGGACAATATGCATTATTATATAGACGCGGTCCTCGACGACAAGAACCCGTTCCCTTTTGGGTCAGATGCCCGCAAGGACTTTGATACATGGGTCCGGGGCGAGAAGACGAAGTGGGAAGAGAAGATCCATGACCTGCACTTGCAGATGGAGGAGGAAGAGTTGGTGTAAAAATTCAGGTCCTTCTGTGGCCAAGTTTACCTAGAGAGAGTCTCAGTCAAAAATGTCCCGCCGCGTCCCCGTCGAACTGCAGCTCGATGAATTTCGTGAGCATCTCGAATTGCGAATGTCTCACTGGTTCATCTACTGCGATTACACCCACTGGGAGGAAATGGATACACACACGAATGAATTTACGGTCGGTCTAGAGAATGAAATTGATGGATCATTCTTCCCGATCACGGACAGGTGGATCCAGGTGCCCAAGGTTTCTGAGATGCTCGAGAATCTTCGGGTCCTCATCCAGAATTCGGCATGGGCCGCGATCAACGTCCCGTTCCCGCGAGACCCTTACATGCACCTGGATCGGGTCGTCATGAACATTATGATAATATATTACGAACAGATTGAAGATATATGGGATGAGATGGTCCGGGCCACGCACAATGTCGAGGTGATCCAGCGCACCTGGCGCACGTGCGTGGCCGACCCGAACTACGCGGTCTGCCGGAACCGGCTCAGAAGAGAGGCGGGCGAATTAGTGAATGGAAAATTCAGGTTATGACTGGGTCAAGGACCTTTCAGTTTATCTCTCGGCCAAACTCAAATGTCGGACCCGTGCCGTTGCGAGCACTGTCTTGCTCTCATCCAGCAGGCGAATCGGGACAGGAACAGCCACGCGCGTAACCAGTTCATCAAGGACCTGGAAGAGGGAACGGTCGTTCACATCCGGACCGAGAATGGAAAACCGGTCTATCAGGCCAGATAGAGAATGGTGTCGTGTAATATCTAGAAAATGGCTCCCCCATTTGCAATCAATGATGGCAACACGGTCTATGTCGTCGATCCGTCCCAAGTCCGCTGGTTTGAGTATAACGAGCGGTATAGCGACCTAACAATCTTTTACATGAACGGAGCCATGGAGGTCATTCGGACTCGCCACGCAAAGAAGATTTTTAATGATCTTCAGCTTCAGTTCAATGTTCTGAAGGTTAAGGATTACGACCTCAACTAGAATAGAATGCTCACTCCTATCCAGCGCAAATATTTTGAACTATTGTCATCTAAAATTCCCATCGTCATAGGTTCGGGTCCGGCAGGGACCGGCAAGACGATGCTCGCATGTCACGCGGGCGCCAAGGCTCTCAATGAAGGCCGCGTGACGCGCATAGTTATGACCCGCCCGGCTGTCTCGGTCGACGAGCAGCACGGGTTCCTTCCCGGGACTCTCGAAAAGAAGATGGATCCATGGACCCGCCCCATGTTCGACGCGCTCGGGACTCAATTCGGCCCGCTCCACATCAAGACAATGGTCAAGGAGGGCCGCATCGAGGTCTGCCCCCTGGCCTACATGCGCGGCCGAACATTTGACAATGCATGGATCATCGGGGACGAGATGCAGAATTCTACCCCGTCCCAGATGAAGATGCTCCTGACCCGCATAGGCCGCGAGTCGAAAATGGTCGTGACGGGTGATGTCGACCAGCACGATCGAGGGTTCGATGAGAATGGCCTTTCGGACCTGATCGGTCGGATCTGGACGTCCGAGAACATCAAGCACATCCAATTTACCGAGGATGACGTCATGCGGAGCGAAGTGATTAAAGAAATTCTACGCATGTACTAGATGGCCAATGCCCGGCTCGTATTCGCATCATCGGATCTCAGAGATTCGAACCTGTACCCGAATGGAAATTCATATGTCCTCCACATGACAATTCCTGTTAAAAATATTTTCAAAATTGATTTGGTCAGCGCACACTTTCCCAATTCCATGTACAACGTCACAAAATCATCAAATGCAATTTCTATAAATGGAAATTCAAATATATTTATTCACTCGGGTCGGTACGATCAAATGTCCCTCGCGAATGCCCTGACCACGAATGGGATGAATGTGTCATACATCCGACCGGAAGGACATTTTTTAATTTCCAATGCATCATCCTATAATTTTACAATTAATAATCCCGAAATTGCAAATCTCATGGGATTCGTGACCGACAAGACGTACACGCTCGATCCGGCCAATCCATCCCAGGATCCCAAGTACGCGACATCGAACATTGTCCGTTCGGAATTCATCGCGAACATGACCATGAATGATTACCTGTTCCTGGACATTGAAGAGCTCCGGACCCCGAACAATCTCTCGACCGGCCCACTCTACGCGAACACAATCAACGGGACGAATGTCAACACAATGTTCGCGCCAATAATGATAAAGAACCCGCACCTGAGCGCCGTGACGAATTTCATGGAAACCAAGGATATTTTGCTGACGAGCTATTACCCGGAACCCATCGCGAGACTCGACCGCCTCACTGTCCGGTGGCGTGACAAGCTCGGAAACATTTTAGATTTTCAGGGACTCAATTCGAATTCATTTATTCTGAGAATTCATGTCGATGGCGATGATGAACGGATGAAGGCGATCGACCTCCCGGCCCCGGTTCAATTTTCGATAAAGAATAATCAACAGTACATCATCTGGGCTGTCCTGGTCATCGGGCTCATCGTGATCCTCTTGCTAGGTAAAGGCACGGGGCGCTGATGAACCAAGTCAAAATGGCATTCGCGGTTGTCGACATGCCTTCTCACTACGAGCGTACGACCGGGTTTGTATACCTGAATTCGGATGACATGGTCTCGGAATATGTCGAGGTCGGGGACCTGGTCTACAAATGCCTTCCTCACAGCCAGGTCCGGCCCCGGACGATTGCCATGAATTTCATCCAGCGCAAGCAGGTCGGGACGCGTATGGCCTACGTTCTCCCATGGATAATTCCCATGAATTTTGAAATTAAAAATTTGAAAATTCATGTGGATTGGCTGATCCGGGACACGACCAATGAGCTTCCATCGGTCATCGGTCCGCTCAGGTCCCATTTTAATCGGCACGTATTGACGGATGGCCAGGAGATTCTTCTGTACATTGGGGACAACCTGGCCCAGGTCCGGGTCAGCCTGCCGAAGCGCGGGCTCATGACGAACAAGACGATTATAGATCTTCTGACCACGTGATTGATGCTCCATAGTCACCCGTGGCACCTCCACTCGGCACGGATACAACAAATGCGACAGTGTCGCCGGGATAAGCGACAACATCATAATCTGTCAAGTCGGCATAGGCAGTTGACGGAGTACTGCCCAATGCAAGTGTAAAAATAGTATTCCCGCCTATAACTGTTATTCCGGTCGCGACATTGGAAAATGCGGTCGACTGCCCGTTCGTGATGGTAATGCCATCTGTCCCCGTTCCATTGTACGCAGTCCATAATGAGATCGTACTCACTGTTGGATTTTTTAGAATTGAAAAGAGACCAATATTCTGCGCACCACCCGCCACAGAGATTGAGACGTTCCTAAAATGAAGCTGTGACCTATTCACGTATCCGTTATAAAATTGTGCATTCCGAATAGTAAATATTGAATATATTAGGCCAGTCGTCGTTGGAACATTGTGATAATAATTGGATATGCCACCCTTGGGTCCGTTGTACAACTTTTTACCATCTATAAAATGTCCACACGATCCACCCTGTACGACGACGGGCGTATTGGTTCCGACCGCATAGCTATTCGAGTACCACATTATTCTCATGGAAGGGTTCGAAAATATAGTCCCCGTAAGAGTCCCAGCGTTTTGAACCATGTGAACCAGGACCTTGCGGCCATCAAAGTCGTTGTATACATAAAAAAATATATTTCCGCCCCCGAGATATTGGAATTTACATTCATATACATTGAGTTTTGTCGGATCGATAATCTTTCCACTTTTGGTTCCCCCGAGCATGGTGTCGACATTCCATGTCGACTGTGGAATAAACGTGGGCGAATAATTATTTGTATAATAAATACCGAAATTGGTTCCCGAATACCCAAACCCACATGCATCTATGATGACGTTCGATGTAGGGTGGGCGAATCCCTGACCCGCAAACTGAACTGACTGTCCCGGGGCCCCGGCCGTGAACAGTGCCGTGAACCGTGCCAGGGTCCCCTGGCCGGCCCGATATTTCACAAACTTTTTGGGGCTGAGGTACCCCATGGAGGACGCAACGGCCGCATTGGCCGTGATGGTCAGAAGAGAGTTTGAAGCAACCACGGTAGCATTCGAATACCTGACGTTCATGGTCGATGTCGTGTTTATACCGTAACAAAAATCAATCTGCGCGACGGGCGTGATTTCGGCAACCTGCATGTCGCCATAGGATGTCCGCGGATCGACGATTGCCGTCACGAGCGAGTTTTCTCCATTTCCTGCGATCGGTTCGTAGATCCCCCCGCCGAGGGTCTTTACCCAAACCATAGACCGGGTATTGATCATGTCCGAGTAGTCCGTGGGCGTCTCGGCGAACCGAGTAGTTTTTTGGGCTATACGAGCCTGTGGGTGGTATATGGACTGGATCATGAGCGATGTCTGGGGGGTCGAATCATTCACGTACATCACCCGGAAATATTGACATGTCATTGTCGTGTCCAGAGTAAATCCGGCCGCATTTGTCGAATTGACCGCCGTGACCGTGTTCGAAATAGGTATCCAGCCGGCATTCGTGCTGACGTTTGAAAACTGAACGAAGATGTTGCCGGTCGCATTCGGTGGCTGAACGTAGAAAGAGACGCTCAGCGACGAGTACTGGGACACGTCCTCGGGTTGTCCGGTAAATGTCGCCCCGGCCGTAAGGTTCGACGTGGTCGAATTCAGGACCGAGACGTTCGCGGTCACGACCGGAATGAATGTCATCTATACTATAGACCAAGAGATTCCGTTCCAGAGAAATGTCAGTGACATGTAATTTGTGGTCAATTTGGCCGAAGAGCCTCCATCGATCGTGTTCGCACCCGACACGACCACGGTCACATTATTCGTGAGGGCCGTGCCCGAGACATCCTTGACGATGTACATCTGCCCTGGGGTCAGGAGAGAGCCCAGCGGGAGCGTGATTGTTATTCTTGAGTCGTTGCACCCCACGTAAAAGTCTGTCACCTGGATCGCGTAGTTCGACGTGACAATCTTGGCCGCGACGGGTGCAAACACGGGCGCCCCACCGGTCCTCGTGAAATAGGCCGCCATCTATTATCTCGTGAGATATTAGATGAGCCTGATACAGGTGACGAAACCGACATATGCATGGACATTTGATGGGACCCCTAACGATTATATTGGCAGTTTAGGTCCTACTTCGGCAAATATAAATGGTACAACAACTACAAATTATTCTGGCCTGTACTATGACACAACAACTCCAAAATACGGTTCTTCGTCTATATTATTTACGAATGCTTCTCCACCGAATACAGGAAATTGTTTAATTTATACCAATATTTTTACTATTCCATATGGAGGTTCGAATAGTTCTACATTCGCATTCTGGTTCAATGCAGGGAATACAGGAGGATCAATATTTGGGTTGTCGGGCAATGGTGGCGCCAATAACACACTTCTATACGCAAGTATATCAGCAGGACCTAATAGAATCAATATTACATCGTATATGTATGGTATCCTTTACTCTATACCAGCTTTTAATATTAATTTGAGTCAGTGGTATCATCTAGCACTTACGTTTACAAATACAACTCAAATTTTATATATTAACGGGCTTAAAGTAGGTTCTGTTAATTATTCGGCAATAAATGGAAATACTTCAAATGCATGGCTCGGTTTTACACTTGGAACATGGAACTACGGAGTAAATAGTGGCGTGACGTGTGAAATTGATGATCTTCGCATCTACACTTCTTCCCTTGGTGATATTCAGATACGAGCCCTTTATAATAATGGCGGATCTCCGGGCGTTCCGGCGAGTCTAACTTCTAGTACCAGTGGAAAACTAGTATTTTATCTTCCTTTTGATGGGAGCTCGAATGTTGATTCGGTAGGTGGTCTTAGACCGGTGAATCCTGGTCAGCAGTATCCAGGTTCAACTAATATTACACCCGCGAACCCGACATTCAATACAGTAAACCCTAAGGTTGGAACTGCGAGCATGGTTTTTAATAATGTTTTACCTTCAGTATTTGGAAATACGTTTGTTCAATATAATCATACAATAGATGCATGCATTTCTGGGTATACAATTGCTTTATGGGCAAACGTGTATACACTGCCGACGGGTGTTGGACAGAATATAATGAATACGCGCGGTGTTTCTCAATATCAAGGTCAAATTCGAATGACTACGTTTGGTACAATTCCTGTTATAAATTATTGGAATGGGAGGGCGGGCGGGGGCGCTACTTCGGCAGCTGCTGATTTTGGCGCCATTGCTCCCAATACATGGCATCATTTTGCAGTTACAATTAAACCTAATGGTGATATATCATTTTATCTAGATGCAACAGAAGGTACGCCGGGTCAAAATTGTCAACCACTCGCAGTTTGGATGCCAAATGGCGGGTATATGTACGCGCTCTTTCTTGGCGGTTCTGCAGTTAATAATGCATATCAAAACGCTATGAATGGAGAGATTGATGATGTTCGCGTTTATAATTATGCACTTTCACCGGCTCAAATAACTGGTATTTATAACTCAACGTTTCCGAGTTTAATTAGCCCCGTGACTCTGACCGGAACCCCGATCCTTTCTCAATTGTCTGTAGCTCCGGTCGCCGCCTTCAGTCTCCGCGCGATCGGCGGGACCACGGCTCGGGCCGTCCAGGTCGTTCGCAATTCTGATAGTGCCACCCAAGATTTTTACGCGGACCGGCTCGGGAACCTCTTGACGGCCCCGGTCACCGGAACAGACCTCGCGACATGGCTCGGAGGATCGACCGGCAACGTCGCAACTTGGTACGACCAGTCCGGGCGAGGAAATCACGTGAGTCAGACAAATCAGGCAGTCAGACCGACGATAGGAACTGGGGTAATTACATTCACCGGGACGCAATGGTTTGCAAACACGGCGACGACCGGAGGATTTCTGGCAAATGGTCAACAGAAATACAGTTACGCTGCATGTTTCAACTCGGCAAACGCGGGGACCGGGACGGTCTGCGATACTAATTCGGCGACTCAACAACTAAACCAAGATGGAAGAATGATACTTATTACGAGCAATGTTGGGTTTGCCGGTGAATCAAATGATCAACTTTCCATGACTCCATTTACAAATTCGGTTCAAAAGTCGGTTGTTATGATGATAGACAATACACAGGTAAATAATATAACCACCGTATCTGCAGGAGTTACCGTGAATAAAGCTACAGGAACTCCCGGGGCTCTCACTCTAAGTAATTATCAATTTGGGATAGGACGCAAGATGAGTACCGGCTTGGAATACTTTACTGGCACGATGAAGAGCGTCATGGTTTTTGATACCGCCCTTTCAGCCAGTGACGCGGCTATAATCGACGCATGGCAACAAAGCATTTAATAACTGGGATACCATTTTGAGGTTACAGAATCATATGTCATTATGAGAGGTCTAGATATGACGGCCGTGCTAGGCAGTGCTATATTACCTGCTGCTGTAGTTGTAAAAGCTCCAGTAGGTATAAGAGTTATTTGACCACCATTCGTTGATATGGGAAAAGGCGCTGTTATGTTAACAATGGGTGTTGCACTAGTAGACACGAACACAATTCCCGTGACGGGTGCTATCGTCGCCGCCGCAACTATAGTTGGCGCTGCTGTTCCAGTTGATACTAAATTTGATGTAATGCTTGTTGTTGTATAGATGTTTCCTACCACGTGAAGATTGGCAGCGGGGGCCGTTGTTCCGAACCCGGCCAGACTCGGACCGGTCGTCATGCAAATATTCGAAGACTCTATGCGGAGTGACACGTTCGTAGTTCCTAGACCTGATGCTGGAGCCTGAATGGCGCACCTGGCCGCTAATTGGCCCGCACCTCCAATATTTAATGTACTACCTGTAAATGAACAAGATCCCGAGGTAGCTATGCTAAACTGAGGAGTACTTGCAGGAGCTCCCGTAGTAAATGAGTGAAAGGATCGCGCCTGATAAACAATTCCAGCCACTCCACCAGTCCCTGATGTGCTCAAGCCGCAAACTTGTCCAGTTCCATCCGAATACAGTTGAATCTTATTTGGGATAATTGAAGTATTTGCCGTATTGTCAAAAACGAGCCTGTATGGCGTGATGGAATTCGTGTTCGATACAGAGCCAACTGAGGCAGAATTTCCAATGAATAAAGAAGCTTGTTCTATGTGGACGTTGGCCTGCAGAGCGGTGATATTTTGACCTATGGCCACGTTACCGGTCGCGAAGATGTTGGTCGTCGAGACTGCGTTCGATGCGAAGATGTTGCCGGTCACTCCGACCGTCGGCCCCGCCGCAGTGAGTGCGAACCCTCCGGCCGAAAAACGCGTCCCTAAAACATTCGTGGTCGAGAGAGCATTCGATGCGAAGATGTTTCCGGTCACTCCGACCGTCGGCCCTCCGGCCACAATTGTGAACCCTCCGGCCGACAAGAAACTTGCACTCACATTCGTAGAAGTTATTGTAGGTGCGACTAAATTGAAAATATTCGAAGTTCCGGCAACATTTGCTGTAGTCGAATAAATGAATGGAATTGTGAGCGTGTCGAAAAGAAAATTTGTATTGGTCGCATTCGAAGTGAAGCCTGCGGTATATAAGTTATTTGTAGTGATCGCATTCGATGCGTAGATGTTGCCCGTGACGTTGATGGTCGATGTGGCGTTCGAAAGGGTAATGGTGTTTGCGAAGATGTTGGTCGTCGAGACCGCATTCGATGCGAAGATGTTGCCCGTGACGTTGATGGTCGATGTGGCGTTCGAGAGGGTAATGGTGTTTGCGAAGATGTTGGTCGTCGAGACCGCATTCGATGCGTAGATGTTGCCCGTGACGTTAATGGTCGAAGTGGCGTTCGAAAGGGTAATGGTGTTTGCGAAGATGTTGGTCGTCGAGATCGCATTCGATGCGTAGATGTTGCCCGTGACGTTAATGGTCGAAGTGGCGTTCGAGAGGGTAATGGTGTTTGCGAAGATGTTGGTCGTCGAGATCGCATTCGATGCGTAGATGTTGCCCGTGACACCGACTGTTCCATTTATTGTCAGTGATGTCAAGGTCCCTAAAGATGTTATATTTCCCTGAATACTCGCGACCTGATTTGCGGTAATTGCGCCGAATGAAATGTTGGATGCGTTCAGGGAATTTAGACCCGAACCGTTCGAATAAATGTTCGATGGCAAATCGCCCGGAACCAATGCACGAAATGATGGCGCACCCGACCCGGACACAGGCCCCATGAATGCAAACCCCTGAGAAGTCGTCGCGGCCCCGGTCCCGCCGCTCGAAATTGCGAGCGGGTTCCCGAGTGTCAGTCTATCTATAGATGCCCCATCAACGACCGTGAATGCGTACCCGGGGCTCGCGGCCGTGTGGACCGCAACATTTCCATTCCCATCTATGACCATGGCGAGTTGTGTGTGATCCCAGAATTCTGCGACATTATAAAAACTATCGTATAATTCATTCTGGTTCACGTAGAGTGCCGTAGTTGTTCCCTGATTTGTTATCGAAACAGAGTTTGTGACCTGCGTGTTCGTTGCTGTGATAGTGAAGACGTTTGTGACTGTCAAATTTGCGACCGATATATTTAAAAATGATGCTGCACCCACGACTGACATAGTATTGAGGGTCGATGCTCCGGTCACATTCAGGGACCCGGTATTCGCGGACCTGGAGTTGATATACGGGGTCGAGACCGAATTTGATACTGCCAGGTTCGCAAATGGCTGTGTTATCGCCGAACTCTGAATGTTCGAGAGCGCATTTCCGCCCCCCACAAAATAAGGAGCGCTCACGTTTCCAGATGCGTAAAGACCGCTCAGGGTCCCGACCGACGTAATATTCGGTTGGGCACTCCCTGAAACCACCAGAGCGACCGTCGCGTTCTGGACGTTCCCAGAGACGCTCGACCCCTGGATGTTTGAGATCAGGTTCCCGGACCCGACAAATGAGGAGGCATTCATTGTTCCCGAGACGTTCGCACTCCCGGCAAAGAGGCTCGTGACGCCCTCGATCGACAGGACATTCAGGGTCCCGACATTGGCACTCTGGGCGAACAGGGTCGTCAGGTTCGATGTCCCGGTCAGGTTCGCATTGCCCGAGACCGTGAGACCGCTCAGGGTCCCGACCGATGTAATGTTCGGTTGGGCGCTCCCCGAAACCACCAGAGCGACCGTCGCGTTCTGGACGTTCCCAGAGACGCTCGACCCCTGGATGTTTGAGATCAGGTTCCCGGACCCGACAAATGAGGCAGCATTCATTGTTCCCGAGACGTTCGCACTCCCGGCGAAGAGGCTCGTGACGTTCTCGATCGACAGAACATTCAGGGTCCCGACGTTGGCACTCTGGGCGAACAGGGTCGTCAGGTTCGATGTCCCGGTCAGGTTCGCATTGCCCGAGACCGTGAGGCCGCTCAGGGTCCCGACCGATGTAATGTTCGGTTGGGCGCTCCCCGAAACCACCAGAGCGACCGTCGCGTTCTGGACGTTCCCAGAGACGCTCGACCCCTGGATGTTTGAGATCAGGTTCCCGGACC
>Ga0209085_1000008_pt1 | contig 144363 bp, 162 predicted proteins | sample C_131016_EF_Meta_FD_187310 | JGI IMG/M metagenome (GOLD analysis project Ga0209085, IMG submission 187310) | Freshwater microbial communities from Lake Croche, Canada to study carbon cycling - C_131016_EF_MetaG (SPAdes) (version 2) | ecosystem: Environmental > Aquatic > Freshwater > Lake... | reverse complement strand
TACAACACCGGGTACAACACCGGGTACACCACCAGATACAACACCGGGTACAACACCGGGTACAACACCGGGTACAACACCGGGTACAACACCGGGTACACCACCAGATACAACACCGGGTACAACACCGGGTACACCAGAGACGACACCCGACACGGGATGCCCACAGTGCTCAGTTGTCTTAACATGTATAAATAGTGGAGCTCGGTTAGTTTGGGGTGCAGCTAGCGCAAGTTCTTCTCGTTGTCCTCAAAATGTATTTTGTGCTAATAAAGCTCCAAATATTCCTGGTCTTGGTTATTGGGGATGTTGCTCAACATTAGGTGCTACTGCAACCTACACATTTGATTGTCCGGATTGTGCCGGAAATCCTGGACCTTATTCATCATGTTGCCAAAAAGATTGCGGTAATTCTAATGGCGATGGATATTGCGGATTGCCAGACGGTTGCGGAGGAACTTGTGGATGCACCCAACCAAACTATCATTGCGAAAATTATAGTTGTGTTGAAAATCCATGCGGCTATTGCACCTATGGCTATAGTAGAACCTTCCATGAATGGCAATTTTCATCTAATAACTGCGATCCCCAATGCAACTGTCCATCAGATAATTTTGTGAACACAACTGCCCAAAGCGGTGGAGGATGTTCTGATGCAGCAGATTGTTTTTCTTGCAATGTCCCCTGTATATAATAATTTTTATTGATTGGTGACTATATAATATCATGGAAAACAATATAGAAGATCAATTCGACAAATGGACTCAACAGTGGGACAAAGCTTTAAAGGATGGAGTTTTTCCACCAGCAAAGCCAGCAGAACCAGTTGGTAAGTCTAACTTTTTTGGACAAACTCAAGTAGATGACTCCAAATTAGACCCAGAAGACAAAGAGGTTTCTTACTGGAATGACATTGCCCATTACTCAGAATCAGAATCTTATGAGTTATTGACTGAAGCAAAGAAAAAGAAGGTTGTCGATAAAGATGTTGCTGAAAAAGCAAAAAAAATTGCAAATAGTAGCAACCCAGTTGATTATAAGAATTTAGGCAAAGACGCCAAAAACGTTCCAACTGAAGATTGGGGTTCTGGTGAAAATATTAATAAATTAACTGAATTAAAGAAGAAGCTTTTTGACCTTGAAGTTAAATTCCTTTCTAAGCACGCTATCGGAAACAATGAAAAAGAAGTTGATGGTGTCAAAAAAGAAATGGAAGATGTTGCCAAGATGATCGATGACATCAGCGATAAAATGGCTTCACTCAGACTTTCTTCTGAACCCAAGTAATTCAGACTATAAATGATTTTAAAAAAAAAATCAAAAGAACAAAAGATAGATTACTTTCGTTTTAATGTGTTTAAGTTCACAAAAAGACAAAAATCATCTAAAGTTCTTGTGATAACAAACTTCTGCGAGCTTGGCGTTGAAACTCTTGCTTGCATGTATTCAATTCCCAAATTGCTTGAAATATTCAATAGTTATTATGTGATATTGGTTGGATGGTCAGGCAGAGACTATTTCTATAGACATCTTGTTGACGAATTCTGGGAATTAAAGTCAGAAAATTACTGGCTCAAAGACTCATGCAATGCTTTTTACCATAATTCAGAGAATCTAGACCGGCTAGAGAACGAACTTAAAAAGATTGGAACATTATTCAAAGGTCATTATCTTGGCAATTTTCTAGTGTCAAATGTGTGTAAAAAATGTTTTAACTCTTGGAGGGGTGAAAACTTGATTTGCGGAAAATGTGGAGCCAGAGAAATAACATGTCCCCTTTTCGACAGAGTGGAAAACAAAAAGTTTTTAAGAAGTATTCCTAAGCCTAAAAAAGAAACCATTGACAGCGTAAGAAAACATGTTCCGGATAATTCTGTTGCTATTTTCGCCAGAAACAGAAAAACATATGGAAGAAATTTACCTAAAAGTTTTTATTATGATTTGAATAATTTAATAAAATATAAGGGCTACACCCCAATATACTTAGGTGAAAACAGTAGTAGTTTAAACATGGAAGGCTGCGTAGATTTTTCTTCTATGCCTATGGTTCAGGATCTTTCATTCACACTAGCCGTTCTTAGCTGTGTAAAATTCAGTATCCAATTCTGGACAGCATCGACCAGACTCAGTTCTATTGTAGATACTCCTTTTATATTAGTCGAATCTTTTGATCAAATAGCACTTAGAGGACAAGAGGGCTTAAGAATAGCCGCTGTTTCTAATTTTAATAAAAAGAAAATAATTCTTTGTAACTATCTTAATTTTTTAGAAAATCTTGAATCTGGATTGGGTGCTGTTGGAACCGCAATAAATGAAGTGGAATTAGATGATTGGAATTATGTTGCTGATTTAACAGGAGATAAAAAAATGATTTATTCTCTTTTAGATCAAAAGGGACTTCTTTCTTGGTGAAAATATGAATTCTGTTATTGATTTTTTAAATAGAACTTCTAATAAAATTGGTTTTAAAAGAGAAGTATATAATGATGCTGATGTTCCGACAGATCTCGATAATCTAATAATAGCCCCAGTGTTTGTAGATTTTAAATATTCTTTTTTATTATCCACTCTTCTATTAGATGGTTTTAAGAATAAAATAAAAGGCTCAAAATATTTAATAACCTGTTCATATCCTGGATTTTCTCATTTGTTTAAGAAGTCAAATGAATTTTGGAGCTTTACGGATTTTCAATATTTCAAGAATGTTTTTGAAAATTCAAATGGTTTTGAAAATACTTCGGTGTTTCAAACAAATATAATAAGAAGTTTAAATGAAAATTTTAGAAATGTAGTGAGTTCAGATGAGTTCGGTAGCTATTATAAAAATGGATTTAAAGAAGATTTTTGGAAACAATACACAGAATTAAATTCATATTATCCTATGGTTCCAAGTTCTGCTGTATTAGGAAAAGACTTTCTCAGATTGATCAATGAACATTCTGGCTATAAGGTTTTTATTTTTCCTTCTTTATATTTAAATTCATGGAGCTCTGGAAGAGTCACAAAACTCAATGCAAAAAGAGAATTCTATGTTGAATTAATAAACTATTTAAAAAATGAAGGTGTATTTCCTGTTATCTGGAATCACCAATTGGGCTTCGATTTAACGGAAGATTTTAAAGATGGCACAGATTGTTTATTTTTAAATGAATATGATATACCCAGAGTTTTATCTGCTATGCGACTCACAGGTTGCGTACTAGATTTGTTTAGTGGAGTTTCTTGGTTTGCTAATTTAGCAAGAACGCCTTGCGTTGCTTTTGATGAAAGGAATAAACATTTTAACACTAAAGAATATGAATTAGTTGACATTTCAAAAATGGAAACCCCTTCCAAGATTATATTTAGTTTTGTTAATTCTATTGCAAATGGAAACAAAGATTCTTGGTATAATGATATTTTTAAAAGTATCAAAAACGATATCATAAACTTTATACCTTACTTAGATCGAGACACCTGGACAACAACGTCAGAATTCAACAAGATTACATCAATTCGCACTATAAGAAAAATACATAACAGAAAATTTGGTACCAGGTTTATTAAAATTCCAAAAGAATGACTATATTAGTTTAAGGAGAAATTATGAAAATAAAGATTATTAAAGATGGGGATCACCACAACATGTCTCAGAGAGAAAGAGAAGATGTGTTCAGAAGAGGTTTGAATATTTTTAAGAAGGTGGTATCGGACACAGGAATTCTTCAGGAAGCAAAGAAGAGAGAATATTATGAAAGCCCGAGTGAGAAGAGACGAAGAAAGAAAAAAGAGAGTAATTTAATTAGAAAAAAGTCAAATAAAAATAATGATAAATATCTTTGATTGCTGTTGACTGGTTCTTCTAGTTTGCTATGCTTATAATCATATAAGGAAGCAATCTAAATGTTAAGCAAAAAACAACTCGAAGATGTTTGTTTAATCGGCAAGGAAGCCAAGTGCTGCAGGTATCTTTGCGAAGATGAAAGAAAAAATGCTCACTATTATTGTTTAAAAAAATCTTCTAAAAAAGCGGTGGTAGACTTAGAAGTTGCAGAGTTTTTGGCTTTTTGTAATAAAAAGAAAATTGATTCTGGCAGCTTCTACCTGCCAATAGCAGATAATTGCGATGGACTTCCTATTGATTAAGACTTTAGCATTTTGAGTATCTTTTTTGCTTGATCTTTTTCCACTATTCCGTCAATAACTTTATTGGTGAGATTTTCATCATTTATTTCAACAATCTTATTGGTCAGTGTTTTCAGCGTTTCTTCATTTTTTCTGTTCTTGTAGTAGAAAATAAATGCTAATACTGCACAACTAAAAACCAAAAACAAAGCCCCATCTCCTTGAAGAATTTGCACCCCTGTGTTGTCATTTCTTGATACACAAGCATTTAGATTCACCAGTCCTTCTTGGACTTCTTTTAGCTTGCTTCCTATCATTTGGACATCTTGCTTCATTTTGCCCAACTCCAACATGAAGCCCTGTTGGTTGTTTCTTATGTCGCCAATTTCCCCTTTTTCATTATTGATATTTTGTTTGTTTCTTGGGCTTATGCTGGCACAACCTGATATTGACAAAATAACAAGTGTAATTAAAATGGCGTTTCTCATATAGTTATGTACTCAAAAGGATTTAAAAATGAAAGATAAAATGTTAGAAAATTATGAAGATGCTTATTTAAATAATAATGATTATGATGATTATGAAGACTCAGATGACCAGGACATACCAGAAGAAATTCAAGCAATAAACATTTTGAGTGATATGGGTGTTCAAACCGTTTCTGATTTTAAAAAAGATACTGAAGATTTGGCGAAATATTATATAAATGTCTTTTTTAATAATAAAAAATTTAAAAATGGTAATACAACCAAAGATCTTATGAAGTGCTCACACAATCTATCGACAGTTGTAAATACAAGTATAATATCTGGTGTTCAAAGAGCATATAAAGCTCTTAATAACTATATTATAGTTACACAAGAAGATATGAACAAAGCGAAGAAAAATGGGGATGTGACCCAGGAAATAAAGCTTGTTAATGAAACTTTAAAGAGTTTACATAAAGCAGGCGTTCCGCAGCAGTTTGCAGGAGGAATGATGATATTATACTTAGAATTTTGTGAGGGGGTAAGTTTTGGAGCGTGATTGTTTATTCATAGGAATGAGATTTTTGACTCTGGAGTTCCCTAAAGAAAAAAAATTCCTTTTAAAATACTTTAAAGGTAAACTTCAAAGATATTTTTTAAAATATGTTGTTTTCTTTGGTGATTATAAGAACTTCGTAGATCACACAGGTCTATATTGTTCTTTGAGATGGCTTAAGCAGCTTGAGTCTAAATACAGAGATTTGATTTATATCCATGGTTATGCAAAAACCAATATGGACCTGGAGTTATTAGCCGAGATAGAGTCTGGCAATATACTATTAAAAAATAATATTAAAAAATACAAATGCTAAATATATGAATGATAATTATATATACATTAGTCGCTTGTACGTTAAATTATTTTTTAAACTATGGCATGTGCAGATAGCAAATATGACTTTATTATAAAGAGAAACAGTACTCAACCTTCTTTGAGGTTGAAGGTGTACGACTGTGATTGGAGCCCCATAGACCTAAGTAAATTTGAAATCACAGCCAGCATGTGGGCTAATGCAAAACTAAAAAAAGATATAAATGACAGTGACTTTGAGATATTATTAGCAAATAATGTAGGATTAAGCGCAGTGGTTCCAGGGGATGTGATTTTACTTAAAAATACTGGGACACACGAACTTGTTCAGGTGGCTTCTATTGTAAATAATGCGGTAATGGTCACTAGGGGTTATTTTGAAACAACTTCTACAAGTTGGAAAAAGGGAACTTCAATCAAAATAATAAAAATAATGAACTCCGGCGCAACATACGATCTTGTAAAGGAAGATGTTATGAAATTAGATGGCACAAAAGAACTGAATGTTCTGGTTGAAAGCTATCTTGTTTACAACTGGTTTGTAGACGACACCAGAGTTCCTGGTGAATATTACCTCGAATTTAAGGTGATAGAGAGAAATGCTCAGGATGAAATAATCTCAAGCAGAAAGTATCCTTCCGAGAAGGAAGGAATTTATCTAAATATTTTGGATAATAACCTTGAAATTTACTGAAAAATTCTGTATAATTATTGGTTAAGGTAAATATTTTTATAAATGAGCTACAGATACGGCAATAAGTTTGGTTTTGGTTATCAAAACCATCAACCCCAACATAAGCATAGAATTAACTATGCAATTAGATCTCCTTCTATAAGAGTTATATTTGAAGGAACACAGCTTGGCATAATGTCTGTTGACGCCGCAATGAAGATTGCAGGCGAAAAGAGCTTGGATCTTGTTGAATTAATTCCAAATACAAAACCGCCTGTTTGCCATATATTAAATTATCAAAAATATCTTTATAAAGAAAAGATAAAAGAAAAAGACAAGAAGAAGAATTCTAAGGCTAATGAATTAAAAGAAATTAGATTCAAATCATGTATAGAAGACCATGATTTAAATACTAAAGCAAATCAAGCTAAGACTTTTTTGGAAGATGGGAAAAAGGTACAAATAACCTTGAGATTTAAAAACAACAGAGAGTTATCTCATAAAGAAAATGGTTTTGAGCTTATGAAAAAATTTCTATCTTGTGTAGGTGAAGACTTCTACACAGTAGAAAAGAGTTCTTTTATGGCTGGCAATCAGATTATTTGTAAAATAAATCCTAAAACTGAAAAATAAAGACTACTTTAACTTAAAGGAAAATAAAATGAAATTAAAAGAAATTCTAGACAAGAATCTGTTCTGGGTGTTTTTGATGCTTTGTTTTTTGATGATTTTTACTGTTTTGTTTTCAAATAAAATTGTAAACTATACCATTGAAAAACACTATGATCAAATAGCAGATGCCGTTGTGAAGAAGCTACAGAAAGAATACTCTCCAAGCCCATACGGACCAGGTATAGACCCAGATAAGATAGACACCGAAGCTATGCTCAAGCCAAAAAATACAGAGTGGGAGCAAGCTTGGGGCGAATATAGATCCAAAGATCAGTGATTCTTTATTGTATCTAATATCCATTTTCTGTGAAGCGACACTCTTGTGTGCCCAGCTTCATCCCCATAATTTGAGTTTGGCTTTTTATCTTTTGCCATAACACAAGAGTTTATTCCTGCTAATTTTTGGTCTATAAATAAACCACCTCCACTATCTCCGTGTGAGATCAGAAACTCTAACTCTGTTTTGTTGGTTAAACTGGGCGAACAAACCAACAGATGCCTATCTATTTCATCAATTTTATTTGAGCCGGCTCTTCTTATAAACTCGCCCCCCTCTTCGTTTCTTCCTTTATCGAAGGTTCCCGTCACACCCCAACCAGCTATTCCAGATATTTTGCCTACTTCATCATCATTTTTATATAACTCTGGATAAAAATCTAGTTTCATATCTTCTTTTGTATGACAGATAGCTATGTCATAATATCCAAAGCTATCATTGAATTCTTTTGGAATAATGAAACTGTCTATTTCATATTTTTTACCTTCAATAAAAACATAAGGATCATGAGTATCGTCCAGCACATGAGCAGCAGTCAAAAGCCAATTTGAGCCTATAGCAACAGCAGAAGCATATGCTGTTTTTTCATCTTTTGTTTTTGTACATAATTTTAAAACACATTTGTAATTTTTGCCATATTCTATATACTTTTCATCTGGTGTGTTGGGATCCCGAGTGCCCGCAAAAGCGGTCCCAACCAAACACAGAGAAATTAATAAGAATTTAATCATTGAATTATTATTTGTGAAACTTTATAAGGTTCAAATTTTTGAATACGAGCTTTGATTTTTTTGTTATAACGTCCATCCGTTTGAGCATCTATGTTGTAAATATTTTTATATCTTCTGTACTCCGCCGGAGTTAAAGCTATGGCTCTTCCCGCAGGAGTACCGTTATCAATTTTTATTATAATTGGATTTCTTTTGTCTTGTATTTCTTCTATTGTTCCTTCTATATCTTCTTCAGGTAATTCTAAAAAATTTTTAAAATTCATTTTACTCAGTTAGTTGTATGGAAATGTCCATTAAATATTTAGTGCCCATGCTTGTTGTTTTTGATCAAAAAAAATGCTTTTGCATGGTGGATTATTCTGGGGGTAGAGTCTATTTTCTTGATGAATCAATAGACGAGGATAAAAAAAGAGCCATCGAAATGCAGGTTTTGAGAAAAGTTGACACATCTGCTGTTGTTGATGTGGTTAGTGGCAGTTCAAATGTTGGCGATGTTTTGAAAGACTTGGATTATGAAAAATTAAGAAAGAAGTATATTCCTGAGACAACACAAGAAGATCAATCAAATGAAGAAGAAAGCAAAGAGGAAGATTAATGCAAGAAGCTGAAAATGTCAGATTTAATATTTCAGGGGCAGGTGGAGGACCTAGGTCTTTCATTAAAATAACACTAAAAAACGTTTATGATGCAATTGATGAAAAGTTTATAGATGAAAATTTAAAACAATCTTTGAAGAAGGCTGCTGCTAACTATCCTTTTCAAGCCCTGAATAGCTTCATTTTAAATCTAGATAAGTACATAGCAAAAGAAAACAGTAAAAATAAATTTAAAATTGAAAAAGAAGAATTGGAGTTCCCAGAGTGAAAACTTTCATAATAGTGAATGTCGCTAGACAAATTAATGGTGAATTTATCTTCGTCAGAGTGGAAAAAGCTTTTAAAGATTTAAAGAAATCTGAAGACTATCTTAATTCTGTCGAAAAAACTTACAAAGACGTTGTGCAGAATTCAAGCGGATTCAGTGTTGAATGCATGTGTTCTCGCGGCATTTTTGATGTTGAAATAGAAGACTAAAACAATTAAAATAGGTTCAAAGGAACAAAACATGAACAAGCCACACAATCCCCTTGAAGGGGGCAAGAAGCCCGAATTAGTCATACCAACACATGAAAGCGTTGAAGATCAGATAAGCATTGTAGTGGTTCATAAAGACCGCCCAGAGTATCTGAACATATGCCTTCAGAGCATAGCTGTAACTAGCTTTAACAATAACTACGAGATTATTGTTGTTGACAATGGAAGCGATGAAGAATCTCAGTCTTTTCTAGAAGATATTAAAAATGAAGTTAAGTTGGTAAGACTTCCAAAGAATGAGTATTGGTCTAGTGCTGCCAATAAAGGCGTAAAAGCAGCAGACAAGAATTCCAAGTATATTGTTTTCATGCATTGCGATGTTGTGGTATTAAACCCAGCATGGTTAGACTTATTGATTAATGTCGCAGATAATAATAAGTCTGGAATGATCGGTGTAGATTTTTCAAGCTATGTGATGGGTGAACAAAAGGTTGAGTTTCTGCAGGAATATATGTGTCTCATGACAAGGGAGTGTTGGAATGATTGCGGTCCTTGGAATGAGACTCTACCTCAGGTTGGGATGAGCTTTTTCATGACTTTGAAGACTCAAAGTAAGGGATACAACCCACAGGTTATGAAGAACCCAATTTGTCACCACTACCAGATATTCGCTCTTGATATAAATGAATATGAGCGAATTACAGAAGAAGCTATGTCAACTCTTCCCAAATTGCTCACGGAAATTCAAAGCAGACCAATTTGATGAAAACTGCAATAGTACGCAATACTTTTCATGATCGTTCTGCCTTTTTACAACTCTCTTTAGAGTATCAAAAGCTTGCAGATCTTTCTGACACAATAGATACTTTTGTGTTTGTTGACCCACACCCAGTGAATGGATACACAGAAGATTATAATTCTGTAATAACAGACGATTTTAAAAGAATAAACTTTGACAACAATGTGGGAAAGCTTTCTTGGTATACTGCTGTAAAGCATATTTTTGATAATCATAATTATGATCATATTATCTCAATAGAAGATGATATAATCATAAGCAAAGATTATTTAAGAATGTGTTATAAAATAATTGAAGATTCAGTCTTAGAAAAGCATGACAATGTTTTGTATTTTCATATTGGTGCTTGGGAAAAACCAAAAGGTAATAAAAATACAATAGTCAGATCCTCTGCTTCACTAAGATCTGCTCTTATCGGCAGAGATAAATTTTTTAAATATATTAATAGTTTCTATGAAGAAAACTCTGAGATTAGAGGTTTCGATTTAGATTTACAAGATATATTAAATACCAATAATCTTACCTCTATTGCTCCCATAAGAAACAGGCACGGGCATTTTGGTGTTTATGGATGGAGTAGCAATGGTATTCACGGAGATGACAGAGGGCAGCATAGTATCTTTGAATCTAAAATATCTCATGAAAAATTATATAATATTTTAAAGAAAAGTTGTTTAAGTAAATCTAAGTTGTTAAAGCTAAACAACAACACCAACCCCAGTTACTTTTGGAACTTTAACCCAGATATAGAGTTTAGTAAGATTGAATATAATGTATGATAAGTATATTGGAATTTTAACATTTAATAAATTAGATACGCTCAAAAAAACAATTTCATCAATAGAAAATTGTTATAATATTAACAATTACTCAGTAGTAATATGTGTAGATAGCATTGAAAAAATATTATACGAAGTAGACCATACAGAATATAGTAAATGTAATAGATCTGTATTAGATTTTTTGTATGCATATAAAAATAAAAATTTATATAAAAGTTTTGAGATTATTAGTCCTGATTTTAATCTTGGTCCCGAAGGCAGTTGTAAGTTTCTTATGGACTATGTTTTTACCAAAACAAATTTTGGTATCTACTTAGAAGATGATATATTATTATGTAAAGATGCACTAAATTTTTATGAAAAAGCCCGGTCAGAATATCCAGAATGTTTTGCTTATTGTGCCTCTTCAATATTCAAAAATCCAATTATAAATAAAGAAAATGCAAATAAATATTTAAACAATATTCATAAAATAGATTGGATCTCATCAACAGATTTTGCTATTACTAAGTCTATTTGGGATAAATATGCGTATATAAGAGGCGATAAATATAATGGTGATGTAAAGTTTGGACAATTAATAAGAGATAATAAATATTATTCAATATGCCCGATGATATCTAGATGCAAGAGAATTGGAATTAATCATAAGCAAGGATATAGCACAGCAAATAAATGCGAAGGTTTTGTTGAATCTTATTTTGATTTTAATTCTGATTTATACATTCCGGAACTAGAAAATTCAGACCTTTAGGGGCTGGGTAGTTTACATGTTTAAATCGACTTCACAAATTTAATCCATTTTTTGTTATAAAAATAATGCGATGGGTGTTTTGAATATGCACACGCATATGTCATTGCAAATATTTCTTCGGGATTTTGATCTAAAGATGATTTGCTAACTTTATCCGCTTTCTTTTTTTGATCATCTATTGTTTTAGACAACAGATCTTTCCACTTGTGTTTTTCTGAAGAAGATAATTTCTCCCAAACAACGTGTCCTATCTCGTGTAGAGTTACGAATTCTTTGCTGTAGTTCCAGCCTCCGGCTATCTCAATTTTATCTCCACACAACAACCCTACATTTTTTTTGTCCAATGTTGTTTTGTCTTTATATTTGAATTTGTAGTTATGGATAAGCTCTCTATGTTTCTTGGGCAATCTTGAAATTGTTTTTTCTAAGTTTGATTTTTCTTCTGATTCAAGAAAATATTTGAAATTTATTTTTAACATATTAATATATACTATTAACAACATGAAATCACGAAGAAAAAACAAGAAGGCTAAGCCTTCTGACCAAAGGAAAAAAGAGGTTCCTCAGAATTCTTCCAAGCCCGATTATTATTCACCTGTAAAAGATTTCAAGCCAAAGTTGAAACCTAAAACAGAGAATCAGGCGCAGCTAATAAGGACTATAGCAGAGAACACAGTTACGATAGCCATGGGTCCACCAGGCTCAGGAAAAACGAAACTCTCTGTTGCATATGGTATTGAAAAGCTTTTAATGGGTGATTATAAGAGGCTAATAGTAACCAGACCGGTAGTCGAGGTTGGTTCTTCTATGGGCTTCCTTCCAGGAGGCTATGCTGAAAAATTAGACCCTTATTTACAGCCAATTTACTATGAATTATTACAATATATAAGCAAACAACAACTCCAGACTCTTATTAATAATGGAATAAATCACAGGGGAACCGAAGAAATAATAATAGCTCCGCTGGCTTATATGCGTGGAATGAATTATCATGATGCTTACATGATACTTGATGAGGCTCAAAATTGCTCTTATCAAGAAATAAAGCTGTTTATAACTAGAGTTGGATTTAATAGTAAGGCTGTTTTAGTGGGAGACGACAAGCAGTCAGATTTACCCTCAGGCAAGTCTGGTTTAATATATTGGCATGAGAAACTTCAAGATATAGAGTCTGTGGGAACATACAAGCTTCAAAATACAGATATAATAAGAAATCCAGTAATCTCCAGAATTCTAAGTAAGATTGGCGAATAGTCCCTAAATATACTTATATGGGATCTTCTTTATCGTTTAATAAATCTTTTTCATATAATTATACATTTAGCACTTCTTTCAGTAAAGAATTTACATGGAAGACTGGTAATTTATCATCTTATTGGTACCAAGTAAGAGGTTGCTGCAAAAGCACGTATCAGAACCTCCCAGGTTCAGGCTGTCCACCGATCAAAACCGATGATGCTAAATGCGATAGTGTTCCCACCACTTATTTTCAAACTATATTATCCAACAGTGTTAGCGAGATTTGCCAAGAACTCACAAGTACTAATTGGAATTGGCAACTGTGCAGTGTGAAGAAGTGGTCTAGACCTGCAGAAAATTTATATGTTGATCAAAATGATGATTGTAATATTCTTCAAGAAGTTTCTTTTAAAGACGTTCCAGAGTGTTCTAGCTTAATAAGCAATGATGTTTATTTTAATTTTAAGTTTAATTCCTACTCGGGTATAGCGGGGTCTGGATCAATTTCATTTATTAATAACCTTACAACATATAGGTGCGTTGGATGCGCCTCATCTTTCATTTCAGATAACGTTGATATTGTTTTCACAAAAAATGATATTGATCCTACACCCACAGGAACGCCAACACCCACTCCTACCCTCACTCCAACTCCTACGCCTGTAGAAGTTCCACCTGCTGACGTTACCTCTGTAAATAATCTTGTAGTTCCTATACCATATGTTAATTCTCAATGTCCGGGATGTAATCAAATATCATCTAAGCTCTACTTTCAGAACAATTTAACTAATTTGAATTATTTTGGAAATTTTATTTATTTGAATAACAAAGAGTTTAATTCTAATTTTGAATTAGCTCATAGTAAACTAAGTGATTCCTGGAACAAGAAGTTATATTATGAATCTTCTTCTGAGAAGTGGTTTTTATCTTTTGATCTTGCCTGTGTTAACGTGAGTCTAGCTGCATATTACTGGAGATTTGCAATGACATTTAAAAGGATTTATTCTGGAGTCGAATCTGATTCGAAGCTCATAATTCAAATACCAAGCGAGTTTGTTTGTGCATACAGCACTAAGTTTGAATTTAAGTTTAATTTCGATGTTATAAATAAATATTTATTTACAAATATTAATTATTTTGGAGATGATTTTATATTTTATGATAAAATAGGATTATTCAATTCAAAGTATTGGTATAATAATCCTAAACTAATTATTAGTATAAGAGAAGAACAAATAATAGATGCTATTGCAAGAAAGACAATAGATTACTAAAAGTTTTTTGCTATAATAGACTAGATCAAAATGAGGTAAAAAATGTTTAAAACCGTACTAGCGTTAGTGTTGACTCTATCAAATTGTGTTGTTTTTGCTCAAGATTTAAATATTTTAATGCCTGCTGGTAAACAGGTTGCACAGAACGAAGATCTGGTTTGGAACAGGTATACTACTGAGAATTTTACAATTCTAAGTATAGAAAATAAACAAGGAAGATGGCTCCACTACAATATAGAAAATATTAAAAGTTGGTGTCTTAAAAGATGGGGTTTGCCAAATATTAAATTCGAAAAAGAATGCAGAATAATGGTGGTTCCTAATAAAGATCTTCTAAAAAAGCTTTTTAATATAAGTGAACCAAGATATGAAGCCAGAATGGTTGATGGAAAGCTTGAGATTATTGCTTTGTGGCTTTCCTTGGATACTGATGAAGATTTGGTAGATACAGTTCCTTATTTTGTTACTATTTGTTCGGTTCTGGAGATAGATCAAAAGTTTAACACTAAATCTAATATTTTTTTGACAAAAGGTATGGCAGAGCTTAATAGATCTTTAGTTGAGATAAAAGATAATATTAGAATAGCAACAAGTGTTGATGGAAAAGATGTTGCAAATGCTTTCGCCGTAGATAACATCAAATATAAAAAGATGTCAGCAGAAGATTCAAAGAATTTTGATTCAAAAGCCTTAATTGCATCTTTAATGCTAAGAAAAGAGTTTGGTGAAAGTAGATTTTTAAGATTTTTGTTCAGCAATGAAAATGTAAATGACTCTTTGGGACTGATTTATAATTTTGATTCTGAGTCTTTTGCTAAATCATATACTAGATACTGTAAGGATTTAGCAAGTGAAATTAAGGACAATAAGGTCCCAGATTTTTACTTGCAAGTTGAAAAGAGGTAAAAATGTTTATTATATTGAGTTGGTTGTTCTTTGGATTAATGGTTGGTTCTATATCTAAGTTTATTCATCCTGGAAAAGATCCAATTGGTTGGATTCCAACATTATTGGTAGGAGTCGCAGGCTCTTATCTTGGTGGCTTTTTGTATTGTTTTATTTGGTTTGATGCTGATGCTTATCGTCCTGCTGGATTATTATTTTCTATTTTAGGTGGAATAATATCTCTTTCTTTGTGGCGAGTATATTTGAAAAATGCTAAATAAAGACACTGTTGCTAAACTAAAAGAAAGATATAAAGATCTTCATCCTTTGATTTTCCAAAGATCCGTAGAACAATCTAAAACAGATGTGGAATTATTTGATATATTGGATTCTTTCCCAAAGAAATACCCAGTAATTTGGAGTGATAAAAAAAATTGTTGGGTTTATTCCAAGAGATTGTTTTAGCTTAGCTTATAAATTGATTCCAATATTTGCAAAAAGCTTTTTTATCTGAGCTACCACAGCTTGTTGTTGCTGAGGGCTTAATTGCTTTTGATTCGTAGGATTTGCCGTCTTAGCATTATTTGCTTGCTGTGTGTTTGTTGGTTGGGCTTGCTGTGTGTTTGTTGGTTGGGCTTGCTGTGTGTTTGATTGTTGGGCTTGCTGTGTGTTTGCTGCTTGCTGCCCAGGAGCCACTCCTGTTGTTCCAACAGTGTTTACCTCCAAAACTTTCATCATTTTGTAAAAATTCATATTTAGCCTATTCTTTTTTGGTTGGTTTGTTTACAATCTTATTTAGGAAAAAATTTGTAAAAAAGCTAAACAATCCGGTTATTGTGCCTGTCAAAGCATAATAGCAAACAATCGATACGTCTATAAAGCTTTTTTTATTCTTCACATAATTATATAGATTTCTTTACAAATACTTTCCAAGATTCTGGCATATTTTTTGAATATAAATAGAAAAGATCTGAGTTTGGGGATTTTGGAGGTTTTTTAAGCACCATTCCTGCTTCTTGCAAGGACAAGTTTGCTTTTTTATGATTGCATCTCCTACAGGATAAAACACAGTTCTCCCAGCTAAGCTTTCCATTTTTGCTTTTTGGGTATATATGATCTAGCGTGGATTGCGCATAGGTCAACGGCTCTAGGCAATACTGACATTCTGCATTGTCTCTTTTGTATATGTTTTTTTTATTTGCATTAAATCTTCTTTTTTGTATTTTTTCATACTTTGAGAGAATAATTATTTCAGGTATAGGAAAATCTTTATTTACCGTTTTTATTGTTTTGTATCCCGGCAAATCTAGGTTTTTCCATTCATTCCATTCATATATGTTGTAAGATTTTGACTCTACAATTTTGGCTTTTTCCAAAAAAATTAAAATTATAGCTCTTCTATAGTGTGCGATGTCCACAGGTTGAAAGTTTTTATTTAAAACTAAAATTAATTCTTCCATGTTTTTGAAATCTACAGAAATTAGTGGTTGCAAAGTGTTAGAGCACAAGCAATATTTTGACGACAGAGGGTTTTTCCAAGAAATATTTCATGCCAATGTATTTAAAGGAGTTAGTTTTAAACCAATTCAGGTTAATTACTCTTTCAATAAAAAATATTCTCTGAGAGGAATACATGTTGCTCCCTTTAAAAAGCTTGTAACATGCGTTTCCGGCAAAATCTTAGATGTCTGTGTAGACTTAAGAAGAAATTCTCCAACTTATTTAAAGCATTATAAGATAATTCTTGATAATAGCAACACTCAATTATTAATTCCTGAATTTTGTGGGCACGCCTTTTTGAGTTTGGAAGAAAACACTAGTGTTGTTTATATGCAGGATGCTTTTTATGACCCATCAATAGAACCGTCTCTAATTTATAGCTCTCCTGAGATAAACATAAATTGGGGAATAGAAGACAATCTTTTGATTGTTTCTGAAAAGGGTAGAAAAGCAGATTCTTTGAAGAGATTGGAAGAAAAATTATTCGTCTGATTTCTTCTCTTCTTTTTTCTCCGTAGAATTAAAGAAAAAACTGTCATTTAATTTCAAAAATTCATCAAGAGCTACTGCTGTCCACTTGTTGTATGTGAGCATGTATTTGAAATCTAGGTTTTGAGCGTCTTTGCTTAAGATAAAAACCAACCAAGGTTTTCTATCCTTTTTCCAAGCCAATAAAGGCTTCTTCCCAGCTCTTTTTGCATCCTTGAATGCCTGTACAAGAAATTTATCTAAATCACTATTTCCTCTTATAAATATTGAATTTAAATCTATTCCGTTATATCCGCCTTTTACTTCAAGGGCGAACTTGAAATTCTTAGGCACTACTAGGTCAGAAGAAAACACTTTTTGTGCGTGCTTCGGTAGAAATGCTGTTTGCGACCATCTGTTGCCGCTGCCTACGCTTCTTGAGAAGCCTTTGTTAAAACGTTTAGTTAGTATTTTTGCAAATTCCAATTCGTTTCTATTTCCTTTTTTCTTTGAATTGATTTTTTTAGTTTGTCTGTTTGATAATATGTCATCCACAAATTGATCATCGGATTCCTCGTAAAAATTGCTCATTTTGCCCCCTTTCAGGGATGTCAAGATGGCGCTGGTGCTGCACCACTCCAACCTTGGGTAAGAAAACTAATTAGTTGTTCTCTGTTGAGGTGGTATATTTCTCCATCTTGTTCTTTGGATTTGTTCAGTCTTCCATCTACATAAGATCTTTTGTTGTTTTTTGCCACTATGTTGCATCCTTCTGGAGACAAGGTGCCTTTTACTATTTTCCATTTACCAAGTTTGTAGTTTAGATCACCTAGTGGCATATTCGCTGTGAACCAATTCTCTTTCTCCAGAGCTTTAACTATGTCATCCCAATCCATTTCCAATTCTGTACCTAAGCCAGTTTGGAGATAATCAGGTTTATTTTCTTCAAAAAAGTTTTTAAAGTTTGATAAATACATTTATAATATATATGCCAAACAATACTAATAATATGAGTTTTTCTTTTTTTCTTGAAGATCAAGAAAAGCAAACTAAGGTAAGTTCATACTTAGATGAGAATAAATATACTCTTTTTTTTGAGTATAAAAAAGAATTATATGCTTCTGATGAAGATAGCAGAGTAGTCTTTGCCAAAATTAAAAATTCTGATGAAGATCTTCCAAAAAATTGGAAGGAAGATATCAAGTTTATGGCTGTTAAATTAATTCCTTCTTTAAAAGGACAAAATTCTACTCACTTATTCTCACACAAAGATTTAAAGGATATAAGTTTTGTGGACAGAGATGAAATTATTAAAAAAATAATAAAAGACAAGAATTACAATGACTTTCGATTTTCCAAAGAATAACAGTCTGAGAAAATATGTGTGTTTCGTTTGTGGAGTATCCACAGAAGATATGCAAGAGTATAGAACACATATAATAGACAAGCATGAAATGGGCAGAGATTATGTTGTTTGCCCACTTCAGAGATGCAGCTTTCCAGTTAGATGTGTGAGAACTCATTTTAAGGTTCATCACCCAAATGAAGTTATGCCAAAGGTTATGCAAACCAAGGCTACTATTTGGAGAGACTTTAATGGCAAGGGAGAAAAGAAAACTAGAAGACCCAATTTTAGAGAAGGCTATATGGTTAGCCTAAAAAATGATGGGCGAGAAATGCACTATAGAAGTGGGTATGAGTGCGAAGTATATGAAGCCCTTGAACATATAGAAGAAGTTTTGTCTTATGATGTAGAGCCTTTTAAGGTTCCTTATTTATTTGAAGGAGAAAAGCACGACTACAACCCAGACCTTGTTGTAAACTTCACAGACGGTCACACAGAGGTTTGGGAGATAAAGCCAAGCAACCAAACAGATCTACCCAAAAATCACGCTAAATGGAATAGCTGTGATGTTTTTTGTAAAAATAGAGGATGGAAGTTTGTCGTAATGACAGAAAAAGGTATTGGCAAACTAAAGCAAGCAGCAAGAAATAAAGGCAGCTTTAACGACTTGTTTTAGAAGCTAAGCCATCTTGAATTCCCTTCCGCCAGTATTCTTTTAATTTTTCTTTATTTTCAAGTATTTCTGGATACAAGTTCATATCCTTATTTTCTTTTAATATATTCCATCTCTTAAAATCATCTAAATATATTTCATGATCAATGATTTTTTGATCTCCGTCAAAACTAAACAGATCTATTGGTTTTGGAATATTTATTTTTGTATTAAATGCAATTAAATTACTCCCATTCTGAGCGATCAAGCTGCTACATGAGTAAAGAACACCACTTGCATAGCAAGACTCTTGCGTTTCATTTAAGAAAAATTCATCAAGTGGTCCGCCTGTTCGGCTCGAAATAGTTCCTTCAAGGTCAGTTTTGTTGTCAAGAAATCTATTAAACATCTCCACAAATTTTTCTTTTGATTGATTGTTTTTGATTATTTTTTTGAAATATTTTCTGTTTAATGCCGTTTCACTTTCATGATTACTATAAACCATATGAGATGGACGAATCACTAATATGCTAACAGCGCCAAGACTTGATAAAAGTTGAAATTCGTTTAAGAAACGGCAGTCATCAGTCACGTAATTTTTATTTGGTTCTATTTGCTCTCTTAAAGAATTTACATGATACTCTGAATCTACTCTTCTAAGAACTTCTGTTCCAACAAATTGCAATACATCTCTTTTACTTTCAAGCAATTCGTTTTTAATACCATTAGTCAAAGATAAATTTAGAATTTTTTCCAATTTATCTTTTAAATCTAACCAATGTAATGGTGTCTTGAATTTTTCTTCTTTTTTGATGGGATCGCTAAGATCTTCTACTGGGCATTTTATCAATTCTGATGTTATTCTTTTTAATTTGTCTGCAAAACTGATTTTTATGAAGCCTTTTTTAATAGCTTCATTTGCAAGTGTTGTTTTCCCGCTCAGCTTACGCCCAGAGATGGATATTATCATGTTTTTACTCTATTAAGTGTGCGAGGGGCTATTTTAGCAAAAAGCATTATGGAACACAAATGTAAAAACTGTTTTCTTTTTAACAGAAAAAAAATGGAGTGTAAAGTAGCTATATTAATTGATGGGACGCATAGAAATTTACCTGTGTTTCCCGAAGATAATTGCCATCTAGAGGAGTTGCAAATACAAGTAGATCAAGTTAGATGGTTTGAAGATAAAGAAGATAAAAATAAAGTCAAAATAGAATACCCAGAAGGTTTCTTTGGCAAGGAGAATGATGACGTGTAATCCACCATATGCAAGAGGTGTAACTGGGCATTGGGATAAGTGCGAATTTCCTGGTGTATTAAAACAAGATTGTTATGATTATATAAATTTTGATTTTAATTGTGTTACTCAAGATCAAAAGCCATGCGGAACATCCACATCATCTGGTGAAAACAAAGATGCATTTGACATCTATACATTCCCATCATATGCCGGTATTGTTACTTTTATCTATAATGCATATGCGGTGCCAGACAGTTTTAAAGTACAAGGTAGTAACGGAAAAGTATACGTAGACACAGGACCAGTATCTGGTGGTAAAGAGATCAGGTTTTGTAAAGAAGCAGGAGTAACAGCAATTAGCGTTAGCGTTAAAGCTAATCCTGATGGAGGAACTCGATGGGATTACTCAATATCCTGCCCAGTGCCTGATAATAACTGCCCAGGTGATTGTTTAACCGAGAGCGGATCTTTTAGTGCAGGATTAGCAGATTGTCAGCGTATTGATAATGTGTATGTTGTAACTAATAACTTTAGAGTCCCTGCTTTATTGACGGTTTTTGGTGGGGCTAATGATGAAGTTATAATTAATGGCGATATATATCAACCTGGCGAGTTTCCATTTAATTGGAGCGGCTATGGCGTTTGTGGTAGTGTAGATGGAGACAACGGTAGCCACGGATATAGCTATGAAAAACTTTTGCAGCCTGGAAATTCTGTAACTTTTGGCGGAAAAGATAATGGATATGGTGGAGAAGTTGGAGGTAGTTGGGTACTTAAAACACTTCCGTGTTTGAGCAAAAGTTTTATACAAACAGATTCTTATAAATCAATCTTGGCGACAGAAAATACTAAAATACAATCAGAGCCTATTTTATCTACTCAAGCAACAAGTTGTAATATAACTGCACAAATTAGGACCACAGGCTGCTGCTTAGAATTTGAGTCATCAACTGGAAGAATGTATGCCGTAGGCGATGGTGTTATATTCGCAGGTGTTATAAGTGGATTCTGTAGTTCTTGTAGCAGCTTTGCCTTGGTTATAAATAATCAGGTAAGCACAGCTTTCGTTTCAGATGGAGAATATTTAATCATTTATCCACAAGGGAAATGTAAATGTACCAAAACAAACACTACCCCCGGAGGATTTCAACCAGGACCATGTTACAAAGGTTTCCTACAACCTTATAGACTATTAAAAAATATCGAAACAGGTGTTTATCAAATAGAAATAAATCCTAATTTAGGCAAAAATAGCTGTGGATGCGGATAGTTTTTTGGCATCTTCTATTATTTCTTTGATTTTATCTTCCTTCATATTCAATAACGTCTTCAGCTTAGCAACAGGGGCTTCTATAATTCCTGCTATATCTTTAATGTTTGATTCATAAAGCTTTTTGGCTCTTTGCTTGCCAATATTCTTAATTCTACAAAGATTCACAAGATGTCTTGGAACTCCATTTTGAATTCTTAATCCAACAACTTCAAGATCTTCTCTTATATTTTCTTTAAGATCCATGTTGTTGATTTGTTTTAATACTTCAAGAGTTCTGGGGAAGTCCATTTGAAGTCCTCTTAAAACATTGCTCATGTTTGGACTGGGCAAACCCATCAATAAATTATAATAACACGCAGCATATTTTATGCTACTGTCTGTTTTAAATACTTTTATCCCAAGCTGTTTTAAGTGTCCTTCTAATCTTGAGTTATAAAGAGAAATTTCATCTTTCTCCGCCCTAGACAAGATGCCAGATTTATTTGAATCTATATTTCCTAAGAAAAATGAAAGTAGATAGTCATTATTAAAAAGGTTGTATTGTGTTATTGTTTGTAAATTAGATTTTAAATCGGCAACATCAAACGGAGCATAATAGTACATGCTGGATATTTTTCCAACTATTGTTGTTTTCCACTGATCTTCATATTTGTATATGATTCCTCTTTTGACGAGAGATTCTATTGTTTTATCTAAAATAGATGTGTTTAGACTTTTTGATTGAAAGTTACACAGTGTCTTTTCATACCAAGCATGTATGTCTTCAGTTGTTTTGATAGATTTGTTGTTGATTTCATTCACCAGATGAAACGCTAATACTTTGTAGTGTCCAAAGTCGTTTTTAAGCAACTGAGATTCAATTTTTTCTTTTCTACGCAGTCTTTCTTTGTGTTTATCAAAAGTAGATTCTGGAAGTAGTATGTAAGCATCACCTGCTTTGTCGAATCTTGGTCGCCCTGCTCTACCACACATTTGAATGATATTGTAGGTCTCCACCTCTTCCAATCCCCTATGAACACCAGCTATGACCACCCGCCTAGCAGGAAGATTAAGACCACATGCAAGTGTAGATGTTGCAATTATTACTCTGAATTTTGGATCGTTTTTGAATTTATCTTCTAGTGCAACTCGTTTAGCTTTTTCGAGATTTGCATTATGGAATTCTGTTTCAATTTTATCTTTCAACAGATTGTTTTTTATGCTTTCGCCTGTTTTCTTTGTGTGTACAAATATAATGAATTTATCTTCTGGATAGTATTTTACTATCTCGATTGCTTTAAATACTTTTTCTTGTTCATTCCGATCATAGGTTTTATTGTCGTCATCATATATTTCATAATGAACGTTTAGTGGACAAGGACGATATTTTGAATTCAATATAAAACAATCTTTATTCGGCATCAGTTGACGAAGCCAATTTGCTATTTCATTTACATTTGGCATTGTCGCAGATAGCAGAATAATTCTTGCGTCTGGATTTAATTCTGAGAAGTTTATCAAACCAACTTCTATGTGGTCTCCTCTGCCTGGAGTTGTAATCAAATGACTTTCATCAATTATCAATGTCTTGACAGATTTAATGAATTCATTATTTTTATTTCTGCTTTTGCTATTAAGCATCTCAGAAGTCATTATGATTAGATCTGCATCATCTAACGAATCTTCCTTTCCTAGCTTATAGTCTCCTGTACATATTGCTGTTTTTAAATCAGAAAAATGATGCTCTTTGCTTGTCCAATCGTCATATCGCTCTTGAGCCAGCGCCTTGATAGGCACCAGCATCATTCCTTTGCCACCTCTTCTCCTGATCTCATCAGCTAAAAAGAGTTCAGAACAAACAGTTTTGCCTGCACTTGTATTTGCTGCGACAATTCCATTTATATCTTTTTCATAATATTCTAATAGTCTTGATTGGACACAATTAAAGTTTTCAAAATCCCAAGTTGCGTGAGGATACTTTTTGGTTGGGTAGATAGTATCACTGTCTGAAATTTCTATTAATTCGCCCATTTTCAAGATTCCAATAAGAGTAACAGTCCAACAAACAACAGTTGGACAAATCAATTTTTGATTAACTGGAATCTTTTATTATGTTCTTTTTCTACAAACTTGAACACTTTGTCAACCATATCGTATAGGTCGTTAGAAGATTTAGCACCATAAAACCACTTCGAAAAATCATTATTTTTGTCTAAAAAATTTACAGCTTCGCTTATATCACCCAAGAGTCTTTCGGATAGTCTCAAATATAAGAATTTTATATCTTCTTCATTTAAATTAATAACATATTCTTTTATAAAATTATCTGGATTCTTCATAAATTTTCCTTAAAAAGTAACAAACAAAAAAAGAACACTCAAATGTAGTTTAGCAAAGTTATTTTATTTGTTCAATAGACTAATAGAAATTTACATTGTTTGGTTCTAATAAATAGTAATCAAAGTCCCCAAACTCTTTATGTTCATATTCTCCACTATATGGATTCATTATTGGATTTTCTTTTTCATCACAAACCTGGGTCCAGCAATAAATTTTTCTGTTATTTGAAAAAATTTCTATTAAGGATATGTATTTATTTCCAAGAAACTTTTTTGCTATTTTACAAGCAACATTGAAAGGTAAAAATTGATGATTTTTTGAATGTATTTGTAATGATTTTATTTTATGATCTGTAAAATCAGAAATCGAATGAAATAAAACAACGGTATACCCATCAACAACTAGCTCAGAAGATTTTAATACAAGCAGATCTTGATCATAGTCCATAGAAACATTTGGGAATGTTTTTGGAATTAGCATTTGTGCTATTTTTTTCATTCTACTGATTGCTTCTTCAACTTTATTAGCCATACTATATTTATCCATCTTGATTTCGGAATTTATATATATTATAATCCTAAATTAGGAAAATTCAATGAACAAAAAATATTGCTTAAGAATAAAAACGTTTGATGAAAGAAATCTTTATTTGAATTTTAATAATTACTCAAAAATTTCAAAATTTAAAAAGATTCTTTTTAAAGAAATTGCAAAAGTTGTTTTTAAAGGACAGAAAACGCTTTCTTTAAAGAATTTATCAGCTGCTATATCTGATCACACTTTTAATGATAAGAAAATTTCAAAGAAAAACGACAATCTTTCCAATGATATAAAATCATATATTATGAAGTCTTTTGAAAAAGATAGTTTTTTGAATTTCAATAATCTTAAAAACAAATTTAAAGATTATGATGTAACAACAGCAAATTTATATAATTATTTGAATAATATTAAAAAGTTATATAAAAAAGATGGAAAAGAAATCAAAAGAATAAGATCTGGAATATTTAAAATTCAAGATTAATTAGTATTTTATACTCATCTAAAGACATAGAGGAAAAAAATGAAATACGGTAAAAAATTATCTGCTGAAAAGAAAAAAGAAAAAATGACAAGGTTGATGGCTGGAGAAGGTGTTTTTATTTATGAAAACAATACCGACGCAGACTTGTCTCTTCCAAAGCCTTCGATTGAAGGATTTACCAGGGTTGGACCAAGAAGAAGGTTTAAGGGCGATAGCTATTTTATGACACTGGTTAAAACACCAATATGTTTACTAAAATTGATTGAAGAAGTCAAAGAAGAAGCCAAAACAGAAGAAATTGTTGAAGAAATTAAAATAAATCATGAAAAAAAAGAGGATGGTTTAATAAATAATAAAGATAAAAAAAAGGCTAAGAGAGCTAAAAAGAAAAAAGCAAAAAAAGGATCTAAAACTAAAATGAAAGAAAAATTAATCCTAGATCAGCCAGATGTAGTTACCGAGGCTGGAAAACTGGAGCAAATCGAGACTGAAGAAACTCAAGTTCAAGAAGAAAAGCTTCTGACAGAAAATCCTTCTGGCGATATAGAAATCATTTCTGAATAATTATGGTGATCCACCATCAAATTTGATGTTTCTTCTATATTTTTCTTCTATACCCCTTAATGCAACTGGCGAAGATAGTTTATACTTGCAGTTTTTATTGTTTGTGCAATAGGTTGTAACGTTTTTTATTTCTTGTTTATTATTATTTAAATCTTTTATTTTTTTTGGTAAATTGCGCACAATAGAATCCTTTCTATATCAGGGTGAGCCTCCATCTAACAGTAGCGAGTCTATTTCCTTAATTATTTCTGATGCCTTTACATCATTATCAATATATCCTGTTTTAAAGTTATCTGAGCGTAGATTATTGATAAGTGCCTTAAGCTTTCTTAAAGTTCTTGTTGTTCCCATTGTTGTTCTTGAGGAAGCAGTAACATTTGTGAAGTATTCTGTTACTCCACATCCACCACTGTTCATTAATAGTGCTTCTACATAAGAATTAAAGCTTTCGACTTCTTGTTGGGCTTCTAAGTATCTACAAAGCTCTTCTTCTTCATGAAGACTATTGAATGTGTCTTTATAAATAAAAATTGGTTGGCTGTCTTTGAAATTCAAAAGGACCTTTTTGATTGCCACTTTTTCTAATATTCCCAATCTGGCTTTTCTTATTGGGTACAGAATTTCTCCTATTGAAAACTTTGATGGGTAAAGTTTTTCAACATTTATTATGGGACAACCAAAAAATCTTAATTTTCCATTACCAACAAATGTATAGTCCATATATTTATATATTAATTTTTCATATATAAATTAAACATCAAAATTGATGGAGCAAAAAATGAGCGAATTAAGACCAAGAGTATCAAATTCTATCACGCCACGCGAGGTGAGTTATCAAAGAGAATTAAAAGCATTAATTCAATTCAGAAGAGGAACCGCCCAAGAGTGGATTAATAAAGATCCTTTGTTGGATTCTGGTGAGCCTGGTTTTGAAATAGACACAGGTTTGTACAAAATAGGCGACGGAATACACTATTGGTCACAATTAAACTATGCAAATCAAGCGTCAAGTCCTTTAATTTTAGGTGATAATGCTGATTTTGTTCAAAAGACCTCAGTCAGATCTTCGGTAATAGATTTTAAAACTATCGTAGAGACGGATATATTTGAAGTTCCCCCTGATTTTATGTTTTTAATAGATTCCATGGAGATTGTGACCAAAACAATACAATCTCCTGGAGATAGTCCTGTGATAAGGTTTGGAAATCATCAAGATTATCAGGCTTATTACCAAGACTCCATACTTCAGAGTAACAGTTCGGGAGCAAGGCATGTTTTGGAAATTCCACAAAATGCAATTTATGAGGGAACTATAGTTAGTTTTAGTGTGTCAAAACCTAGCACTGCTGACTCTCATACAGGTTATGCAATTATTTATGGAAGTTTAATTAGAGTTATATCTCCTTGATTTATTTGTTTAATAACTGATATATAAAGTATGTTTGAGATAAAGAAAATACATAGAGTTTCTAAAAATCAAAGTGTTGCAAAATCAACACCTAAGCCTTTTATTAATCTTGAAAATGATTTATCAATACAAACCAATTCGTCCGGAGTGTTGTGGGCTTGGGGAGATAACACATACGGACAACTTGGAGATGGAACTACTACTGAAAGATATTCGCCTGTTCAGATAGGATCATATCATTGGACATCAGTTAGTGGAGGATATGGCTATACCGTTGCTATAAAAAATGACGGAACATTATGGGCTTGGGGAGATAATACACATGGAAAGCTTGGAAATGGAACAGTCACTGATAGTCTTGTGCCTATTCAAATAGGATCTGACACTTGGAAATTGGCAAGTACTGGAAAAGGTGAATTTCTAAACAATCACACTCTTGCTATAAAAAATGACGGAACATTATGGGCTTGGGGAGATAATACACATGGAAATCTTGGAAATGGAACAGTCACCGGTAGTCTTGTGCCTATTAAAATAGGATCTGATGCTTGGAATTTTGTGACCACTGGAGCTAAACACACTCTTGCAGTAAAGACTGATGGTACACTATGGGCTTGGGGAGATAACACATACGGACAACTTGGAGATGGAACTACTGTTGGAAAACACTCACCTGTTCAAATAGGATCTGATGCTTGGAATTTGGTGAGTGCAGGGGGAAATTATACCGTTGCAATAAAAAGTGATGGTACACTCTGGGCTTGGGGTAAAAATAGTTCCCGGGCTCTTGGAGATGGAACAAACATAGATAGGTATTCGCCTGTTCAAATAGGATCTGATTCCGACTGGCAATCGGCTTATGCTCATGTTGGTGAACATAGTGTGGCGTTAAAAAATAATGGCACAATGTGGGTGTGGGGAGTTAATATATCAGGGCAGCTAGGAAATGGAATAAGTAGCCCTTATTATGTTGATCATCCTGTACAAATAGGATCCGATGCTTGGATATCAGCAAGAGTAGGTTGGAACCACGGAACTGCCATAAAGAGTGATGGTACACTATGGGCATGGGGATATAACTCCAGCGGACAAGTTGGAGACAATACAACCTCTGATCGATATGACCCAGTTCAGATAGGATCTGATACATGGGTTTTAGTGGGTCCTGGTTCTGCTTTTACAATGGCGATAAAATCTTTAATACCCGTCTCAACGCCAATACCAACGCCAACATCTACCTCAACGCCAACATCTACCTCAACGCCAACATCTACCTCAACGCCAACATCTACCTCAACGCCAACATCTACCTCAACGCCAACATCTACCTCAACGCCAACATCTACCTCAACGCCAACATCTACCTCAACGCCAACATCTACCTCAACGCCAACATCTACCTCAACGCCAACATCTACCTCAACGCCAACATCCACACCTTCTGTAACATCTGATGTTAATTGTCAAGTTTGTTTTAGAATGGCTTGTCCTCAAAAGTGCATAGTAATACCTCCGACACCTAAGCCTGAATTGGGGGCAAGAGATGTTCACTTTACTGGGGCATTGTTTAACGATCATATTTTATGCACCTGGTACGAAAGACCTCAATTTGCTGATGATCATACTACAAATTGTAAATTGGATGCAGATGATTATGTTTCTATAGGAGAATATCCTGATAATAATTTAGCTTTTAATCATGCTGCCAACACAACATTTGACTCAATTGCCATATATTCTGGTTCAAGACTCACTATTTATTCTGGAAAAAACTTTACGGGCACAGTTGTTCTGGATGTAATAGGTCCTGCTCTGATATGGAATAAATACTATACCGTAGGTATAAACACAGGGCTAAAAGCAGATGGAATTCACACAATTTTAGATGACATGACCAAGGAGTGGGAGCCTGGATTGAATGCTACTTTTCCACCAAGTAAAAGATTTGGTATGGATCCAACCAAGGGTTATGATATGTGGAAATGGGCAAATGGTAGTTGTAAAATTATATCTGTAGATCTTGACTCTGAGACACAATTGATAGTTCCTAATCCGGCTTCTTTGTCAGTTTCCGAATCTGAATTGGTATGTGAAAACATTGAAAATAAACTTTCTTCGAGCATTATTCCCCCTGTTTCTTATATTAATTTTGAAAAAATGGATATTGGGACAATAACAACAAACTTCACTGTGGATTGTGCCAGAGATTGGCAAGATACTGGTGTGGATGTACTCCCCGAATGTACGATAGCAATATCTTCTACAGGAACAGCAGTTTGGGACGAAGCCGGAGATATAGCAGATCCAGATGGAATAGATAGAGATACTACCCCTATAGGTCTTAGATGTTTTAACTTTGGCGGTGTTTCTCCAATGCCTTCTGAGTGTCATATGAAACTTATTGGAAGAATAGGATCTGGATCTCCTTTTTCAGTAGGTTCAAGTTACACAGGAAGTCCAGGCGCAGGCAGACTTTATTTAAGACCAAATGACATATATGTACTAGATAATAGCGGTTATTATTATTCTTCTATTACCTATTGTCCATTACTGCCAACACCAACCCCAACTGCTACTCCCACCACCACCCCAGCTCCAACTGCCACAATTTTGCCAAAATATTTGTGCTACAGCAATGAGTTTTGTATGGGATATTATGTTACTCCAACACCAACGCCTACACCAACCACAGGTCCGTGTGGAGTGTGTGATTATTATTGGGATATAGATGATGTGTATACAGTAGATAAAGATGGCTGCAATCCAGGATGCAGATGTCCTAATCTATCTTATGACTCATCTAAGCACTGCACAAGCAGTTGTACTTGTCAAGTTTGGTGTGAGCCAAATCCAGCCACCCCAACTCCAACGCCTACACCAACACTAACAGCTACACCAACACTAACAGCTACACCAACACCAACACTAACTGCTACACCAACACCAACACTAACTGCTACACCAACAGCAACACCTACATCTACACCCACACCAACTAAGACGCCAACAGCTACACCAACCAAGACTCCAACTCCAACTCCAACTCCAACAGCCACAGTTACACTTGGACCAACTCCAACTCCAACACTAACAGTCACCCCTACGGAAACACCTGGACCAACAGCTACCCCAACACTAACAGCCACCCCTACGGAAACACTTGAACCAACAGCTACTCCAACACTAACACCTGGACCAACGTCCACACCAGGATGCATTAGTAATTTGAAGTTTGTTTTTTCTGCTTGTCATGCATGTGATTTGGCAAAATATGATTTTTATGTTGGAGGCTTAGTTGGTGGCACATGGGATGAATCTAAAGAAATTTTTGTAGAAGAAATAAATCTAAATTCTTTTGGAGATGCGCCTAACATTGTTGCAACATCTCCATATTCTTGTGAAGCCGATTATTGTTGTGTTCCGGACTGCGGCGCAATTTTGTCTGTACAAGTGGTGACAATACCAGAAGAAACTATAGCTGGGCTTAATTTAATACCGTCTGAGCAAAATTGTGTGACAATGGCATCTAAATTAAAGTGTTTAATTGGTCCTCCAATAAGTCGCTGCCACACAGATGTGACTGAATACATAGTCCTCTCAGATACCAATGTCTGCTTAGGAAGAGGAAATTTGGCAAATGAAATAGACGGAATAACTTTTTGCTGTGGAGGTGCAATAACACCAACACCAACAGTTACGCCCCCGCCAACAGCTACTCCAACAGCCACACCAGGACCAGAAACTCCAACACCAACAGCTACTGGATGTGTATGCCCAGGATTTTCGGCATTTGATGGATCTTCATCTACAAGTGGAACATACTACAAGACATGCACTATAATTGATAATGATCTTTGTACGCCGAATGGCACCATTACAATAAGTTATGTGTGTGGACAAGGACAATTGGGATCAGTCACTGCTGGCACAGGAAGCTATAACGGACTTGTAGGTCAAACAATATCTGTTCCTTCTTCCTGGGTAACATCAAACCCACTAAATACTGCAACGTGGAATTCTGCAACATATGACGGTAGTTGTGGAAATGCACTTGGAGATAAAGTTTATTGGTCGCTCAGCAATCCGGTAGTTGGTGGGCCTTGCCCAACAGCTACACCAGGACCAACAGCCACACCTACCAAGACACCAACTCCAACACTTACCAAAACACCAACACCAACAGCTACATCCACACCAACATCCACACCAACATCCACGCCAACATCCACACTAACTAAGACACCAACACCAACACCAACACCAACACCAACATTTACTCCAACACCAACATTTACTCCAACACCAACACCAACGCTAACTAAGACTCCTGCTGCCACGCCTGCTAAGACACCAACTGCTACACCAACTGCTATACCGACTAATACACCACCGCCAACAGCCACACTAATGACAAGTACAGTTTGCTATGATGACGAGTGCAAGTCGGCGTGCGAAGTTAATTACTATGATGGTTCTTGTTACCATGAAGTCTCCTGCAGCGGCTCCGGCGTTATTAAAGTAACATTTACACTTGGAGGACTTCTAACAGATTGTTGCTGCGCCACATATTAAAAAACATAAAAAAAATGGGATCCATTAACAATTTATATAGTATTGAATTTGATAATAATTTAAGTGGTGGCGCAGCAACAATCTGTTAGAAGTCCGCCAAGTGTAAATGTTACCTTGGTGGCACCGGATGGTCCACAGAAGCCTTCATGGTAACAAGAACCATCATAGTAATTAACTTCGCACGCCGACCTGCACTCGTCATCATAGCAAACTGTACTTGTCATTAGTGTGGCTGTTGGCGGTGGTGTAGCTGTTGGTGTAGCTGTTGGTGTTGCTGTTGGTGTGGCTGTTCGCGGCGGCGTAGCTGTCGGTGTAGCTGTTGGTGTGGCTGTCGGTGTAGCTGTAGGTGTCTTAGTTGGTGTGGGTGTTGCTGTCTTAGTTGGTGTAGGTGTTGGTGTTGGTGTTGCTGTTGGTGTCTTGGTGGGTGTTGGCGTAGCTGTTGGGCAAACACCAATTACAGAATCACTAAGTTCGTAATAAATTTTATCTCCAAGTGAATTTCCGCAATTACCATCATATGTTGCAGAATTCCATGTCGCAGTATTTAGAGGATTTGATTGCAACCAAGAAGAGGGAACAGATATAATTTGTCCCACATCACCAACATAGCTTCCTGTGCCAGCAGTTACTACTCCAGATTGTCCTTGTTCGCATACAAAACTTACTACTCTATTACCATTTGGCGAACAAGTATCATTGTCAACTATGGTGCATGTTTTGTAATATGTTCCACTTGTAGATGAAGATCCATCAAATGCTGGAAATCCTGGGCATGGGCATTGAGTTGGTGTGGGCGTTGGTGTCTTAGTGGGTGTGGCGGTAGGAGTTGATGTATTAGTAGGTGTTGGTGTCATGGTTGGTCCTGGAATACCACAAACTTGAATGCAATCTACTGCTGGACCAAAGCAGCCACAATTTGTGCAATTGCTTACAAATCTTAAAGTTGTAATATTATCTATTGCGGTAAATACCATGGATTGTGGAATCCATCCCATCCCAGCATAATCGTATTGTCTACCTGGAATTAAATTTGGTGTATCGGTCATATCAAACACCAGGACCCAGTAGGTATTTGCAAAATTAACAAAAAATTCTTTTCTGTATTGTGTATTATCTTGCCTTCCTTCTTCGCAAGGATTAGAAGGGGTGCATCGATTATTAGCCGCCATATTAAAATTTACTACATAGCTCTCTCCAATTATAGTAGAAAAAGACTGTTCGATATAACCTAGAGAGCAAGAATTTAAATCTATCCATACATTTTTATTAGGTCCCGTTAGCTCTATTGATGTTACGTCCACATTGTGCACATTCCAATGTTGGGCGGTACCACCATCAGATTGAGGGACATCAAATTCAAAATCTCCATTTAGTATCAAATTACTGCCTGGACAGTTTGGTGTGGCTGTTGATCCAGGTGTCTTAGTAGGTGTAGCAGTTAGTGTTGTTGTGGCAGTATTGGTTGGTGTAGCTGTTGGCGTAGCAGTATTAGTTGGTGTTGGTGTAGCTGTTGGCGTAGCAGTATTAGTTGGTGTTGGTGTAGCTGTTGGTGTAGCAGTTAGTGTTGTTGTGGCAGTATTAGTTGGTGTAGCTGTTGGCGTAGCAGTATTAGTTGGTGTTGGTGTAGCAGTTAGTGTTGTTGTGGCAGTATTAGTTGGTGTAGCTGTTGGCGTAGCAGTATTAGTTGGTGTTGGTGTAGCAGTTAGTGTTGTTGTGGCAGTATTAGTTGGTGTAGCTGTTGGTGTAGCAGTATTAGTTGGTGTTGGTGTGGCAGTATTAGTTGGTGTGGCAGTATTAGTTGGTGTGGCAGTATTAGTTGGTGTGGCAGTATTAGTTGGTGTGGCAGTATTAGTTGGTGTGGTAGTATTAGTAGGTACAGCTGTTGCAGTTGGTGTTGGTGTGGCTCCGCAACCTGCATTGCAATCTTGAGAATTTGAATGCTTGGCGATCAATTCGTGTATGTTGGGATCAAAATCATTTGATGGTATGCAAAAACTTTCTGACATCATTTTCCCTCTATGTTTAGCTAAAGATTATATACTCGTGTAGAATAAAATAATAAGTAATGTTCATCCCTAGACACAGTGTCTGGCGTCAGTGATAATAATTATGGTTTTGTCCAAGGACTATGCCCACCAAACTCATCACTACATGGTATATAACAAAGATCATGGTACCCTGCTTCGCAATATCCATTATCGCATTCTGTTACCCATTCAGGCACTAATGTTGGATGACAATCACAATAGCTGATAGGAGAACAATTACTATTTAAAAGACGCCAAGTTCCTCCATTATCTGTGTCGCAGTGATAAGTACAAGTCCCGGAACAAGGAGGATAGCAAGTTTTAAGTGGATCCTTTGGATCCATCCAGTCAGCAACGCCAGCACCTGCACCAAAACCATTATCGTGATATTTAATATGCACTAAGTTTTGGAAATCACCATCACATGTGGGTTGTTCTGGTCCGTCAACTTTATATGTCTTATCTTCACTTGAAATTATTTCTCCGCCAGTATTTATCCAATGAGTTCCTTCTTTACTCATTTCTCCACCCTTATAAGCAGTTAGTTCTATTCTGATCAAAGATCCTTCGGGATCCGGATTAGCGTACCAAAATGCCCTAGCGAAAACACATAAAGTAAATGTAGTATAACTGGGGACAAATATGCTATTAACATTTATAAGATAAGAATCAATTCCATCATCAGGTGCCCCACCCCAGATCATTTGCCCTCTTTTAATATCCGGTTCTCCAAATATAATACGACAAGAACCTGCAGTTATTCTTCCAATTTCATCAGGATAATCGATAATTGTATCAGTTTTTAAATCTAGCTCAGATGGATAATTATAATTTATTACTATAAAATCAGCAGCATGTGGTCCAGGAGTTGGTGCTGGAGTAGAAGTTATTGCAGGCGTAGAAGTTATTGCAGGCGTAGAAGTTATTGCAGGCGTAGAAGTTATTATAGCCGTATTAGTTGGTGTAGGAGTAGCCGTATTGGTTAGTGTAGGTGTTTGTGTTGTTCTAAACCTAACACAGTAGTATTCGTTTGCGGCTGTAGCAGTTAGTGTTGGTGTAGCAGTTAGTGTTGGTGTAGCAGTTAGTGTTGGTGTTGGTGTTAGTGTTGGTGTAGCAGTTAGTGTTGGTGTAGCAGTTAGTGTTGGTGTAGCTGTTATTGTTGGTGTAGCTGTTATTGTTGGTGTAGCTGTTATTGTTGGTGTAGCTGTTATTGTTGGTGTAGCTGTTATTGTTGGTGTAGCTGTTATTGTTGGTGTAGCTGTTGGTGTAGCAGTGTTAGTTGGCGTCGAAACCACACATCCACCTCTTTGGCAACTGTAAGGAAGTTCTCTCCAACGATTAGCTCCATCGCCAAATTTCAAACCGCCAGCATCATTTTCATAACCAGCTTCTCCAACAGCTAATATGGGATTGGAATCATACCATTCTAATTGTGTGTAATTTTTAAATATAATTCTTGTTGGAGGAGCAGTTTTTGAAATATTTTTAACAGTAGGAGTTGGAGTTGGTCCAAGTGTCTTTGTTGGTGTAGCTGTTGGTCCAAGTGTCTTTGTTGGTGTTGCTGTTGGTCCAAGTGTCTTTGTTGGTGTAGCTGTTGGTCCAAGTGTCTTTGTTGGTGTAGCTGTAGCGGTCGGTGTAGCTGTTGGTCCGGGTGTCTTGGTGGGCGTAGTTGTTGGTGTAGGTGTTATCTTAAATTTTGTTGCAGTTGGTGTGGCTGTTGGTCCCGGTGTATTAGTTGGAGTTGGTGTTGGTATGTTTTCTTTTAATGCCAACATGCACCTATTGTTCCCAGAAACCTTCGTCCAGCCAACTCCAACTTGGTTGAAAGAAGATCGATCTACACCATTTAGAATTAGTCCGTAAGGGTCGCCGTCAGCATCCAGCCTATTGTCTCCGGAAATCCAAAGAGTTTTATTTGCTTTGATGGCGAAGGTGTTTACCCAGTAATTATATACTTCTCTCCAATAATCAACTCCAATTTTAGTTAAACGAGCACGATCTGTTTTATCGCCAAGTCCGAGTTGCCCAAATGTATTACCCCCAGCACACCATAGAGTTCCATCGTTTTTTATAGCAAAGGTGTTGTAAAAACCCGCAGCTACCTTCGACCAAACTCCGTTGTCGATTTGAGTTAAAGTCGTCTTACTAAAATCTTTAAATCCAAGCCCAAGCTGTCCTGAAGAATTGGCTCCTGATCCCCACAATGTTCCATCGCTTCTGATTGCTATGATGAACCTACCACCAGCTGAAATATAATTCCATGTTTGATTGCCAATTTTAGTCATAACTCTTGCGTGAAAAAATAATTTTGGATTGCCATCTGCGTCGGTGAGACTTAATTCCCCCATTTGGTTCCATCCTGCCCCCCAAAGCGTTCCATCACTTTTAATAGCAATTGTATGACCATCGCCAGATGAAACATCAACCCAAGAATCTGTTCCGACTTGTGTAAGACTCTTCCTATTTTCATTATCGCCAAGTCCAAGTTGAAAATTTCGGTTGTCGCCAGTTGCCCAAAGCGTCCCATCATTCCTTATTGCAAATGTTGCTGCGTTTCCTGTCGCCACTTTCAACCAAGATTCTGCGCTAACTTGAACAAAAGAAGATCTGTTTATTTTATCTCCAAGACCCAATTGTCCAAATTCATTATAACCAGTTGTCCAAAGTGTTCGGTCTGCTTTTATAGCTGCTGTGTGTCCAAAACCGCTAGAAATGCTTACCCACTCATCCGCTCCAATTTGCGAAAGATAAGACTGGTTTGTATCTTTACCTAGTCCTGAAAACGGACTAGTTATTGATTTGCTTGTGCGGCTAAAACCCACAGAAAATAAATAACCATTTTTTGGAGTTCCTGTATCAGGCTCAGGTGTTGGTGGAGGTGTTGGAGCCGGCGGCAGTTGAGAAATCGCCAATGTGTGATTTGGACCAGTAACTACTTTTGACCAATAATTATCAAGATAAGTTCCCACTTGTATAAAAGTTAAATATTGGTTTAAAGATACGCTCCCGGCACCAAGCTTGCCGTTCGAACTATTTCCTGTAGCCCATAGTGTTCCATCGCTTCTGATTGCCATGGTGTGACTGTTGTGGCAACTAACATCTTTCCATGTGTTATTACCAACTTGCGTCAATGAGTCGCGGCGGTTGTAATCACCCAGACCTAGAGTTCCGCCTTCTCCAAAACACCACAATGTTCCATCGGTACGAATTGCAAAAACGCACCCGACACGATTTACAGCTAGGCTACAACGAACTTTATCCCATGTATTTTCACTGATTTGTATAAAGTCATATGACCTTGATGAGAATCCGGCTCCGGTGATCCACAAAGTACCATCACTGCGTATTGCAACTGTCCTCATATAATTTGCAGTCACACTTTTCCACTTGCTTGTTCCTATTTGCACAAATGATCCAAAGGTTGTAGAAACACTGTTACCAAGCCCAAGCTGACCGTCAAAACCCACTCCTGCTACCCACAATGTTCCGTCACTGCGTATAGCAAGTGTGTGTGTGGCGCCACAAGCAGCACCTATCCATGAGTCGCTACTTATTTTTGTAAATTCATCAACATTATTAGTGTTTCCCAAGCCAAGTTGACCGTTAACATTAGTGCCGGTGCCCCACAGTGTTCCATCATCATGTATAGCAATAGTGTGGTTTACACCGGCAGCCACACTAACCCATTTTTTTGTGTTGATTAAGGTAAAGCTTTCAGTTGTTGTTCTTCCCAATCCAATCGTCCCAGAGTATCCTGGGAGACCACCGGTTCCCCATAGAGTGCCATCTTCTTGGATTGCAATCGAATATGTTCCGCCTGCAGCAGCATCTATCCATCGATCAGAACTGGTTTTTAATAAACTAAAGTAGGAGCTCCAAATATCGGGCAATCCAAGTTGGTGGGTACGATTATACCCACAAACGAATAAATTACCGGATATTGGAGTTGTTGATGTCATACAGAATATATAGCCAAAACATCAACTATTCGGTTTCTTTTTCTTTTTAGTTTTTTTGTTGCTTATATAAATAAATTTTGCAAAAACATTCTTAGTTTTTTTCATAATTTTCTCCTCCTTGAGAACCTATAATATATATTGAATCAAAAATTGTTTTCGAATAAACTATCTTTATGCCGAAAATAAAATCAAAAAAAGTCTGTAAAACTTGCTCTGATCCAATTGCTTCAAAATACACATATTGCAAAATGTGTTTTAGAATAAAACAAAAAACAGAAGCAACTCAGAATAAAAAAAGATCAGAGAGCAGGGGAAACAGAATCAGAGAAGACGCCAGGCGAAAATACTTGGCAAGCGGTCTTTCTAAGGATTGCGTTGTTTGCGGTTATTTTAAGCACTTTGATGTTTGTCACATAAAAGACATATGTTCATTCACTGGTGATATTTTAATAAGTGAAATAAATGATATTAAAAATTTAATTGCACTTTGTAAAAATCATCATTGGGAGATGGACAGAGACTTGCTTGAAAAGAAAGATAGGATAAAAATAAAAAGACATCTTGAAAAAAGGAATATAAAATGAAATGGATAATTCGAGATGTTAAAAAGTGCTCGCCCAAACTAAGAAGAATATTCGTAGCAGCAACCCCTTTGGGCGAAGATTATATGAGGGAGGCTGTTATTTTAAGCAAAAAAAGAAAAGAAGACAATTATATTGCAGTAGCTCTTTTCGATGAAAAAGAATTAATAGGATGGGCAATGCTCGATTATTTTCTTTCTAAGAATAGTAAAAATATAAGAACTTACATTTACGTTAAGACTAAATTTAGAAGAAAAGGCTACGGAACAAAAATACTAAATAAGGCTAGGGATATTTCAAAAAAAATGAACTGCGAAGGCATTAAAGTATGTCCTCACACAAAATCCAGTTTAAAATTCTTTAAAAAAGCAAATATTAAAAAAGAAGAAGTTGTAAGGGGTTACAAATACTAACTACCAGTGATGGATTATATTTGCTATTACAAAAGCACAAGTTACAAAGTTTACAAATAATATTATGAATCTTATGAAGAAGCTAATCAACGCTTCTTTTACAGTAAGAATTGGAATTGAAGGATGATCTTCATCTGTTTTTCCAATTCTGTGATCTATTGTTCTTGCTAAGATTAAAAAAAATCTATTTTCTATTATTTTTTTTGCTTTTTTTTTCACAAATCCTCCTTGAATTAAGTGATTGTTCTTCTATATTATGTATCATTTTACATAACAAATATCTTACCTTCTAATCCGTTGAATACAGTGTCAAGATAATCCTCGTATTTCAAAGCATTGTTATGCAGCATTTCGTTATATTCCCTAAATGCTGTCTCGTCGGTATAATTTTTTGTTCTATAGTTAGGTCTACCCCAAGCAACTTGTCTCGACAAGATTAAAGACCTAGGCAGATCATTAAATGTTATTTTTCCTGTTATGATATATTGAGCCACCAACTCATATATGAATTCGTTGCTATTCCTAAGAATATTTTCTCTTGCACTTTTCATCTTTCCAACTGCGAGAAAAATAGCTTTCATATTTTTTTCATATTTAGAAAAATAATCGTTCTGATAATAAAAATCTCTATTGTTAATATCAAGACCATACACATACTTTAATATTTCTTCAAAGTCTTTGTTTATTTCTTTTCTAAAGTAATTTTCAAAAACATGATCCATTCTGATGGCGTGTCCCAACCTGTGACCAATCGCCCAGGATGTCATAGGAATTTTTTCATCACCAGTATTGGTGGTAAAAATTACCGTTATTGCATCTTCATTTGGTTTAATATCTATTCCTAAATTATTTAAAACCCATAATGACTTAACCTCACCTTTTTCCCTATGTTTCGTTCCGGCATAATTTCTTAAAAAATACAAGTCGAAATTATTCTTACTGTTGCTCCAATGCTTATGGATCTTCTCCACAGCTTTGGGATTTTCTAATATTCCTGTGTCTTGAGCACTATATCCATACTTTCTTTTTGCGTCCGGTCCCCATTGCCCTAGTAGTTGAAACTTGGAAATAGGCATTTCGCTAAGTATGAAATTCTTAAAATTATCCATATTTTTATATATCATAGGCATAAATAATTATCATGCACTTCAAAAATTATTATAAAGCCAATTTGGTTGTATTGGGTAATCAAAAAATTAGTGAAAATCTAAAGTATCACATAGACAATGACATTAGACTTTCTGATAATGTCTTTAGAACTTACAGTGAGTCTTATTTTTTGCTAATAAAAGAATCCAGACTCTTGTATAAAAATAATCTTCTTGAAGTTTGTGATGAAGACGCAGACCTGCTCGAAAGTGATTTGGGAGAAACAGCAGAATACGAGGGTCAAACAGTTTATTTAGATGCTCCATTTTTAGAGAAAGAAGAAATAAACGAGGCTGAGTATCAAGGCAAAAATGTAACAACAGGAAAGCCGTTCAGAACACCAGGAGAAAAGAAAAAGTTTGCTGTTTACGTAAAATCATCTTCAGGCAAAGTTAAGAAAGTTCGTTTTGGTGATCCTAATATGAAGATAAGAGCCAGCAATACCGCAAGAAGAAAAAGCTTTGCTGCAAGACACAAATGCTCAGAAAAGACAGACAGAACAACTCCTGGTTATTGGAGCTGCAGATCACACAGAATGAAATCTCTTGGAACGCATGATAAAGGTAAATACTGGTGACAGAATTCCCATTTAAAGAAAAAAAGACACAGAACAATATCTCAATAAGAGAATTTAGCAGCAGTGTAGATTCTGGTGAGCTTATTTGGCACAAAGATAAAGAAGACAGGATTGTAGAAGTTCTTCAAAATAATAATTGGATGTTCCAAATGGACAATGAATTACCTAAGCTTTTAAAAGAAAAGCTCTTTGTGCCAAAAGAAACATATCACCGAGTTATAAAAGGTGATGGAAATTTAGTCGTTAAAGTAACTAAATTAGATACCTAAAAATAAAATTAAGTATTGTGCATATAGCCGACACAACTAAAACCACAGTTATAACAACACCCAAGCACCCAGTTGTTATAATAAAAGACTTGTTTTTCTGTTTTTGTCTTATAAAGAAATATGCTATTGTTGAAATTAAGAGGCTTGTTAACAAGATAATATCTAACATCGGTGATCCTTCTAGTTATATTGTTCTATATTTTCGTCTTTATATTTATTTATGAACTTCTCTCTATTTGTTTCAACAATTTTTATTTTATTGAATTTAGACCTGCGTACTGTTGTGCCTTCTGAGTGAACAGCCAAGCAACTTGGCTCATATATGCTTTTCAAGCCTTTTATGTGAGCCCTATATTGCCAATCACTATCCTCGTAGTACATCGGAAACAAATTTTGGTCCAATAGACCGACTTCCTCTATTGCGTCTCTACGAATATACATTAAACATCCACTTACATATCCCACATACCGTCGTAGATTATAAATATCTTTGTTTGGATTATCGTTTCTGCCGATATTCCGTCCAAAACCGTCGTTGTAAAGCTCTGCCCCTGCTTCTGCCAACAAACCATTTGGAAATATTGTCTTGCCACCTGCACAGGCTACACTTCCTTCAGAATAAGCAGCGGAATACAAATTACTCAGCCAACACTTGGATACAATCTCTATATCGTCGTTCACTAAAACTATGTCGCTGTCTGGGTGCGATTCTATTACTCTGTTGTTGGGAATTATGAAGAACTCATTTTTTCCGTTGTTTATGCAAGAAACTTTATTGTTTTTATATTTTTTATTTATTTTGTTTGAATAGTCTGTTATTTTTTTATTATGCTCTGGAAAGTTGTTGGTAATAACTATCTCATAGGTTAAATAATCCGTATTATTCAATATAGATTCTACGCATTTGGTCAATGTTTTAAAGTTATTGTATGTGACTATGCTTATTATAACTTTCTTGAAACCAAGTGTGTGTTTTAAAACAGATATTGCAGCTTGCTTACTTGTTAAAGATAATATCTTTTTCTGAGCCCTATCAGACATGTCTAATAGATTTAAGTCTTTACTTCCATATATCTTGAACAAACACTCTACGAAGTCATCGTTTGATTCTCCTAAATAAACGTCTCTTCTATCTGTTAACGACAAACCCTCACTACCAATTCTGGTTGTAACTATGGGAACTTTATGCATAGCGGCTTCGCATATCTTGCCTTTTATTCCAGCTCCCCATCTAAGCGGAGCCAGTAGAACTCTTGCTTGTTCATATATTGGTTCCAAGTCTTCAACTTGCCCCAGAACTTTAATATTTTTGCCATTATCCAGGGATTTGATTTGTTCGTTAGGGTGAGATCCAACTATTAAAAGATTTGGTTTATTTTTTTTATTAAATTCATATTGTGAAATAAATTTATTATAAATTTCGACACAATCTATTGCTGCTTGTTGATTGGGGAGATGAAGATAACTTCCTACAAAAACTATATCATTACCCAGTTTATTTCTATTTTTTTGAGGCTCATGAATATTTGATAAAATCTTAACGTTTTTATTTGGAAGCTCTTTTTGAATTTCTTGAGCATCGTTTTTTGTGACAGCAAAGACAACATCTGATTTTTCATAAATATTTTTTTCTGCTTCTTTGCTGGCGATCAATTGCTTTTCTGTTTTGTGGAACAAACCTTCTTTCACACCTCTTTCTTCTCTAATCCAATGTACATCAACAGAGTCTGTTATTGTTTTAATTTGGGGATAATAAGATTTTATAATATCAAAATATTGTCGAGCTATATCAAACCAAGAAAATATGCAATAATCAAAATTAATTTTTGAAGATTTAAAGTCTTGAATATGTTTGTTTAAGTAAATGTTTTTTTCTGGATTTATTGTATAACATTTAACACCCATAGAATTCAAGGCATCAAAATATTTTTTATCAAGAGGATTGTTGCACAAAAAGTATGTGTTGTATTTCAAATCAAGGACTAAAATTCTTAGTATTTGGAAGAGTCTGTTCCCTCCACTGCTTCTATCGAAGTCCGGTGCCTCCGGAGAAAAATACATTAAATTTTTTGTATCAAAGAATTTTTCTGCTGTTTTATTTATTTGAATAATATTGTTTGTGGTTTTTATTTCTTTGATTCCATCTATCTTGTATTTTCTTTGTTCATTGATTCCATAAATTAAATAATGATATATTGCTTGTCTTTCTGTGGTGATACCTGCTATTCTCAAATCATCATAAATTTCTATATAGTCTTCCCAACAAAAGTCTTGAGGAAGGGTGTAATTCTTTTCATTTATTTTGTAAACTTTTTGCATTTTAAAACTCCCAAGGAAAAACTATCCAACTGGCATCTTTTTCCCTGTCTATCTTTCTTGCAAAATAATCAACTGTTATATTTTGCCTTATATTATAAAACATTGAACAAAATTTTATATTTAAATAATTTTGTTTTATTTCTTTCTTAATTGCTTCGAATGTATCCCCAGTGTCACATATATCATCAATTAGCAATATTTTTGAATCTTTTGATAAACTTAATAATCCTCCCAAGTCCCTATCTTCGCCATCTCTCGATTGATAACTTATTATGCTTAATGGAATTTTGAATAAATGACTCAGGGAGACTGCCGGGATAAGACCACCTCTTTTGACTCCAACTATGTGTTCTGGGTACCAAGAACTCATGTGAATTCTTGAGTTTATTAAAAGTATGTCTTTATCGTATTCTTGCCAAGAATAAAAAAGTTTTTCTACCATATAGAATATTGTAGTCATATTTTAAACAGATTCAAATTTGTGTTTGGTTTTTTGTATTTATTTTATATATATTTAATATGCCAACAGCTAATATAATAAACAATCCGAAACTACTAGACGAACTGATTGGGTTTGATAGTTCTGCTGAGCTTTTCACAAATAATATTAGTGAAAATACCGAGAATCCCGTTTTTACAAATCCTTTGTTTGTAGGCTATGCGCCTATATCTTTGTCAAAATACAATTGGGGACCATCTTTGGCTGAAAGTGACTACGCAATAATAGAATACAAAGAACCGGTAATTTGGAATAATAATAACGAACCACCATTATCAGAGATTATTGTGGGATATTATGTGAAAGATTCTTCAGGTAAGCTTTTATGGTTCAAAGTTTTTGATACACCTCTGACTGTTTCTACTGGTGAAGCGGTAGAAGTTTATCCAAAGATAATATTGAATAGATATGAATCTTTATCTACAACTTTCACGTTCAATATGATTAATTCAAACCCAAATTCTTATACTATTATTGATCCAAAATTTGAGATTACAGAAGAAAAGTGGGGAACAGAAAACGCAAGCGGAAGTTTGTTTGACGTTTCTTTGTCGGGATTCAAATCGACAAAGGGTGTTGTGAACACCGGACTAGATCCTAGAATTAATCCTACGCTAAATCTTCCGTTTTCTTTTAATATAACAATAACTCAAACTGGTTTCATAGTGTTTAACAAGAATGTTTCAATAACAGAGCCCGGTGATTATGCCGTGAATATAAAACTAACTGAGTATGGTATCTAGTTAGCAAAGACGGCGCACCAATATACTTTATCTTCTTTTTTGGCAACACCAAAACCTACCTTAGTATAAGAACCCAATATGTTGCCTCTATGTGTGTAGGAGTTCATCCAGGCTTTTAAAACAGACTCTTCGTCTTTTTGACCATAGGCTATATTTTCTCCAACGTAACCATCATAGTTGGAGAGTAGGGATGAGATATTAGAGTGCGTCAAACTGTCTTTGGATAGCATTTTGTCTGCGTGATTTTGAGCGTATACCATCAAACCCTCATCTATCGAAAGTGTCTTTAAACCCCTTTCTTCTCTTGTTTTGTTATGAAGATTTAAAAGAATCAAAGAGAATTCACCTTCTTTTTTCTCCATATTTTGTTTTGGGAATGTTTGTTTTTGATCGACTCTTACAGAACATCCAAGTATTGAAGCAGACAATAAAAAGAATAGAAAGTTTTTCATCCCGGCTCCTTGCAACATATGTGTCCACTATATGTAGACTTATTGAAAGAAGTTTCTTTGTGGTACGCTATTTCTTTGAAGTCAGGCAAAGCGTATACTGTATTCCTTGAGGAGAAAAATCATGGATTTTGAATTCGATGGTGTTCTTGAAGCTCTTGCGGGAGATAACAGCGCTCTCTCAGAGTTCAAGATCGAGGAAAAGAAACTCTATCCCTTGTATAGAAACTATCCAAACGGAAGCAAGCAATACTATGCTCGGCTTAGGGAAGAAGAGAATCAATCAGAAGAAGAATTCCCAGATGTTAAGCTTGGTATTCTTGGTTATCTTGACGTAGATATCAAAAAAATTAAAAGTGAATGCGTAAAAGACTTTGAACGAGTTAAAAGCGAATGTGCAAAAGAATTTAAAAGTATGTTCAAGAGCTTTACGAAAAATCCATACTTCTAAATCGATTCTAGAGCTTCTATGGAAAGCAAATCATGGTAAGGAACTTCGTAGTTGTAGTGATCTTCTCTTCTGGCTGGCACTGGCAACAGATTGAGTATAAACTCTCTGGTCTGGTATCCGACTAAGACCATATTTGCTTGTTCTTGTTCTTTGTTTTCATTTTTCATGTATCCGAAAACATAGATGTCCTGCTTCAACTCAGACTTTCTGCCTTTATTGTCCCGAGCTAAGACCAAACCTGCTTCCCAATCGGGGTATCTTGCCGCCCCTTTTACATTTATTTTATTTTCTTTATACAAAAAATCCATAGTATCTCCGAATTTTTTGTATTCTGTGTCTATCGACATATCAAATAGCTTTCCAAAGCCCATTTCACAAAGCCTACCAATTCTTTCGGTTCGATATGGGTCTTTTGCTGAATTCAGCAGACCTCTGTTTAGTTTTGATCCATCCTTTTCATTTGCCCACATGTTGCAGGCGCAATCCACACAGATTTTATACTCATCTTTTCTTATCAAAATGTGATAAAACTTCTTAAAAACACCGTTTATCAGTATTTTTTCAATCTTTGTATCTTTTAAGTTCATTGATATATTTTAACAAAATATTAGCTATATTCAACTAGATAATTTTATGAAATTTACATCATTCTTAGAAAATAAAGAAAACCTTGTGTCGGGTCCGGGAATAGATCTACTAAAAACTACGTTTCACGATATGTTTGAAAGAGGCGCTCCTGTTGTAGATGATTTCACTGGGTTCAACAAAATAGATTTTGGAGCATACAAAGCAATTGTCGGTGATCCTAATTTTCACAATGATTCAATACCATTGGCTACAGCTAGCAGAATGCTTACCATTCTTTCTCGTTATAAAAATACACAAATTTCAAATTATGAAGATATAAAGAAGGCTGTGGAAAATGATATCAAATCTAGTTTAAAAATGGATGATCATCAAGAAATAGTAATCCACACAGATGCAGAAAGAGTCTGGGGTAAAATTAAAGTTTATGTTCCAGGTGGAATTAGTAAAAAGCTAATGACAAAAATTTCTGATCTTATTGTTGAAAAGAAAAAGCTGGTCAAGGTGAGGGATAACTATGGTGCGATGAAGTATCCTGTGTTTAAGTTTTTTAACACAGATAGAAATCAATTAAATACATATTACATTCACCCAGAGGTGATAGACGATGTTGTAAAGCTGATTTCGGGAGAAATGAGTATATCAACCAAGGTCTCGGGATCTCCTGTTGGCTCTGAAGAAAAAACTCCTATTTCTGAAAAGAAACAGCTGGTTGTTGTCGGAATACAAGACACCAGGTTTGGTAAAAAAATAGCAATACAACTAAATGTTTCTTTTGATCAAAGCAAGTCAATATTAGATTCTGCAAGAAGCGCCAGCCTTGTTCCAAGAGGGTATAGTTTTGATGGTTCAACAAGACCTCCTAAGTTTTTGATAGCAGCAGATAGCAAAGATTTATACGATGCTGTTAAAAGTAAATTAGTAGGTGGCGGAATAGATGTTACCGATTTAGATAAATTTGTAGATGAAAATGAATTATTCTCTGGGGAGAGTCAAAAAGAAATTTCTTTTGAAAAGAAATCAGAGCAAATAAAAACCAGTAAACCGATAATATCTTTCGCAGATAGAAGAGGCGGCGTTGATGATGTTATGACAATAAGCGTTCCATACAGAGAAGCTTCTCAGGATCAAAAAGCATTTCTAAAGGAGTTGATTCAATACACATTTCCATCTTATAGATGGGATGATAAAAACTTTTCTTATGTAGTTTCTGGTAATTTCAAACAGTATGCTACGTTTGGGCAAATATTAAAAAGGTTTGGCTATCATGTTGAAGATCTTAGAGCAATATTAGACAATAAGCTGAAAAATGGTGGAGTCAAGAGAGCTGATCAAGAAGGAAAAGTAGACGCAGACTTTAAAGAAAAGATAGACTCAAGATTGCCTGAATCTAAATTCGAGCTTTATAAAGAGCAAAAAGATGGCATAGCCTTTTTGTATGGAAGAAATCATGCAATACTTGGTGATGCCACTGGGGTGGGCAAAACGGTGCAGATGATTTCTGCTGCCGAGTTGAGGATGCAAGATGTTGGATCTAATTCAAAAACACTTGTGATAACTTTAAAGGCAGTTCAAAATCAATGGGTAGAAGAAATCAAAGATGTTGTTGGAGAAAACGCTGACGTATCCAAGGATGGCACAAATCCAAAACGCTGGACTGTTTTATATTACGACAATTTCTCAAGTGGCAAGAATCTTCAAAATGTAATCAATTCAACCAAGAACGCTAACTATTCAATAGTTATATTTGATGAACTACACAAGCTAAAACACCAAACAGCAAAAAGAAGTCAAAACATTGAAGAAGCAACAAAAAATATTCCGTATAAATGGGGCGCAAGCGCAACAATAAGTGCAAACAGACCTTCTGACGTAAAAAATCAATTGAAGATTGTCGGACATCCTCTTGGAGACATACAAGACGGCAAGTTCAAAAGAGATTTTGCGGGTATGGTTCCTGGTGGCTATAGAGGGGCTTACACAGAAGGAAGTTTTGAGGACAGAATAAGAGCTGCAGAAAAACTAAACAAGTGGCTCAATCTCTCTGGCGTTTATGTGAGGCGCACCAAAGAAGATTTAAGAGAGATGCCAAATTTAAGCATAGATGCTGCTTCAACTGATATACACGAAGAAGATTTTCATAAGAAGTTAAAAGAAAAGCTCAAAGGATATAAAGATCCAGATTTGGCTATAAGTGAATTAATCGCCAGTAGAGAAGTTTTAGCTAATATGAAGGTGGATTACACAGTCAATAAGGCTTTTGAGACAATAAAAAGAAATTTAGACAAACCCGCCAACAATTACGCAGCCAGCAAAGTTGTTATCTTTACAAACTTTGTAAAAGCAGGAAGTGAAATATTCGAAAAGCTATCTAAAAAATTACAAGATCTTGATCCAAAATTCAAAGTTATTACTTATTTATCTTTAACCAAAAAAGCGGAAAGAAATAAAGTCAAAGAAGTTTTTACCAATGACCCAAATGCCAAAGCTTTGGTTATGAGTATGAAGATGGGCGGAACTGGAATAAGCTTTCCAAACGCCAGTCAAAACATGATAATAAACGATTTTGACTGGACTCCTGAGTCTGCTGAACAAAGCGAGGGAAGAATCTACCGAATAAACACAGAGCACCCAGTAAATATAACCTACACAATAGCTAAGGGTTTAGACACAGAGCTTTTTGTAATTGTTCAGAAAAAGAGAAAGTTAGCCGAGCTTATTCAAAGATACAGAAAAGAATATCAAGAAAAAGAGGTTGATGAAGAAACAATACAAAAGATCATTGATGCACAAAAGAAAATGCAAGAAATTGATAGTGAGATCAACAGGCTTATAGCTAACGCCGCCGCTAAAGCAATGGATGAAAATGTCTCTTTCAAAGAATACCTTGATTTATTTTTTATTTAATAGTACAAATGTACCAAGCGTCGAAGATGAAACTTGACATTGATGCTTTCTGTGGTATGTTGGTTGGATGATAAAAACTTACCGTGTATGTGCTGCTGCTGTCGTCTGTCCAGCAGAAACGGTGACTCAGCGGAAGGTAGTCGGCTTTAACCATGAGCTAAACGTCCGCAGTTCATAACACATCTGCCTCTTTCTTTGTGTGTATGAATAGGTCTGCCTCCTTAAAAGAGGCAGACTTTTTTTTTAATGAGATTATTAGTGGATTTTGAATAATTTTTCTGGTATAATTCGGATCAACTTTCGAGGATATTATGAAAAACAGTTACTGTAAAAAATCGCCACCGCACGATTATGGAACTTATTTAAATATCTTTTATAATTATTGTGAAAAATTTCAAGCACAGCCTTATGTTTTTGAAATTATCGCAGATATAGGCGAGGCAACTTTTAAAAATCTTGAGAAGTTAGGTGCAGTCAAGGTGTTCACTTTTGATTTAGAAAAAAGTGATAATGGAAAAAATAAAATAAACAATATAGAGTCTTGCTATGAATACGAAGATTTGGTAATTCAATTTTTTCGCAAAAAAGATTTAATTAACAAAATAGATTTCTTTCTGGATGGGTCGGAGGCTGATGACGTTGAATCAAACGTCAATATAAATAAAAAAGATTTCAAAAATTATAATTGCAAGATACTTTATCAAAAAGAAGAAACCTTAAATAAAGTCAAAGAATGTATGGAGTTCTTGGCAGAAGATAAAAAGAAAAAAAATGTCTATTTGCTTTGTAGCTTGGATGGAATGCTTACAACACAAAAGTTTGAAGTGAAGCTTCCAGATAAAAAAATAGACCTGGAATTAAATTATGGAAAATCTGCTTCTGATAAGTTTGATAAAATAATTGATTATACAAAGAAAAATAAAAATGGCTTGGTTTTATTATCGGGTAAGCCAGGTACTGGTAAAAGTACTTTCATAAAATATTTGACAACCAAAACAGATAGAAAAGTAATCTATTTGTCTTCTGGCTCTGCCGATCAACTGACTAATCCTGATTTTTTAAGCTTTATAATGGGCTATAGAAACTCCATACTTTTGTTGGAGGATGCCGAAAAAGCTTTAAGGAGCAGAGAGAATCAGGATAACAATGCGATAAGCAACATATTAAACATAACTGATGGTGTTCTTGGAGATTGTTTAAATATTTTAATAATCGCAACGTTCAATATAAACAAAGAAAAAATAGATTCAGCTCTTGTGAGAAAAGGCAGGCTTTTAATAGAGCATGAATTTGATGTTCTGTCTCCTGAAAATTGCAATAAAATATTTAAAAGCATGAAGTCTAAGAGAAAAACAGATGTTCCTATGACTTTGGCTGAGATATACAACGAAGAAGAAAATTACTCCAAAAAAGAAGAAAAGCCTAAAATAGGCTTTTAGTCATCATTTAAATGACTCACTATTTTTTCTGCTATTGAATAAGTTAAGCCTACTCTGGGATCTGTTTGAAAAAAACTTTTTTCAATTCCATAGCCTGCGTCATCTCTGTCGTCCAGCACTGCGTATTTTTTGACACTTTTGTGTTTTTCAAGCCATTTTTTGATTTCTTCTGATCTGTGTGTTCTTTTTTTTGTTGTGCTTTCAATATGCGGTGTACAGCATATAAACTTTAAATCTTTGATCTCCAGAGCTTTTTTAACTAAATTTTTTGCATACTCATCTAACCTCCACGTTGAACTAAGTACTATTTCTGCTTTTGTTTGAAGCACTATAGTTCTTAGTATCGAAGTCAATTTTTGGTCAATATAATCTCGACCAAATTTTCTTAAATGCTTATCGGTGTTTAAAACACCGTCAATATCAAGAAATACTACTTTTTCTGGTTTCATTTGTTTTTATTATAGTCTAAGTGGTGGAAAATATCATCCATATACTCACCAGCCAAGTTTAATTTAGCCTTAACCCAATCTTTTATATCTTTTTTATTTAAAAGCTTTTCTATTTCTATAGCCTTATACAATATACTTTTTAGGTCTCCCACAGCCATTTTTGAGTTTTCGTTTTTATTATCTTGCTTATAAAACATCAAATAATCATATACTGTATTAAGATAGTCTTCGGCATGGGTTAATTTAGCTTTAACCCAATCTTCTAATTCTATGTTGGTTTTGATGATTTCTTGTAATTTTTTGCTATATTCTATTATTTTATGAATATCATTTTTTGCAAGATCGTTGTCTTTTTTCTCTGAGAATAATTTGAATGATTTCATGCTGTTCCATTATTTAATAGTGTTGTTATTATATATATTTAAGTAATTAAATTTATAAAAGGATATCAAATGCCCAGTAAAAGTAAATCTCAACAAAGATTTTTCGGATTAGTTCGTAAATGTCAAAAAACAGGCGAATGTTTGAGTCCAAAAATTAAAAAAGTTGCAGATAATATCAACAAAAAAGATGCAAAAGATTTTGCTTCTACTAAGCATAAAGGGCTACCAAACAAAAAAAGAAAAACATTCAAAGAATATTTAGAAGCTGAGCATCCCGAGTTTAAATGTGAAGAAAGTGTTTTTGGTCTATTGACTAATTTGGGTCTTGGTGCTGCTGCAGTTTTAAAACAAGCAATGAAAAAAAATAAAAATGGTCCGATTTCTTTTGATGATTCCGGATCTAGTCTTGGTGGAGGTAAATACGTTGAGCCAAAAAAGAATCATGTTTGGACAAACAAAGAAGGAACAGAACAAAAAAAAGGACTCTTTGTAAAAAGAGAAGGTGATTTCGTTTACATCGAATTAAAAGATGGAATAAAGGATAAACTCTCCATCAATTGGCTTTCGGAAAGAGATTTAAAATATGTCGATGTGATGGAGGATTTAAATAAAAAGTTGGGTGAATTAAACTTACTTAAAACTCAAATTGATGCCACCAACGATAGAATAGCCAAAGATAGATTATTAACAAGGTATAAACAGATTGAAATAGCCCACAAACAAGTAGAAGCTAAACTTAAGTCTTTTGACAATTAAGCAAACAATTTATAATGACAATATTCAAGCAAATACAATTAAGAAATGGAACTTCTCAAGAGTGGTATGATGCTAATCCGATTTTAGCTTTGGGTGAACCTGGGTTTGAGATAAACACAGGAAGATTAAAAATCGGCAATGGAACTAAAAGTTGGAACGATCTCGATTACGTGTCTTGTTGTACGCTCACAACGCCAGAGCCAACGCCAGAGCCAACGCCAGAGCCAACACCAGGTGTCAATACGATATTTATATCTTGGGAAGATTGCTATGGCGCTGGTTCTCTCGATCAAATTCCAAACAAATTCGGACACTTTGATCTTTGTGGATTATCTTGCCCGGTATCAAAAGATGTCAGATTTTACTTCCAAAATAACCTTGAAGAATGGAACAAAAGATCAAAAGATCTTGTTCCATACAACGAAAACTACAACTATGCTTGCGATATAGTAGATGGCAACAATACTGTTGTAATAAGAGTAGAAAAAGGTACAGGGCTCAAGCTTGCAATTGATAGTTTGGTAGAGTGTACAAAACCCAAGCCTATATGCAATTGTTCTTGTTGTCCTACCACAATATCACCAACACCAACATCAACTCCTTATTGCCAAAAATCGTTTATTATTGATCCTACTATACCCTGGCAAGATAGTGAAATTGATGTTTCTGGTTACTTAAAAATAAATGCAACCGGAATAGTAAATTCGTTCATGAACAGCCCGAACTATAATTCTGATCCGGATGGACTAACGGATGCCCAGTTACCAAACTCTTTATACAATATCGACAATGTTATAAGCCCATGTAGACATGAGGCAATTATTGCCAAAATAGGGTTAAGCGGTCAACCGTTTTGTGCTGGGTCTTCTTTTGAATCTTTTGCTGTCGGAGCAGGTAGACTTTACCTTGCAACAAACGATAATGTAAGAGGTGATAATAGCGGATCATTTACAGCAAATATAGATGTTTGTTATTATCCAACAGCAACACCCACAGCTACACTTGGACCAACAGCAACACCCACAGCTACACTTGGACCAACAGCAACACCCACGGCAACACCAACATTAACTAAAACACCTGGTCCAACACCAACATTAACTAAAACACCTGGTCCAACACCAACATTAACTAAAACACCTGGTCCAACACCAACATTAACTAAAACACCTGGTCCAACACCAACGGTGACGGCAACCAAAACGCCGGGTCCAACAGCAACACCTAGACCGACTGCAACACTCAGACCAACAGTAACGCCCACACCAACAGTAACAAAAACACCTGGTCCAACAGCAACACCAACGCTAACAGCAGCGCCTGGCACGCCTAGGGCGTTGGTTGGTGGTGGAGTAAAATACAATCCACCAATATTAATAAATCCTGACTACAGACAGTATTTTAATACTGTAGTAAATCCCGCCAATGCCTGTATTCTTAATGGTGAACTTCCTCTTCAATATGTGTTAAGCGATTCATATAGCTTTAGTAATAATTCTTTCCCAATATTTTTGTTTGATTTTAGAATTCCAACTGTAGTAACAAAGTATAGAATGTGGAATGGATTTTTAGCTAATTATGGTGTTGAAGGCAGATATGTAGATATTGGTAATCAAACTCCGCAAGCTTGGACGCTGCATGGTAGTAACGATGAAATATCTTGGAATGTAGTTGACACCAGATCAAATCAACCAAGATTGCCATATGCAACATCAACAGATCCAAGTTTGAGTAGTTACTCTGAATTCACAATACCGGCGCCTGTAGCTTATAAAGTATATAAACTTGTTATTTCTACAGGGGGAAGAAATGGCTATAGATGTTTGGGACCAACACCACCTGATTCAACACCCGATCCAACAGAAACCCTTGCGCCAACACCAACAACAACACCAACAACAACACCAACAACAACACCAACAACAACAACTAGATTGCCTGGACCGACACCAACTAAAACTTCAACACCAACTAAAACTCTAACACCAACCAAAACTCCAACACCAACAGCAACACTCGGTCTCTGTAATTATGATACTCAAATTGGTGAAATTCAGCTTTGGGGATATGAAAGCACAACAACACCTTGTGCATTGCATGGATACAACACATTATTACCAACAGTTAAATATCTTAATAATTCTGGTGTTTTGACAAACTCTGATTCCTTTGGTACTGTATTTAATATGGGAACAATTCTTGGCTTAACTGGAAATCTAGCTAAGCTAGGTCAATGGAGTTTTGAAGTCGCAAGTAGTGCCAATGGGGTGCCAACAAACAGAACAAAAGATGGATATCTTGGATTTGACTATCCAATAATATTAACATCATATAAAATGTGGGCTGATTTTGATAACATTACCGGCGCTCCGGTAAAGTATTCATTCAAAGTATATGGAGCCAATACATTTAACTCATGGACGCTGCTCGATACCAGAACCCTTGTTGAAGTTGGTTCTTCGGCAACTTTTGCCATAGCATCACCAGACTCTTATTTTTACTATAAGATATCTGTTACAGATAGCTCAAATAGATATGGCGTTACTGATGGTGTTAATTCTACTACTTTTTTCTTAGGAAAAATTAGTGATATTCAATTACAAGGTTATTTAACATAAAGGTGAATTATGCCGACCGAAAGAATTTTAGTAGGAGGAGGAACAATGTATGATAACACACACGTAAGTTCTACTCATAAGTCATACTATAAATTTTCTGTTAGTGATAATTATGTAAATAATACAGAAGCAATAATTTATTCTGGAAATAGATACAATAACTCTAGTTTAATTGATGGGACTACAAAAAGTATAAATTATGTTAATAATTTATTTACAGGAATTTTGCCGTACCAAAGTATTTATGATTCATTTTATAAAAACTCAATGAGAGGAGGAACAACTGGTTATGTATCAAGATCTAAGGCATATTTTAGTTTTGGTCTTCCTGTGGTAATTACAAAATACAGGATGTATAATGCTTTTGGAGCAGGGGTTATTGGAAATCTATTTGACGATATTACAAACCAATATGGTGATATGAGTGACCAAACTCCCCAAGACTGGTATTTGTCTGGAACAAACGATGGTGTTACTTGGACAACTGTAGATGCCAGAACATCTCAAGGTAAATTTCCGAACGCAACAAGCAAGCTCGCCCGAAATTGTTCTTACTCAGAGTATTCTGTTTCTGGTGCTACGGCTTATAAAAACTATAGATTAATAGTTACTAAAGGCGGGCGAAGTGTGTCTGACCTGCGTAATGAACAAGCTTTTCAGATTGGGGAAATGCAAATTTTGGGGTATGAAAGTCCTAGTACTCCTTGTGAACTTCATGGAGGATATACATTGTTTCCAACAGCCAAATGTATTGATGGTTTTGGCTCTGTTCTTGTTGAAACACCTGGGACAGGTCATAGGTCAAGTTTCGCTAGAGTTTTTTCAAATCTCGGGTTTAGATATTGCGCAAATATTAGTAGTGATTTTGGATTATTCCCTAACCAAAGTAGCTCCGTAAGCTCTCTAAACAAATATTATGATCTTTCCCGATCTGCTTGGGGTCCTTTTGAAACAGGAGGAGTTGGATATCTTGATTTCGGAGTTGCCGTCACTCTAAGCTATTACAACATTACAAGTGGAATATATGCGGATAACTACAACAGGGGCTACAGACTCACAGCATGGACTTTATATGGATCAAATGATAATTCTACATGGAATTCGCTTGATAATAGATCTGGGTCGGACACATCCTATTCGGGGATTTATAAATATAACATAACATCCCCGGCATCTTATAGATACTATAAGATGGAAATTAAAAACAATAAATCATCAGTTAATAGCCTTCAGTTTGTTGGATATGTATCATGATAGCAGGCAGAGGCTAGTCTTTTTGACAATTAATCGGATAAAAACTATATAATTTATAATTATGACAACGCCATTCACGCAAATACATCTGAGAAATGGAACTTTTCAAGAGTGGTATGATGCTAATCCGATTTTAGCTTTGGGTGAACCTGGGTTTGAGATAAACACGGGAAAATTGAAAATTGGCGATGGAGTTAAACACTGGAATAATCTGGAGTATATGTCTTGTTGTCCACTCACGACACCAGAGCCAACACAAGGCGTTAGTGTTAATACAATATTTATATCTTGGGAAGATTGTTATGGTGCTGGCTCTCTCGATCAAATTCCAAATAAATTCGGGCACTTTGATCTTTGTGGATTATCTTGCCCGATATCCAAAGACGTCAGATTTTACTTCCAGAATAATCTCAGAGAGTGGAACGAAAGAACAAAAGATCTTGTTCCATACAACGAAAACTACAACTATGCTTGCGATATAGTAGATGGCAACAATGCTGTTGTTATAAGAGTAGAAAAAGGCACAGGACTTAAGCTTGCAATTGAGAGTCTGGTGGAGTGCACAAAACTTAAGCCTATATGCAATTGTGCTTGCTGCCCGATAACACCATCGCCCACAATTATACCACCAACAGCCACACCAATAGTAGATGTAGGTTTTATAGATGCCGATTTTATAGTAGTGAGATATAAGTTCTTAGATGGATTAGATTTAGACACAAGAACATCAATTTCTTATGGTTCTGAACAGGGACATGAAGTTGGTTGGTGCAAAAAACGTTTATACCCTGATGCACCCGCTTTGCCCTGGTATGAGTGGGGCGGGGATAATGTTGGTACTGGCTATGAATCCGTTGTTATGTATATCAAAAATATAAGAGATTCTAATAGTGATAGCTTTTCTATATGCGGCTCTTTGAAAGCATTTTGGTATAACACAAGACAATCTGGCAATGTTGATTTGGAGTTAGTTGCTTACAAGGACGGAGTAATGCGGCAATCTGGGTACGACTGGATCAATATTGGGGGATCTGTGGTGGCCATATTGGGCAAAAGAGTTAATGTTTTAAAAAATCAATCAGCTTGTATAGCAGGAGAATTAGTAACAAACTTCAAATATTATTCTGATAATTATTTTGATTGGAGAGATTGTGATGATGTGAGACCAACACCAACACCTACACCTACACTAACTGCCACACCTACACTAACTGCCACACCTACACAAACAGCAACACCTACACAAACAGCAACACCTACACAAACAGCAACACCTACACAAACAGCAACACCAACACCTACACATACACAAACAGCAACACCTACGCTTACACTAACAGCAACAGCAATATCTACGCTTACACCAAGTGCTACACCTACTAAAACACCAACTGTTACGCCTACACCAACTGCTACACCAGCAGCCACGCCAATATCCCTGACTTTATTGGGAATGACATTTCCAGACGCAATGGATCTAGACACAACTTCGAACAAACTTTATATATTAAACACTGGCAGTACTGGTGGAGAGACCAACACTGTTTGGGTTTTTGATAATGACACCAACTCTGTCAGCAATGTTATCACTGTTGGCGCTCAACCCTCAACTATTAGTGTGGATAGAACTCAAAGAAAGGCAATAGTTGTAAATTATGTAAGCAAAACTGCCAGCATTATTGATTTAGCGTCTGATTCTGTTGTCGCCACAATAAACGGTGATCCCACATACGCTATATTTAATGCAGCGCTAGATAGTGTAAACAATAAAATATTTACAGCAGAAGGTCTTAATCAATTAGTAGTTAGAAATTACACAACAACCTCTATTTTAACCACGATATCTGGTGATTTTTATCCCAATGGTTCTATGGAGATCAACACCCATTCTAATAAATTGTATGTAGCCAATTTTTATTCAAATGTTGTGCATATTATAAATACATCCAACAACTCTGCAATAGAAACATTGACCCTACCCTCTGGTGAGTATATCGTAGCTATAAAGTCTAACACAACTAACGATTTGACATATGTTGCTACAGTCAATGATGATTGGAGTTCTTCAGGACACATTACATTAAAAGTAACTCTGGTGAATTCCAATAATACTATTGGATCTTCTATCACTTTAGTGAATAATCAACCGACCAATAGTTTCGTGGAACATATCAGCATGGACATCGATGAACAAAATGGTTATGTTTATATCTGTGGAGCCCCAGGGAATACTTCTCATGGAAACAGTTTATATAAAATAAATTCTTCTTTGACCAATACTTCGTTATTGTACTACGGTGATGGTGAAATAATAGACTTAAAATTTAATTATGTGAATGACTACTTATACATACTAATCGATTATGTGTCTGGCTTTTATATAGATAAAATTTTATCTTCTTGAATCATGGAATAAAATCAACCATATCTATAAAGCCATGAGATGCTGATGTGGATGTGGATGTGGATGTGCAAAAGCAGCTTGTAGAAAAGCTTGTTGAAAAGCACTCTGTTCTGTATCCAACGCCCGTGCTTGTGGAGCGGCATTCTCTTGAATAATTTGTTGAATAAATATTTGTTAAATGAGAAATAAAGCTTGTGGTATAGCAATAATCTGCTGGGTCTGGGCAATCTTTGAAAGTATATAGGTTTTCTGGGACATCGCTAATATCTACAATGCAAACTTCTGGTGTGGGTGTTGGTAGCGGAGAAGCTGTTGGTTCTGGTGTTCCTATCACACAATCAGATGTAATTCCGTGGAATATTGGCAAACTCTCGATTTCTTCATCAGATAATGGATCAGGGTATATTACTATCTTAGAGACTCTATATTTAAACTCTTCATTATTTGTAATATTATCATCTTTGAAAAACCATAAAGAATTTGAGTCTATTACTGCGTATTTTTCATAATCATAAAACTCAAATTGTTTTACCTTGTTTAAATACACAGTAACTTTTTCTGTCTCTTCTCTCTTTAAAACTATTTGGTTGTAATCATTCTGAGACATCGCAGTATTACCAGGACCAGCCTTTGGAACAAATTGTAAATATTGTCCTACTGCTCTTATAGGCATACAAGTGCTTGGATCAACATTTCTATTTCCTATGCCATTATAAAAATATAAACCAACATCTTTAGAAAGATCATTAAAATCAACTAGCTTTCCAAATGTAATTTTTGGGTCTACAAAAACTTTTAAAACCAACTCCATGGTATAAAATCTTATTTTAGTTGCAGGAAATTCTGTTGTAGCAGGAGTTGCAGTTGCTGTTGGTCCTAGCGTTGCAGTTGGAGTAGTAGTTGGTCCTGGAGTTGTAGTTGGTGTCTTAGTAAGAGTTGGGGTAGCAGTTGGTGTCTTAGTAAGAGTTGGGGTAGCAGTTGGTGTCTTGGTAAGAGTTGGGGTAGTTGGTCCAAGCGTGAGAGTTGCAGTTGCTGTCGGTCCTGGTGTAGATGTTGATGTTGATGTTGGTGTTGGTGTTGGTGTTGGTGTTGGTGTTGGTGTTGGTGTTGGTGTAGATGTCTTGGTTGGTGTTGGTGTAGATGTCCTGGTTGGTGTTGGTGTAGATGTCCTGGTTGGTGTTGGTGTAGATGTCCTGGTTGGTGTTGGTGTAGATGTCCTGGTTGGTGTTGGTGTAGATGTCTTGGTTGGTGTTGGTGTTGGTGTTGGTGCAGATGTCTTGGTCGGCGTTGGTGTAGGAGTAGTATTGGGGTCCTCAGCAAAAAACACAAATTGACCATTGGCAAATGATGCCTCTTGAGAAAAAGAAGAATGTGAGCTGTGATGACCAACATTCCAATTCATACCATCCGATGAATATAAATATGTGTCGTCACCAGCACCATATTGATTTATAATAAAAATACCATTACCAAACTTAACACCATTCCAGATTTTACTACCAGATACGGGGATGCTAACCTCAGTCCAATTAATAGCATTACTACTATAAGCTATAATTGCTGGGTTTGATAGTCTTACTGCTACAAATTTACCATTTCCATAATCCATGCTGTATTGTTTGCTGAAGCCGTTCCAAGTATTATTGTAAGAAGAAAAAGGGCTTGAATACTTAGTATAGCTTATTGTAGCGTCATAATTGACTGTTATTATATAACATGATAAGACATTACTTGAGTCATAGGCTATTTCTACGAACTTATTATCACCATAGCATGATGCCCCCACTATTACTCTTTCATAAGGAGCGGTAGTCCAATTAGTTCCATCTATACTTATGCATTTCCAATAGTTTGATCCATCAACATAGTTAGAGCCAGATTGATATTGTTCTCGCAAAGATCCATCTATCATGTAGGTGCTACTGCCATTATACAATATGTTGGTAACTCCACGAAAATTCATACAATGTTTAGCATAGTATGGATTGCCATTTGGTGCATTTGAGCTGCCGGCGATAATAGGAGGAACTGGCGTCCAACTTAGACCATCTGTTGAGGTTGACAAAACACTAGGACTACCCGAAGAATTTGCTGGTGTTTGGTTACTTAGCAAACAAATAAACTTGCTTCCGTCATATATGATCGACCACAATGTTCCACTTGCGACACCAAGGGTTGAATTATCTTGACTGTTTGCAGATATTCTCGTCCATGTAGACAAATCACTAGAGTAGTAGATTTTATTTCCGCTTCCACCATCCGATGCCAGATATAGGTATTTATTATCACCGTAACACCATATGTTTTGTCCTGATGTGGCATTATCTATGAAATTGGTGGGAACATAATTCCAGTTTGTTCCATCCGATGAATATAGTACTACATTTGTGGGCATATGAATTATATATGCAACAAAACCATAAAGCACTTCGATATAGTTTTGCAATAAAATAAGAATAATGCTTAGTCTTTAGTTGACTCTATCTTGTTTCTGAATATTTTTTGAAAAACAATAAACAAAACAACACTTATTATGGCAAAATCCAAGAAACCACCGGCAATTTTGCCTATCCCCAGTTCTAGTCCGTCTGCTATTACCAATTTATAATCTCGCCAGCCACCGTGAGTTTTGTTTATTATAAAGTCAAAAAATGGCATAATTAGGTTTGCAGAAATATTTCTAATGAGGCTGTCGAAAGTGCCACCTAATATTACAGCTAAACAAACTTTTTCTAAATCTTGTTTAAATGCAAATTCTTTGTACTCTTTTAAAGTTTGTTTGACAGCCTCTTCTACTTTTTTATCTATAAAGTCTTTTTCCATATTATTAACTATGATAAAAATTGTATAATATTAATATATAATTTATCATGAAGCGAAAAAGTTTTTTCGAATGGATAAAAAAGCAAGAAATATTTGAATCCAAGCATGTGGTTTATCGCCCTGAAATTAGTGTTAAAAAATCTGTAAAAATGTCTGTGTCTTTGAACGATATTATAGAACTAGGACCTGAAACTAAGCTTAAAGGGGCTAACGTCACCAGACTGGCTAAGGTTGTAGAAATAAAGAGAAGCCACGTAGAAGCTCTAGATTTGTCAAAAAATGATGGCAGTAGAATCATAATACCTATTGATCATCTTTACGAAAAACAAGAGTTGACAGGCGTTAGACTAAAGCCACGGGAAGAGCGAGATCTTGCTGCTATGGGAGCAAAAAACTTATGGATCAAATTAACCCCAAGACAATATGCTAAGTATAAGTCAAAATATAAGGAACCCGAGGTAACTCCTGTTGTTCCAAAAGAACCACAAATAGATGATGACCAAGTTAAGTTTTTGAGAAATTGGTTTGCAAGTGCTAAGGCAGAGGATGATAAGCAAAAACAACAAGATCAACAAACCTTAGACATATTTGGATCAAATCAAGATCAAGAAGAAAAACCCAAAACTGGTAGTTCAATTATAAGCAAGCCATCACCCTTAGCGAGATTTATAAAGAGAAACAATGAAGAATAAAAAAATAGGATTTTGTTTTACTGGTGAGGGTGCTCGCGGCTCCATTCAATCTGGGATTGCTCTTTCCTTGAGCTTAAAAGGAATCAAACCAGATCTAACAATAGGGATATCCAGCGGAAGTATATGCGCCGCTAGTTATTCTTATCTTGGTCCACAAGGATTAGCAGATATGTGGTCAAATATATCCAATGTTTTTGATGTTTTTAGCATCAATTATACTTTTTGGAACAAGACTGGTGTTATGAATCAAAAGCCGATGAAAAAAATAGTAGAAAACGCAGTTAAAAACGATCCAATATGTGAGAGTGTTGTATCTAAAATGAATATACACACCGGTGAGATGCAATATGTCTCCAATATGCAGGTTTCAAAAGAAGAGTTTGTCAAAAGCGTTCTGGGGAGTGTGGCTATAACAGGGCTTGTTCAAGATGTAGATGGCTGGGTTGATGCTGGTAGTCGCCAATTAGCTCCTTTAAAACAATGTATTGATTTTGGTTGCAATGAAATATATCTTATTATGGGCAGACCTTTAGCTCTAAGCTTCTGGGATAAGCCTAAAGGCTATTTAAAGCCTGCTGAGATGGCTTTTAGAGCCCTTGATATAAGTTTATATGAAATAATGACAAGAGATATAAATGAGTCTATTAAGAACGAAGATGACCCTTATTATAAAGGGATAAATATTTATCTTATTGAGCCAAAGGAACTTTTATTTGACTCAGTTTACTTTAATAAATGTAAATCGGGTGTTGAGTACGGTAAAACTGAATACAATAAATACAACAAAAAAGCAATTAAGAGCTTGTTCAAAAAAAGGAATATTATATGAGCGTTGATGATTTCTGCTTTGAGAATAAAACAGAATCTTTTAACGAGTGGTTAAAAATCGAAAAAATTAAAGCAGAAAACCTTGATCTACTTGAACAAGCTTTTATTGCAGGATATGAAGAGGGTAAAAACTGTCGAGATAAGTACAATTACTGCCAGTTAAATCAAAAGTGAATTTAAACCCTAGCAGCTAGTTTGTAAATTTTATGTGGTTTTTTAAACACGCCAGCAGTGCTTTCTTTTTCTTCTCCCATCCAAATGTGACAAAAGCCACAGCACTTATCTAGTCCATGGGCAATTATTCCATTTTTATCAAGAGATATGACGGAAAAATTACCATGATATCCCATGGGTAGTTCGTTTTTATCTTTATCAATAAATACGGGACCACCGCTGGCGACCTTTATTTGATCGCCAGGAATAAGTATCTTCCAATCACTTACCGTTTCTTTTTTTTGCTTTTTCTTCTTAGCCTTAAATCCAAAGATAGATTCGCATTTTTTACATTTTCTTATTCTTGCTGGATTTTTCTCGTTGCATTCTGGGCATATTTTAAAAGCCATTTATTCACCCTGTGATGATACCGCTTGGAACTACGACGCCGCTACCAAATTTTGTATTATAAACATTTTTAATATCATCATCTGGCTCCGATATTATCAAAACATGACTTTTTAATATTGAATACTCTTTATCCTTAGACATGGGCATCAATGGCATTGATCCGACACCCTCTTGGCTCATAATAAATTTCTGTGGTTCAACAAGAACAACAGTGTTTTCATCCTCAGATTTAACTTGAGTGATGATTTCTTCACCTGTGATTAACTTTAAAACTTTAATTTTCATTTGTTTATCCTTTGGGTTGGCGGGATACTAACACACATTGAATGTTGGGTCAATAGCCATTTTCTGCTTGACGTAAGTCCTTTGTTTTCAATGATTTATATCAAAAAAATATATAACTTAAAAACAAAATCCAGAAACACTAAATACTATTGTTGATTCGAATGTTGATTTTGAATACACTTTAACAATGAGGCGAACATGAATAACAAATACAAAAACTACAAAAGATTGGTCAGTTTTTTAAAGAAAAACTTACCAATTGCGTATCCTGTTAGTGTCAGAAGGTGTATCATGAGCCGTTCTCTCGACGGAGAATGTGTTAAATACAAGAAAAAATTCTTTATAAAAATAAACAAAGATCTTAGTGAAAATCTCGCCATAGAGACATTAATTCATGAATGGGCTCATGCTCGTGCCTGGAATCATCTGTTGGATTCAATGGAAGCAGATGATAGGTTCGATGATTTTTCACATGACGCAACATGGGGTGTTGCATACAGTGAAGTTTACAGAGTATATCAGAAGCTTGTTAATGAATCATACAAAGAAAAAGTCGGCTCCTCAGCATCAGCTGAGAAGCTTTGTGGAAAATTTAGCATCCCAAAGTAAATTAGCCTACTATGAATTATTTTGTATCAATTGAAAATAGCTACCAACACAGTTGGCAGATAGAGCTTTTGATACAAAGCTTTAAAGAAAAAGGCATAGAAAATAATCTGTATGTGACTGTTGGCATTGATGATTCTATGTCGATGTATGATTGCAGAAATTTAGCCGAGCATGTCAAAGTATTTTATTTTAAAAAAACACATTCAAATTTAAGCCTCAATAAATGGCAGTCTTTTTTGAAGACTGCGGGTGATGAAAAAGAAATCTTTCCTGTGACAGTTTTAAATCCCTGTAGCGTATTTTGTAGTGATATTTCTATTGGTGATCATAAAATAGTGTCGAGTGAAGATTCTTTTTTAACACACAATATAATTAGTGATTACTATGAAGAACTAGCCTCAGAAGAAGATAAAATTAAAAACAATTGGATAAAATTTGGAAGCACAATATCTTTCAACAATCTGCCTGTATCTTTTTTTGAAGACGTTTTGTTATATATAAAATATTTTTTAGATAAAAAAGAATTTTTAGGAATTGACACAGCAGCATTAAATTTAAGTGTTTGGAAAAATTGGGATGCTCTTTTCTTTAAAGATGAAGAAACATCAAACATTGAAATCAGACCGTATTCAATTGAAAGCAATATGTTAGAAAATGTTGTTAAAAATATTATAAATTATGATCATGGAATACAACCGAGTTTCAATAAAGTTTGGTTCAGCAAAAATGATTTCTCCATGCATCCAGACAAACCAATGGTGTGTTTATCTAAAATTAGACACACAAGGTGTTCAAATTTTATCGCAGATGTTGCAAAAAATTATCTTGATAATAAAAATTTTTTTTAAATTTATCAAACAAAAAATTTATGTAAACGAGAAGGATAAATATAAGTAGAGATGATTAGGATTATCAATTTTGGGCATGGATGCCCAGCTCTTTAAATTAATAAAACCCTGGAAATCATATGGAAAACATTACTTTAAGCGTGTTGTCTGTGGGCGATCTTTATGAAAGTTTCACAAGACTTTTTATTAAAAAATTAGATGCAATATATGACGATAAAATAAATCTTTGCATAACAACAGATAGAGATTTTAGTCAAAGAATAAACTCAAAAAAAGTTATTTGTCATTTTAATATTTTATCAAACAATATTGTAAAGCCATCAGGATATACTCTTCCTGGTCATGGTAAATCTACATTCTTTAAATATTATTTGAAGTCTTTAGCTCTCGCTTACTCATCCAGGGTTATACCTAATAACTCTATCTGTCATACAGATGCAGATGTTTTACCTACTGGCAGCTTTGGCAAATCTTGCTTTGATTCTTTTACTGAAAAAGGCTTGTATTGCTCAAACATAGTCAAGTGCTCTGGTGATTATCATCAGGTGTATAATGCTGCGGGAGAGATTATGATAAACCATAAATTGAAAACAATTGTAAATCATTACATGCCAGATTTACAGGAAAAAGATTTTGCAGAAATGAGATGCCCTATAGAGAATAAATTGTTTTTTAATAAAATAGATTTTGATACAATGGTAAAATTTTGTCACAAATGGTATGAGATTGGTAAATTTGTTGATTCAAAAAATCTACAAAGATATGGAGATTGTTTTGAAATAAAACCCGCCTGCATGATGTATGGAATAGATATAATTGAAAATTATCATCTGCCATTTGATGATGGATTCAAAGGAACGTTCGCAGAAATGTTTAATAAGAGGGTAACAAAAACTGACTGTCCAGAAGAATATAGAGATCTAAATGAAGAAGAATTTTTGAATTATGCATTAGAAAAATTCAATTGATTATTCATAAACATATTCTCCTACAAATTTTGAACCATCTTTAAATAAGAAATCTTTACACTCATCTCCTTCTATTTTATTAAAAGAAGCGTGTATTATACTTTTATCTCTCACTACAGGATAGATTTGGTTCATTAAAAAATCTTGATCATTCCCATAATGAGAAGAATTAACAGAATTCAATAATTCACTCCAACTATTTATTTCCGGTATCTTCTTGGTTCCAAACATTCCAGCCATTATAGGCATTCTGTGGTCCGGATGGTCTCTCATTATGTGGAATGGTTTATCAGAGGATAACCATTCATCAACTGCTATTTTTTCTCTTAAAGATATTCTTGAGTCTGTGTCTCTTGATAGCATTATTTCAACATTTGGGTCGTCGATAGCTTCAAATCTCCAGGTAGAGGATTTTATCGCGTCTTGCCTGATTATTATCTTTGTGTTATCAAGAGAATACAGTCCATCAAATGTTTCTTTAGGAACTGTTTTTTCATCACAATAAAACCAACACTCAAAACCAGGATATAAATCTTTTGCCAATATTGCATTTTTGATAGCACCTATGTTGTATATCGGTTTGCTTCCCCATAATGAAAATGATATTATTTTCTTCATACTAATATATATAAGTAACAATTAAAATAGAATAGAGTTTTATGTTGAACGACCCAAATGAAATAGAAAATTTTTTGTCATCAGAAGGTTATAAAAATGTTAAAGTTGATTTTTTTGAAAAAAAATCTGATAAATTTATTTATTCCATTATTACTCCTGTTCACAACCACGAAGGAGTAATAATAAAAAATTTAAATCATAATTTAAAAAATATTTCAAAAGATTTTGAATTAATAATGATCTTTGATAATTGCGAAGATAAAAGCTTGGAAGTTGTAAAAGAATTTTTAAATAAAAACACATTTTCAAATTTAAAAAAAATAACACTTGTAAAAAGTGCCTATCCTTTATTTGAAACAACATGTGATAACATTGGTTTTAAATTATCTACCGCCAATTATGTTATAGAAATACAAGCAGACATACAAATTTTCACATATGGTTATGACCACATAATGTCTCGTCCTTTTGAAAAATACAATGATGTGTTCTCTGTTTCCGGGAGATGCGTGCATGGATTGTTTGATTATTCTCAAGGCTTAGGAAAACTCGGAGTAGACGTAGAGATTCCTTTGAATCTAAGGTTCGAACAATACGATAAGTTCTATGTGGGTGATACATGTAATCGTGGACCATGGATGATAGACAGAGAAAAATTAAAGACTCTGAACTACTTAGATGAGGTTAACTTTGTCTTAGGGAATGATGATCACGACATAAACACAAGGGCAAAAACTTACAATCAATGGGTTTGTGGATATATTCCGATCGAGTTTAGATCCATACTGTCAGAGGGAGCAACCAGAAAATCGAGAAGTGCTTTAAACCAAGAAGTTTTGAATAAAAGATCTTCTGTGAGTAACGGAGGAATAACAGAAAAAATAAGAAGGGGTGAGCAATCTTATTCTTCCACAAAGATACATGAAAGAAATTTGTAGGTTTCACTAATCCCATTCTTGGAAAAATTCTACCTGTTTATTAATCTCTGATATCAATTGATTTTTAATATCAGAATATTTGTTTAATTCTTCTACGAAGAATCTTTCATGAAACTCAACATAAAAGAAATTAATCTTGTTCAATAAATTTTCTTTGATAAGATCTTGAATAATTTCAAATTCTGCTCCCTCAACATCAAGCTTAACAACAATTTTTTCAGCATTTGACTGCTTTATTATTTCAGATAATCTAATGCAAGGAATTTTTGTTTTTGACCATTTAAAATTTCTGTTATAGACCGTATCTTTTTCTGGGGGTTTATTCAATATGTTAGCCACATTACTGAGTTTGTCAGCCTCTATATTCATATCAATAAATCCATCATATACCCAAACGGCTTTGTTGAATAAATTTAAGTTTTTCGAATCATATCTTGGATAATATTTTTTAATGTCTCCATTTTTAATTAGATTCATCGCTTGTTCGTAAACAAAAGGATTTGCCTCAAAACAATCTATTTTCCAAGTTTCATCAAAATTAAATCTGTTGGATAGCGCATTCAATCCATAAAACAAATTAGTGCCACAATCTATCATATGTTTCATAAAACACCTCTTCTAATTATAGATGGAATCCAATACTGGACAGCTTTTTTTCAATAATTTCTTCGATAATTTGCCACTTACTTCCCATCTCTATTGATTCACCCCATCGGTTATGCCAGTGCCAACTAAACGCCCTTTCAAAAAGATGGGTTGTATTGCATTTCTGAAATGGTTTAAACCCTTCAGCCAAGCCAGGATAGTCTTTTGTATCTTCCGGAGTTGCTTGCCACTCTGTGTTAAAAAAAGTGCTTGGAAATATAGTCCAATTTTTATTTTGAGCCCTTACATAAGTATATAGATCTCTGCCGTAACAATGACTATTTGGTGTTGGAGCTGTATTCAATAGTTGATTAAGTAAATCTTTTGTTAATTTGCTATCTTTAAAAAGATGCATTATAGCTCCGTTAATCATGTTTTTTTCTGCTGCCCACTTGTACATAAACTCTTGGTTTAATAGTGGAGAAAAATCTCTCAACAGAACAACATCCATGTCGAAATAGACTCCTCCATACTTATGCAAGCATAACAATCTAAATATATCTCCATCGATCCAAAATTTTCCGTCTGTGGCTGTTAAACTTTTATAGTCCTCAAGGATCGTTCCTTTAGCCTCTTCGATTGGATCCCATTTTCTAAAGTTGATCAAATCTTTAAAGGGTTTCAAATAATTATTGTTGATCAGATCTTCGTTGGACCACAAGTTTAATTTGGCTAATTTGAAATTTTGTGTTGCAAAAAAACTTTTTATTGGGAGAGACTGCTTGCGATCAAATTTTCCGCTCCAAACAACATGATATTCAGTTGGTTTTGATAAAGTCTCATCTGCTATCGAAGAGCAAAACTCATAGCCTTTTTTTAAATTATAATATAACTCAGGGTTATCCACATCATTTATATCAATCATTATAAATTACATTCCAAGGATTGTCTGTTGTTTGATCTTTTCTTAACATTTCACGTTGTATGGTCAAATTAGTCAAAACAGATTGATCGTGTCTGTGATCTATAAATCCAGGTATATTTTCTCCATGAATGTTGGGAGCATCAGTTAAAATATTAGGATTTTTGCAATAATCAAACCACTCTTTTAAGAAGTCTATTGTTGTTTTTGTTTTTCTCCAAAAACAAAGAGCGCCATACGTTTGACCAGAATTCCAGTATTTTTCTTCATCACAATTCATTAGTACAAAACAATCTTTTTTTGTATATTTATAATTTAAAAAAGGACCTCTTATAAAAAGACAATCTTTTGTTTCCAGTTTAGCCAAGTCAAGCATTTTTTCTGAGAACCAATCTCCGGCATCACAATATATAAGCATTTCATCTTCACTACATAGGTTTTCTATGTATTTTAGTATTAAGTATGGTTTCCAAAGCCAGTAGCCATAACCTCTACGTTGATTTAATATAAATTCATTTTGTTTTTTAAAATTATCATCAAAATCTGATGGGTTTGCGTTCCAAACTTTATCAACCATTTTTTTATTAAAAGAAAGAGTTGTTAATCTTCTTGGTTCGTAATTCGGATCAGTAAATGTAAGAAGTGTTGTTTTCATATCATTATATATAAAAAAAATATTTATTTAATTTTTAAATATAAAATAATATATACTGTAGGAAATCGCAAACTCAAGGAGGAGGTTGAAGGTGATGGAACAACTAATTTTTCTCAGAAACGCTTATTACAATAAAGAAGACAAAACTGTTTACGGGACTCATAAAACAGGCGGTTTTTATTCATGCATAAATGAGGTACGTTTCGCCATATATGAATTGGCGCGAATGAAAATATATCCCGAGAATGTTTCTTTTAACGATACTTTAAAACACCTGCACAATTACAGTGATGATAAAGACCTGTATCCTTTTATATACAAGGTTAATTTAGAAACTTTAGATCAACTTAAGTCTGAAGATTTTGAATCAGGAGTTCTTAGAAATCATGATGGTTACTGGTCGAATCATGCAGAATTTCAAAAATTAAATTTCAAGCAAATCAAAATGGTCGAAGACATTTACTTTAGTCCTTCTGATCTTGTTTTGGAAAGAATAAAATTTTTAGAACAAAAATACAACATAGATTACAGTAACACTATGGCTATTTTTAACAGAGGAACTGATAAGCATGTTGAGGTTAATTTAGCGCACCCAAATGATTGGTTAGACCATATCAACAAAAGAAACAAAAAATATAGACTTCTTATACAAACAGATGAACTTCGCAATAGAGATATATTTATGTCAAATTTTGATAATGCATTCTTTTTTGAAGAAATGATATTTAACAACACTTATGTCAAACCAACTGAGAATAAAATAGAGTGGAGTATAAACTTTGAGTCAATAGTTAGAATTATATCTAATTGTAAATATTTGATAACTCATTCAGGAAATTGCGGCTTAATACCTGTATTATATCGGGCAAATTTAAAAGAATTATCGCAATGTAAGGATAATGGGCAATTTGTTATTTTTTAGGAGAATATAAATATGAATTACTATAGGTCTCAAATAGGGCAAGATGTATTTGTAATGGAAACATTGAATTTCAAAAAAAAAGGCACATTCTTAGATATTGGAGCTGGACCGTCTGAGACTATATCGAATACTTATGCCCTAGACAAGGGTTTTGGTTGGAGTGGAATGTGTATTGATATTGAAGATCATACAAATAGCTATTTCGATAATAGACCTAACACAAAGTTTTGTTGTCATGATGCTTTAACTTTTGAATATGAAAAACAAATGAATGAGTTTTTCAAAGACAATAAAACAATAGATTATCTCACAATCGATTTAGAGCCCCCTCACATAAGCCTCAAAGCTTTGTACAAGGTTCCTTTTGATAAATATACTTTTAATGTAATTACATTTGAAACAGATGCCTATAGAGAATGTGGCACAAAAGATGCCTCAAGAAAATACTTGACCGATAGAGGATACATTCTTATAAAAGAAGTAAATAGACAAGATGATTTTTATATCCACTCATCTGTTATAAAATAATTATAACTATGAGTGTTCGTTTATATTTATTCCTTTTTGCTTAAGCCATTCTATATGCGATGGATGAGATGGAGTTTTAACAATCTCTTCTTTTTTTAATCCAAAATTTTCTCTTATTCTTTGTAGATAAACAGATTCTCCCTGCCACCAAGTTGAGTTGTTTTTCATGTTTACAGAATCATTTTTTGTTAATTCTGTTGCTTTATGCTCTATGACATTAGACATATCTATTAGAAGAGAATCAGTAATCTCTGCAACATGTGTCATTTCTGTGTCGCAGAATAAATGTTTATATAATGGGTTGTAAACATAGCCAAATCTATTGTAATATTCTTTGTCCATAACTGGAAACGTTACAATCCAAGGCTCTCTTCCATCATTTGTTTTTAAAACAAAATTTTTCTTATCCCCTACAAAATCCAGTATTTTTTGATCCCATCCATTTTGGCAAACAAAATCATCTGATACTATCACAATTATGTCTTCAAAATTTGATTCTTTAGCCCCAATATTTACTGCCTCTACACAAGAGTTTCCATCTCCAACAATTATTTTGGCATAATCTTTCTTGCCAGCTAGGTATTCATCTTTTGTTGGATCACTTGAATCAATAGATATATAATAAGAAACATTGTCCTTGTTTACACAATTGCCATAAAACAAATCAGCTATTCTATAGCAAAGATCGCTTCTTTGCCTGGAGGGGTGGACTATTGTTATTTTTCTATTCATAATCTATCTACGCTTTCACAATAAAGATATTTTTTTGAACAATAAATCATCAGAAATACACATGTTTCTAACTATGTTCAAATTATCTTTAACAGCTTCTAATTTGGAATAATATAATTCTTCCGATAATTGATTTACATCAAAGTCTTCTTCCAAGAATATTATAGCATCATTGTTAAAGTGTTTTGTGATACTTTTTGAACCATAATAAACTGGTATCACCCCATTTGCAAAACAATCTGTTATTTTTTCTGTGTAGTAGCAATCCATGTTGACATTCTCTATTGCTATGCTGAACATATATTCGTTCATTGCTTCAGTTTTTCTTTGATGATGGTACCAATGCGAGCCGCCTATTTGTTTGCTTCCACAGGCTCCACCATACATATCTACCTTATCTTGTAGCCTCTCAGCCCACGACAAACGATAACGATGACCATCTGTCATTGAATTATTGCTGCACAAAAAAGAAACAAGTTTTGTTTTTTCATGAATTCCATATTCTTCATCAGGTGTCCATGGAGCGTTACTGCCTGCAGGACAATAGATGAAAAAGTCTGGGTCTAACTCGATCAACTGTTCATCGTAAGTGAAAATTTTAGAGTAAGATTCTTTGTATCTTGTAAAATTATTTCTCAATCCATCAAAGAGTCCACGAGTTATAGCTTTAGATTCACATGTCCAGCCAAATTTGCCAGACTTATTATTATCGCTTAAGCCATCATGTAAAGCGTGGTCTATTCTTATTTTGATATCTTGTGGACTATTAGTCCAAGAAAAAAGCTTTGGCTTTCTTTTTCCACAAGAGCTTACATTTAAATCGAAGGGAGATCCGATTGCTTGAACTAGTATAGGTTTTTCCATTTGTTTATTTTATACGCTGGCAAACCGCACATTGAGCTTGTTTGGTCTGTAGTGTCGTATCTGTTTTTAAAAGATTGATACGCCTTAATTAAGTATAAAATATCATTTACTTCTTGTTTATCCCAACCAGCAGACATTAAAGCAAACTTGGTTTGCTCCATATCTTTATCTTTTAACAACCAAGCACTTGTTAAAAACCTATCTCCCAAGGCTTTTTCTGGCATATCTTCAACAGACAAATCATCTATAGGATAAACTGTGTTCAAAAGACCAGAATTTGAATACATCTTGAGATATCTGGACGAATCTATATCTGGGTTCTCAAGACCAAAGACATATTCTTTTTTATAGTCTGGGTCCAAGCCATTTATTCCTCTTGTGATATTTGTGAGTTTTTCTGGCATTTCTCCTTTGCCATATCTTGCCTGCATTCTTAAATATCTGTGGGCTGTGATCGGGTCATCTTTGACCTTTTTGCCAAACTCACCAACAGAGACCACTTGACCATTTTTTAAATGATGAGCTCCACCAAAAATATCTATCAGCTCTGTGTTATCTCCATCTGAATTTTTTAAAGGAATATACATTGAGTTAATTGTAAAGTCTCTATAGGAAGCGTCATCCTCCAGGCTTGAGGCAGAAAAATCTTCGGGCGATAGTCTTCTGCTTTTTAGACTTTTTGACATTGGAGCCAAAAAGAAATCTTCATTATCAACTACAGCTGTGAATTCAGCCTCGTTTCCTTTTTTGCTGAGCCTGCTTACAAAGAAATATTTATTTGATTTTGGATTAGTTGGTAAATTTTTGTCCTTAGAAAATTCAGAATGAATCTCCTCGAAACCAGAGCCTGATAGTATCATTTTTATTTCACTGGCTGTTGCATCAGTCGCCAGGTCATAATTACGTGGAGTTTTTCCTTTTAGATGATCTCTAACAGCACCACCAGTAAGATATAATGTTTTCTTCTTTAATTTTGGTTCAACTTCACCTTTTTCTTTGTCTATTGTCGTGTAACCAACGCCAACTTCTGTACTATTTTCAAAAGCTTTTACTAATTCTCGTAAATTTGAGTGATTTTCTTTATCAATAACAAATGGCTGAAACTCTTCTTGTCCTGGTGACCTAGCCAGCTTAACCTTTGATAATACAGGGGTTTTATTTTCTCTGATGGATAAGTAATCACTAAATTTGCCTGGCATATTTGTTCCCTTCATCTTGTATACTATATATTAGGGTGTTTTAAAAATTAATTATGCTGGTGGTCCCTGTATACCTAGTTTGTAGAGTAGATAGGACACCATAATTACCCAAAATATCTTAACAAAAAATTCAATTATACTTGACCATTTACTTTCTGTGCTTGTGGTGCGTATGTGGATGGATTCTATTTTAACCTCAAAATTTTGAACTTTTTCACAAAAAGTATCTACATCTTCTTTTAAATCTTTTATTTTACTTTGTAATACGCTGATTTTAGAATCTTTTGAATTCAATGATTTTTCAAATTCAATAATTTCTTTTTTAAATTCATCTATTTTTTGCAAAACTTTATCTTGGCTTTTTTCAAGATTGTTTAATTTTTCTTTTGTCAATTGATCCATATTAATATTTACATTTTTCGTTTGAAAATTTAAAGAAAAACACTAAAATGATAATATGGAAATTATAAAAAAGGGCTGGGGTTACGAAAAAATTATTGTTAACAACAATGAGTATTGTGGGAAAATATTATATTTTAATAAAAATAAAAAATGCTCATACCATACCCATGTTTTAAAATTGGAGACATTCTACCTACAGAGTGGAAGGATTTTATTGAAACTTGGATCTACGGACAACATGGAAGAAGCCAAAGATATAGTATTAAATCCAGGTGATAAAATTGATATACCAAGAGGAACAAGACATCAAATAATAGCATTGGAAGAAAGTGAGTTGTTTGAATTTTCAACACAACATTTTGAAGAAGACTCAATTAGAATAATAAAAGGTGACTAAAGATAATAAATATTAAGCTATATAGAGTATATGGGTAAAAATGATAATATTTTAGATGAAGCAAAAGAAGATTTGGCTATAGCTGGCGAGGTTCTCCCCAGCATGAATGTTTCTTCTTTAAGCGTGCAAGACTCAGAGAATAGTTTGTCAAACATAGTAAGTGATGAACAACTTGTAGATGTTTATCAGGAAGTTCTCGAAAACATAAGACAAGATAGAAAACAAACAGATGAATTTATAAATAACTTTGCTGATTTAGTTATAAACGAAGGAGACTCTACGAGTGCAAGCAAAGAAGCTCTTGTGAATTTACTCAAGCTCAAGCATGATACTTCTGACAAAATGGCAAAAATAGCAGATTTAATGACAAGAATTAAATTAAAAGATAAAGATACCTTCCCTAAATACTTAGCAGCAAATCAAAATAACACAATAAATATTAATTCAGGGAACAATAAAAGACAATTTCTAGAGGCACTAAATAAGAAAAAAGAGGAAGGTCAAAATGAGATTTAACACAATGAATTACTGGTTAAATGAGGATCTTGGCGATCCAGGTGAAGTTGCAGCAAATCAACCTGCAACTAATGCTTCTTCTGGAATGCAGGTTCCCGCTGCAGATCCAGCAGAACAGCCACAAGATCCCCAACAAACAGAACAACAACCTCAAGCTCAACAACCTCAAGCTCAACAACCTCAAGCTCAACAACCTCCAGAACAAGAAGTTAAAGAACCTGTCACTCCTGATATGCCTGAGGAAGAAAACAAGCCAGAAGAAAATTTTGAAACATGGAAGATGGAGTATTTTAAAAATAGCGCAAAAGGTGATACTAAAACACTCTTGGATAGTATTCATGGAATAAGAGATTCAGAGCTAGACTCTTATCCAAGAAAGTTTGTAGAGGATAATCTACAGATTTTATTTCTTAGGCAAAATTCCAATATTGAGAAAGCTAATAAAGAGATACGAAGGCTAATCAGACAAGAATTGGATCAAAACAATCCTTCGGTATCTTTAACAAAACATGTTTTCACAGCTCTTCAACCAATGAGTGAACTCAGTAGTGTTTTCATAAAATTGAAGGGCACTCTTGGAATGAAGGGTGATCTTCACAGAAAGTATATGGCTGCTTTACTGGGGGCTGTTCAAGTTGGCAATGGATCAAACAGCGAAGATCTTATTTACAACGAAAGAAAATACTCAATAAAAATATCAACAAGATTCAATGAAAAATGGGGAAGAATTGATCTTGGAAAATGGGCTTTAAGAGAAGATGACCCAGAGAAGTTTCTAGAAGATCCCGAGCTCAAGAGACTTCAAGATGGAAGCCCAGAGGAAAAAGATGTTCTGAGAAGAAGAGTTATAATGGAGAGTATATCTGACTATTTCAAGCAGAGAAGCTTTTTAATAAACGTTGTTGGAAATGACGGAACAGTATACTCCTTGGGCTTGGATTTGGCTAGTTGTTTGGATGCAGCTTATTCTGAGGGAAAACTTAGCGTAAGAATCATTCAATCAGACAACAGTGAAGCCATGATAGATGATGATGGAAACTTAGTTCCATTTGTTGATCTTAAAGTCAAGTATCTTTATGAAACTGGTGAGGTTGACGAAAACGGATTTCCCAAAAAGGGAGAAAGCGACTTTTTGGAAAGAATAGATGGAATGCTATTCTTAACAGCTCAAATGAAAACCATAAAAGAAGCTGCTGGAAGCTTTCCTGGTGTTGTTGTAAAAGAAACGCCTTACAACGGCAATCCCAGTGATTTATTGGTATTACAGAGATGTGTTCCATCGGCACAAGAAATTTTACTCAGAACTTGCTAAATATAATTATAAGAAAGGTTAAGTTATGGAATTCAGTAAATTATATAGAATAATGGAAGCGGATGTTAATCCAGTAATGGGAGCAAAGCCCTCCAATGATTCGGGACTTAAATTGGCAGGATATGGAGCCAGTAACACCGGAAGTGTTAAGCCAGGATCTGACGAATCGCTCAACCCCCACTCATTTGGTAAAGAAGAGGTGCGTAAAGCTCTACTAAACATAGAGAGAATAAACAAAGATACCAGAGGCATGTATACGCCTTTGTTTGCTCATCTTAAGAAAAATCCAGAAGCCATGCAATTATTTGGGGAGCTAATAAACACACTTGCAGGAGCAACTACATCGGTGGGTGGAAGAATGGCGAAACCATTAAATATGTAATTATATGAGACACAAATTTTTTGACTATGTAAACAGAAATGCACTTGGAGCAAAAAGAAAGCTTAAAATAATTCACCATATTTTAAAGCTGAGCAAGATCCAAAACAAAATATTTTTGGATGTTGATGATCCGTTTTTGTTTGTTTATTCAACAGATCCAGAGTGTGACTTTGAAGGAATAAGAATATATTCGATAGGAAGGAACATAGCCTTCAAAATTCAAAACAGAATAGACACACATCCATATGGAAAAGCGTATCTTTTAGATTTTGAAAATATATTCAACACTTTTATGTCAGAAAAAGGTGCAGATGAAGAAAAGGCTGGGGGGAAAGTTGCAGATACTCTTGTCGAAGAAATCAAGAGGTTTTTCAAAATGAGCTCAGACGCTCAAAACAAAATAGAAAAAGGCAACGATAAAAATCTGATGGTCAGATCAAGTGGTACCGATTATAGCTCCAGTGTTTACTCTAAGTTTTGATTATGGATCTCAACCTTGTATTCAAAAATATTCCTCAAAAGAATGATACTTTTTTACAAAATGTAAAAAAAGGAAGCCTAGTTTCATTCAACTATATGTTTCATAAAGCCGGGCATGATCCGCTTCCAAATGTAATAGTAACAGATGTGAATCAATTGTATATAAGAGGATTGAATATACATTATCTTACATTTCCATATATAAGAAATTTGTTGAAAGCAAACTGCAACAATCCTAATTTCAGTTATAGAACAATAAAAGGAGACAAATATCTTGTGTCATCCTTTAGACAGTATAAAAGAAGTGGAATAAGAAGATTAAAACAGCTTGACTGCGATTTTATATTGAATTTGATGGGCAGTGTAAGAGCTGTTTCTCCAAATGAAGTAGAAGCGATAAGAAAAACCGTCAACGAACAGCTTGCAAAGATCACAAATCAAATAATCAAGTGATCACTCGTAATCTTCCCCGTATGGATTGGAATAGCTTAAGAACCTTGGGTTTGAATAGAAGACTTTTCTGAAAGTTTCTTTTGCTTCATCATGCTTGTTTAACTTGTATTGGCACCAAGCCCTTAGATAAGAAGCTCTTTCGCTGGCATCTTTTTTCAAAGAATCCAACGCTTTTGCATAAGAGCCCAGTTGGTAATGGCAACTTGCTATGCAAAAGTTCAAGAATTCATTCTTAGCAGCCTTGGTGTTTGCCATAAGCAGCCAACCAATTGGTCCGCGAAAGGTACAAACGAGATTTTTGAGTCCTCGGGCTGGATCTGCTGGACGAGTTTCAAAAAGATCCAAAGCTGTTTTGTATCTTTTTTGATTGTAGAACTCTATTGCTGAGTCCAATTCTGGATAGTAATCTTTGCCGGAATGCCAAGATAGACAAGTGAAGGGATAATCGAATTTGTCTTCTGTATTCTCTTCTATTTCTGGAGGCTCCAGCGGTTTTTCTACAGAAGTTTTCTTAGAAATATTTTTTTTATGAAAAGAAGGATAATCTGGGGGGTCTTTTGTATCGTTGAACATATCTGAACTCTATGCGGATGGGTTTCTGTTGTCAACACAAAAGCGTACCACGAAGAAACTTCTGTTGAGAAACTTCAATTTTAGCAAACACTATTTTAGAAAAAGACACTATATATTCTTTGAAAAAGAAAATTCTCAGATATATATTTTAAACCATGGCAATAGACAATATAGGACGAGATGTTGGCGGCGGCATGAATTCCCAGGAACTCAGGGGAACCGTTGCATCCTTAGCAAAAGGAAATGTTGGAAAAGCGGTACCTTTCAACAAAACGGCAGGTAGTGAACCAAGCCAAAGCGCCATGCCACCAGAGATGTCAAAAAAGTTTGATAATATGGTGAAGCTTCTCAAAGACTTTGTAAAAAACTTTAAAGGTAAAAGTGGTGACAAACCTACTTTAAAAAACCCAACTTCTATAAAATCTGAAAAGATGATGCTCAAAATGGCTGAGCATGGTCTTAAAAAAGGAAGCATATACACCCATGATGTTTATTTGGAAAAAATAGCAAGACTTAATTGGCTGGAAACAAAAGCTCTGAGAATTGCCATGACAAGTGGCACAGGACTAGCAGACTTAGAGCTTGAAATAAAGAATCTGGTTGGGGAGCTTGAGAAATATGAGAATAAGAGGGATTCATCCCCGGAAGCAGCAGAAGCAGAGAGACTTGAAGCAACAGAAAAACGAATGAAAGAAATAAGAGATAGTTTCATCCCTCTTAGATTGATGCAAGATCTTGGTAATAGTGCTGCTGATCTACAGCAAACATTATTTGGATTTAGAGGAACAGACACTGTTTTTAAAGATTTGTTTGCAGAGGAGAGGAAATTTACTATTGACGCCAGACAGGCAGCTTTTGAAGTTGCCGGTATCACAAAAGAATCAAGAGGTTTGCAAAGAGCATTTGAAGACATAGGCAAGGCAGCATCTGAAACAGGGTTTGATAGAACAACTTATTCAAAAGCATATCTTTCTAATTATAGAAAAGGATTAAAAGATAAAAAGCTTTCTGAAGCTATAACAAAGAAGCAGCTCAATACTGAAAAAATGATAGGTGTGGAAGCAGGAGCTTTGGGCGACACCTTCTTAAATATGTCGTTGCAAATGAAAATGAGCAACAATGAAATGTCAGAGTTCGGCAGAGGAATACAAGAGGTTGCAAGAAATACTGGTGTAACGGGAGAGAATTTAGCAGATGCTGTTAGATCCAGTGAAGACATAATAAAAAACATGCGCAACGCTGGCAGTCTGAATGCTGAGGCTGCGAGTAATGTTGTTGGATTAATGGCAAGTTTCAAAAAGTTTGGAGTTTCAGAAGCGGGTCAAGAAATAACAGCCACTCTTTCTAAGGGCATGGCAGGTTTTATGCAAGCAGACGCAGGAATGAAACTTATTCTGTCCAGAGCTGCTGGTGGAGATATGACAAAGATTTATGATGCAACTTTAATGAATACAAAAAAGGGAATCAAACAAATGGCAACAGGCATGGGAGATCTGCTTGCCGAGTTCTCCGGAGGAATGGTCAGAACTAGGGAAGATTTTGAAAAATTAAGCGACTACGAAAAACAAGAATTAAACACAAGACTGCAACTATCTCCTATCAAGAAGAGTGCGGGTGAAGTATTAGGTTTAATTGATAGTTACAACGAACAAGGAGCATCCTTAGGAGATAAGTTAACTAAAATAAATAAAGATAGAGAAAAGACATTGACTCTTGAGGAAAAGGCAAATCTTCTTGAACAAGAAAGAAGCTTAAAAACAAACACTGCTCTTGAAGCTTTAACAAAATTAGATGCAGCCTCAAAGGGTGCGAAAAACATGGGCGAGGCTTTTTCTAATTTAAAAATGGGTGAATTGGCAGATGATTTAAACGCAATGGGAATAAAAACAACAGATTCAAAAGTCGCAATGAAAGAAGCAATGAAGGCATCTGTTGCAGGGATAAATGAAAACTTAAAGAAGGCTGGTAAAAAACAATTACAAATAAGTGAAAAAGACATAGGCAAAGCTTTAAATGACCCAGAAGCATATAGAGAAATGGTCAGCCAAATAAACAAGGCTAATGCAGAGGCTGGTGTTGGTCAAAAGACTCAGCTTGATGTTACCACTGAGCTTAATCAGAGTATGATTACATTAAACGAAACTTTAAGAGGAACAACTCAAGGTGCTATTAGCTCTATGTTAAGTAGTGTGTTTGGTAGGTCTTTAGGAATTCTGACAACCTTGGCTGATGTTGGTGGTCGGTTTGCTGGCTTTGCTTACGGTGCAGTTGTTGATTATGGAGCATTTCAAAATTCCTTGGAAACTCTCGGGGGAAATTTCAGAACATTCATGAATTCAAGTGTTGGGCAATCAATAACATCTTTTGCATCAAGCATGAATGTTTCTCTTGCAAGTATTGGTGTTGCTGCTGCCGTAGTTGCAGGAACAGTTGGAGGGTTAATTCAAAGTGTAAGAAGTGGAGAAAAAGCTGCGGAGATTTTTGGGAAAAGCATGGAAGAAGTAACTACTGCTGAATTTTATGCAGCTAAAGGTGCTGGATTTGTCACAGGATTTTTAAACACAATAACATTTGGAATATTTGATCATTGGCTTGGTGCTGCTGGATCTATCACGAAAGCTCTTGCTCACTTTAATAGAGTTATTCCTTTACTGTCAATCGTTATGGGCATAATAGATGTGATAGGGGGAGCAATTTGGGGAGTTGTTACAACCATCAGCGATACGATAATGGGAATTGGTGAAATGATATATTATATTTTTGAACCATTTGGATCACTTTTTAGTGCAATAGGAGACGTTGTTTTTGCAATACTTGATCCATTTTTTGATTTCAAATCATCCCTAAGTGAAACAGGCAGTTTATTTAAAATGACTGCAGATATAGTTGGATCATTAGGCAAAGTGATAAGATTTGTTTTAAGAACAGTTGGAAGATTAATAGGGGGATTAATAAGTGTTGTAATAGAACCTTTGGCTTACGCTATTCGTGTAGTAGGCACAGCCTTTAGTATAGTTTCTTATTTGATATCTCCTTTTATTGAGATGTTTTATAATTTTGGAATGGGTATAGCAGAAGTATTACAGGGAATAGCAACTTTTGATATATTCAAAATAGGACAAGGTTTATATAGATCTTTTATCACAAGCTTTACAGGTATCTTTACAGGCATCTTTAATGGAATTATAACTTGGGCAAACAATTTGGCTAATAGTATATTAGCTCCATTTAGATGGCTTTACGACATACTTGTAGGACACAGTATAGTTCCAGACCTTGTCACAAAAATAATATTCTTTTTTGCAAAATTACCATTTGGGATAATGAAAGGAATAGGATCAATTGTGTCGTTAATATCAGGAACTATGAAAACAGGTTTTTCAGAAATAGCTGGTTATTCCAAGAGCTTATTTTCTGGCTTTGTGAAAGGTTTTAGCGGAGCAAAAAATTCACAACAAGGATTTTTTAAATCTGTTTTGGCTGGTTTTGGTGGCATGAAAAATAGCGGAGCAGGCAAAAGTATTTTAGGCGCAGGTTCAAGTGCGTTGAGTGCGGGTGCTGGCGTTCTGGGTAAGGGAAAAGGATTGTTAGGAAAAGGCAAGAGATTATTATCTTCTGTTGCTGGGGCTGGTAAATCTATGTTGGGATCTTTTTTTGGAGGTGGAGGAGGAGAAGCGGCAGAATCAGGCAGCGGATGCTGTTGCAGCGGTCTTACAGAAGCAATATCAGATTCTCCTCTTGGAGCTGCGGCAGAGATTGCCGGAAAATCTGACGGATTAATGGGAAGGTTATTCGGTAAAGCAAAAGCTCGCGCAGCAGGTGTTATGGAAAAAGGCAAAGGATTGATGGGAAATCTTTGGGGAAAGGCTTCAAAAAATCCTGCTGTCTCTAAGGCTGGAGGTTTGTTAGGGAGTATGTTTGGTAAAGCAGGAGGAGTTGCTACAAAAGCCGGAGGATTGTTAAGCAAAGGCGGTGGTTTGTTAGGTAGTTTGTTTGGTAAAGCAGGGGGAGTTGCTGCAAAAGCTGGGGGGCTATTTAGTAAAAGTGGCGGTTTAATGGGAAGTATGTTTGGTAAGGCTGGCGGTTTTATAGCCAAGGCAGGATTAGGAGGAGTAGGTAAAAGTTTATTAAAGAAATTACCTGGAATAGGCGCTTTGGCTGGCGCCGGGTTTGCATTGTCGGCATTGGTTCAAGGAAATGTTGGAGGAGCAGTAAAAGAACTGGCAAGCGGACTGGCTGGGGCGATTCCGTTTATAGGACCTGTACTATCAGCAGGAATTGACTTTTTTGGAGACGGACTAATAAGTGGTGCAGGAAAACTAGCGGGCAGCGCATGGGAAGGAGCAAAGTCGATAGCAAGTAGTGCTTGGGATGGTGCAAAAAATCTTGGATCAACATTGTGGGAAGGCACAAAAAATTTAGGATCAAAACTATGGGATGGGGCAAAGACTATTGGCGAGGGCGCTCTGTGGCTGGGGCAAAAATATATCGATGGTTGGAAAGCGGTAGGAAAGACTGTTGGCGAAGGCGCTCTGTGGCTGGGGCAAAAATATATCGATGGTTGGAAAACGGTAGGAAAGGGAGCTTTGTGGGCGGGTCAAAAAGTATTAGATGGAGCCAGTTGGCTCGGAAGTAAAGCTGGGACGCTTTTAAATGACAGTTTATCAGCGGCAAGTGCTACTAAATCTACTTCAGCACAAACAGCAACATCAGCATCAATGCACGAAAGAGTTCAAAGAGATCAAGTGACAAAAGAACCATCAGTATCAAGCGTAGGAGGTCCAGAGTTAGGAACCATAGCTGGAAGCAGTCAAACACAAGTTGAGAAGTTAACAGAGATGGTTGGATTGCTAACAGATATGGTGGCGCTCATGCAACCATCCTCTAGCAGTGGCGGCGGAGGTCAGGCGGGTGGCTCCACCCTTACAAATTCTGTGGTGACTAGTCCTCCTAGGTATTATAAGTGGTCTACCGGCAGCTTTAATCAGACTGCAAGTAAGGGAATAACAAACATAGCTAATGTATAATAATATACTAAACTATTAAAGAGGATCAATCATGATGCAATCTACAATTTCAGGGGGAACATTAAATCCAATAGAAGATTGTTATATTTCTATTCCTGGCTATGGTAAAATTCCCATGAGAATACTGCCAGATATATCTGACGGAAAGTCGGCTCAATATAATGATGAACCAATAATTGGAAGAAGCTTTCCAATGAAAACTTATTCACACTCAGAAAATAGGGCTATTAATTGGACATCTTACTTTATGATTTTAAAAGATGGAGATGCTGTAAAAAACTTAAGTTATTTAAGAGCCATTCAAAGTGCAGTTTATCCAAGAGATGGTAACTCTGGTGCCCCTTATGCGCCTCCCCCAGTTTGTGTTTTATCTTGCGGAAAACTTTTAAGTGAGTCTAAAGCAATATGTGCTGTTCTAAAGTCTTACTCTGTTAAATTTCCCACAGATGTAGCTTGGGACGAAGTAACCAAAATACCTTATAAATTTAGCGTAGACACACAATGGGATATCGTGTACAGCAGCAATAGTCTTCCTGGTCAATCGAAAATATTAAGAAGTGGGGCATGATTATGTCAAATTACTATGAAGAAACAACAACAAATCCTGCAAAATTTGTAAATTTTTCAAGCAGATATTATAACTCGACTGTTGTTTATTATACAGAAAACAAACTGATAACTTTTAATACGTATAAAAAGAAAAATTTTAAAACAAGTCAAAATGACAAGTTCATGGTTGTATCCCCAGGTTATGAATATAGACCAGATTTAGTATCTCAAAAAGTTTATGGAACACCAGACTTTTGGTGGAAAATAATGGAAGTCAATGGGATAAAAGACATATTTGATTTTAAGCCAGGATTAAACTTAAGAATACCTGATGCTATTTTAACATGAAATGAGGAAAAATGGCTGAAGATTTTTTAGTTAATTGTTTGTCTAAATTTTCTTGTGCAGGCAGACCCCCTAGACTTCCTTTTGACGGAGTGATCGATGGAGATAAAAAATATGAAGGATATTCTTTTGCAACTTTTGTTGAATTAAAAATAGGATTTGATAAAGAGGTGGTAACAGTAGGTAACAACTCCAGACCCGATGGAGATAACACGGCTGTTATTACGTCTTTGGAATATGGTGCTTCTGAAGGAATGGGGGTTAATATTGAAATATTCGATGAACAAGGCGGAAATTTCACAAAATCTTTTCAAGCACTTAACAAAAGTCTTGGAGATGTTTCGAGAGATATGAATTATGTGGAGCTAGACTTTGGGTGGATAGTTGAAAAGAAATGCGGTGGAGAATCTGTTCAAAAATTTTCTGTTGTGACAGAAAACGGATCTCCAATACATTTGCTTCCACTAAAAATGAATGTGGTTTACGAGGGAGGTAAAATAAAATACACGTTAGAAGCCCAAGACATGGTAGGAAGAATTAGTGAAGTAAGACAAGAGTGTAACATAGGAACAGAAGATAAAAAAGTTTCTTTAAAAGAAGCAATAAGAAAGTTTATGAAGGAAAACCTTCCGCCTCCAACTTTAAATGTAGAATTTGTAGACAAAGATGGAAAAGAGTGGAATTTTAAAAACTCAGACGGTGGAAAAGAAGGTCCAAAAAGTGTGTGGGGTTCTTGCCAACAAAATAAGTTGGCAACTTTAAGAAGATGGATATCTCCATATAAAACAGAAAACGATAAAGGAATACTTCTTCAGTGGAAGGGAAAGGAAACAAAAGGAATACCAAAAGAAGGAGGAACAATACTTTTGTTAGAGGACCCAGAGCCAAACGAAAAAGAAGGATTAAGTGAGTGTCATGCTAATATTGGAACTTACATAGTTAACGGAGGAAATAAAAGCCCAGTATTAAGCTTTAACCCCCAATGCAATTGGCAATTTGCATCATCAGGATCATCTGGTGCTTCTCAAGCGGGTGCTAGTGCAGCCGGTGCAAAAGCAGGAGCTAGCTGCGCGGAAAGCGATAAAGATAAAGGAGGCACAGCTTCTAAAATGAGTACTGGCGGTCAGGATAACAACCGAGCTCCGGATCGACAAGCCAAAGATACTGCCAGTGCAAATGCAGCTCATGAAAAAGCTAATGCTCCAAGAGAAATAATTCCATCAATAGAAGCAGAATTAAAAATAATAGGTGATCCTAAATATGTTTTTCCAATAAATTTTTTTAGCAAAACACTATCTTTGATAGTGGTGAATCCTTTTCATTTGAAAAGTCAAAACTTGGTTTTAAGTGATGCGGGTTGTCCAGAATGGTTGGCAGAACCAGCCTGCAATCCTGTTTTTAGTAATAAAAACTGGCGAATAATGTCGGTTAATCATCAAATAAAATCCGGTTCTTATGTCACTATATTAAAGGTGATGTTAGATGCTCCAAATGTTGAAATGAATAGAAATGCTCCTCTTGGTGATGACCCAGATGGATTTAAGCTCAATATTTCAGAAGATAAAAACTGTGGAAAGTGTGTAAAATAATGTTTAACCCAGAAGATTTAAAGAAAATAGACCTTAGACTAAGGGCTATTGAAACACGATTTGGAAACATGAGATATGAAACAAAATCTGTAGTTCAAAGTGTTCTTAATGATGGAATGAAAGTTTTCGTACAAGAAGAAACTTTACACGGTATTTATTTAGCTTTCTGTATTGATACTATTGATATATGGAAAATGAACAGAATAAGATTTTTCTGTCCATTTCTACACAATCCTAAAAGACCTTTAAAAGAATTTCCTTGGGCTTATCCAATATCAAGCATGGGTGGAATTGATGATTGTGGCTTAAATTGGATTCCGCCTGCAGGCAGCACTGTTGCCATCATGTTTGAAAATGGAGATAGAAATGCGCCATATTATTTAGGAACAGTTTGGCACAGAAATAGAGGACCCCAAGGAAGACATAATTGGCTGTATAGCTCCATGGGAGGTCCAGACAGCGAATATAAAAAAATATATGAGGGCAAAAGAAAAGGATATTTAGTAGGGGCTAACGATGAAAGTCAAGTTCTGCCGCCTTGGAATACAGAAAGCTATAATGGGTTTGATCTTAATTCAATTGTTGATTTTTCCCAAGATGTAGAAGCTCAAAAAAGAATAACATATCCAAATATCTACGGCTTTAAGACACCAGAAAAACACATGCTTAAAATGGTAGATGGAGATGCTAAGTGCAATAGAAAATGGAAAAGAATGGAGTTGATGTCCAGCTGTGGTAACTGGATGATGTTTAAAGATGATCACTTGCACTATGGTGGTCAGTGGGCACACACAAGTTGTGGAGCCAAGCCAGGAGATGTGAGTTGTGTCCCAGGACAAGATGAAGGAAGTCCAGAAGATGATACAACTAAACAGTATGGATTAATAAGTAGATATCAGGCTTTTGGAGAAAGCGCTATTTCACCCGAAGCACGAACAACAAATATTGGTCCCATAGGCTATAATCCGAAAGAAAAATTAGATTGCGATGGTAAAACAAGTAATAAAAAAATTATAGGAGGACATCCAAGTACAGGCAGCCCAAATTCTAAATATCCTGATAGTCAGGTTGGAGATAACCCTTATTTTAAACATGAGAATGAGTGCAGACCTTATAAGGGTCCAAATACACCACAAAATAATAAGTGTGATTTACCACAAACTGGTATACAGTTTATGAGTATATCTGGACATACTTTTGTTATGGATGACAGTGTTGAAGAGCCGTCTGGTGATATGGGTTGGGCAAGGTCAACAAAGGCGTTTGATTTTGGTTGTAACAATACTTTTGCAGGGAGAATGTATCTCAAAAGTGCAACAGGGCATTCTATAGAAATTAGTGACTTGGAGACCAGCGGAGATATTCCAGCAAGAAGTGAAAATAATTACATAATGTTAAAAACTGCCACTGGTAATAAGGTGGAATTAAATGATCATACAATTGCTCCTTGCACAGCAGGATCCAGAAGAGGCATACATATACAAAGCACTTCTAATCACACACTAGACATGTGTGATGAGGCAAACGAACAGTGCTCTGAGACTCGAAAAGAAGGAGCTAGTCCAAAAGCTAAGGCTAAAAAAGCCTATGTTAAAATGAGAACAGGCTATGGGCTGGAGATAATGATGAATGATTCATCTTCTCAAGACGAAACACAACAGCAATACATCCAGTTACTTGCTCCTCAAAAAACAAAACCTGGCAGCTGTGGACCTCACATAATAAGAATGCAAGAAAGCACCAACTCTGAAAATTCTTATATTTTCTTACGTTCTGGGGGGCGGTATGTTGTTTCTACATGCAAAGATAAAGTTGAAATAATCGGAGACCCAGAAAAAAATCCATCTGATTCTGTAGAGATAGTAAGCAGACTCAAAGTTGTTTCTACTGAAGATTACTGTGTGAATGTTACTAAAAAGTCACATGTATTTGTAGCAAATGAGAAAATTTTATTGCTTGCCGGTAAAGATTGCCAACCAAAGAACAATGATGAAGGATGTGTTCCATGCTTAGGTCCTGTTGTTGTATATGTGGGTGGTTGCTTAAGGTTGAGCGATAGAGTTTATGCAAGTGCCAGTTGCACAGCACAAGGAGCAAGTATATTCATGCTAGAGCCTCTTGCATTGTGTCCAACTACTCCTTGCTGCGAATCTAGTGCTGGTACTCCGGCAGATAAAGCCGCAGATGAGAGCACCCTAAGAGCAAAACAAGCCATTACTTCTGGGGAATCATCAGAAAATCAGGCTTCTGGCATTTAAATAAAAAAATATAAGCTTATATAGTGTATGGCTAATTTTCTTGGTTTACCATATCCTGTAATAAAAAATCCACTTGGATTTTTTAGAACTCAGAGCGGAGTCTCTCAAATAAAATCAGATTTGTTATCTTTATTATTAACAAATCCAGGAGAACGCGTTTTTCTTGCTGATTATGGAACACCTCTAAAGAGGTTGATATTTGAACAAAACGACGCAGCGCTGGAAACTATGGCACAAAACATGATAGCAGAAGCAATATCTACGTGGGAGCCAAGAATAGCAGTTAGTCAGATAGAAGTTTCCAGGGAAACTCCGAATAGCAGCTTGAATCCAATGGATCCAAGAGAAGACGTAGATAACATCTTGTATATTAAAATAACATTTGTGGACCCAGAACAGATATCTGAGGTGCAAGAATTAAGATTACAGATTCCACTAACTTAAAAATTAAAAACTATATTAACATTATGAGCAACTGTCCATTTGATATAACGCCGTACGCACAATCACAAACTATTAAAAAACCTAATATTTTTAATTTAAATTATACAAACCAAGATTTCTGGTCTATGAAGACTAGGTTGGTGGAGTTTATAAGACAAAAATACTCCACGGAATTTAACGACTTTGTAGAATCCTCGATTGCAATTATGCTCATAGAGAACTGGGCATTTATAGCAGATACTCTAAGTTTCAAGATGGATCAAATTGCAAATGAAATATTCATAGACACAGTAACAGAATTAGAAAATGCATTCAGATTATCCAAATTGGTTGGCTTTAAACCCCAACCACCAATAAGCGCAAGATCTCTTTGGACAGCAACAATTAATAATGCATTAGATTTCGATTTAGTTATACCAACACCATTCGATATAGAAACAGTTAGTGGGGATAGAATTATAAGAATAGAATTGTTCCCTTCAGATGCCGATAATAATCCCGTTCTTGATGACGATATAATTATACCTGCTGGTAGTTTTGTTAATGCAAGCGTTGTTGGTCTTGAAGGAGTGACTCGAAACGATATTATAGATGGAACGGGTCAAGTTGGTCAAACTGTTGCTTTAGGTTACTTCCCTGTAATATATGATTCTATTAGAGTTTCAGTTGATGGAGTTAGATGGAATGAAGTAGAATATTTTACAGATTCTCAACCAAGAAGAGAGTATAGAGTTGAATTTGATTCTACCTATACTGCTTATATTATATTTGGAAATAATAGAGCCGGGCTTTTGCCTTCGCAAGGATCTCAAGTATCAGTAACGTATAGGACCGGCGGCGGATCCATAGGTAATATTGTTGCTGGTAGTGTTAGTACCCAAACTATAATTAACCCTCCTAATTATGAGATTAGCGTTCCAGTTACTTTTAATAATTATACCAAAGGGCAGTTTGGGTATAATGGCGACACAATAGATGATATAAGAAGAAAGCTTCCTCAATATCTTAGGACTCAGAATAGAGCTGTTACAGGACTGGATTATAAAACATTATCTGAACAATTCGTAAGTCCTTATCAAGGACAAATTGGAAAATCTGTTGCTTCTTTAAGAAATTATGGTTGCTCAGCAAATATAGTAGATCTTTATATTCTGGCAAAGCAAGATGAACAAACTTTAGAAAAAGCAAGCGATCAACTTAAAGACGAACTTAAAACTTATATAGAAGCAAATAAAATGATAACGGATTTTGTTTGCATAAGAGATGGCGTAGTAGTGTTGGTTGATGTTTCTGTGGATATTTTTATAGATAGGCTCTACAGAAAGTTTGAAGATGAAATGAGAGAAAAAATTACAAGAAGATTATTGGATCTATTTTTGTTAAGTAATTGGGATTATGGAAAAACAATAAGAGACGTAGATGTTATTAAAAAATTAGCTGATATAAAGGAGCCAGATCATTATGAGGTTTCTTTTACAAATGAAAATGATATGGAAGCAGGTGGTGTTTCAATTATTGCTCCTAAATTCAATGAAATAATTAGACCGGGAATTATTACCTTAAACTTCCAGTACGAACAAATTCAATGAAAACTTTAACAATAGATCAAAATCCATCTGTTGCGGATAACATTCTGTTTAATTTAAAAATAACAGATGAAAATAATAATTTAATAGATCCATATAAAGTTGAAAATGTAAAGATATACTTTGTTGAAAGAGATTTTGGAGACACAGAACAAAAAGAATATAATTTTGAAATAAAACAAAATCCTTCGTTAGTTATAACAGGAGATTTAAACTCTGATTCAAGGAAAATAAGCAATCTCACATATAATACAAATTTAAAAGTTGGAATGTTGGTTGAAGGAGATGGGATAAAGATAGGGACTACTATTTCGTATGTTTTAAATGAAACATCAATAATACTTTCTTATCCTGCCTCTAAAACTTTAGCTGGGGCTTCTCTGAAGTTTAGTGAAACATCTACAAACGATCCTGTGTATTCGGATACCTTTTATTACAAAGGTGTTATATCTGTTAAAACTGTGGGTACTGCGGAATTCCCAGCATGGTTCTCTGGGGATCTGGCGAATAGCTTGATAAAAAAGACTGATTCTATTGGGCATTTTGAATACACATGGGATCCCACAGGGATGAGAGAGGGAGATTATTTTATATGTTGGAGCTGGATGCCAAAAGTATCAAGCAGTGTATTTTCAGATAATATTAAATTTAATCTCAGATCTTCGAATGCTTTGTCTACGACATCACCTACGCATCACACCACTCCTGGTAAATATGAAACACTTCTGGACAGATACTTGCCGGAAATGTACAAAATCATGCTTACCGACACAGATCGATCACCAGATGTTATTCAAAAATTCAACAGCTCTGTTGCTGAAGGATTTACTGTTTTAGAAGATATCGGAAATCAAATTGTAGATCTTCTAGATTCTAACGCTGTGGGTGAGTATATGATAACTTACCTAAGCAATACACTCGACGTTAAATTAAAGAGTCAAGATCCAACATTATGGAGAAGACAAATAAAAGAAGCAGTTCCCCTTTATAAAAAGAAAGGAACAATTGGATCTTTAAAGGATAGTTTTTCACAGGCTGGGATGCGGCTCATAAGTTTGGAAAATTTTTGGCAAATAACATCTCCTTTTTTCACACAAGAGTCATTTTTTGTTTTGGAAACAAATACTTTTAAACTGTCTAAAAAACCAGCTTCTTTAACTACTGATTACTTTGAAATATATTTAACAAAAAATAATAGCACAGAAACAATAAGTGTCGATATATCCAATGGTGACACACACAATATCGAGATTATAGAAAATGAATATGGCGAATATTTTGCTCAAGTTTCTAGTAGTGTGGGATTAGTTCCGGGAGATATTATAAGGTTCTTATATTATTTTAAAATTCCCTCCTTATCAGAGGAATCTGTTGATACTTATATAAAAAATCTTCAACTCATAGATGAAAGGGAAGAAAAAACTATTGTTGATGGACAGAGTGTTTTAACCATCCCTTTGAAAAACTGGAATACTAGACTTATATCCGAGCGTGATCCAATGGTTAGTTCAATACTAACTAAAAGGCATCCTTTTGTTAAAAACATAGTTTTTGGCAAAATAAGAACAGAGTTTCCATACAGTGAAAATGTTTATAACATGGATGAATATAATGGCAGTATGAGAGACAGTTTAGATCCATGCGACATAGATAAAGACTTTTTAGATTCTTGCTCATACTGCAGGAGTGGAAAATTTGATATAGACTTAGAAGTAGAAAGTTTATCGAATGATAGAATATCAGAAGTTAAAAGTATAATTGCAGAAAATACTCCTTTTCACTCAATATTAAAAACTATAAACCTATATGGTGGGCAAAACGAATTTGTTACGCCGCCAATTGAAGACTACGATGTATTGATTGAAAACACAAGCCAAGAGTCGGTTATAGCTGGCGCCACACAACAATGGTTTTATAGAAATAAATTAATGAACCAGCTGAAAATAAGAAGTGACATGGCATCTAAAGAACTAGTGTTCTCTGGTAGACTAAATTTTTACAATGAAAAAGTAGTTTTATTTAGTGGTGATTTAAATCTTGCCGACATACCAATATCGGAAAATTGTCATATAGAAGTCACATCGGGATTAAATTCTGGTGGGTATCGTGTATCACGATCTGGGAATTTCGTTGTTGTCACGGATGCGATGGAACCACTTAACGTGGCACCTTTTAATTTTAAATTATATAATAAACTCTTTAGTTACGACACAGAATTTGTAACAAAAGATGATATTGTAGAACTTTCAGACAACAGTGTTTCTTTCAAAGATTTAAACATAGCAACCGTCTCAAGATCGCACACACCGACGCCTACGCCGTTACCAACTGCTGGGTGCTATGTGAGAATCAATATAGGTGGGTCTTACTATAATTTTGACATAATAGAAATTTTACCAAACAATAAATTATTGTTAAGCAACAATAATAATTTGATAACGGGAAACTTATTAAACAAAACATACTCTATTTTAGACAAAAACTTAGATGCTGTAGAAATTAATAATGAAAACGCAACCAGCACTTGTAATATTCGACATTCAAATAGATCAAAAATCAAATTTAATAATACAGAAGGTATGTCTATTTTAAATAGAAATAATAACTATGTATTCTTTACTGTTGGGGGCGATGACTATTTGTGTAAAATAGTGGGTTATTCTGAGGATGAGGATATTTTATACATAGATACTTACAATGGAAGCAACTTGGGTTCAACCAATCTAGAGTATAGGCAGATATTGCTGCCTTCTTCTGAAGGATATTTTGCCTATGTAGGTCTGAAAGCAGATTGCCCTACTAATCTTGAGCAAACTTTAAGTATAGTTAATGGTAAAAATAGTGATTCTTCTGTGAAGACTATCTCTGACAATTTTAAAGAAGATTTTTCGATTTTAGTAAAAGAAGTTTATGATGATCCATATATAAATTTGAATTCTGGGGATAATTACTATTTTATTTCAGAGATAGATGGCAAAACAATCTGGTTGGCTGGTCTTTTTGAAAATTTTGGAACAGAAGGCGTTGAGATGGAAGTGGAGATTTATAAGTACATGAAAACTAACGCCGTTGTTGATGAAGATTATTTGAGTTTGCCGCAAGCACAGTTTTCAGTAGACAGAAGTGGAAAAGAAATCGTCAGCCCAACAGATAATTCTGGTGTCAATCACTATATGTCCCAAAAAGAAAGCATTAGCTTCGAAATAACAACTTTAGAAGGATTCAGAGAAAAGGGAGAAATATGAAAGAAGAAAGTCAGAAAATTCAAGGTTTTGTTGACGTTTGCATAGAAGATTTAAATAAAAATAAAGTTTTTTATACAATGAAAAACACAATTTTGAATAAAGGAAAAGAAGCATTAGCCATGAGTTTGGCTAACGAAGTAGGTGATATTTACTCCTTTTATGTTTCTAAAATGATATTTGGAGATGGAGGGACATTGAACTCTTCTCCAAAGATAGTAGATGGAGGTAGAAACGCATTGTTTGGAAATAAAGTAATATCCAAGCCTATAATAGCCAATATAGATCCTTCAATATCATCACAGGTTGTTTTTACATCCGTTATAAAATACTCAGAGATAAACGGAAGGGTTTTAAGTGAAATGGCTTTAGAAATGAATAGCGGAGATTTATACAGTATGGTGACATTTCCAGACCTGACCAAGACTGAAAATATGCAGATAACATGGAATTGGCGAATTAATTTTCTATAGTTTTCTGGCTCCATTTTTTATATGTAGACGATATATATCTCTATGCAGAATAACGACGAGAAATCTTTTAAGCATTTAAATTTAAGTAACCAAAACACTCCTTTTTATCAGCCTGGGGATCCGTATCATTGGGAATACGACAATAAACCCCTAAGGTCTCTGGCAAAAAGAGACGAGATAATATCTCAACAAGTAAACAATCTTATATCCATATTACAAACACAAGGTGTGGATATCGGAGATCTTCTTGCCAGGCTGGCTGTTTCTTTAAACGAAGATGGGACTCTGAAGAAGAATGCAGTAGACCTGTCTATGCATCATATATCTGACCATATAGATGGTGGTGGATTTGTGAGAATGACAGATGAAGAAAGATTAAAAATAGCATCTGCCTTAACTGTGGAATTTAAAAATAAATATGATGTTAGCTTGGGTGTTGTCGATAATGGAAATTTAGTATTTAAAAATTCCAATGGTGTTACCTGGGATCTGAATGACAACGTAGTAAGAGCGAATCTGGCGATACCTACTGATTATCATCAACATTTCTACCAAGTAGCACCGATGTTATCTGATTCTAATAAGTACTATGTTGAATATATATTTAAGCCAGGATCATTACGAGTGTATATTAATGGATCAAGAATACTTGGCGCATCGGAGAATGCTTCTTATTATCCTGTGGTATCAGACAATAATAGTTTGATAACTATCTCGTCTTGGAAAAAAGTTAGCTTCACAGAAAATGCAAGTTCAGGAAGTTTCACTTTATCTTCTTCAATAAACACTACGGATAAAATAGTTGTGGACTTTGAAGTAGTTACTGGGACGTTGGTGATAACACCCACTCCTACTGTAACAGCAACTCCACCAGGATTTACTTATCCTCCAACAGCTACGCCAACCGGCACGGCAACACCGACGGCCACACCTACTCCTACTGTAACAGCAACTCCACCAGGATTTACTTATCCTCCAACAGCAACACCAACAAAGACACTTGGACCAACAGCTACACCAACAAAGACACTTGGACCAACAGCAACACCAACAAAGACACTTGGACCAACCGCTACACCAACAAAGACACTTGGACCAACAGCAACACCAACAAAGACACTTGGACCAACAGCAACACCAACAAAGACACTTGGACCAACAGCAACACCAACAAAGACACTTGGACCAACAGCTACACCAACAAAGACACTTGGACCAACAGCTACACCAACCGCTACAGCAACACCAACAGCTACACCCACGGAAACTCCTGGACCCACTCCAACAATAACTCAGGCAATCCAGCTTTCTTATTTATATGGTAATTGTGATGCAAACTTTCCCCCAACAGATGAAAAGTGCCAGATACCAGGACATTTTATTTGGGGTTGTTTAGATTCTCGCGAAACCGGGGCTACCGTTGTATGTGATAGAATGGTGCTTGGAATTGCATATAATGAATCGACAACTGGCAGTGGTGCCACCATGAATTTAATATTTGACGGCAGTACAGTAGCTAGCATTGATTATTTAGGTGGTGGCTACTTGAACAAACCGTTTGTTTTAATAGTAGATGGGGTAACCTATAGTGGATCGCTTATAGATGGTAATTTTAATATAAGTAGCTCAACATCTCACTATAATAAAAATTTATTAACAAAATATGATTCTTTAAATAATTATTATTTTGGCGAGTTGGCTGGTATGAATATTACAAGTTTAACAAAACCATGCGTTTTAATATTTAATTATATTGAAGCTTTAGGCATTCCTTCTGTGATGCATATCTATTTGGAATCTTCTCAGATCGCAGTAGCCAATATACCTTCTGGTTATGTTGGAGATACATTTGATTTAATTTATGATGGTAAAAAATATACGGGTACATTTTCTTCTGGGAATGTGACCATCGCCTAGCTGGAGAGTGTATGTTGATTGTAACAAAAATAAATCAATTTTTTTCTTATTCTGGGGAGATTTTCGATCTAAATTCTTTACCAGAGGAGATTAAAAACAAAATACTTTACATAAAAACAGAATCTAATCTTGGTTCTTCTATTCTTTCTTGGCAGCCCGCTCAAATATCAAATTTCAATTATTTAATTGATGGAAAAACATACTATATTATAAGTCAACCCTTTGGATTTTATTCATATAACATAGATATAAATACATATATAGCAGATCAAACTAGTTATGTTTCAAAGAAATATCAATTTATTACTTATAGAAATGATGAAAATTTCAATTTAAATAACTTGGATCCTACAATCCAGAACAAAATATCTGAAGTTTATAAAGAGTCTGAATCTGGTTTATCTTTGCTTGTTTGGAATCCAACTATATTAATAAACTCTATTTTACAAAAAGATAAAATATATTTATTTATAAGTAATTCTGTTGGCTATGATTTGGGATTTCCTTTGATTCCTACGCCTACACCTACTCCTACACCAACAGAAACACCCACTACAACACCCACTACAACACCCACTACAACACCCACTACAACACCCACTACAACACCAGAAGTAGCATATTTTAAAGTTAGGTGTTCGTCATCGATCAATAGTTTTGTAATTAAATTAACTGATTCACTAAAAATAAGTAGTGCAAGAAAACAATTAAGTGGACAGGAGCCTCCACTTCATGTTTTAGGAAAAATAATTAAATATACAGCAGATTATAATCCTGACTGGAGCTATCAGTACGACACAGATACTATAGTTTTTTTTGAAGTGGCGGCAGAGGTATGCGATGCAACATTTGAATATGTGGAACAACACCTGGCAGAGGTTGGGGGAGCATTCCTTCCAGGAAACATTCATTGTCCATGGTGCAGCTATCTTGTAGAAGAGGTTTTGGGTCCAACTCCAACTCCAACTCCAACTCCAACTCCAACTCTAACTGAAACACTTCCAGGTTTTACTTATCCAACACCAACTGCCACACCAACATCGACAACTACACCAACCAAGACACCAACACCAACTGCTACACCCACAGTCACACTTACAAATACACCAACACCAACTGCTACACCCACAGTCACACTTACAAATACACCAACATCGACAAATACACCAACATCGACAACTACACCAACCAAGACACCAACACCAACTGCTACACCCACAGTCACACCAACCAAGACACCAACATCGACAACTACACCAACCAAGACACCAACACCAACTGCTACACCCACAGTCACACTTACAAATACACCAACACCAACTGCCACACCAACATCGACAACTACACCAACCAAGACACCAACACCAACTGCTACACCCACAGTCACACCAACCAAGACACCAACACCAACTGCTACACCAACACCAACTGCTACACCAACTCCTACTAAGACGCCAACAGCTACTGCCACACCAACAGCTACTGCTACACCAACACCTACTAAGACGCCAACAGCTACTGCCACACCAACAGCTACTGCTACACCAACTCCTACTAAGACGCCAACAGCTACTGCTACTGCCACACCAACAGCAACCGCTACTGCTACAGTAACTCCTACTAAGACACCAACAGCTACTGCTACACCAACTCCTACTAAGACGCCAACAGCTACTGCTACTGCCACACCAACAGCAACTGCTACTGCTACAGTAACTCCTACTAAGACACCAACGCCTACTGCTACCGCCACACCAACGCCTACTGCTACTTTAAAACCTTATGCAGTAGGAGGGGTGGTAACAAACTCAGGGGGCTACACTATTCATACATTTAAAACTAGTGGAACTTTGCAGATATATACTTCTCAACCTCTTGATGTAGAGGTGTTATTGATCGGGGGTGGTGGTGGTGGTGGAAACCTAAGAGCCGCCGGCGGCGGCGGTGGTGGTGGATTTGTTTCTTCTACATACACGTTTTTAGCCGATACAACGGTTCCCGTTGTTGTTGGTGCAGGTGGTGCAAAATCTAGCAATGGAGGCGATTCTGTTTTTACTACTCTAAGAGCCATTGGTGGCGGCGGTGGAGGTGATGGAGAGGGTGGGAGCAACAACGGTAACCGTGGTGGTTCTGGGGGTGGAGCAGGATTTAAAGGAGGATGTTGTGCAGGCGCTGGTACTTCGGGGCAGGGTAGAGTGGGTGGAAACAACAGATGGGGCAATTGGATAGCGGGCGGAGGTGGTGGCGGGTACGGTGGTGCAGGAGGTTCGGGAACCGGGAATAATCAAGGAGTTGGAGGGGCGGGGGGAAAAGGTGGCTATTCATTAATAAACGGAATCAACACCGCATACTCTGGGGGTGGTGGTGGTAACGGAGAACACGTATCTGGGGCTGGTAGTGTCGGTGGTGGTGGTGGTGGAAATACAAATTCTAATGCTGGGACAGCTGGCGGTATTAATCGAGGTGGTGGAGGCGGAGGAATTGCCCATGGTGGATCCGGAATAGTAATAGTGAGGTATTTAACATGAGTCATTTTGCAGAAATTGATAATGATGGAAATATTTTAAGAGTAATAGTAGCAGAGCAGGATTTTATAGACAGCGGGTTTTTAGGAGATCCAAAAAATTGGATACAAACAAGTTATACAAACAGCATAAGAAAAAACTATGCTTCTATTGGCGGAAAATATGATAAAGCATTAGATGCTTTTATTCCAATTAAACCTTTTAATTCTTGGATTTTAAATGAACAGACTTGTTTGTGGGAAAGTCCCATAGCTTATCCAATCGACGGACAAAACTATTATTGGGATGAATCTCAAATAAAATGGATTCTTTTTCCTTCAGTTTCTGAGTCATAGATTGTCTCAGATTTTACTATCTTAGTTTTAAAGAAATCTTATATTATAGAGAGTAAAATATGCCTAATGAGTTGATCAGAAGGATGGATGATTTGTTGAAAACTGACGTGGTTTCAAGACATAGCTATTTTCAATTAAAATATTTTTTAATAGGAAAAGAACCTACAAATCAAGCTAAAATGTGGCAATGCCTAAGGGAATTAAAACTAAGAAAAGATAACTTAAAGAACATAATACTACAAATTGAAGAAGAGAAAGATAAATTAGAGCTTCAAGAAATAAATATTATTAAATTAAATAAATTAAAAGATCAAGAAGCAGATGAACTCACCAAGAAAGAGCTTGAAATAAAACACAGGCAATTAAATAGAGCTGTCGAAAGTGTTAAAAACACAATAACAGACCTGGAAGAAAAGCAAAAATTCATAGAAGAAGAGTGTGAATTCTTCTTACAAACATATAAAAATATTGAAAAAATAGAACCTATTAAGAATTTTGATGATTTTGAAGCTCAAAAAGAATACTGGGGCACAAAACTCCTGGAGAAAATGAATCTTAAAATTTTGCTTGAAAATAATATAGATATAGATCTAGTAGAGACAGTTTTATCTCTACCAGATGACATACCTATAAAACAACAGGTTTTAAATAAACTGAATGCTTTACAGTCAAATATGATGAATTTACAAAATGAATATACTAAAAAATTAGGTGCATCAAATGGCAAGAATTGATAGTTTAAATATCGGCTATATAACCGGAGATCTTTCTTTATACCCAGAAGCTATTGACACCAAAAAAAGTCTATATGAGGTTAAAAATAATGCAACAACTACTTTGAAACAAAGTGTAGGATATTCTGCAAAAAAAATTATTGTCGAAGATGCATCAGGTTTCCCTCTACAGGGGTTAATAAGAATTACAAATAAAAAATTTAATTCCGGGGAATTAATTTATTACGCAGCCAGGACTGATAATACTTTCAATAATTTGGTTCGTGGTTTTGCGGGATCTAGACAAAATCAATGGACCCTAGGGAGCACCGTGTCCAACTCTGTTAGTGCAGAGCATCACAATGCTGTAAAAGATGCTGTTATAAAAACAGAAATTAATTTAGGTTTAAAGTCAAATCCAAACGATATATCTTTGAATGGGATATTAAAAAACCAAGAGAATAGATTTCTTACACCAAAGCCATTGTTTAGAGCTTATCCAATTTCTGGGGGTGCTCCTCTCACAGTTTCTTTTCAAAACTTTAGTCTTGGCATGGCGCCAAATGAGTTAAATGGACCATTAATTAGATGTTTTTGGGATTTTGGAGATGGAACAACATCCACTGAAAAAAATCCAATTCACACATACGCAAAAGAAGGATCATATTCTGTAGAGTTGGTTGTTGTGAGTGTATTGGGCGGGCAAGGAATAGTCACAAAGAATAATTATATAGTAGTGGATGATACATTAAGAACCCCATTCTTTTATGTAAAGAATTCTCCGGATGGATTTGATGTTTTAACAACAACTCCAAACATGACAAGCGGCACATCCTTTTCTCTCGCAGAACCAGAAGAGTGCCATGCCGGCGATCAGTTTGAAGTCGTGCCTATAGGCGAAAACCCTACTATTTTTGAATTTGTTGATCAAACAGATGGAGATGTGAAAGAAAGATATTGGAACTTTAATGGAGATGGCTGTGTAATCAAAAAGTTTTATTCTTGTGGTGTTGATAATAATAAATTCAAATTCAAAGAAGATATTAGAAAATATTTGACTTCGCCTTATACTGGCCAATATGTAATCTTTGCTTATGAGCAAGGAGGTGCAACAACAACAAAAATCGGAAAAATATCCTCAATAGATGGCGACGGAAAATTGATCACAATATCGAAGGGCGACGGAAGTAGCCTGAGTTTAAATAATGTTATGATTGGGAAGGTTGGTCCGATAAATGGAAGCTTCTATACTGCCAACTGTGGCGGACAATCAAAAAATCTTTGGAAACCAGAAATAGTCAGGAGCTACACAGAGACAGACCCAAATATACATACTATATATTTTATGTATAAAATAAATTATCCATCTTCTTTATATAACCCTTCGGTGTTTGTTTCATTTAACAATCAAACAATTAAAAAAGCTTTCTTAAAAGAAGAAATAACAATAGATTAGGAAAAAAATGAATCTCAGCAACTACCCAGAAAATTTCGATACAAATAAAAATTTGTATGAGGTTCATGATTATCTAAGAGTCTCTTTAGCGGAAGATTATATTCCAGGAGTATCCAAAGAAATATATGTATATGGCAACACAGAAGCTATAGATAGATTCCCAGATCAATCTCGCGGAGGAGGAATAATAACACTGACGGATCAATGCGAGGAAATAAAACAAAGAGCCATATCTTTTTATTACACAACAAAAACAATAACATCTTCAACAACAGCATATTTCAGTGGAATTAACATTCTTTCTGGCTTTGAGGATGTTAAAAAATACAAGGATATAACAAATATTACACAGAATGTGATGGCTGAGCATCATAATTCTTTAAAAGACGCCGTTATAAACATAGAAAAATTTGCAGGAGTACAGGGTGAAAGAGCAGCTAATCCTTTAGAAGGAACAATTGAACAAAGAACTAATTATCTACGATACTTAGTTTTAGCTCCCAAGGCTTGGTTTGGTGTTGATAAAAAAATAGGATTGAAACCAAGTGTTATAAAATTCACTGATTTAAGTTTTAGGTTGGGCACTGACGGTACCAGTCGCTCCACAGAACATAAGTGGAATTTTAATTATGGATCTGGTGATTATTTTGCATATAGCAAATCATTTAGTTTTAAAACCTTAGGCACGGGCGAAGTATTGACAACTGTTAATGTGGAAGTTACAGAAAGTTTCTTGCCAGAAAACTATACTTTACAGAAATCCACAGATGAGTGGATTAGTCATAGTGATGTTGGAAATAGTAGATCTTTCAATATTATTTATTCTTCTACAAGAAATAATCCAAAATATAGATTAGTCATAGGAGAAGGAGGAGATAAATCTGGGGGAATTACCATTTATTTAAATTTAGATCAAGATAGTTTAATTTATACTTATGAAAATCCTGGTTTTATTGATGTATCTTTAACTGTTACTAATGATTTTGGATCTGATACGTGTATTCTCAGAAATATAGTCAATGTAAGAGAATTTTGTCCTTCAGAAGCAGAAATTAATTTTGTGCCCGGGGTGACCCAAACTTTCTTGGGCGAAACTTTCTTAGAAGAAGAAATAAATAAAAGACTCTATAGAATCACATCTCCAATAAACACTTATATTTCAATAAACATACCAACTTATAATCTAAAAACAGTCAGATACGGCGCGCAGTCTAATTTTTTAGGCTCAGGCACTCCGGGCGATCCTTTTACAAGAGCTTCTTCTATTGCTTTGTTTGAACCTGACGGACTCAATGAATATCAATGGGAGGCAACAGATCCTGGTTTGGCCACCGTTAAATTTGATTACTCTGATGGCGAACAAAACTCAAATGTTGCAATAATTTACAAAAATGGCGACATTATTTATTCTTATTCTGATACTAACTATCCTGCTTCAACAAGTATAACTTCCCCAAATTTTAGCGTGATCTCAGGAGATGTGATAAAAATAGGCAGCAGCTCTGCGGTCAATCAGAAGTTTGAAAATGTTAGTGTATCTGCCACAGCTTCTTTAAAAAATGGTCAAAATGCATCAGATGCAATAAATTCTTATTCATGGGGAATAAGTGATGATCTCACTCATCTTAATCAAAGTTACACAATAGCTTCGTTTAGTGTTGGGGGAGTTTATGATGTAGTTTTGAGAACAGATACTGATAGTGGGAACTACCGGATTACAAACTTTAAATCAAGCATAGATGTAATAGAAAATTCAAATTTATGGATATGGACAAAAGGCAAATCTGATGTGATTGTTTCTCATGAATTTGGACTTATAAGTGAAACATTTAAAACTTTAAATAACACTTCTGACATAGGCCCAAAATTCAATAGTAGTTTTTTAGGAAGTGTGGGAACAAACAACTGTGATTGTGGAACAAAGTGTTGTGATAGTTGCTATTCATATAGTGAAAAATGCAGATCTATAAGAGAATTCGAAAGAAATAATGGTTTTGCTAAGATGGATAACTATGGGTCTGGTAATAAAAATTCTGAGGGTTTGATGTTTTGGGCTACGGGAAGAGATAGTGGCGAACCTGTTTTGTATGAAGGAGTGTTTTTTCAAAAATACAGTTCTTTTTATGATGTTTATTCTGCATACACTTTAATAGGACCGGCCGTATCTAGACAATGGGGTTGGGCTGGATTGCCTTCGGGAGGAGATAATATTTATTTTATTCTGGGGAATAACAAAAATGAATCATCTGGGACAAATGCAAATGCGTGCGGAGATGGAAATGTATCAAAAATAGACACTAGCGTTGTTTCTTTGTCTCTATCAAATTATATTTATAGCACAAATTGTTTAAATTCAAGCTCATTCAAGAACGGAGCAGAAGATATAAAAAATTATACCTTGCCATCCGATGGGTATAGCTTCACAAGATCGGTTTGGAGAGATGGATCAGGATACATACTCCAAAATTCTGGGGAGGGTAAATTCTTCAGACTCAAAAACTTTTATAAAACAAGTGGAATTACATCAAATCCAATTTCTGAAATTAAAAAAATAAATGATCTTTCCGGTCCAACTAAGACAGAAGGTCAGCTAGTAAATCTCTCCAGTGCAATATTTCTGTTTAATAACTCTGGTGCCATATCGGTATTCAATTCAACAACAGGAGTTTGGTCAACCGGTGGTCCTGGAGTTGGATCTACAGCTTTTAAATCACTTCAAGATTCTACTGTAACTGGTTTTGATGATCTTAATCAAACTTTGCTGGCTACTTCAGATCAGGATCATAATGTATATATAAGCTATGACTATAGTGCTAAATCCTTTGTCAAATTCAATGATATAGATCTAACTTTCAGGTATCTTGGAGGAAGACCTGGCGATATTAATGAAAAACAATGGCTATCTACAATATATTAATACGAGGAAAATGAATTGACAAGACCGCCGCCAAATCCACTATATCCCAGCAAATATGACTCTGACGAGACATTGTTTCTTGTTTTCAATACATCGGAAGCAATATTGGCTTCTGACAATGCTCCGTGGGCGGACGAAATAGAAATAAGACCTTCTGAGAATAATGAATTATGGTCAAATAATGGATTTGCAAACATAGAAGGAGAGTTGTTTTACTACAATAGTGTTGAAAAAAAACTTGTTAATGGCGAACAAAAAGTTTTTAAATTCAAAGAATGTATTCGTAATTTGGGCGGAGAAGAAACAAAATACAATTATTCTGGGGTTAAAGTAAGAGGTTTTGTAATAGCCGAGCATCACAATCAGATGGTCGATGCCATTATAAATGTACAAGAATTTATAGGAAATAATTTTTCTACTGACAAGACCACACTTGACTGGAGGATAAGAAATCTACAGGCAGTTCCCGCTATATTTGATGATTATGGATGCCCAGATGTAAATTTTACATTTAACATACTTGAAAACAGTCAAACAACAGGCGTGCTTGCTCAATACTTACTTGAAATAAATGGATCTTTCACAAGTTTTAGATTGGATTTTGGTGATGGGAATTACACTACAAATGTATTACAAGGTAATCACACATATGCTCCAAATTCAACTCCAGATCCTGTTTTAACAATTTTTAATGATAAATGCTCCGTTACATTCACTCCTACTGACAGAACTGCACCCTTAGAGCCTGTTGTGGCGGAAATTATAACTCCCTTAGAGATTCCTATTCCTCCACCACCAGATATACCACCTATATTAATAACACCTTTTTCTCCACTTCCAAACAAATATAACATTCCTCCTATTGTGTTTCCGTGTCTAGACGTTGGTAACATAAATGCTGTGCCTTCTTCTATCAATATTGGCATATCGCCAATTAACATTCCAAGCAAAATAACAATATCGCCTATTACTATTCCACCGATATCGATAAGTCCAATAAAAATACCCGATATAGGAATATCCCCTGTAAAAATAGATATAACTGGCTCTTTGGCATCCTATATTAGTCTATCTCCAATACATGTAGATGGAGGTTTTAGCTTACCATCTAAAATTAATGTTTATCCTAACGGGCTTAACATACCATCTATCATTAGTGTGATCGGAATGCCGCCCAGCATTCCCAACAGAATTACAGTAAGTGGGCTACTTGATATTAATGGGTATCCTTTAATTCCATCTATGATATCTTTTTCAACACCAACAATGGTTGTTGATTGGGGAGGTCCATTTGGTCTACCTCCGGTACTTAGCGCCATAGTTACAGTTCAGTGTCCGACTGGCGTTCCATTTATGAAAGATCTTTCTGGGCAATTTATCGAGCCTGGAATGGGCTTTATGGGAAACAGAAACTATTCTTCTGAAAACCCCTCTATGAATGCAACAATAGAAGTTGACAGCTTGGGAATACCGTCTGTAATAAATATTGTTCCTCCAAGTATTCCTCCTTTGACGATAGACACATCTAATATTCCATCTTCAATAAAAATAGAAAAAGTAGATCTTCCGGAGCAAATAAAAATAATAGCACCAGATGTGAGGCTTCCATCTGAAATTAAAATTATCTCAGAAGCAGATATACCAAAATCTATATTTTTAGATGCAACAAGTGTTCCTACTATCATTCAAATAAAGAGTGATATCCCAGAATTTATTGGATTAAATATTCCAGAAGATTTCCCAAGAGAAATCAAGATTGATGCTTCTGGTATACCCAGCCAAATACAGGTTGTCGGAATACCTCCTGTTATAGAGATAAACGGAAATATTCCATCGACCATCCAATTGTTAATGCCAGAGAAACCAGAAATAGAAATGGTCTACAAGGGGGCTCCGATAGATGTCAAAATACAATTGGATATAAGTAAAATCACAGGAGATGATCAAAAACTCAATTGCGTAGCAATTGTTCCTTGTAAGTAATATGTCACCCAAAACAAAAAAAATAAAAAATAACGAATTCATAAAAACTCCAAACTATAATTTTTGGATAAGAAATTTTTGCAATAATTCTTGCCAGGTAATAGATGTAAACAAAACTATTAATGAAAATGAATACTTTCTTTTGTTAAAAAATGAATTTGAAAATAACAGAAAAAAATACCCTTGGGCAGACTCAGAAAATAATAACTTTAATACTGCCGTAATAATATCAGATGGTTATGATTTTGATGAAATTCATCTTTTATTAAAGAAAATCAATGGTGTTTGTTTTATGGGTGTTAACAATTCTTTGAAGAAGTGGAATAACAACTCAACCTCTCTTGGTTATTATGTTGTGAATAATCCATATGAAGATTGCTTGCGTTTTCTTCCAAACAAAAGAAGTCTCCCCAAGTGCATAGCATCAAATAGAACGTGCCCAGAATTTTTAGAAAATTATAATGGTATAAAATATAAGTACAGCCCGGCGAATGAAGAAAGTATAAATTTCAATAAATCTTCTGACGGCTATTGCCAAATAGATGATTATAGAAATCCAATTTGTGCATCAATAAACTTAGCGTACAAATTTAATTGCAGTGAAGTTATATTGTTATGTTGTGATGATTCTTTCAAGGATAATAAGCCAGGAAGTGTTCAATTAGAAAACGGACTTTATACCTATCCTCAACAAAACATAGCTAATGAAATAATAGATTGTTACTTATATTGGTTTGCAAAAAATGGAAGAAAAGCATATTATTATGGTAATGGAAAAAAATTCAATAATGCAGAGTATATAAAAAAGGAAGACATCAAGAATTACTTAACATGAGAAACAACAATATAGATTTTTCTTTTATAAATGAATTCAGTAAATGGATGAAAGAAGAAAAAGTTAACAAAGACTTTAATATAAAGAAAAATCAAAGAGTATACCCTAAGCATTCAAAAAAATTATCTTCCAAAATAATTGCGGAAGAAGGTTGTTACAAAGAATTAACAAAAGATTTCATTAAAAGAGGCGGAGTTATACTCAGGGCTGATGGCGATATGCTTATGGTTGAAGTTCATTCTGGGACTTTTTATATTAATGAAAAAGAAGTTTATTTCTAATTTTTCCGCAGCATAATTTTTTGTTTTTCAAAAAAATTACTATTTACAAATAATGTAGGTGTTACCAACACCATAGGTTTTCCGTTGGCGGGCAGCTCTGAGTATCCTCTAACTTTTAAATTAGCTTTTAATTCATCAAAACTCGTTGCTGTTTGTATCCAAGGCTGCCAATATAACAAGTTTTCATCTATGTAGGATTTAACCTTGCCGTACCAACTTGAAGGTAAATTTAACAGTTTCAGATCTTCTAGTGGTGTTGGACCTATGTCTCTAGAGTAGAGCTTTGAAAGTATTTTGACACCTTTCTTGTCTCTTTTAGCCAAATATAACCATAAAATTTTTAAATCACTTTTCATTTTTTTTAAACATCTCCTCAAATATCATCTCTAATATTATTTGTGTGTATAAATCATTTTGTCCAAATTGACCGAAAAAAGTTTCAAGTGTGTCTTTTGCTTCTTCTATTTTTTCTTTTTCTTCCATACAGATATATAGCGGTTTGTTGCTAAATCCAATGGTTTTCTGGCTGTGGAGCATATATAAATACATGAGCATATTTAAAGTAAAATTAAACAATGGCACACAAGGCTTGTTAGATAACGATCCAAATGGAATAAGCATACAAAGAAGTGTTTACGCTATGGGTCCGGATAGAATTAGCCGAGAATTAAAAGATGGAGAAACATTTTCTGGCTCTAACTACTGGAAAAGGTATGTTTATCCAAATGTTTCTGCTGATTTGGCATTTCTTATCATTTTAGAAGATGACGGATCAGCCTGGTATGACAAAGCAGATATCAACAATATTCCCAAAGTTTATAAACTAATTATCAATGATGGTACAGACTTTACCGATAACGTTATTGATATACAAAGTGATACAAATAGCTTTGCTGACTTTGTCCAAATAGCAAATCAATCAGAAGATCCAGTTCAAATAAGACTTAACGGTATAGATAGCGCTATTTTTGATCTTGGGGCAAAAGAAGTTCAAGTTTTCAATGTAGGTGACCTGAATATCCAGAAAATTGAAGCTAAATTACCTGATGGTTCTTCTGGTCCTGTTTCCCTACAAGTTATCTCAGCAATAGTAGTTACTGAGTCCACTAAGAAATAGGTGAAATATGGCGCAATTAATAAGACCAAGTGATGTTAAAATTATAACCAAGGACGGTGAACTAAAAGTTTCGATAACTTTGGATTTAAACATAAATATGAATGGTTCTGTTGGTGCTTTATCTGCCGATGGTAAATCTAATCCAAAAAAAGAAACTTTAATAGATAATTTAGAAGATAAGGTAACCTGGGCTATTCCAGACTTTATACCAGAAAAAATCGATTTTGGAAAAAAGAATTAAAGGAGATATCATATGATTGGGATGGATTGTGGAACTTACACGCTCGTTTGTTGTAAAAGAGATGAAGACGATAATTTTGTTTATAAAAAAGAAATAAATGCATTTCTTGAGATGCCTTTGGAGAATAAGTTTGTTTTTAATATGATGAAAAATGCTGGGGTTCCTCTTATTGAAAGAGAAAAAGTTGCATATGCTCTTGGAGAATCTGCTGTGAACATGGCTTATACCATGAGCGGATTAGAATTAAAGAGACCTATGACTTCAGGGTGTGTTAACCCCAAAGAGAAAGATGCATTTCAAATATTAAGCATAATGCTCCATAGTTTAATAGGAGAAGTAGAGAGGGACAAGGAAGTTTTGTATTATTGTGTTCCATCTAACGCCATAAATGAAGAAACCGACGCTGAGTATCACGGCAAGGTGTTAGAAGCTATATTCAGAGCTTATAAGAGTGATAAAGGCTACACAGTGGATCCCAGACCCATCAATGAAGCCTTAGCTTTAGTTTATGCCGAGCTTGGACACAAAGCCTATACCGGTGTTTCGGTTTCATGTGGCGGTGGGATGGTAAATGTTTGCTTTGCCATGTTTGGGAACCCTTTATTTTCATTTTCAATAGTTAATAGCGGAGACTGGATTGATAAAATGGCTGCTAAAGCCACAGGTGAAGGTATAGCTTATATCAATAAAGAAAAACATAAAATAGATTTGTCAAAAACACCCACAACTCTTGTTGAAAGAGCAATACAAACTCAGTACAGAATAATGATAGAACATACTGTAACTGGTATTAAAAAAGGACTTTTAAATACATCCAAAAGTGTTAAAACTGACCAAGCTATAGACTTTGTTGTAGCCGGCGGGACATCAAGCCCACCTGGGTTCAAAGAGCTTTTTACACAATGCTTAAAAGAAGCAGATTTATCTGTGAAAATAGGAGAGGTTATACAGCCAAAAGATCCTCTTTATAGCGTTGCTAGGGGCTGTTTATTAGCTGCAGAGGCTGCTACTTAATTTTAAATTTTTAACTAATATAAGTTATGCAAAAAATAAAAAGTGTAGAAGATCTTGGGACCGCTTCTTATGTCCTTATGCATAATTATAAATTGGCAGGAAGAAGAGGTAGAGAGGTTCTTTTTGACATAGAAGAAGAAAAGAACGAAGAGAAATTTGATGAAATATGCCTTGATTATTTAAGCAGTGAATTTCACAGATTTGACTCTTGCATAATGAGTTTGAAGAAAATTAGAGAATATAACTTTAACGAAACAGGTAATATTAGATTTGCTACTGACTTAGGCGTTGCTGCATATATATTGATGCATAAATATAAGGTGCTCGGTAAAAAAGGAAAATATATCTATTTTGAAGTTGAAAGTGATAATAAATTCGACGAACTTGCCTTTGAATATTTAACAAGTGACTTCCATAGATTTGACTCTTGCTTGATGAGTCTGAAAAAAATAAACGAATATATTTCTGATAAAGTATAATATATATTATCATGGAAAAAGTAGAATTAGATAAACTTACAAAACTTGTAGATGATTTTGTAACACAACTGAAAAAAGACCTGCTAGTTGTTAGATATAAACCCGCCCAGACTGGTGTTTTGCCAAGAGTTTGGGACAGGATGAAAAATTGGTGGCACAACACTGTGATGGGTGGAAATAATCCAGACAATCCATATGTATACAAAAATAAGTTTGGAGCGCTTGGACACGAAGATGATGTAAAAAAAGAATCTAACCGCTTGACTTTATCCCAATACAATTTTATTAAAGAGCAGTACAATAAACTTGAATCAGAATTGTCTGTTTTAAATGAAGACCTTGAGACAGAGTCAGAAAATTTGAAGAACTTAAAACTTTTTAGAATAATAGATAGCTGGGCAGATAAATTTAAAAAGGAAATAATAAAACAATTTTCTGGTGCAGCTGAGGGCAATGCTGAATCAGAGGAGTCTGTTTCTGGGTCTGGTACTGGTACCGCGCAAATGGATGCTGGTGCTGCGCAAATGGGCACTAACACTGCACAAATGGGTGCCATTCCAGGAGCTACGTCAAGAGCAGCGGTTGCGGCAACTCGCGGCAACCCGGCACGAGTTAAAATTTATTGGAGCAAAGATGGGTGGGGACCAAAAGAAAAAATAACATCGGCTCCCAAAACTATATCTGAAATTATTGAGATGTCGGAAAGAGGAAGGCAACAAAAAGATTCAATAAACCATATAAAGAGAAAAGTTTTTGAAAAATTAAGTGAAAACAAAGATGATCATCCTGATTACGCTATGGCTGCTGAAAAGCCCAGCCAGGGTGATAATAGGATAAGTGAATTCGAAAGAACTTTTGAAGAAAAATTTGGGAAAACTTTTGAAGAATTCAAAACTAATTTTGATATAGATTTTGAAAAATCTTTCAAAAAAATATTAAAAGATTACGAAGAGAGACTTAAATCTCATCCCAGCGAAGTTTCTAAGGTGGAAGGCTCCAAAAGTAAGTGGGAAGGATTTTTAGTTAGGCATGTGGCAGAGATTTTGAACCTACACCTAACATATATAAGTGCGGGTGGAAAAGGTGTGTTGAATGACGATGAAGAGGATACTTGAATTTTTGGTCAATATTCACTTAGCTATTATCTTGTTCAATAGATCTATATCTATGTTTACAGAATTATTCGGCTGTAAATCATTTTGCTCTACTGGTACTTCTCTTTTTATTTCATTTATAATTTCTTGATGTTCTGGATTCTCTGGGTCTAACTGTTGTTCTTCACAAATTCCAACAATGTTGTTGAAAAAGAAAAGATTTTTACAATTTGTAATAGGATGTAGTGTTTCTATCGTATCTATGTGCACAGCTTGGCAAACACCTGTGAAGTAGTCATTAAACTGAGTTTCTGTGAAGTTTCTACCTGTGTGCACAGTAAAAACTGTTATTGGCTTGCCAATAAAATATTTGAATTTTTCTAAATTTGGATTCATATGTCACCGGCAAGGAAACCCACTTGCTTTAGCGGGTGGGAGGAATTGCCGTTTAGTATAGGAAAATTTCCTAAAAAGTCAAGGAAAATTTTAAAATAAGTGCATACATACCTATTGAAGGTATATGAAAATATGAAACTTGCGACAAAAGTCAAATTGGTGGTCAACCAAAAGGAAAAAGAGCAATTAACTCAAACAATGATTGCTTTCAACCGTGCCGCCAACTATGTTTCAAGGGTCGCATTTGAAAACAAAACTTTCGGACAAGTCAATTTACACAAACTTGTCTACTACGAAATCAAGCAGAAATACAACCTCTCAAGCCAATTGGCAATAAGAGCAATTGGCAAAGTGGTTGATGTTTATAAAAACAAGAAACAAAGAATTGGTATTGTTAACTTTAAAGAAATGGGCAGTATCGATTACGACACAAGAAACCTTTCAATCAAAAAAGACAATGTAATATCCTTGGCAACTCTTGGCAAAAGGATAAGCATTAAATACAAATACCATAAACCACTCAAAGATTATGATCTTTGTTGTCAAAGCGAATTAAACTTTGACAAACCAACAAACAGGTTCTATGTAAGTTTCTTTTATGATAAAACTGAACTTGCTCCATATGACACTGAAAAATTTATTGGCGTTGATTTGGGTGTAGTTAATTTGGCAACCACAAGCGATGGCGAAGTTTTTAGTGGAGAAAAAGTTGAAGAATACAGAAAGAAAATCACAAAATTAAAGGCTGAGTTGCAAAGCAAAAAATCAGTATCGGCAAAATACAAACTAAAAAGATTAAGTAAAAGGGAGGCGAATTACAAGAAAGATGTCAATCACTGTATAAGCAAGAAATTGGTGCAAAAAGCAAATGCACTTAAGGTTGGAATCAAATTAGAAGATTTGAACTTTAAGAAAAAGGTTAAGAGCAAAGGTTACACCAAGAAGTGGAAAGACAATAATGCAAGAATAGGCAAGTGGGCTTTCTTTCAATTGCGTAGTTTTATTGACTACAAAGCCAAGTTGCTTGGCATTCCTGTCATTTACATTAAACCTGCTTATACAAGTCAAACATGCAGCAAATGTGGTCATTGCCATGAAGATAATCGCTTAAATCAAAGTGAATTCAAGTGTTTGTCTTGCGATTATGAAAATAATGCTGATCTCAATGCTGCAATTAATATTTCAAGGGCTTCTATCAACAAGCCTATTGTGGATAACCATAAGGTTAAATCACAAACCCAGTCCTTTAGGGGCTGGGTAGTTGATCACATTCCCTTTATTCTAAAATAGTCTCCACCCATACCCATAGGAGCTTGGAAATCTAAATTTTTTCTTGTGGCTAGTGCATAGTTTTTCATGACAGATGGACCTTCTTTTACAAACATTTCGTTCCAGTCTTTATAGGACTTATGAGGACTAACGAACATTAATCGTTCTTTTAAGTTTTTTGACTCAATGTTTTTGTTAATCATGTCTGTCATTGTGGTCATGCCTCCCAGACCAGCCTTGTCATTATCAAGACATATAACTATCTTGTAATCTTTTATTAAATTCATTTGTTTTTCACTTAGGTTTTTGCCGCCGCAAGCAACCCCGTTTAGCCCACTGTAGAAGAGACTAAGTGCGTCAAACTCTCCTTCACAAAGATATATTTCTTCATTTTTCTCAGCCCAGTTTCCTCCTGCGAAAAATAAAACGTCAGACTTGCCGACTCCAACTTCTTTAGGTGGACCTAAGTATCTAATTCTTGAATTACCAACATGTCTACCGTTCCAATAAAAAAGATCTCCAGAAGAATCATAATATGGAATTATTATTCTTGCTTTATAAGGGGCTGTCTTGCAGATATACAATCCATCCGTAGGTATTTTTCTTTTAGCAAGATATTCAGAAGCTAAATTTCTCCAAAAATTATTCTTTGGCAAAGAGCTTATTAGACAGCTTCCTTCTGGCAAAGATAGTTGGACTTTTTCGGGCTTGCTTATTTTTACATCTTGATTTTCATCTATGTTTTCAAAAAACTCAAAAAGCTTTTCTTCTAATTCTGATATTGTTGATCTACCATGTAGAACGCATATGGCTTTTTCAAAGCTACACTTATCTACAATTTGTATTAATTTCGGAAGGGAGCCTTTTTTATCTGTTTTGAAGCAATGAAAAACACCATTTTTTCTTTCTGTTTTGCCGCCTGATGGGCTACACCATAGATGGTATTTTGTATCATCTGCAAATATAGAGTTTAATACAATCTCGTTTCCCTTGACGACTACATCTCCGTCAAAGCGATCTTCTGCCCATTTTTGGAAGTTCTCAAAGATTCCCATGTTCAAATTATATCGATTTTTGTTCTTTTTTGCAATTCGATTTACTCCTATAGTTTATGAAAATAGAACATTTATCAGTCAGTAGAAAACAACTTTGGGATCAATGCAACCAGGCATATAAATACAAATATCATTTAAAACTATCATCTCAAGAGCCTGAGCCTGAGTATTTTCTTTACGGAAAACTTGTTCATAAAGTGGCAGAGGAGTATGTCAAGAATAAAGGTGAAATAGAAATAAATAAATTTCTTCAGCCGTATTTAAAAGGTGAACTGATGCTAGAGGATAAGAAGGTAGAATTAACATCTGAATACAAAAATAAATTAAATGAACATATAACAAATATTAAAAAATTAAGCGATAGAGTAGGCTTTGATGGAGAAACAGAATATTTTTTTAAATATGATTTAGATCCTCCGCATGAGAAATATTTAACAGGTGTTATAGATCGATTGATAATCAAAGATGATATGTGCTTTATAATAGACTATAAGACTACGAAGAAGGGTAGGTGGAGGAAAACTCCTCAAACAATACGTCAAGATACACAGATGTTGTGCTATGCAAAAGTTGTACAAAAGCTTTTTGGAATAAAAGCAGAAAATATAAGGGCTGCTCTTTATTATTTGGATGGCGGAGATTTAATACCAACTAAATTCAATCAATCTATGCTTGATGGAGTGGAGAAAATGCTATTGAGTATATACAATGATATTCAAGCTAAGGATCCGGAAAATGTTTTCGGAAGGACCGGGGATCACTGCAGGCGCTGCGATTTTCGTAAATTATGCCCATTCTACTCATTGACTTAGAGAGATGGCATCAGAATATAATCTCCTTCAATTATTTCTTTTTTATTTGTATTTCTATTTAAAATAATTACTTTTTGTTTTTTAATTTTAAGAAGCCAGTCGAAACCATTCTTATTCCAAAAATCATGAATAACAGGTAATGATGTAAAAAATCCTTGTCCTCCACCATCGAATGCTGTAGTTCCCCAACAAGTTCCTATATAGAAAAAGTTATCATCGACAAGACCGCCGCCGGATCTGCCGGGTCTTGGGCTGTTTTGAATGGTTACTAAATCCCCTCTATTTCTTAACCCTACTATCTCTACTTTATAATGAGCCACTTCGTTTCCTCCGTCGCAACCCATAGAATGAGCTATTGTGCCTTTAACATAAGGGTAGTCTTTTTGAGCTATTGGGAAATAATCAGGGACCCAGTCGGGCGTAAACTTTATTAGAGCTGTATCACAACCTTCAACATAACTGTAAAATAAAACGCTTGCATCGTATGTTTTTGTTTCATCTAACTTCTTATTATTATGAAACCAAGTTAGAACCTTGCATTTTAGCTTTTTGATTTTTGCTTGCTCATAATTCAAGACACCAGGATTCCAAAGGTGTCCACACGTTGCCACATAAGCTGTATTATCTTTTTTATCATAATAAATTATTGTCCCAGAACCGCTTGCTCCATTTACCATAATTTTTAAAGAAGGAGATAAAAACTTTTTGTATTCTTCGCCTCTTTCTTCTATTGGCATTCCATAAAGATCGTTTTCCCCCGTCAGAGGAACAGTGGGGACCAATGGCATATTATCCATTGGGTGTTTAATTCTTTGGGCAAAAGCCGAAGATGTAAAACACAATAACAAAAAGAAAAAACACAAATATTTAACCATAATGTATTTATTAGTTTTGCTAAAAATATTACTCATATAATGTTATGAATTCTATACTGTGCGTTTCTCACAATGTTTTTTTAACAAGAGAACAAAGATACGATATTTATGAAGGAAAACAAATAGAGGTTGTGGGTGTTAGTGTGCCCGTTTGGTTTTATGACAAGAGTGAGACATCTGAGCCTGCAATAGAAGTTTTTTGTAAATACATTATTGCAAATGATGATAAAAATCAATCAAAAGGAATAGATGTAACAGACGATGGCTATAAGATATACCTGGCTAGAGAAGGCGATAATATCTTGCCTACAAAAATAAAAAAGTTTTTTAAGAAAAAAAAAGATTACATACCTTGTTCGAAATTATTATTGGATATAAAAGATGGCGGAGCAGAATGGATTAATTTTAAAGTATATGAAATTTCAGATTATATCAATATAATCCATAGTATAGAAATTCAAAAAATAGAAAATTTAAACGAATCTTTAATTACTTAGAGAAAGATTCACAACCAAAACAATAGAATCTCCAGCAGCCATTGTTAATACTTGATTTAATTTAACAGAAGAAATTAAATATTCAATACCACTCTGTTTAGCAGTTAGAAATATATTTTTGACTGGTCCCCATGCTGGGCTTACTCCAGTTGATGCATTAAAAGTTATATTGCCACTTTTTACAACATAAACAGAATTGGAAATGGTTGGTGTAGACCAAGAAGTTATTTTTTGTCTGCTGTAACCGTTTGCAGAGGGCTCGTTCACAAGAGAAGACATAACATCAGATGTGCTTAATGTAGTTCTATTGTCAAGTCCGGCATAATAAAAATCTGCTCTTGTTGTGTTTCCAAAAAGACAACTCAAAATATAAAACTCACCCGATTGATGTAGTGTGTTTTTTAAGTTGCTTTGCTCGTATTTTATGTAATTGTTTTTATCAAATAATTTTATATTTTCAATTGTCAATAGTCTCATTTGATTTTCCCTTTTCTCTTTCTTTTTCAATCAATCCCTCTAGAATCTGGAGAGTTTCTAATGGATATGCATATTTGGCTGATTTGGCTTCACCTAATCTGCTATTATTTCTTTTTTTATTTTTAATTATGAGTTTATTAAAACCATTTATAAGCTGAGAAATTATGCTTTTAAGATCTGCCGATTCATTTGAAGAATCACAATTCTTATAAGCTAATTCTAAATAGTTTACAACCGTCTCATAGTTATGTTTCACAATTTACCATCCAAACTCTTTTAATATTTTATTATTTTTTCTATATAAATTAAAAAGAAGCTCTTGTTGCTCTTCACTAATAGAGGAACTTGTGCTTATTTCTTCTTCAATAAAATCTTCATATCTTGAATCAAAAAGCTCTCTTTTAATTTCTTGACAAACGTCACTGCTTAAAATACTTGTCGCTTCCTGGGGAGCAGAAGCTCCAACTGGTAAGTCTTGAATCATCTGGTTTCTGACGTACAAAGATAAACATAAAGCTGAGATTGCATCGTCATGCTTTCTTTTTTGAGCCTCGGCTCTTTTAGTAACTGGGTTATATTCAAATGTTTGCAACTCAGAAGTTAGACGGGCACTATTTATCCTAATTGATTTGCTAAGAATTCTACTTTGCATAGCCTCCAGTAGCATTGGTCTATTTATTCTATTTACCTTAAAACCTATTGTTTGCGCCCCACTCTTCTTAGTTTCAAAAAATATATTTTCATAAAACAGCGTGTTCTGCAGAGAACTTAAGACGGCTCCGCCGGCAGCCATGTTTTCAACCACTACTAAAGCTGTATTGTAATATACACCCACTTCTTTTATTATTTGTGCAAATAAATGCGGAGCTATTAAATTACTATAGAACTCAGCAACTTGTTCAAGTGTTTCCATATCAAGAATCTGGAAACAATTGTTGTCTGCATCCTCTCCCATGCCATCAGCACAGTCAACACCTATTATGTATTCTCTACTTTCATTTGGTTCTTTCCAAATCCACAAAGCACCTTTGTTGCTTTCGTCGGTTTCTAACTGTGCTGCTCTGCCGCTTTTATTTGTCCACTTAGGAAAAAGTTTTTTGATGGGAGGCATTTTTTCTGTATATTCAGTCAATTCTCTTATTATATTAGAGGGTATATAAGTTTCGCCAGAGCCTAAGAACTCTCTTAAAACTTCTTGCAGAAACCCTTTTTCTCCCAACTGACGTTTTTGTTCATCGATCCACTTTTCGTTGTTATATTCTGGGTGCTCCCAATAGTCCAGATCTATGACGTTAAACATATTTCTTTTTTCTCTTGCATCATTATATGTTTGTTCATACCAGTTTCCCATACCGTTAACCGTGGATATCAAAACACAGCTGCCACCTGTGCTCAAGACTGGCCACATAGCTTTCCAATGTTTATCCATATCGGGTATGAATGCAGCTTCGTCTATTATTAAAAATGTAACGCTTTTACCACGGGAAGCTTCTGGTGAATAGAATTTCAAGGCGCCCCCAGTGTCAGAAAATTCTTTTAAATGATCATTCCACTTCTTGTCTTTTTTTGGAATAAGCCAAGAAGGCAAGTGCTCTACCGCTCTGTCTATTATAGCTCCTGTGTCTGTGGCTTCTCTGTCTGTTTTAGATATCAACATTATTTGTTGATCCAATTTAAACATACATCTCCACAAACCCCAAAGAAGAGTGACTGTGGTAAGACCGCCCTGTCTAAACTTAGAAATTATATTAAATCTGTTCTTTTCGTAATCACTTATTACTTTTCTTTGATAGTTAAAAGGAACGAATGGTATCAATCCCTTAACAGGATGAAGGATTTTAATATACTTGTGACAAAAATACTCAAAACTATTGACACATTTAACAATTTCTTTTTTTTGTCTGTCCATATCATATGAATTTACCTCATCCATTGTTTCTGTTGGATCTATGGCGAACTCATAATTACTTAAGGTAAAGTACTTGGGATCGTAATGTTTTAAATAATACTCTTTAAAGTCCATAAGTTTATCTATTAAAAAAGCCCCTAAAAATCAGGGGCTTTAAAAAAGAAAGGAAATTAATCTTGATTGTAATCAATATTCTTCATCTTCATCTTCATCTTCATCCCAATCCTCATCGTCATCTTCATCCTCGTCTTCATCCCAATCCTCATCGTCCTCATCGTCATCTTCATCCTCATCGTCACCTACCTCTTCCCACTCCCCGCCCCAGTCTTCATCTTCCTCGCCATCCTCCTCTTCTTCATCTTCATAGTCATTATAATCTTCTTCTTCATCATCGTTATCATCAACGAAATAATCTTCGTCTCTTGAAAAACAAAAAACATTAAGAAGCTTCTCTGGGAGCATGGTTTCAAAGTCTATAATTTGGGGCATCTTTTATTTTCCTTTCTTTTTCAACAACAGAGGTGAAAATTTACCATTAAATTAACTTTAAGTCAACCTATCTCTTTTTGGGCAAATATAGTATAGTTTAATTTATAAATTTATTTCTGACTAATTTATTGTTTTCTACTTTAAATAGATTTCCTAATAAATTATTCTTACTCAAACTATTTAAGCACATAACCGCAATATTTACATTTTCTTCAATATTATTGGTAGATTGTATAAATATACCACCCTTTGATAATTCATATCTATCCTCGAAAGGCACTTCTATTTCAACATTATAAAGATTTTTATTTAAAATATCTTTTTTGCTCACATAATCCGATATCTTTAAAGTCTTTATTTTCTCCATATCGCTATAAATCTCAGTTCCTTCAGACTCTATTTTCAGAAACTTTTTATCTCCTTTTACATTATCAAAAGAAAAATTATTCAATAAGCTTATTTTTCCAATAATATTTCTTTCTGTGAACACCTTATTTAATGTTTCAGAATATTTTGATCCATTTCCAGAGTCAATTAATATTATTTTTTTTGCCAAAGCTTCAAATAGTCTGGCTGTCATGGGCACATTCTGAACGGCTTCGAAAAAATAACGAGCCATAATATCTTTTGCAGACATCAAAGAATCGTATTGATTAATATTATTTTTAACATTAAAATTATAAATTCCAACTAAGCAGGCGTACCACGCACCAGTCCAAACTCTGCTAAAGTTATGACATTCTCTGCTCAAGACGTTATCAGGAGTGTTATCTGATAGTCTGTCTGGGGAGACGTAGTTAAAGTTATTGGCTGCATCTCTTAAAAATAAAGGACTGTACCCCTTTTTTCCTTTTGTTATATTGAATATAGCTTTGGCAAGCTCTTCTGCGAGCTTTGATATGACATTACTCTTGCTGAGATCTCCAGAAGTTTGTTTTAAAGCCATATTCACAAGATCTTTATTTTCCATTATGTTTAATATCGCAACTATATCTCCAAAAGATTCGTGTAAAGCCCAAACTTCATAAGATTGAACATTCCAAAAATCTGGTCTTATAGCATCCAAAAGGGCGTGACCAGTTTCGTGAGAAACTATGTCGCTACTGTCGGCTGTATAAATATTCTTTTTAACAACAGGATCAAGTGCATAAAAGAACTTTAGGCTGTGTCTATCGTAAAAAGCATTTAGATCTTGACCAGCGGTTGGATATACATTTAATTTACTAGTCGCTGCCCAACGCCCAGGAAATTTTTTCATTTTTGGCGTAATATTGCCAACAGTGTTGTTGACTATGGCATAGCAATTGGCTGCTCTGCCTTCTGGCGTGGTCATTTTGTGTCCACCACCTACGAATCCGCTGACATCAATAGGCAAAACAGAGCCAGAATATATGGTGCTTCCTATTAATTCCGGGGTTGTTGGATCATTCACCCAATATTCTATGGGTTGATTATTATTCAGAATGTTTGTTTTTTTAGTTGGAAAAATCCAATTATATATTTTGTTTAGCATAAGAAACTCCTTTTTCTTTTGACTCTATAGATATATATTGCGTGAAGCCATGAAATTTAATGAACAACAAATAAAAGAAAAAAGAACAGTAGAAGCCATACAAAAAGAATACATGGGATTTCAAGGGAAGCTCGTATGTATAGCCAGAAATCTTGGTCATGAGATATTAGATCAAGGCGTAGTTAAAGAGACTTTGTCATATGATGATTTTTGGAAAACTTCCGGCGAAGACATACAGGAAATGGATATAGAATCAAATGTTGATTGCGTAGGTTGGTTTTTTGATGGACTTGGAATGGGCGTTAATTTAGAAATATTTGTTTTTGAAAATGATAAAAAAATTAAAGTAGCATATGAATCACAAAATGTTTATGAGGAAGTTTCGGGAGAATTAGAGGCTTATGTTCCAAACATTGTATGGGAGGAAAAGATAAACCCACTATACAAAAGGGCTAAAGAAAAGGAAATTAAGAGCCGAGAGAAGCAAAAAGAATTATCCAAATCAAATTTTGAAGAAAATAAGAAAAAATTGATAAATTACTTAAGTAATAAATGGGGAATATAATTATATATACCTGTACTTAAAAGGGAGACAAAAATGAAAAAACCTAACAAGAAAAATGAAACAAAACCATTGGATCAAAAACAAAAGCCCATGGTTCCTAAAAATAGAAAACAGCCCGCAAAAGAAAATAAATCTTTAGCTCCTAAGGCGGTTGAATCAAAAGTTGATGCCAAAAAATCAATGATACAAAAAATTGAAGAAAAGATGTCAGTAGCAAAAAAGAGTGATGCAAAACTGGATGTCTCAAAAGTTGTAGATAAAGTTTTAGTTGTATTTATTGCTCTTCAAGTAATAGGTTTAGTTTACCTGCTAGTTAAATAAGGATTAAAAATGTTTTTTCAAAATTTATTTGATCAAGAATTTCAAGGCTATTTAGTTTTAGGTGATAGACAAGCATCTATCACTTACAAGATACCAGCAAATAAAAATGCTCAAACAAAACAAATAGCTTGGAACTCTGGTCCGTACGATCTTTCATCTTTGAATACTTTGACTCTAAATTATTCTTGGGATAGAGATTTTAAAATATGGAGCTCAATTCAAATAAACATAGCTGGAGCAACTGCCTCACAAACAAGAGCTTCGGAAATAGCATCCGCATTAAATGCAAACCCAGTTTTTTCAGAACTACTTGTTGCTTCTGTTACCAAATTAAATAATGCAGACACAATTGTTGTATCCAAGAATAATCTAAAGCGTCAGGATATAAAGATTTATTTTAGCAATACAGGCGCCGAATCTTTATTAAAATTCAACAAATATGCAAGTGTTGCAGATCTTCCAAGTTATTTTGAAAGACACACAATAGAAAATAGATTAACTTATCCAGATAGCCTCGGGATGTTAATCAAGCTGGACACCTCTGATTCCTTAGATCAGGATGTAATTGAGGCTGCTGGATTCACAATACCTTCAAAAGATGATTATGAGCTTCTTAAGGGAAGATCTGGCTTATTTACTTTTCAAAAAATAACAGTAGATGGTAGTGATAGGATAACTCAAATAATCGAATATCCTGCTGGAGCGGTGGAAGGCGACTTTGCTCGAAAAATAAACTACACATATAGTGGTAGCAATACTAATCCCTCAAAGGTTACAGAAATACCATATGTGTTGGCAAATGGTGATTTCGTAACACCATAGTTATGAAAAAATATTTTAAATCTCATGGACACTATGATTTAACCAAGGGTGTTGTACGTAGGTTTTGGAAAAAGCCTTTGTATAAAATTACAAATCAAATATTGTATTTTGGTTCTAATTTGACGCCAACTCCAACCCCAAATCCCACGCCCACGCCAACGCCCACGCCACAAGTTTTTGGTAGTTCGGGATTTCAGTGGATGACTATTAATTCTGTTACATCAAACACAGCATCTGGAATCGGTCAAAACGATATTACTGTTGCGATTACCCAAAGCGGTGGTGGAATGGGAGAGCTTACTGGAATGTATGCTGCGAATTCCTTTCCTGCAGAGTATGGTGTGCCGTTTAATGGGACTCAAATAAAAAATACCCAATCTGGTATATTTACTGCTACTTTCAGTAGTCCTGTCACAGATGCTTTGGTTGCATTCGCTAGTGTTGGTCAACCAGGACTTGCTGTTCCTGTTCAGGTTTCAACGCCATTTACTCCAATTTGGAGTATAGATACAACATATCAAAATCCAACAAATTCTACTCAATATGATCAGTTTACAGGCGCAGAAGGATTTAATATCATTAGAATAGACGGAATGGTAAGTAGTGTGACATTTAATTATACTGTGAGTGAAAATTACTGCACAGTTTGTTTCGGGTTTGTTGATCAAAACACATTACCCACACCAACTCCTACTTCCACTCCTACTCCTACGCCAACACCAACGCCACCTACACAACTACCAGTAGACTGTGTGGTCAGCGCTTGGGGTGCTTGGAGTGCGTGTAGTCAAACTTGTGATGGTGGCACACAAACACACAGACGCTCTGTATTGGTGGCTCCTGCAAATGGAGGCAGTGCTTGTCCTGCGCTATCTGAAAGCAGAAGTTGTAATACGCAACCTTGTTCTACACCAACACCATAGGCAACCACATTAACTTAAAAATTTAAGTATTTCGTCTCTATCTTGTCTGCTGTCTTGTATTTGATTTTCAAGAAATATAGTGACCCAATATCCGTCTACCCCGCCCAGTTGTTCGGCATCATCTATTCTTTTGACATAATTAGCCAACACTTCTTCTTCCATAGATAGAGCGTAGTTAAGAATCTCTCCAAGAGAAGACAATGTTGGAAACTCGTTGCACACTTTTGTAGGAATGCCGCCCAAGCCTTTTATCATGTCTGACCACTGAGTCACATGATGCATTTCACTTTCAGCCTGCTTTAATAGAAACTCTTTATATTCTATTGAAAGCAAGCCTGTGAGTGTGCTTGCGTTATGAAGATAAAAATTATGATGCTTCCATTCATTTTTAAGATCATTGTTTAAAAGATTGATAAGCTCTTGTTTAGTCACTATTATTCTCCGAATTTTATTTGTTCGTGATCGTAGCTGGCTTCAAAAGGCTTGAAGTCAACTATTGTGAATTTAGGATTATTATTGTAATCAATTTTGTTTATAAGTTCAAGAGCGAATTTTGTTATTTCAACCATACCCTTGTAGTTTAGTTTTTCAGGAGTATCTCTTGATGTGTGATAATATGGATGAACTCCTGTATGAATAAAAGCTATTGGTATTTTTTTATTATAAAAACTTGAGTGGTCGCTTGAACCTGGTCCGAATCCGCTAATCTTTTTTGCGAAATTATATTTTTCATTTAAACTATAAACATATTCTCTAAGATCAACCGAGCTTTCAAACATATTGGCTTTTCTGATATATTTTTCATCTAAATATCCCACCATATCAAAATTTATCATTGCCAAATGCTTTTTAATGTCTGGACCGTCTAGTGGCAGAATAGGGTTATTGCAATAATACTTGCTTCCCAATAAACCCATTTCTTCACCTGAATAAAACTGAAAGCAAACTGTTTTATTTAATTTCATAGTCTTCAGAATCTTGGCTAATTCCAAAAGAACACTCACACCGCTGGCATTATCATCAGCACCAGGATGAATTGCAGTCTTATCCCTACTATATGCAGGTCCGTAGCCTATATGATCAAAATGTGCTCCTAAAACTATTATGTCGTCTTTATTAGTGTCCGATATAATATAAGCAATTATATTTTCTGTGAATGCATCTCCTTCTTCTTTGTTTGGACCAATGTTGACTGCTTTTTTAATACCAAATCTTTGTCTTACATGAGATATTCCATTCTCATCCAACACAGAATCAATGTAATCTGCGGCTTTTTTATTACCAGATTTGCCGCTCATTCTGCCTTCAAGATCTTTATCAGATAATTTTTCAACATATTGCTTCAAATCTTGTTCGCTCACGGCTTCTACAGCTTCTTCAAGAGAATTAAACTTTTTTTCTTCGATTTTCTGTGGTTGTTTATCGATAACAACAAATTTTGTGTAAATTAGCCCAGAATTAATCAATGAAAGCAAAAAAGACGTTAAAATTAAAAGTTTTCTTCTCATGTTTTTCCTTTTGTAAAGCCTATTATATATTAGAAAATTTTTTTTTATTGTGTATATATAATTTAGCAACTCGATAACAAGGAAAAACAATGAAAACTTTTTATGAATTTGTTGATCACAAGAATCTTGAGAACTCTATTGTCAGAGCAGCCGATCTTATGGTTGAAATGGACATAGATCCACAAACATTCATATTAGATTATGTTTCGAAAGATCCAGATATTGAGTTACAAGAAGGATTTTTAGATACAATAAAAAATATTGGTTCTGGGATCAAGCAATTCGGACAAAATGTTATCAGCGGCGGAGGCGTCAAGGGGGGCTGGGCTCAAGCAAAGGACACAGTAATGGGTCCTGGATCTAAATTTGATTCTGCTGTTAATTCTTTGAAAGCATTAATCGATACATTAGAAAAGAATGATCAGACTAAAAATATGACAATGACAGATGGAAAAACTAATTTAGCCTTCTACATGAAAAGAATATTGGCTACTCTTGAAAAGCAAAAAGAAATGATTCCAAGAATGCAGCCTGCGGCAAATACTCAACCAACATTCTCTCAAAGAGGTGCTGGAACTCCTTCTGGTGGAACTCCTTCTGGTGGAACTCCTTCTGGTGGAACTCCTTCTGGTGGAACTCCTTCTGGTGGACCATCACCTCCTCCAACAACATGAGAACTTTTAAAAAGTTTTTAAGAGAAAATGAAGAACACGAAGATGAAGAGCCCTTGCCCTGGTCCCACGAGCCAGGCGGAGAACCAGACTCCGTTCGCGACATCTACGGAAAGCATTGGAAATCAAAAGAAGAGGCTGACATCTATTATAAAAAAGTCGAGGAATATAATAAATGGGCAAGAGGAGAGTTTGAAAAAGGACATTCGATAGATTCAATAAATAAAATAGCAAAAGATCATAAAATACCTGATCACATTATTAATAATAATGCACGCTACCTAAATCGACTATCAAGAGAAAAGAATTTGGTAAATTGGGCAAGAGGAGAGCTTGAAAAAGGACATTCTTTTGACTCTATTCTTAAAACAATGGCTGACACAAGTGAATCAAAAGGCGACGATCGCGATGAGGCATTTTTTTTGGGTAATTATATGCTAAATCATCTGTCTAGCTCGGAAGAAGAAAGTGTTGAAAAAATAACTTCTTGGTTACTGGCGGAGAGGGAGAAAGGATTTAAGGAAGATGATCTCGTGTCTTTAGCAAGAAAACACAAAGTAAAAGAATTAATTCTATGGTGTGCTGTTATGCAAGTCTATCACAAAAGCCGCCGAGGTGGACCAAGCTTTAAGTATAAACTTTATTATTATTAACTCTCCTAAAGAGAGGTAATTTATGCTAAAAATCGAAGGAATACCTGGAATTTCTATTGAAACTTCCGCAGAAGAGAAAAAAGAAGTTGTTTGTAATTTAACAGTTGAATTAAAATGAATAAAATTCTTTTAATTGTAAGTCACTTAGAATCAGGAAGTGACAGATTAGTTCAAAATTTGGACTCTGGTGTTAGGCTTCAGAGGTTAAATTTTAATTTATATTCCAACTTAGATTGTCTATCTTTTAAAAGACCAAACACAGAATATAGAAAAAGACCCAAGGTTTATTTTGATCACATTCTCTATAATCATGAGTTTTCTTGCAAAGAATTATTTAAATATCTGAACTTTGTTTATGTTGTTGGTGATCCAAAAAAATCTTTAGATAGCATAGTTCATAATAAGATTTATGATGAAAGAACTGCTTGTAATTATTACTGCTTTAGAGTTAGAAGAATATATGAGATGATCAAAAAATCAGGCGACTGCCTTGTGTTTTTTGATGAAGATTTACAAAACAATGAAACTTACAATAAAATTCATCAAATGATTGGAATAAAAGATAAAATAAAGATAAAAAATAACACACAAGATAAAAAAGAAATTTATATAGATAGAAACATAATGAGCGAAGCCGAAAGCTTCTATGAAAAGTATAGATATAAAATCAAAAGTCTAATTGTTAAATAATTTGTAGTTTTCATATATACCTTTATAAATCATTAAAAAGGAAATTATATGAAAACATATACCAGCGACCTTACTTCAATACCATCTTGGCTAGCCGAATATGGTAATCAAACCGGGAAAACCTTAAACACTGACTTTGGCTTTGGTCCTGATGGTATGTATTTTATTGGAAATTCTAGTCAGGATGGTCCGTTCGGCAGCACTCCGATCACAGGATATAGCGTAAGAACTAATTTTAATATCAGTGGGCATCAAGTTTGTGAAGTTATTTTTACAGTAGATCACAATGATGATTGCACAGACCAAGGTATATGTTTTTATAATGATGGACAATTACCAAATTGGAATTGGAATCCAGATCCTTCAAGAATAGCGTTTTCTGTTAATTGCCCAACTCCATACATTTACGGCACGAACAAGTTTGTAAACAATTCTGGTGAGTATTATGGTTTATGGAACTCAGACAGAAGAGGCTCCGATGTTCTAGAAAATGGCGTCTACACCTTCAAGGTCACATATAACCCAGCCGCCAGAACCGTTACTGCCGTCACCTATGAAGGCGAGGACACCTTAGGAACTGTTCTTGACACAATTGTGTTGCACGAGAAGTTGATGGATGGCGGTCCTTACCGAATTGGATTTGATGCTGACTATGATGGAGGCACGGCTTACTTCAAGGGCGTAATGATCAACATTTACGAAGCAAATGGTGCCTCGGACGACGAAGAGTTGAATGGGCAACTAAGCAATCTCAAGACGGGTTACTCCCAGGTCACTGACCTTGTTAAGGGTCTGTTTCTGTTTTCAGACGATGCCGATATAGATGGCGGTAGTGGAGATGGAATAGATCCCAACTTTGATCAGCTTGGTCTTGGCGATGTTGTGCTCATACAGGCTGATGGAAAGATTGTGGTCGGAGGTGTGAGTGGGTTAAACGACCAATCTCGCAACATAAGAAGAATAAACGAGGACGGAACAGAAGATGAAAGTTTTATGCCTCCTGTTTTCAGCGGTGGTGATAACGGATACGTTCGTGATGTCGCTCAACAGTCAGATGAGAGATTGATTGTGGTCGGGCATTTTGACCAAGTCAATCAGTTCGATGTCGAGGCATCGGCGGGTCGCATCGTCAGGCTGAACTCGGACGGAACTCTTAATGAATTTAATTGTGTTCCGGGTGCAAATAGCAACATATATGTGGTCAAGGTGCTAAGTGATGACCGAATCTTGATTGGTGGAAGTTTTAACCAATATGGCGGCGTAAATTGTAGCAAAATTGCCCTTTTGGACAGCAATGGAATTGTGGATGGAACCTTTGCGGGAAATGTTTCATTGAATGGCGCTGTTCACGCAATAGAGGTGACGGGCGACTATTCCGGAGGAACCCTTGGAATATATGTCGGCGGTCAGTTCACGAACAAGATCATAAAGTTGAATGAAGACGGAACCACAGACGGCAGTTTTAGCGTAGGGTCTGGGTTTGGTAGTAGTATCGGCGGTGGCAATCCCAGAGTAAGTTCCATCAAGGTTCAGCCTGATAATAAAGTTTTAGTTGGACACTGGTTCAGCACCTATAATGGCGTAGATTGTGGAAAGGGACTGACTCTTTTGAACAGCGACGGAACTAGAGACAATAATTTCCTTTCTGTTTTCTTTGATGATGTTTGGACAGGAGACACACCCGATGATGGCAATCATCAAGGCGGAGTTAACACCATAGCTCTTCAAGATGATGGAAAGATAATAGTTGGTGGTTGGTTCGACAATGCAAACGGGTTGTGGCAGAGCAGGATAGCAAGATTGGAATATACCTATCCTGCTGCATCTACTTCGATAGACAGAACATTCGATATCGGATTCGGATTCAGTTATAATGGATGGAATTGGGGTCCAAGAGTTCAAGATATAAAATTGGACGCTGATGGTAATGTTTATGTTGCCGGAAGTTTCACTGATTACAACCATGCCGCAAGGTTTCAATACGCCAAGTTGGACGCAAATGGCACGTTGCAGGAGTGGAGCGTTCTTCCTGCTTTCAAGCAGATGGGAATAGACGACGGCATGGACGACATGTATGACGGAGCAAATTTTTTAAATACCAATCTGACGCTTCCTTATCTTTACATTAAGTGCTATGGAGGCAATAATGTTGTCAGCGGTGGTGAAGGAGCTTGCGGGTGTCCCGAAGCCGGAGTTATTTGTGGGCTTAACGCTAACAGTAGCATTCCTTCCACTCACACTCAAGCATGGGATCAAGGACCAGAGGACGATTTTTATGATGAATCAAGAGGTCCAGACGAAACAGGTAGCGACGATATTGAGTGGCCTGAGTACCGATATCTCCCTGTGTGCGACAGCCACGTCATGGTCGGTGATGGATATTTCGGTGAAGGGAGCAGTTACTTCACAGCTATGTTCCCCGGAATGTTCGTGCTTGCGGCAAACAACATCAACATCACACAGTTTTCAATAACTGGGGATATAGGATCGGACGGCGACGGTGCAGATATTTCAGAAATATTCCCAATTAACGCAGGGGGCAACACTTATACCGCATATCTCAAAACTAATTATGGTGCTGGTGATCCTTCGATAAACCACATTATAATCGTTGATGGTAATGGAGATGGAATCGATCAGTTTTATGATCCAACTTCTAGGGGTGATGAGCATTGCATCACTGGGCTTGAGGGCAAGACAAAACTCTTCTTTCTTTGTGTGGGCAAAGGCAATGGGGTTGCAATGGAGGCTGCAGAAGCAAAAGAAATTGCAACTAAATTCTTGGAAGTAGCTGGATTAGGTGGCTGTGGTCCAAAGACATATGAATTAAATCTTAGTCCAGATCATCCAGAAACTATTCCTAATTATGCCTATGACGGAGAAGGCAATATGGATACTGCAATAATAGTCGATCCAGTTACCGGAAAACGTAGAAGTATCCAGAGAACCGGATACTTTGAACTTACTGATAATTGCGGAAACAGAAAAGTAGTTTCGGCTAAAGATGGCGAAATTGTGAGCTCAGACACAAATACTTGGTATAACGCAGTTAGTTCGTTCGTAGAACCTGTGGTGGTTACACCAACACCAACACCAACACCTACGCCAACAGCAACAGCTACACCTACGCCAACAGCAACAGCTACACCTACGCCAACAGCAACAGCTACACCTACACCAACAGCAACAGCTACACCTACGCCAACAGCAACAGCTACACCTACGCCAACAGCAACAGCTACACCTGAACCAACAGCAACAGCTACACCTGAACCAACAGCAACAGCTACACCTGAACCAACAGCAACAGCTACACCTGAACCAACAGCAACAGCTACACCTGAACCAACAGCAACAGCTACTGGTGATTTAGCACCGTATTCATATACAATAAAATATAGTGAATCAGATGGTATGAATAATAAGTATGGTTGGGTTGATAATGAAACTGCGTGCGCTTTAGAATCGGAGGGTTGGGGAGAAATAACCATATATTCTCCAAGCCCAACACTTACTAATGGTATGAGTTTTTATTTGGATTCCTTAGGAGCACAAATTCAAACTGTGGTTGCAAATAAATATTATTATTATTCAAGTGAAAATAAATCGTTTATGTGGGCTTCTTACAACACTATTTCAAATATAGAAATTTGTCCAACACCAACACCAACACCGACTCCGACTCCAACTAATACACCATACCCAATAACATACCCTGATCCTGGGGGCTTAAACGCAGGATATACGGCTTACATATATGCTAGTGAATGGGATGACACAATTGAATATTTTGGCACTCACAGCACAGTAAGTGTTGTATATAGTTCGGGAACAGTTGTTGGTCAAAACCTAATGAATTGGGGTGCTGGAGTCATTAAGATACAAGGATATTTTTTGGCAACAACTGCAGAAACTCATACTTTTTACCTATCTGCAGATAGCGGAAGTTATCTATGGCTAGGATCTCATGCTTTATCTCCAACAATGAGTAATTATGACTTAGGCGGAGTTACTAATGAACAGTCAGTAAATATTAATTTAGTTCCTGGGGACTTTTTGCCTTTCTTTGTGGTGTACGCACAGCCGTCTAGTTTTAACAGTGGATCAACTGGATTTAATTTAAGTTATTCTACTTCGACAATTAGTAAAACAAACAATTGGGGGTATTCAAATTCTTGGCGTGGAGCATCCTTGCCATAAAAACAACACTAAATATTATCACAACAGCACTAAATATTATCACAGCACTAATTCACATTTAATTAAAAGGAATATATTATGACTGATTTTATAGTTAATTTAAGTCCCGATGTTGTTAATATGGCAACAGAAGGAGGTTTAGATACCTCTTTACTTAATGGCAAATCTTTACAAAGAACTCTTAATGGAGTTATGGTTGTAAATGGAGAAAATAGAAAAATGGTAGGACGTCTTGCTGATGGCGAGCAATTCAATAATATTATTGATGGAGTCAAACAAGGAGGCATTCATATACTAATTAACAATAAATATGTTGACTATATAGAAAATGTTAATGGTAGCGTCAGTCGAGAACCAAATAATCTTATTGCTTTTATGAATAGTGTCGGTATATCTTACACAACATTTACAGATATTAGTGCATCAAGTTTTGCAAGTTTCTCAGGCGGGTTTTTATTAATACCTGAGATAGAAAAAGAGGATTTAAATCCTGATTTGACCATCGGCGCCAAATCCTATTTGGAAAACTATGTGTACAGTGGTGGAACACTAGTTATGTTTCATCCAAATAATGGCGATGTGCCAGAAGTGTTAAATGCGGTTTTTGGATTTAGCCTAGATGCTACTGATGGTTCAGACGAACCAATTTCTTTAACAGAAATTGGTTCTGAAATTTTTCCTGAGGCGAGTAGAGCTCTTATTGATCTTAGTGCCACATCATCAATAGTTACAAGCACATTACCAGAAAATTCTATTACTATTTACGAAGGCGATGGAGTAAATCAATCCGTAGTTACCTTGATTCCTTATGGAGATGGCAAAATATATGTTCTGGGCTGGGATTGGTATGATGCACCTCCTATTGGTGGAGAAGGTGCTGGTGAGGAATGGAATTCTTTGCTTGAATCAATATTAACACAGACTATCGTAATTCCAACACCTACTCCAACACCAACAGTGACAGCTACTCCAGCCCCAACAGCTACAGCTACTCCAGCCCCAACAGCTACAGCTACTCCAGCCCCAACAGCTACAGCTACTCCAGCCCCAACAGCTACAATATAAGGAGAAAAAATGTTTAATTTACAAGTATCAACAAGTGAAATTAAGAAAATAAGAGAACTTCTCAACGAGATAAATTCAAGCTATAGAGTGGAAAAAAACGAGGATGGTTCTTCAACTTTAAAGTTTGAAACACAAGAAGAATTGGATAAGGCTACAGAAGTTTTAAAAAAACTATGAACTTTAAACAATGGCTTGAAAGTGGTGGAGGATTTATTTATGGTTCTATGGCTGACCCAGCCACAGATCAAAATGATCATCCACCCCTTGGAAGCGAATTAACAGCAGATCCTAATATGAGTTTGGGTGGAGATGACCTACCTCCAACTAAGAAAAACAGAAAAAAGGAAAAGCGAAAGCCTAGGTTTGCGTCTTTTGGGATCAGAAGAGAAATTCCATCAAAATTATTTTGAAATAAAAACAGACCCACCAATTTTCATCAGTGGGTCTGCCAAGAATCATTTTGGTGTGACAACATAATTTTTGTCGTAGCTTCCTTGCTCACCATTTCTATCTTTTATTGGAATGTTTTGCCTATGTGATATCCTATCATTCTCGGCATAAACAATCATAACCCAACCATCCCATCTTTTATTAAATTCTTGCATTGTCCAAGTTCTTACTTTCAGTTGCGGATCACTATTATTGATATATTTTATTACACCTTTTTCTTCATCGTAATGAACTATGACCATAACATGACCTGGCACTCCAAAAGTACAACCTCTTCTTTCAATCACGCAACCCTTTATTAACAAGCTTCTATCATTTTTACTTGTTGTTATTTCATATTTCACTTCATATGTTTCAAACATTTTTCTTGCAGATTTTGGACTTGCATAACTTTTATAGTTATCATTATATGTTAAGTCATATAATTTATTTTCGCCACAATATCTTGCAATAGTTTCTATGCTCGACCATACACATTGTATGCCAGTCCTATTTGGAACCCTGTCCTTCATTGGAATGGGAACCTGAACATCACTGAGATCATCTTCTACCTCACCCTCATAACTAGCGACTGGATTCGTGCTAGTTAAATAAGGTGTTGGGTATAAGTTCTCTGTACTTGTTATTTTAACGGTAAAAATAACGCTTATGTACAGAAAAATCCCTAACAAAAACCATGAATTCCTTTTCATAGTCCTCCTTGTCTTACTGACTATAAGTATTTAGTAGTTTGACAAGGGATTATTTTTCAGTGGCTATATTTCTGAAAGTGTTGAGAGATCTATCGGGATTTATGAGCAATTTTTCAAAAAGTTCTTTTGCTTTTGGAGTGTTTAATTTTCTCCAAGCATCTTTTCTTGTGTTCAAAGTATATTTTTTAAACACATGTTGAATACTTTCTGCAATATCCATTACAGCATGAATTTTATTAGTGGTATTAACGTCTTCTTTTTTTGAAGAAGACTTTTTTTCAACCTTCTTTTTAGGAGAAGATTTCTTAGCTTCTTCTGTTAAAACCCACTCATTAAAACTTTTCATTAGACACCATGTCTCATAGCATCATCTGGTGATGTGGCAATCATGTTGTCATCGTCTACAGCTTCTGGGCTGACGTGCTTCTTAGCAGCCATTCTTAGTGCACTAACATCAATTTGATCATAAATAGCTTTCATGGCTGGCTCACTTGAACTAAGTGTTTTCAACATAGTCATGAGTCTGGCTGGTGATTCATTGGCTGCCATCATGATCAAGTTGGTAACAGTTGCTATAGCTTTTTCTTGATCCTGATTAAAAGAAGCATTTCCAACGCTTTTTTCAAGTTCTCCACGAAGACCAGTGTCAAGACTTTCAATAAACTTTTGAAAAGATTTCATAATTTCTCTCTTAATAATTAGGTTTTAGACTATTTAAAGTTAGTCAATTGTATATATCAATTTTATTGTGTTTTTAAAATATTCCTTGATAAATTTTTTAAGAAAAATTTTAAACCCACAATCATATATACATAATGTTGTGGAACAAAATCCACAAGGCTGATTATCAACCAGTCTGTTTGTGATCAAAGGTGATTACAAAATAGTTGATATACCGTATTAGAGGATTTTTGTCAGAAGATCAAAACTTACCTAGGGAGTTATAAAATTATGAAGCGTAAATTAATCAGCTATGATGCCTTGAAGAAAATGGAAGAGGCATCCATTTCCAAAATTCAAGAGCAGTTAGTTAATGCAGAAGAAGTTCTAGCTAACGTCTTAGAAACAGAGCAACTTGAATTAGTTTTCTTTAACGAGTCAGAAGCTGTTTATAAGACTCTTGATCAGGACTATGTTCGTGCCAACTACAAACTCGACGCGAGTGGCTTAAGCCTTGAGAACGTTGAAGAGCTTGTGATCGACGAAGATAGCGAAAAGAATGAGTCAAAGAAGCTTATTTCATCATTGATTGATGATCTTATTGAAAACAAAGAAGAAGAAGCTGGTGCTAAACTAGGTGAGTACCTCAAGCTCCCAGGTGTAAAAAGAAGTCTAGCTGAGGGTTATAAGGTTAAAGTAGCCAATCCACACGGCAGACGTAGCCCACTAAGAAACAGACATCAAAAGCGATCTGTTGTCAAGGAGCGTATCAGAAAAATGCTAATAACCAAGAGAAAGAGAAGGGGTATGAAGAGTGCTTTCAAGACTCTCACAGCTCCAGCCAAAAGAAGACTCAAGGGCATGTCAAACCCAAGAGCCAGAATGTACGTTGTTAAGACCATGAAAGAATGGAACACTTTAACAGAGAACGTTCTTGGTTATGTAAATCACAAAGAAATGGGTCCATTCTACAAGGAATGCACCATAAACCATGATGATAAAGGCAATGTAGTTGCTGTTAAGATCCCATCAGATCTCAAGAAGAATGAAGGCAAGATTCTGAGTTTTGATTGGAAGACCATGGACACCGAAGTCAAGGTTCTCAGAAGCAAGGCTAAGAAGCTTTGTGAAAGCGAAAAGTTTGCTAAGCACGTTGTTGAAATCAAGAAGCATAACAATGTTTCAAACAACAATGGTTTAGAAACAGCTCTTGAGAACGTAGTTGCCAGTTTCCCAGAAGTTCTTTATCTCACACAGTCAGAAATGTCTGAAACAGTAAAGAGTGCTCTTGAGATGGCTGGTGCAAGAAATTATGATGATAATACATGTGAATTCATCTCCGAAGCAATCTTAAGAACCGCTTTCGATGCATACGCAGACAGAGTATCAAAGATTGTTAGCCTCACTGGCGTTAAGCTAGAGAGCGAAGACAAGTATGTTGAATTCAAGGATGTTGCAAACAAACTTTACAACTATGTTGATGCTTCAGAAGCAGGTGAGCTAAAGGTGTTCTCTGATCTGTATGAAGCTCTTGATAGTTTGAAGAGTCTTGCAGAAAGCCTCGGAGAAAAGGAAATAGTAAGTGAAACCACTCAGCTCATGCAAGAGTGTATTTATGTTGTAAATAGAGAGCAAGAGCCAGATGTTCAGCTTGCTGAGTTTGTTGCCAACTATCTCAGAGACATTTACGAGAGCAACCTCGGATCAATGGATTGGGAAACAATGGAACCAAATGTATCAGCCACAGGTGACCACCCAATGGTTCACGCTCATGCCAAGAAGAGTTATTCACCCGCTGCTGATGCTGAGGATGACAGTGTAGTAGACACTGGCAAATCTCCAGTAAGTGACGGCAAAACAATCAAGAACGATCTTGATGACGAACTCATGAGCAATGCATGGGGCAATGTTGGTGGAGAAGATACATATCCTTCACTCAGCAATCCTTATGTTCCAAGTTCAATGGAGTTTACTATGAAAGGCGATAAAGGAGTAGACAAGGATAGTGACGATCTGGGCACAAATCAAGGCAAGGATACATGGCCCAATCTTAACAACCCCTTAGCCAAATAATTTAAGGAGTAATTATGAAAGAAATACAAGAAATACTATTCATAGACAGTTGTCAGCATTCTGGCTTCACGATGGATTTGAATGAATCGGTGAGTGATAAAGGGCTCACCAAATTCAGAGGTAAATTCCAAGAAGCAGAAGCAATTAATAAAAACAAAAGAATGTACCCATATGGCGTCCTCGATGAGAACGTCAAGAAATTACAAGAGTGCGTAAAACACAGAGGCTTGATTGGTGAGTTGGATCATCCAACTGATAGCATCATTCACTTTGAGAAGGCAAGTCATGTTATTACAAAGCTCTGGTGGGACGGAAATGTATTGATGGGTGAAGGGGAAATCCTCAACACTCCTCATGGAAAAATACTGAAAAGTCTTTTAAACGATGGAGTTAGAATTGGCATCAGTAGTAGAGGTGTTGGTAATGGCAAAGTTGACGAGAATGGAATACTTGTGATTGGCGAAAGCTACAAGTTAATAACATTCGATGCAGTTGCCGATCCAAGCACATTTGCTGCTTACCAAGAAAAAGTTCCAGCTAAAAAGGAAAGTTCAGTGGTGAGTATGGAAAATTCTTCTGCGGTGGAAGAATTTTCGAGAAAAAATGAAAGCTCAAGCATATATAAAGTGAATAAACAAGCTTTAATTGCTTGCTTAGGTACATTAATAGAAAATTCAACCAATTCATTAAAGCGAGGTGTAGGCTCATGAACAATAAAATCCAAGAGGCACTTGAGAAACTGTTGCCTGAAGATCAAGTTAGTGAAGTTACTTCAGCCATTGAGGAGATGCTGAAGGAAGCTAAGACAGAGTTAGAGACTGAATTCAACAACAAACTTGAGGAAGCTTATGCTGAGCTTTCCAAGGAACTCAAAGACGCCGAAACTGTCGCTGAGAAGGGTTATACCGAAGCTTACTCAATTATCAGTGAGCTAAGAAATAGACTCGAAGTTCAAAGCGAAGAGTATGAAGCTGCTCTTGAAGAGGGTTATGAAGAAGCTTACCAAATGCTCAAAGAAGAAAGAAGCAAGAATGGTAATCTCGAAGTTTCCCTATACGAAGAGTATGACAAGAAGCTCGCTGAGATGAAAGAATACATTGTTGATAAAGTCGATCAGTTCCTACAGTTCAAGGGATCTGAGATTTATGAACAAGCCAAACATGATATTATGAACGATCCAAGAATGGCTGAGCACAAGAGTGCCTTCGACAAGATCGTTGATATCACAAGTGATTACTTAAGTGACGAAGATTATGCTGCTGCTTCAGGTGCCAAACTTGAAGAATCAAAGAAGGCTATTGATGACCTGAAGGGTCAAATCAAGCTCCTCGAAGCCAGAAGCATTCGCTTAAGCACCGAGAACACCAAACTTAACGAAGCTGTAAGAGCTGCTCACAATGTTATTACTGAGCAGAAAGAAGTTGCAGTTGTCGCTAAGAAGACTGGGATTGTTAATGAACAGAATGAAAGAGTCGAAAAAAGCAAGAATGTATCGGGGAGAGGACAACTAGTTGCCGGTGAAGCTATCATTGCGGAAAATGCTAGCGACACAAGTGACTTCAACGATTTACAAGTCTTAGCTGGTGTTAAAAGAACCAATTAAGGTATAAAAAAGGATTTTTTAAACAAAAGTTTTATAGAAAAGGTTAATTATGAATATCAATGCTAAATTTCTAAACGAGGCTAAGGAGTTAGAGTCTCGTTGGAAGAAGACTGGCTTATTAGATGGAATCGAAGATCGTACTGTCCGATCCAATACAGCCGTACTTCTTGAAAACCAGAGACTCATCAATGAGTCTGCTACTGACACAGGTGACGTTGCTCAATTCAAGAGAATCAGCATCCCACTCGTTCGTAGAGTTTATCCACAGTTGATTGCAAACAAGATCGTTTCAGTCCAGCCATTGCTCGGACCAACCGGTCTCGTTTACTATCTCCGTTTTAGATACGGAAGCGACAAGGGTGCGGTCCGTGGTGCTAGCAACAAAGTCGGCTTCCCCGGCGATGATGCTAACTCACTACAGCAGCTTGCTGACGGCACTGCTAACCTTGACGTTTTCTATTCACATCAGTTCGTTCAGAACGAAGTTCACGCCAGTGTTTCGGGCAACGTCACAAGTGCTACACTTGAGCACGTTCCAGTTGTTGCTGGTACTGTCACTGGTACCGTCTATGATGGTGTTAACGTTATCCAGACATTCGTTGTTCCTGCAAACAGCAGCAGCCTAAGTCTTACCAGCGTTGACGTTAGTGGTGGTGCTTATGTTACTGCTGGTACACTCAGCCTAGCTGATGGTGCTCTTGCACTAACTTGGACAGGTTCATCGGGTGGTTCAAAGGTTGTAATCAGCTATGAATACAACATGGAAAACAACCCCGATATGCCAGAGATCAATCTGACAATCGAGAGCCAGGAAATTGCCGCTAAGACTCGCAAACTGAAGGCAGTTTGGAGCTACGAAGCTCAGCAAGATCTTCGCTCACAGCACAACCTCGACGCCGAGGCTGAGCTAACTGCCGTTCTTGCTCAGGAAATCAACCTTGAAATCGATCGTGAAGTTCTTGGTGACCTCCGCAATAACGCTGGTACTGTTTCAGCTTGGGATTTCAATACTGCTCTTGGTGATACCATCAAGGAAAAGTATGAATCACTATACGTCAAGGTTGTTGAAGTCAGCAACGTGATCCATCGTAAGACACTTCGTGGCGGTGCTAACTTCATTGTTACATCACCAGAAGTTGCTTCAGTTTTCGAAACAGCTACTGCGGGTTTCGCACCAGCTCCTTCAGAAACATTTACAAGCTCACTCGGCATCCAGTATGTCGGTACTGTAAACAATCGTTGGAGACTGTATAAGGATCCACTGTTCCCAACCGGACAGCTCCTTATGGGTTATAAGGGTGACAGCTATATGGACAGCGGATATTTCTACTGCCCATACGTGCCACTCACACAGACACCAGTTGTGTTAGACCCAGATTCCTTCTCCCCAAGAAAAGGACTGTTAACAAGGTATGGGAAGAAGTTGCTTAGAGAGGGAGCAAAGTTCTACGCTCGCCTCAACATAGCCAATTTTATCGTGTAATTTTACACTATAATTTGCAAAACAAAAACCCTGTGGTCGAAAGACCACGGGGTTTTTTTATTGTATAACCTCAGATCAAAATTCTATTGCGTGGAATTTGACTTAATGGTAATATATTAGTGAAGGAGAAAAATATGTATCAAATTAAATGTCCTGAATGTGGTGAGGAAAGAACTGTTAAGGCTAAAAAGAAATGGATGAAGAATGAGCCTCCATTTTTAAAGATATGTAAAAGTTGTTGTCAGATAGGTAAAGAAAAAACTTTAGAGTGTCGCGCGAAACTTTCCAAGGCTATAAAAGCCATTCAAACCGAAGATGTTATTAATAAAAAGAGTCAATTTATGAAAGATCATCCTGAAATCTGGGAGAATAATCTCATTTTTGGATACTCGGCAGGATGGAATAAGGGCTTGAAGATGCCGAAATCGTCAGAGGAGAAAAAACAAAAAATATCAGAGTCGATGAAGAACACATTCGAAGAGAAAAAGCAAAACAAATGAATATCGAAGAATTTGAAATTAAATACAAAAAATATGGTTTTAGAGACAAAATCTCTATGTTTTGCGGTGTTGAAGGCTGCAAAAATCAAATGTCAACAAACAAAGACTCAGCCGCCAGAAATATAAAAAATCATGGAACATTCAAATGCAGAACTTGTTGTTACACCAAGGAGGGAAAAAAAAGAATATCAGAATCCACATCTTATAAACGTTCGCCAGAAACATGCAGAAAAATGGCAGAAGCAAAAATAGCTTTTTACCTTACTGAGGAAGGAAAGAAACTTAAGAATAAACTCTCTGTGATGACAGCGGAAAACCATTCTGTACATAAATATGATAAGTCTAAAAGAAGAGGAGTATTTGAATCTAAAAAAACGGGCAGAAAGCTTTCGTATGATTCTTCTTATGAACTTAGACTTTGCTGGATATTGGATTCAGATGAAACAGTATTGGATTTCGAAACTCAATTAGGATTTCAAATAAACGGAAGAGGTAGGTGTCTGGACTGTCTTGTGACTTATAAAAGTGGCGAGAAAAAAGCAATTGAAATGAAACCTAAGCAGAGAGTGGATGAGTTTAAAAATCAAATAGAAGACAGCAAAGAATATGCTCTCAAGAATAATTGGCTCTTTAAATTAATGACAGAAGATGATTTAGGAATGAACTATAATCAGATTCGAATATGGGCAGATGATTACAGAACAAAAAACACAGGAATTGATTATCATGAATATAGGAGAGAAAATAATAGAAAAAAAGCCAAAAAACACTACCATGAAAAAATAGCTTTAGATAAAGTTAATGTTTATTGTGAATATTGTAAAGAAAATCACTCTGTTTTAAGGAAAAGCTACGATAAAAACATCAAAAGAAATGGAAGATACATCTGCGAAAAAGAAGGTGGACACATATCAGGAAGTAAACCTAAGCCGCATTTGATTAAAGAAAATCCTTACGAAAAGGAAGGCAAAAAGCAATGTAAAAAGTGTAACGAAATAAAACTTCTTGATCTTTTTAGTAAAGACAAATCTAGGCGCGATGGCTATAGAGATAAGTGCAAAAACTGTGAATCTTTGAGGCACAAAGAAAGATATAAAATCAAACAATCCGAATTAAAATCCACATAAAATTTCGCTCCTTCTCGAAGGATAACTTTAAAATTATTTCTTAATATTTAAACAATAATTTTATTTGTCTTTTCGCACCAGCTCCATCTGAGTCAAATTAAACATCCCCTTTGAAGTCTGGACCGAGATGAATCTTTTTGGTCATGTTTACAACAAGAAAAACATGAACAGATTTATAGAAAAAATTAAGAAGGGGTTTGTGTAAATATGTTATGAAAAGTTTTAAAAATTGGTTATTAAACGAGGATGATCCAAGGGCAAACTACCACCTCAGAATCAAAATTCTATTAAATGAGTATAAAAATCTTCTCAATGAAAAAGGAATAAATATAGAAAATATAAAATTATTAGGAAGAGGGGATAACGGAGAAGCATATTTATTACAAAATGGAGAAGTTTTAAAAGCAACATATGATGCAAATGAATTATGGATATCCAAACACTTAGAAAATAAACAATACAATTACATGTGTAGAATATATAAAGTAATAAATTTTACATACGAAGTTCCAAAATGGGATAGATGGAATAATGGAAATTTTGGAATAATTGTTCAAGAAAGAATATATCCAATAGATGCACTAGAATCTAAAACTTATTATGAAGCAATCGATACTGTTTCGGAAGACCTGCCCGAAAGTATGAATTATACTTATCCATTTATGACAATGTCTTGGGATCAAATTGAAGAATCAAATCCAGAAAATAAAATTTATCAAAACGCTGTTTCAATTCTTAAAAATAAATTCAATTTTGATAAAATAATAAAAGATGTAAAAAAATCAGGAGTAGCAATTGATGATTTCCATCCAGGAAATATAGGAAAAAGGGAAAACGGCACCTATGTGATTTTTGATTTAGGTGGACCTAACTCAAAAGTAAGATCTCCAAAATGGTAAGTTGTAACATCCCCTTTGAAGTCTGGACCGAGATGAATCTTTTTGGTCACGTTTACAACAAGAAAAACATGAATATATTTATAGAAAAAATTAAGAAGGGGTTGGTATAGATGTACTATTCATCTTGAAAATCAATGCCTCCGCTTTTTGCAGAGCGAACAACTTGTCTACCAATTTCTGTTAATCTTAAGCTACTATAAATAGGTTTGGGTGATATTACTGACGGATTGTTTTGATCCATCCTCCCCCCTAGTGTTATTGCCCATCCTACCATTCTGTCTGTTATATCTTCTTGTATATTTTTATCTTTTAATGGATTTCCCACAGTATATCCTTCTCCACTTTTTGAAGGATTTTGCATCATATACAATTGTTTGCCAATATCCCAAACAGCCCAGGTTTCATGATCAAGAACTTTTTTTATTTCAGCATGTCCGAAAATTTGTTTCGATCTTGGATCAAGTTTCTCAACCATAGCAACTTTATCTTTCAAATCCTGAATTAACTTGTTTTTTGTATTTTCAACTTCCTGAGGATCTTGTTTTGCCAAAACTTCGGCATAAAGACGAGTTGATTTTTCGTGAGGACCGCCCTGTATTGACTCGATTGGCTTTCCATAAGTGAGCCTTTTCATATAACCTTGTATCAATTCTTCTTCGTTTTTTGGAGCTTCTGAGCTTGGTTCTGACTTTTCTGATGATCCTTGTGTTACTGGTTTACTTTTTGCTTGTATGTTTTTGACAACATTTGCCAAAGAGTTTATTTCATCGATATAAGTTTTTTTTAATTGTTCGTTTCCACTTAAAAACTGAGTTACTTTTTGTAAAGCTTTTGTTACACTTTCAACATCATATGGATTTCCCCTGAAGTTATTCCACATGTTTGAAATGTTTCGCCCTATTCTTTGAAAGAATCCTGGATTCTCTTCACTTTCACTTAATACAATCAATATGTTGTCTAGGAATTCATTAAGATTTATATTGTTTTCAATAATATACTTTGCTGCTAATTTAAAGTTATTATTTTCTTGTATTTTTTGGTCTAATTGATAAAATTTCATATAATATATAGGGAAAAAAATGTTATTTTTGAGCATATATAGTTTATCTTGAAAGGAATGACATGAAAAGTTTTAATGAATGGCTAAGTATTAAAAATGAATTTTTTCATTTTGATAATCCGAGTTATACTGATAATAAAAATTTGTCCTCAACTAACGGCAATGAATCAGAAGTTATAAAACTGGTAAGTTCCCCAGACTTAACAATAAGAAAATTTCCAAAGACAAACAATCCTGCAATGGCAGATGTTTTGAGAAATTATGCTCGCCAGACAAAAGTTAGTTTAATTGATCCCAAAATGGGTTCTGGGTATCTTAAGAGAGGCGATATTTATTTTGTAAAAACAAGAGATAATATTTATTTTTATCACCCAGAAACTGATACTCTGGTTGACAAAGAAGATCGATTTGTATCGCCCGAAATCAAAGATATGGTGGTTTCTTTAATAAAGCATCATGACTGAAAGAAAGATTATGAAAAGTTTTAATAATTGGATTCAGAGACTGCGCGAGCAAGATAGCGAAGTGCCATACAGCGGTGATTGGGCGATACCACAAAACACTTCTCGGATGACTGCCCAGAATCCAACCGAAGACGACTGGGAGGCTCGCAGAAAAAAAGCCAGAGAAGAATGGGAGTTTGAAAAACGTGGCGAAGATCTTTCTAACAACTTATGGAAATGGACTAATCAGAAGTTACGGGGAATGGGAAACAGCCCTAGTAAAGCTCGATGGGAAGCACTACAAAAAGCTATTGAAAATCTTAACTACCATGGGGATATAAATATAAAATGAAACCCCCAATGAGCCTTGAAATTCTGCCTGTATACTATGATTGAAAGGAAGATTATGAAAAGTTTTAATGAATGGCTAACCAGTAAAAATGAATTTTTTTTTCATTTCGATAATCCGGATGATAATCAAAATTTGTCCTCAGCCAACAGTGGTGAATCAGAAGTTATAAAGTTAGTAAGTTCACCAGACTTAACAATAAGAAAATTTCCAAAGACAAACAATCCTGCAATGGTAGATGTTTTAAGAAATTATGCTCGCTCTACTGGCGTTGGTTTAATTGATCCTCAAATGGGTTCTATGTATTTAAAATTAGGTGATATTTATTTCATAAAAATAAGAAAAGATATTTATTTCTATCAACCAGTAACCGATACTGCTGTTGATAAAAAAGACAACAGAGTATCGTCTGAAGTTAAGGATATGTTAGATTCTTTAATAAAGAAGCATGATGTTCCCAAAAATAAATGGGCTGTTAGTAAACCCTCCGAAGGTGAAAAAGGATTTGGATGGAAGCAAAATCCTCCAGACGCCAAAATGCTATGAAACCTCCAATGAGCCTTGAAAACCTGCCTGGATACATGGATTCTCTACGAAAGAGTGGTTCCACAGATGACGGTCTTGTTGTTGATATGGGACGAATAGTTGAGCCTGTGGCTCCTTCTATTAATTGGTTTAGACCTGCTGCTTTTGCACTAGCCTTCTGTTTATTTTTAATTGTTGGTGTTTCATATAATGCTTTTTCTGATAAAAATATTATAATTGTTTTGGATACCAACAACATAGAAGCCATTTCAGATATAGTTTCAGCCAATGGCGGAAATGTAGTTAGCGTTAAACAAAATGGTGATAGCTCTTATGAAGTTAAAATAGATAAACTATGGAATGTTAAGTCTTTTATTGAGAGTTTACGCAAAAACAAAGATGTTAATAAGGTAGAGAAAATAGGCTTTTGAAGTATAGATAAGTTATCTTACAGGGAGAAAATTATTATGAAGAGTTTCCATGAGTGGCGTGAAAATAAAGAAAACATACAAAGCCATACAAAAAAGTATTACCCAGGATGGGCTTCAAAGGCGACTCCAAAAGAAATAGCTTTAGCAGATTCGTCATATGAAATCTGTAGAAAAGTTTTGGATGATAAGAAGATGATGTCTCAATATGGAGCAGAACCTGCAACTGCTGTATATGAGATGAAACCATCCGAAATTATAAAAACCTTCAAAACATTAGCTCAGGTGAAAAAATATGTTTTCAAAGGAATGGAACAATTTGACAAAGATGTAGATAGTCTGCTTAGAGCAGAAAAAACATGGAAAAAATAAGTTTATTCTTCTCCCGGTTGCTTAATAGCTACCTTTTTAATTTCGTTTAATACTTTAAATGGTTCTCTGAGTATTCTTCGTTTCCATCTTTCATGGTAAACAGCATCTGTTACGTATTCGTATCTTTTTCCGTCTACATAAACAATTACTCTGCCGTCTTTGAAGAATCCACCATAAGCTATAGTTGGTTTATTTTCTTTATTTTCTGCCAGCCATTTTTTAAATTTTTTCATATATACCTTATCAGGTATTTATTAGTTGAGGATTAAAATTATGAAAAGTTTCAAAAATTGGATGGAAAATAAGTACACAAAAAACAAAGATATAATCAATGAAATTCCTTGTGAATGTCGTTGCTTTCCTTGTTCTAAGCTGAAAGACTGTTCGAAATGTAGTTGCAAAAATTGCAAGTGCAGAGGGTGCAAGTGCTCAGACAAATTGATTACAAAAAACAACAATAATCCGGTTAATCAGCCTGCGTCAGCTGCCGCAAAAATTACAAATAAACCTGAAAATAAAAATAAAGTTAAGCCTAAGATTTTAGATTCTTTTGAAGATAAATTTTCAATGTAAGTTTACTTCCACACACCATCTTTAAACTCAAATCGCTCTGGAACTTCTCCCACTGGTCCTGGTTTATTTTCCCGTGATGATTTTAAAGTTGCTTTAACTCCATCTGATTTATAATGGGATTTGGCATTATATATTTTGTAATATTCTTCTTTGGATAGTGCTTCTGGTGTTGTAGGATCATAAACAAAACCATCTTTTTCCACCCACGCATGAAGAATCGGTCTTTTGGGATATCCTCCCATTAAAACACCTTCTACATAATCTCCATTTATCTTCATTGCAAAGCGTCTTGAGCAAACATAACAATCACCAGATCGGTATTCACCACTATCTACAAGTTTTCTTAATTCTTTGGCTTCTGGCGTGTCTATTTCGATACCTTCATTAATGTATTGTTTGAAATATAGTTTCATAAGTTAATACACTATGGGAGGTAGAGTTCTAAGAGGTGTGGCGGCTGGTGTCTTTGTTGGAGTTGGAGTCTTTGTTGGAGTTGGTGTCTTGGTTGGAGTTGGTGTCTTTGTTGGAGTTGGTGTCTTTGTTGGAGTTGGTGTCTTTGTTGGAGTTCGAGTTGGTGTCTTGGTTGGTACTGGTGTCTTGGTAGGTGTAGGTACTGGTGTCTTGGTAGGTGTAGGTACTGGTGTCTTGGTAGGTGTAGGTACTGGTGTCTTGGTAGGTGTAGGTACTGGTGTCTTGGTAGGTGT
>Ga0209085_1000007_pt1 | contig 146310 bp, 204 predicted proteins | sample C_131016_EF_Meta_FD_187310 | JGI IMG/M metagenome (GOLD analysis project Ga0209085, IMG submission 187310) | Freshwater microbial communities from Lake Croche, Canada to study carbon cycling - C_131016_EF_MetaG (SPAdes) (version 2) | ecosystem: Environmental > Aquatic > Freshwater > Lake... | reverse complement strand
AAGAGGTGAACCATGTTTGGTATCACGCATTTGCTTCAACATTGGTAGAATAATATCGGCTAATGTATGATCCATTGACCATGTATCCCAACGATCAATCTTTATGTAATTGATTTGTGGATGCACAAAGTCAAGAAAATTCATCCATGCTACAGAAAAAGGATTGAGGAAGTTGGAAAGTTTTTCAATGAGTGGTTCATCATAATCAATCTCACGCCAAAAGAAAACTTTCTCCAATATAACATATGGAGAAATCCAATGACTACGATAATTTGACTTATAGATTTTCATAATGTATAGAATTTGGTGGGAGTGATTGGTTAATAAGGACACTCCCTAAACCCCAAGTGAGTTACGCTGCTAGGCGATCTTCACCATAAAATGCGTCATTTGCATTTGTAGTTTTGCTTGATTAACGATCATCGCCTATCGTGTTGCCTTCTCTGCTATTTCACCCTGTCGAAACCAGGTCATCCCCATCAGAAACACACTATACAATATGCTTTTGGTGGAGATGGAGGGAATCGAACCCTCGTCCAGAATGCCTTTACTTTGAAGGAATTACAACAATTCTTTACTATCTAATGTAATGGCCAGTAACCACAACATAGATAAACAATGCCCAACCAAATCGTAACGCTATATCAAACCAACGTTCAAAATGATCGAGTGTTGTTTTATACTCTTTCTTCTGTTCCATTTTGTCCATTTTGTTCTTTCAATTCATCATTAAATTTATTTTTCATCATTGCATACCAACCCCAAGCACCGAAAAACGTTGTACCTGGATTTGGTCCCTTTTCTTTTAAGTATTCTTTAAACTTTTCATCATATTCTTTTTTATTCATATATCACTCTGTCGTAAATCTTGCCGACCCTTTGCTAGTTCTTCCTGCTTTCAATGGTTTATCAGACTTTGGTTTAGTCTCAGTCTGAAATGGCGCATGAGGTTTATTGAACTTGGTTTTACCAACGCCCTCTTCTTTGTCTTTACCTGGAAAACCTGTCGCATTTGTTCCATGTAATTTAGCAGATTTTGTGTCATGATGGAAGATGGAATCTTGGTTATAATGCTTTCCCAGTTTCTTGACATCATGCAACAATGTTTTACCATGTTCATCACCTGTACCTCTAGCATGTACCATAATTGATTTTTCTTTACCACCCTCATAGTGTCCTTCTACTTCTTTGTGAGCATAACCTAGCGAAGTAAGTTTATCCTTCAATTCGTTGTGCCTTATTTTGTTCTGTTCTGGTGTTGCTTCACCTTCTGGACGATGTGCTGATAATACAGCATAATGGCGTCCTTCTTGTGCGTGTTTATGTAGTCTTGCCAGTGGATTACCTTCCACCATATATTGTTTGAGTGATAACATAATACCTCCTATTTTAGGCATATTTATCAATATAATTCATTAGAGGTTTCCGATAGTCATGGATCTGGCGTTCAAATACCTGCGATTCACCTTCTTCAGTAGCAATTAATACTACTATATCATCAATCCACATTCCTGTCAACTCTGAAAACATTAAAGCGTATGCGGTACATTGCATGAAGTAATTTTGAATGTACGATTCCTCTTTTTGTTTGGTAGAAGTCTTAAAGTCAATTACCGATAACTTACCATTCCACATACCGATCAAGTCTACTCTGCCGGCAACTCTCAATTGGTGTGAATATAATGCCTGTTCTTGAGAATATACATCACCAAGTTTCTCATCAATAATTGGTTTGATCTTAAAGAATAGTTCCTTTAAATTCGGCATCAACGTTTTCATCTTCATCTCAGAGATTTCGTTGTTGATATAATCTTCGCAGATTTTGTGAATTTTGGTACCACGATTTGCCGCTTTGGTTGATATCTTGTTTGCCTCTTCAGCACCAACACGATCACGCCATTCCATGATTGCTTGCTTGCTATGATTTGAAAGTACCGTAGTGATAGACTTATACTTTTCTCCTGTGGGAGTAGCATAGAGTCTACCACTTTCGGTTGTTTCTGCTTTCAAGTCAAAGTCAAGTTGCGGCAACTTCACATGATTAAATATTTTCATTATGCCTTTTCTGCTAAATCCTCAAACTTCAATTTTGCTAAAATGTAATCTTTAACTAAACTTGAACGAACGATATCATCTGGTGTAAATTCAATTCTAGTGAATGCACCCATATGGTATGCAATGTCAAAGAATTTCAATAGACCCGATACATCGTTTTTCTTCTTGTTCAAATCAGTCTGCCTGTAATCACCACACCAGATAATCTTTGATTGATTACCTACCCTAGTCATTACAGTATCAATTTCTTCAAAGGTCATATTCTGCATTTCATCAACAATAATAATGGCATTATCAAATGACATACCACGAATAAATGATGTTGAAATGAATTCAATATGACCTTGTTCCTCTAATCTATCCCATGCATCTTTGCGACCAAAAAGTGTTTCGCATATTTGACGATATGGTTGCTGATAGATATCCATCTTCTCATCTATAGAACCCGGTAGATGTCCTATCTCTCTTGATTGCACTGCTGAGCGCACAACTATAATTTTCTCAAACGTATTACTTTTATCCAATACTTCTTCAATAGCTTTATATAATGCTGAAAATGTTTTACCTGTTCCAGCAACACCATGTAATGCTATAAAGTAATCTCCTTGTTTGTATGCTTGAAAAAATTTATTCTGGTTATCAGTTAGTGGTTGAAATGTTTTCATATCATCTAATCTTAACTTCAAACGATTAGTTGGTTTTGAAAAGTCCAACGATTCTTCACTACTATAGACCTGTTTTAGTGCCGCTTTACGTGCCATAAATGCTCCTTATATACAACAGCAAGTTAGCATTATATAATTAGTGCCCAAATTTTCCGATATGTTTATTGACTAAGTTTTGTGTTTTGATTTCTTTCATAGACTTGCGACCATGTGCATTTGCAACAGCAGATGTTTTATGGTTTTCGGCAACTTTGGATAGAACTTCTTTAAAACCGTCTGGTATTTTACCAGTAATTGATACGCCAGAAACCGTTGATGTGGCTCCTAGCATTTGTTGAATTTTTGGGTTATCTTTGAGGTATTGCTCACGTGCGGAAATGCTCATGAACTCCTCAAATTCTTCGCCTGTTTCAGTGTTTACGAAATCGTAGGTTGGCATAATTTTATTTAGTAATATACCATTCTGGAACATCACGTTTTTTCCAGTTGGCTAAATGTGTCTTATTCTGTATATAGTAATTTCTGTATGATAGAATTGAATCATTTAATACCTTCACATCATCAGGCATAGCAGGCGTTGGTTCAGTAAAAGGTTTCCATGGAATATTGTTAGGTATTTTAGCCAAATGCATTTCCAACTTAGAACATGCATGAACTTTATCATAACGATAAGTGTATTCATCCATCAATGCTTGAAACAAAGCAAACAACCAATCATAATTTTTATCTGATTGCCTTACCCATACAGCGCTCGGATGGTTAGCGTGAGTAGCAGAGTACAAAACGGTATCACGGTCATCGGCAAGAACATATATAGTTTTCTTCCGACCAGATTGACTGACGCCAGTAGAAAGAACACCGTCAAGAATACGGTGAGCAGTAGATAGAAGTTGAGCATATTCAAGTATCATTTTAACACAATGCCGATCCACATGCATTTCTGCACATTTTCGCACATCATGGTGTAAGTAAAAAATATTCATTCTAGAAGCAAAGTAATTTGCAATTAGTGTGACCAGAAGATACTGCTTGTTTTTGTTGTATCTGCATTTGTGTTAGTTCTTTCAAATGCTGATACTTCAATTCCTGTTCACGTTTTTCCATCTCACGTTCAAGTTTTGCAATTTGTTCAAGTTGAACTTTAATCAAATCTGGATTAGTCAGACCTTGTGGATTAGCCACAGGATCTTTTAGTGTAGCAGTTGAACATGCCGTAAGCATACTCAATAATAATAAAGGGATAATCGTTTTCATTTCTGATCCTCATCAGGTGTAAACTTATTCATAATATAAACAAAACCAATAAACTCAACAGCACCTCTTGCACCAACCATGGCAAGAAATGCCATAACAATCACTACCATGTAAAACTTTTGTCGTTCAGTAAATAATGCACTGTAAAAATTTGCAGAGTCAATTGCTTTAAGTGAACGATCTTCAATCTCTGACCACTTCTTTGAAACCCAATTTGTAAATTTTGACATGATCACCTTAGAAAGAAAATGGGGGCACGTGTCTGTCTCACGACAGTCATTGTTGTTTAATGAAATATAGGCGTAGAATGGCCATCACCCCCGAAACTTTTATCATTCAGTGATTTCAACGACCTCGTCAATCACAGGTGCAACAATTTCAACTGGTGCAGCAACTTTAGTTGGCTTTACAGCTTTGGCAGGTTTTGCTTTCAAACCACTGAGTGATTTCACAGATGCTGCAGCAAGTTTTGCCGTTGAAGGTTTTAGTGTTGTTTGACCTGGTACAAAATTACCTGCGCCAGCATCAATTAGAAACTGTTTGATTGCATCCGGATTAGTCAACTGATAACCAGAGACAATACGACCATCTTTGATAACTTTCACAACACCTTTCGTGTTGGTCTTGATATGCCAAATGTATGTTGACAATCGGTAAGTGTAAATATCATTACCGAGTTTTGATTCGATTTCATCTTTAGTAACAACTTCGCCTGTTTGTAACAGTGTCAAAAGTTTAACAAAAGGAGGCAGATTGCCTGATTTAGTACGTGCCATAATATAAACTCCTAATTAACAATAGAAATAATAGTGTAACATGAAGGTTGCCATTTGTCAAGCCCTCTCATAACACCTCATTTTTCCGACCGAAACTTGCAGGATTCATGCCTTCGGTAACATAGGTATAGTTACCTTTATGCAATGGAGCCGTGCAGGACGCTACATCAGCCACAATCTCACGGTCAGATTTACTGAGTTTGTGGTAATCTTTCATGATGCCAGTCTTTGTCAGAGCGCCCTTAACCGTGTCAGGTAAAGATTCTGCTCGTACAATGTCACGTGGTACACGATACGTGAACAAGGCCTTTTTCTGAACCTTGACCTTGGTAGGAAGGAACTTGGCACCAGAAGGTAACGGTATTGAATTGATAGACCGTTCAAAATCTTGTCGGTCTTGCAATTGTTTTTTTGTTACTTTCTTTTTCTTTGATTTGTGGTATGTGTGAATCATCATAATATAATCATTCTATCAGGTAGTGATACCTTTGTCAAGAGGCAAGTTTATCTTTTACCTTTGTAATATGCTTGCATTTACTGTAATATTTGAAACCGATGCAAGAACAGGAATAGTGTTCTCCTGACAATGTTACCAAATATTCATCATTCTTAGAACCCTTGACCTTGAACTTGCGGATGGTTGTTGTTGAACCGTTAAGTATTTTCAAATCAACAACATTTGCAAGATTGATAACTGACACAGGAAAGGTCTTGTTGTCAGTTTGTAAACAGAATTCGTCAGCAGATAACCAACGGTATGGATTGACCACGACACCATCAAACTTGACGGAACCAGTGTAATATTGACAATTTATGGAAATTGTTGAACCGACAATAGGCAAAGTTTTCATAGTATTACCATTATACTAAAAACCCTGCCTATTGTCAAGTGGTGTTGTTTTTTTACAACACTATTAATTGTACAGTTTGACTATGATAACTCCTGAACCTCCTCCTGTAAGAGTAGTTCTGGCAACACCACCTCCACCACCGCCAGTGTTTAGACTTCCAGAAATACCAGTAGACGGAGCTCTTCCACCACCATTACCACCACCACCTGCACCACCAACACCAACAGCAAAAAATCCATTTTGATATGCTCCAGTAACAGGAAATGGAGAAAGTGAGTACATACCACCACCACCGCCGCCAGCATAGAAAACAGTATTGCCGCTTATTGCTGAAGATACTCCATCTCCACCATTTCCACCATATCCTGATGAAACGTCAAGAAAGTTAAAAGAATATCCGTTGCCACCAGCAGCGCCTGCTCCACCACCTCCACCGCCACTAGAAATTCCTGCTCCAGGAGAAAACGGATCACTCCAAGCATTAGCACCGTAACCACCTCCGTTACCTTGATTGAACGGTGTTGTGGATTGCGATGCAGGATCATAGTTACCTAATCCACCTATCTCACCATTCCATGCGCCTGCTGCCGGCGAAGGAGCGGCGACCGGACTAGCACCACCGCCGCCACCGCCACCACCAGAACCACCAGACTGACCGAAGTATCCATTACGATTTGTCGGACTAGTTTGTCCAGCGCCACCCGCACCTCCTCCAGATGACCATATAGAAAAACCGTTTCCTGGAGATGAATTCCAAATTCCACTATTACTTCCGTTACCACCGCCGCCGCCACCAGCACCGACAGAAAAAGTAAATTCTTGACCTGTTGATACAGTAAGTCCTGTGCCTATTCTAAATCCACCTGCACCACCGCCACCAGTACCAGAATTAAATGGACTTCCTGGTCCACTTGCAGACTGACCACCACTGCCACCACCACCAGCAACAACAAGATAATCCATCTTAGTTATACCTGATGGTATGACAATTGTATTTGCACTATTAAATGTACTTAATTGTACACCTTCAAGTGGACGGAATATCTTTACAATCACAAGACCTGAACCACCGGTGCCGCCAGCCGATAGTATAGTAGGAGAAACTTGTCCGCCACCGCCACCACCACCGCCAGTATTGATCGTACCAATTTGAAGTGGAGTAAATGTGCTATCTGTAATACCAATTCCTCCACCATAAGAATTTGGTGTTGTACTTCCTCTACCGCCAGCAACAGGAGAGTAACCTCCTCCACCACCGCCACCTGCCAAGTTTAAACCAAAACCTGCCATCGTAGTTGTAATTCCAATACCACCATCACCTCCCACTCCAGGTGCAGGAACGTTTCCATTTTGACCTGCACCACCAGCACCGCCGCCACCACCTGCACTCAATAATCCATATGGTGATGCAGCTGATATACCAAGACCACCAGAATAACCTTGAACTCCAGGATTTACAGGACTGACTCCTAATGCAGGAGAAGTGTATGGTGCCACACCAGCATCCTCACCTTGAGTCAATGCTAGTCCTGCATTTCCTGCAAAACCTGGATTTGCTGGATTTGCTATTGATAGTGATCCGCTTCCTCCACCAGAACCTCCTGATCTTCCAGCCGATGCTGCAACTGAAGGACCAGTGGCACCTCCTCCTCCACCACCATATCCTAATATTGTACCCAAACTTTGTCCACTTACTGGTAAATCAAACAAATATGGTCCAGGACTTGCTGGACCAAAAGAAACGGAACTTGTACCACCATTCGCACCTGCGGTTGTTGGAGAAGATGATCCAGCACCACCCGCACCAACAATAACAGTGCCTGTTAGTGATGGATTATATCCTGTAGGAAATGAAGAAAAAGAAGCATACGGAGTATATGCTATACCACCAGCACCCCCACCACCTGCACGACCTCCACCACCGCCACCACCACCACCGACAACTAACCATGATATACCAGCAACAAGTGAATCTACAGTAAATGAACCTGAGTTTGCAAAAAACAATGTTGTATTACTTGGTCGTTGATATCTTAGTATGACAATGCCAGAACCCCCATTGGTATAACTTGCGCTGCCGCCTCCGCCACCTCCAGTGTTTGGAGTTCCAGAGAGAGCAGCAGACGCAGGCGCTGGTGATTGTGAAACACCAGCACCACCACCACCTAAACCACCAGAACCACCTGCACCAGCCCGTGTATGACCGCCGCCACCGCCAGCATAATATGTTGGTGTGCTAGTTATTGATGATGCTAATCCATCACCACCATTTCCACCATAAATTATTCCTGGTGTAGGTTGAGGTGCAGGTGCAATTGAATATGCACTACCGCCTGCTGTACCTGCACCACCTCCACCACCAGCACCACCACCATAAGATGCACCAAAAAAGGTTCCAGCACCACCATCATTACCTTGACCCGGAGTTCCCAAACCTCCTAAAAAAGCACCGGCAGTCCCTTGCGTTCCTCCTCCTCCACCAGATCCACCAGATTTTCCATTGGACCCACCAGCAGGAGCATTTGTACCTCCTCCTCCACCGCCTAATGCAGTATATGCGCCAAAAGTTGTACTAGTACCATTAGCAGCAAGCGCACCACCTGCACCGACAGTGACCGTATACGGTGTGCCTGGAGTTAATGCGGTACCCGTTCCAGATAAAAAACCTCCTGCACCGCCGCCACCGTAAGCGCCACTACCACCACCGCCCACAACAAGATAGTCTGCGGAAGTAACTCCATCAGGTACTGTCCAGTCTCTAGTATATTTAAAAGTTTCTACTACATTAAATATAGTGAGTGGTGTTTGTCCTAACAGTCTTTTTCTAAATCCATATGATGCAAGTGAGCCTGCACCTATTGATGCTAAAATTGGCATAGTTTATCCGATTCCAAATATAGTGTTACTGGCAACCACAGTGTATTGGTTTGCCGCAGTTTTGAATACTGAGTAATTGAAAAGTTGCACTTCTGGATATGATCCAGTCAAAGACGCATAAGCGGGTTGAGTGTTTCCTGCATAGATTATATTGTTACCTGTAAATGAACCAGCTTGATTAGTCAGCACTGTGTAACCAGAAAGCAAAGTGCCATCAATAAAAAGATTAGCCGTATGACGATTAAGTCCATGTTTAACTAATATTGCTACAGAAATACTCTGTCCCGTTTGAATAACTGAGTCAAATGTATTTCTTGTATTTGCACGAAGATTGAATGAGAGATTTGCCGTAGAGTTTGCACCAAAAACATAAACAGTGCTGTTTGCAACATCAATATTAATCGTTCCGCTTGGACCAGAACTGGATGTGTTTACATTAGCAGTCTCATTTACTCGGATAGTTGAAAATGCTAGATTTGATGCCAACACATTTGATGTGATGGCACCAAGACCAATATTGTTACCAGAAACGGCACCAAGACCAATATTGTTACCAGAAACAGACTTGATTCCTAAGGTATTACCACTAACCGAAGTTATATCTAGTTTGGCGCCATTAACGGACGCATTTGCTAAGTCATCCGCAATAATTGTACTATTTTGGATAGAATCTGTAGTTATTTTTGTTAATGGCATAATTGATCTCCTATTTCGTTATTTATACAAACAGGAGATCAATTAAACCACTATCCTTTGAGGAGTTGTTGTGTAGATTCGTTCTGTTGACTTTCATCGAAGTCCTGTACGGATAGTTTGACGAGTTCTTTTCGGAGATTTTCTAACTCAATTTTGTCATATTCGGATGCGGCCATCTTTGCTTCTAAAACCGCAATCCGTTTAAGTAATAGGTCTTTAAACATGGTCTTTTTCCTGTTTCAAAAGTCGATATAGACTCTTGTCATGATGTTTTTGTTTACCATTATGTAAATATTCATTCGCTTCACGATTTTTGCGAAACTTGGTTTTTTCAGGTTTTTGAAACTTCTTGCCACCAGACAACATATTTATTACTCTCCTAGAAAACGATATCTGCAAATCCAAGTTTTGTCAACTGCTCCGCAGACATCCAAACATCACTCGGTTTTAATAGTTTGGTTGTTACTTCTAATTCACTCAAATTGCCAGTTCGTGTCAACTCTGCCACCATTCGTTGATTGATAGTATCAATTTCTTCAACATATGCTTTCATGTCATGATATTTACCAATATAATCGGAAGAATATTGATGAATCATAATGCTAGTGTTTCTGGCGATTGCTCGTCTACCTAATGTACCAGCAGCAAATATCATAAATGCCGAACTCATTAAATTACCCATGCCGACAGTAGCGATAGGTACAGGAGAAGTACGCATTACATCTAACAAGGCAAATGCATCGTTTAGACTACCGCCTTCTGAATTGATATACAATTTCATAGGATGTTCTGGTGATGGATTTTGTGATCCCATCATTATCCAACGAATTGTTTTTTCTACACTTTCACCGGTTACTTCACCAGTAAGAAAGTGATTGTGGTCATCAAATGTTATTTCGTCTTTGTTTTTCATGCCAATCATATGCTGTTCTCAATATAGATTTTAAGTTGTGTTTAGGTTTGAATTTAAGGTATTTTTTGGCAAGGTCGGTGATAGCAACAAGGCGTGGTGGATCACCTTCACGTTTTTGACCAAATGTATAATTAATAGGTATTTTGAGTTCTTCAATTGCTGCCTGAATTACTTCTAATACTGAATGTCCTTTGCCAGTTCCTAGATTGAATAAAGTTGGTTGATTTGCCATTCGTGTCTGCATATATTCGTCAGCAGAAACATGAGCATCAGCAACATCAGATACATGTACATAATCCCGAATGCAAGTACCGTCTGGTGTTCTGTAATCTGAACCATTGATAACGAAGTTATTTAGATTTTCAAACATTACTGGAATCAGATGAGTTTCTGGATTATGCATTTCACCCATTTCACCCTCTGGATCAGCACCAGCAAGATTGAAGAACCTAAAGATGATATGATTCATTGTTGAATTACGAATTGCACATTCCGCAGCATACTTACTATTAGCATACGGATTGTTATCATCTATTGGATCTTTTTCTGAGAGTGTCGTCCCAGTAGAACGATAAAGACCGGCAGTAGAAGAATAAACAATATTCCTAACATTGTATTCTTTCATTAGTTGTAGAAGATTTGTTGTACCACCCACATTAACATCCCAGAACAATTCTGGATGTTCTACAGATTCTCCAACTTCAATTCGACCCGCTAGATGAAATACTACATCAATCGTTTCACTTTTAAATGGTCGTTCTAAAATCAAATCACGAATATCACCAAGTATTGCATGATCCCAATAGATCATGTTGCGTGGAGATTTTATATCAAAGCAAATTGTTTTATAACCTGCTTTCTTTAATGCTTTTGCTAAATGACTACCAAGATAACCTGCACCACCTGTCACCAATGCTGTTCTCATGCATCTCTTTCCGATAGAATAGGATTTTTAATAGGCCAAAAGAAATTATGCATCGGATCATTCCACTTGATTGTAAACTGTGAATCACGGTCATAGTATTCACTTAACTTGTAACTGAACACTGCTTCATCTGACATAACCAAATAACCATTACCAAACTTTGGTGGTATCAACAATTGATACTTATTACGGTCAGATAATGTAGTAGTGAACCACTGATTGTATTGTTTCGAATCAGGATCACGATTGATAATAACCATATGAATCGTACCATACAAACACGATACCAATTTGCTGGTTTTGTTATCTCCGTGAATACCACGAAGGGTATGTTTACGTGATGTAAAAATGCTGTCCACTACAAAATTGTTGAATATAATCTCATCACGAAATTTTGTTTCATTATATGTTTCAAAGTTTGTGCCATGATAATCTTCATATACAACAGGTTGAACTAATCTTACACCTTCAAGTGCTGTATCAAGAATTCTCATATTATGCTCCTACAATTGTTATGCCAGGACCAACAATATATTCTGTTCCACCTTTTTGTTTCCAAGGAAAACCATTCGGATACTGTTTCTCATTCTCCGCATTACCTTTATCAAAAAATTCCTTGTTGACTGAATTCTCATTACCATCTAATCGATAGTTCAATGAATATTCTTTAGAACATGCAAAGTTTGGAAAGTATTGTTTCAATGCACCAAAGAATTGGCGATCTGCACCCCATTGACCATACCATGTTTGACCTACACGAATAGCAACATCACGCTTCACCATAAATGATGATGTGTCTATGTGATACTGATCATTTTTAAAGTATACTGGCCATTTACCTAGCGATTCACAATTATCTTCACAAACAAATTCGCCGTCTTTGTCAACAATCTTTCTTAGTGAATATGACCAATCAGCACCGCCTTTGATTTTCTCAACCAGTGTCTCAACATGATTAGGTTCAAGCCAGTTGTCCTCATCAAGATAACAAATAACATCAGCATTGACAAGAAAACCACATGCTGCATATACACGATGACCATACCATCCTTTGCCAACGTTCTCTTCAAGATGAACGGTTCTAATTCTAGATGCGCCTACAATTTCTTTATCAACAGTGTCGAAATATTGTTCACCATCAACATAAATGTAATGTACTAAATCTTCATAAGTTTGATTGTCAACCGATTCAATGCACTTCTTTAGTGTGCTTGATGCGATTGTTGGAGTCACTACTGCTACTTTCATGTTTCACCTTTTTCTTAAAAATTGCATCCCAGTTATCATCAAATTTTTTCATTGGCACTTCTATTGGTCTTGGTTTCGATCCTTTACTCATATGTTTATACCAGGAAACGCTTCTTTGACTAAAGTCGCAGTTAGACCTTTTACTTTAAATTTATTACGAATTAAATCAGCAAGAATAGCCGCTTCATCTTTGTGAAGTGCTTCTAAAATAACTTGAAGTTGTGGTGTTGTTTTTTCGGCCGTAAATTCTTTTGGACGATTAGGATGATTTTTCATGAACCGATACATTTTAGGCATTTCTGTATCTAGATATGCATAATTTAAACCGGCAGGTTCTACTGCCGGTCGGTACTTGTATGGTAATTGAATATCCCATTCAACATTAGGATTCAATGCTAGTTCCAAGAAGAATCGAAATCTTGGATCATCATTTCTACGGAGAACATTTAATTTCTCCTCTTTTGTTGGTGCATTTGTAAATTGTTCCAATATTTCGGAATATAATAGTTCAGAACTCATCAATAATTTCCAATAGATTTTTTAAGCGGTTAGCAATCATATAGTTCATAAAAATCTGCCTTGTTTTAACAGTGGTGCTTTCATATGTATCTATGATAGTTTTCTGCAATAATTCAGGTATTTGTGTTAGGTCAATTAGTAATTCATTTCGTTTGTAATTGCGTAGCATATCTTCATTGCAGAATTCTTTTGGTTCTTGATTTAGCCAAACAATGATCTTTGCTTCTGTAATAGGTTTCTGACGACCACCATCAACGAATACACCATCAGGTGACATAATATTTGGAATACCATCGCCTTTGTCACCACGAATGATCATCTGTTTCAACTGTACATGTGGCAGAGGTTCTTTGATAAACTTTTTCAGTATTGGTGAGAATTGTTCAACATTAGGAAACTTTTGTAATTGTGCAAAGTCTTTATCTGACGAAAGTATCATCACTTTACCGTGAGCTGCATATTTCATCGTCAATACTGCAATTATATCATCTGCCTCTGCGGTGTCAATATCAATCACTTTATAAGGTGAATATAGTTTCAATTCTTCTTTGATTTTATGTAGGCACTCAAAGATAGAATTCCAATCGTGACCAGATGCATCACGACTTTTCTTGCGGGATGCTTTATACTGTGGAAAAAAGTCACGGCGCCAGTAATTCCGATTATCACAAGCAATCACAACTTCCGGTCCGTGTGTCTCTTTGAATTTCTTCACGTAGGTACGAATCACATTTAAAATCATGTGACGTACCAAATTTTCTTCCACAGGTTTCTTGGAAGAACCGATCTGTTCCATAAGTGACGAGATTGCCACTTGATTAAAGTCAAAGATTATCATTTCACTGTTCTCAATAAAATTGTATCATTATTAATTCGGCCTGTCAACCTTCCTTCAGCGGCACGAATATCAGTTAATATATTACGTAATGCAACTTTACCTGCATTTAGCACTTCATTCATTCTTGTCGTTGTTGGTACACGAATCGTTTTACAAATTGATTTACTTTCAGCAAAATTTTGTATCGTTGAACCTTTGATACTTAGTCCAGCAGCATCAAGAGCAATGTATACACCAAGTTTACGTGTTTTGGTATTGTACACCCACAATTGATTTGCACCGACAATTGTTTTAGGATCAACAGATACTAATTTCAGTTCAGCAAAATCTTTGGCATAATTCATTTTGCTTACCAACTGTTCTGCCGATTTTACTTTGCGCTTTCTTGGCTTACGAGACTTCACCGCTTCACCAGCAAGTTTCATACCGTCAACGATTACTTGATCACAATATGCCACTAATTTCTTTAGTTGCACTTTTGTAAAGTTGGAATATCCTTCTTTCATAACCGAATCTATAGTTGTCAAAACTTCATCGTATTCTGCTCGGCGTGTTTTAAAGTGATCAATTACAAATTTAGTATGAGCACCTTTTATTTCCAAAGTATTCATCATTGCATAAGGTGAAACATCAGCAGAAAACTTAGTAATTATTAATTCGTCAATTTGGCCTTCTAATTCTGCGATACACTCACCTGCTTTCCGTTTGATATGATCTTGAATTGATACAACATTTGCAACTTTGACAACTTTTGCAACAGGTTGTTTTGCATTTTTCAGTTCCTCAATAGTATCTTCAAACCACTTGGTGTTGGAATCGTTTAGGACGCCTCCTAGACTGACAATCCGACAGATGTACCCGAAGGTAGGAGCTTGTGATTTTAAACCGTCAGGCGCTTGGATTTTGAGTTTCTTTTTGAAGTATTCGATAGCATATTTTGTTGCATCTTTACTATCACGATTTTGAGCGTACCAACTCAGCGTTTGAGTTAGTTCTGTTTGTGACAACTCACCCGAAAACTTGGGTTCTTTGTTATTTGATAAGATTGCTTTAATGTCAATTGATTTACTCATAATACCCTCAGGCACATATTTAGTTCAGGATCCAGCATCATAACATAAATAGACCGTGATTGTCAAGTATTGTCTTTTTTGAATTTTTTTATGTTTCTCATACGAAAGATTACTAAAAGGATAAATGGATCCAATTACCCTCTTTGCCCTTGCAAATGGTGCAGTTGCTGCCGTAAAGCAAGGGTGTAAACTTTACAAAGAAATAGCATCCGCAGCAAGTGATGTTAAGGGTATTCTTGGCGACCTTGAGTCACAATTCCATTCTGCCCACAAAGATCGTCCTCCTACCGTTGCTGAACATAATCAGTACATACAAGAAAAAAATCGTGTAATAGAACTAAGCAAAAAACAACCTGATGATGTATATACAGCAATCGGTGAAAGTTTAGGTGCTTACTTTGAAAATATGGCTACTTGCATGGCTATCTTTGAAGAAGAAGAAAGTCATGCATATGAAGTTTATGATGGACCACATAGCGTAGGTAAACGTGCCTTATCTAGAGTTTTGATGCAAACTAAACTTCAGGCTATGCAAGCAGAACTTCGTGAAATTATGGTATATCAATGTCCTCCAGAATTAGGTGCTTTGTATACCAAAGTTGAAGCAATGATGGAAAAAATTCAAGAAGAACAAAGTGTTGCTATTCGTATTAAAATGCAAAAGGAAAGAGAAGCAACAATACTAAAAAGAAAAAGAATTAATAAAATAAAATGTGAAGCATGGAAATACGGAATAGGTGCAACTTTTATAATTTATTTCGTTTGGTTAGTTTGGGCAGTTGTTCAGGTACGAATAGAACATTCGCCAGAATTAGGTCGCTGCTTATTGCCTAAAGGTGGTTGGTTATATGAAAAGTACAATAATTTAAAATGGATTGACTGTGAAATTGAAAAGAGACCCTAAGGTCTCTTTTGTTTAACGATTTGCGATGTACATTGTGATTTCAAAACCAAAACGCATATCTTGTGCTGATGGTGTAGTCCACTTCATAGTTTTCTCCTAAGTTTGTACTGCTACTCTATTTAATCATTTCTCATCGGGATTGTCCTCAGTATTTTCATTAATCTTTGTTAATGACCATGAACCATCACCTTTATCTGTCCACTTCAAAGTATCACCAGGTTTCCATCCTGCTTCTTCTAATACCTCTTCTGGAAACTCAACGTAATAGTCATCAGTCACCATCATTTTTTTGACTTCTAATGTCCAAGTTTTTGTCATAATATAGAATTTGGAGCGGGATGCCAGAATCGAACTGACAACGTAAGATTGGAAATCTCAAGTTTTACCATTAAACTAATCCCGCATTTTTTATTTAACTAATATTTCTTTCGGTTCATTTGTATCACCGTTTGGATATCTATATGCGATAAATCCATCAGAATCAACATATGAACAACCGTTCCAGAAATAATCTTTTCCTTTAAAGTATGCAATTCGTTCTTCGGTATATTCATTGATATCAATATTCGTTGTGCCAAGGAACTTCTGCCAGTTATCATCGGCATGTTCCGCAACTTTAGTCGCTTCTGCTTCATTATCCGCTTCAACAACATATACATTACGGTATGTCATCAACTGCTCGACAATATACTTAGGCATTTTCGGACTCCACGACAACTTTTACTGCTTTGATAGAATCCCAGCGGAATGAACGCCAATCTTCTTTGTCAACATCATAAACTGATACAGCATCAAAACTTGCCGAACGACCTACACCTGTAGTTTCGGGCAAATAGTCTTCCAGCAGTGTGCAATTCATTACACGCTCGGTTCCATCTTTTTTCGTGAATGTAACTTCAACGACATATTCATTTAAAAGATTGGTTAACCATTTACGGCTTTTCTTTGCTTCTTTTGACTCACCTACAAAATTATTTTCACTCATAATTTACTCCGCTAGATTAGAAAATGCTGCTTTCACTTTTTCTTTAAAAACACCGCCTGTTACATAATCCAAATAGTCAGTCCACCACTCATCCGACTTTTCTGTCTTACGTAATATACATCCTGACATTCCAGTGCCGACCATATTCTTGACATACACAACTGGATCCGCTAAAATTGCTTCAAATGAATCTTGAAATGTAGGAGCACCATCTTCATCTGACGTAAAGAACGCTAAATGAAATTTATCGCCTACGGATGATGATTCTATCGGTTTTGCATCTTTCATTTCATCTTTAAATGAGAAAAATGCTAGTTTCATGTTATCTTCAAAGTCCTCATAGTCAGGAACAAAGTAAAAACCGTCATATTTTTCTTCACTGACATGAGGATTTTCAATTTCTACTTCAGGAACTTCTTTTTTCTTAAAAAAACCCATAAATTTTCTCTATTTTCTGTTTTTCTGCTGCACGTTTATAAAAAATCGCATCGGATTTTTCAACTTTCATGGAATATTTTGCTGTAAAGAGGTCTTTAGCAACAAAATTACGAGGTTTTTTCAGTTTTTTCGTTTTCATCGGTATAATCCCACATTCGTACATGAAAATGATTACCGCAAGAGTCAATTTCTCTCTGCGGATAACCGTTTTTTAGCATCCATGCAGTGCAATCGCCGTCAACCGACTTATCATACACTTTTGGGAAGCCATACTTCCAACCCGCTGGTGGGTCAATCCACATTTTTGTATTCATAATATATGATTGCATAGAATTTTTGAATTGTCAAGTGGCCTCGATGTACGGATTTGAACCGCAACTACAAATTTTGGAGATTTACGTGCTACCAATTACACCACACCGAGACTGTAAACTTAAAACTACTACACTGTAAACTTAAAACCACCTAAGCGATTGTGGTCACGTTTTACGCTTGCCGTTTCGTTATGTGTTTCCTGCCTAAACTCACCGGTCAAACAAGGCTCATCACGTTGAATACTTATGTTCTGTATTCATCAGGTTACACTCCTGTTTGTGGACTATACTTGCCACAACTCAAGTTATTCTGGCGGAGGATGTAGGAATTGAACCTACTCACCCATTTCTGAATGACGGGTTAGCAACCCGCTGCCTTAACCGGTCGGCCAATCCTCCGTGATACCATAATTGGCAGGGGATAGAAGAATTGAACTCCTCTTCCCGCCGTGAAAGGGCGGTGTCCTAGCCGATAGACGAACGGTGCATAAAAAGTGAAGGTTCCTATAAAGCCCATCGTCACCTACAACCATTGGGTAGTTGTCTACCATCTGATCTAAAACTAACAAAGAACTGACTGTTACATGGTGCCGAAGTCATTACCACACCAAACCCTTGCTAAACTCTTTTCAGAGACGGATCGTTTATTTCCGTTTTTTTCTTCATCAACTCAACAGAACTAATTATAGTTGTTTACGCTTGCTTTGTCAACCAGTGTTGTATTTTGGCAACACTTACTTAGTTGTCAAATCAATATCAAAATGCATTTGGATATCAAAAAGTAAATCCATGGCCAGATAGTCATTTGACAAATGTTGCGAATTTTGAAATAATTTGTAGCATTCTTGCAACACTTTTTTGGTGTACTGTTCCTGATTTTGTTTGAATACCTCAGGAAAGTTAGCACCGCCTGCCGCAAGTGCTAGTTTATTCATTAAACCAGGATTCATCTTTGTCCTTTTTAAGTGCTTTCAGATTATCGTTCACCTGTACCAATTCTAGTAGAATAATCCACCATGCTGCAATTGCCATGTCCTCATAATTCTTAGTCCATGTTGCTGCTGCTAACAGTAGCCAAAAAAACATCTGAAGTGCCACATCCAGAAATGGACGATACTGAATCAAATTATCCATAAATTTAATTAGATTTTTAATCATATGTTCTCCTATAATATTGCATTCAATACCAAAGCACCATTCAGTGCTGATAAAAACAAATACGTCCATGCCATTTTTGGACGACCTTCTTCCCATGCAACATCAGACATTGCCCATAGAATAATACCAATTAATATACTAACGAGAATTATCATTTTGATGGAACACAACGAAAACGTTCAGATGAAATACCCATAATTTTTGCGGCATTTAAGCAACTCTCTAATGTATAGTGTGTGGTTAGAGGACGCCAGTCATGTGCTTGTACCAATGATGCGTTTTGACCGGACATAGCAACCACGGTATAAATCATTAATGCAAAGTTCATTTTTTATCCCTCAATTAGTGTACGATTTTGTGTATCCGTGTACCTATGCTTCATTTTGTATTCCAAAGTATTCTTCAATATATGCAGCTGCTTGCAACTGACCTTCATACAATTCATCATTCATACCACGATTATAACATTGTTGTAGGCATTTGTCAATGATCAACTTGGCAAACATCTCTTGGTCGAACTGTCTGCCGGATTTTCGTTCATTCCAACATTTGTATGCTATTTCATTCCATCGATTATTCATTTACAATCCTTATTTACCATAGTTACGTGCATAGCCCATTCATGGAGATTGTCCCATAGGTCAGGTTCACCAGCAAATAGAAATACCAGCACCAATATTAGAACTATCATTCTGCTTCCTTTTCCAATCTCATATCATGATGGAGATCGCAAAGTGTTACCAACCACGAACCATTCCGTGTTTCACCACGATTACCACAAGTTTCGCAGGTATGCGCCGACATATGTTCAGCGAGCCAAATCATACCATCAATCACTCTGTCTGTATTGTCAGCATAGAATCGCAGCGTACCGAATTTCTCTTTGACTTGAGATACCCCAACGTTAAAAACATTAAACTCGGATATCGGATTCGTGTATGTATCAATCGCACTGGAGAGATGGTCAATCAAATCATACCATCCGTCACCACACTCAAAACCCCAAAAGTATTCTTGGTTGTAGAGTTTGGGATATTTTTCAATTAATTTTTTTTGTAGTTCTGGTTTCATGGATTGCTTCCATAGTAAGTAGACCGCCTCCGTAGAGTTTCATCAACAGTCTCAGTCGGACCCAAATCAAAATGTTTCAGTATACACTCATACGGATCATGATTCTCTTTCAGAGCGATATCAGCGCAGATACGAATAATTGTCTCAGCGAATGTAAAGACATCCTCTTCGGTTGCCCATGATGACATAAAATATTCCCGAGGCGTTTCATGCTCAATATAATTCAGCAGACCTGCATCGGTACCTAGTTTACACAACAGCGAATTCTGCGGTTTATAATCACTCATCTTCAATTTTCATTTCAAAGTGTTCACGAATTTTATTTCCATAGTGGGATGCCGGTTCACGATATTCCACTCCATCTTCCACAAGATCAATACAGATATCTATAATCATCGCCGCAAACACAATATTAAATTTGCGAGTGTCGTAGGTACCATTTTCCCGAGACTTCACACGATCAGCAGCAATCTCAGCCAGTCTTTCTATCTTCCATTCATTCCCGGATGATTTGAACCGTGCTATACGCCTCAGTGTATAATAATCAATCATAGTATATTCTCAGTAGTTTGTCAAGCAGATCCAGTACCACCAGTAGGTAAGGGTTTAGCATACCCTTTCTTGTGAATGGTTGTATCTATAGGGCAGACATAGAACCATTGGTCATGTTTTTCTGCCCATTCACGAACAAAATCCAGTGACTTTGACCGTGCAGAATTCCCAGTGGCCTTCTGGTACATATCACCCAACTGGTCGTAGGTCAGAGGCTTTGAAATGCACAGTGTATATTCTGGATCCGGTGCAGTCTGATCCACAGAGAATGGCTCAGCACGGTGCAGTGGTTGTGTGAAAGTTGTCATATTATGCGTACTCTTCGGGATACAGTGCCAATTCGAATGATGTGGTAAAATCCATCAACATATCAAGTTTGCTATTGAAATCCATCTGACAGTGATTATCCTTATCATCCGGCATCTTATAGGCCTCTAACGCATCATAGAGCAGTGCTATCTCATTTTTACTTAGAATGAACTTTATCATTGGATTTCCTCCGAAAAAAATTCTGGACAGCGTTTTTGGCCAGGAAAAAAATTTTGAAACGTGCTAAGTCGTGCGTAAGAGTTCTCTTTGGATAAAGCAGTATACTTCTAGAGGACTCCTTTTTATAGTGGCAATGCTGTTTTGACCACAGCCATCACAGCATTGCTACACTATGCTATCACGTCCTCACCGTATTGCTCAATGACATACTGAACCACTTCAGGTGTAAGGCCTGTAGCTCCTGCAATTCTGGCGAAGGTGTAACCCTCCATCCAGAGCTCTAATATCTCAATTACTTGGTCTTTCATCCGTGCCATTTTGTTCTACCTTATTGTAAACAGTTATTGCTCCATGCAGTCCCACAGCGGGCCGCAAACCCCATTCAATACTCAAATTTTCATCAGCAAAGAACTCAGCAACAGCTGCATTCAATTGCTCTTGTGTAAACTTGGCTTTAGCCATTTACTACCTCCACATCCTCAGCATAAAACAAAAGGGTATCACGGAGTGCACCATAGATCATCACAGGCTCTGGTAATACAACGGTGTGCTTCACTGCGCCACCATACGTTACTCTGGATTCTGTCACTGTACCCTCTACTGGGAATAAGCCATGGTACTCGGCTCTGACTCTCTGACCTTCTAATATCCAATCATTCATAATTTAAACGCCTTAATAGCAGCAGCCACATCAGCAGCAGCAAGGTTCAGTGTCTTGGCAATCGAATCAATTACAATCAAGTCCCAATTAGCGTACACACCAGGATTAAACTTGGCCTTTAGAGTGGCTATCTCATTCAGTGTTTCTTTTCTGGTAATCATATTTTCTCCATATCATTCACCACACAAGCATTATAGTCGTTATCCACGGCATTGTCAAGCCCCATAGTCGGTAATAGTGTTCCGTTATAGGCAGTAGCGTATATTGTCGCAATGTCAACGGTACCGAACTCCATGATCCGACCACTTGCAAAAAGAACATTAAACATACAGAGCGTCCCAGACAATGTAGGCACCACCAAAAATAGTTGCAATAACGAAAATAATCTCAATCGTTTCCATTTTACTCTCCGGTCGCAGGGGTTATCAAAATCGCCACTGTTACTAAAAACGCAATACACTCTAGAACTAACATTTTCTTACCTCTTTCAATCAATCAGACTTCATTATAGTGGATTAGGCAAAGATTGTCAACCAGTTTGTGGAGTGTTGTAAGGACGCAACGGTGATGCAGTGCGGGTATGCGGGTATGCGGGTATGTGCGGCGTTGTTCAGTTGACAACATGGGATTATGCGGTGACACTAATTTACACTTTATCCCACTTTTTCACACCATCCAGACTAGTGCGATTGCAGAGTATATTTTGTGACTCAGCAGTATACGTCCTATGGGATTATTGCACGATTCTACACAAATTGGTGGTTATCCTTCATTGGCTATGTAATCTTTATCCAATAGTCTCTGCCATTTTCGTGCGAATCGTATCACGTCCTTGCCTACCTTAAACAGGTCTTGGTTGAATATAAAGGCAATGGTCGCTATCTCAGAGTCCACATTGGCATTAGGTATGGTTGCCATCTTACCTATGAACTCAATGGATTCTGTATAGGTTTTTGTGTTAAACTTGGGCATAATCTTCCATCAGTTTATTCAGGTCTATTGGTTTTTGTTCTACACCCCATCCAAAGGATTTGATATTGGGATTGTAGTTCTTTTCCAGTCTATTGTAACGGATCACTGCCTGCCTCTTGGTTAATCGTTTTTCTTCAAAGGTGTAACCGCCCTTTGTTTCATACCAAAAATTATAGGTTTCCATTAATATACCTCACGCTCAAGTACGTCATAATCAAATCCATTTTGTTGTGCGGTCAATTCATCAGCATAGGCCACGGCATCTTTGTAATTGGCAAATACACGCATTATAGTATCACTTCCTCGGTAGGCATCATATGTTTTCCGCTCTACCACAATGAATACTTTGGTCATATTATACTGCCTCCAAATCTTGGTAGTTGGCTACAGCGGCATCAAAGTACCCTATGGCATCACCAAACTCGGTCTCATAGAATTTCAGGTTCTTACCGGCAATTTCCAACTCATAGGTGTACTCGCCGGTGCGCCAGAGGACTACACGTTCATTTTTGCCGTTGCGGCCATCAGTAATATATTGGATCATTTGCTTCTCCGTATTAATCAATTCAGACTCTATTATAACCGATTGTCGGTACTTTGTCAACCATGTTATTTTGACAACTGGTACGGTTTGTTCCACTTACCAATATTCACGGAGATATACCAACCCACGTTGAAATAGTCGGATTGGATATCTGACTTGTCCCAATTGCCGTCATTCATAGCAGGAATCACTTCGCTTAAGAATGCCTTGGTCTTGCCAGAAAAGTGCTCTTTGTACCAGTATGGGTTCACTTGAATACCGAATTTCTCGGCATCTTCGGACTTAGCAAAATCCTGATACATGTCCAAGGCACCTTCTTTGATATTCAGCACCAATGTGGAGTGGTGATTAACGGCTAGTGAACCTTTGACTTTGTATTTTTTCAGAATCGCCTTGACCTTCGGTGCGATTTTCGCTTTCAACTCTTGGGATACGTATGCCATAATAAACTCCAGAATTATAGGTTAATTTGCAGGTTAAGCGGTGTGAACTTCATCTTCGCATCATACTGGCGATAAGTACGACCTAGACCTTTGATACCGTCACGGATGCACTCTTCTAGTGCCAACTGGACAAAATAGTTAATGGATGCATTGTCACCAACGCCACGCTTGATTTGTGCCTTGGTTGTATAGAACGATACACCATTCACAATAACTCGGACTTTTTCTCTCATTTAATTACTCCCAATCTTCATCATCAATAGGTCTATTATCGCTGATTTCGGGCAGATTGTCAAGAGGTATGGAAGGAGTGTTGTTAGGAGGCAACGTTGTCGGAATGACAAAAGGTAGTTCGTAGGACATTGCAGTAATGACAATACCTAGAAGGGTGAGGGTTATTTGAAAAATGACAACTAAAAACCATGTCATTTGAGAGGAATTATTGCCTTTGTTTTGATGCAAATATAATCGGTTTTGGTGGAGATAAGTGTACCATTGGCCTCGGTACATTGTTTGGCATGCTCAGTTCGCTCATGATATAGACCAAACACCAGTATAGGAACAAGGCAAATCAATCCAGACCATAATATAATCATTATTTTATTTTCGCTCATCAACACCCTCAACACAATAACCACCCACAAATTGATACACATTAGAATCTACACGGACTTGCTGATATATCTCATTATTAACGCATTTAAATGGATCTTTGTAATTTTGTGACCAATAGAATACACCGTAACCTATGCCTGCCAATACCATCAAAATAGGAATATACTTCAGGAATTTCACAACCCCTGGCATCATCTCTAATAACTTAGGCAATAGGTTTAGCAGGTCTTTCATTTTTTCTTTTCTTCACTATTGATCAATCCTTTAATCAATAACAAGGTACGATCTTTTTCACGCTCTGCAATAATTTTGACCGCTTCCAACTTACCCTCATAGGATTTGGCACCTTCAAGTAAACCGGCTGCAATATCCAGTTTTTTCTTGGGTTTGTGTTTTTCTAGTTTTTTCTTGAGGTCGTCAGCATCATCGGTCATAGTGCCTTATTTATTTCAAGGGCACCGATTCTTTTGGACTCATCCATGAACCTGCGGCTTGTAGGTCTTTACCTGCACCTGACAATACACCAGATGCGGTATTACATGCTGCCAATGATAGGAGCATTATTGTTAATACGATTTTCATACTAATCCTTCAACAAAATTGGATTGGTTTTTCAATATAATTTTTTCTGCAAATAGTTTACCACTGAAACCACATCGGTCAATATCTTCACGCATGGCTTTAGCACTCTTTTTCGAATGATTGCCATATAAAAGGTCATGACTTTGTATGGATAAGGAGTTATTACACTCCTCATTTTCTGCACTAAAAAAGGCACAATCTTTACACAACTTCATGATACACCAGTCCAACGAACACGGTTAATGTAGGATGATTGGTCAAACACATTACCACGTATAAAATTACGTGCTGGTGATTTCCAACTTGCGGCTCTCAATATATTACCGTTTGCTTTCTCAACAAAGCAGTGTACCGAGCGGCTACCACCAGCAGAAATACTGACAACCTTTACATACTTGCTACCTGCCTCAAACTCAATTCCGAACTTATCTTTTTCCAAGCAATTTAAATCACTAAGGAACTTGGCATAGTCTGCCACGATTACATCTTTCAAACCGATCAAGGCCGTAGCCAATTCATTGCTTACATTCATATCATCTCTCCGTAGGCGATTGCATCATTATCATAACTATTGGCGGCGTGCATTCTTGCCTCATGCTCGGCATATAATGCATCCATCAAAGCTTCATATTCATCATCAATTTCATCTTCAATACTCATGGCCGCCAAATCGGCAGCCAATGCATTAATTTCATCTTCGCTAACAGTTATCATTTCAACATCTCCAATAAAATCATCACAATAAGGATTGTAATCTAACCCGTTCGGTTTGTCAACCATTGTCAAATTATTAATCATCCAGAGACTCTTCCACGTGGTTTTCTTTCACTTTGATAATGGCTATAGCATCCCGTATCTCTGGCCAGTCTGGACGGTTCCTGTACGTACCGATATAGAACCCCCGTATGGTACTCAATCCACGTAGCATCTCGGCACCAGAAATGTATATAAAATCATAACTAAAACCTTTCATTCTCTTTTTGATAACAAAGTCTTGGAACTCTTTATAGTTACCAGCAACAACAAAAAGTTTCAATCTTGACATTAATACTCCTCTGCAATCTGTCTGGCAACTATTTCATTCAATCTTGCAAACTCGGCAAGGTACTGTATCTCATTCCAATCCTGTGTTTCATTGCCACGTGGACGAAAACCATAGGCATCTTTGAACCTGTCTGAATAGATGCAGGCATACTGCTCCAAAAGGGACATCTCATCCCATTTTCTCAAACTCATTACGCTGCCTCCCCAATGTACTTCGACTCATTAGCACGCTTAGCATCCATCATCTCAAACAAGATAAACTTAGCTACATTTAACTGCTTGCGAATAAACTCATCGGTGTTAGGAGCAGGGATTGTAGGATTCTTCATTGATATCATTTCCTGACAATCACTCAGGATACCTGCAACCACCATCTCTAACCCACTAAATCTTGCGGTAATGCTTTCCATATACTGCTCACGGATGTCACTCTCGGACATACCAAACATTTCTTTACTCATATAATCTCCTATCTAAAAACTATCAATGCTAACAATACACTATTGAAGAAAAATCCAACTGCATTACTTATAATATACAGTCTGTCATTCCTACCTAATGCACGAATCAAAAACAGAAACAAACCTGCCCAGACCATCAACACCATACTAACAGGTGGAAGTCTATCATTATAACCTAGAATCACACCAATACTTGTTGGTAAGGTTGCTGCATGTATCAACACCATACCGATCCAACCGCACAATTCGGTCAAATCAAAATCTGTTTTTATTCTCATATCAAACTCACTTTCTATCTAATCTTCTATGTTCTTATTATGACAGATATCGGCAAGATTGTCAAGAAATAGTGGCATTGTTGTAAAAAAACGACACCGGAGTGTCGTTTTTTGTTATCTATTTGGAAACTTTCGCTTCCTCCATAGTGATTTACGTTGTTTTTCTTGCATCTTTTATCTCCCTAATAATACGGACTTGGGTATCTGGCACCACATGAATTCTAGCACGAAATACCATCTCATTTGTTTCATGCCTTTCCATACGTGTGAACTCTATGTGATTTGCTTTGTACATTTCAACTACCAATTTATCCATCAATAATTGTTTTATGTTATCCTCTGTATAACGACCATCACCAACATCTCCTGTATATGTGTGCTCAACATATAATGTTTGACCTGTAATTTGATGGTCAACAACATCTTGAATCATATATGGTGGTATTCTATTTAAATCACCCATACTGGTACCACCACCGCCACCAACACCAACTGGTATACTATAAATTCCTGTTGAATTTGATGGTACTGAGAATATTGAATTTTTAGCCATTATAACCCTATAATATATTTGGTCCGGCGTGTAGGAATCGAACCCACATTAAAGGAGTAGAAATCCTCTGTATTATCCATTATACTAACGCCAGTTAGATTGAACCACCTAATCCATCTCTTGGTTTATCAACTTCGGTCTTACGCCATTGTGAAGTATCAACAGGTTGACCGGTATGTAATGATGTTAAACTATTCTCTTCACCAATATAACCTTTGAGGAATGTATTGAATGATAGACTGATTCTGGTGTCGGCACTTTCTGTTTGTTCTACCATATGGGTTAGATATGAAGGAAATAGTACCATATCACATGTACCAACAGAGAACCACCATGAGTCAGAATTGAATGGATTAAAATTATTTGTGGGTAATGAAATGCGTTTGTATCCACTCTTGTAGAAATAGATTTTATCTTTCTCTGGATCAGCATTGATATACAATACACCTGAAATATAACTATTCGGATGCTCATGCTTATGATGAAACTCACCTGGTTTTGTATAGTTCAACCATGATTGTGTAATATATGCTTCAACAGGATTATATGGCGATTCTATGTTGGTCATATAATGATTCACATAGAATTGAATGAATGATTTTATTCCCGACATTACAGGATCTTCCAGCACGTATCGATCTACGCTAGTAGTATTGCCAGTATTTTTTGTTACATTCTGTGAACATTTTTGAATGAAAGCAATTTCATCATCAGTAAATTTACGATGTAATTTGCTGAAAGATACTGGCGTAGGAAATACCTGATTAATAATTGGTTCCGGATACACTGTGATGGTACTATTTTTTGGTACTTCAATTAATTTGTCAATCTTTTTCTTTTTTGTTGCCATTATTTTCCTCATCCATTTCATTAAACAAATCTTCTATAACTTCATCAATTATCCGTTGCGACCACATTTCCTCGTTCTCAGGAATGGGTGTTTCATACTCATTGGACATCCAAGGTTTATTTGTATTTGCTTTCAAAATATTCATTTGCTTTAAACGTTGCCTCTTCTATTGATTCTGCAATAACTTTTACAAATGCTTTATCACCAGATATACTCATATCATACGGTACAGGACCACCAAACTCAAACTCTTTAGGAAATGGCACCATTACCTCATACTCAGTAAGATTCTTGATGCGATCCATAATCTTATCAAACTCTTTCGTCATACTCTGTGCCTCCATACGTTACATGATACATCATTCGTTTTACTATGTCAACTCTTTGAGTGGTATTCTTAGCACCCATGATCACTATTACCCGATGATGCATTTCATTCTTTACTGAATGTTCTACTAGTATGGCAACACAAAATCCTGCTGGATTAGTGAAACCTGTTTTACTTAACCGTATAGAATCAAACTCATGCAATAGGACTTTGTTTGTATTATTGATTACAACTGACCTATTTTTGTGTTTGACTTGAAATAGAATAGTGGATTCTTTTTTTGTAGATATATTTCTAATCATTGGATAGAATGCTGCACCTGCCACTAGATGCGATACATCCTCTGCTGTGCTTACATTACCGTTACTCAGACCCGTAGGATCATTAAAATGCGTATTCTTTAATCCCATCATCATAGCACGAATGTTCATATCAGTTATGAACTTCTCACGACCACCTGGATAATCTGCTGCTATTGTTTCTGTTGCTGCGTTATCCGATTTGATCAACATAGCGTGAAATAATTCATCACGGGTATATTCACGATGAGGTAATTTAGAACCTGCTTTGTTGCTCAGTGTCAATACTTTGTCCATATCTGTGGTATAATCCAGTGCCACAATTGCCGTCATTAGTTTGGTGATGCTTGCCAATGCACGAACCTGATCAATATTCTGGCCTTTGATAATAATATCTTGTTTTAAATCCACATGAATGATAGACATAGTATTAGTTGGAATATTATGTTTATGTTTTATTGTTTTGGCTTCTACTGAACCAACAAGTAATAAACCTAATAAAAAAACAAAGACCAGCATCTCAACAACGGTCATTTGTCTTGCATTGTACCAATTTTCTATGGCGTATTGTATGTCCAGCAGTTTTTCTTTTATGTTCATAAGATTACTTTATTAAATCTTGAATCATTTTTTCATACCCTTCGCAGAGCTCTTCATAGTATTCAGTTTCACCATACGACTCTAAAAGTTCTTGCCTTATTTCTTTAAGTATGTAACACAATGTTTTGAATTGTTTTACATGGGTAAAGAACTCTATTGCAGCATCAATCTTTTCAAGAATGCTAAGTTCATCTTCTGAATCGTCTGTCATTTTATTATATGATACAATATTTGGATTGTCAAGTCACCATTTTTCGGCACGTTCCCATGTATTATCATAGTCTGCCACATAATCGGTAACATCTGGAATATTTACCGCAAATTCATCCGAACTGATTTCTTCCCAATCTTCACCTTTTCTTTTGGCCGTCATAATACGGGATGATTTCTCACGTGTTGCTGCACCTTCTGGTGTTTGATGATACTCGGTGAGTTTTTGTGAACGTATGGCCTTATCTTCTTCACTGTGTACCCTAATGTTACCACATGAACGTGAACAATACGGTCCACGTTTAGTGTGAGTTATGTTACATGTTGGGCAAGTTTTTTGAACAGGCATATATTAGAAGCTATCATTCAAAATATTCGCTGGGTGTTGACCAGTTTGTCCACAAAATTCATAATAACTCCTAGATTGATTCAAGTACGTCTTGTGCGTTACATGTGGTAATAAAGTTGATAAATGTTACAGCCTCATCTTCATTCTCATAATATCTAATAATTGTTTGTGCGGTATATTTGGAAACTATCATTAATAAAATGTAGTGGTCACGATAGGTGGAGAACTTAATCCACCACCCATTGCGACTCACTGGGTACCAAAATTTAGTCTTAGATTCAATTTCCAGCCTTAGTTTTGGTTGACTCACTTTTGAGGATTTTCTTTGCATCTTCTGCCGTATTCTGATTAAAAGTTACCATCTTCTTTGTGTATGTAGTAAACTGATTATCTGTGATAGAATCAAAATACGCTAGAGTATTATCTATGAATTGCTTGTTAAAGTCAATAGTTTTCACGGCTGCTTCCTCTGCCTTGCGGTTAAGATCATTAAAAGTATAAAACACTGGAAATTGTGGTTGATTTAAAAACATTGTAGTTTCCTTTTGTAGTTGAATTCATTAATTAACATTTCCACGTCCGCTGTATTCTTTGGATTGTGTGCCGAAATATATTGTTCTATTTCGGTTATTTGTGGTCTTATGAACCATTGTATCAGTTTGTTTAACATTGTGCAACCCTCCTATGATATTATATAGTAGAGAAATGTTGCGTTGCAGTATTTTATTTAGTGATATCTGATATTTGGAGATTGGTCAAATGGGCACGGCGTATCTTGCATTGGCACCAATCATTATAATATTGTGGAGATAATAGAGCATCTCTGGCAAATATCTCTTTTGTTTCAAGATATGATGCTTCCGATTTAGTCTTACAGAGGTGAAGGATAGTCCTTACGAACTTATCCTCACCTAAGATTGAGACATCCTCTTTGAGTGTTTCATTAGAACCATAATATGTTTGCCAGTCAGAAGGTTTTCGGATCTTTTTTCTTTTACCATTAACTTGTTTATACGCAGCTGCGGTAAAATACTTTCTTCCAATATATTTTCGTCCTGTGATGGTGTTTTCTATCATGTACACAAAACCAAAATTCAACCCATCATCAATATATTCACTGTCACATAATAACCATTTCATAATTATTCATCATCCTCATCATCTTCAATATCACCAAAATCATCTGGATCTAATACTAAGAATTCACCACAAAATGGACAATGTGCTGGATCCGATTCAGTATTCATCTCATCATATTGAATCGTAAAATCTGTACCACATGCGGAACATTCGTGCTGAAGTCTAATCATCTTTGCCACACTTTGCTTTCTTGGATTTGCCTAATGCACCTAAGTCGGCAGTCCAGATTTTTGGTTTAGCATTCTTATCTATACCTTTAGGCATAGGAAATGTAATACCTGTGCGCTTCTCTACTTCTGCAATAGATACTTGACCTAATGTAATATCAGTCGGTTGTGATTCTTTATGCTCATAGATGAATGCTAGTGCTTCATTTGTTTGCGTGTCAATCACAATTTTAAATAGAGCCGAAGGTACAACTACATTATTCTTACCAATCTTTTTAGCTGAAGCAGTATCATAAATGTCTCCTGGTATTACAATGAGTTTATGATTGCGTTGAACTGCCCATGCACGAACATTTGATTCTAATTGTTTCCATACACCACGATTAAGATTAGGCAATTGTGGTGACATGTTGGACATGAGAAAAGATTCCCATTCTACTTGCTGATTATATGATTGATCACCATCAGGCACCAAATGTCCTTGATCGTATCCAGTACCAGCATAATCAGTTGGTGATGCCTTCTTACCTAATGGCAATGAATTATCTGCAACAAATGCATTTGTTCGTGCCACACAACCAAGACCAGTTGTTGCATCAATTGAATAGGATGACCACACTGGGATTTTTGCTACGTTGTCATGCATTGTAACATAACCACTCCGACAAATTACTGTTGCATCTGGTTTATTTACTGTTGGAATACCATATGGTGCATGAACTGCACACTGGTCAATTGGTAGTGGTGGTTTTTGATCCCATGCTAATACATGCTGCGCTACGAATAATAAAACTAAACTGATAATCTTTTTCATACTGAATCCTTACATATTTGGTTATAAACATCATTTCTTGCGGTTGTCGGCGTCAGCATTTCAACTGTATATGCGCCATATTCATGTGAACCTTTGAATACCATGTTTTCATCTACATCCACATACCATTCAAACAAAATATACAAATTTGCTTCCTGACAGTTCAAAACTCCGTATGTATATATCTTGCTTATATCGGTATCAATCGCATCATTATGATGTGGTTTTTTGTATAATGTAACAGCATGAAATTCATACATTGGTTGATTTTGTTTAGAGAACATTCCTTTTTCTAGGTACAACAACCAATCGGCTCTTTTCGCTCCAAGAACCCATTCATTTTCAACAAAAGGAATTTTAACTACGCCGTTTTGTAATTCTACAAAAGGTAAACGATATGATTCTGCGTGTGCTGCCACTGCCATGAGTGTTGCAATTACAAAGAACAATAGACGTTTCATGGAATCTCTCCCTTAAACGCCTATTTAGATTTGCAAATTGCCTCTATTTTATAACTCTTAAACTTCACTGAATATGACAATGTGGATTTTGCATGTTCGCAAGATTTCTGATCAGGAAACTCCATTGTCATTCTTGCTGGAATGTCGTTTGAATCGTTTAGGTGGATTGCTATCAATATCATCAACCACATCATCGTTCTCCTCTGTCCATGTGATTATTTCCCATCGGCCATCGTGATGCTCAACCAATGCTGTACATGATTCAACCCAATCACCATCATTCATATACGTTACGCCATCTATTTCTTTTATTTCTGCTTTGTGTATGTGACCACAGATCACACCATCATATCCTTTTTTCTTACAGTAACCAGCAAGATTCTTTTCAAAGTGAAACATAAAATCTACGGCTCGTTTGACCTTTTGTTTAAGATATAGAGACAAACTCCAATAACCAAAGCCAAAACGATGTCGTATCCAATTGAATTTAGAATTGAGAGAAAGGACGAAATCATATGCTTTGTCTCCTAGTATGGACAACCATGGTGCTAATCTTGTGATGCCATCAAATAGATCGCCATGCGTAACAAGATAATGTTTACCATCTGCACCAATGTGCTCGCATTGATTTGTAATTTCTATCATACCAAAACCTAATCCATAATGTAGATAAGGTCTGAGAAATTCATCGTGATTGCCCAGAACATAAACAACTTTTGTACCACGTTTGGAGTGACCAAGGATTCTACGCACCACATTTGTATGTGATTGCTTCCAACGCCATTTGTTTTCTTTGATTTTCCATGCATCAATTATATCGCCAACAAGATATAATGTTTCACATGTATTGTGCTTGAGGAAATTATTCAGATGTCCTGCCTTGCAATCTTTCGTTCCAAGGTGGACATCTGATATAAAAATAGTGCGGTAGGTTTTATCCATTATTCTTTCTGGTTACGGTTCCAGAGTCACCATATCATTGTGACCGATTTGTTCGTTTAGATAGTATATCTATCAAAAACAAGAATTGAAACAGAATTGTAACAATTATGCTGCTTTACTCCATACATTTTCCCATGAACCAGACAACGCACCCTTTGAATAGTCGGTCGCCCTATTCTCAAAAAAGTTTGTATGAGTTGGTGCATTAATCATTTCTTCTACCCAAGGCAAAGGATTCTTTTTGACCTTGAATATGCCTTTGAGTCCAAGACTGATCAACCTACGATCTGCAATATAACGAATATATTTCTTAACATCTTCCGCAGACAATCCTTCAATACCACCTGTAGCAAATGCCAAATCAATAAAGTTATCTTCTAGTTCTACCATCTTCTCTGCAATAGAATAGATTCTCGATTTGAGGTCATCATTCCATATATCTTTATTCTCTTCGATGTATGTGCGGAACAGTTTTATCATCGACTCAGCATGTTGTGTTTCATCTACGATTGACCACGTGATGATTTGCCCCATACCTTTCATCTTACCATGTCGAGGGAAGTTAAGTAACATGATAAAGGAACTGAATAGTTGCATCCCTTCGGTGAAAGCAGAGAATACTGCAATGTGAGCAGCAGTAGCAGACCGATTGCTATTCTGTGAGCTAATATTAAGAACATAATCATGTTTATCCTTCATTTCTTTATACTCCATAAACTCAGAGTAGGTTGTTTCTGGCATACCTAGTGTTTCAATCAAGTGTGAGTATGCTGCAATGTGTAATGCCTCACGTGCAGCAAAACCAAGCAACATCATTCTTACTTCAGGTTGCGGGAAATAAGGTAGATAATTATTAACATAACCACCTGCAACATCAATGTCACCCTGAGTAAAAAATCTGAATACATGAGTAAGAAAATTCTTTTCGTCTTTCGTAAGTTTATTTTTCCAATCCTTAACATCCTCAAGCATCGGTACTTCAGTGTGAATCCAGTGTGACTGTTCATGTTGTAGCCATGCGTTGTATGCCCATGGATAGGCAAATGGTTTGAATGCTGTTCGTTCATCGGTCAATCTTACTTGCTGTTTTTTAATCATTCTATTTGCTCTTATAGTTGTTATTGTTTTTTGCTTCTAGTTCACGAAGGTCGTTTGCGACATCAGATACACCATGCCAATCTCCCATCACAACCATCACTTGCAAATAATCCAATAACACCTCTTTTTGTACTGCAATATCTGTATAATCTTTATTTTTCATTTATTTCTTTCTCCGTTTTTTCTATTTTTGTTTTAGGTTCCAGGTATACATCTACAACATAATGATTTGCACCCCACCAACCAAGTGCGGAAAAGAATCCGCCTATCAACAATTCTAATACTATCATATCATTTCTCCATCAATCTGTCTACAAAATTTAATAATAACTTACCATGTGAATTGAAATGCCAATATCTTTCCAAATATGGTTTATCATACCAAAAATCTTGACTTTCTAAATGTGGTCCAACTAATCCTATACGTCCTTGAATAATTGCTGCTGGATTGCCGTTCTTGTATCTTCCAACTGTTTCAAAAGTATTTTCATTTCCAATAAATGCTGGTCCATCATAGAAAAATGGTCTAATCCATTTTCCGTTCCAGTTACATTCAACTGCTTTACTGTAGTATCGTTTTGTACATGTATTACGCTGTCTAATATACTGTTCGCAAGTAACTTCGTCCAACAAATTAAAATAATGGTGATCAGCCCAATAAGCACCCATACAGATGCCAAGATATCTACCACCTCGTTGAATGTATTTGCGAATAGTATCTCCGTTTTCTCTAAACAGAAAATCGTAAGCATCGGAGTCACCAATGCCACCAGAAAAGCAAACGATATCCACATCGTCAAAGAAGCCATCTTCAATTTCGTGTTTAGTGAAAGTTTTGAAAACATAATGATGCTCCAACGATTTGATGATACCATTCACCGACTGAATAGAACATCGTGGATGGTGTAAAAATAGGGCTATTCTACCCTTCACATGCAAGGCATTCATTTCCATCCGCTATAGATTTTAGATCAATCTCTTGAATAATGTTACGTTCAATCTTTTTGGATACTTTGTCTGCCTTTGCTAACTTTTCAGAACGACAATAATATAAAGTTTTAAGCCCTTGCTTCCATGCCAAGAAATGACAAGCATGAAGATACTTCACATTGACATCAGGTCTGAAAAATAAGTTGATAGATTGTGCTTGATCAATATATTTTTGCCTATCTGCTGCATGTTCTATAACCCATCGTTGATCAATTTCCATAGATGTTTTGAATACATCTTTAGTGTATTGTTGCATCCAATCTAAATGTTGAACTGAACCATCATTTGCAATAATTGATGACCAGATTTCATTGTAATCCTCTGTAGCAATTGTACCACCAGGATCAGGATTCAAATGTCTTTCTATAACTGTATTTAAAAACTTATTCTTGTTTAGATATGAACCAGAAAGAGTGTCTTGGCGATATGCATTTGCTCTATAAGGCTCAACAGATGGGGAGGTGTTGCCCATAATAATAGAAGAGGAAGCATTAGGAGCAATAGCCATAAGGTGACTAAAACGCTGTCCGGTACCTTTTGCATCTGGTGCCTCACCACGTTCATTACCGAGTTCAAGATTTGCATCGTTTAGTTTTCCTCTAATGTGTTTAAACACTTGCATGTTGATTGATTTTGCTAACGCCGATTCAAATGCGATATTCTTTTTCTGAAGAAGAGCATGAAAACCAAGAGCGCCCACACCAATGCTGCGCTCCTGCATAGCAGAGAACCTGGCTCTGTTGATAGCATCAGGAGCATTGTCAATAAAGTGCTGAAGTACGTTATCCAGCATCTCTGCAACGTCCCGCAGAAAAAGTTTATCATTTTTCCAATCATCATAATACTCCAAGTTCACTGAAGATAGACAGCACACCGCTGTTCGTTGTTTGTCTGTAGGTAAAATAATTTCTGAGCAAAGGTTACTCTGTTTGATTGATAATCCTAATTTCTTTTGAAACTCTGGCATCAACCGATTACTTGTATCAATATAGTGAATGTATGGTTCACCTGTTAGCATACGTGTTTCAAGTATGCGTTGCCATAATTCACGTGCCGATACAGTTTCACGTACCTCTTGTGTATGTGGGTCTTTTAACTCCCACGAATCATCTGCCTCTGGATCAAGCATGGCCTTCTCAATCAATAACATGAAGTCATCAGTGATATTGATACCGTGATGCAGATTTAATGTACGAAGATTTGGATCGCCTGTAGGCTTTCTCATTTCCAAAAAGTTGATAATGTCAGGGTGACTGATATCAAGGTATGCAGCATAACTACCACGACGAGTCCTACCTTGTCTATAAGCAAGAGATGATGCGTCATATGTGCGAAGATGTGGCATGATTCCAACTGATTTATCGTCTGCCGAACGAATCCCAAGACCAATTCCAACACCTCCTCCTAGCATTGATAACCAATTTACTTCTGATAGTGTATTGACCAAGCCCTCTGCGGAATCGTCCAAATAAGGAAGAAAACAAGAAATAGGCAACCCACGCTTAGAACGACCAAAAGAGAGAATAGGAGTAGAATAAGATAACCAGTGATTGCTACTATACTCATACAATCTTTGAGCGTGTCCATCATTACTGCTAAATGCCTTTGAAACATATGCAAACCTTTCTTGTGGTGATTTCTCATCCTCTTTCATGTACGATTCTTGTAGTCTTTTAATTCCCAATTCGTCAAACAGTTTATCACGATCTAAGTCTATCTTAATGCTGCTGATATCTACCATCTCATCTCCGTTGTTATTGTTGTTCTAGTGCTGCTGCCACATTTGGAAATTCTTTTGCTATAATATTCCAACATGCTTTTGCAACTTCCATGTGTTCTTTCTGTGTTCCATTTTCTATACGTAATTGACAGTAGTGAATCCAAGAACGAAGTGTGCCATTCATGTACAATTTTGATTTTGTCAATCCTTCTGGTAATACTGCTCTTGCTTGTTCCTTTGCAATACCATTATTTAATGCCCATCGATATGCTTTCTCTGCTGCATATGTTACATAACTTTGTTGTGTTTTCCATGTTTCTTGTAAACCAATATCATCGACTTCAATAGAGTTCTGACGATTCTTTGTGTCTTGCAATCTTGCTTCACGTTGTTCCCAATTGTCACCGGCAGTACCAAAATCAACTTCTGCATAACGTTGACTAAACTCCTGAAAGGCAAAACTACGATGGCGCAAAATTTGCCTTGCTATGTCCCTGGTTGTGCTTATCTCCATTACGACACTGACCATCTCCATGGGAGACCAATGTTGATTTTTGATAAGATAACGAATGAGTTTGTCGTTACCCTGTGTAGTGTTTTGATTGCTGGGATTGGATACCCTAGCCATGTAAACAATCAAATCTTCTGCTGACTTATGGTCATTAGAAGGTGCAGTAATACCAATTAATTTCACGCTCATAATTTCTTCCAGAATGTAAACTTCGCTATTGCTTCCAAACCATAAAATGTATTACTATCTATGATATCTTGGATTTCGCCATTTGAAAACCCGTTCAATATCATTTCATTGATATCTTTACCATCCATGTTGTCAGGCCAGATAACGACATAATGATTGGACTTAATGGCATTTTCAATCATCTTACATACTTCTTTATTTCTTGGTTCATTATCAAAAATCAGCACCAATTTCTTTGCTGAAATATTTTTTGCTGTTAATGAAAGGTTTGCATCACCAGATGCCACACAATTCTTTAGAAATAAAGAATCAAGTGGACCTTCAACAAGGTACACTGTTTCATTCAAATTCACTCTATCCATGCCATAGATAAGTTTGTCATCACTGTCATTGGTACGTAGTGTTACATACCTCAGAGTCTTATCGGATGTTTCTAATGCACGACCAGAGACTGCAACTAATTCATTGTTTCTGTCAAAGAATGGTATAATCAATCGTGCATCATCAATTACAGTCTTACCATGATCTGGTATCAGTGTATCACAAAACTCTTTATACTTACTAGTGAATAGTAATTGATTGTATACTTCTTTTGGTAATAAACGATTCTCAACATAGTTTAGACAAAAATGTCCACTTGGCAGGTCTGATACCCACTCTGCGTGTTCAAATACTCTTTGTCTTTCTGGTTTGCCGAACCTTGGTGCAGGTATGTTGAATGTGGGTGCAGTGTTACTTTTGCGGACGAATGTATTGGATTCACCCGACTTGTATCTTTCAAGTATGTACTCTCCATGTAATGAAGAATCGACTTGCTTGAGTAAATTGGCAACATTCGTACCTGCTCCACAGTTGTGACAACGAAAGAATAGATCATTGCCCCTGGCAAAAACATAACCACGGGCTTTGAGTTTGTTTGTTTGAGAATCTCCACAGAACGGACAAGAAAAGTTCCATAGATTAGTATTCTTCTGTTTGAAGTTACGCAAACGTGAAGAAATTAGACGGACGTATTTTGAATCAGTAGAAAGGGACATGCATTCATAATATCACTACCACACACAAAAGTCAACTTAATTAAAAAGTTTACCTAGCATCTCAAGTTTAACATTTGAAACTAACCAGGCAAATACCATTACACCACCAGCAATCATCCATTTCCATTGTGATAGTTTTTGCATGTCAGATATTTCTTTTTCGTTGTGCTGATCTATACACTCACGCAAAGATTTAATTTCATCCATAATCCTACGTTCGGTAAGTTCTATCTTATCGGATAAATTTCTATCGGTAGTAGTGATACGGGAATGAAGTTCTTTGATGTCACTCACGGTCTGCTCTTTTCTTTTATCCATGTCTTGGTAAATTTGTCCAGCAAGATCCAATTGGTTATCCGCAAGTTTTTCAATAACTCGGTCCATTTTAGCACAAAGTTCAGTGAGTGTACTGACTCTTTCTTTCAATACACTCACATCCACTTTTAGATCAACTTCTATTTGTTCCATTATTTTTTAGTAGGTAGTTCAGTGCCTTCTAACTTTTTATGCACTTTGATTGTTTTACAAACTTCTTTTTGTTTTTTGGTTTTGTTATCTAACTCTTTAACACATACCTTTTTTGTTTCTGCAGCAAAGGCTGCTTTGGTCAAAGGTGCAAAGAGTAAAAACAAAATCATAGAACCAACTAAAATTTCTTTTTTCATTTTATACCTCTGGATGTGGGGGTTGAAAAGGTGCAGGTTTACCACCAAATCCAACAACAGGTTCTGCTACTGCCATTACAGGAGTAAAAGGTGCAGGTGGTGTCATAGGTTCAGGAGTAGGTACATATTTTGCAACCGATTGTGGTTCAGGTGGTGGTGTATAAGGTTTGGAAGCAGCATCAATTGCCTTTGCTCTCAAATCTTTGTCATCACCGGCTAACATAATACCCGACAATGTGCCAGTCAAGAATGTGGCAATAGGAATAATTAATTCAAAGAATTTATTATCCACTGGACTCATGCCATTCATAGGTTGAGTAACAAAAATCAAACTATAAAGAACAACGAACACAATACCAAAAAGTGTTAAACCGAGAATGATACCGATGAAAAACTTTAATCGAGCATTCAATTCTTCAGATGTGTATTTTTCTTTTGCAAATATCATTTAATTTCTCCAATTTTATCTTTTACATAGTGTTTTAAATCTTCAGGACAAGTACCATTTGCGGTGCAATATGGTTTTTGACACTGTTTAGTTTCCCAATTTTCAGGGTCTTGACAAGGATATCTATATCGTTCTTGGCAAGCAAAGAGTGATAGTGGTAACAACAGAAGTAGTATATATCTCATCGTATTATGCTCCTAAAACGTGAAGTGCATGTGCATAATGTTTTTTACGATCTTCAAGTCCAATTGTGCCACCGTTGATGATTTTAGTCATCTTCTCAATGTCACCTTTATCTGCCCATTCATTCAGTTTGTTAGTTTCCCAGAACCAACATGCTGATTGTGCTGCACCCTCAAAGGTGCCCATGTATTCTGCTGCTTCTTCTGGTGTAATTTCTAATGATGCTGCAAACCATGTATAGTTTGTTTTACCAGTCAATTGAATTAGACCACGACCTCGGTATTTGAATCCATCACCAGATGCTTCGTTACCATTACCCATACGATCTGCATAGATTTTGTTGGCAATTTTTTCGGGTTTCTTTTCGTATGCTTTAGCCGTGTTAATATCTTTGAAGTATTTTCCAAATATCTTAACTAGACTTTCTGCTTTGTAATTTAAATTTTCAGAGAGAAAAACAAAATCACCCGACTCATGAGCACATTGTGCCATGAATGATGCAATACGTTTTGGCGTATTGATCTCATAATCCGGAAGCAATTGACTCAGAGCATGATGCCACTGATCAATGTATGGATTTTTTGGAAGTAATTGTTTTAATTGTTGTTTTGTTAATTCCATTGTTAATCCTTATTATTTTACAGAATCAAATATTTCTTTTTGTGCTTTAAACCATTCCATCCACAAATCATTCTTATCACTGCACTTGTGATATTCAAAATAATTATCCGTAACAACCTCAACTACTTCACTTAACTTGGTTGTTCCTTCTTTGATCTGTGACAGTGGCGGGCAAGGTACCATCATTACATCAGGTATTTCTGGAAACTTACGAGCCACTGGCACAGTTGTACTGCAACCTGCAAGCAACAAAAGAATCAATAGTTTTTTCATGGTTTTTTTGCTGCCTCATTCAAGATGCTTATGACTGCGGGATCAAGTTCGCATTTTGCGTCAATAACTTTTTCCCTCTCTTTAATCGTCTGGACAATTCTCTCTCTAGTTTCTGTGACCTTTTTGATTCTATCATGGTATTTTGTTTCAATAACCACATTTGTCTGTCGTGATTTCTCTTCTGCAATTTTTACTTTTTCTTCCATCTCTGCAACACGTTCACGCCAATCTGCTTCTACACTGTAACCACCTTTCCAGTACAAACCAATACAGAAAAGAACAATTGAAACTATCTTGATGATCGTTGCATATGCTCCAACAAAAGGTATTTTACCGCCAATAAAACCTATCACCATGCCAATTAGTCCAGTGACCAATAGTGCATTGATTACGAAAATTAGAAATGAATCTGGTAACAGATGCATCATCCACATCATTTAGGTATCTTTCTACTCATGTATGAAATGAATGTTGCGATTTTATTTTTCTTGCGGCCAGGTTCACCTTGTAGACCGACACCGATACCAGCAACTTGACCACCGCCTACAGCATTGGTAGGAGCACCACCAGCCATACCATCTTCTTGAAGTGGTTTGCAAATTTTATCAGTAGAGCACCAATAATATCCAGCACCACATTGTTTTTTGAATTCGTTTGACATAGATTATAATCCGTATCTTCCACGCAAAGCGTTAAAGTTTTGTGTTACTTCAATTGATGTTAAAGCACGATTGTATATTTTCCAAACGCCTATGTATCCGTTAAAATAATTAGTGACTCCGTTTAGATAACCACCACCGGCACCATCAGGTTTACCCATACTCAAGAATGTGCCAGTACCACTTGGATTTTGTTTTGCTCCTGCTTTTGTGGCACCGGCTGTGTTATTAACATAAGTGGCAATACCTGCAGCACTATTATAAGTCATTACAATATTATACCACGTTGTATTGTTCCAACTAGCCTGTGCAGTAGCATATCCAGTATTATATACTCCACAATTAATTTGTGTGGCATTAAATCCCATCTGTGCATCAGTCCATCCACTACTAAATGTGTTGTTACTCCACTCTCCAATTAATGTTCCTGCCGTGCTGCCTGATAAATTGCGACACCATACATCAAAAGTAAATGCAGAATCTAAACTTGTACCATAACCAGTAGTGTAACCAAAGTATTGACTTGAAGCACTGGTTAATATTAATACTGTTGTTCCGTTAACCGTTGTAGTTGTAGGAGTGTTGAATAGGGTAGCATTACGGCCATTACCACTACTATCAAGAAATGTGCTACCACTTATACCTGTAGCGGCATCGTAGTTGGCAAATAGATTAGTTGTAACAATTGAGTATGATGGAATTTGAGTGTCCACATTTATTCCACCGCCAATTGTTATTCCTGGTCCAATTATCATTTTAGAGTCCTAAGTACATCTGCTACTGGCATGTCAATTTGAATATCTGATGATATAATATCTTTTCCATTTATTCCTTTGACACGTTCTGGCATCAAATTCAAAAAGGTCAAATAGGTTTTCATTACACTATAATCGTCTTTTGACATACGAAAAAATAACAATCTGGTTGTGACTTCTGGTCCAAACAAATTGTTTAACACTACTATATGATTTAGTATAAGACGCTCACGCATCTCACCATGTTTACGATATCTTCGGAATAAACGTTTAAGATAATTCAACCGCTTCATATCTTCAGTAAACTCACTCATTACACAATTTGGTGTGTCATATGCTTTTACTGCATAGAGTATGACATTCTCATCAGTTAAATTATCAAATGACATTATTCTTCGGAATCTTCCTCCACATCTGACAGAATTTCTTCTATGCCTTCATCGTCTGTGATTTCAGCATGGAATTCGTAATTACCATCATCGGTGAGATAATAAATGAAATACAGATAAACATTAGCATCTAATTCGTAAATGCTTTCATCGCCATCTGTATCTAAATCTTCGAATGCAGGAAAATCTATACTATAACGTGATAGAACTTTCCTCATTCGTTGAACACCAGATTCTGGTGTCATCATAAATGTACTATCTATCTCTGCTTCCAATGCATGATTAATCTCCGCTCTGACTTGTGGGTCAGAGAACGGAGATTCCTCTACATGTCCTTGGAGATAACTTTTAAAGTTCATTCAGATTATGGATATGGAACGCCACCTGAATCGCCAGACATAGAACCCATCGCTACCAGGCACTCTTGCTGAACACGATTAGCACGACCACCCATAGTGATAGTAAATACACCGTTACCTTGATTAGCAGTGGCAACGGGTGTGTTAGCATATGAACCAACTGATAACAGAGTGACATTTACGATAAAATTATTACTATCTACGTAAATTCTAGCATTAGCAGCAGTATTACCAGTCAATCCAGCACCAGCACCAGCAGAACCACCAGTAAACGTGATATAACTGTTTACGGCAACAGCACCTGTATTTGCTGTGATTGATGTGATTGGACCAGTAAATGCACGACGAGCAATCCAACCAGCATGTGCGCCAGAGTGATCTTCCGAAGTGTTATTTTGAATCTCTGTGGTATCAACAGCAAACACACCTAATGCTACGGCTGTTTCCGTAGCACTGATTGTTACGTTATTGAATACTGCATCTATCTGTGCATTGGCTACACTGACTGAAGTCTTGTAACCAGTTAGACCAGAGAAGTACGGTGCGTTATTTGACGCATCTAAATTTCCCCAAAGTGACATGTGTTTTCTCCTAAAAAACTATTTCGTTTGTTATTTATGTTATTGATTAAGTCTTATGAATTTCACTTGACAACTCAGGATCTTTCTGAAACTTTTCTGAATTGTCGGATTTCTTACCTTTAGCAATATCTTTCACAATCTGTGCTTTGCGTGAATAACCTTGTTGCTTATCTTTCATTTCACCTTCTGTTGGCTCAGCAGCAGATTCTTTAACAGATTTCTCTGCATTTTTTTTCATCATTTGTTGTGCCAAATGTCTTGCTTTGGACATTGGAGTGTGTTTAGCACCAGATTTGTCAGTTGTTGTTCCAGTATCTTTATTGTATGGTTTGTTGAATGGTACATCATCTTTGCCATATTTCTTTTTTAAATACTTGTCAACTTTACGTGCATATTCATCTTTTACTTCTTCTTTTACAGGTTTCTGCTGCATGTTTTTTTCTATTTGTTTTGCTGTATGAACATTAGTGAGGGGATTCTTTTGACGTTTGGATGCAGCAATAAAGTTCTTATTATTCTTTTCAATCTTTCTCTGATAGTCATTCTTATCTTCTTGCATCGTTTCTTCATTCATTTCTGAACGCATGTAATTAGCAACGGTTGACAAATAATCTTCGGCAAGTGTAATCTTTGCTTGACACCATTCTGCTAGATTTGTATCATCTTCAATCATGTCATGTAATTCTTTGGCATTATGCATAATTGAACGCAAATCAGATTTTGCCATATCGCCTTCGTAATCATACTCATGAGAATCTTTTTCTTCTTTACGAAAACCATGATGCTTGAATATATCATATGCATTAGCACTAATTTTCTTTTTTATGTTTGTACCTTTTTTGATGATCGTAATAGGATCCGCATAATCTTCTTTTAGTTTTGGATGTGTCTCTTTCATCTTTTTCCCCAAATTGTTTAAGGCATTCTGCAACTTCTTTTGTTTTTCTGTCTTAGCATGAAATGGTACATTCTTTAATTCATTTCCATCTTTTGGACCAGGATTTCTGTCGTATTGATGAATGTTTCCACGACCAACCATGCCACCAATTGTAACTCCTTCTTCAACTTTAGTTTCTTCATGCAAATCTGCATAAACAGATTTGTGTGGTGCTTTGTCTACATGATGCTTAAAGTTTTTGGCATCATTGTGAGAATTAAATTTAAAAAATGCACCTTTATCGGAAGCATCATGATATACTCCACCATGCATTTTTGCACCAGCCTTAACATGTTCTACATCTTTAGAATGTGAATTACTACCATCGGAAACGTGAACCAAATGTTCTTCTTTTACCGAAGTTAAAATAGTATCCGATTTAAATGGTTGCTTTATTGGTCCAGACACAAAGCGACCTTTTTTCTCTAATTGTTCTTCAACTTTGGATGCTTTAGCAATACCTTTTTGACGTTTAGCAATAAAGTTCTTTGCAATATCTCTATACTCACTGTGACCCTTTTTAGTAAAAGGTCTAGCTTGTCTTATTTGATCTTTTGCTTTGGATTTATACGATGCTTTGAGTTCGGCAGAAATCTCATCAATCTGCTCAACCTCTTCCGACTTCATCGCATCAAGTTTCTTTTTATACTCGGACGGATCAGGAAGACCAGCGGCCTTCCTGTTCTTTTGCTGTTGAACATGAAGTCTCTCAGCAGCAGTCGGTGTTGGCATCTTGAAATTTATTTTCATTTTCTTCGTTGCCATATTACTTACCTTTGTTCTTAGCGTAGAATGCACCTAATGCCATCTTTTGACGTTCTTTAGTTGATTTACCGTCAAACTTTGGATTGTCAGAGTGAACAAAGTCATGAATGTAATCACCAGCGGATGCACTTGCTGGCAGTTTTTCGTCTAATTGTGTTTCTTCTTTGGTCAAACGATCAACTGCTTTTGCCATATTCGCACGGCGTTTCATGCCAGCATCTTGAACTTTATCTGCTTGTTTCATGCTTTTACGTGCTAAGTCATGTTTTTGTTCCGCAGTTTCAGCACGTGATTTATCAGCAAAATGGCGTGTGAATGCACCTTTAGCAGCAACATCGTGTGATGCTGATTTGATGTATGAACCAAGAGTGTTCTTCGACAATTCATCCAAGTGTTCTACTTCTTCTTTTTGAGTTGCTTTAATACCACTCATACGCAAACCAGCACGTTGAATACCTTTTGCATCTTTTTTGGCATATCCATATTGATTTTTTGAAACAGGTTCATCACTCATCTTACCAAATTTCTTCTGAATGTAAGAGGATACAGTCGATTTCTTTAGTTCATCAATCTGTTCAACTTCCTCTTGCTTCACTGCTTGTACGGATGCTTTAGCAACATCTGCTTTCTTACCACCGCCAGCATTCTTTGCTTTCTGTGCTTCAACTTCTTTGGTAAATGTTTCGTTATCTACTTCTTCAACAACGGTAGTTTCAATAGCGCCGTTGATTTTATCAGCATCAAATACTTCAACTTCAGTGTCACCGAACTTGACTGTTTGTGGAGCAATCTTAGCAATAACTTCTACACCTGCCTCATTGTACAATTCAAGCATTTCTGTAAAAGAAAGTTTCTGTTCATTGACACGGGTTGAACGCTTGAAATTTTGACGAGCACCATAACCTTTTGATTTCTTTTGCATATCTTCTGCATCATTATCATCGTCTTTGTAATCACGATTATGAACTAAACCTGTTTTTGTTTTTGTTACTGTACCAGTGGCAGTTTTACCAGCAGCCATGCGTTTTTTAGCATCAGCCACAGTTGGAAATGCCTCATCAAGTTCAACACTTTCAAAATGATGATTGATGTCATATCTCGACTTAATTAATTTTGACAGATACTTTCCTTTACCACTATGAACATGTTCACGACCACTTTCGGTGTGCTTCACTGTTACCGCATGTTCATCTTTTGTAGGAAATTTATGTTTTCCTGCAATGTGATATTCATTCTTTTTGACTTCTTCTTTTACTGTTGGTTTATTTTGGGCAGCATGTTTACGAACCGCATGTTCTTCACTATCAGCATAAACGTGATGAGGTTCATCCTTTTCACCTTTTGCGGGATTGTGTACAGTTGCTTTACCATTCTTAACAGAATAGCGATGCTGATAACCAACATCATCTTCTTTGATAGTTTTTTTGGCACGAAGTAGTTTAAAATCTTGTGCATCAATTTTACCATTATGATTGGCATCAATTTTAGTTTGATTACCTTTTAGTTCTTCATCCATAATCTTTGATACTGCTGCTGCTACACCTTTCAGTGCTTTATCGTTGAAAATTGACATCTAAGTCTCCTATTTTATTTTTAATTTTTTTAGCAATTCCATTTACGCAAAGCCTTATTGATACGTGAATCTGGATCACGTGCGGTCTTTGCTGATGTTAATCTTTTCTTCATGCCACCCATTCTAGCACAAAATGATTTTCTTCTGTTTGCTGCCTTAGAACCTGCTTTCAATTTACTTGGCTTTGTTGTTACAGCCATAGATAAGTGTGAGCCAGGATGTGCAGCACGATATGATTCAATACCTTTATGATTTAAACCACCTTCTGAATTCTGTCCTTCTTTGCGTGTCCATGCTTCAGTCTCATCCAATTCAACTTCTTCATTCTTAGGCTTGATGCCTTTCTTTTTCATATTGATTGCAATCGCTGCCTGTTGTGCAGCATTGGCGGCTTCGTTAATAAATGCCTTGAACGGTATTAATTGAGTTGCTTCTTGTTTTGTTTTATTTCCCCAATTGGCAGCACCCACTTTACGGCACTTGACCAATGCACCCGATGCATATGCACTTGGAAATACTGAGTATCGTGATTTTACTTTATGGTAACAGGCATCTTTTTCTTCTGTCAACTCATCTTCTGAAACCATATGTCCACCACATTCTGGACATTCACTCTTAGCTATATATTCTTCAATACTTTCTTTTTTAACGCAGTTAGGATACTTCTTACCAAACATTGTTTTCATTCCTTTTTTTTCATATCCTGTCCAACATGCTTCACCTAAAGTATCATGTGAATGATTACCATGTGTCTGGCACATACCGCAATCTTCGCATACCATTTCCATATCAGTAGATTCATTCTGTTTTTTCTTGCCAGCGCAATGTGCCTTTTGACTGAATCCTTTAGGATGTGAACAGTTAATTGAATTTTTATATTTTTGACTCCACTCTTCTTTCATCTTTCGTTTTCCTTCTGTTGGAACATTTATTGGTGCGCCACTTCTATTTGGATTGGGATCCTGTGCTCTTTTTCTTTTTGCGGCTGCATCCTCTTCTTTGTCTGACATTGATGCTGCCATCTTTGAACTACCGCATTTCGGTTTAGTAGTTTGACCTGGCTGTTTGGCACACGATTTTCCTGCATATCGCCCACCCAACTGAACCCATCCTGGTTTACCATCTGATGATTTACTTTTAGTAAACCAATCATGCAAAGAAGAATCTCCAGATTTATTTTCTTCTTTTACGAATTGTTCAAACTTTTTCATACAAAGTTTCTCTTTTTAAATGTTGTAAGTGAGATACCTTTTTTCTTCAACTCATCTTCTTTTTGATCACCAATAGATGCAGTTGTTTCATCACCAGTCAACTCAGTGATTGATGATGGTATAACTTGTGTTGCTTTACCTCTCTTACTTAACTTCTCACCAGTATCACGTGCAGGTGATTCACCTGAACTTGCCATTGAAAGACCTGGTTCTATCCCTTTGTCGATGGACTCTTGGGTTTTCTTGTTCCAGTTTTCTTTGATTTTGTTGAGGGTGATTTTCGGGCGGGTTTCACTTCCGCTTCCGTTGTCCGACTCACTGACTGGTTTGTCAAGGGCAGGTTTTCCTTTTGGTCTAAAGTTGGTTCCAACTTTGCCAAGTTGTTTTGCACTGGGGGTGGAGATATTTTGTCCATAAATTGCTTCAATAGCATTATTATCTGGTGAAGATATTTCATTTAAGTCCTCTCTGATTTTAACAACATACGTTTTTCCAACTTTGTGAACTATACCATTGTTACGATGTGCTTCCTTTGCAGCAGACATACGAAAATGAAACACTTTTGGTTTTCCATTTGTATCCGACATAAGTTTTTGTTTTTTCTTTTTTTCTTCTTCTTCAAACAAATCTTCAAATGCTTCGTTGACTTTTTTAGCAATTTTCTCAACTGGCACTAAATGATCATGCACTGAACGATGAGTAACTTTACCATTTTTACCGTAACGACCGAATCCATAATACTCAAGACCCATCGCATTCATCTCATCGTTTGTTTTTGCATTTGTATTAGGTTGTGCGGTTTTGCTAATTGGTGCTGTGTCTTTTTGACCTAACTCTGATGCTATCCAATGTTTTGATTGTTCACTTTTTGGAGGCGTATCAACAAACTTTTGAATCTGTTTGAAAATTTGTTGCATCTCTTCTTTTTTTGCTTTGACAACATCTGGTGATGCATTACGTAAATCTTCAGAGTTATCAAATTCAATATAGTTGTTGCGAAATATTTTAGAAAACTGAGCACGTGCTGCCTGTACTTCTTCCCATTTTTTCTTACGAATCTCTTCTGGCACTGTACGACCACCACGTTGACCACGTTCTACATTTCTGGCTTTTGATACTTCATCATCGGTATTAACCATGATCATTGAAGTATCGTAACCTAACTTCTCTAGTTTCTTTTTGATTTCTTCATATTCTTTTGGATCAGCACCAGTGCCATTAATGATTAAGCCATTACGACCATGAAGTGCTAGACGATTACGAATTTCTGTAATATCTTTAGCCTTTTTGCGAACTGCATTACGTTGTCCTGCTTCGTTATCTGGCATAGTCTTATCCAGATTTTCTTTATCCATCAGATACTCTAATGCTTTATCTGAATTGATTTCAATCATGCCGTGTCCGTCAAGTGTATTTGACAGAACATAATCTTTACCAGAACCTGGACCACCTGCTAAAAATACGGCTTTGAATATTGCTTTATCGTGTACACCTTCTGCTAGAATAGACTCATGCAGATTCATGCCTTTACGAACATCATTGTACATGTGTTTAGCATGTTCATGAGACATTGAAGATGGTACACCTTTTTTGAATTCTTTGAAGTTGCCTTTAGTGGCATGTTCACGCATCTTACTTGCGGAAATACCAGTTGTGCCTTCAGCATCAGGATCACGTTCACCAGCAGAATGGACTTTGATTGATTTGAAGTTAAACCGAGCACCTTCATGTGTACCATTATACTTGTGTAAGAGTTTATGGTACTCGTCTGTACGATCAGAACCACCTACCATATGAAGGTGAGTTACACCTTGTTTATGAAGTTTCTCTGCGTGATGAAAGAATGTTGGTGCATCTTTATTTGCGGCAGTAAAATTAGTATTGGGAAATGCACGTTTGGCATGCTTGACTTTTTGTGCTGCTGTAAGAGGATTCTTTTTAGAGTCTTGTGAATGTGACAGAACGATGTGATGAGAACCACCGACTTTATCGGCAATATCTTTGACTTTGTTGACTAATTTTTCGTGACCAGAAGTTATCGGGTTCATACGCCCGAATGCCAGTACAGCATGTTTTTCTTTCTGCTCACGCAGAAAATCGCTAAATTTCATTTATCCGCCTCTACAGCAGGGTTACGTTTTCTTCTATTTAGTAATTTTCAACTGCACCAGTGCCAGCCATGATGCCTGTACAGTGAATTTCATCTAATTCTACTAATAAATCTTTGTTAATATTGACAAAATGTGCGTGTTCCGTATCAATTCTAGTCTGAAGAATCAGTGAAATATTATTTTCACACATTTTCATGTAATCGTTCATCAGTGTTGGACAGAACGAAAACATACGTGTAATCAGTAGGTCTGTAGCAAACTCATTACGAGAATCTTCCAACCAAGTTGGCATCCTTTTCTTAAATACGTACTTACCCTGATGCATATGTTCTTCAACGTTAAATTCATCAGTCAGATCAGTTCGTGCTGATAACTTGAATATACGTTCAACATTATTCATAACTTCTTTCATATCCTCATCTTGTTGTAAAAGCATTAAAGTTTTCAACATCAAAAGATTTTCTGCTTCACTTTTACGATGATTAATAGCCAACTCAGTTATTTGTTCATCGCCAGAAAAATCGGCAGCAAAATTAGCAAAGTGTGAAATTGCTTTTAATTTTGCTTTTTCAATTTCATGAGGCGATCCATCTGTTAAAAGAATAATGGCATCAGGTACATACTTACGAATTGATATCAGACCTTTCATAGTCTGATCAAACCTGTCGGTGCGACTAACCACACCCATATCAGCATTCAAAGCTGATGTTACGATGAATAATGTTTTATCTTTCATTGGTGCCATTCTGTCCTTGGAAATAGTTTGATTGTTTTATATTCTACATTTTCGGTCTTACAAATAAATGAAATCAGATTAGCAATCTCTTCTGGTTTCAAAAACTTATCTGGTGCATTGTTCGGATTATTTCGTTGCATCGGAGTCTCAATACTGCCAGGATGAATACTAGTTACATAGATGCCACGACTTTGCAATTCTTTACCTAACACACCCGCAAATGCAGTGAGTGCATGTTTAGATGCACCATAGATTGCTTCATACTCTATCTCATACAAACCAGAAACTGAATTAATAAAGAATATGCGTGATCCTGATGGCATCCACTTCAATGCTTCGTTGGTAACATACATCGCACCTTTGACATTAACATCAATAACTTTATCAATTGCTTCATGATTTTGTGCTGCAAACTTTCCACCAGTAAATACACCAGCATTATTGACTAGGATATCGGTATATTGGTTCATATATTTGAATGCCAATCTAACGTCATCGTAACTTGAAATATCACATTCAACCCATGTAAAATCTTCTGGAAATTTCAAGAAACTTTCTGGTGGTTTACTGCGTGATAGACCATAGACATGATAACCATCGTCAATTAATTTACGACAAATCTCTGCACCCAAACCATAACTGCAACCTGTCACCACAGCATTTTTCTTAATCATGATAAGTCCTAAAAAGTGCGATAGCGTATTCCATTTCCGATTTTGTAATATCATTCACAATTTTATAATTACCCACATATATTGGCAACGGTGCATACTGATTACCATTACGATGTTTAGTTGCGTCCGATAAACTTTTCTGAAGTAATTCCATGTTTGTGAAACCTTCATGAAATGTTTTTAGTTTTAATCGTTTTGCTAGATTGAATATTCTGTTGAGAACACTCTGACCTATGTAACCACGCAGACAAGCAATACATGAACTATACAAGCAATCAAGTGCTACTGCTTCCCCATGCAATAATTCTGGTATATTTGTCATCTCAATCACAGGACTGAATGTGTGACCAAAGTCTACACATCGATCTAGTTTTCTTTCCCATAGATTAGGACCAAGTTCAGCAATCATATCTGTGATAGCAAGATTGATGACACGAACTGGTACTGCGCCGTGCTGAAACTTCTCTTCAATCAACAGTTCAGCATTCTCTTCAAGTAGTGTGAATAGTTCTGGTGATTTGATAACTGCTAACTTGAATATCTCAGCAATACCATTAACGATTTCACGTTCACTTTGTGTCTTAATGAACTTCTTGTCGATCAATGTGGCAATTGGTGGATAGTATGCACCAAGACGATTGCGTCTTTCAAAATGATTAACTGCTACCTTCGACCCTACGGAAGCATCAACAATGGCCAGTAAAGTAGTTGGGACTTTGATGTAAGGGATTCCACGGCGATATATGCTGCAAGCAAACCCAACAATGTCAAGCAAGACACCACCACCAATGGCGATAATCGGTTCACGGCGTAACACTCCTTCATCTTCAAAAAATTGTAAAATATAGTCTGCATCTTCCCATGTCTTGCTTTCTTCGTCAGTATCAATAACCAACATAGAATATTTAACATTATGGGAATTGAAATAGTTCATTAATTCTACAGTGTAAAACTTATGAACATTCTGATCAATAACAATCATCACTCTATCGTTAGTCTTATACGATACCAAGTCATGGTTCAAAGGATTGAAAATATCAGCAGAGTATGTTAGTTTGAACTCTACTGGTAATTCTGTTTTGACTGTCCAAGTCCGTTTGAACTTGTCGTAATCCATCATAAAATCATTCATTTAAATACCTTACTTAACAAATAACACGCCTGAATATAAAAGAACTTTGCTTTATCTATATCACCTGCCAGAACTTTGAATGGAAGCATACGAATGAACTGAGTTGCCTCAAAAATGTTCACAATCTCTTTAGTTCTTTTTTCGGTAATTCCTGACTCAAAATGATAGTTAAAGGTTTCAAAATTCTTTGGTATCTGCAACCTATGAGTTACAGAAACACCATCTATATCTACCTGATTATCATTTATGTAACCATAATTACTGCGTGAGCATTGTAAAACTTGTGCATAGTCCAAAAACCTAGTATCAATCATACTTTCTTCATATACATCAATAAATACCACACGATCTTCCTCAAATGAATATAAAATGTTTTCTAGTGTAGGATTACCATGAATGTTTTCCTCTTGTACCAACTTTAACTCGGAAAAGAAATTTTCTAAGTCGTTTATTGAAGCACCTATACCTTGAACAATTGTATCATGATACTCATATGTTCCATAAGAATAAAACTCAGCAAACTCTGGCACAACAAGTGCATCGGTTATCTTTTGTTGTACTTCTTCTTCAAAATATAAATTACCTGCTCCCGGTATTGGATCATGTGTGACTGAATGAAGTTGATTCAGACCTTTCCACACCGCTTGACTCATACGAAAGATTTGTTCATCAGTCAGAGTGTCGTTAGTCAGAATATTTTTAATGTCACGAAAACCTTTCATATATTCTATTTTGAAGAATGCTTTATTGTGATCAACACCAACATTAATAACTTGTGGAAATAGATTAGGATACAATGTATTATATCGTTGCAATTTCTTTAGTTGTGAATACCAACGAACGAAACCATATTCACGATTTTGATCACGAACAATTTCTTTACTGATACATTCTTGTTCACAAGATTTAATATAGTATGTGGAACTAAGGGAACCACCTTTAAGTTTCTTTACTGCGGATATCATCTTGCACCTAATGTTTGTCTTGCTATCTCAATACCATATTCTTGTGGACTGCCAAGTACAATCGTTTCTTGGTTATTTCCAAGACCATTCATGAATACTTGTTTACCTCCAGCAATCATACTTTGAATCACATCTGCTACATACAGTTCACTCTTTTCTTCATATTGTTTCGCCCAAAGTGAATTAAAAAAACTCATGTACATATTACCCGTCAAAAATCCATATAGTCCTGATGAAGCATATGGTGAGATTTGTTTCTTCTCTACAATTTCCAGTACAGTTTCTTCAAATGCCCGAACATATGAATACTTTGGTGAGTTGCCAACAAACACATCAATATAAGCATCATACAGATTATTCATCGAATCAGCAATCAGATTTAAAGATCGACCTGTAACAATTGTATCTGCATTATGAATGAATGTTGGTATGTTGTCATCATACAGTTGATCAATACCTATGGCAGCAGTATGTGCTTGACCTTTAGTATCACCAATGTATAGAATGTTCTTCTCATCTAATCCAAATGGTTTGATGGTTTCTAGTAATTGATCTTTGAAATAAACATCACGCTTGTTTGCAACAAGAATTGTTTGGTACGTTTCACCAAAATTATTTAAGATATCGTGAATGATTGTTGTGTTATTCCAAGGCAACAGATACTTTGGAATATCAAAACCAACATCATGAAAACGGGTATTATAACCCGCCATACAGATAACTAAGTTAACCATTTTTTAAAATCTTCCCTGATTAAAGAATGTGGTGTTCCGTTATACTCACCTGGTGGAAATGGATGGTTGACATCACAGTATACCAGATTCTCACCAACCATACCGTATTTCTTCCAGTTAGCACTCATAAAATCTTCACACATATATTGTACACCAGAATCATAGAATTTGTCAATATGATTATAACATTCTGCATAGTTATCCATATTCTTAGATGATGAGAATGCGAACTGATCATTACCAAAATCTTTGGTTGGTACCATACGGCAATTTGGAATGTACAGTTTGCTGTTATCCAATTCATCAAACGGTATCTTAGCGTTGATGGCAAAATCAAATCGTGACCGAATCACCCAATCAAATGTCATATTGTTTTCAAGTTCATATTCAGATTTCAACTGATTGCAACCTTGAATAGCATACAGTTGAGCAAATGTTGACATTCTACCATCCTTTACTTTCCAGTTTGGTGATGGTGGTGGAGTTCTTGTGTATTTTGACAAATCTTCATCAAGCGGATCTTCAGCAACCGATAATTCAGGATTATACAAGTCTATAATCTTCCGATAGAAACTCATATCATCTTGTGTCCATGTGTGAAAGAATACAGTTACATCATTACCTTCTATAATATTTTTCTTATGAAATTCATATCCTGCTTCCACACTTCGTGCTTGACCAGATAAACATAATGCTATCTTCATAGATCACGTCCTACATTTGCTTTGTTATCTACAATACCAAATGTTTTTAATGATTCTCTTTCATATACAACCATACTATTATAGAATGCTACAGAGTATAGACCTGAATATTTTGATAAAACTTCAGGCATTATTGGTTCACCCTGAAAGTGTTGTTGATTTAAAATGTCTGTCGTGCGTTTGGCATGTTCCAAGAACGTGCCAGCGCCACGGAATGAACCACCCCATGGTTGTGGCCAGTAACTTGTATGTGTATCTTCACAAATATAAACACCACCAGGTCTTACATGTGGAAATACACTATTGAGTGTAGTAATTTGATGTTGCATCACATGCGAACCATCATCAATGACGATATCAAATCCTTTTTTGTCTGATAGGTATTGATCCCAAAATTGTGGATCACCTTGATCACCCATTACAATTTCTACTTTACCATCATACACATAATTTTTACATTCTTCGTTAATGTCAACACCAACAACTTCTGTGCCTTCACCAAAGTATTTTAACCACATCTCAATTGATCCACCACCAAGAACACCAATTTCCAAAATTCGTGGTGATTTACCAACGAATTTACTCAGATGTCTCTCATACACATCAAAGTAACCCGACCATTTAGTACAACCTTTGTCCAAATTCCAGAATATTTCTTTTAGATTAGATTGAGGTGATGTTTCATTATCACTATTAATATACATTTTTTCATAAACCATTATATTTCTCCTCGATTACTTTCTTCCACTCTGGGACACGATCATATTGATGTACTATAGTATACTCTATTCCTTCTGAAGTTACAACCTTATCACCATCTAATTTCGGTGATGGTTCAAGTAAGAATGGACGGAATTCATCTATCTTACTTGGATCGGCAGTTGTGCCCAACTGACATGCCCAACCATCTTCTGATTTGGTATACATGGAAGTTTTTAGATATGGATGTTGTGAAATCAAGAAATTGAATGTTGACTGATCACAAATTTTGATTGGACGACCAACGCATGATGTAAAGATATTCATCATCAAATCTTTCATGGCGTAACCACGACCAGCAAGAACACCTACATTGAAGATAGTATTATTCTTAAACTCTTCATATATTTGTGATCCAAATGTTTCCATAAGATTTTGATTACCCCACGGCTCATCTTTATATTTCATACTCTCAGATGAAAATACTAAATCTTCATCTTTTGATAAATTATTTTCTAACCATTCAGATGGGTTCTTTTGAAATATCACATCTTTAACATCAGTGGTAATTACATATCGATATAGATTATTTTTTAGAACATTGTAGATGTGGAAGAACCTCTCAACATGCACCATCATGTTAGAGTTGTATGTTAGATTACCATTTGAATCTTGATTGAATGCTATGATAGCAAAACCCGCATCAGAAATCTTATCTACGGTTTCTTTATCACAATTCATAAGAATCAGGCATTTATCACCTTCAAAGCCTGATTGATTGATAGAGTTGACCCAATACTTTAATTTGGACCAATTATAATTCGTGGCGCAGCCAATGATCAAATCTTTCATAATATCCTCACGTAAAAAATTAATTAGTGTATTTCTTATATAGTTCTATAGTTTGTCCTGGTGTGTCTTTTACATATTTTTGTACCGTTTCTGGTCTACCCCATTCACCAGCACCAGCCTTAGATACAAACTCTTGTGTACCTTTTAAATCTTTAATATATTCTTTGAACGATTTCACTAATTCCTCGTCAACGTCAATATCTTCTGTATTTGTTTCTCAATGATTGGACCACGATTAGGCCAATGAATGTATGGTTGATCTTTTGACTTGAGCAAATTGGTCAAAAATGGCATGATAATTTTTTCTACTTCAGTTAAACGATCTTTGTATTCTTGGACTGTATCATTTTTTTCTGCAATAACTGCTTCATATTCAACTTCGTCAACTGTGGAGAAACCAAAATCTTTATCTCCATATTCTGCCATAATCTTATTGATATCGTATTCCATCATTTACTCCAATTTTTAGCAGCACTAAAATTCTGATGACTGAACTCTAAACGATCAACTAATTTCAATGCATTACCTTTTAGTTTATCTACTGCTACAAATCCTTCTGGTGCTGTGATTCTGAATCCATCATCAGTACGAACAAATGTGCCGATTGAACGAATAGTTTCCAACTTACGAATGATCATAAGTTTTGCCTCAATGATCATATTCATCAAATCAAATATGTTTTTTAGTTGTGCAGCATTGGTACGATAGAATCGCATGACTTCTGTTTTCTCTTTGATGCGTTTCTCTTTCGTATCTGCTTTCTTTGCAGCAGAGATTTCTTTGTTCAGTTTATCTTCTACCCACTTCATCAAACCGGTTACATGTGCCCTAGTATCACGAATCTCTTGACCCTCACGCACTTTGGTATTGTTGTACGTTTTAATTTGCATCAGATAAGTTTCGGATGATGCAATCTTATTAAGTATGAGTGCAGGTATTGTAGTGAACAATCTTCCTGCTTGTGAAAGAATTGATGTGAGGTCAGCAGTTTCTTTTTCTGTGAATGTGGCAGAACCAGATGCGTCAGTGAATGATGCATCACGGAACCAAACATCTTTAGTTGTTTGTAAATGACCAATATCGATATTGAATGATGCTTTCATGTTCTCAATATTTTTACCAACATATGATGTATGAAATACCACACCAAGTTGTGCGGCTTGCATCATCTTAGCCAGTTTAGTATTTGCTGGTACTGCATACACAATTGTATTCGGTTGAAATATTAAATACTCTTCACCATCAATCGTTTCGTGTTTTAAATCATCTTTGGTGAACATCATATCACCTTGCAGAATACCCTTGATACCTAACTTTGGTAAGTATGCAAGTGCAATCTTCAGTTTATCATTCAGTCCTTCTGATGGATGATTCTCATCAATGTCTGCGTCAGTATAGTTTAGTTTGGCATTCTTGTTGAACACAGATTTTGTACCAACAAAGAACTTACCGTTTTCTGGATTAATGCCACAAAATATTGCAGGTGCACCATCCCATTTTGTTGTCACGTTTACTTTAACATCGGAATGACCTGCTAACATATTGCGAAGTGAACGCAGAAAGTTGATTGCTTCTCTTGCACCAGACACACCATTGTTCAATACATTATCTTCAAGATGTTCTAGGTGAACGTTCTTACCTTCTTTTTTTGCTTCGGTTAAATATTCTCTGAATTTCATTTTAGTATAATTTTCCAAATGGACCAAATTGGCGGCCTTTTTTCTGAGCAAGAAAGCACATATCAGTTAATAGATTATCTCTTTCTTCTTTTTCCATTTCACAAATATTGTATAAAAAGTTTAACTGCATTAATTTAGAATTCGCTGTATGTGGTTCAAGTGTAAATACTTTTTGCATATTTGCAATAAACTCTTCTTCATTTTTCACACCAGTATCAACTTTTGCCGCAACAATTGAATTGTATACATTCTTGGCATATTGTAAAGAAGTTTTATCATTGAACTCTGCGCCAGTCATTGGATATTCTTTATGACTATTTTTAAATGGCAGTTTATAATCTTTCAGTAGTTTTGCTAACAAGTCAAGTGGTGTTTTACCTAATCTCGCTTTAGTACCTGCTGATGAAGTTGGTTCAAATTTTAAGTTATTATAACCAGATGTGCTATTTGCTTTAATTTGAAAATCATATTTTACGCCATCACCTTCCACAATAATTCTAGTATCTTGCGTTGCAAATTGTGTTCCATTTTTTAAATTTAAAGGGCACTTCATTGATGATATGTTGAAATTATAATTTTTCTTATCAGGAAAATCAGCCTCATTTATATTAACTTCTTCATACTTTGCTTCTTTACCAGAAATTAATTTTAGAGAAACACCAACAAGCCTTCTTTCTTTATACATTGTTCTCATAAGAGCATTTAACTCTAAAAGACTGGATGCTTTACCATCTTCAATTATCTTTTTAATATCCGCAATAACTTTTTGTTCATTCTGAACACACCAAATATCAGCGGGATCCCAAGAATCTTTTTTAGAAATTTTAAATTTTGTGCGAACAAGTTCTGTAATGTAATCCATAAATCCACCATCTCTTGTGAACTCTGTAAACTTAGATGATGCGAATTCTTTAAACATAGTTTTTTGTTGGGCATGAAATGCTTTCAACCATTCAGCATTTATTGCTGGATAAATTTTCACCAACTCACTATACTTTTTATCTTTTACAATATCGTCTGGAGTGTTGTATATTTGATTATCATTCAATACTCTACGAAAAACCCACGCAGAACCGAGTTCTTGCATCTTTGTTAATTCTGCAGCTGAATAAGATTTTGCCATTTAATACTCCATATGATTGATGAAGTATTTATACTAACAGGATTACCTGATAATGTCAAGTTCTTTTTCGCCTGTCCATACTTCTATCTCGGAGCGTAGCCTATTCTCAGACTTGAGTGTATCATATCTGGTCGTTGATTTCTTCTTCCACCAGTCTATGATCGTCTCCAGATGAAACTTATCATAGTTCTCCTTGTCTGGAATCAATTTGTCCGTTTTACCCATGACCACATCTGTAAAGTTACTGTAACCATAATTTGAGGCATAGTATCGTTTCTTTTCTGTCAATGACAAGGCATTCTCCACAGTCTGTGCAAACTTCTCACCTTCTGGTGAACCTTTCAATGCCACTTTAGTCATTGAAATGATTGCGTTTGAGACTTTCAGTTTACGTGATGATGCATCAGCAGGTACGAATTCACCAATCGCATTCTCAACATAGTTCTTTAAATCATCATAAGGTTTACCGTGCATCATTGGTAAGAAATTGCTGTCAGTCAAACCTTTGAATCTTAAATATGGTTTCATGCCATCATATTGTGATGATGACTTTGAACTGCCATAAAGACTTGTCGTTTCAAACAAACAGGTATTCATGTCATACTTTGCATCTAACTTTTCTTTGACCCAATGTGAACAACAGATTGCAGCAAGTAGTTTACCACCAAGGTAATTAAAACCAAAGGGTTGTGAAGGTACAATCACAAAACCCATAATCGATGTGTGATTAAATGACTTTGCAGATTCGGGTGTTTGAGAAAATACACCACCCAACATTTCATTTCTTGGTTTCATGTTAATAACAGGAGAACCCAAACGAATGAAACCAACCCACTTCTTTGTATTCTTTTCTTGTACTGCCAAACGAAAACATCTACCAGGAATACTAGTCATATTTGAATGTGAAGAAATCATGTTCAAATAAATGTCCCAATTATTTTGTGGTAGTTCTACAAGTTCAAACTCCATATCTTGTGGGTGTATATCAAAGTCTGAAAATAAATCTTCTTCTGGTCCCATACCAAACAAAGTAGGAGGTCTTTCAGATAAAGAATTTAGTTTTTGATCACGAATATAATCATCAATTCTCTGAAATTTATCAAAGTATTTTGAATAGATGTTAGCACAATATACTGCTTGATCTCTAGTTAGATTCATAATTTTTAAACGTAATGTAAGTAACCACCAACAATATACTTTGGTACATCTACTGGTTTGAATGCCACATGTGGGTGTGTCCACAATGGTGGAAACATTAGCAAGCGACCTGTTCTAGGTTGTACTTTAACTTTAACCGGTTGATTTCTGTTGAGTTGAAATGCTGTCTGTCCACCTTCTTCCACATCATTCAGATACCAAAAAAATACCAAAAATCTACGTGCTGAGGCATAGTCTTGTACATCTACATGAAACTTAAACTCATCTTGATCGTTTGGTAGATATCGTTTCATCCTTAATTGTTCAAATCCAAAGTTTTCTGGCCATGCCATCAAATCAACACCGACATCCTTCTTATACACATCCATATAGGTTTGCATCGTGCTTACTAGATAGTCTATTTCAGATTTCCAACTTACAATGTTCTCATTCAAATTTAATTCGGTGAATGAACGATGCCCTTCTAAAAAGGTTTCTCTGTGTTGTTTTGGATGATTCTCAAACTTCTTTATAACAGAATCACAAAATGTCTTAGGCAAAACATTATCATAATATTTCACGTAACTCATACTTTAAATCCTCCAAACTTATTTTTCATACCACTAAGTCTTTCACGATCACCAAACGAATTCAATGGTTTATCATCAACTTGACCAGCATCAATCAAATCTTCTTGTGCTGACTGTTCAACATCATACAGTTTCATCTTTGATCTGTCAATACCCACCATGAATCGTTTGAATGTATTCGGGTCATTATATCGGTTCTTTAATTGTTTGACCATAATTTGATTCAATTGTTGCAACTCTTCGGTACTTATCAAAGCGAACATAAAGTCAGCAGTTGCAGGTAGACCAAAGGATTCACTAGTATCCTCAAGACCTGGATCACTGGAGGTGAAGCCGGAACGTGTTGTCTGTGTGGCAGATACTATGGGTACCGAAAACTCAACCGCAAGACCCCTGAGTTCTTCCGCAATAGCCTTAATATAAGAATAACTATTGACATTCGCACCAGCCTTGATTCTAGCACTTGCACAAATGTTAAGATAATCAATAAAAATGATATCAGGTTTGAAACTCTTTTTTAGTTGCAATTCATTTAACAAAGAACGGAAGTGCAGTGCAGATGCTGCAGCAGTTGGATATTCTTTGATGATTAACTTGCCTTGTGTCTTTACTTTCAATGCAGAAAACTTACGGTCATAATCTTGTTTGCTGATAGAATTCAAGTCTGCAATATCGATGTTCAATAAATTGGCATCGATACGTTCAGCGATTCGTTCTTCAGCCATTTCCATCGTGATGTACAATACGTTTAGACCTTGAGACAAACAAGAACCTGCAACGTGACACATGAACAAAGATTTACCAACGCCTGTGCCGGCCAAAGCAATGTTCAACGTTTTCTGTGGCAAACCACCTTTGGTAATCTTGTTGAAGATGTCTAGGTCAAATGGAATCTTTGTTTCGTGTTTATGATAAAAGTCAAACCGATTATCCGCATCTTCAACATAATCGTGACCAACGGATGAATCAAATGATACACCAAGTGCATCACTCAATAACTTTGGTATAGAACCTTTACTATCATTTTCGGATTTGTTATCAAGAATTTGTACAGACTTCATGATAGCATTATAGATTGCTTTATCTTGACAGAACTTTTCAGTGTTATCAATTAACCATGCGTTATCCGATTTCTCTTCTTTCTCTGCATTAATTTCACGAAGCATTTCAACTGAATCACGAACTTGTTGTTCGGTCAGTTTTTTAGATTCTGTAAAATTAATTACCAAAGATTCATAGGTTGGAAGATTCTTGTAGTGATTAATATACTCATTGACTTCTTCAAAAAGTATTTTCTCGGTATTGTCGGTAAAGTATTCCGATTTTATGAAAGGTAAAATCTTACGAGCATAGTCCTCATTAAATATCAAATTCTTTAATATCGTCGTCTCTAGTCGTTTCATTGGTTTGTTTCATTAAGATTTCTGTTAAGATGTCACCTATCATTGTATGAAATTCCTGATCAATTGTCAAGTCATGAACGCTGAAAGTGGGTGTATGTTCAATGGTATAATCAAAGTAGAGTCTGGCAAACTCACCTTCTTCTATTACCTTTGCTTTACCATAGTGATACAGAACACCGGCATACTTTCCTTTTAGTATGCCGATGCCTGTTATCTGTTCATCATCAGATGGTATAAACTGATAATCAATATCTACTTCATACTTCTGAGACATCTTCTTTTTCCAAAACTGTATCTTGTCCAAGAATGCTACTATACGTGATCTCATATCTCTTCCTTACATATTCTTTAAATTTCTCATTAGCAAGAATATCATTCCAGAATTCAGCATTCTGTGTATCATCTAATCGTTTCTTGTCACCAATCTCACCTGTATCTTGGTTGACCTTTGCATACCAACCATTAGATGGTTTTTGTACAAAGTTACCTTCAAGTGCAATATCAAGTAGACCAGAATACTTATTGATGCCCCCATCAAATGAAACTGTTACAGGTATCTTAGACTTCTCACGAACAAAACGTGATTTCTCAACGTTGATGATGAAGTTATATCCTGTGATTTCGGTGCCGGTTTTTTCTTGCTGACGACCAAGAATCCAAATTGTATCTGCTGAGTAGTAAGAACCTGTGCCACCACCAACGATGTCTTTAGGATACAAACCAATCTCTTTGTATGTGTGATTTACCACAATCATTGGAATATCTTTGATAGTCAAGTGTGGTGTGACCATACGGAACAACGACTTCATTTGCTTTGCACGACTCATATCTGCAACAGTCTTACCTTCTGTTGCATCATCAACTTCTTTCTTTGATGCTAGATTACCAATTGAATCAAGAATAATAATAACTTTATTACCTTTTTCAATCTGTTGTAACTGCACCATGATATCATGTTTCAATTGTTCAACGTCAGTGATCGGTGTGTGTAGAACACGGTCAGTGTCAATATTAAATGTTTCAAAGTATTTCTGTGGTGTGCCAAACTCAGAATCATAAAATAGAACTACCGCATCCGGATACTTCTTCATATAAGCAGATGCCATCAACAAAGCAAATGCCGTCTTAAAGTGTTTTGATGGACCTGCAAACATAGTCAGACCTGGTGTCAGACCACCATCTAGATTGCCTGATAGTGCCACGTTTACAATAGGCACATCAGTTTGAATCATATCTTTCTCAGTAAAGAATTGAGACTTCGCAAGTATGGAAGTCTCTTTAATCGTTGAACTCTTTTTCAACTTATCAAGAACGCTCATTCATTTCTCCTGTTGTGTTCCGCAAACCAAACATATATTTACTTCATGTGGTGTTTTATCTTCACACGGCAAACACTTTTGCCATGAATCTGCGTATAGGTGTCCTTTTTCCACTGCTTTATAAACAGCATATTGACCTCCCGTTTCATAAATTGACACAGACTTCTCATAATTTGTAATCACATTTCTCTCCTAAAAACTAAAAGTTCTTCATGTATTCTAACAGTTTTTCTATTATTCCACAACTTTAATCTTGATGGTGCTGTTCCTATAGGTTTTTTTAGTATAACTTTATCGTATAAAACAAGACCAGCATCTTCTCCACATCTTATCATATCCGACACAAATGGAACAAGCCTGTTTACAAGTTTTCTACCTTCAGTGTAATCTCTAAAATCTGCAACAACAAAACAACAATATGAGTTTTCATGCATTAAAGAGAGACATTTTCTATAAACATTTTCCATTTCTGATAGAAACATTTTATAGTCGGAAATATTACTAATATCTCCTTCTTCTTGTGAATAGGTTTCTAATGTCCAATATGGAGGACAGGTAAAAATCAAATCAAACTTTTCATCTGTTTGAAATTTTCTACAATCTATATTATGAACATTGACACTACATTCTTCACCAAAAATAAAAGAATTATCTAATATTTTTTGAATTTTTTCTGCTTCACTCTCACGAATTTCACAGCCGACATAGTTATATCTTAAACTTTTTGCCATATATGGACGAACTACAGAAGAAAACGGATCAAATATTTTACCTTTTGGTGGACAATATGACGAATATATTATCTTACAAAGATTAGGATTGAAATAACTTGTAGTTGAAGTATATGCTGTTTTTTTTCCTGCACCGCCAAAACTTTTCAATGTGTTTTCTCTAGTTGATTCTCCATTTCGTTCTTTCAATTCTTTCAATATAGAATTTGAAAATTTAGCGTTTTCGGTTTCCCATATTGAATATGGAATTATTCCATATGTGGATAGAAAATCAACTCTTTCATATTTTTCCTTCTGTTCAAGAACGCTCATTCATTTCTCCATTCATATCAGCAATTTTATCTTTCGGTATTACTTGATGTTTATCATCTACAAAGAAGGATTCTAAACTAGGACCATCCTTCTTGTCAATCTTTTTCTTCTTCACTACCTTTTTGATTTCTATTTCAGGTTTATCTTTCAATCTACGATACGTTTGATTAGAGGCAATTAGTAACAATACTGCAAGTGGATCAAATACTACAATAATAACAAAGATCACTAATCTAACTGCTCTATCAATCAAATCACGATCTTGTGTGCCGTAAACTACTTCAGCAACATATTTTATAGGCCCCAAGTCTGATTCAGCCTTTTTAATTTCCAATGATATAGGAGACTTTTCTTCCGTAATTTTCTGTACTTCGGTCTGCGACCTAGCAATCTCATCAGAGATTCGTGTGCGCTCTTTCTGTTGGGCTTTGCGGATTTGATTCGACCTCTCTGCACCCCTTTCGTCCGTTGAGCGTGCCATGACTTGGTCAACCGCCGCATCCAACTGTAAGACATTTTTGCGATTAGTCTCGATGCTCTCTTTGAGGGTTTTAATCTTCTCCTCATAAATCATTTCCTTTTCAATCAGTGGTGTGATACCAGTAGAATGTTCGATATGTGCTTTTGACAAATAACCAAAAATACCCATCGATGTAATTGCCATGAGTAGTATAACAGCAATTAGAAAATATACTTTTAATGCGGAGAATGTATCTTTCCAATGAGTATGTAGCCAAGATACTGTTACCAATTTTGCTGCTTCAAGTACCGAACCCATAATAATAATCGGCCAATATGAACCTGGAAATATCTGTGCAAGACCTATTACTGAATAGTATGCTGCGATAGTAGATAAAGCAATTGCAGTCAGAAATGGTAATATAGCATGTATCATGGATTGCGTTTATTATGTGGCACATCAAATACTAACGTGATGCGTACATTGTCTCCTATGTTTTTGGCAGAGTGTTCCAATTTATTATTAAACCAAAATAATGTACCTGGCTCAACAACTAAACTTTCATCTCCTACAGTATACACGTAACGACCTTGTATTGACAAGTGATATCTGTCTTTATTAAGGTAATAAGTGCCAAAATCAATATGTTTGCCAACTTCACCACCTACAGGTATAGAAAGAAATCCACACCGTTTAAAATCTTTGAAATGTCGTTTCATAAATGAAACAGCTTCAGTATGTCGGTAATATGCTGGTGCTTCCATACAACCTTCAGAATCAAATACATAATCACCAGGTTTATCAATCGTGCCAATTACTAATTGCAACACACCACTTTGGCTTAGATAAACATCTGGATCAAGTACCGTGGCATGTTGCAGTTCTTTCTGATAATTCCAATCAGACGCATGTTCTTCTAATTGTTTCTTTATCTTTGAAACGTTAATGCCAGTTTTAATTATACGAATATTTTTCATCCAAAAAAACTCTCCAATGTAGATTGTTTCTCAGCTCGCCAACCAACACAATCAAGAATAACTTTAACGGGTTCTAAAAAGGTTTTATCAAACTGAGTATCGTAATCAATATATTCTTGCAGACCAAACTCTTTTGGTAATCGTGTTGGAAAAGAAACTACTGTATCTTTAAATGGATTAGGTGATTTGAGATACGTGAATTTTAATTTTTCACCTTCACGAATCAACTGATACTTTGTAGTCAGTTTCTTTTCATTTAGAAAATGATTATATAGAATTGCACCTTTAACATGAATAGGTGTGCCTTTTTTATATAATGTTTTTGAATCTGAATATTCTTTCAGACCATTAAGACCACGTGGAAAAGAAACTTCTTCTACAGGTAAAGTTTTAAACTCTTCTTTAAAGTTGGCAATAAACTCTTGAATATCTGATTCTTCAGCAATCATCAACAACTTAATCAGTTGGCGCATTTTCTCACGAACAGGTGCAGGTGTAGATGATTTGATCATCTCAAGACCCATAACTTTAAGGTGAGGTTCATTATACTGAACACCTTCATTATTGTACACGTTGAGAATGTAACGTTTCTTGGCAGTCCAGATACCTTTATCTGAAAGACCTTCACGTTTCATAATCATTTTTTGGTCATACGCATGTACATAGTCAGAAAGTTCTTTATAACTCTCATCAATAAACGGTTGAATTTTATCTTCACAGACCTTATCCATGAAGGAGATAATTGCTGAAGTTTCTTTTCCTTTTTTGTAGACACTATTAACCAAAGGACCAAGATTGAGATAAATTGAATCTGTATCAGAGGCGATAACATAATCTTTTTCAGTTTTCAGTAGTTTGTTTAGATATTCGTTTAGTTTGTTTTCAATCCAACGAATAGACAACTGACCAGCAGAGGTAACTGCAAGTGCCTGTCTCAAATCATAGAATCGGAAATACTGTGAACCCATCGCACCATAAGCAGAGTTCAATGAAACTTTCTTTGCTAACTGAAGATTATTATATCGTGCAATCAATTTCTCTATTTCATATTTTTTCTTTGGATCACTTTCATCTTCATAGTCTTGTTGAGACTTCAACATCAACTTCTTAAACTTCTTACGATCTTCATACATTTCTTCCATCATCGTAGGAAGAAAACCTTGTTCATCAGTACGGAAAAATTGACCATTAGGTGTCAATGTAACATTAGTAAGCCCGGAAGTATCTACCTGTTTCATTAACAAGTCATCAACTGAAACACCGTTAGAAATTACTTCTCTCATTTCATCGGTGTAATCGTCTATATCAACCAACGTTTCTGGTGAAATATTGTATTGAATCATCAAATGCGGATACAAAGAGTTCAAATCGAATGATGCAACCCAATTATGTAAACCTACTTGCGGGTCTTTAACATATGCACCCTCAAAGGCTTCAGATTTCTTACTGATACGGCGTGGCGGTACAATTATCTTTTTATTAAGTAGATAGGAATAGATCAGTGCATCCCACATTCTTGTTTGTGCAAATACATCATCATAGTTACACTTGGTATCATATGCAAGAGTCAAAGCCAATTCAATCAACTTCAACTTATCTTCCATCTTCAGAATCAAATGTACATCTTTAATGTTATACTCAATAAACAACTGATAGTTCTGTTTATAAAGTTGGTGCAGGTTGTCATAGTCATCATATGCAATCTTACCTTCACCAAGTTCTACTTGTGCAATATTATCCAGCCGATATGATTCTTGTGACTTACCGCCTGGTGCATACCATTGGTATAGTTCCATGTAATCAAGTGCAGCAACACCGACAATATCATAAACAGTTTGTTCTCTGCCTTTGAAAACTGTTTTACGTTCAGAATACACACCCCAAGGCGATAGTTTCTTAACACTATCTTCACCAAGTACACGTGTCAAACGATTAACAATATAAGGTATATCGAAGAACTTTGTATTCCAACCAGTTACAACGTCAGGACAATTATCAGACCAATCAGTAAGAAACTTTTTACATAGATCAATTTCATCTTTACATTTAATATAGATTTCTTCACCTTGAACTTTATACTCACCACAACCATAGACTGTAGTGCCACCATTCAATTGGTGAATCGCAATGGCAGTGATTGGTTCATTTGCTTTATATGGATCAGGAAAACCATTATCTGAACCAACTTCAATATCAATTATTGTAACTGATAGATCAGAAATATCCCAATCAATGATACCTCTATGGTTGTCAGCAATGAATGCGTATTCATACCTTGTATTACCATAGATTTTAAAGTTTGAAACTTCTTCATAACGTTTAACAAAGTCTCTTGCCTCTCTGATGGTTTCAAATTTCATAGCCTCCAATGGTTCATTAAACAATGAACGCCATTCGGTGGATTTGTTAGACTGTAAAAACAAAGTCGGAGAGTATGGCACTTTGCCTTTAACTCTCCGACCGTTGTTTACACCACGAAACAATATGTGATTGCCATGTACGGCAACATTGGTGTAATATTTTGACATTTAATTATTGTATCATAGTTTTAGACCAGCAGGTGCAATTTCAATACGACTAAACATTTTACGATATTGTTCTAGCAGATCACTGACTGGAGTTGTGACACAAAACACATTGTCATGTTTGATGTGAATTCCTTTATCAAACTCTTCAGTGTAAGCAAGATATGGTGCAAATCCAACACCACCTTGATCACTAGCATTGCGTGGTGGAACAGCAATTACTTGAACTGGATTCTTTACTAACAAATCAAGATCATCTTCTTCAATAATTTCTGCGATGATTGTTTGTTGTGTGTTAAATGTGATTAGTTTGATATTACTCATGCTGCTACCCTCATAGAAGTTTCAAGGACATCAAGTGTCACCCATTTTTTAGGAAACAACATCTCACGACCACGGAAGTCAGTGATGTCATATGTAGGATCGTCAACAAGACCGATCAACTCAACCATGTTGTCAAACTCACGATAGACAACATCATACTTATATGCTCTAGGATATTTTGGATTTGTTTCTGCGATTTGTTTTGCTACTCTTGTTGTGACACTCATATTAACTCCATAAAATTGAGACTATAAACAGTATATCAAGACTCTGATTCTTTGTCAAGTTTATATACATCTATACCGCAGTTTTTTAGAAATTGTTTACCTCCGTTGGCACGTGGATAGTCGTTACGGTAATACACTTCTTTGATTCCTGCTTGATGTATGATTTTAGCACAATCTAAACAAGGTTCGTGAGTAACGAACAGTGATGCGCCTTCGGAAGAATTGGTAGAACGTGCAATCTTGGCTAAAGCATTTGTTTCAGCATGAAGTACCTCCGGTTTAGTTTTATATTTTACCCAACCATGAACAGTTTCGGTATAACCAAGTTCTCTCATTTCCAAGTCAGTTTTATAACATTCTTCTTTGAGAACGTATATCACCACTTCGCAAGTATTGTTCCAACCTGATGGCATACCGTTATATCCAATACCAATGATGGTATTGTCTTTTACCACTACGCAACCTACGTGAAGTCTAGTTGCTGATGATAACTCGGCATAAACCTCTGCCGCTTTCATGTGTGCTTGTATAAATTTAGTTTTCATAATTAAAAGTAAGTATTCACTTCACGTAAGGCGTTTGGACAATTTCTCTGGCGATTATTTCAGAATTAAGATTCTTCTGCCGCATTCTCTTTTTTCTTCTTTTTGAAATCAACCTTTGGTGCAATGATTGCTGATATCATAGCATCACGATAGATTTTTTTGTATTCAGGTTCCATGTTGGCCAACAGGACCTTTAATGGTTTTGTCATTTTAAAGTTTGAATTAGGTTTCATTACCATGCCCAAGAAACATATGAGTATCTGGTACCTTCTGTTACCAGTTTGACCTCATGTGGATATAAAAAATTAGAAGGAAAAATCATAATCTCACCTGCTTTTAATTCAACAGTTGTATCATCCCAAAATACAAGTTCGCCACCTTCATAATCATTGTTCAAAGAACCTAAGATTGAGAGTGTTGGAATACCTTTGCGTTGTCCATCAAACATGGAATGAATATGATCGCAATGAAGTTTCATTTGTGTATCAGTACGATAACGATTGAAACGTACTTCAGAATATCCATTCCAACTTACAAACCAACCTTTCATATCTAAGTCAGCCAAATACTTTTTTAAAGTATTCCACATCTCTTTCATGATTAAATCTTTAGTTTCAATTTGAGAATATGCTACTGAAAGTTCATGTTCATAGGAATGATGTGTATTATTAGATGCATTGTAGAATTGATGCGTTTGAAATTCTTTCTCTTTTTCTTCCAGAGCATTGACTGTCTTGATACAATCTTCTTCAGATAGTACCTGATAAACTTTTAGATATGATTCTATATTTCTATCCATTATATACCTTTCAATAAGTGGGGCATAAAGCCCCACTGTTTATGCCGCTTCTTTTTCTTGGAGAAGTTGTGGCTTAAACTCTTTTAAATCATTACCAATTTCAATCTTGCGTGGTTTCTTGTGTTCTGGAATGATGTTCTCAAGTCCAATACGTAGAATACCATCTTTGAATTCAGCACCTTTCACTTCAATGGTGTCTGCGATTGTGATTACTTTAGTGAAAGAACGATTACCAATACCACGATGTAGATATTGAATATCTGGTGTACCTTCTTTCTTCTCACCTCTGATAGTCAAGTTACCTTCTTGTACTTGAATATCAATTTCATCTTTTGCAAAACCTGCAACTGCAAGTTCTACCACATACTTATTCTCATCTGCTTTGATGATATTATGTGGTGGAAAATTACTTACGGGTTTAGTGTCATTTAGAATTGCTTCTACATCACGAATGAAGTTTTCAAAGCCCAATGTTTGATGTAAAATAGTTGGACCAAATCGACCAGTAATAGTCATAGTTTTCTCCTTATTAAGCAAGTTAAAATACGTGACCCCGAAGGCATCACGACTTACTTGTCAATCTCAAATGCTGTGCGATTGACAAGATAAGTTCTTTGAGGATTTGATTGAGTAAAGACCCGAACGAATTCATTGGCGCCTTCTCTAATCACATCATCGTAATCTCTAGTAAATACTTCTTCTTTGGTATACTTATTTACAAGTTTGACCAAATTGTTTTTCGCTTTGTGCATGATGATTCACCATATTAGTAATCAGACTTCTTTTTACCTATGTTATATTTAGCGATCAGTTCCCACTCATCTTTCTCTTTGAAAGCAATGATCTTGATCTGATGTATTGGTGCCATATTATGTTCTATAATATCATAGTCAACAATCTTTAGCAACCCCCACTCTTCTAATAAATTGGCAATAGCGTTGCGTCTTTGTATATCATTTTCAGTAATCGTAGACAACTTACCATCTAATGCAAACAGTTCTTTGAAATGTGTAATGTAATACTTACCTTGCTTATGCAATATGTGGCAAGATTGATACAATACCTTTTCTTTTCGTGAGGACACACCAATTCTCGTTAGTGTCTCACGAACTTTCAGGAAGTCATCCTGTTCTACTAAGGTGACCTCAACAAATTTAGATATATCAACCATGTCATTTTCCTAACCCACCTGTTAAGGTTTCTTTTTTTAGTTGTTGGATTTGCTCTTTGGTTAGTAGACGCAGGGCATCACGTGCCTTGCTGTCGGAGAGTCCGTAGACCATTTTGACACATGCTATATCATCATCTTTTTCCGACTTTGCCCACTTCGCAAATGGTCTTTTCATAGACCTTACAGTATTTAGTAAAAAGTCATTCTGCATCTTTTTGTCTAAATGGTGACGTTGGTTCATCTCGTTTGCAAATAGAACACAATCCTTCTGGTAGGAAAGAGACCGGTTGACCAAGAAAGGTACATAATCTTTCTCGGTTATTTCATCTACAATTAGTTGTTTCTTACCTTGAAGAATCTGGTTGACGTAATCAAATGGATTACTCATACAAATTATCCTTTACATCTTGTATAATCTGTTTTTTCATCTGTTCATATCTATCAAACAAAAGAATGTCGGTTGTTTTCACAGAGTATACTTCCTTTATAAATTGTATGTCATCTACATCAACTACTGTACCTATACCGTCAGAATATAATTGAAAGTATGGTACAATTTTTTCATAAGAAACAATACCACATCTTAGAGGTTCAACCATCAACAAATAGTCAAATGTTTTTTTTATTTTGGAAATATCTATTACTTTTAAACTACGAAAATTTTTCAACTTCATCGTTGTAGTAAATCTTTTACCTGTTTCTGGAAATATATTTGAATTAGAAGATTTCATTTCTACTTTGACATCTAACTCTGGTATATAAAAATCGCAACCAACTTCATTAACATACTTCAATTTATTATTCGAAGCCTGTTCGATTGCTTCACCAACAATATCCGCTTTAATAAATGTTTCAGCTCCAGTATTATATTTTCTTTTTAATGAAATCATAACTGAAAATACCAAATTCCAATTAACATTGTCTATTAAATATTGAGTTACAAAATCATGATCGTATTCAAATAAGGTTGGAACTCTTTCCGAACTACATTGCAAAAGATTTATCATACAAATTCACCATTTGCCATAATTTCGGTCAAACAAGCAACCAAATTGATTTCTTGGTCAGCAACGAATGCCTGTTTATATTGATAGTCTGCAAGAACTATAACGACACCAGGAATACTGGCAGGTTTTAGTATATCGTATAGACTATCATATAATTTACGATAGAAAGTTGCAGGATCAATTTCAGTTGTTGCAACCCATTTACGAACAGCAGTAAAGTCTTTGTCTTTCATAAACTTTACAATCTGTGTAATGGATATATCACCAATCTGTGCAAGAATACCTACATCAATCTTACCAAGTTGAGAGTATCGTTGTAGTTCATTAATGACACGACGAAAATCTGGAAAATATTTCTTAACAAGTTCAGCAATTACTTTCGCATCATATTCAACTTTTTCAGATTCAAGTATGGATTGAATACGCTTAAAGAATGATCCTGCCATCTTTTGTTTCTCACCATTCTTCATACCAAAATCAATCACTGCACATCGTGAATGTAGTGGATCAATGATACGGTTTTTGAAGTTACAAGTGAATATGAATGAACAGTTGCCTGCAAACTCTTCAATCGCATTACGAAGTGCTGGTTGTGTTGAGTTTGGATTTAGATAGTCTGCTTCATCAATGATGATGACCTTACGGCCACCAGCCAATGACATTGATGATGCATAGTTTTTTATCTTGTTACGGAATACATCAATACCTGATTCATCAGAACCATTGATCACCATGTAATCGCAACCGATTTCGTTGCACATCGCCTTGGCTATCGTGGTCTTGCCTACACCCGCTCCACCAGTCAGTAGAAGATTTGGTATCTGCTTTTGATTGACGTACTCCTGAAATGGTACTTTCAATCGTTCTGGCAGAATACAATCTTCCACTGTCTGAGGTCTGTAACGTTCTGTCCATAGAAGATGTTCCATGAAAACCTTTCACATAAATCATAATATAAAATAACAATCAGTCTTTTTGGTTCAATGTTGCAACTACTTCAAGGTATGGTTCTTTCACGTGCCAATCAGTACCATTGACACCAAAAATAACTGTACGCATTTGTAGTTTAGCATCTGCATCGGGTTGAATCAATTCAAATACTGATGCCACAATATCCGAATTGATAGCAATGGATTCACCATCAAAAGATGGTGATGCATTTGTAAACATTTTCATTGCCATGATTAAGCCTTTGTGAAAGTTGAACCAGTTTCATTTGCAATCCAATACTGAACATCGGATGTTGCATGTTTAAAATGAGAAACATTCTTGGAAGATATTTTAACCATATAACCACCAGAAATTAATTTCAGATTTTCTGTTTTAAATATCATACGATATTTGTTTCCATTACCTTTACTGATCTCTAATGATTCTGTGTGTGCAGCATCATTTGTAGAATCAAATGTTGTAATGAATATCTTTTCTCCGTCAGACTCAACAGCAATTTGAGGTGATGATAATACATTTGCAGTTCTCATGATCCAATCAAAATCTTCTGCTGAAAGTTCAAAAGAAATTTCTGGGTCAGGCATTGCCAATGGTTTTTCTGGTGGTGTAACAATCATATTCGCAGCACAGAAGCGATACTTGATTTTACTACGACCTTTTAGACCAGAGATAAGAACACTGTTATCTTCAAAGTCAATTGTTGGTTCTTCTTTGTGAAGAGTTAGAATAGAAAGAAAGTTGTTCAAGTCATAGACGCCAAACTCTGTTGGAATTTCTTCAGAGATTGTTGCTTCTGCCATAACATTTTTGTGAGGTGAGACTGTACGAATAGTCTTACCTTTTTTGAAAAGCATACCTTGGTTGATTGAAGCGAAGTTCTTCAATACACCCAATGTGTTGTTTGATAATTTCATCAGTTACTCCATAATTAAGTTTGTTTTTCACTTGCAGAATATAGTATATCATGTTCATACAAAAACATCAAGCAGCAAATTGCATGTGCTAGATGATGTTTACCAGATTCAGGATCAATTGCTTCACCTTCTTGGTATGCCCACATGTGTCGTTGTGTTGCATCAAAGTATCGGTTAAGTGAATCTGGAACATGTTTCCAATTGTTTGGTTCATATTTCTCAGCACCGAATGTCAGAACATCTGCGGTCGCTTTAAGTGCTAATGGTGGTAAAAGACCATAACGAATTTTACCACCATCAAATTTACGACCACCAGTTGTTGCTGTTTGGGATGCCTTGATAGCATCCTTATCCATTACAACTTACCAGTATACTGAGCAACCGCTGGCATGTTACCAGTGAATGCATAGGTACCAATGTGTTGTGTTTTCATCCAAGGACACAAGAAGATTTGGCCACCCATCTTACGCCACATTTGACAGAACATATAATCTTCTGATAGATAACGTTCTGAACCACCACCAACAATAGACTCTTTGGTGTCAATTACAGTATCAAAGTAAGCATGAATATAACGTGAGCCATCAAAGTGTGCTTGGCCAACATGATCTGGTTTGTAACGAATGGTAGGATATTCTATTGCCATCTTATCAAAAACTTCACGCTTGATCATCATATGACCTGTACCAATTTCCATAACTTCTAATGGTTCTGAAACTTGGAACTGTTGCGTACCTTTAACAACGTTAAACACATATTCACCAACTAGATTCTCAAGTTCTTTGGGATTCAAGTCTGGATTCTTACGTGCAGTTTCTGCAATGTTACCCCAGTTGATAGATTTCTTAGGGTAAGGACCACCAACAACATCTTTATCAAGTGCCATCAGTGCTACGATATCGTTCGGATCAAAGTGAATGTCTGAATCGATAAACAACATGTGTGTGAAGTCTGTACGAAGGAACTCATCTACCAAATAATTTCTGGCACGTGTGATAAGTGATTCGTTAAAAAGGAAGGAGAATTTTACTTCAATGCCGTAACGCATCATTACGGTTTGTAGATCAAGACAAGATTTCACATACAGTCCATGTGACATACCACCATACATCGGTGTTGCCACGAACAGTTTGTTCTTTCTCAATTCTTCAATATTTACTTGTATTTGCATAATTTATCCATAAAAAAAGAGTAGAGACACAAAGTATATATGTCTCCACTCTACTAAGTTTCAACCTACTTTAGGCAAATGCTCGTTCGCCTTGAGCACGAAGTGCTGCGATACCTGCAGCAACTACACGCTTAGTTGGTGCACCTAAACGATAGAAAGAAATTTTATCACCGTTGCTGTTGATGCGACTATTCAAGTAGATAGCGTGACCATCATTACGCAACTCATTAATAGTTGCAGATGGATTTGCAATGCCATAAAGCGATTGCATTTTGTTCGGGGTTAGTGTGTTGTAACCATCTTCTTTAGAAAGGTATGCAAGCACTTTTTGTTTAGCTGACTTCATTCAAAAACTCCATAAAATATGACTGCATTTTAAAAACATTACAGAGGCAGTCTTTCTCCGCAATTTCATAATAAGATATAAGTATAACACTCCCTTGCAGAAGTGTCAAGTGTTTATGCGGCAATTAATTTCTTTGCAGGTCTATTGCCCTTAGACTCGTTGTATTTGCGGCAAACCAATTCTAAATTATCTAAGTTAGTTTTACCACCTTTTGAATAAGGTATCACGTGATCAGCTGCCCACAAATTGTGGTTATTGATTTCATCTTCCGAAATACTTTTACCTGTACGTGGGCAAATACCACCTTGGTTTACCCACGCTTGATATCTCTGCACTGGTGTAAACAATCTCTCAGGATCAACATCAGTAACGATACCTTTTGGAATCTTTGCAAAATCTTCTAAGATGATTTCAAAACGAGCAGGTAAAAAGATTGATGAAGCCGCAGAACCTGTTGCATTATAGTTTAGTTCAGTACCATTTTGCAAGGTAACAATTTTGCGGTCAACATTAGCAACACGTTTGTTTTCTGTTGCCATAAACCATTTGAAGAATGCTTTCTCATCTAAGATTTTAATTTTCTCTTTGTTGATATGACATATTAACATAAAAAAGTTGGTCAAAGTTGAGGTATCTTTGAATCCTTTGTCAGCATACTTTTCAATCAACGTAAGTGCATCAGAAATATTTTTCTGTCCACCTTTTTTTAGAATATGTGTCCAAACGGTGGAGTTATCTTCATATGCCTCGAATTTGTCTTTTTTGGAAATGCCATGAGCAGGACCATAAGTAGAGCATACTGATAAGTTGACCATTTGTTCATCACGTTTCAAACGAAAATTACCATTACGAAAAATATATTTGAATGCGTTTGCATGTTTCTCAGACATTTGACGGACATATTCAGCAAAAGGAACAAGAATTGCATTACGAATTTCTTGATCGTTTAGTGTGTAACCATCATTAATATTAATAAACAAACGAGATAAATCTTCTCTTGTAGCAATAACATATTCACAAATTGTAACAGTTACATTATTACGAATGTGATCTTTTAATGCCTTAGGATGTGTTTTGAATGTGTTATTGTTGTTATTAATTACAACAGGTAAATCTGGTAAATCATATTGTCCATTTTGAATGACAACTTCTCCATTCAGGTATTTGAAAATTGTTTGTGTACGATTGTTACCATCAATAGCAATTTTGTCATATCCCATTTGAGAGAAATTGCTAAAATATTCATGGTCAAGGGTATCTTCAAGAGCTTGTTTTAAGCATTCATCAATATTAGCAACAATGATTTTAGATGGTGCTTGACCAGTAATCAATGAAGTAATATAACGTGATTCTTGGTTTTTGTCCCAACAAGCACTACGATTGAAAGATTTGTCTAGGACAGTTTTGTTGCGGAAGGCCGCAATTTTGTCACTTATCAAGGGATATTGGCGATCAATACCAAGAGTTACTTTGTTGACTTTCATAATATTTTCCTTATATAACAAGGGTTTTAAAAATTGTTCTCATATCATAAGAACAGATTACATTATGACAGAGGTCTAAGCCTCTGTCAAGTTTAAAATGGAACTTCTACTGATGGGTCTGTTACTTCTGGTGCTGATACAGGTGCTGTTGGATCCACACCAGAATCAATCTTGGTATACAGATCAAGGAAAGTAACCTTGGTATCAGTATCAAAACGATTCAAGCAGAACTGAATTGCTTTCAGTTTGTCACCAAAAATACCGTAGGTCTTTACGATATGTACCAGACGGCGGGTTGAAATAACCTCATCACAACCACCTTCATCAAAGGTGCTACGAATTACGGTTGCCCATGTTACCAGTTTGTCGGCAAAATCTTTATCTTCTTTACCAACAGATTCTAATTCTTTGGCAACAATCTTTTTCTCAACTGATACTGGTGCCCATTCCTGTTCAAACGTATTTGGGAAACGCTCAAGGAACGCTTCATTCAAAACGTTGGTGAACATGTAGCGACCATCTTCTGAACCTTTACCTTTGGTGTTAGCAGTAGCGAATACAGTAAAACCGGCAGCAGGAGAAATTAACTCATTCTTTTTCTTTAGTAAGAATGGTTTGCCTTCAAATACACGCTGCAAACAGGACAGGTTGTTAGAACCGTAATCAATTTCGTCAATACACAATACGGCACCTTGACGGGCAGCAAGTGTAACGGGACCATCACGCCATTCCATCTGACCGTTAATCAGAACATAGTTACCAAGTAGGTCGCCTTCATCGGTATCAGGTGTCATTGATACGCAAACGAATTTACGTTTTGCCTTGGCACAAGCCTGCTCAATACTCATAGTCTTACCGTTGCCGGAGGGACCAGTAATGAATACGGGAAAGAACTGTTTTGATTGTATAATTGACAACACATCCTCAAAGTTACCAAAAGGAACATAGTTGTCATATTTGAAAGGTACCAAGTCCTTAGTCTCAAGGTCTGTTATCACATTTGCAATACGATTACCAGAAGGCGCTTGGGGTGCTGCCATTGGTATTACTTGAGCAACCATATTGATTGCTGCTGGAACAGGCGTTGGAGACTGCACCGGTACACGGTATAGACCACGTTTAACCTTGTTTTGTTCATCATTGGTGAACCAGTAGGGTATTGCAAGACCCGCATCACTTGCAATTGTTTTAATATCTGTTAAACTGACAACATCTTTGCCAGTTGCAATTAATGCATCAAGAAATGCTTGACGCTTATCAGAACGACTTGTCATAATATAAACTCCATCTCACAATAGGAACTACCATTATAAAGAATAACCACCACTTTGTCAAGTGGTGGTTTGTTATCAAACTGCTATCTGTGTTATAAATCTTGAAACTAATACTCGGTTGATTTGTCGTGCTTTGTTGAATTTCATAAATGCCTTGGTAAGATTTGTTGTTGTTGCCTTACCTGATACCTCAAACGATTCATCATCAATTGACAGATCATTACCAGCAGGTAGAATATAGAAAGAATCATAACCTACATTTTTTGATTCAAGGTACTTTTCTTTTTTCAATTTCTTTACGTGTTTTGTAATCACTTCAATTGTTTGATGATACACACCACGAACCGCATCCAACTCATCATTAAACAAACGGCGTTTCAATGCTGCCTTAGCATTAGAGATTGGTGTCAAATAGAAACCAACAATCTTGGTACCGGTTGTTTTCTGAAGCCATTCACATATACCTTCACGAACATCATCATCACTTACTTTCAAATTCACTTGCACTTTATTTTTCTTATCTACCAGAAAAACGTTTTGACTGGTAGTTGAAAAATAAGTTTTTTTGTCACCATTAGAAGCATGAGCCCAGATTATAGAATCGGCATCACCATCATGGACAATTGTAGTATTCACAATGTCAAGGTTATTAATACGGCGAAACTCTTTGATAATTGGTTGCATAGCAATCAATGCTTCTGACAATGGTGTGTTTGATAATGCATCACACTGTGGACGAAGGAACTTACCTGGTGCACCGTAGCGGTGTGCCCATCCGTCCATCAAACAAAGAATGTTCTTTACTGATTTTGAAAATTCTGCGTTGCTCATTTTAGAATTAATCATTTCACGAAGATAAACTTCTGAACAATGAATTTCACCCTCATTTTCAGTAAAGCAACCTGAACTGTCACCTTTTACATAGTTACCTTTTTCATCAAAGTCACTATTTCGTTCATTTGGATAATCCATATCACGTAGACCACGGTGATTGCCAAAACCGTATGCTGTAAAAGGAATATTTACTTTACGGCAGAACATTGCAAGGATAAGAATCTGTTCGTATGATGCCGCAAGGTTACCTGCCATTGAACCAGACTTATCCAACAACAACATCATGCCATGCGATTTGCCTTTAGGAACACGCATAATCTTTTTGAAAATACTATCGTCAATCTGGTACTTGTAAATTTTATTTACGTCAATGTCACCAGTCTCTGACACTTTTGCTTTTGCAAACTTAGATGCCGCCTTACGCATTTCAAATTCTTTTGCTAATAAAGAAATATAACGTTCATTCTTTTTACGGAACTCGGTGTACAATTCATTTGCCATATTACTATACGATACGGTGCTATATTGGCCAACAAATGCTTCGGTCAACAATTCTTGAACACGTTTGGCAGGTGTAACGATACGATCTAGATTAGGTGTAGGAATATTTACATACACATACTCACGTGCCTTAGCTGCAATTAATGATGATTCATTTTTACGGAAGTTATCATCAGTTTCGCATGTTGGTTCAAAGTGCTCATCAGTGCCAGTGGATTCTTTATTACGGTTGATGATATCGGACATTTCATCATTTTCATCATCATATTCACCGTCATTATCATTTTGTTCTTGGCCTTCACCTTCAGCCTCTTCACCATCTTCATCAAGGTCGCCTTTGGACTTACCTTCATCATCACCTTCACCGTCAGTTTCGGTATCACCATCACCGTCACCTGTTTCAAAATCATCACCTTGATCAGACTTTTCAAAACTATAATCGTATTCTTCAGATAATAAAATTTCTTTCTGTTCTTTTTTAGAATAGTTCCAAATCTCACCGGTAACACGAAGAACATCATCCCATGTTTCACATTCTTTAACTTTTTCAATCATCACCAATTCATCTTTGGTGAATTGAATTTCATGAGTGTAACCAGACTTGGTGAAAATATTCAATCGGTCAATAAATGACATTGTATTAATGTCACGGTCTTGAATACCAAAAAAGTTGCGCTTCATCAGTTCATTATAACCTTTGATGAATGATGAACGTAGACCTGGATACCGGCGTTTCTGACGCTTCTCAATTCGTGCATCCTCAACCACGTTTAAGAACCCTTTATAGTTCTTACCCATAGAATGTACTGCATCATGCCAGCCATCAGAAGGAGTATCTAAGGCGTGACCAACTTCATGACCCATCAATAGGTCATACAGGTCGCCTGACATATCTTCCCAGATAGGACAGTATAGTACACGATTTTTAGGATCAAATGCTGCGGTAGGAATTTTTTGATGTTGTATTGTTAGATTCTCGGTCGCCAGTAGTTTGGCCAGACCAGACTTTTGATTTTGAATGTTACTCATTTGACAATCCCGTTATCAGTGAACAACCAGTATATCAGAGGTTTGGATATCTGTCAACCCGATATCCTCTAATGCCTCGGCAATTATATCTATACCGAATCGTTCTATTGCATTTTTGATATCGGAAACTGCGGCGTAGTATTCTAACTCTTGCAATTCTGCAAACTGTTGCAAACTTGACATCTTCTTCTCCTAATCAATCAATATACGGATTATCGCATAAAAATAGGAGATTGTCAAGTATTGTCAGATTATTAACGTCCGATCTGGGATAGGTACTTATCCTTCGTTTCTTGCCAATTCATATAAATCAAATCATCAAGGAACAAAATGTCTTTGGATACTTTATCTTTTTTCTTTAAAAAACCGATACGACCACGTGCATGTTTCTCTTTCCAAATCTTTACAAGATTTTCATAACTTGAATCAAATTTTTTGACCAACCTATCTTCTTTAATTTCTCCACGTAAAAATTCATTTGTGTTTGTGTACAGTTCACTAAAGTAAATACCTCTAGCATGATCTGAACGAATCAATTCTTTTGGAATTTTCATCTGTGCATAAACAAATTGTAATGAACGATTTTTGTGGTCACGTTTGTATGGTTGACCAGTTGATTTCGTTGCAATATACCATTCAAAGTATTTACGTGTGTGTTTGGTTTTTAACCAATCACGAATTAAATAAATTGTTTCCCTCTCAGGTTCATATGATACAGAACCTGCGGTGAATCCCATTTTATTCCAATAATCTAACCCATCATATTGAGATAATCCACCCACCTTAGTGTTTCCATATAATGATGTAGTTGTAACGCCAACCATAATGTCGCCGTATTGTTCTTTCCATAAACGTTGAACTTCATCTGAAAGACACAATAAAGATAGAAGTTTACCACCAACATAATTGTAACCTAGTGGTTGTGTTGGTACAATTGATGAACCTATACCTGTGTGGTTAATCATACCACCTTGCGTTTTTAGTGTTCTATCCCAACCAATATATTTATCACGTGGCGTCAAGTCAAGAAAGTCGGATGAAATTGTAATTACACCAAGATATTTATTTGTCTTATTGTCTTTTACTATGAAGTGAAGATTTCGTCCAATGTTACTGTTATTACGTCCATTTGTAATAAAACTTTTTAAGGCATTACAACGAATAGATAACTCTTTGTTTCGTTCAATATTATATGATACTACTGAACCATCGATACCTTTTTTGGAACCTTTACTTGAATCGTCCGTATATTCAAGCACTGGTTCCAAGTCCATGTAATCATCTACAGATTCAGGAATCCAAATATTACTTTTAGCTTCAGCAATATATTTTGCCTGTACAGGGTCGGCCAGGAAAGTTTCTTCTCCATCGAACAATGTATTTATAGTTTTGCTTGGAAATTTAGTATGAATTTCATGCCATTTTTGGTATAATGTATATTCTTTAACATCCATTGCAGAAACATATGTTAATTCTTTAATCATACGTTCACGCAAGGCATTTTCATCAACAACAGGCAATGAATCGGAAGGATTTTCTTCTAAAAATTTTGTCCATTGTACTTCTACATCATCTATTTTGGCCATTTTTTGCTTTTCTCACAATTGTTTTTACGGTTTTCTTTTGTTTTTTTCTTGCCATCTGTAACGCAATTGGTTTGACATAAGTAACAAACTTGATACCGTTTAAGTGATCTAGTTCGTGTAGGAAACATTGAGCACTTACACCTTCAAGTCTACTTTCTTTAGTATTACCAAACTCATCTGTATATTCTACATCAATCCAGTCTGGTCTGTCAATACTTAAAAATAAACCCGGATAAGAAAGACAACCTTCCTTGTTCTTAACGGCAGTTTCGGATTTCTTTATTACTTTTGGGTTTATACAAACCATTTGAAATTCGTCCGTACCAATAACAAACATTCTTTCTGATACCCCACATTGATTGGCAGATAGTCCAATACCACCATATAATTTCATGGTCATCTTCATTCTCTTTGCCAACATTACCATACTTGGACTGGGAAATCCACCTTTATATTCTGGCATTACAGTAAGTAACATTGGATAATCTTCACCAAACAGTGGTAATGGATCGATCTTTTCGGTTGTTTGTATGCCTGCTGCGGTATCAATCGTTAATATCTCACTCATAATTACACCATCCTTTTGCAGATGTTTCTGCTTCTAATTTATTATCAAAATATTTTTCATCTTGAAACTCAGTAAATATATCATACATCCATACTCTATATCCACCAAGTGTTCTTGGATAAATTTTAGCAATTCTATTTCCACTTTGATATTCACTCATTTTACTATCCTTGAAAAATTCTTTACCTTATCAAACCGAATTGTATTTGCAAATTTGTCTTGAAGTATATCACCCTTGTGACTAATAACAAATAGGTTTACATCTTCAAGACCATGTAGTATCTTCATCAATTCTTCTGTACCTGTAGTATCTAAAGACGAATCAAACACTTCATCAAGTATTAACAGATTGGTACTGGATGAGTTCTTTAGCTTGGCAACTGCACGCCATGTCAACATCAATGCCATATCAATACGTTGTTTCTCACCTTCAGAGAAGTTATGGTAACTAAAGTCATCACGGTGTCTAGACTTAATTGTTTCTTTAAACGACTCATCAAGGTTGAAGTTGACAAAGAAGTCTAATGATGCAAGATACTTATTGACTAACTTGTTTATGATTGGTAAGTATTGCTTGATGATCTTAGTCTTGATACCTGAATCTCGAAGCAAAGATGCCGCAGTATCATAATAAGATTTCTCTTCAATCAAATTTCTTAGATCATTTTCTGTTGTTGTTATCTGTTCTTTTAATATCACCAATTCATTTGTATCAGCATCTTCTTGAATGGTGTTTAAGTCTGCAATTTGCTTTTCAAGTTTTGCAATTACTGATTCTAGTCCTGTTTTGCCAGTTTGTTTTGTTGCAAGTTCAATTCTTACAGTGTGTAATTTTTGTTCTTCTGAGCGTAGAGTTGCCAACAAAGTTTCATGTTCTGATATCTTTGTTTGAAGTTCTGTTAGACCTGTGGTAAGTTCCTGTTCTTTTGATAATAGTTCGCCCAAGTGCCCTTGCTTAAACTCCATGGTAATGGCCTGCCTACACGTTGGGCAATCAGCATTGTGTTCATAGAAGCTTCTATCTGTTCCCACTTCGGATATCTTGCTTTCAATTTTAGATTCAATTTTTTTAAGCGCAGTAATCTTTTTTTCATTTTCAGGAATTTTCTTGCAGACTTCGGTATATACTTCTTTCTGTCGCTCCAGATCGTCAATGTCTCTATGTAAGGTGCGTATGGTTTCTCTGCAACTTTGTATCTCACTCTCATATTCTTTTACCTTTGCGTCTTTATCTTCATTAAGTTTATCTTGATACTCTTTCTTCAACTGATACCGTTGTTTGATTAATTCTATTTCACTTTTCTTGAGTGTAGTGTTCTCTTTGTTGATGCTCATTCTTTCTTTTACCAAACTATTCATAGTAGAAAAAATTTGAATGTCTAACAAGTCCTCAATAATAGAACGACGATCTGATGCCGATAACTGCATGAATGGCACAAATGATGCCGAACCAAGAATAACAATCTGAGTGAATGATTTATAGTTTAGTTTGATAATAAATCGTTCTAAGTATTCTTGATAGTCTCTTGATGCAGCATCTTGATTGACTAGAATACCATCTTGGTATATTTCAAAGATATTTGGTTTGATACCACGAACTATCTTATACTGTTTATTACCTACACTAAACTCAACCTCAACTACACAATCTTTACCATTGATTGAGTTCAGTAGATTAGGTTTGTTTACATTACGAAATGGTTTGCCAAATAGAGCAAAGCATAACGCATCCAACATGGTTGATTTACCAGAACCATTTTTACCAATAATCAAACTATTAGTATTGGCATTCAGTTGTATTTCGGAAAAGTAGTTACCAGTTGAAAGAAGATTCTTCCAACGCAAAGTTTTAAATAGTATCATTCAGTTTCGGTATTAAGTGCTTCAACATAAAGTTCACGCATAAGACCTTTAAGTTTATCACTTTCTACATTCAATGTCAAGTTATCAATGTATTTGGAAAGAATTGTCATCGTATCTTCCGCTTGGTTAATCAAGTCTTGGTCAGAATCAATAGTCAAATCAGTAAAATCTTCAACGATGGAAATGTCAGCAGCACCTACTTTGTATAGATTATCAATTACCATATCAAATATAAATGGATTATTTTTGTTTACTACCACAACTTTGACATATGCACCTTCATACACAGAGTAGTCAAATGTTCGGTATTGTTGTGCCATGTTTTCTAATGAATCATCATAATTTATTTTGAAGAACATGCGATATGGATTCTTGATAAATTCCATTTCACGTGTGTCAGTATCAAAGATATGAAATCCTCTTGGATCATTATAATCAATCCAAGTCATTTCATTTGGTGTACCAACGTAGAAGATGTGACCATCATTTGACTTGTGATGAAAATGTCCACTTAAAACGATATCGTATTTTGATAGTTTATCTTTTTTAAGTCCACCTTCATGCACATTTACTGCATCCATTTTAAATCCATCAATTTCAAAATGACCAAAACAGATTTCTGATTTACTTTGTTTTATCTTGTCAAGGATTTCAACTTCATTATCATCACATATCCAAGGTATGATATCAACATCAATCCCGTCAAAGTTAAATGTAGTAAAAGAATCACATACAGTAACGTTATCATACTCGTTTAGAAGTAATTGTGATGAGTTAACCTGTAAGGTGTTTTTGAATGCGACATCATGGTTTCCCAACAGTGTAATGAACTGTATACCATATTCTTGTAATTTCTCGAAGAAATATTTACGGCACAGATACAGTGAGTTGAAGTTAATAAACTTCCTACGGTCGAAAAGATCACCAAGTTGTACAACGGTAGTAACATTGTGATCCTTTAGATAAGGGAAAAATACGTTCGTATAGAACTTCTCCACGTATTTATGGAAATCTAAAGAGTCACCTCTCATTCCGAAATGAGTATCGCCAAGTATGCATATTTTCATATTAAATTAAATCAACAAATGTTGCTGGGTTTTCTTCTATTAATTTTTTTCTTTGTAAATCTTGAATAATACCTTTTTCTATTTTATCAATTGCAGAATAAACAGTTCCAACACCAATTCGTAATTTTCTTGCAATGGCTTTGATACCCATACCGTCATCTCTCATAGTTTCAATTCTCTCATAAATATCAAAATTAAGTTTAGTAGGTCGTCCTATCGTAACACCATTCTCCTTTGCTCGTAATTGGCCTTCTTTAATTAAAGTTCCTAATTTTGCTTTTTGAAACTTGACAATACCATGAAGTATATTATGGTGAAAAGAGCAGACGGTTAATTCACCATCATCAGAAATTATTCCTTGATCGAATAGAAAAGCAAAAACTTCCATCGAGTCACATTCTTTTAATGGCTTATTACCATCATACCTCTTTATTTTTTTCCTACTAATACCTGTAAGTATTACAGGTTCAATATGATGCTGTTGAAGGTCTGTAGTAATTCCACAAACTGCACAAAATTCTAATTTCATAATAATATTAATCTCAAAAATTACTATTCTACATCATCTTGTAAGAAAGATTCAAGCCCTTCCGACTTCTTTGCCTTTTTCTTTTTCTTATTCTCTTCAAAATTAAAGATGAATTCGGAAATATTGTCATACAGTTCAAACTGTTTCATGTTACCATTTTCATCTTCAAACATCTCACCTTCATCAAGTAACCCAAACTGTTGAGTAGCTTTATACTTTACATATAATTGTTTCTTTTCTTTCATAATTCTACGAAGGAAAGCGTAGTAAATTATCTGAGTAAAGTATGCAAATGGGTTCTTTGATTTGTCTGGATCAAAATTACGAAAATACATGATGCAATTCTCTACACCATCAGAAATCATCTCATCACGATAAGTATATGAGATAAAGTTTGGTTTGCGGGATAGATGTTCAGCAATTTTTAGAAAACATTCACCAATATAATTTGGTACTTTTGGTTCAGGTTTATCATTCTTCTCTGCTTCTACACAATCACTTTTATATTTAATTAACGCAGCAAGAAAATCGGCATTATTAACGTAGTGGTTATTGGTTGCCATTTTATTCTTTAGCCTCAACTTTTGGAAAATATGTAATGTACCTATCTCGACTATCAACTCTACGGTCTTTAATTCTTTTTACAATCTCATTGAAGAAATTCCAAGCCAATGGAACAAAACAAATTGGTTCTTGTATTTCATCAAGTTTAGAAATAGGAGTAATTGGAATATTTAAACCAGGCGTATATTGATTTTGTTTCAGTGGATTATCGTCAATAATAAAATCCAATTCTACTTTCACATAGTTCAATAAAGTCATACCTTTAGCGGCAGCACCATAGCCAACTAGTTTATAACCTTTTGATTTAAATTCATCACATACAGTTATAAATTCATCTTTAATTTTTGTTACACCATCAGCCCACTTATCATATGTTGCCGAACTCTGTAGTTTTGATTCCATTGCAACTAGATTAACAATGTTTTCTGGACGTTTGCGATATGGACTCAACACGAATACATAACTGGTACCATGAATAGGTGTTTTGATAACATCCACTAAGTTCCAACCAGAACGTTCAGCCAATCTTTTCATTGATTGAATATTATAAAAACTAATGTGTTCATGATATATGGTATCAAACTCACCGTTCAATACCATATCCGCTTGACTGGTTTGAATAAAGAATAATCCTCCTTCTTTCATTAGAGGATGAAGGAGTTGTAAATATTTATGTGGATCGGGAATATGTGCAAATGCGTTTTGTGAGACTACAATATCAAATTTAGTGTCTTTCAATTCTGTAACACTTTTCTCATCCCAAAATCCACAAACAACATTATGGCCTTTTTTAGAACTTGTTTCAAATAGATTCTCGGCAGGATCAACACCAAATGTATTCAACCCCAAGTTTGCAAATGCATCCAACTGTGTTCCATCATTACAGCCAATATCAAGAACATCTCCTTGCCAACAATTTGTATATTCTCTGGTCCAATCAGCAAACCATGACATATATTCTACATAAGTTTTAGTTGTACCACTCACGTAAGCATAATTCTTATAGATGAGTTCTGGATTAACTATATGAGTTAATTGTAAATGGTCGCAATCCTCACATCGATTAATTGCCAAAGGATATTCATCCTGCACTTCATTAGTCGGCTTAAAAGAATTTGCTAATGGTTGTTCACCCAAGTTAAGAGTGAATTTTAAATTACTCGAACCACAGGCTATACACTGATTGACAGGTTTCATTTGGTCATTCATATTATTCTCCACTCAGTTCAATCCATTCTGGATTAGCGATTGACCACTCAACAACTTCTTTAATACGGTCATCGAATGAATATTTCGGTTCCCATCCCAACTGACGCATGAAGTCTCCAGATAAAGCATAACGAAGGTCGTGTCCAGGACGTGATGTATGGAAGTCTACCATTTCATATTTCAATTCTTTATTCTGCGCCGTCGCAATTGCTGTAACAAGTCTAAGATTATCAGTTTCTTCTTTACCAACAACATTGAACTTGGGACACTTAGCACCACCATAGTCTGGTGTATAAATTATTTTTTTCTGATCTTCATTTAGATGTAATAAGAAATACATTGCTTCTGCAACGTCTTTAGCATGAATGTAAAACCGTGAACCAGGAACAGTCTTTGATGGGTCTGAATGAATGTAAATAGTTTGACCATCACGAACTTTACGAATGCTCATTGGAATAAACTTTTCTGGGTGTTGACGCTCACCAAATACGTTCATTGTATGTGTAATGAAAATAGGAAGTTTATAAGTATTTTCATATGCTACACAGAATTCTTCAGCCGCTGCTTTAGATGCAGAGTATGGGTTTGTTGAATTATAACGATCACGTTCTGAATACGCCACATCATTTGGAGCAATACCAAAAATCTCATCTGTTGAGAAATAAATTAGACGTTCAAGATTTTTTAATTTACGGGCAAAGTTAAGAACGTTCACTGTACCCACAGTGTTATCCATTAAGAATTCCATAGGATATGTAATAGAACGATCAACATGTGAAGATGCGGCAAGATGTAAAATAATATCTACATCACCAATAAGATTTTGTGTTAAGTCTTGTATTTCAGATTTCAAATCGTGCCATACAATTTTAACTCTTTTACGAACTTCTGGTGGGTATTTACCCACAACATCATTTAAACGATTTAGATTACCAGAATAATCTAACCTATCCAACGACACAATTGTCCAGTCTGTTTTTTTCAAAAACAAATCAATAATGTGATGTCCGATAAAACCAGCACCACCTGTAATAAGAACACGTTTAGACATTATATACCTTTCAATTATTTTTGAGAATATTTTGTATTATATACGGAAGCAGACTGTGTTACCGATGCTCGTTTTTGAATAAGTTCCGTAATCAACTTATCATTTTTTTGTTCTTCTCTTGGAGCAAATAACGCACGACCACGATCTTCTGTTATTGCAGGAGCAGCACAAAGAAAATAAGCAGCGATAGATTTGCGATAGATACCTTCTGGGCAAAGTATAGTATTCGGAAGGCCATGCCAAGAATTCTGAGTAGTATCAAATATTATAGCACGATTAAATTTATTTTCAATAACTTTTACAAGTTCTTTGGGTTGTTTTGTCTTATCATCATGTGACCAGAATTCAAGACCACCATTCCATGATGGCTGCCAATCTTGAGTCATGTAAACAATTATATTAAGTTTTCTTTGTAGATTTAATTTAGGATGCACATTATAGTCAAGGTGGATGTTATTGTTACCACCACGCCCATGCATGTGCCATCCGCCACCATTAAGGCCAGAATCAAAAACTAAATCTTCTCTGTTCACCAAATATCTCATGTTCTGTAAGAAACTTTCTCTACCAAAAAGAGAAAATGCTCGATAGGTTGTCGCTGGAAATTTATCCCAACGATTCATAGTTTTTTTAATTTCTAATGGACTATTATGATCATTCAATTCACCATCATTAAAATCTGGAAACTCTTCAGAAATTTTATCGGCTACTTCTGGAATAAAGAAGTTGTCGATTACAACATGATTGAATGGCTCGGACGATGTAAATCTATCTACAATCTCATCCCAATTTAAATCTCTTAACATCACTATCTCCAATTTCAATTTTTAAATGCTTTTCATATTCTATCATTTTTTGATTATATAAGTCAACATAAAATTTATGGGAACTACCAAATAATCGCTCATAGTTAGGAGATTCAATTGGGTACTTCTTAATTTTTATGTTTCGATTAAACATTGTGTGTATAGAAAACAATCTTTCTATAACAAAGATAAAACCAGGTAACATTGCGCCGTTATAAGGTATTTTTTTATCATACATATAATACTTCATTTCGGTATCCGTTTCAATGATGTTTAAACATTCATCGACAAACGCAATAAAACTCTTCCAAAATTTATTATTACCTACATGATAATTGCATGTAGCAAAATCTTGTGGGTGATAAACAAAATTTCTTACATTAGCATCTATGCCTAGTCTTGGAAATAATCTATCACAGAAATCAATCATACCAGGAACCCATATGTCACCTTGAGTCCATAAATTTAAGTGAGTGGCAGACACATCTAAAAATGGGTCAAGGTGATATACATCATAACCAGGATTGTCTAATATCCAATCTCTAAACTCTTTCATTTCAAGTTTAGTTTTATCGTACCATCTCCACGACAACAAACCCCAATAATCGTCTTGATTTTTGGAATGTTTCTCGTACAAATTTTTTATAAAAGGATACTCACGAAGTGTTGGATTAAGATTTGCAAGATTATCATATGGAACACAAATTGGATCCAAATGTTTCATCTGTTCAACATCATAATATGCTTGATACAAAAATAAATTCATGACAAAATAGTCCTCAAATTAGTGTAGTGTCCTGTTCTTCACTTCTTCTACAAATTGAATTAAATCTTCCATACTATATTCTTCAACATCACCTTCACCTTCACCTGATTGATCTTTCAAAAGTCCTGCAATCATATCTTCAGACTTTTCCATCTCAAGCATGGTTTTGATTACAAGATTTTCATAATATTCTATCATAGATTCTTTTGGATCAATAATAGTAATGATGTCCGAATTATATATTAAAGCATTATTATCTTTAATTAATTCTACTGGTAACCACGGCATCATCATCATTACAGTTTGCCCTGTAGGCATACGGCGATAGATCAATCTCATTGGGTCTTCCAGAAGAACTGTTTCTTCTTGTTCTTCACCTATCATAGATGCCATAATATCTTCGCCAGTTTGCATTCTTATAATTTTTACGTTATGCATTCTTGACCTCTATAGTGTAAAACTTATATTTGAACTTTTCTTCATCGTATATCTTAACACGTTCCTGTAGATGAAGCAAGGTAAAATTAACATGTTTGCCTATACGAAAATCGTCTGCTATATCATACAGAACTGCTTCAGTTTTATTCTCACCTATTCTAAGACCACGACCTATTGACTGTAAATTTCTTACTCTTGATTTGCTTGGAGAAGCAAATACGACATTATGCAAATGCCGTATATTAATGCCGGTACTAAAAGTGCCGTAAGAGGCAACAATGATTGCATCATTTTGTTTTTCTGTAATCTCACGAACTTGTTCACGGACTTCAACGTCTGTTCCACCATACACAAAGAAAACATGGCGATCACCAGCTTTTTCTTTAATAAGTTTGTGTAATATCTTTCCATGTTTTTCTACCAAATTAAATAATACAAGTGAGTTACCTTCTAATGATAGTACCAAGTTTCGGATAAATTCATTTCGTGCATTACTACCAACTATGTAGTTTATCTCACTTTGATAGTCCCAACCACGTGATAGTTTACATACTTCTTCTGGATATTTTAATACTAAACATTTGATTTTAAAATCTGCTAACTGTTTATTCTCAATCAGTTCGGCAGTGGTAGTAGATTGATATAATGGACCAAACAAACCTTCTAATACCAACTTATGTGTTTGTGTACCGTCTACTGTACCTGTACAACCAATTCTATATTTTGCCTTAGTCAAACCAGTCATGATAGTTGTTAATGACTTCGCTTTAAACTGATGTGCTTCATCACCTAAAACAAAATCAAACTGTTCAAAGTATTCTGGTGGGTTCTTATAGATTGATTGCCACGTGGTAATTGTTAAAAACTTATCTGTTACTTTGTCTTTACCTGAGTATTGACGGTGACAATTATTTTCTGAATCGTATCCATATGTTTTAAAATCGGAATACATTTGTTCTACCAATGATGTAGTAGGAACAATCAATAAACCTTTTTTGTATTCCTTAGACTGCAAGTACCTTAATATAAGGTATTGTATTAAAGACTTACCTGAACCTGTTGGTGATAGTAAAAGCATTCTTCTATTTCTTACGGCAGTAATGAATGCTTTTACTTGATGTTCTCTTACACCTTCTGTTATAATGCTGGTGTCCAATTGAAGTTGATCTATAAATTCCTTAGCCTCAGTGACAGAAAAGTTCTCAGTAATACTCACCGTAGTATCAATCTCTAGTTTATAGTCTCTCTCTTTGCAAAACTTCTGTATATACGGTACAAGACCATGATACACGGTATTTGTACGTAGGTCTGCAAGTCTTATTTTACCATCCCACAATCTGTTTTTGTATGCTGGCATAAATTGATAACCAGGAACATAGAATGTAAAGTAGTCTGCTAATTCTTGAGCAAGACTTTTCTCACATGCAAAACGAATAAAGGCTTCATTCTGTTTATAGAGAACTAAATCATTCATCTAAAACTTCTTCCCAAGTGCTATCACCTTTCTTACGAATGGCAACAATAAAGTTTAGATGTTCTGGTATACCACCTATACACCATTGGTCTGGATGCATACACATCACTACATTTTTATTGCGTATTGTACTGAAGTAAATAAAATATATTTGATTAAATCCTGGATTAAAACTACAATCAGACTCATGAACAATATGAGTAACATCTAATCTACGCATCAACGATTCTGCTTGTTTGCGTAGAACATCAACTTGTTCCATAATACGTTCATACTCTTGTTTGGCATGTAGTTTTGCTACATTTAAACTTTTATCTTTTTCTTCTTTGACGGCAACAGGTGCAAAGACTGGAGCACCTACCTCCATTGGATATTTTTTGCTATGATGTTGCATTAAGTCTTTACTTGGATCAATTCTCATTATATACCTTGTATAAATTTTTCCCAATCAATGAACGATCTAAGTTGAAACGTTCTAGAGTTAAGTTCTTTTAATATAGCATTACATACTTCAACAACTTCTTCATTCAGCATTTTATTTGCCAGATACTTATTAATATCCTCATCTGCATCCAAGTATGTAGTGATGTCGGATTTGAGTGTGAATGGAAATGGTTCCCAACCATACTTCTTCAAGTCATCATCATCTAATTTACCTGTGTAATATTCCCATTTGAGTTTCTTCATTCGGTTATATTTGAACTCAGCATCTTTCACCATCAATCTATGTTGTGATAGAATGTTGAGATACTTACTGTGAAGTTTGGGAATATCTATTAGTGCTTTACCTGGTTCAGTACGATCTATGTTAGAATCGTCTGTCCACATCTTCAATACATCATCAAGTTTGCTCATGGTTTATCTCCTCTTTAGGAGTATATCACATCTAAATCAATTTTTCAATATTAAAATAGGTAAATCTGAATGTGGCATCAGAAGTAATAATAGTCTCTGGTGTATCAGTAGCAGACATCATGAATCCACCTAGAGCAATAGGAAACATATTGATAAAGTTAATTTTAAAATAAGGTTTGTTTGCAGCAGAAAGAATAGTTACCGAACCATCGGCATATTGAGGTGTTTTAGAATCAGCTGTAGTGGTGAATTTATTTAATTGACCTAATCTAGTATACTCTTCAAATGATGTGGGAAATGTCATAGCACGGAGCCAATCGTGTATCTCTAACCAGCCAGTCATCTCTTGATCAACTAGAAAAGTAACATTCAACGTATCATAGATTGCTTTTTCACCTGGTGCATACAATTCAACAAATGGATTATTGATAGGTATTTCAGATGTAGAAAGACCTGGTAATGTTACAGTTTGGCAAAAGTATTGAAGGTTGGGTGCTCTTGATAAGTTCAGTGTGAACTTATTCGGTTGGAGCATGTTTGGATTGGATGGATTTCTATTGAGTGCTGTCATACGTGTATTTATAAACGAAAAAAAGAGAGTCCCGAAGGACTCTCTCTAAACCCACTCTTAGTGGTGGTTTGATTACATCAAGTTTTGAATACCGAATGAACGATAGTAGTTGTTTAGACCAACGTTCATTGCGCCTAGACCTTGACTTGTACCTTCGGCAAATGGGTTTGCAACCATGCCGTAACGAGTCTTGAAACCGATCTTAGGTTGGAAAGTACCAGTATCAACTGCACGAACCATTTGCAGAGGAACGTATGGGCAGTAGAAAATACCTGCGTCATATGCATTGGTACCTTTGTAGCCCACAACTGCGAACTCAGAGGTTGAACCAGTCTGCGAATATGGATCAATGTAAACTTTGATACGACCGAAGATTGTACCAGCAAATGTATTGCCAGTGTCATCAACTGTCAGATTAACTTGACCAGCTAATGCTGATTGATAGTCAAGAATACCAGCCATTGCTAAGGCAGATGCAACGTCTGACGAGCAGATCATTACATTACCTTTACCACGACGGGTTGTCTTGGCGATTTGATTGGCTTCACGCTCAATCTGGAATGCCAGACCTTTAATCTTTTCAACCATCCAACGACCGTTCGAATCTGTATCCAGGTTGAACACACCTTTAGTAGTTGTACCTGCTTGTGCGCCACGCTTCGAAACGTAGTAAATTGTGCGAATAACTTCACGGTTAATCTCAGCAAGAATCTCAGCAGACAAAATGTTTGCTAATTCAGTTTCAGCGTCAAGACCATGAACTGCTTTCAAGTCTTGTGCCAATTCCATTGAGTATTCTGCTTTCAGAGCACGTGTCTTAGCAGTTACAGTGACTTTCTCAATTGAGAATGCCATTTGTTGGAATGTGTTACCAGCAGCACCGTCACCCAAGGCTTCAGCAGAACCAGTTGTCATTGCGTTACCTGGCGATGCGTTACCCAACAGAACGTCAGTGGCGTTAGCAGAAATGGTCATAGAACCAGTTGCAATAGCACCGTTAGCGCCTGAGAAGTTTGTGTTAGCTTCGTTATAGAATGCTTCAGTACCACCTTGTGTGTCGTACTTAGTACGCATTGCAAAAATCAGACCTGTAGGACCAGTCATTGGCTGAACGCCGCAAACGTCATAAGCGATCAAGTTAGGCAATGAACGGCGAACCAAGCTAATAAGGATTGGATCAAAACCGGCAACTGGACCAGCTGCAGCAGCACCGCCACCGAAACCGCCTGTACCAGAAAAGTTAGCTGGAGGACCTTCGTTCAGAATGCCAGCTTCTTTACGCATTTCTGTCAACTGGTTTTCCAGAATAACAGAGGTAACAGCACGGCGATATGGATCTTTAATTGCGGGAAGGTCTGGATGATCCAGTACCGATGCCCATTTTTGTTGGCTTTCTTCAGACAAATACATGTGTATCTCCTTGTTTATTTTTTAAATTTTTGTTTTTGAAATTGCTTGTGAAACTGCGGAAATAAATGGATCAGCACTTACCAATTTTTTCTCTTCAGTCTCTTCAAATTGCTCTTGAAGATGTGATACTTTCGCTTTCTGGATACCAGATGGAAAATAGTTTTCACGCAAGGTTTCAAGTTTCTCTACAAACTCTTCTTCTGTGGAAAAGTCTACACTTTCTGCAAGTGTTTTGATTTTTGCAACTTGAGTTGCGGTCAAACCTTCACATACTTCTACTGTCAATTGTTCTTTAATAGCTTCAGTCAAAGCTTTTTTATATTCAATGTTTGTTTCAATTTCTTCATTGAGTTTAGTTTCAAGTTCTTCCACTTTAGCGGCTAACTCTTCAACTAGGTCAACTTTATCTTCTGGAACATTGATATAGTTTTCTGCAAACAGATTACGGAGACCAGCAATAAAATCTTCTGTGATTTCAGAACGCAGACCACTTTCAATAGCGATTTGATTCTCTTGCATCCACTGTTCTACTACGTAGTTTAGGTAATCATCAACCTTCTCTGTTAGATCGGATTTGATTTGTTCAACGGTTTCTTCAAGCATACCAGCATACTCGGATTCCATTTCTTCTTGAATCTGTGCAACACGGTCAAAGACACGTGCTTCAAAAATTGTTGCGGCTTTAGATTTAAAATCTTCCGAAATAGTTTGGTCATCAGCAAACAGTGCTTGAATATCATCGTGCATCTGTGCCCGCATTTCGTCAATCATTGAATACTCTTCCTGATCTGTGCTTTCTGAATAATTGCTGTATTTTTTCTCAATTCCTTTGGCCATTTGTTTACCTGCAAGACCAAACCTTTTACCAATAATTTCTCTGCTTGATACTTGTTTGTTTACATCTTTATTACTCTGACCATCATATGCATTGTCTGCACGTTTTTTGTAAACTTTTGCAGCAGTATCTAAAGAAACTTCATCAAGTTGATCTTCATCATACTCTTCATTTTCACGCATAGTGTTTTTACCAACACGGTTTTGAGTGTCTGACGATGCAGCAGAAGGTTTAGTTGTAGGAGCAGTTGCAGATTTAGCACCTTTGGTTGCATCAATTTTATTTGAATCGCCTTCAGGTTTAGAATCTTGAGGTGTAGGACCGCCCATGTCTACAATAGTAGCACCTGGAAGTTTTTGCATTGGCATAGCAGGAGCAGAACTCTTGCTACCTGCAAGAATTTCGGCTGCTGCTTCCATGAGTTTGTTTGTTGCCATTGGATATCTCCTTATGATTTCTTATTTATAAATTTTAAAGTTTAGATAGGTAATTTTCAAATAGTTTCAGAGCAACTTCCTCTATCTGACGGGAAGGTGCTGCACGAATCTGTCTTTTAGCATTGTCAAAGTCTACTTCAACAAATCGCCCCTCGACAAACAACCATTCTTTGTTTTCCATAATACCTTGAACGAAAGCACCGGGTGCAGATGGATCAGCAACAATGTCTGCAGCTGTAGCAAGACGCAGATCATCTTGTACCAGATTATAACCTTCTTTTGTCATAACTACAGAACCCATAGCACGACTGGATACACCAAGATTAACATCACAATCAATAAAATTCTTGACAATCTGGCCATAAGGTGTATCTAATACAAGTGCTTTACCTCTGAAAGTATTTCCATCTTCTACTAGACTTACAATCTTATGTGACACACGTTCTAGATTTAACGATGGAGTATCTGGATGCCCTAGTTCACCAAGAGCACGATTAGTATTGATGTATTCTTTGGTATAACGAGCAACTTCATTTCGTAATGTTTTCATTTCATACATGCGGTTATTTCGATTGACTTCATCGCCAACCAAAAAACGACCTTCGATATACATGTTTTTTTTACCACTCTCTGTGGTTTCTGTAAGGTACTTTACGTCCTCAATTTGTTCTTTAATTAGTTTCATGGAATTGAATACCCTGTATATGGATCAACGTTATAAGAAGCAACTTTTGAAGTTTCCATAATAACAGTGCCTCCACTATTAATTGTAATAGTTACACTTGATGTATTATTGTTTGCTAATGAATATCCCAAATCATCAAAACGGAATTCACTTGAGTTATGTAAACTCAGAAGTGGAATACTGTTTCTGGTAATAAGAATGTTACCGTTTGTTGACCAAAATATACGTTTGATATCAAACGAAGTTACGTTTTCAGTAGTTGTGTTTGCTCTTAAATCAGTAAGATTAATATAATAAGTGCCAGGATCATTAATCCTAATCACTGATGATCCTCTTAACGTATTGTTATATTCAATTCCCATTTTACTTTAGTCCTATAGATGATCTTCGGCGCATCGACATCTTTCTTTTCATCAATGTGCGTCTAAGTTTTGCTCTTCTTGTTGTTTTCCACGAACGTTTTAACTTTCGTGCTTTTGCTATTCTTACTGTTGCAGGTATTTTACGTACTGTATTACCTGACAATTTATAACCTTTAATACCCGACTTACGAACATTTCTTTGTACTATAATTCTACCTTTGGTGTTACGGCGAATGCGCCTACGAATTTTAGTAACTCTACCCATCTTCATAATATTTGGATTACGTTTTACTGCCTCATCCAAACCTTCCCACTCAACTTCCTCAAAAATTGTTTCAACAACAAATGGTTTTGCTTCTTCTAACTTTTGAGCAACAAGTTCATCTAAACGTGCAAAGATGGCCTGACGAGCTTCATCTAGTTTAGACTTGATAATGTGATCTACAAAACTCATATGTCTTGTCAAAACTTTCTTCGGAACTTGTTAGTAAGTCTATAAACTTTTCTTTGTTCTCTTCTTCTAAACCATCGTAAGCATAAACTATACGATTAACCATCAAAGTATCAAGTTCTATTTGACTACCATCTTGCAATTCTAATGTAGTCTCTTCAGTTAATTTAACAGTTGCTCTTAGTTCATCAATAAAATTTTCTGCCTGTATACCAGAAATATCTGCCATTGGTGATCCAAACGGCACACTAAAATACCTATTCATCTTATCACTGTAGTACAATGCAATACGTGTACCATCTGGATATAATCTTACCGCTTTACGTTTGATTACCAGAATAATTGGCGGTACTGGTACCAGTGGTGAACTTGTTGACTCATCCAACTCTTCACGTACCGCTTGCTTTACACGACCATAAATTTGTTTATTATTAGAAATTAAATCTACCATACGGTTAAACAAGTTCTGCATTATGGCACGATCAGCAGGACTAAAATTAGGTTTATCTTCACCCATCTTATCCAGTATCTTGTGGATACGTTGCACTTGTGCTTTGTTTGCTAAACCTGCACGAACAAGAGCATCAAACTTTGAATAGTCTTTCTTCTCTTCTTCCGTAATAAGTTTAAAATCTAGTAACGATTTCATTCTTGTTCTATTTCTTCGTTTTCTTCTTCGGATTCGGCATCATCTTCAGGCGTTTCCTCTTGCCCAGCATAAAGAGCAGAAGCGATTTCTTGTTTGCGATTTTGGAGCGCATCGAACGCTTTCGTGGATAATACATTTTCTAAACCTTCTTTAGCGTCAAGATTTTCGCCTGCTGCAATATTATTAATTATGTCTTGAATATCCATCACAACTCCTATTTACGTTTACTATTTATGTTTGTTACAGACTTGTTTACCTCATCATCTAGACCAGGTGTTAAAGACTCTTCTTGATCTGTATTTTCTGCGGTATTATCTTCTGGTGGATACTCATTAGCATCGGCACCATCTTGAGGCGCATTCATTATAGAACCTTGCATATCATCTGGTAATGAATCTTTTTCTTCTGCAATTTGTTCATCCATCTTCTCAATCTCTTCATCTGTCATCATCAAAATTTTGTTCTTAATGTAATGATTAGAAAAGTATCTACCAATATATGGATCAACCATTTGCAACATCTGTAAACGATTCTGTAACAATTCTGAGGCTCGCATCTCAGTAAAGTTATTATCTTTTTGGAAGTCATAGTAGATATCTTCTTTGAATTCTTCATACTCTTCCAATGTACAGATACCTTTAAGTACCAACTGAATACGCAAAGCATGATCAAATAACTGTGTAAACTTATTACGAAGTCTAGAAACAAACTTAGCAAACTTTAATTCATCACGGGTAACTTCTTGTGAACGACCCATGCCTGCAAAACCACCTCCAGTATCTTCAAGGCGTGAATAAGGTACATTCAAACACTGTAGTAATTTCTTCTGAAAGTATTTAACATCTTCCAATTCACCTAAGTTTTGACCCGCTGGTAATGTAGTAATCTCTGTACCTTTACCACCTTCACGGCGTGGTAACCAGAAATCTTCAAGCATCGACATGTGCTTACGTTCATCACGAAGTTCACCAGTGTTAGCATCATACACCATCTTGTTACGATACTTGACCATAACATCACGAAGATACTGTTCTGCTTTACCACGTGGCAAGTTACCAACGTCAATGTAGAATATACGGCGTTCGGGAGCACGACTAATACGGTAGATAACAATCGCATCTTCAATCATTCTAAGTTGATTGAGTGGCTTGATTGCTTTATGTAGATATGAAATAACAAATGTATTCTTTGCATCCATCAAACCAGAGTTCACATTAATAATTGAATCTGGTGCAATACGAACGCCTTGACCTACATTTGATGTAAATGTTTGAGTAGTCTGACCTTTATCATTAAAGACATAATACTCTGCGGTAGATGCAATAATCTGTGCGCCTGTTTTAGGATCACGATCTTTTTTGATCTCACGAACTTTACGAATCTTACGTGGATCAATATATCTTAGTTCTTGTATACCTTCTTTTGGATTTTTATCGTTGACAACAACATGATAGAACAATCTTCCATCAATGTACCAACGTTTGAATAAGTCATCCGCAAGATTAGAAAAGTTCAACATCTTTAAGACGTTTTGAAACTCTTCGTTGATTTTCTTTTTGATTGATTCAGGTTGATTGAGATTATCCATTACGATATCACAAACTTTACCTGCTTCATCATGAGAGATTGCTTCGTTGACAATCTCATCAATTGCCATATCTAATTCTGGATGATTAGACATCTCACGATAACGTGTAATGAGTTCAATCTCATTACGCACCGAACCTTCTAAATCGACATACGTACCATAATAGGCATTCTGTGTAACGGTAACTGCACCGTCATCAATAGCCGCAGTAGGCAACGCAAAGGATGACTGCTCAGGTTTTTCTACCTGAACAACATCCTTTGAGCCTAATGTAAAGCCGAATAATTTTATTGCCATTAATCTTTCATCCTATAGATAAAAGTAGGGAAAATCCCCTACTCTTAGATCACGCCGCTTGCTACTGAGTCCCACCACTGGTAGGTCAAAGTAACAGAGAACTCTTCAATCGCATCATTTGAACCCCAATCAACGTCAATTGGAGTTACATCTGTTGGAAACAATCCTATAAATTTATACTTTTTAAGAGTGTTGCCTGCTTTGCCAAACTGAGTAACTTCACCATCAACAGTGTAACCAAGTGGTGTACCAGCAACTGGATTACGAACGTTTAGATTATGACTATTAATGCCAGCCATCCAACGTTCAAATGCATTGCGTACCACAAAGTCCTCATCATTGATAACTGTAATTGTCCAGTCAGCAAATGTACGATTTCCCACAAACTTTAACTCACGACCAAAGTATTGTACAGGCGCAACACCCAGAGTTGAACCTGGAAGTTGTGCTGTCTTACACATGAACGTTGTTTTTGTTTGTGCGTTTCCTGGCAATGAGAACGCAGGAAACGGCAAACTTACCTCAAATAGATTTGGGCGGGCACCGTCACCTGTTAATTGTGAACGGAACTGATTTACATTAAATGCCATTTATTTTCTCCTGTTTCTCTCTATTTAGAACGATCCTACAACTTCATTGAACTGTACGCCTGTACGAACGGCAACAAAGTTCAACTGAATGAAGTTGATTGATCGGGCTGGTTTGATATAAATGTCACCAATAAACTGATTTGAATCAATAACTTGTCCAGTATTATTTGTATCATCACAAACAACACGGAAGTCAGTGATACCACGGCGACCTTGTACATCACGCAAGAATGGTTCTACGATTGCTACAAACTGAGCACGTGTAAACTGGTCATTGAATTCAAATAATGAGAAACGTGCTGCACGACTAATTGCTTTCTCAAGTACAATAAACAAACGGCGAACATTGATACGATCAAATGCACTTGGTTTGGCCAACATTGTTTTATCACCAAACAAAACTGTACCTTCACCTGGGAATGAAACAACTGGGTTAATACCTGTAACGTATAATGTATCACGCTCAGTCTTAGTTGGATTCCATGCAAGTTTAACTACGTTTTTAATTACACCACGGTTCATACCACCTGGTGAGAACCAAGGATCACGTTCGGTATCTGTACGAACACAGAGACCAGCAATGTCACCATTCAGTGGTACCCAGCGATAGAGGTCTGCATATTTGTCATACTGGTATTTGTAACCAGAATCAATTACAGCATAAGAAGATGATGTCAAAGCATTACGGAAAGCAACTACCGATGTTGCTTCGTTACCTGGATTGTTGACAACATTTGCCTTAGTTGGCGAAATAAATGCTACGCAATCTTTACGACTTTCTGCAATGTTGCTGATAACATATGTTGCAACTGTTGAGTTACCTGTACCAGTTACTAACAACGACACATCAACTGCTTCAGCATTTTTAAATGAATCCCAACCAGAAGTAATCTGGGATGAACTAATGTTACCATCAGTACCGCCAGAGAATGAGAATGTGATATTTGCTGTTGTTGTTTTAAATGCAGATCCATTTGCTGTTGAACCCCATGCAGTGCCTGAACCTAAGTTTGCAGTAGCAGGATGTGCCAACCAGTGAATATATTGTGATTGTTGAGCAATAACATTTTTATAGTAACTTGAATTGCCAGAATCATCTTTTGCATCGGATGCTTTTGAAACAAATGCATATTTTTCTAAAACTGTGCCTGCGGTGCCTGAAAATAAACCTTCTTCATCCACAACTACAATATGCATTTCATCATTAGCATTTGAATTGCCTTTGCTGGCAACATAAGTAGATGTATTTGGAGTTGCGGTAAATTGAGAAGCGTATGCCCATCCAGCATATGAACCGCCATCTGCTACAGAAATTTTAAGTGTATTGCCAATTGCACCAGGATAACGTGCTGCCCATCCGTTATTTGTGCCGTCCGCATTACCTTGTTGATTTGCTGTCCACTCATCTTTATTTTTGATTTGAACAGGATTACCGCTTGCTGTACTATTTCCAGATGTTGCGGTATTGATTGCACGAACTACTTTTAAATTGTTTCCGTATGCCAGAAAGTTTGCTGCTGAGAACCAATATTCATAATTATCGTTATTCGGTTTACCAAAGGTACTGACTAAACGAGTTTCGTCAGAAATGGTAGTAACTTCACTGCATGGTCCCCAAGCAAAAGGTCCTACAAATGCTCCTGTAGAAGTTGCAACTGAAGGAATAACTGTAGTCAGATCAATTTCTGATACATTTACTCCAGGTGATAATTGAAATGCCATTGGATTTCTCCTTTAATTGTTTGGGTCAATTGTCTTTGATAGTCTATTTAGTTTTTTAGAAACTTGAGATTGGATACCCACGTTTTTCCGCAAAGTGCCAACGGTCATCACCATCATCTACAACTTCTTCTTGGAGACCATTTTCTATGAATCCAAAAGGTGTCATGGTCTCATCAATTAACATATTTTGTTCATCTAACATCATCTTACGAATATCAATATTGGTAGAGTCTTTGAAGAATGACTGTGCAGTCAACCAAGAAAACAAAACCAATCCCATAACAATGTCATCATTGCTGCCTTCTTCTGCCGCATATGAATCTCTGACTCGAACAAATGTATTCATCTCATTAATGGTATCAAAGTCATTGATAATCAACTTGTCATTCTCCACCAAAGTCTTTAAGTTGGCACAACCAATCTTCTTGACTGATTTGGTTGTTTTAATACCAAACGATGTTGACCTTTTAAATCCTGAAGAGATAGACTGACCTTTAATGTGATGTTGTTCAGTCTTGTAAATATTTTCATACTCTAAGTCATAATGAAGAATATCTACCACTTGTTGACCAACATTATTAGTTTCTACTAATACGAATGCTTCATTGTATCGTTTTGCAACTGAGTAAATGACTGTTGGAAAAAACAATAGTGGTAATTTATTATTACGGTATCTTGCTACCTGTTTGTATGGTGCTTGTGTAGCATCAAGTACATTAATGGTGGAATAGTCTAAATTTACACCCTCTGAACAGTCTACCGTAGCAATGTATAGATGACCAGGTATAGGTTCTTCATAAATGTAAAAATTTTCTTCTATTTTAATTGGTTCATGAAATGCTAATGATCTAAGTTTTGCACCAGAAATAAGAGTTGCCGATGAACCAATAAACTCTGTCTCAAACTCTTGTCGAAATTGTTCTTCGGAAGTGTTTCGTATTGTTTCTTCTTTCCACTGAGCATCACGACCAGGTACTTGCGACCAGTGAACTTCAACTGTTTTATATGTGGAACGTTTTTCAATTGCATCTGTCCACATCTTATAAAACAAATTCAATCCATTAGGAGTTGAAACGATAATTACTTTGGAGGTTTGACCAGAAGAGATAACAGGATATGTTGATGTGAAGAATTCAACTGCCATGTTGTGTGGAACGAACGCAAACTCATCAAGAAAAATTAAATTATAAGTACCACCTCGAACACCACCTGCTGATGTTGCATAAGCAAATATTTTGGAACCATTTTCTAATTCTAAAGAACCTTTGTTCCATGTCATAATACCTTGTTGCAACCAAGCAGGGAGATATTCATATGCCTTTTGAATACGACCTAGAATATCACGGGCTAACTGACCTTTGTTGGCAAGAATACCAATAGTGTATTCTTCGTTGAAGATTGCTGCCCATAACATGTAACCAACTGTCGTAGTTGTCTTACCAACCTGTCGTGGCATCTTTGCAATAGTAAAACGATTTTCGTGAAAGGTACGTACCATGTCCTCTTGAAAATCCCACATGTCAAATGGAATAAGACCACGGTCAACATTGACAATCTTGACGTATTTTTTGATAAAGTATACAGGATCATCTGCACACTTTGCGATTTCTAATACTTGTTCTTCAGTATAGGATAGTTCAGTGCCTGTTTTTTTAAGTCTAGCATTACCAAGGTATCCGTCATCCATTTTTATTTAATGATGCTTCTCAACATCCATCCTTTTTTCTGGTGTGCGCCTAACAAGTCTTGTAAAAAGTTACCAACAGCAGGTTCACCTGCAGCATCGGCAGCAATAATACCAGCACGAAGATGAACAATATAACGTTCATTGTCTGCATATAGTTCACGCATCATTGCCATCGCATCAGGTATACTAGTTGCTTCTTGAATGTCTGCTAATTCTAACATACGTGCAAGTGAACCTGGTGCATACGAATTTAATGAACGAAGTTTTTCTGCAATATCATCTGTCTGTAACCATACAGAATTATAAAAATCATTTAAAAATTCATGATATTGTGGAAAGTTGGAACCCTCAATGTTCCAATGATAACCATGCGATTTGAGATACAAAGCAAAGTTTGTACCTAAAATTGTTTTAAGTTGAGAAATAAGTTTTTCCATTATGTTTCCTGTTTTTGAGTTTTAAGCATCTTTACCAATTCTGCGGTAGAACCAACAAACACTGCTTTATCTATGTTTAAATTATTTTGTGCTTCCGCTTTTGGTACTAAATCTTTTTTACGTTTTTGTATTTCAAGCAAGTCTTTATTCATATCAGCCAAGTTTTTCATTAGACCAGATAGCACTTCAAACGCACGTGGGTGTTGACCATCTCTTGCTATGAGCATCAATTCGTTTACTGCTTGATTGCCTTGAGTCACCAGTTCACGAATATTTTTTCGTGCAAAGTCTGCATCAGCATTTACTGGATCAGCATACTCTACCACAGCAGGTAAAGTTTCGACTTTAGGTTCTTCTTTAATTGGTTCAACATCAAAAATCTCTGAGAGATTTGCATTTATTTTTTTCATGGTAAAGTATTAGGATATTCTTTTGTAGTTTCAAAGAATCCAAATTCATCTCCAAGTAAAGCAGTTCCTGGATTAGTTGAAGTTTTTATCTGTACAACATTTAATGAATTAACGTCAGTTACAATCACATTATATGATGCACCCGTATAATCACCTGTAAGTTTATCACCGACTTTGATAAATTTATTGGCGCCAGTTACTATTAATATACCTGAAGATGTATTACTAAAATAATCTACTGAGCCAAACAAATCTGAGTTGTTTGCACGAAGTGTTTCACCTTGAGCAAATACACCACTACCATTTGCATAATCAACATAAACTTTTTGTATTTCTTTAGATGTCAGATCAATAAACGAATTTGTATTAGCAGTCTTGATGTACTTACTAGATTTAACTGGTGGCCATATGTAACCTTTAGCAGTAAAAGTTAAATCCCAAAGAATCAATCGTGTAGAACCTTCATTTTCTGCACCCTCATATTCCACAGTTGATGCTACTGAATCAAGTATAATAGGTACATTATATTTTTGATCCATTTCTGGAATAAAGTCTACAGTGACATTGAAGTCTGGTGTAAAGAAAGGTAGAATCTGTTCTAATATCTGTGTACCATCTTCAGTATTACGTACATAGATCGATAACGAAAACTGAAAGTTATATGGTATAGGAACAAACTGTGTGCTTACAGAAGTGTTATCTTTTTTAGCAAAGTTACGAAGTGTTGAAACTTGTTTGCGATTAACATCATATTCCAAACTGTCAAGATTAAATGACATACGTGGAACAACAGTAGCAATAGACTTGATCAGATTAGGATCAGATGTAATCGCCGTTAGAAAACGTTCTTTTGGTGAATATGTTAGCGGTACTTTCCATTTTTCTTTTGGTACTCCCGCTTGTGTGTATCGTACAATCTCTAAATCATTAAAGAGTGTACCAAATACAACCACCATTTTACGAATGGTTCGATGATAGAACTGAGAATTACCTAACATTATGCTTCGCCAAATGGGTTATGTTCAGTGAAGTCAATTATGCCATCTGAACTTGCTTCAATACGAGCGTTGTCGAAAATATCTTCAAATGCATTGTTCATCGTAGCCGCATCAGAAATTACATTGATAGTCCAGTTTGCACCACTTGTATTACCATATAAAGTATTTGTTGTAAAATTACCTTGAACACGATATACTTCTACAAATTGATTATCAACATGAGCATGGACAAGTGCTTGTGCAGTTGCCGATGTTAAATTGGCACCTTGATATACTATTTCTTGATTAATAAAATTGCCTGAACCACCAGCCGCAAAATACAGTCTTGTTTTTGGATAGTAATCGACAATTTGTTCATCAATCATCTTGATGCCAGTTTCAATAATCTCATTTGAGAATACGTATTGTTTCATCTTCAATGCATAAACATATACATTACCACCACGACCACGACCTAATGTATAGAACATAGTCTGTTGATCTTCATGTTCAACAAAAGTAATCTCGAAGAAGTTGTTTAGCATTGGAATGAATACCAAATCACCTTCACGTGGACGAGTATATCCATTTACTGTGTATCGGAATCGAAGGCGTGATACCAAGAATGTTGCTTCATCACGAATCTCAAGACCAAATTTGGAAATAAAATCTTGCTCACCATCCATACCTGTAACATTTTCTAGGTACATTTCAATCGGATGAGCAGTTAGATATTGTTTAAGAGTATCTTCACCGAATAGGTAATCTACTTGATCACGTGTGGTACGTGGCATGTAATACACATCCATGCCGTAGATTTTCAGTGCTTCAATAACTAAATCTTCAACGAGCAGTTGCTCGGAAGTTATCTGATTTGCAGGATAATTATTGAAGTAAAAATTAGTTGCCACATTTTATCCCGTCAGAATTTCTGATGGCAACGAACCCATTTGATACATTTCGTCTTCCATTTTGTCAATCTCTTGTACTGCTTCATCGTAAATTACTTGACCGTTTAATGTAACACCACCTGGCATTTGTATACCAGCAAACTTTTTGAGGTTAGCACCCCACTGACGTTTGATCAATGCAGTTGCATATTTTTTTAAAAACCTATCGTTCCATACATCGGCAACACCTTCAATTGTTGCGGTTATATTCGTATAAGTTTGTGCTGTATTACCAACAAATTCTAAAGAGGTAGGACTTGAAATTTTTTTTACTTGTTTCTGTTCAGTGCCAATCGTAATAAAATCAAAATCAACAAGTTCTTGATCAAACTTGGTACCTATACCAGTAACGGTATTAGAACCTGGAGCACATGATAAAGTACCTGTCAGTGTAATTGTTTCTGGTTCTAATGTACGATAGCATTCAATGATAACATAGTTACCTGGTTGAACATCTCTTGTCCAATCAATGTCTAAGAATACTTTATTTTGGTGTCTATTAAACCGAAACTGTGGAGTACCAGAGAACAACAAATTCAATGTACGTAAATGTTGCATGGTAATTTCATATGATACATACGACACCGATGTGAAATCATAGAGATCATGCAGACGTAACTGATAGCGCAAATCAAACATATTGATTGATGCGTTAGATAAATCAAATGGCATAACACCAGTAACAAATTGCACAGCATCAGGACAATATATCCACTGCCTATTAATATCCGCAGCAGTGATGCAGTGTTTCATAAACAATTTTTCAGTACCATCATAATGATAATCACCCCAGAAAGAAAGTGCTTCATCAATTCGATCATCTACTTGATCATCATCAACGTTGATTTCAATTACTGGAAAACCTAATTTACGTAGGCAGTATTCTTTAAATTGTGTTCTTGTTTTTGGGTGTGCCATAATTAATACATGTATGATGCACTAAATTTGGAATTTGCTGCCAAAACAGTGTATGAACTACTTCCCGTTTTTATTATATTAAAAGTATATGTATCAATAGACTCTTGAAAACCAACCGAATAAACTGGATAAGTGTTACCTATCCAATAAGGACTAATTAATGTGCCGTCAATATTAAGATTTGCTTTATAATTATTTAAACCTTGTTTCAATAATATGGCCAAAGATATAGAACTTCCAGTATTTAAGGCACTGTCTAAACTAGTAGAAGAGTTTCCTCTAACATTAAAAGTTACATTTGCAGTAGTATTTGATGAGAAAAAGTATACTGTATTATTTAAAATATCAATATTTGTAGTGCCACCAATTGCTGTAGAAAATACATTTGCAGTTTCAAACAATGTAGTAATTGAAAATGCAAGATTAGGAGACAACAAGTTTGATGTGACGGCACCAGCAACAATATGATTTGTAGTTACAGCACCAGCAGGAATTAAGTTACCTGTGATTGCACCAGCAACAATATGATTGCTTGTAATTTGAGCAGCAACAATATTATTACCACGAATAGCACCAATTGGAATTAAATTGCCTGTGATAGCACCAATGGGAATTAAATTGCCTTTGATTGCACCAGCAACAATCTTTGATGTTGTGACTGCCTGATCTGCTAATGCCGAACTTTGAATAGCATTAGGTAATAAATCAAGATTTACACCAAGCGTCAATGTATTAGAAGAAGGATCGAACGACAGATTCCGATTAACGAATTCTGCCGTTGTAGTTCCACTAATGTTCGGCTGCAAACCGAGATAGTGAGTTGTAGTATCACTAACGGTTTGCAGTATCGGTAAAGTAACGACTGTTTGCATTTATGCTTGTGCTTCTGTCCAAGATAAACGTGTAAAGATATTCGCTGACGCTGTACCAATGTTACGAGCAGTAATTGTTACAATATCAGGACCATCTGGATAGAAACTCAGATTTGGTGCAGAAGTACCACCACCAAGAATACTATTACCAAGGTCACGAACCAAAGGTAAGTCATACGTGGTTGTTGAGAAGTTTGTACCACCAGAAGCATTAGTAAAGCCAGCAAAAATAACTTCGCCTCCTGCCACGCTTGTACCGGCAGCCGCACCGGCAGTCGATACAGTATGGTTAATATATTGAACAAGACTTGAACCACCAACAGAAGTCCAAGTAGGTGTTGCATTTGATGATGCGCCATTCAAAACAATTTGTACTAAGAATGTACCAGAAGATAACATATCTAATGTACGCAAAACCATTTGCATAGTATTTTTAATTTCACGTACACCTAAAGATGCACCAGAAATACCGTTACTTACTGATGGTGCGATACGGAAACTTTGCAATGCAAGTGTTTGACCAGCAGCAACGTTCGCAGAAGTTGTCATACCTGTTGTGAACACTAAAGATTTATCATCATCGTAACGACCATCCATAATCACCGAAGTGCCCCAATGAGAAATACGTGGTGCGTAACCAGGCGCATGTAAATCAATTGCTACAGGTGCAGTTGCAGAATATGTAAATGTCTGCGCTACATTACCCATAGGAATAAAATTTACTGTACCTGTGCCAGAATATGTTGGTGCTTGAGACAGTGTAATTGAAACACCTGGATTGATGTTTGTAATTACAGCAGCCTGTGGAACGTTCGCATTCACTACGTACATACCAGGTTGAATACCAACAGTTGTTTGTCCAGCAACCAAATTCAATGTTGCATTTGATGTGTTCATAATACAGTTAATTGTATTACCTGGTTGACCACGAAGCGCTACATTTAATAGATAACCATTTGTAGCATTACCTGTAATACCATCATAGTTAATGTACTCAGACCGACCTTGACCATTCACCCAAACCGTACCAGTTGTTGGGAATGCTGATGCATCTGCAACGTTTAATGTAACATCTGCTGGATTTAGTGTAGCATTCAGTTTAGTTTTCTTAGAGAATGTATTTGTCTCATAACGTCCAGGTAAGTTACCTGAACGCATATGTGCTTCATAGTTTACATTGTTATTGATCATCTTGTGGCAATAGATAACGTTACCGTCTGGTCCACGGAATCCCCAACGGACAAAACCAGCACCGTACCAAGAATAGTCCATATAAAACATCTGCATTTTGGTTAAATCTATATTAAATCCAGAAGGACCTGTACCATCACAACGATCAATATTCCATTGAGATTGTGGAACACGGGTCTCAACTGTTTTACTGATAACTGCTTGTAAAGTATTTGCTTCGCCACGATAGTTCGGTTGAACCTCCATAACCTGATTAGAACGAATATTTTCCACACGATATGACATACCTTTAATAACAACATAATCTCCAGGATTTAATTGACCTGAGAAGTTTGTTGTGGTGCCGTTTACTGTTACACCAGTAATTGTACTATTGCCAGTATTTGCAGAAACAAAACCTGCTAATTGAAAAACACTATTACGGCGAACAGCAGATAAAGTTTGTCCATCAAATTCAAAGAACATACCATTTTGATCATCAAACAAACCCATACGATTTAAAGCACCATACCAAGTATTTGCAGACACACGATATGTACCAGTTGCTGTTGCACTTGAGGGAGTCGTACTTGAAACGTATGTAAACGTAAATGGATCAATCACTTGATTTACTGAATATGAACCGTTGTAACCAGTTTCATTAGCACCAGTAATTACCATAGCAACGTTTGGACTAATAAAATGAGCGTCTTTAGTTTTAACTGTAACTAAAGTACCTGAACTAGTCAAACTATCAACACGCATAGAAGGTTTCAACAAAGTGCCTGTTGATACTTGAACACCTTTACCAGATTGATAACGGAAATAACGGCGTGTTTGGCGAATCAGTTGATTATTATGTGAATCTGCTGATGTGCCAAATTCAACACCACCATCATATGCACGATGTGAAACTGTACCACGTGATATTGGATACATTGCTGAAAGACCAGAAGCAGTTACGCCACCAACTGGAGCACTATTAGCATCAATACGGAAAACTGTATTTGAAACAACTTGAGTAATAGTGAATGTTCCGTTAGGTGCACCAGATGTACCCGCTGCTAACCCTTGAAGAACAACTTGATTACCAATTGTTAAACCATGTGGTTGAACTGTCGTTATATAGCAATTTGCAAGACCACCTGGTGTATTGACGTTTGCAATTGGTGTATTTGCACGATTAAAAATTGAACCATTGGCAACTTGAGTCGCATTTGGAATAAAAATTGATTGATTAGTATTAGTTACACTGGCATAACGTTGCTTAGTAGAGTAACGAAAACTTGTACCTGTAACCACAGACTCAACCATAAATGTACCTTCAGCAGGTGGCCAGTTTGTATCAGTAATAATAACCGGAGTATTAACTGCTGGAGGTGTAGTGGTAGCCACAATAATAGTAGGCGAATTTACAACAGCAGTAATGTCAGTTACAACCAATGGACCAGAAGTAGTAGAATTTAAGTTAGCATATGCATATGATTTGTTGTTCAACAGACCTATAGTTTCCCATTTTGTTGATTGAGTACCATATTCAAAGTCTGTATCGATCAATGCTTGCGGCATTGAGACACGAAATTTATTTACTGGGTCAGTATACGTTTCTGATGGACTAAACTTCTCTTCATATTCATCAATCACAACTTGCAATTTATTCGTATTGGTCATTGTAGTTGTATTATAAGCCAATACTACCGTAGTTGTCGTTAGACCACTAGTCGGATCTGTTGAGATTGAGTGTGAAGTAAATGTCAGATTTGGATCTGAGAAATTGTAAATAACTCTATTTGAGGTAACGTTCGTAATAAGAACGAAACGTTCACGTTGAATTGCTTGATTAAAGACGATAGTCCTACTAGACGGAGTAAACGTATAATAGGTGTCTAATATTGCTTTTCTGGCCATTTTAACTCCAATATATTGAAAAAGTGTTAATTTTTAAAATCTCTACTATTTAGTAACCCATGAAAATATCAGTGGGTTTAAAAGGATATATCTTAGTATTTGCGTTAGGTATACCTGGAACTAAACGAATCATTACGTCAGCACCAGCAGGAACTGAATCAGCAAATTTAATATTTCCACTATCATCTAAGGTATATCCTTTAGATGCTGTTGGAACTAAACTCAGCCAAACGGTATCATAATTATTAGCATATGCTGCTTGAGTTATGCCATAAATTGTTACCATCAAATTCCACGGGCTTGGCACAGAAATGTTTGCCGTATTGTATGTCAAAGGAAATACATTCGTAAAACCATCAGTCAAATAAGATACATCATCTAAATCGTAAGTGTATAATACATTTGTTATATCATTAGCAGCAGCAAAAGCACCATTGGCATAGATTGCTGCAGAGTTTGCTACATCACTCGTTGCATTTGCTCGAATAAATCCAGAGTTTGCAGCAGAAAATGCTGAGTTAGCATAAGAGCCTGACGCTACTGCTTTACTATCAGCAACGTTTGCAGCAGAAAATGCTGAGTTAGCATAAGAGCCTGACGCTACTGCTTTACTATCAGCAACGTTTGCAGCAGAAAATGCTAAGTTAGCATATATCGCAGCAGAGTTTGCAACATAATCTGGAGTATTTGCTTGTAAGAATGCACCGTTTGCATAAATTGAAGCAGAGTTAGCAACTGCAAAACCAGAGTTAGCATAATTGCCTGCTGATACAGAATTACTGTTCGCAACGTTAGCGGCAGAGAATGCACCATTGGCATAAATTGCAGCAGAGTTAGCAACATATGATGGTGTGTTTGCTTGTAAGAATGCAGCAATGATACTATTATTCTGTGTTAAATCTACACCAACAGAAACATTTGCTTGTAAGAATGCGGCATTTGCGTAATTACCTGCTGATATAGAATTATTATTTGCAACGTTAGCAGTAGTAAAGGCGCCGTTAGCATAAATTGCAGCGGAGTTAGCAGTATAACTTGGTGTGTTTGCTTGTAAGAATGCTGCATTGGCTTGTAAGAATGCACCGTTAGCATAAATTGCAGCAGAGTTAGCAGCAGCAAAAGCAGTATTTGCATAGTTACCTGCTGATATAGCATTACTGTTTGCAACGTTAGCAGTAGTAAAAGCACCGTTAGCATAAATTGAAGCCGAGTTTGCGGAAGCAAATGCCGAGTTTGCGTATGATGCCGCAGAGTTAGCAGTATAACTTGGCGTGTTTGCTTGTAAAAATGCTGCGTTTGCTTGTATTAATGCTGAGTTCGCATACGTAGCAGTAGCATTACCATACGAGAATGAAGCATTGGCTTGAATGAATGCAGCATTAGCAGTGTTAGCAACCTGCTGAACAAATGTTAATGAACCAGCAGAGTTAGCCGCAGCAAAAGCAGCATTTGCATAAGCACCAGCAGAATTGGCAGCAGAGAATGCAGCATTGGCAATATTACGAGCAGTTTGATCTGTGCCACTACCGCCAGCATTTGCAGCAGCAAAAGCAGCATTTGCTTGAATGAATGCGGAGTTGCCAGTAAAGAATGCAATATTTGCTTGAATAAAACTGGAGTTTGCCTGATAGTATACTGAATTGATGTATGAATTTAAATCAAAACCATTCAGTATAATATTGTTTGAACGCAGATTTGCATTCAGTGTATCAAGTTGGAATGTACTATTTGAAACATCAATATTGGTATTTGCTTCAATCTCAGGATCATACCTCTTGAACAAAAACCATTCTTTGACAGCAGCATCACGGAATATACCAGTATGAGTATTTACACCATCATTATAATGTCCTGCAATACCAATGTCTAAAACATCAGAACTATATTGTCCAGTGGACAACAAAATCATATTACTGTTGGTAGTAATGGTACTAGAATTAATACTTGTACCGTTACCAAGAACTGTTAAGTTGCCGCTAATAACCAAACTACCAGTAACATTAACACTGCCCGAAACTGTACCACCAGATGAGTTAAACTTTGTATTAGAATTATTGTATGCTGCTTGACCGATATTGGTTGCAGTATTTGCTTGTGCATATGCCGAGTTTGCTTGATAGAAAGCGGAGTTTGCATACGTAGCGGTAGCATTACCATAAGTGAACGCAGAGTTTGCTTGGAAGAATGCAGAGTTAGCGTATTGGCCTGTGGCATTCTGACTTTGATAAGCAGAGTTCGCTTGTATAAATGCTGAGTTGGCATATTGACCAGTGGCATTCTGTGAAGTATAAGCAGCATTCGCTTGTGCGTATGCCGAATTTGATTGTATAAACGCAGAGTTGGCTTGATTAAATGCCAAGTTTGCAGCAGTATATGCACCATTCGCATTAGCAAAAGCAGCATTTGATTTGGCAAAAGCAGCATTAGCATTTGCGTAGGCATTAGAACTATAGATGTATAAATCTACATTACCATTTGCTGCAAAAATATAGTTGGTAAAAATGGCATTAGCACCAGAGATGCTACCATTTGAACCTGTTGTTGTTATTGTGTTTGATGTTATATTACCAACAAAGGTTACATCGCCAGTAACTTGACCACCAACGTTTGCATTCAGTGAATTGTTAGCACGAAGGAATGCGGCATTCGCATAGTTAGCAGTTGCATTACCATAAATGAACGCAGAGTTTGCTTGTATTAATGCTGAGTTTGCATAGTTAGCAGTTGCATTCTGTGATTGATATGAGGCATTTGCTTGTATGAATGCTGAGTTGGCATATTGACCAGTTGCATTCTGTGATTGGTATGAGGCATTTGCTTGTGCAAAAGCAGAGTTGGCATACTGTCCTGTGGCATTCTGACTTTGATAAGAAGAGTTCGCTTGTATAAATGCTGAGTTGGCATATTGACCAGTGGCATTCTGTGATTGGTATGAGGCATTTGCTTGTGCAAAAGCGGAGTTAGCATATTGTCCTGTGGCATTCTGACTTTGATAAGCAGCATTTGCTTGTGCAAAAGCGGAGTTAGCATACTGTCCTGTGGCATTTTGACTTTGATAAGCAGAGTTCGCCTGTATGAATGCTGAATTTCCAGTGTTACGAGCATACGTATCAACTGCTGAACCAGTGATGGCAGTATTAACAGCAGCAAATGCAGCATTTGCTTGAATGAATGCGGAGTTTGCTTGATTGTAACTGAACTGTATTTGTGGTACAACATTAACACCCGCAACAACTGACGCACCATTTACCGTAAGAACAGCACTAGATTTATTAAAAGTTAATCCAGAGTTTGATCCCAGTGAACCTGAGTCATTAAATTGTATTTCTTGGTTAAGACCTGCTGGACCCGAATAAGGATAATGCGTTATGATTGTACCAATAGGCGTTGCATAGAAAAACTTTCCATCACGATTGTTGATAGAAAGTTCACCGTTTGCTAACGATGTAGGTACGTTGCCAGTTACGGTGGAATGTTTAAGTTGTATTACTGTGTTTGCCATTAAAATGTCCCGCCAGCCTCAACCTTTAGTTTATTGGTTTCAGTAGCAGAAATTTCAACAGGCAATTCTTCAATAGACTTTACAGCAACTTTCTTAACAACTTTAGGTGCAGAAGGAACTAATTTTTCCAATTCAGAAATACGAGATTTCATTTCTTCTATTTCCTTTTCTTTTAACTCTAGCACACTCTTTGTTGTATTAAGTTCTTGCAAAATGCCATTATAAGCATTTTCTTTTGCTTGTAATGCATCTTTTGTTACACCAAGATCCCGCATAGTATCATTTAAAGCAGATTGAATTCTAGTTTTTTCTTGAACTATCGCATCATTACTATCTGCTTGTGCTTTATAATGTTGAGTCTGACTAATTTGTTGTAAAGCTTCTTGGTGTTTTACTGTAATTTCATCAATTTTTGCCTGCATTTCTGCACGAACGTCTGTTTCTTTTTCAAGCAATTTTAATCTTGCTTGCATCACGAAGTTTTGCTTGATGATTACATCTAAGTTCTCAAGCAAAACCTCTTGATATACATTTGAAAATTCTACACTCATAATAACTCCTTTTCATGATAAAGTATTTAGAATGTTCCACCTTGTAGATATGTAAATGTTGGAACACCAGAAGCGTTGATGGTTAATACGTGTCCTTCAGTTGACGATGATGCAGTTGAGAATGCGCTTGTTCCTTGACCCAATAGAACACCATTAGTTGTAAACGTAGTAGCACCAGTGCCGCCTCTTCCTACAGGTAATGTACCAGAAGTAATTGCATCAGCAGAGATTGCAATCGCTGTGTTATTGGCAGAGGTGATACGACCATTTGCTTCAACTCTAAACGAAGCAACTGCACTTGCAGTACCATAGTTTGCAGCAGTAATTGAAACGTTTGTAACGTCAGTATTTGCTGTATTAAATGCAGCATTAGCATGATTAAATGCTGATGTAGCAGTATTTGTTACACTAGTAATATTGGTATTTTGAGTAGCATTAATGCCATCAATATTATTAGCAGAAGCAAATGCAGCATTAGCATGATTAAATGCTGCATTTGATGTGTTCAATGCTACCGTAATAGAATTGTTTTGTGTATTATTAACCGCTATTGAACCATTAGCAGCACTGAATGCGGCATCAGCAGAATTCTGTGCGTTAGTAATATTGGTATTTTGAGTAGCATTAACAGCAACTGCACCATTAGCAGCAGTAAATGCAGCATTTGCAGTATTAAATGCCGCAGTAATGGAATTATTTTGTGTTGTATCAGTTGCAGTTGCAGCATTAGCAGCTGCAAACGCAGCATTTGCAGTGTCGTATATTATATTTGCATATGGAAGTATATCAATATTTTTGATACGAACAGTCTGCGATTTTAGATTTGCATTCAGTGTTGAAAGATTGAACGATGCATGATTTGGATTGATATTATTATTTGCTCCAATTTCTGGAGTGTAACCATCAAAAACATAGAATTCTTTATTGGATGAATCACGAATAATACCAGAGTGAGCATTCGTACCATCGTTGTAATGACCAGCAAAACCGATATCTACGAGATCGGATGTGTAATTTCCAAGGCCAAGAACAATTAACGAGTCATTGGCAACAATTTCTGTGGTGCTAATCGAGACAACATTACCAGTAACATACAAGTTACCAGTAATAGAAACGTCACCAGTAACTGTACCACCGTTATTGGCAGACAACGAGTTATTAGCACGTGTAAAAGCAGCATCAGTTCTATTATTTTGTGTTACATTAACTGCTTCGTTACGTGTGATGTAACTGTTTGCATTGGCAAAAGCAGCATTAGCAGTATCAGAAGCAAAAGTGATGCTATTATTCTGTGTCGTATTAGTTGCCGTTGCAGCATTAGCAGCAGCAAAAGCGGCAGCAATACTATTATTTTGTGTTGTGTTTACTGCTACTGCACCATCGGCAGTGCTTTGTGCATTAGAAGCAGCAGCAGCAGCATTATCGGCAGTGGTTTGAGCATTACCAGCATTAGTGTCAGCAGTGTTTGCTTTACCATATGCAGCGTTTGCATGATAAAAAGCAGCAGCAATACTATTATTTTGTGTTGTATTTACTGCTACTGAACCGTTTGCTGTGCTGAATGCGGCATTAGCATGGAAGAATGCAGAGTTTGCCTGATTAAATGCATATGTACTGGTCGCTCCAGTATTTGCTTGTTGAAACGCCGCATTTACCGAATCATAAATTGATTGTTGTTGATCAAGATAGAACTTACCACCGATTGGAATAACTCCAGTACCAGAAGGAGAACCAATAAAGAATGTATTACTGACATAAGAATATGCTGGTTCTGCAACATTTAATGATGTTGGAGTAGCATTTACCTGGGAGTATTTTAGTTGAATTACTGTATTGGCCATTTTTTATCCTCTCGATTAAGGCTTTTAATTATTCTTTATTTATGTTTTTACGTTTTTAGAAACTACCACCAAAAATCAATGTTGTGATTGCATTAGCAGCAATAAATGCCGCATTTGCTTGAGTGTATGCTGAGTTTGCTACATTTCCAGTTGCATTTTGTGACCGATAAGCAGAATTGGCTTGTATAAATGCAGAATTAGCAGCGTCAAACGCATATCCTAATTGAACAATATACTTACTGCCACCAATTTCAATGACACCATTATTATCAGATGTTCCAATGAATAATGTATTACTTGAATACGAATAACCAGGTTCTCCAATGTTTAAAGCAGTTGGAGAATTATTTGTTAATGATCTTTTAAATTGTATTAATGTATTTAACACTTTTGATTATCTAAAAACTGCCACCAACAATTGATAGCGGACCAGTATTTGCTTGTTGAAATGCAGCATTAGCGGTATTAAAAGCAGCAACAAGTCTGTTGTTTGCAGCAGCAACACCAATCTCACCAACGTATCTGTAACCAGTAATATAAATTACCTTTGATGATGTTAGCGTTGCTGGTATTGTACCACCAATAAAGTTTAACACTCCTGCTTGATAATCAAAGAACCATTCACCTACACCACCAATACCAGAATCCGATAATGGTGTTCCTGTAGTTGGATTAGCATTACCTGAAGTTTCAGCATACACTTTAATAAAATATGTTGAACCGAATTCCGGAGTAATCCAATCAGTTAGATTTGTTTTCCATGATGGATAAACAGAACTTATTGGGGTCGTTGTGGTATCAGCAGTACATTGAACTCTAGCAGTCGTTTGATAAAGTTGAACTACTGAAGTATTTGATCCAGGTGCTGTTGCAGGAATGTCTGCCGCTTGGGTCCAAACACGATCACCACGATTGATGGTTGGACTGGCAATCGATTCATTGCTCGGACTTTTATTTGTTGCCGTATCTGTCTTGGCAACACCAAAAAGCTTTTTATATAATAAGTCTACTTTTGACGAATCTGATATTGACATAGTTAGTTACTTGCGGTTTGTAGGGATAACGCAGTCACAGTTTGACCGGTTGTAAGTTTAATCCTAACGTAAATTTCATTTAATGTAGTATCTGAACTTGACACCGTACCAAACGTACAAGTTTTTCTATGTGATGATACTAAACTATTTAGTGTGACTATACCACCTAATGCACAACCATTACTTCCATTTCCTAACACACCTGGTATACCTGAACCAGCGTATGCCACACTCATGTCTAACCATCCACCAATAGTAGATTTTGAATCTATAATACTACCGGGAAGTGCAACCCATAGACCAGCAATTGTTCCAGAGAATTGAATATCAAATTTAGATACCGATGTACGAATAAATTTAAATGTAAAGTATTGTGAACCAGAACGACCTGTGCTTAAATTCGGACCTACTGGTAAATAACCTGTAGAGTAATTTGTTATATCATGTTTTAATACACCAGCAACAATAGTAGCATCAGTAACACGAAGTGGTCCATTTGTGCTATCAAATGCTGAAGCATTATTAGCATATGAAGGATTATCATTAGCAGTTCCTGAATCAGGATTTGCAACTCTAAATGCCAATCCTGAACCCACTCCAATAGCCGAACCAAATGTTAAAGTAGTTTCTTCCATTGCACTTGATGTACCAGTTTTATACTGAACAATTGCGCCAGGAGTAATTGCTGCTGATGTTGTAGAGAGATAACTATTGTTTGTTGTTACTGTAGGACCAGAAGAACTATTACCAAAACCTGTAGTAACAGCACATGTTAAATTTACCGTTGCATAACCACTTGTCACATAAAGATTACGTGCAAGCGGTGTTGTAATCCCTGCTTGTGTATATGTGACACCTGCATTTGATTGAAAAGCACCACCACTTGCTGCTGACACAAATGTATCAGTTGTTGGATACGTATCACCACTTAATTTTGCAACATTGAATCCTAAATTAAACAAAGTAGATGAATTGTAATGTGGTATGGTGCTTGAGTTAGCATACGAAACAGTATTTGATACGATACTTGTTGATGATATTACTGGTGCACCTGGTGCATTATCGTCATAGTACCAGAAAGGAGTATTGGTTGTTGATGCTCCAGAATGTGTCAGATAGATTTCATTCCAACCATTTGATACTGTACCTGCTGCTGAAGAGTCAAAACTTCTCCAAAAACCTTGCGCTGTTCCAGTAACTTTTGAACCATAATCAACACTGTCCGAAATAACTATATCACCATATGTTCCATTTGCCGAAGCATTTGTAAAAGTGTATGCACTATTATTAGCACTGTTTTTAAATAATGTTAATGTACCACTATCACCTGGACCTTGATCTTGAATCGTTGATGTGCTATAAGAACTTGAACGACGAATGTTTGTAACAGTAGTACCACCAGCAACATTTCTTGATGATGATGTACGATCCGTTTGAGTAAAGTTCGTCATTCTAAACGTCTGGACATTACTAATTGTAAGAGTATTTCCAGATGGAAATGCTGGTGGTCCAGGAGGTACAAGTTTACCTAACACTTGATTTAATTGCGCTATACTATTCGTCACTGATGTTGTTGTGGTAAGAGTTATTGCATTGCTTACTAATTGACCTACACCATTTGCTCCTAATGAAATATTATTGCCAACAGGAGTACCAGTTGTATTCGCTTGTATGAATGCAGCATTGGCTTGGTTACGTGCCCACGAATCGGTGGATGAACCACCAGCATTCGCAGCAGCAAAAGCAGCATTTGCAGTATTGAATGCAGCAGTAATAGAACTGTTTTGTGATGCATCAACACCGACTGAAACATTCGCTTGTGTGAATGCAGCATTAGCAGCCGCAAAAGCAGCATTCGCATATGATGCCGCAGAGTTAGAAACATATGATGGTGTATTTGCTTGTATAAATGCAGCATTAGCGGTATTGAATGCCGCAGTAATAGAATTGTTTTGTGTTGTATCAGTTGCACTTGCAGCGTTAGCAGCAGCAAACGCAGCAGCAATAGAATTATTCTGTGTAGAATTGATACCATCAATATTATTTGCTGAAGCAAACGCAGCATTAGCGGTATTCAGTGCTACGGTAATAGAATTGTTTTGTGTGGTATCAGTTGCAGTAGAAGCATTTGCAGCAACAAACGCAGCATTTGCTTGGTTACGTGCATATGAATCAGTACCACTACTGCCAGCATTAGCAGCAGCAAACGCAGCATTCGCAGTATTAAATGCAGCAGTAATAGAATTATTTTGTGTTACATTGGTTGCAGTAGAAGCATTTGCAGCAGCAAAAGCAGCATTTGCATATGATGCAGCAGAGTTAGCAACATAACTTGGAGTGTTTGCTTGTATGAATGCAGCATTGGCAGTATTACGAGCAAATTGATCTGTACCACCAGCATTTGCTGCAGCAAAAGCAGCATTTGCTTGAATAAATGCGGAGTTTGATTGATTACGAGCGGCCTGATCTACATTTCCAGCAACAGCATTATTAGCAGCAGTAAACGCAGCATTTACTGTATTAAAAATTGTTTGTTGTTGGTCTAGATAGAACTTGCCACCAACCGCAATAGAACCAGTGCCTGCAGGTGAACCTATAAAGAATGTATTACTGGCATATGAATATGCTGGTTCTCCAATGTTTAAACTATTTGGAGTATTGGTCGTTAATGACCGTTTAATTTGTATTGATAGATTAGCCATTTATATTTTTTTAGAAATAACCACCATCAACCTGAATCACTGTAGCAGGAGTTATGTTTGAACTGCTTTTAGTTTCATATTTGTTATTTGCCGAACTATAAACAAGTATATATCCATCTTGAAGTCCTGTCGTACTTACATCATTTATTTCTGCCATTGACACATTAGGTTTGGCACGAAAATCATTAGATACGATTGTAGTTCTATTTGGTTGAAAAACTTTAACTGAAACTGAATCCATATTTATCCTCTTTAGAAAGTTCCACCATCAATTTCTAAATCTCCTGATGGTGGTTCTGGAGGTGGTGAATATGAGTTATAACTATTTGTAACTGCTGGAAGAATTACTGCCGTTCCTTCCACTACTCGTATCACTGAATTATCTACAGAATTAATTATGTTTAAATCATATACATATCGACCAGGATTAAGATTAGCAGTATTTGCTGCGGTCATCGTCAATGTAATTTGACCATTTGCAATACCCGTAACTGTTGCAGTTAAAGGTTTATATGATGAAGAATAATAAGATTTGCGAAGTTGAGAAACGGCAGAATAAAATTGTAAATTTATTGGGTAACCACTACTATCGGATACTGTAACATATGATGTTAGATTTGCACCCTGCTCAATTGTTAATTCTGAAAATGCCGCCAAGATTTTCTCCTTTTATTGGTATATTTAGTCAATCTCATATTGCCAATAAAAAACCCTGCCGAAGCAGGGTTTCTTTAAAATGAAAATAACTTACGCAGGTGCAGTTTCATCTTCAACCCATGATTGAGTTTCTTCAACCCAGTAATAGAATTTACCATCATCAGGTGCAGGCGTAGGTGCTTCCCACAATGCTGTTGTGTTGTTTAGATGCCATGATGCATGAGGTTTTGGAGGAACAAATGCATCGATGTCAGCATGATACGAATAACCGATACCAGCATAGCGAACACGTTTATTATTATTATATGATGTTTGTTTCCAGTTACCACCAAATAGTTTTTGGCAAAATGCGATGCCAAGTTCTTCACGTTCTTGGCCATGAGCGTCAAGCAATTCATTGTTACCAACAACAATTACTTGTGTTACAACGTTATTTTCATCAAGTTGTGCGAAATGTGCCATTCAATACTCTCCCAAGTTAAAACAATTTAATCTATTTATGTTAGAAGGATTCGATGTCCTATCTATATCAATATCTGAATTGAAAATTTCGTGATTCAGGTCTTTTACTACCACCATCCCCATCCTAACTTTGCTGTTGTTGAATAATCTGGTGATACTTGTGTTGCAATTACACCATTACCTATATGATGAATAACAATATTATTTGTACCAGAATTAGGTATAAAAGTAAAATCGACATAATCAGCATTCAACGTATAATCAATATTTGGACGTTGATAGACACCAGCAACAAATATCATAACAGATGCAGCAGTGGCTGGAGCACGAACAAGTGGTCCAAACGAAGTTGCTGATCCATCTCCACTGAACACATCTATAGTAAATGGTACTGATGTTACTTGATTTCCAATATATGCCATTTTATTTCCTTGTTATTCTGGTCTTACTGGTGCATCGCCTTCAGGTTTAGGATATTTATCATTGATTTCTTTGATCATATTATAAAATTTTGTTCCTTTACCTGGTATCTCACTGTTGTTCATTGCTTCCCAAAGAGAGTTTACAAGAACTGTAATATCGGGATAGTTTGATGCACGATCTAGAAAATACTGATGATACTCAATAAACTTATTCTGATATTCCAACTCTGCCATAATTTCTGCTTTTGTTGGTGCTTCTGTTTTAGCATCATCTTCCCAACGTGTAAACTCAAAGTGTCCACCTGATGCGGACATATCGTATCGTGCTGTTGGACGTAATGCTTTAATTGCTGTGTCAATACCACAAACTAATTTGTTGTTACTGCCAATTAGAAAATGTGCATATTCAATTTCTGTGTTATTCATTCAATCACCTTTAAAATAAAAATATTTATCAATACTTAATAATCACAATATAGTGTATCTAATTATAGCAACTCCTGAACCGCCAGCTGCACCATTCCTAAATGAAGCAGGATCACCAACAGGATATGGATTTAAACCATTTCCGCCACCACCACCGCCACCCAATCCAGTTGTTCCAGTAGTAGCAGGAGTTGTTGGACTAAACGCACCATTACCTCCACCTCCATTGCCACCAAGCGCAGCATAATTTGGACCACCGCCTCCTCCACCACCACCAGCATAGTAAGTTATTGTTCCAGAAAGTGAAGAAATTGTTCCTATGCCTCCATAACCTTCAGGAGCACTTGAAGTTGCTGGGTGTGTTGTAATTGATTGTCCGACACCACCAGCACCACCGCCACCTGCGGCTCTTTGTGATGTTCCTAATGGACCAGGACTAATATTATCTCCACCATTATTACCTTGACCTGGAGTTCCTTGGATTCCAGCACCTGCAAAAAAGTCTGCTGTACTGCCACCGCCACCACCACCAGCACCTCCACCAGAACCGCCACCATTACCATTTTTTAATCCACCCGCACCTCCACCACCACCAAGCGCATATGAAGTTAGATTCGTTGGTCCATTTATAATTACAGTAGAGCCACCATCAGCACCATTAGAACCATTGGTATCGCCTCCATTTGTACCTCCAGCACCACCAGCACCAATACTAATCGTATATGTTGTTCCTGGAATTACGGGTAAATTTGTTCCTTGAATAACTCCTCCACCGCCACCGCCACCTCCTCTAAATGCACCTCCACCACCTCCACCTCCAACAATGATATAGTCTACTTGAGTAAGTCCATCGGGTACAGTAAATGTACTAGTAGTACCATATATGAGAGTATATATTCCAGGAGGAATAGAAATATTAACAAACCTATTAGGAACAGACATTCTAGCTAATGATAATCTTTTACCAGATAATTTTTGGTTTTGTCTATCGACTGTTCTACTAACTTGAAGTCTACGTTGACTCATTTAAAATCCATTAATAAATTTCAGTTCCAAATGCTGAGAAGGTAAGTAATGAATTATTAGCATTTACAGAAATAGTTGTACCTGCATTCATTGTAATACCAAGAGTCATAGTAACAGTATCTCTTACTGGACAATTAACACGATATGCAATATAATTTGAATTTGATACTGCAACGCCACCAATATTAACTGCAATACTAAATGAATTTCCGGTACCATCAGTTTCGTTAAGATTTGCAATTATTAATGAAGATATGATGGCAGAATTACTAGTCGGAACTGTATATAAAGTTGTTAATGTATTTCCTGTTGGATTTTTTTGTCCTAAAATTCTATATGTTCTTGCCATTTTTTATTTTCCTTTATTTACATTCCACCAAATAGAAATACATCGTCAAAAATTGCTGTACTAGCTAATTTATCATCTGTCACTGAACCTTTAGCAAGTGCAGTAGTAGTTACAGAACCAGCCAACAATTGACTTGAAGATACTAGACTATATGTTATGACACTTGATGCCAGATAGGTTACTGTAATATTATTTGCACTTGAATTTGGTGCTTCAGTAAAAGTTAGAATGCCACTTGTTACTGAATACGAATCACCTGGAGTTTGCAGAACACCATTAACTACAACTGCCAGAGTATTAGCATCACTAACGTTCCGGCTCAAAGTAAATTGAGTACAGGCACCAGTACCGTTAAACTTTTGAACGGCCATTGTATAATTGTTAATATCTGGTGTGTTACCTAGGTAAGCCATTAACTAATCTCCAAAACCGATAAAATAACGTCAGCCGATGACGCAATTGAAGTGTTTACTTGCAAGTAGTCTCCTGCTTCCAAAACAAATTTTTGATCACCACCAATAGGTATTAATGCACCACCGGGAGCAATTGTCGCATCTTTAATAAGAAATACGTTACCGGTAATTCCTCCACCGTTTATAATAATACTAGCGGAAATAGGAGTAGTAATCATGTTTGCTATTGACATACCAATTACAGTGGCTTGAACACCCGTACCAGCAGCATATACATTTGTTGATGAAGTTCCTACAGACTTTAAAGTGTAATTCTTAAAATTATTAGCCATTAAATCCTCTGTTTTTCTTTATTTATGCATTTATATTAACTAAGTGCCATTGCAAACCCAATTGATGCATCTATGGCCGCTGTAATTGAATTGTAAATTGCAGTATTTACCGCACCACGCAATGAACCAGTTAAGACTAATGTATTGGCAGTAAGATTACCCGTGTTCACATTCGGAGACGTTGTATTTCCAGATATTGAAATATTACCATATACAGTTGCATTTGCGCCCACATATAAATTACTTGTAACATTAACCGTTTTAACATTACTTAATGCAATAATATCACCAGTAAATGTTGAACCTTGACTGACATTTAAAACTGTACCAATATAAGCACCACCAGCAATCGATATTTCATCAAAACCAAGCGCATCTAATGTTACGTTTCCAGATACAACAAGATTACCTGAAATGAATGCATCGCCACCAACTGTCAAATTACTTGTGACGTTGGCCATTTGAATGTTACCACCAATTAAACTTCCGTTGGCGGGTAAATATATGTTACTGGTAGCAAACGATACATTAGAAATATTTGCTGTATTAGCATATAGTTGATTAATTGCACCACTATTTCTTACGTTTATACTAGCATTTGAGCCCTGCAAAATAAGTTGTGAATTGATTAGAAGTGGATAACCATTCGATCCATCAGTAAGATTATTGGTAACAGCAACAAGTGTTGATGTTGTCACCAACCATTCTTGAAAAGTATTAGCAGTGGATAATGAATTAATTGCCATCTTGGGTTCTCATCTGTACGATCTGTTTTAACATATCTTTTATTTCCGTTATATCTTTTTCTAAATTGTCTACTTTTTCTTGAATTAATTTCTTATCTTCAAATTCTTTAAGTTTTAAATCTCTTTCAGTATAATAAGTAATTAACTCCTCACGATTAGTATTTAACAGTGCTCTGTTATCAATATCTCTAATTAAACTGGAATTAGATTCTATTTGTACGTACATGATTTACCTTATTTTATTATAGAGTAAAAGTGGATATTGGTGTTGCTGATGAAGCAGGTAATGCAATAACACGTAAATTGGATATTTTTGGAACATCATATGTAGTTGAACCATACATAACCACTTTAACTGCAAACACATTAAAAATATTAAATGTTGTACCGGCTGCTGAAGTATAAGAAATTCTATTATCAGAAATACCAGTTCCATATAACCCAGGAGAAAAAGTTAATTCAGCATAATCATCTTCATTTGTCGAAGAAAAATTAACCGTGTCTGCCGCCTCTGTCATCAACTGCCAGTTATTATTTTCAAAAACAGTTGAATCGGATGGAGATAATACTTTATAATATACTAGAATTCCAGCACTTGATGGTCGGTATGCATCCATGTAAACACGCAAATCACCACATTCAAATCCAGAAGCAAGTTGAACTTTCTTAGTAATATATCGTATGTTACTATTACCACCAACTGCTTTATCTTCACCATTATAAGTAATTATTGCAGTTGTACCACTAGCTGGAGCACTTGCCGTAATTGTTGGTGAAGTTAAATAACCTATACCTCCGTTGGTGGTCAAATCAATACGTGTGACAACACCACCAACAACATATCCCATCGCTGCAGCACCTGAACCACCTCCAACACCTGGAGTAATAGTAATTGCGGCGTTACCTGTATAACCAGAACCACCATTAACAATTACAAATCCACTGTTTTGCAGAGGCATATTATTAATTTTATTTTCAATCGTCAGTAAATTCATACGACTGACATCAATCATAGGTGATATATCAGGATTAGTTGTGTTTAATGTCGCACGTAATATAAATGATGTATTACCTGTTGTTGGATTTAAAATTCTACGACCATATCCGTCATTGCAAGTATAATCATCATTTGGAAAAAGAGGTATTAAACTGTGCTGTCCACCTAAATCCATCTCGGCAGAAAAATCATATTGTAAAGCAGTATTAGCAACAATAGCATCAGTTGACATTAATTGCAATACGTCATAAGGAATATTTTCTGTATATTGTGATAAGTCTGCATTGAAGTAAGCATATCCCAAACCAGTATTAAACACTCGTTTTTGAATAGAGAACATCAAATCTGTTGTTTGATCTGGTGTCCAAGTGGATCCATTCTGAGATAAGAATAACGATCCAGTATAAGGCTGTTCAGAAATTTTAATACCATTTCCATTTGCATCTTTTGTTCTTAAATCTACTGCACCCATTTCAGCAACGAATGCTTCGTATCCATTACTATTCGATACAAGAACGAATGAATGTTCTCCAGGTAACAATAAAACGGGAACATCAAATTTAAATTCAGTGTATTTGGTTGGATCATTCAAATCAGGAATTTCAGAGAGATTAACTTTATCTGGAGTTAATGTTTTTTCTGCATACGGATATATTGTTGATGATGATGGAAAACCATTAACAACAGGACGAAGTTGTAAAGAAACTGGAACCGAAACATCTTTAGTTTTAAAACATACTCGAACTGAATCAATAACAGTTCCTTGCGGATATTGTTTTGGATTAATCAAGAATGTTTGCGCCAAAGGATCATAATAACCAATAACAACATTCTTTTGTACATCAACAGAAGTTACAGATTTAATTGACGATGTTGATGCTGTAAACGATTCTGATACTGTACTTCTTACTACTGTAGGAGTAAATACAGTAACTGTACTTTCTTGTTTAGTTTGTACCATGCCTTGAGCATAGAAACTTGCATCACCATTAGTGCGAGAATTTTCAATATTACCGTTTTGATCATCAATTAAACGGAATAATTTCTCACCAGTTCGGAATATATCAGCAGGAATAATGAATACCGCAGCACAAGTACCTTCAGCCGTTGTATCCAAACTACCTATTGAATATACTGAATTTGAATCTGGATTTGTTGCCCAATTTCCAGTGATTGTAACAGTTCTTGTGGCTGAATCGTATCCAGAAATGAGGGCAGATTGTCCTTTACCAGTTCCATAAATTATATAAATGGTCTGACCGATTAAGTTAGATGCAGTTGCATTTTGTGCTCCACCAGCATGAAGTCCAAGAACAATCGTATTAGTTGTACCACTAATTGCACGACCGGTTGAATGATACCATTTTTTAGAGATATAAGATTTACCAGTAACATTACCTACGACAGCAATACCATTTGTTGCTGCTGATGCCCAATTTGATCCAGTTGATGGAACTAAATTAACCAAGAATGCATTATTGTTCGATGTTAAAACGACACCACCTGTTCCTATAAGATCAGTTGACTTATATGTTCCATCTGCTGCAGCTGCATAAATCTTTACAGTTTCAGCATCTCCAATAGTAGTTTTATATTCTAAGTTATTTTTCGTCATCTCAAAACGATTAACTTTTGCAACATATTTTGTTACTTTTGTATTATCAAAGAATGGATATAATGTCGTGTATGGTTTAAATTTCTCAGCAACTACCAATACATTTTTCTCTCTCATAAAGTTTACTACACTTACATCAACTAAACGATCACCTAATGATTTGGTTAATTGTTGAGGAACAATTTGAGAAAGAATGCCTGTACGGCTAGCATCTAATGTTTGCGTTTCTTTTGTTGTTTTCGTAGTTGTGGTAGTTACATCACCCGTAATGGAATACCGAGTTCCTCCACCATTGACACTACTGGCAACTCCAGTTGCATTAAATTGATTTACTGCTGCAGCATTCGTACCAGAAGCAGTTTTTGTTGTTGTAGTACCTAAATCTTCACTTGTGGTTGTCCACTGAGTATTCCATGCACCCCACGAGGTGCTTTGAATTGAGGACCACGCATCACGTGCCGCATCACCACCAGATAGATCAATATTCTGTGACTCTAAACGAACATCTGATTTCCAAACATCTGAAGAAGGATCAAGTTTAATTGTACCAAGAAAATTAACTACATTAAATGGATTAATATTAAGAGTTTTTGACGCTCTATTTTGCATAATAAATGTTGTATTACTTGAGTTCATCATTAACAATGGTCCGTCAAGTTCAGTATTATAATTTAATGTAGTATCTGTAATAAGGTGTGTTGAATAAAGATTATAAGAACCACGAAGTTGTCGACCAACAATATCAATTGCTGCATTAAAATCTGGAGCCGTAATTGCAGCAGAACCTTTATCAACAAATGAGTCTACAAAGATACCATTTTTAGGTCTAGATAAACCAACCGAATCACGGATTGTTTTATCATTTTTCTGTATTGTAGTAAGTTCTGCAATTGATAATGATGTGTACAATTCTAGATTTTGAATTCTTCTTTCTAAAAGTCCAATATCTTTCATCGTGTAACGGCGATTATTAAACGATTGAATTTGTACTGACGAAGGATATGTTAAATAAGGTGGATAACTCAAAATATAAAGAGTCATAGCATCTGATGGTTCAGGAAGAACCACAGGATTAACTGCCGGAATACCTTGTAAAATATTAAATTGTCTATTCTTATTTAAAACAATTCTATCAATACGTGGTAAATAGTAAGAATAATTAATGTATACGAATGATCCAGGTGTAGGAATTTTTGTACCTACTCCAGACTCTTCTATATCTAAGACAAAATAATTTGCAGTGGCGGAATCAACTCCATCCTTGCGAACAGGACGAAAATCCAAATAATCACTGAGTTTTAATGGATTACCAGTTTGTGTAGTATAAATTGGAATTTGACCATAGTCAATACCTTTTCCACCATTTTCTTGTGAACCTAACCGTGTATATGAGTCTACGTTGAAGAATCCTGATCCTGTTGATCTAAATCTATTGTACCGAACAAGAAGAGGACCACGTGGAGCAGTTATTCCCGGTTTTAAAACAATTGCACTCCAATCATAGTAAGAATCTTTTTGTCCAGTATTTACAGTATACCGATCAGTTACATTAGCTGATGCATTTAATGCATTATAATTTGTAAGATTAATTGCTGTGCCGTTAAAATCAAAAATAGCATTGATTGAGTGTACGTCAGTAACAAACAAATATTGAGGAGAATTTGGTTTCTTAACAACAAAACTTTCAGCAATCTGTGTTTGACCATCGACTGTAGCCACAAAAACAGCAGCATTACCAAAAATATCTTTAGTGGCACTACCTGTATTTTCAACTAAAATTGTATTCGCTTTAGTGAATGTTTTAGATTTTGATGTAGGATTAGATGCACTAATTGTAGCATAAATGTTTGCTGTCATGTCGGCACCACCATCGACTGAAATAGTACGATCTGCGGTACTTACACTGAATTGTTGTGCTGGCACATATTGGCCTTTTACCATTGATGTACTAGTACCAGCATTAGTTACAATGACTTCATAATATTGTAATTCTGATGATGATGATGTTGCACTACCAGGATCAACTAAAGTTTCGCCAGTGCCTACAGATAATGCCGAAGAAACTCCACCGTTAAATGGAATACTTTGATATAATCTTTGATAAGTGTAAACGAAATTCGTTATTGAATTATCCGCTACATTAGTTTTACCAATTCGTATCAACAAAGGTTCATTCGACACTTCTTGAATAATAACTGGTTGAAAACGACCGTATCTTTCAAGTAACTGAGGATTCAAACTCAAAAGTTTTGACGATGGAGATACGTTAGCATATGTAATAGCCTGACCTGAAGTATTTCTAACTACTAAAGATTCTACACTACCAAAAGTAGTATTCATTACAAAACGATGATTATTACTAACTGGCGTTAAAAATCCATTACTTAAAGTTGCAATTCTAGCATCGCTTACAGTGTATGTCAATCCAATAGGTGTACTTGGTACAGTTGTAATAACACTTGTGGCATCACCAATATTTGCTGCTAATTGGAATGTTGTTGAACCATTAGTGGCAATAATGTAATAAGTTTGTGCTGATGCTGATGTATTCGCATAATTTGTAATTGTGGGACCAGAAACAGTAAACGACATACCATAAAGTGAACCAATTGAAGTCGTAATAGCAGAACCACCAGGAGTTGCCGATAATCTAAATGTTGTTGAACCATTAGTGGCAATAATGTAATAAGTTTGTGACGTATTTGCATAACCATTAGTAATGTTACCAGTAAAGGTACCTACAGGTGCAAAACCTGATCCATAATATGCTTGACCTGGCATCACACCTACTGATATTCCTACTTGTGAATTGGGAGTGTTAGCAAGCGTAACAGATTGTCCAACTTTTAGTCCTGAAAATCCTGGTGGATAAATGAAATCGCCACCGGTGCTAGTTATTCTAACGTTACCTGAACCTTGTATAATAAATGTTGCGTTTGATGTACTTGTTGGAACGGCTATCGTATTTTCATAATATGTTAAACCAGTTATGTTTGGTGTATTACTATAAGAACCGTTAGCGTAAATAGTAACGTTCTGAACGTAACCAGCATTAGCACCAGTACCGTAAACAAATATCCTTGCGTTGGCAGGATTTACTCCTGGATTAAGACCATAAGTTGAAAATGTAATCCAACTATTAACTGTTCTACCATTGGCGGTAATTGATGTTACATTGGATGTTAAATTTCCTAATGCAACTGGTGCAATACTACCGCTAAGAGCAATTTGTTGACCAGGTGTCATAACAAAAGATGTTGGAGAACAACTAAAATATCCATCTGTACTAGTTATTGAAACTCCTGTAGGTGAACCACCAGGACTATACGTATAATCAGTAATTGTTCTTTCTGAAGTATCATTAGTACCAGCAGTAAATTTTAGCAACAGACCTTTATAAACATCATTGTTTGCAGCAAAACCTGTAGGCAATAAAACTGTACTTGTACCGCCTCCTAATGCAAGAACACCTGTACCATTAGCGTAACCACATTGTGTTGTATTAATATCAGTTAAAAAAACTTTGTATGTGTATGCACCACTGTCAAAAGTATTGGCTCCAAAACTATAAAAAGATGTTCCTTTAACTTTAGCAGAACCAATAATTGTATTGGCATACACTGCGGTATTTGCTGTTGCAGCACTTGTTAAATAGTTAGTTGCTTGTGTCGTATTTAAAAGAGAAAGTTCTACAGTATTAAATTGGTTGGTTCCAAAATTACCATATAAATTATTAGCGTAAATATAATAACCGTAATTGATAGAAACCGGTTGATTAACAAGAGACTCTACTGTTCTTGGTTTTGGTATATTAATTACTGTAGGTGCGATTGTCTGAAATTCATAACCTTTAATATATGCTTTACCTGCACTCAACGTAACGTTTGCAAACGCAGAATTTGCTTCACTATCCGTAATAGAAATCTCAAAATTTTTAATTACATAATCACCAGATTCGTCAGACGTTCGGCGAGCCAGTTCATCACCAAGTGGACCATAAATTGGAGTTTGAACAACTTTTTGCGGCAAACCATTTTTAATAGTAGCTAATTCGATAAATTGGCTTAAGTCTGTACTGGTTAAACCACGTTTTGCAAGAAGTAAACTGATTTTGTACCTATCAGCGCCAGGAGCTTGGAAGTTGGACGAACTTTGTGCAGGATCGAGAAGTGAAGTGTCTTGCGTATAATCAACAATACCTTCAGTAACCTCAAAACCAATAATTGTATTACCATTACGACTATATTTGTCAATTGCAACCGATTGAGGTTGATTTTTTACAAAGTATCCTTCATAATAAAATACACCATTGTTGATAGAAAAAGTTTGATTATTACCTGTTGGATTTGTTGCTGCCACATTCGCATAATAAGTGACAGCATTTGTATCAGTATTTGCTGTATAAATTGTTTCACCAGCAACAAATGGATCACCAAATAATTGATTAATTACCAAAGTGACAGGTTGGTCAGCAAGCGAATCTGCATCATAAGACGCTAAAACATAGGCACGTTTAGTGTTGGCAGAGTTATAAATTTGAACTTTATCAAATCCAATATATGAAATGTCGTTTGTTGCATATGTTGAGGCCAGATTAATATACGCTGTATTTTGAATTGTGACTTGTCCGCCAGTTACAACCGAACCATTTTGAAAAATATGGTCACCAAATTTTTTAATTTGATCTTGAAGAATTGTTTGTGATTGAGTTAATTCACGGGCTTGAACTGCATTACCTGGTTTATACAGTATGCGATGAAAATCTTTATTATCATCAAAATCATCGTAGTAAGGATCAACATTAAAATTCGTAGTAAGTGCCATTTCTTAACCTTTAAAATTTAACAACAAGTTTAATACTCTCAGCTTGACCATCTGATCTGGTTGTTTTAATTGCGTTTTCAGTATACAAAATATCACCGCTATAGGGTTGAAATTCTGGCAGCGTGGATCCAATAACCAAACGACTTGTACCAGTATTTGCTCCAATAAGAGGAACACCTACAGTAAATGAACCTCGAACATTAGTCAGTCTAACCAAATTTTGTTGATCCACAACAAATCCATATGCATATGCAGAATTAGCAGATGTTCCTTGATAAACAAATTCATCTAATGCATAACTTGCACCAGTAACAAGTTGAAGATTGGTAGTTTGTGATATCACAGAGCTTGCATTTACAGATGTTACAACAGAAGAACTACCGTATTTATGAGGATCCACAAGAATACCATATTGCCTAAATGTGGTATTTGCTGAAATTACTCCATTTTCTGTAGAGTCAATTTCACCAATTTTTACAGCAACCATTACATTAGAACAACCCAATTCTTTGGCTGGGTTATAAGCATGTCCATATTTTGGATCCAGAATAGGTCTAACTATACAACCAGTTCCTGTTCCAAATATGTAAGCATTTGCTATCGTATATCCAGTTCCAATAGTCGTAACAGTGACTTTACTTATTTGTCCACTAGCACTAAGTGTTGCATATCCCTCTAAAGGTGTACCGTCTCCATCCACATAAACTCTAGTAGTTAAAGATACTTGATTTGCAGTTGTTCCACCACCACCCGCACCTACAGTTGGAGCCGACAACGTTATTTTTGCATTTGCAATATCAATAGAAGAAATATAAGACCCTGGAGTAACTCCTGTTCCAGATATTGACATGTTAGCAGATTGTATAGAAACATTTGCATTTGCAATATCTTCACCCGAAAGTGTGAAAACGGTACAACCAGATTGAAATGTAGAAGGAATAGAAATATTACTTTCATAATATCCAGATCCAGAATTTGATACTACGATTGTTGCAATTTCACCATCAACAACATCCAATATATTACTTTGATAATCTATTTGATTTACTGAAGATGGTACTGGAATCCAAGCGTTTGTTAGGAATTTGTTTGATGGTTTAACATTATACATATACTTCCAAATATATCCATCAGAAGTAGAAATGTTACCATTTGATGTCGTATAATCTCCAACTGGTTCTACGGTTGAATTTGCTGAAGAATTATTTGACAAACATTTATATACATTTCGAGATGTAGTCATCACATAAACTGGGTTAATATATGGAGATACAGAATTAGTGATTACAGTAAGAACTCCGTTGCCAGTATTTACTGTTGCGGTTGGTGTGCTGGTGTATGAACCATTAGCAATAACCTCAACATTAATAATATAGTTTCGACTATTTACATATATTCTTGCATTAGCAGCAACGTTAGAGGTTCCACCACCAGTAAATGTAACAAAACTATTTACACCTACTGCGTTAGTATTAACAGTAATACTTGCTACATTATATACCGCAGCACAAGCAGTAATTAAATCTGATACCGAAATGGCATCATCATATTGTTTATATCTTGTATTAGCGGTCCAATTAACTCTAGGAATAACAAGTTCTACATCCGTACCTGTTATTTTTTTAGCGGCAATCATATTATTCCATACAGTTTTTTCATCTCTGATACTGTCGGTAATAGATGGTACAGTGTTTTCGTCTTGATAGCTTAAATGATTACCAATAAAAACATATCCAAGAGTAGGAGAAGGTTCATAAAAACCTTCCTTGAACTGCTGGGCCACAGAATAATTTAATTTTTTAGAAATTGCTGATGTCATAAATTGTATTTATTCTCTATTTGTAGACAATTAAGTCTTGATTGTTAGCAGTTTGAGTAAAAATTCCTTTACTGTTCACTCTCAAATCTGCACCAGTTCCCACACTATCTGGCGTTATATCTGGCGGATAATAGTAATTACCTTGAGTATTAATTGTTAGATTTCTAATAGCACCATTAGCAGGATAAACTTCAACTGATACGTTTGCTGGTGTATTCTGACCAGTAAATCCTACCGTAATATTAGCTACTGTTTGAACATTAGATACAGGGTAAACAGTGAATGTTGCATTTGTTGTAGAGTTACTATTTGCAGTTAAAGCAATTGTTGCAGTGTACAATGTATTTGATGTCATTGTGGCTGCAATATTTGCAATGTTTGATGTATTGGCATTATAAGAAATTCTGAAACGAGCACCTGAGCCGTTTTGACTTACACCATTACCAGCATAAATTGTTCTTGGTCCCATCGTAATTGTAAAGGCGGCATTTGATGTTTGTCCATTTAATCCACCCGAACCTGCTGGAACTGATGCAGTATTTTCATAATATCTTAAATTAGTAACTATTGGCGTACCATAGTAAATACCATTAGCAAAAACAGCCACATTAACAACATATCCAGCAGTATTTACAAAAATTCTGGCATTTGCCACATTTGAATTGAGTCTTGTGTTGCCATATGTTTGTGGGTTAGACAATGTAATCCAACTATTAACAGTTCTTGCGCCCGAATTAGCAATAATACTTTCAACAGCACCATTCAAATTAATATTAGAAACGTTTGCATATAGTCCAATGTTTGTAATAATAGTTCTAACGATAGCACCTATACTATTAACAATAATTTGTACGTTAGCGTTTGATGTTGGATAACCTGTATTGGCAAAAGAAGAGGTGTTTCCTACTCCAGTATTACCGTTCATTATCGGTTCACCACCTTGAATAACAATATATCCATTTGCATATCCACTACCACCATCAGTTGGCCAAACTTCTGTTACCGAATAAGGTACAGAACTAGGAGCAACATTAGGTGTTGTGCGATATAATCCAACCTGATTAATAGTGTATGATCTTATCGTACCTGTGTTTGGATACACTTCATAAGACACGTTAGCATTAATTACAGGATTACCTCCAGTGAATACAATATACCCATTAGCTATTGCACGACCGTTATAAGTTGCAGTATTTGCTGCAAATGACGATACGTGAAGTGGTGTGTTATTCACAGTAGCTTTTATGATAGATTGCGTAATTACAGTGAAAACTCCATTACCCGTATTTGCTGTTGCAGTTGGTAAACTAACATATGCACCATTAGCAATAACCACAACATTAACAATATAACCAGCAGTATTTACATAAATTCTTGCGTTAGCCGCAGTATTACCTGTTCCACCACCAGTGAATATAACAAAACTATTTACACCTACAGCATTAGTATTGGCAGTAATACTTGCCACATTAACTGCTGAAGTATAAAGTCCGGGGTCTAAAATAGTGGTACTAACAATACTGCCATTAGCATTAACTTCAACTGCAACTTGTGCTGCCCTAGAACTACCTCCACCAGTAATTGTCAATACACCATTTGAATGCCCAAGTCCATTATTCGTAACAGTAACTTTAGATATAACCACGTTTGGACTTGTGTTTGGTGTGAGTGTTGGAAAACCAGGACCTCTATACAAACCAGGATCAATTCCAGTAGTAAGAATTGTTCTAATTCCACCATTTGAGGGATAAACTTCTATATTGACTTTTGGTACACGAATTGGATCACCATCAGAAAAATTTAAAAAACCATTTGAATAACCCGAACCAGGATTAGTAATCGTAATTGAGTTGGCATAAACTACGTTACCTGCAGGTGTATCTGGTGTAGCAATAGGTGTTTTTGAAAATAATCCGCCACTTGACAATGTAACTCTTCTTAATGAACCATTAGAAGGAAAAACTTCAACATTAGCAACAGCTGATATAGATTGATCTGAACCAGTAAACAATAAGATACCATTGGAATACCCAGCACCTTTATAACCAATAGTTAAACTTGTAATTATACCACCACCATTATTAATATTCAGGTATCCATTTGAATATCCTGAACCCGAATTTGTAATCCAAATGTTGGATAAATTTTCTGAAGTTAAGAGTGTAGTATTTGAGATAATACTATTAACAGTCCTGATTTCACCATTAACTGCAATTCTTGTGCCTGGAGTTAGAATGTTCTTTTGATTTGCGATATTAAATTTAGTAGAAAGACCTGTAACAAGTACACTTCCATTTGAAACATTAATTTTACCAGAAAGTGTAATTTCTTTTGTATTTTCTACATTAATAGTAGAACCACTAAAAGAATTTGATTTTTGATATTCAGCATAATTTACAAAACCTACTGGATGTAATAAATCCTTTAGTATCTTTTTATATTTGTAAAATTCCACTTTAGAAGAAATTACATATGAGTAATCAACATAATATTGACGGCCAGCAATTTTTCTTTCTGATGTTGATAATAAAGAATCAGAAGTTTCCCAACGACCTGTAGAAGAAACATAAGACCGTTCAATTTCTGGAACAAGAGATGCACCACTACCTGTAGAACTAATTACAGTTGCAATAGGAACAAATTGATAACCACTTCCAGGTACTGGAACTCTAACAGAAAGAATCGCACCAGGAACATCATCAGAGGTACCTTGCAACTGTTCATTATCTGATGCAATAGAATCAATTACTATATTTGCATTTGAACCTAAAAGAGATGATACAGTTATAGTTGGAAAATTATTCTGTACATATCCAAAACCACCTTTTGGATAATAATTATATACACCAATACGTTTATTAGTTGATGCATATGTCCAAGGCTGTGTTACAGACATTGTTATTGGATCAGTAATTGTGGCAATTACTCTAGACTGGTTATTAATATCAATTGTGTCACCAACTTTTAATTCTGTAGTAAATTTTGTGCCAGTTCCTGATACGACAACACCACTCGTTGAAATTGTGGCTGTGCCAGAAATTCGTGTATTTGCAACTTCAATTTTTCGAATAGAACCATTTAATGCTACGTTAGCAACAACAGCAGCTGCACCTTGTCCATATGTTGCTACAGGATTTGAACCAAAAACAATCTCATCACCAACTGCATATCCTATTCCACCGTTATTAATTTTAAATCGTGCAATACTACCTAAACTTTTTACAGTTCTAATTGCTGCGCCAGGACCATATGATGCACCAAATCCGTCTAAAATAGGAGTAAATACTGATGCATCGGCGGACAAAACTCTAACATTTGCAATTGGTCCAACTTTTAACACATCATATGAAAGTGAATCAATAATACGTGTATTTACGTTTTCACCCGTAGGATTGTTTGCATTTGGAAAACCATAATCTGATGCACTAATTAAAATATTTTTATAATCATCAATTATGTCAGTGCTAACGATAAATGTATTCGCAGAATTAGTTCCAGATTCATCAATAGCATCAACAACTAAATTAAAAACGGAATTTCCATTTGCTGAAATTAAAATAGGAGAGCCATTTGTAAAAACTGCACCGCCATGAAAAACTAAAACACGATTAATTGCACCAGAGAATACAGTTCCAACCGTGGCAATAGCACTCGTTATTGAATTACCACCAATAATAGAAATTGGATCACCTACTCTGTAATTAAATCCACGATTAATAATATTAACTTTTTTAACAATAGAAAATGTAGATGCACGAACATCTAATAGAATTCCATTAGCGTCAATAATAGGAATGGTTACAAATTCACCATTTAAAAAATTACCTTCTAAAGAAGTTGTGTTGATTAACAATTCAATAGGTAAACCAAGATTTAATACATCGGAAAGAATTCGGCGACTAGCTATTTCAATAATTGCAGATGCACCAGAAGTTAAACCTATAACTTTTCTGTTTTGAAAAAGTTTCTCATCAAATTTATCATAAACAACTTTAATAACAGAACCATTTGGTGGTGCAGTATCAAAAATTATTTTACGATATTCTTTTCGTATAAAAAAAGAATTTGTTTCAATATCATTAATATAAACTGTAATATCATTGGTTGTTACAATTTGTGCTAAAATAAATTCTTTAGTTAAACCGTCACCAACATAATTTGTATAAACATCAGTATTAATTCGAAGTTTGTTATCAATCGTCCATTTACTGTTGGATGCTTTTAAGACATTATTACGGGGTAAAATAACATCAATATCTTCTCCAAATACTAAACGGAAAAGAAGTTTGAAAGAATTTTCACTACCTTTTATTCTATAAAGAGGTAATAGATGTTTAAAAAGAAGTGCTTTATCGGATTGAACCTCTAAAGGTACAAGTGAACCATACGTATTATAAAAACTTTTTTCAAACTCTTCAATTGAATCGTCAATATCAGAAATATTTTTTAACTTTTTGGCTTGAGTGACCAAATCATTTTTTTCAGTTCCTTGCTTAGTTTCTAAAAACTCATAGTAAGCCTCAAGAAAAGCTATAAATGTGGGATATTCGTCTCTAACATATTCAGGAACCTGTTGATTAACAAGTAGTGATGTTTTTAAATCTGTCGTCATTATACAGTTTCTAAGATTGTACTAATAGAAGTTGGATCATCTTTGTCTAATGTAATAATAATATTTTTAGAAGTTCCAATAATACCTTTATCAGATTCAATAGTTAGTCTGAGATATCCATCAATTGAACTTACTGAATTAATTAAAATATTGTTAATGTAAATTATACCAGCATTATAGTCAATTGTGCCGGCATTACCATTTACGATTTGTCTTACTGCATTTTGGTCAAAGTATACAACTCGAACAGTACCTATTCTGGAATCAACCGAAACAGCAGCTTGAGCTCCATATCCACCACCACCAGAAATTGATATAGTGGCTTTGGTGTATTCAATACCAGTTTTTGTTATATTAATTTCTTTAATTTTACCATTAACAATTATTGCAGATGCTTCTGCACCATATCCATCACCCAAAATGGTTATTGTGGGTGCCGAAGTATAACCAACACCACCATTTAAAACTGCAATTGAAGAGATACCAGTATATGATTGTGGTGTTTCTTCAAAGATAACTTCTCTTTCAATTCCTTGATTATCATATACTTTAAATTGAGTAGAGGTCATCTTGTTCGTAATTGTACCTCTATGTAGAGGAGCACCAAAAACAATATTGTAAGATTTATTTGCATTTAAAGACGGCTTAAACCTTTTCTGTAATTTAATTACAGTTTGTGATCCAATAATTGAGTTGACATCTGTATTGTCAATTGCATCTTGTAATCTTGATAAAATAAATTTTGAATTAAATTGATCCAGGTTTTGCGTTTTATAAGTTAAAATAGAAGAACGAATAGCAGAAATTACTTGTTCTTTAGTTAAAATAGTTTTTTTAGCATCATATGAAACATTTGAATTTATTAACAAATATAGATATTCTGGATCACGAATAATTGTTTGTACAGCTACAACAGCTTTTGGTTTAATAATTTCATCAATAATTTTTTGTTTTTCAACATCAGAAAGATAATAATTTTGTTTTGGTTTTAAAGAAACAAAAACACGACCAAAAACTGGAGGTGATTCATCTTCTCCACCCCAAACAGAAACCGAGTCTATGGCAGAATAATTTTTCTTGATGTACGATGCATAATCGTTAAAAGTAATCAAACGATTTTGAGTAGTAAACTGAAGAGGTGCTGCAAATTTAATTTCGTCTACGGATTCACGTTCAGATCCACCAGAAGAAGAACTTATAGGATCAATTGTAAAGTCTGTTAATGAGTTGCCTAAAGAATCTACCAATGTTCCCGTTGCAACAAAATTGTTTGCTTTATTCGCAACATCACCGTTTGTAATTAAATAACTTAAAGATACAATATTACCATTCGTTATTGTTTTACCTATAACATTATTTCCAAAGTAAATGCTATATTTTTCTCCTTTATCTTCCTGCAAATAAAATACTGGTGAAGTTGTTGTAACATTGCCGGCATCCGTAGCCAACATAAAAGTTTCAATTGATGTATTGGTTGATGATGCTTGTACAGTTAAAGAAATAGTAGAAGTATCTATATTAGTGTCAGGTATTAAAAATGTTTGTTTTGGATTTGTTGTTTGATCATATGTGTAATTATATGATACCAACTGACCTTCGTATATTGGCAAGTTTAAAAATGTAAAGTCTGTATTAGACTTTGTCGCAGTTGTTTCCGCAAGAGTTACAAAATTATAACTGATACCATCAATTTCATTCGATAAGAAGGAAAATCCTTTAGGTATAGTCAACGTTGATGAAGTATTTGAACTGGTAGAAACAGTAAAATTTAAAGTTGCCTCAGAAGTCTTACGTGAATATGGAACATAACCTAAAACTTTTGCGTGAGAAATAACAGAATCTCTTAATAAAGCCGTGTCCATAAATGATTCATTTGCAACCATATTTAAATAATATGCATTGTAATGAGTATTATATGCCAGAATATCCAACAACACATTCAAACCAGAACCTTCAAAGTCATAGTCTGTAAATTCAGATTGTGCTTTTAAATATGTTTTTAGATTCTGCTTGATTGTATCAAAATCAAGTTCGGTTACTCTTAGACGATCTGTCATTTTATCTTATACGCTCTAAAAAGAAGTTAATCGTTACTGGATTTGGAGAGTTGATGATGAAAAACACCATTCTAACTTTATATCCATTCTCATCGGGTGCTGGTATAGCAGTAATAGATTCAATTGCCACCCTAGGTTCATAATTTTTTATTGTTTCACTTAATTTTCTTTCAATTGATGCACCAAAAACCGAATCAACAGGTTCAAATAATAGTCCTCTAATACCTGCACCAAAGTCTGGTTGAAATGGTTTCTCATAAAAATTAGTGGAAACTAAGTTCTTGACTGCATTAATGATCGCCTTTTCATTGTAATGTCTACTCACATCTTTTTTAATCGGATGTGAAGTGAAGTTCAGATCAAGGTCTTTAAACGACCTTTCTGCGGTAATTGTTGGATCATTTGAAGTAATTTTTGTTGACATCGTTTATTTATTCAACCTCCAGCAAAAACATTACCAGAACCAGATGCCACAGCAGTACATCCTGAAATACTGTCTCCTACTCTTCCAGCGCCACGTCCTTGCACTTTAACGGTGGACGAACCAGAAGATATACTGGCAGCATGAACCGAACATGGATCATCATTCGGAATAAGATGTGGAGTATTTGTGTGACCCTGACAACTCCAAGGTATTCCATTTACAAATACCTTTGAAGCTCCTTCAGCTCTTGCCGGTGTTGAACAATGAGTGATATCTGTATCCCCAATTCTAGTTGCTGCTGGCATTAATTTCTCCTATGTCCAACCTGATGGGTCGGAACTATAACCTGGTGTTATTATATTACCCGATGCATCTGTAACAACTCTATTAGGTGATATAGATTGCATTATACTCTGTAACCTAGTAAATTGTCTTGTTGGTATCAAATGTACTTTTTGTGTAGTCGTTGTTGGAGTGCCTCCAGTGAATGTATAGATTACAGTTTTTTCTGGTGACCTATCTGGATAAAATTTAATAATTTGATCCCATTTTACTCCTTTTTCCGCAATTAATTTATCATATGATTGATAAGTTAATTGTTCAAAATCTTCTGAAGATGAAATATAATTTTTAGTATTAATTGCAATAAACTCATCTTCTGTTGCTAAATCGTAACTATATTGACCAGTTAATGTAAAAGTCGTTGTATATGTTTGTGTTAAAGGATCAGATAATATACAACTAGTATTTGACATAGTTACACTAGAGATAGATTTACCATCAACTGTAGCACCAACATATGTTATTACTATTGGATTGACTAAAGCAGATGCAGTTATGGTAACGGTTTCACCTGCGGGCACATCTGTAAATTGTCTACCATACGTTGATAGAGTCACTTTGTTTCTCTACTCATCAATTCTTTAAACCTTGGCATCCAAGATTCTATCTCATCATGTTCTTTTTCCGTGTGTGGAGGAGGAGGCATATACGGATTAAACTTGATTACGTTATCAAACTTTTCTGGAATATCTTCCCAGTTAGTGTAAGTTTTTAATTTACCTTTTACTAAAATAATAAATTCGTGTTTCATATTAATTCAAATCAATACGTGGCGCTTTAAATGACATATTACCACCAGACGTTATCTTACATGTGCCACCAATGTCTGCTTGAAAACTGCCGCCAACTTTAAGTTTTGCGTTTTTACCCACATCTACAGTGGCATTTCCATCAATAAAAACTGTAACATCACCCTTGACATATACTTGTTCGTTACCAATTACAACTTCAAACTTATTTCTTTGTATTCTTTCCGAACGATCACCTAATGGACCATATTCAACATAAGAACCCGACCGATGATACATGTGTATTCGTTCTGCATCTTTAGTGTCATCAAACTCTAATGCATGTCCAGATTCAGATTCGTACACATTGTTATATGGATACTTGGCAGCATAGTAAGAATCTGGTTCTACTTTACTTGCTTTCTTTGTTTTCTTTGCTGTATTGATTGCTGACGGATAATCAGAATCATTTCTTGCTAAACGTGATGTTGTTGGTTCATCCAACTTTCGTGGATAATTTGTAGCAGACTCATCAGGCTTTACAGGTGCTGCCGCAAGTTCTGCCGATGTTCTTGGATCACAAAAACCTTGCTGTGAGTTTCCAGCAGACAATGGAATACCAGGAAGTGTGCCTATAATAATTGGATCTTGTGCATTCGGTCCATCTGTAAAAAACCCTATTACCATATCAGACTGTCTTGGTGGATATGGATTAACGTTATTTGTTGGTAACATTACTTGCGCCCAAGGCAACGAATCTGTAGGCAACAACGATTTATTATCTGTATGCCAACCGACACAACGAACACGACACCGACCCAGTTTTAAGGGATCATTGATAGCCTCAACGACACCCACGAACCAGATGAATCCATTTTTGCCAGCAAAGTCTTTATTATCTTCAGTAGGATCCATATGTCTTTATTGCTTGATTTTGATCTGCCACACCTTGTGGTATAAATCCAAGTTCATTGGATGTTGTTGCAACTTCTAATATTGTTTCATGTTTCTCAAAACCAATAATATGACGAGTGGCAATAATCAAATATTTACCACTTGTTCCACGATCTTCATTCTCATCATCACCAGGTTCTTTTATTGAAAAATCTGGTACCCTCAAATTCAAATTAAAACCAGAAGTTAATTGAAAATTACCTGGCATAACTAACTTGATTCTTTTATTCATTAAGTTAGTCATAATAGCTTTACGTTGAAATATAAAATCTTCTTGCGTTTCTATTTTTGATATTGAAGTTGGATCATATTTCTTAACGTAAGCACTATTTTTTCTATTTACACCAAAACTACTTACCGTTTTTTTAGAGTTGTATGCTTCAGTTGCAAGTTCACCACCACGGTTAGTAGATTGTGCTAAGTTAGGAGTTTTATTGCCATGCTTCATTGCATTG